>Ga0308159_1000173_pt1 | contig 213146 bp, 172 predicted proteins | sample PhyCR1_FD_201040 | JGI IMG/M metagenome (GOLD analysis project Ga0308159, IMG submission 201040) | Phyllosphere microbial communities from UC Gill Tract Community Farm, Albany, California, United States - DLSLC.R1 | ecosystem: Host-associated > Plants > Phyllosphere > Unclassified | place...
TTGTTAATTAAAAGCAGTTCGCCCTCGGCAAAATTGAAATCTTTAAACTTTGAATTTTCTGTACTCACAAATCTTTTTTGCGCAAAGATACAGATTAAATAATTTGCATAGAGTGGCCGGTAAGCAACAAGATGATAATTACCAATCCGGCAACGATTCTGTAGTAGCCAAACATTTTAAAGCCATGTTTATTTAAGAAACCAATAAAGCTTTTGATGGCTAGTAGTGCTACAATAAAGGCCACAACATTACCAATAATTAAAAGGTTAACCTGCTCATGTGTAATGGTATTTCCTTCTTTATAAAAATCGAATAACTTTTTTCCTGTTGCGGCGAACATAGTTGGAACGGCTAAAAAGAAGGAAAATTCTGCTGCCAACTTTCTGCTTAATTTCTGGGTCATACCGCCTATGATGGTTGCTCCGGAGCGGGAAACGCCGGGAATCATGGCAATGCATTGAAAGAAACCAATTTTCAGTGCTGTTAAGTAATTTATTTCTTCTTCTTCATGAAGGGTTGGCTTATTGAACCATTTATCTACAAATAGAAGAATTACGCCGCCAACTAAGAGCGAAATTCCTACTGCCATCGGACTTTCCAAAAGTTCATCAATTTTCTTGCTCAACAGCAATCCAAAAACTGCTGCTGGAATAAAAGCAACTAGCAATTTAATGTAGAAGTTAATGGATTTAAAAAATCTTTTGAAATATAAAACCAATACGGATAGGATAGCACCTAATTGAATGGCAATGGTAAAAAGTTTCACGAATGGATCGCTCGCGATGCCCATAAACGATGATGCAATAATCATGTGCCCGGTGCTTGAAACAGGCAAAAACTCAGTCAGCCCTTCTATAATGGCAAGGACAACGGCTTCGAAATAGTTCATATATTTTTGAATGGATGAAGAACTAGCTTGGTCAAGGGTAGACTGTTATTCATAGACTGCAAGGTAGGATTATCTAAATAATCGTTCAGTATGGCCTGTTTGAATAATGCTATCGGTGATGAGCCTCTCCAGCATAGTGGTAGAGTATGGTTATTTTTTAAGAATAGCGTAAATACCGAAAGCAAAACCAAAAAGTACAACCAGCGGTGCCAGCAGGGTTCTTCTAAAATCGTAAATATCGCCCGTTGTGCCCATCATTAAGATGAAGCCTAATGCTACAATCCCGATGCTAATCAACAATAACTGATAGTTCTTTTTGGTGAAAACCAACTCGCTTTTGGTGTCCTTTGTAATTGGACCTGTCTTTTTTTCTAATGCCATTATCTATAAAGATTGTAAGATTTTAAACGTAAATACCTGCTTACTGCAAACCAGGTGCTGATGCCGGTAATAAATATTCCGATAATAATTAAGCCAACGAATACAAAGCCAAATTCTTTATAATTGTTTAGAATAATAATTTCCGGAACTTCTTTACGTGCATAAATTAAAGTAGCTAACAAGATAATGATGGCTATAAAAGCCGCAATTAGACCATGTAAAGCTGCGTATAATAAAAAAGGACGTCGGATAAAGTTTTTCGTTGCACCAACCAGCTGCATACTTTTAATTAAAAATCTTTGCGAATAGATGGCTAAGCGTATAGTGTTGTTAATCAGTGCAATCGAAATGACTAGAAGCAGTACTGCAAATGCTAAAATAATTAAACCGATGGTATTGATATTTTTATTCACCATATCAATTAAAGAACTTTGGTAAACTACTTCTTTAACCACAGGGTTTTTAGAAATGCTGGCTTTTAAGCCTTCAATGCTTTTGTTGTTGGCGTATTCGGCCTTTAAATAAACATCGAAAGTAGAGGTGAGTGGATTATAACCTAAGAAATTAACAAAATCTTCTCCTAAATCCTGCGTTAGATTTCTCGCTGCCAACTCTTTATTTACATATTGAGTTTGCTTTACCGCACGATTTGCATTTAACTCTTTTTGAAAAGCCAGAACGTCAGTTTCTTTTGCACCTTCATCAACAATGATGTTAAGCACAATATTTTCTTTTACGTAATTAGACAGGTTTTTGGCATGTACAAGTACCAACCCAAGCAGGCCCAGCATTAATAAAACCAGCGCAATACTGATAATCGTAGAGATATATACGGTTTTGGTTTTCTTAGATGCATCACTTACTTCGAATTCTTCCATGTATTTCAATTTAGTTTTTGCGAAAATAGAAATTATACCTGATAAACACCAATATAAACCTATGCTAAATGAACTTTAACGCATTAGTAAACGATTTAGTTTAGTCGGTTGATTATAATTTTAACGGAACACTTTTTTTGAAATCAGTACGAAATTTTACTAAACGGCGTTAATTAATCATAACAAAACCTAAATCTATTCTAAATGAAAAAACAAATTACCATGATTGGATTGCTTTTTATAGTAACCACGGCATTATTCTCTTGTAAGAAGGATACTACTTCCTTAAAAGCCCGAATCGTTGGCAAATGGATGGTTAATAAAATCGAAGTGTCGGGAAATACGAACCAATCTCTTAATGGAACATTCAATTATACCCGGGATGATTATATGGATTTTAAATTAAATAGCGAGGATCAGGTAGAATTGAGCCTGACAAATCAGCGTACCATTGGTAATTATACCACATCTCTAGGAGATGAATTTGGAATGATTTTTCCCGAAGGAACTTCATACTGTACGGTTAAAAACCTCACTGCTACGCAATTTCAGTTCACCGCTAAAATTGATAAAACCAACATTGTGAAAACTTATTACTTAACGAGATAAAAGTCTAATCCCCCTAGTGTTTGCTTGCGCCATTGGTTTTTGATTGCCAATGGCGCTTTTTTTGTTTCGGCAATAGTTTTTAATTTTTCCGGCAGATTTGAAGGGAAGAGGTGCGCAGTTTTAAAATGATCAGCATGTAGCAGAATCGATGTATAGCGTATCTGCGCTATTTACGAAAGTATTGATTGCCTGAAGGGTTCAATAGTCAAAGAAGCAATTATTTAGTTGAGTCAAGCCATAATTTTTCCAATCCATTCATTGCCGTCCGGCTTCAGCCGACGGCAGATTTCAAATAACCCATTCAATTGGTTTAGATTTTGCAATCTAATCATTGCCGTCCTGCTTCAGCTGACGGCACATTTCAAATAACCTATTCAATTGGTTTAGATTCGCAATCCATTTATTGCCGTCCGGCTTCAGCCGACGGAATAGTATTATAGTTTATTAAACTTAGCATTTTAGCATGTTTTGGTTTTACTAAGCCCCTTAATTTGCGTATTTTCGCTCCTTTAAAAATTTAAAACTTGCAATGGATTACCAATTCAAAGAAATAGAACAGAAGTGGCAGAAATTTTGGGCAGATCATCAAACCTTTAAAGCCGAAAGCAATTCTGAAAAACCAAAATATTATGTGTTAGATATGTTCCCTTATCCATCCGGAGCAGGTCTGCACGTTGGTCACCCGCTGGGTTACATTGCATCAGATATTTTTTCGAGATATAAACGCCTTAAGGGTTTTAATGTGCTGCATCCAATGGGCTATGACTCTTTTGGTTTACCAGCAGAACAATACGCTATCCAAACTGGCCAGCATCCGGCCATTACTACAGAAGCAAATATTGCTACATATCGCCGCCAGTTAGATCAGATAGGTTTTTCTTTCGACTGGAGTCGTGAAGTGCGCACCAGCGAACCCTCTTATTATAAGTGGACACAGTGGATTTTTATGCAGTTGTTCAACTCCTGGTATAACCTTGAAAATGATCGTGCAGAAGATATCACTACTTTAATTGAAAAATTTAATGTTTCGGGCTCTGCGGATGTCAAAGCTGCTTGTGATGAAGATGTGAAATCATTCCTGCCAAGTGATTGGGCAACATTTACGGATGAGGAAAAGCAGATTGAATTACTGAAATACCGTTTAACTTATCTTAGAGAAAGCACCGTGAACTGGTGCGCTGCTTTAGGAACTGTTTTGGCCAATGATGAGGTAAAAGATGGTTTTTCTGAACGCGGTGGTTTTCCGGTAGAACAGAAAAAAATGATGCAATGGAGCATGAGAATCACTGCTTACTCCGACAGATTATTGCAAGGCTTAGACACCATCGATTGGCCCGAACCCATTAAGGAAATGCAACGCAACTGGATTGGGAAGAGTGTGGGGGCATCAGTTAAATTTAAGATTGAAGATTTACGATCAACGAATGAGACTCCTGACTCCGGACTTCAGACTTCAGACTATATTGAGGTTTTCACTACCCGTGTAGATACGATTTTCGGGGTGTCTTATTTGGTTTTGGCACCTGAACATGAGTGGGTTACTGAACTAACGACACCAGCACAAAAACAAGATGTTGAGCATTATATTTCGCAGACGAAAAAGAAATCAGAATTAGACCGCATGGCGGATACTAAAACTGTTTCTGGTGCTTTCACTGGTACTTATGTAATTAACCCGGTAAGCGGTGAACGCATTCCATTATGGATTGCGGATTATGTACTTGCAGGATACGGAACCGGTGCGGTGATGGGTGTGCCAAGTGGCGATCAGCGCGACTGGTTATTTGCAACCCATTTCAATCTGCCGATTATTCAGATTCTGGATGGTCAGAAAGATATTGATGTGCAAGCCGATCCTACCAAAGAAGGAACTTATATTAATTCAGGTTTCATCAACGGCTTAAGTTATAGGGAAGCGGTGCCATTTTTAAATAGCTGGTTAGAAGAGAAGTGCGTAGGGAAAGCAAAAGTTAACTTCCGTCAGCGCGATGCGATTTTTGGTCGTCAACGTTATTGGGGCGAACCTATTCCGGTTTACTTTAAAGATGGTTTACCTTATTTAATTAAAGAAGAGGAATTGCCTTTAGTCTTGCCAGAAATAGATAAGTATTTGCCAACTGAAACGGGTGAGCCACCTTTAGCAAGGGCAGACAACTGGACGCCTCCTGCTGGTGAACATTATGAACTCAGTACCATGCCAGGTTGGGCTGGAAGTAGCTGGTATTGGTACCGTTATATGGATGCCAATAATGATGCTGACTTTGCTTCAAAAGAGGCTGTTGAATATTGGAAAGCTGTTGATTTATATATCGGCGGTTCTGAACATGCCACAGGACACTTATTATATAGCCGTTTCTGGAACAAGTTTTTGAAAGATTTAGGATATACTAAAGAGGAAGAACCTTTCAAAAAACTGATTAACCAGGGCATGATTCAGGGTAGAAGTAGTTTTGTTTATCGCATTAATGACGAGAACGGAAAGCCAACTAATACTTATGTCTCTGCCGGATTAAGAAAGGAATACAAAACCTCTGCTTTGCATGTTGATGTTAACATTGTGGAGAACGATACCTTAGATCTGAATAAATTTAAAGCCTGGAGAGAAGAGTATGCTAACGCAGAATTTATTCTTGAAGGTGGAAAATATGTCTGCGGTGTAGAGGTTGAAAAAATGTCTAAATCAAAATTCAACGTTGTGAATCCCGATGATTTGATTGAGCGTTATGGAGCTGATACTTTGCGGATGTATGAAATGTTCTTAGGTCCGCTGGAGCAAAGTAAACCCTGGAATACGAATGGTATTGAAGGTGTATTTAAGTTCTTGCGCAAATTCTGGAGGTTATTTCACAATGAGGCTTGGGAGTTCACAGTTTCAGATTCGGAACCAACAAAAGCAGAGCTGAAAGCACTACATAAGATTATCAAGAAAGTTCAGGATGATATTGAGCGTTTCTCTTTCAATACCTCTGTTTCCAGTTTCATGATTGCGGTTAATGAATTAACGGATCTTAAGTCTAACAAACGCAGCATTTTGCAGGATATGGTGATTATTCTTTCTCCATATGCGCCACATATTTGTGAAGAACTTTGGGTGCAATTGGGTAATGAGGCTGGAACATTGTCGTATACGGCTTTCCCGGTTTTCAATCCGGAACACCTGGTAGAAGACGAATTTGCTTACCCGGTTTCTGTGAATGGTAAGATGAAAATGAATCTAAATTTGAGCTTAACTTTGGCTCAGCCAGAAGTAGAAGCCATTTTATTAGCTAATGAGCAGTTTCAAAAGTTCCTGGACGGCAAGGCACCGAAGAAAATCATTTTTGTTAAAGGAAAGATTATTAATGTAGTGGTTTAGGCTTAAAGCTAAAAGACGAAAGCGAAAAGCTTCCTGCAAAGTTTTATAAAGCCCCGATTTACATTCTTGTACATCGGGGCTTCTTGTTTGTTTTATGGATAAAGGATAATAGACCTTTTTATTCATCGCTGTTGGCTTTAGCCAATATCTGAGAGACTTTTTATATTGCTCATTGGTACTATAAGATGGCTTATGCATCACCCCTGGCTTTAGCCAGCCTTCAAAAGAAAAGTCTGATTTTTGTTTCTTTCGTACGCAACCATTCATGCATCTTACTTAATACTACTGCCTGTTCATGGTTGTTGGCTTAAGCCGACAAATAAAATAGCAAAAATAAACCCAGGCTGTTTTTACAACCTGGGTTTATTTTTATGCTTTAGTCTTTGAGCTTTCAGCTTTAGTCTCTCTGCTTTCCGCTTTTTCGCTACTTTTCAAGCGCTAGTCTCTCTTCCCTCTATTTCCACTATACTTCCTTTGACTGCTTGCATTACGAGGTTTGCCGCTCATGTTGCCATCGCCACTTTTTCTGGCACCGCCGCCGCCACCTTTTGATTGTGCCTGTGGTTTGCGTTTGACCTGGTTTTTAGCCAACATACTTTCCCAGCTTAATGGATAAGGATGGTCGTCAACCACTGGTAAGGTAATTTTAATCAGTTTCTGAATATCCAATAAGTATTCGTTTTCTTCCGCATCGCAAAAAGAGATTGCAATTCCGTTTGCACCAGCACGACCAGTTCGGCCAATCCGGTGAACGTAAGATTCAGGAATATTCGGTAACTCATAGTTCACTACGTGTGATAATTGATCGATATCGATACCACGGGCAGCAATATCAGTAGCCACTAAAACGCGAATTTTTCTGTCTTTAAAATCTGTTAATGCACGCTGACGGGCATTTTGTGATTTATTTCCGTGGATAGCTGCAGATTTAATTCCGGCAAAGCCTAAATCTTTCACAATCCTGTCTGCACCATGTTTGGTTCTGGTGAAAACCAGGGCAGTTTGGATGTTCTTATCTTCCAGCAAGTGGATTAATAATTTCTTTTTATCGGGCTTATCTACAAAATAAACCGATTGAACGATGGTTTCGGCAGTAGAAGAAATTGGCGTGACTTCTACCTTGGTTGGGTCAGATAAGATCGTATTCGCTAACTTTTGAATTTCATCCGGCATAGTTGCAGAGAAGAACAAAGTCTGACGTTTTGAAGGTAATTTTGCAACTACTTTCTTAACATCGTGAATAAAGCCCATATCCAGCATACGATCGGCTTCATCTAAAACAAAAAGTTCGATGGTGCTTAAGCTGATGAAACCCTGGTTCATTAAATCCAGTAAACGGCCTGGAGTTGCCACTAAAATATCGATACCTTTTTTAAGTGCTTCTACCTGCGAGTGTTGATTAACACCTCCAAATATTACCAGGTGACGCAAATTTAAATTGTTTCCGTAAGCTTTAAAACTTTCTTCAATCTGTATCGCCAGTTCACGGGTTGGTGTTAATACTAAAGCTTTAATGTTTTTGTTTGCCTTGGTATTGATATGTTTTTCGTGCAATAACTGCAACATTGGAATCGCAAAAGCAGCCGTTTTACCCGTACCTGTTTGTGCACAACCTAGTAAATCTTTACCTTTTAATATGGTGGGAATGGATTGCTCCTGTATTGGGGTAGGTTGTGTATAACCTTGTTTCTCAAGCGCCTGTAAAATTGGCTCTATGAGGTTTAATTCTTTGAATAACATGTATGTTTCTATGTAATATTTATCGAAGAAGCTAGAACAATCATTTATTGAAGGACTAACTTGCGGAGAGAATATGCCATTTAGAATGGCAAGCCCATATTCCTGCTTCAGCGGCAAATATACAGAAATAATCTGGAAGCGATAAGAAAATTATTTTAGGTGGAATTGGAGGCTACGAGTTATAATTATTGTTTAAAGTGCTTGCAAAAAAGATAAATTTTTAAAAAGAAATAGCCTAAAAAGAATTATTGTTTTGGTTGCCTATTTAATTTTTATTAAATTGTAATTTGTTTATAATCAGTGTTATACAGTTTTCATGTATAATGTCTGATTAAACTTACGGATTTCTAACCAACTAAATCATTATCTATGGCACTACATGTACCTTACTTTTCAAGCGGTTTCCTAAGCTATTATTCCATCGCGTTTTCACGTTTTCGATCAAATCGAAATTACGTTATTTTTCACAGGCTTTGCTGATAGGCGCCTGATTGAAATTAAGCCAATTCTTTGAGTGGGTTAATTCGAACCAGAAACTAATACTAACCAATATATAAACTATGACACAAAATCTATCCATTTTCAGGAGGGGCTTTCTTCTTCTGTGCTTGGGTTTGTTGTATGCCATCGGCGCAACTGCCCAAACTAAAATTACTGGTAAAGTTGTTGCCAGCGATGACAAACTTCCCATTGTAGGCGCAACCATTAAAATTAAAAATGCAACTGGCGGTACCACAACTGATGCCAACGGTGCATTTTCACTCAGTGTCAACCCCACTGATGTTCTGGTAATTTCCTTTATCGGATTTACAAACAAAGAAGTAACTGTAGGCAGTCAGACCAATATTGCTGTGGTGCTGCAGGCAGAGAATAATAACTTAACCGAGGTGGTGGTAACCGGTTACTCCTCACAACGTAAAAAAGATTTAACAGGTGCAGTGGCAGTAGTAGATATGGGCGTATTAAAAGCCCAGCCAGCTGCAAGTGCGGTAGAAGCTTTGCAAGGAAAAGCCACCGGTGTACAGATTATTAATGATGGTGCGCCGGGTTCTACGCCTCAAATTCGAATCAGGGGAACAAGTACCATTAATAATAATGAACCATTATATGTTATTGATGGTGTACCCTTTGAAGGCAAACTATCCTGGCTAAACCAGAATGACATCGAAAACATGCAGGTGCTTAAAGATGCTTCGTCAGCATCCATTTATGGCTCCAGAGCAAATAATGGGGTGGTAATTATCACTACCAGAAAAGGAATATCCGGCGCGCCAAAAATTACCGTTGATTCTTATTACGGAACGCAGGTGCCAAGGAAAAATAGTTTTCCGGAAATGATGAATCCGCAACAATATGCACAATATGTATTTGATAGCTATACCAATGCCGGAAAAGCAATTGCAGCGGGTAGAAATTATGGTTCAGGAACAACCCCCGTATTACCTGAATATTTAGTAGCAGGGTCTGCCTTAGGTCAGGATGTTACCGCAGCAGATGCTGATCCATCGAGATATAATTACAGTCGAGACCCATCGCTTTTTTATCAGATCACAAGGGCCAACAAAGCAGGAACAAACTGGTTTGATGAGATTACCCGTTCAGCCCCGGTACAAAATTACCAGTTGGGTGCTACGGGCGGTTCAGAAAATGCAACCTATGCTTTATCCGCAGGTTATCTTAACCAGAAGGGAACAATAGATTACACGGGCTTTAAACGTTATAATCTCCGCTCAAACACTACCGTAAGTGCATTCAATAAACATGTTCGTTTTGGTGAAAATGCACAATACAGTTATTCTGAAGGATATGGTTTTGGTGTAAATCCAAATACACCAGGCGGTTATCAGGATCAGGGAAGTGCATTGGGATGGGCCTATCGGATTCCCACAATTATTCCGGTTTATGACATTAACGGAAATTTTGCTGGTAGCCGTGGAAGTCAGCTTGGAAATGCAGAAAATCCCGTTGCTTTTCTTTACAGAGCAAAAGATAATGTAAACAAAAGCAATTTCTTCTTTGGTAATATGTTTGCTGAAGGAGATATTCTTAAAGGTTTGGTGTTAAGAACCAATTTCGGGATACGTTACGAGAACTATAACGGCCTGTCTATGCGTTATCCAAATCTCGAATTCTCAGAAGGGAATAACTCCAATAATTTAAGTGAATATCAGGGTTATAATACAGAATGGACCTGGTCTAACACTCTAAATTATAGCGCTACCTTTAATGAAAAGCATAAGTTAAATGTGTTAGTAGGTACTGAAGCCATACGTTCAAGGTCAAGGCAGTTAAATGGATCAAGAAATGATTTCTTTTTATTAGGAGATCAGGATTACTATTACCTTAATACCGGGTCGTCCAATATCAGTAATTCGAGTACGGGCTCAATCGGTTCTCTTTTCTCTATATTTGGAAAGGTTGATTATTCATTCAATGACCGTTATCTGGCCAGCGTAACCGTTCGGAGGGATGGATCATCTAATTTCGGTCCGGCAAATAAATATGGTGTTTATCCTGCGGGAAGTGTTGCATGGAGATTATCAGAAGAAGAATTTTTAAAAAATATCAAATGGGTATCTGATTTAAAACTTCGTGTGGGTTACGGTCAAACAGGTAACCAGCGGATTCCGCCATATCAGTATATCAACCGGTACCAAAGTTCGATCACTAATGCAGCCTATGCTGTTGGCGGTGGAAATACACTTACCACCGGGGTATGGCAAAACGCTTATTTAAATTCTGATGTTAAATGGGAATCCTTAAAGGCCCTGAACGTAGGTTTGGATTTTACCTTATTTGAAGGTGCTTTTGATGGATCGGTAGATTGGTACAATAAAAAAACCACCGATATGCTTTATAACCTGCCTTTGCCATCAAGTGTAGTTGGTTTAGGAAGCTCGCCATTTGTAAATATTGGTGATATGAGCAATAAAGGGATCGAGTTTAATGTGGCCTACCACTATGGCAGAAAAGCTGATAGTCCTTTTAAGTTTGATTTCGGCGTTAACTTTTCGAGAAACGTAAATAAAATTGATCAGCTTGCTCCTGGAATTTTTAACCAGGTATATGGTAATTACAGAAGCTTGCAAACCAGCGTTTTACAACAAGGTTCCCCATTCGGATCTTTTTATGGATATAAAACCAATGGAATTTATCAAAGTGCAGCAGATATCCAGAATAATCCATCTTATACCGGTGCTCGTGTAGGTGGCTTACGTTATCAGGATATTAACGGAGATGGTGTTATTGACCCAAAAGATCGTACAATTATTGGAAATCCAAATCCTGATTTTACTTACGGCGTAAATCTGAATGCTTCTTATCATAATTTTGATATTACAGCCTTTTTATATGGTGTACAGGGCAACGATATTTTTGAAGCCACCCGTTACTTTACTGATTTCCCATCTTTTGACGGCGCAAAAAGCACCCGGTTATTAAATGCCTGGAGTCCAGGCAATCCTACCAGCACTATTCCATCTGCTTATGCTGGTGCGTCTGATGTAGAGTTTGCTTCTTCCAGTTATTATATTCAAAATGGTAGTTTTTTAAGGCTTAAAAACCTTCAGCTTGGATATTCAATCCCTACAAATAAGGTTTTTGGTGCCAAAGCAGGGATCAGCAAATTTAGGGTATATGTGGCAGCAAGTAATTTGTTTACCATTACTAAATACACGGGTGTAGATCCGGAGGTTAGTCAGATTACAGATGGCTTCACCGCTCCAGGTGTTGATCAAGGGGTATATCCATCACCACGACAGTTTTTATTAGGTATAAATGTTGGATTTTAATTAAAAGATTTTACGATGAAACATATAAAATATATTTTCTTTTCCATATTGATTCTAAGTAGCGTATCCTGCAAAAAGGAATTTCTTTCGCTAAACCCACAGGCTGAGCTTACAGCAGAGCAATTAACCACCCAGGATGGGGTAGAAGGTTTATTACTTGGTGCATACGGTCTCCTTAATGGAAATAATAATGGCACATGGGGTAATTATGGTGCAGCTCCAAGCCAGTGGCTATTTGGTGAAGTTGCATCTGATAACGCGCATAAGGGGAGTAGTAATGGTGATCAACCTCCCATGAATGCCATAGAACAACATTCACCTACCAGTACAAATGATAACCTTTCTAACTTATATGACAGGTGCTTTGAAGGTGTTCAGCGTTGTAACAATACTTTAAAAGTGCTCGCAACATTACAAGCTGGAAGCGGAGCTACAAAGTTTTCAGATAGCAGGGCGAAGGAAATTCAAGGTGAAGCCAGACTACTCCGGGCACATTATTATTTCTTTCTGGTTAGGGTTTTTAAATTTGTACCTTATGTAACCGAAGCTTCAAACGGAGCCATCGTTCCTAATGATAAGGATATTTACCCGAATATCATTGAAGATCTTCAGGCTGCAGTGGCAAATCTGAATACTACCAAACCAAAAAATCAAAAAGGGCGTATGGATAAATATGCTGCTCAGGCTTATCTTGGGAAAGTTTTATTGTACCAAAAACGCTATGCTGAAGCGTATGCTCAACTAAACGCAGTAATTTCTGCAAAGGGAAGTTTGGTAAATATGCCTTACACTGATAATTTTGATATTACAAAAGAGGGCGGACCGGAAGCTATTGTTGCGGTAGAGCATTCGGTTGGTACAGATGGTACGGGTGGTGATAACGGTAATATTGGTGATATGCTCAACTTTCCTTATGGAGGCGTAACACCAATCAATTGCTGCGGATTTTTCCAGCCAACTATTGATTTGGCAAATGCTTTTAAAGTAGATGCCTCAGGATTACCACTATTAGATGGTGGTTACAGAACCAATCCTTATACCTCAGATTTAAATTTATCAGCAGCTGCAAAAGCGAGTTATCAGGTAGATCGTACAATAGCATTCGATCCAAGAATAGAGTCTACAATTGGCCGTCGTGGTGTACCATATCGCGATTGGGGAATTATGGCAGGTGATAGCTGGATTCGTGATTCGAGTAATGGTGGTCCTTTTGTTGCTGTGAAAAATTCAATTGAAGCTTCGCAGATTGCATCAGGCACTGGTCCGGGCATGACTAATGTAACTGGTTTGAATGTAAACCTAATTCGTTTGAGTGATGTTTATTTAATGGCCGCAGAATGTGCCGTGGAAACAAATGATTTGTCTACAGCATTAACATTGGTGAATGCCGTACGACTTCGTGCAGCGAAAATAACCCCGGCCACTATTAATGGAGCGCCAGCCGCGGCTTATCAGGTTAATCCTTACCCATCCTTTCCAAATGCTACTTACGCAAGGAATGCTGTTCGTTTTGAACGCAGACTTGAACTGGCTATGGAAGGACACCGCTTTTTCGATTTGGTGCGATGGGGAATCGCAAAACAGACACTCGAAAGCTATTTTGCTTTTGAAGGCAGGTACTTTAATTATTTAAATGGCATAACAATTGAATCAAGAGACGAGTATTTCCCGCTTCCGCAAGATCAGATTGACAGAAGCAATGGAACGTTAAAACAAAGTCCCGGATACTAAAATCGAAACTATTATTAGAAAACGCATGGAGCAATTTGTTCCATGCGTTTTTGCTTTTAGCAGAAATTTGCTTATCTATTTGTCTTCTTTAAACCGGCTGAACACAATTAAAGCAACCAGGCAAAGCGCAAAGCCAACCACCCCGTTTAGCCTTAGGCCAAAGTCATTTCCCGGATCTTTTCCATAAATAGTCAGCATGGCAAAAACCGCGATGCCCAAAGTCTGGCCTAATTTTACAAACAGATATTTTACTGCGAAAAACATACCCTCATGATTCTCACCAGTTGCAATAGTATCTTTTTGGGCGATATCTGCGAGGATTGCTGTAGGTAAAATGCCTAAGGCCGCAAGGGGAAAAGATGCCGAAAGGACCAGAAGATAAATTTGAGTATAAGGACCGAAAGGCAGTTTTCCTAAAAAGAAAATGGTTACGAAAATGATGCAAAGAACGCCAAAGCCGAATAAGACAAATGGTTTCTTGCCAATTTTCGCTGATCCTAACGTAACCACGGGATAAAATAAAAGCGAAGCAAAAACCATTGCAGCCATGAATTTGCCACCTTCAGATTCTGGTAAACCAAGTAAAACGGTGCAAAAGAATAATAAGCCACTGGAAATGATACTTAGCGCAGTATAGAACGCAAAATCTGAAATTAAATAATACTTGAAATTACTGTTTTTGAAGGTGTTTTTTATGGCAGGCCAGAGTGGAACATGGGTCGGCTTTGCTACTGAAAACTCTTTCTCATTGATGAAAAATATTGGCATTAACATTACCAGACCAGATAAAACGCACAAACCCCAGATGGCAATTTGCACGGCTTCGCTGCGGTTTACAACTATAAAATGATTCTGCACCAAATCAGCAAAGTTGTTGGTACAGGCTGAGAAGATAATGCCGATTACAAAACCCACTTGTTGATAGCTGGAGAGTTTCACTTTTTGACGAGGCGTATTGGTTACTTCTGCAAGTAAGGCATTATATGGAATGATGTAAGTGGTTACCGATACAAAAAATAAGCAAAGTGTAAGGGTAAGCCACCAGGCATTATGTAAGCTTTCGCCCTTCTCAACAGGATAAAATACCAGGCCACAAAATATCATTGCAGGTAAAATTGCCCATTTCATGAAAGGCATTCGTCGACCATTAGGATTTTCACTGGCATCGCTTTTACCTGCAATAAACGGATCGAATATGGCATCAACCAATCTGCCGGAGGCCGCAATAATTGATAAAATGTTGAATGCGCCCAGAAAAACAAGTTGTGGAACCAAGGGAGGTAATCCTGAATTACTTGGTGGCAGGTAGAAAAATGGAAGCATTACAATGATGATGTTCGTCATTGTACTCCAACCGATCATACCTGCAGCGTAAGCAATTTCTTGTTTTAGAGAGAGTGTTTTATTCATTAATCTGGTTAAATTATTCTATGAAGCAAGGTCTTATTTTTAATTGGTAAAACCAGCCTTGCTTCTCATTTTATTCTGTTGGATTTGTAATGATTTATTTCTCCTGAAATTGGTGCCCGGAAAGTTTAAGTCTTAAAACTGGTCTCGTCATTTCGCTAACCGCCAAGTGGATTCAGGCAAAATTATTTTGATTTAGGGAAGACAAGAAGGAAGCGATTTGGTGCTGATTTGTTAATCGGGGGTGTTTATAAGACTGATTGATCACTTATTTTTTGAAGTACCTGGAAATGAAATAAATAATTAAAAACCCTATAAAAATATATAGTCCGTTCAATGCTGCGTTGGGATCATCTGTGTAAATGCTAAATGCCACAAAAGTATAGGCCGCTATAAATATGATTGGTAATATGGGATATAAAGGAACAGTGTAGATTGTTTTTTGATCGAGATGTGCAGTTCTTTTTCTTAAAATGAAAATAGTAGCTGCGGAACTGGCCATGCTGATACTTTCCAGAAAGATAGTGTAGTTCAAAATTTTATCAAAAGTTTTTGCATAAAAAATAATCACTACGGCAATTAAGGTGAAGACGGTTAAGCTCAGGGTGATCACGCCGGTTTTTGTATTTGTTTTGGTGAAAATCTTCGGCAGTGCCCCTTCTTCTCCCATGGCAAACATCGCCCTTGGGTTGCTTAATAAATTCACATTGACATAACCCATCACAGAGACAAAAATAATCACTGAAAGCATTTTAAAGCCCGCCGGACCAAATATTTTTGAAGCCAGAATTGCCGCAATACTTTCAGCCGTTTTCAATTCTTCGAAGCCGATTACCTTTACATACACATAATTAATGATTAGATAAAGGGATACGATTATCGATAAGCCAATAATGATTGAACGTGGAATCACTTTCTTCGCTTCTTTAACTTCTCCTCCAAAATTGATCGTTTGTGCATAGCCTGCATAAGAGAATGAAACGGCTATTAAACATAAGCCTAATGCTTTTCCATAATCTGACCAGGTAGGTAAAGAACCGCTTTGAGTTTTGAAAACGGGTGTCATGGCCTGAGTTTGTGAACCAAAAAAGACAGCACAAATGAGCAATAAGATTAAGGCGATTTTAACAATTGTTAATACATTCTGTGTTTTAGCACTTGCTTTTAGCCCAAGCAAATTGATGAGATAGAAAATCAATATCGTGGTGATTGCAATGGTTACCCTGTAAAAATCCGTTTGCATATCTACCGGTAAAATAATTTTGCCTAAATATTCAGCACCAATAATAGAAATTGCGGCTACAGAGGCTGCACTCGAAATGATAACAATGCAATTGATGGCAAAAGCAATAGAAGGATGGTACGCGGTAGAAAAGATTTTATAATAACCTCCAGTTACCGGATATCTTGAGCCGATTTCAGCATAGGTAAGTGCGCCACAAAATGCTACAAAACCACCAATAAACCAGGCCAGATAAAATAATTCGGGAATCTGGGCTTTCGCAGCCACATTAACAGGGGTACGAAATATGCCCATACCGATCACCAAACTGACCACAATCATGGATAAATCAAAGAGCGAAAGTTGCTTTTTTTGCTGCATTAAAAGATTTAATAAATTATGGGATGAAGATAGGGGAAAAATAGGGAATGGGGAATAGGAAATAGAGAATACGAAACGAACAACGAAAAACGGAAAACGAGCAACGAACAACGGGGAACAGGAAGCGGAGAATAGGAAACGAAAAACGAACAACGAAAAACGAATGTGTAATCGATTACGATAACGAACAACGCCCATCCCTTCATTTTTAATGTTGAAATTTTCATTTGCTAGCTTCGAAGATTAAAAGTATTATTGTAAATAATTATTGCTATTCGATTTTGAGAATCATTGTTTTAATATTTCTCATTTACTCGATGTCAAATCATCCCAAAAACTATTGTCAGGTTGAATGTTAAAGCTTGCTCCGAACATCTCTCGGTATAGCTCCTTTGTGTAATTACGAAGTTCTATCAACTTGATGACAAATAAAAAATTTATGGCAGAAGTAGTTTATAACGACGACAGTATTCGCTCATTAGATTGGAAAGAACACATCAGATTACGGCCCGGTATGTATATCGGCAAATTGGGTGATGGCTCTGCGCAAGACGATGGAATTTATGTTTTATTGAAGGAAATCGTTGATAACTCTATCGATGAATTTGTGATGGGCACAGGAAAAACCATCGAAATTACGGTTTCTGAACAAAAAATAAATGTTCGTGATTACGGTCGTGGAATCCCTTTAGGAAAAGTTATAGATTGTGTAAGTAAGATCAATACCGGGGGTAAGTATGATAGTAATGCCTTTCAAAAATCTGTCGGATTAAATGGGGTAGGTACAAAAGCCGTAAATGCGTTGTCTACAAGTTTCACGGTTCAATCTTACCGGGATGGTAAAAGTAAAAAGGTTGAGTTTTCGAAAGGGGAGATCGTTAATGAGCAGCCCATTATCGATACTACCCAACGAAATGGTACTGCCATAACCTTTTATCCTGATGAAACGATTTTTAGAAACTACCATTACATTCCTGATTTTGTAGAAAGTATGGTATGGAATTATGTGTTCCTGAATACTGGCTTAACTGTTAATTTTAACAACCAGAAATACTTTTCGGAAAGAGGATTGTATGATCTCCTTTCTAAATTCAATAAGCCGGAAGAAATTCGTTATCCAATTATCCATATGATTGGTAACGACATTGAGATTGCCATGACTCATGGTCAGCAATACGGCGAAGATTACCATTCATTTGTGAACGGGCAGCATACCACGCAAGGTGGAACGCACCAGGCAGCTTTCCGCGCTGCGGTAGTTAAAACGGTAAGGGAATTTTTTAAGAAAGAATTTGATGCTGCCGATGTGCGTTCATCCATCATTGCGGCCATTTCTGTACGTGTACAGGAACCCGTTTTTGAATCGCAGACGAAAACTAAATTGGGTTCTCAAAATATGGGGCCGGAAGGACCATCCGTGGCTACGTTTATTAACGATTTTGTGAAGAAGGAATTGGATGATTATCTACACAAGAATCCGGATGTAGCCGATGCGCTTTTAAAACGAATCAACCAGTCGGAACGGGAGCGTAAAGATATTGCAGGCATTAAAAAGCTGGCAAATGATCGTGCAAAGAAAGCTTCGTTACATAATAAGAAGCTTCGCGATTGCAAGGTGCACTTCAACAGTACACACGAAAAACGTTACGAAACAACATTGTTTATCACCGAAGGAGACTCTGCATCGGGTTCAATTACAAAATCACGGGATGTAGATTGCCAGGCAGTTTTTAGTTTGAAAGGTAAGCCGCTTAACTGTTACGAGTTAACGAAAAAAGTAGTTTATGAAAATGAAGAATTTAATTTATTGCAACATGCACTTAATATTGAAGATGGTTTAGAAGGCCTGCATTATAATAACATCGTTATTGCAACGGATGCTGACGTAGACGGAATGCATATTCGTTTACTGATGATGACTTTCTTCCTCCAGTTCTTCCCTGATTTAGTAAAAGCAGGTCATGTTTACATTTTACAAACCCCTTTATTCCGGGTTCGAAATAAAAAAGAAACTATTTATTGTTATAGTGATGAAGAGCGTCGAAATGCTATTGCAAAATTAGGTAACAAACCTGAGATTACCCGTTTTAAGGGATTGGGGGAGATTTCTCCAGATGAATTTGGTTTGTTTATTGGTAAAGATATCAGACTCGACCCTGTTATTTTGAAAGATCAGACCATTAAAAGTTTGCTGGAATACTACATGGGAAAAAATACTCCCGACAGGCAACAGCACATCATCAGAAATCTGCGGGTAGAAAAAGACGAGGTAGAAGAAGAACCTAAAATTATTGATGAAGTAGCATAAAATTCGGCGTTGATGTAATCACAAATTAAATCAACGCATTTGAGACCCGTAAAAAGTTCAGCCAGAAAGTATTCAGTCGTATCTTCAATTTTAGCGATTTTCGGTATAATGTTAGTTTTATTCGTAAATTCTTCTAATCTGCCACTGCTAAAGTTGTTGAAGAAAAGTCCCCGGGTGCAATACGATTGTGTTAAATTTCATAGCTGTATCTTTAAGCTTTATCAAGCAGAAACCAGCTGCAGCATATATTTGGTTAGCGAGGATCGAATTTACTACAAGCTATTTATTAAGGAAATTGCCGGAATTTCTTTAGCTACGGAAACGTTTAATCATCAGGAGAACCTCTCCAATTCTAAAGGTTTTACTCGCTTAATTGCGCTAAAAAATGTACTCAACCGACAATTTATTTTTCCGAAGAGGCTTTTAAATGGTCTAATTAATTTTTCTTTTCCGCTAACTTATATCGCTAAGTCGACTGTAATTAAAACAACTATTAATGATTATTACCACCAATTTTATTTAATAAATAATAAGGTTAAAAAGATAGAAAAGCGATTGTGTAATATAAATGAGCTGTTGATTTTAACAATTGTAGAGAGACTGGAAAAATATAAATCAATTGAGCGTGATTATCATGCTGCTGTTCATCAAATCGATGATATGACAGTGCTGAGTGAAATAAAAAACCTGGATAAGTTTACCAGGGTTTTGCTCGCACTCACGATTAGTCTGTTCGCATCAGTTTTTTATGTGATTTATCATTTCTATCAGAATGAAAAAGCATTGATCGCACACAGTGATAAGGCCGCTTATTATGCCATTTCGAAAAGCCGATTTCTGGCTAATATGAGTCATGAAATCAGAACGCCATTAAACTCCATCATTGGATTTTCGGAACAGTTAGCACAGATCAACCTTGGTAAAAAACAAAGAGAACAGGTTAGCGCGATCAAAAGTTCATCCATTATGCTACTAGAGGTAGTGAATGATATCCTCGATTTCTCTAAATATGAGACCGGGAAAGTTATTTTAGAACAAATACCTTTTTCTCCATATGCTGCAATAAAAGATGTTTTTGATAGCATGAGTGTTCAGGCCACCAAAAAGAAAATCGGCTTCAAAATGGACCTGACTATTGATGATGACGTATATATTTTAGGTGATCCTTTGCGCTTAAAACAAGTAGTCATGAATTTATTAAGCAATGCCATCAAATTTACTTCAAATGGAACGGTAACACTGTATGCAGATTTAACTATGGTGCAGGAAGGGCAAGCGAAACTCAACGTGAATATCACTGATACGGGCATGGGTATAAATCCAGTTGATCAACAAATTATTTTTGATGAATTTGCCCAGGTTTATTATCCTTCTACTACAGAAAGGCAACAGGGTACCGGATTAGGTTTGGCCATCTGTAAGAAGATTGTAGAATTTCAAGGTGGAACAATAGGTGTGGAAAGTGCGGAAGGAAAGGGATCTGTCTTTTCTTTTGAATTATCTTATCAAACCACGCCGAAGCCGGTTCTAATACAATCTCCAACGTTAAAGTTATATCAAAATGCTGTTTCTCTGACTGGAAAAAGAGTTTTGCTGGTGGATGATAACATGTTAAATATTTTACTGATAAGTACCATCCTTAAAAAATATAAAATCTCTTTTGATGAGGTATCTAATGGAAAAGAAGCTTACAAATATTTTAAGGAAAATGAATATGATCTTATTCTTACTGATATACAAATGCCAGAAATGGGGGGTATAGAACTTGCACAAGAAGTCAGAAAAGACCGTGATATAAAAAAGAAAAATACGCCTATATTAGGAGTAACAGCCAATGTTCTTCAGGAAGATAGATTGAGGTATTTAGCATCAGGAATGAATGAGCTTGTGCTTAAGCCGTTTTTGGAACATGAATTATTAGAAAAAATATTGACGTTCATTCGTTAAAAGAATTAAAGGCAGTCTTTATTTGTCTGGTGCATGTATCGTATCTTCCGGATGCTGCGGGGGAAGAACATCAACATTTTTTTCTACAATCGTAATTTTGGTAAATACTGCATATTTGCTTGGTGATATGCCACCATCGAATTTTTCCGCATAAGCCTGGGTAAACTCAGCACCAAAATAAAGTATTATTGAGGTATAATAAATCCAAAGTAAGATAACGATGATTGAGCTTGCAGCACCAAATGCAGAACCGGGATTACCTTTCTCAATATAAATTCCGATTAAATATTTACCTAAACTAAAAAGCACTGCAGTAAATAACGCACCTATAATGGCTGACTTCCATTTAATTATCACATCAGGAAGTACCTTAAAGATTACCGTAAACACTGCTGTAACTGCAGCCAGCGTAATTACATTATTTAAAATATAGATGATCAACGCCATTGTATCATCAGCTACAGGAATAACCTCATCGATCTGGCTTTTGGAAAGCAGAGCAATCAACTTATCTCCAAGACCAACTACCACACTATTAAATACAAGTGATACGAGCAGTAAAAAGCCCATTGAAACAATAAGCGAAAAAGAAAGTAATCGGTTAGTTAACATTTTAAGCCAACCTTTTTTAGGAATCGCTTTTACTTTCCAGATCATGTTGATACTATCTTGAATTTCAATAAAAATTGCGGTTGATCCAATAATCAATGTGCCGATTCCGATAATTAGTCCGATGGTGGATTGGCCGGTTTTGGTTGAATGTTCTACAAAACCCTGAATCTGAGTGGCAGCATCCTGCCCAACCATATTAGTGATTTGTGCGAAGAATTGATCACGGGTATCCGTATTGCTTTTATTACCTAAAAAGATCGTGGCAGCAGATAAAACAATAATAATAAGTGGCGTTAGCGAAAATATGGTATAGTAGGCCAATGCCGCACTAAGTTTCGTCACTCTATCTTCTACAAACCCTTTTCCGGCGGCAATGAATAAATGATATAAAGCGATGAAAAATTGTCTGACCTTCTTAACTAACTTCATTTAAAAAATTAAAACGGATATCCTATTCCAATGTTAAAGATTAAATTCTCTCTTCTCCAGGCTTTATCACCAAAGGAGATATTATCAAATACCCAACGCTGCCCTTCTGGCAAATAAGGCTTACGTACCGGGAATGCTACGTCTAAGCGAACTACAAAAATCGTAGCATCAACTCTTAAACCAGCTCCGGTGCCTACAGCCAATTCATTTAAAGTATTCTTTAGTTTAAATTCAGATCCTGGTCTTCCGGTGTTTGCAGTTCCGGGTACGCCAACATCTTCTTTTCTCAACCAAACATTACCGGCATCAACAAACAATGCTCCATACAAAATACTCACTAATTTAAACCTTAATTCTGAATTTAACATCAGCTTTATATCCCCACCCTGATCGGCAAAAATTGCATCTTCAGAAACCTTGTACGTTCCGGGCCCTAATGTTCTGGCTGGAAAAGCCCTGATGTCATTACTTCCGCCAGCAAAGAATTGCCTTACAAAAGGTAATGATGTACTGTTTCCATAAGCGTAACCATAACCCAGGTTTAATCGATTTGCCCAGGTCACGTTTCTGGTTACTTTATAATAATCTCTTAAATCTGCTTCTAATCTAATAAATTGAGATAAGGGAACATTAAAGATAGCGCGCTTACCATCCTCGTCTTTAGGAACAAAAGCACCCCATAGGTTTCCACCAGTTTCTATGCTTCCAAAAAAGAAAGTATTATTCCTTCTTTTGGTTTCCATCTGATTGGTGTAAGTAAAGTTGTAATTACTACCAATGATGAATTGATTTTCTAAGGTCGTTCTTAATAATGGATTTTGAGCATATAGTCTTTCCTGAGTGGTATCAGATGGAAATCTGGTTGAAATATAACTTACTGATATTGGATTTAAGTTATGTTCCTTGTATTGGTTTTCTTTAAAGTTATAGCCAAATTCCCCTTTAAAAGCGTTCAGCGTATAATCGCCACCTCTGTTTAGCATTTGATATGAAAGTGAGGCAATCGTCTTAGGAATAAAGGCGGTAGTACTGTTTGGCTTGTAAAACGGAACAATAAACCTTGGGAAAGTTAATTTCGCCTCAGTCGTAAGCGATACGGAATTTTTACCCAATGAAGTTCCCCTGGTTTGTGTTTCAAAACCGCCGGATACATTGATATCCAATTGTTCCGCCCCTCTGAAAAGGTTCCGGGTGGTTTGCGTTACCCTAACTTCAGAACCCACGAAGTTATTGGATTTACTTGTTCCGGTTACACCAAAAGTTAAGGAGTTTTTCTTAAGTGGTGTTAAATAGATATTCAGATCAAGCTGATTATTCTTAAAACTATCAAGCGGAAGAAATTCTGCCCTTACATCCTGGAAAGCACCTACATTCACCATTCTATTTAACGACTGATTATGATCCCTTCGGTTATACCGCTCTCCCTTTTGGAAGAATACCAGGCGATCAAACAATCGTGGTTTGAAAGTATTTCGGTCATCGTAGATATTAAAATCTTTATATTCCAAAGGTTTTAATCGTCTTAAAACAGTATCGCGTCTTAACGAATAGCTTGGATAAATATTAATATTTTTAATGGTATAAGCTTTCAACCCCGCATCCGGAGCGATGTCTTTAACTTTAACGGATACATTTACCAGGTTTTTACCAATGGTGCTATCCACCTGCATAATTAAATAATCCGGACTAAAATAAAAGAAACCATTTTCCTTTAAATCATTATCAATTCTGATCCGTTCATTTGTATAGGTGTCTAAGTCGTAATAGTCACCAACTTTTAACAAAGTTTTACCTTTATTATCATTGATAATTTTAGTTAATAACCCCGTATCTGGTGGGAACGTTATGCTATTGATTTTGTATCGCTGGCCTGTATTTGCCGTGTAAATGGCCTTTCCTTTTTTCTCTTTAACCACGGTATCTCCGGTAACTGCAGCTTGAAGATAACCTTCACTCAGCAGGTAGCTGGTTAATACATCATTATTATATTTAAGTTTCACCTCGCTTAACAGCACTGGTGCTTCACCTTTTTTTCTAATCCAGTTTCTTAAACCGCCTTTTGCTTTTTTAGGCTCGCCGGCAAGGTTATAAATGGCTAGTTTAAACTTGTTATTTGGCTTTGGCCTTGTTTTACTTTTTAAATCTGCCTTTACCTGTTTTTCATCATCAATTTTGCCAGAAGAATCCGGATTGATGTTTATCTCAGCTCCGGTATATAAAATCTGACCTGGCTTTAAGGATTTGGTACTGCTACAGCCCGCGTAAACTAAACAGGCCAATAAAAATAGGATAGGTCTAGTTAGTTTTCTCATTTTGTGCTTTCTGTTCAATGTTTCTTGATCTTCTATTTCTTTTCTTCTGGAATATTTCTCTGAATTTATTGTAATCTACAACAAGGGTAAATCCTAAACCTGTTTCTATAATCTGTCCCTGCACAATCACATCATTTTGATTTCTTCTGTAGGCTCGCAATCTATATCTTCCATCTGCTGATAATGCATATTCCACATTTACATTGCCTGCAATATCTGTAGATTTTTCTCCTGGCGCCTGTGGGCCCTCTAATGCAAATGAACTTCCTACGGTTACCGTCAATCGATCATTCAATAGTTTCTTAGACAGGCCAATTTCAAGATCTGTTTTTTGTTGCATTGATCCGGTAGAATAATCTTCTGATGAATTTACGCCAAAATTAAGATCTACTCCCTGAATTAAGTCAGAGGTTAAGTTATTTAATTGCTCAGTTAAGAGTTTACTCACGCTTGAACGGGCAAGTGTAGAAACGCCACCGCCACCACCGGCTAAGCTTTCGAAAGGATTGTTCGCAATAAATCTATTCAGTGCAAGCAAAGCAAATACTTGTTTATTTAACTCACTTTCATTTCTGTTTACATTGATCAATCTTGTATAAACCTGTCCGCCTAATGCGTTGCGCTCATTTTCCGGTAGGTCTAACCTAAATGAAATAATGGGTTTTAATAACTCTCCTTTCATCATTAAATAAACCTGAAAAGGTAATTTCGTTCGGGCTTCGTATAAATCGGGTTGATTTAATAAATCAATTGGCGCTGCATTAACCTCATAAAGTGCAGTTAAGTTTACGTTTGCTGCAGTTGGTTCTCCTGTCCAAACGATAGTACTTCCTTTCACTAATCTAAACTCTTTTTTACCTAATGGGCCAATGGATAAATTGTACGAGCCATCAATTACTTCGAAACGGCCTGTTAAGCTTATTTTACCACTCGGATCCATGGTTGCATTTAAATCAGCATCGCCTTTTATATTTAATGCATCACCATTAGACGGATCAACCACTACGTTAAGTTCAGCTTCCGGATCGATGCTAATTGCTGCAACAAGATTTATTCCTTTAACCGGAGATTTACTGATGCTATCAACCTTTAACGCTTTTTGACCATTAAACGGTGGCGCATCCGCATCGATAAATTGCACAATTCCTTCCTGACTTATTACTGAAGGGTCATTAGCGGGTAGGGCGAAGAAGAATCTGGTATCTTTATTTACCTTGATGTTCATGTTTACATCCGGCTGGTTTAAATCTCCCCTCACTTTGATATCAGTAGTTAGGAATACTTTACCGTAAATCATCTCATTATCGGCTGCGGTAGAATTAATTGCCCGAAAGTTATTCATTTTGATATCTAAACCAAAGCGATAATTTCTGTAATCGGTTGTTAATACCTTTCCGTTAATGGTGGCTTTCTGATTCAGTGAATCAATCAGCGTGAAATTATTGAAGGCAATTCCTTCATTAGTGAACGAAATCTTTTCATTCGGGAGTCTGAAATACGAGTTAACGTAAGCCACATTAATTCCGGCATTATTGAAAGTTAAATCACCTAAAATTTTTGGAGCGGTTAATGCACCCTTAACAGTAAGTGCACCTGTAAGTGTTCCGGTACCGTTTTTTAACTGACCTGCAGATAAGCTTTCGATGTTTTTCATCTCGATCTTATCAATATTAACCGTTAAATCCAATGCACTTTGTGGTGCGGTATAATAAAAGCCATTTACACGTAAATCATGAACACCACTTAGCGCAAGATTTACCTCAAAGGCGTTTTGTGTATCATTATTTACTGCTAAACGCAACGTTCCCAACTGATCTTTTTGATAACGAAGTTGATCGATAGTCAAATTCGCTTCGAATTTTGCACTAGTTGCCAGATCTTTCACATTTGCTGTTCCGTTCAAACGTCCGCCAACCAAAGTGGTATCAGTTTCTGCAAATTTGGTTAACGTTTCCAATTGGAAATCTTTGAACTCTACCGCTAGTGGTGCATTTGGTTGCGTTGGATTACTGTTGATAGAAAGCGACTGCCCATTATTGCTAATCTGGAACTGGTTAACCAGAATTCCAGATGCTCCGAACTGAATGTAGTTATCTTGTGAAACTACCCATTTTTGATAGTCGAGTAATAGTTTCTGAGGATCTAACGTAAATTTGAAATCTTTATTAATCGACTGGAAGTTTCCGCCAATTACATATTTATCTTTACGCTGTCTATCGCGAAGGAAAATGTTTAAACCTAATAGATTATTTGCCGCATTGCCGCTGATTTCTGTATTGAACAGGGAAACAGACGGACTTTGAAGTGCCTTAACAGTTAAGGCATAATCCAGTTTATTGTTGTCATTATTGATATTCAACACCGTGGTATCAACTTTAAAATCTCCGTAAACAATTTGCGGAAAGTTACCCTTAATCTGCAAACTATCTTTTTGCGTATCAATCAACCCGTAAAACTGCGATTGTTTAAAAACGGTTAGTTCTGGTACAAATTGTTTTAGCAGCTTGGAGTCGTATACCTGAACGGCAAAACGCATCCGCTGATCAGGAATTTTTGTAACCTCTCCAAACGCATAATATTTGTTAATTTCATTGATAATAGCATTACCAACCTTTGTTAACTGATATTTCCCATCTAGTTTGGCAGATAGAATTTCAGACTTTAAAGTTAACAGGTTTTCTGTTTCATTCGTTTTGGCAAAAACAGAGATGGTATCTACATTAATTCGTTGTTGATCTTTTACCAATTGTAAACCTGTAATATCAACGTTCCCATTCAGATAATCAGCATCTGCTGTAGCAAGATCAACTTTTACAACACCAGCAGCACTTAATACAGTCGGACTAAAATTCAGGGCCTGGAGGTTAACTTGTTTCAAGTCCAGATCAGCTCTGACTGCAGGGTACTTTCCTGCGAGATTTACATTGGCATCCAATATGAAATTGGCATTGCTATCTGGCATACTGCTTTTAATAGCCACCTTCTGGTTGGCATAAGTACCCGCCAGCTTTAGGTTGCGGTAAGTGTATTTGTTGTAGAAAGCACTCAACACACGTGCATTAAACTTTGCGTTTATCTTTTTAGGATCGAGGCCTGTACCGGCAACATTTGCCTTCACAGAAACTCGACCTAATTTAGGCTGCATTTTTAACAATCTGCCAACGTTGAAATTATTCAGGCTGATATCTGCTTTGTAGCGCTCACTGCCTTTCGGTCCTTTCATACCAGCAACTAAAACTGCTCCACCCATATCCGTTTGGATATTCATGTTGGTATTGAAATCAGTCATAGATCCGGTAAACTTACCTCTTGCATTTATTACATTTGGCAACTCGATAGAAGGGGGAAGGGATTTTTTCGGAACAACAACTAAAATATCGCCCTTTGTTAAATAGAGTTTTTTAATATTCAGATCAAGGAATGTCTTATTTACATCTGGTAAACCCTTAGCAGTTCCGCTGATGTCTATTTGGGTATTCTTTAATCCTGAAATCTGTAAGCGTGGAATGTTAAGATTGTTCAAATAACCGTTTAATTCCGCGTTAATTTTTATTTTCTCATTTCTATAATTAGCAGGAACCGCATCGCTGAAATAGCCGGCATCTCTAAGTCCGATGGTGGTATTTTTTAAACTCAAAGCCATTTTAACACGCTCCGGATGTTTAGTTAAATCCTCCATGGAGGTAAAGTTTAATTCCGTAGCATTTTCGATTGAAGTGTTCGGCGTTTTTAAAACGAAGTTGCTCAGCTTAATTTGCTTATCGTTATAAATGGCGTTACCCTTTAATTCGGTAAGTGCGAAACCACTTTTTTCTTTCAATGAGCCGTTTTTAACATTGGCTTTAATTCCATCGGCACTGTAGCTGATATCGCCTGCGCCAAAAGTAAGGTCGCTAATTTTAAGGTGATTGAAATCCATTCCTTTCGGAGCAGCTTTGGCACCAAGATTATCGAACTGTACATGGTTTTCAGCCAGGCTGATGTTTTTGATGGTTAGGCCTAAAGCAGATTTTTCAGGAACAACAGTGTCTTTTACTGTCTTTAAATTATTGCTTGGCGCTGGTTTAAAGGCGAAAAGGATATTTGACTTATTTAATTTGGCATCTTCAACGGCATATTTACTATTGGTTAGATCAACCTTTAAATTTACTAAACCCAGTTCATTAATATCAGCAACGGCTTTGGTTGTGGAGATTTGATCATTGTAATTTACCTTTACATTATTAAAGGCAAAGTTTTCTACCTCTATGAGCGGAAGCTTTCCTGTTTCTTTCTCGCTACTATCTACACTGTTCGTAATGTGCTGCACCAAATGCGTCAGCGGTTTCTGTTGTAGATAACTTAATGACGTATTATTTAAATTCAGGTTACTGATTACATAATGTTGATTCGCTAAATCAAATGTTTTTAATTTGGTTTTAAGTGCGCCAAGATAAAGCTTTACATTATTGCCGGCCACATCATCCCGGTAGGTGATGCCAATATCTTCGAAGGAAACTTTATCTACAGAGAATTTAAGGGTGGAGGTAGTATCCTGATCTACTTTTTCTTCGGGCTTTTTCTGATCGCTCATAAAAGCATCAACCAGGAAAGAAAAATTGAAGGTAGTATCTGGATTAATCCGCTTCACATTAGCGCGGATGTTTTTCAATTCGACATTATTAATCTCTACGGTATTCTTTAGCAGCTTAAAAAGGCTGATGTCTACTGCCAGTTTCTCGGCGTAAAGTAAAGTATCTCCCTGCCTGTCTTCGATATAGAATTTGTTTAATACTACATCTTTTGGAAGTGCAATTTTAATGCTTTCTAAACTTACCTCAGTTTTGGTTTTTGTTTTGAGATAATTAATTGCCTTTCCTTTTACAAAGTTTTGAACTGCAGGAATATTGAGTGAGAGGGCAATACCTACAACGAGGATAATGATTGAAGCAATTACCCAAAGTAAAACTTTTAAACTTTTGCGTACGTATTTATTCAAAGCGGATGGTGTTTGGTGATTTTAAAATACTATAAAACCTGCTAACAAAATTAATTTTATTAGCTCGTTTACAATTAATACAAAAAATAACCTAAATTGTTCGCCCGCTACAAAAATTTAACATAGGCGGTTTCGTAATATATTATAAATGAAATTATTAAATCTGAATATAAGTTTTGAGCAATATGCAGGCATTAATGAATTGGCTGAAAACGACAAAGAACTTTGCGAAAATGCGGAGCGGGCTTTAGCAACTTCTTACTCTCCGTATTCTAAATTCAGGGTAGGTACAGCTATCCGCCTGTCATCCGGAAAAATCGTTTTAGGAAGTAATCAGGAAAACCTTGCGTATCCCTCTGGATTATGTGCGGAACGCGTTGCGCTGTTTGCAATTGGTTCTAATCAGCCTGATGCAGTGATTGAAAGTATGGCTATTACCGCCCAAACTGATAACTTCGAAATAACCAAACCTGTTACCTCTTGTGGAGGTTGTTTACAGGTGATGGCTGAATTTGAACGTAAGCAGTCAACCCCAATAGCAGTGATTTTTTATTGCCTGAATGGCGAGGTCTTAAAAGTGCCAAGTGTAAAGAGTTTGTTGCCATTTTCTTTTGTAGAAGATCGGTTAGAAAGATAAGATTTCGCTTGCCTATATTTGGTCTTTTTCCATTTATGAAACGATTTTATATTTTCCCTTTTCTTCTTATTTCCGTGGTCGCGCAAGCTCAAAAGGCTTTAAAACCTAAGTCAATATATCAGATAGCTTATAGCCGCTCTGCGGATGGAAAACCTAAAGAAGATCGAAATCCGGCCATAGTTATCGTTACCGAACAGCAGAATCTACTCACTACGCAAAATAACCAGGGTGAAGGGCTGAGTTATCCTTATGAACAAAGTATTGTTGCTAAACCACAAAACACCTTATTTCAGATAGCGGATTTAGCAAAGCAAAGCCAGATTGCAACTGCCGATAGTTCGGCTATTGAAAAGCAGGTCTTTGAATTTAGTAAGGAAACAAAAGTAATTTTGGGTTATACCTGCAATAAAGCTAAAACAGTAGTGAACTCCAATACCATCGAATTATGGTACACTACCGCTGCAGGAATCAAGGCCGCACCAACTGTTTTAGGGCAGCATCTTGGACTGGTTTTAGAGCAGGTTCGCAATGGAAACAGCTACATTACGGCTACTAAAATCGAGGAGATTAAAGCTTATAAATATATCGATGTAGCACATTTAAAACTAACTGATGGTTTATCTTATAAAGACCTTTTATGGAAAAGCAGGTTTACCACTTTAAACGTTTTTAATAATGAAACGATCAATTTTATTGAAAAACCGCAATCAAACGATTCCATTTTCAGGTTTGCGGGTGGAACGGTAATTGCCAGGAAGATCAAATTTCCGCTATTGCAATCCAGTCCGAATGTTTTTGTAGATCTAACAGAACAATCCAATGGTGATGCTTACGATCGAACAGGTTCTGTATTTATCATCCCGACAGATAAATCAATCAGTTTGATGGATGCCCTTAAAAGTTCGGTAAAGGCATTACCCGTTTATAATAACGGGAATGGAAAAACCTACCAGGGCGTTATCGCCACAGATCAATATAGCCCCGTAATTGAGCTGATGCGGTTTTTCACTCCTTTTGGCGTTGGAAAATACAATTACCTTAAATTAAAAGATAAAAACTGGGCTGATCAGGTTTACTACAGACAAGACATTTCAGAACTTTATCCATTAATGAGCGGGAAAGAAGTTTGGATGGCTGTATTTATCGGTAATTACGACAAAGGCGGCCATCGCGTATCGATGAACATTACTGTGCATCAGGATCATGATCAGGCAGAAAACAAAACAGTTTTATTGCCTTTGTTTAACTCTACCAATGTGATGGAAATGGCTGGGCAGGAGTATGCCACTATGTTTAGCAGCGAAAAAGGTCTGGAAGTTTCCTTCCATATTGAAAAAGACCTTAAAGATGCGAAACTGCGTTATATCACTACGGGCCACGGTGGCTGGGGCGGTGGTGATGAGTTTGTGCCGAAAAAAAATACGATCTTTTTAGATGGAAAAGAAGTACTGGCATTTATTCCCTGGCGGATGGATTGCGGTTCCTATCGGTTGTCTAACCCGGCATCAGGGAATTTCGAAAGTGGATTATCCTCATCAGATCTGAGCCGTTCGAACTGGTGCCCCGGAACAGTCACAAATCCGAATATTATTCCTTTGGGCGATTTGAAAGCAGGTAGTCATACTATAAAAGTAACAATCCCAATGGGGCGTCCGGAAGGTTCATATTCCAGTGCCTGGAATGTTTCTGGTTTATTGATGGGAACGGAATAGTTTTACTTCAGTAAAAATGTTCAGCGCTTGTTTGAAAGGGTTGGCACAAATACATTTAGTTTGCTTTCTTGCTGCTTTTTAGACCTTTTTCGAATTGGCCGTTAGTTATTGGCTATAGAAAGGCCCTTTCTTGCCATCTGCACCAACCTGCCATTTAAACCTGATTGCAGCGATATCCTTTTTTGTAAAGCATATACTTTATTCCCTAAAACAGGTGCAAAAAAGATTTAGCGCAAAGCAGGAAAGGCGCTAATAAAAGCAACAAATATTGCTTTTCAAATTAAAATCTTAGGTTTTCTAACACCGGAATGTGCATAACCTGTATTCACTCGGTCGCATCATTTTTCCTATATTTACGGCTGCCAATTTTTGTAAATAAATGAGTGAAGAATTAAACCAAAACGTAAACGAAGAACACAAACATACGATAACCCCAATTAACGGTTTATACGAAAACTGGTTCCTGGATTATGCGTCTTACGTAATTCTGGATCGTGCGGTTCCGCATATCCATGATGGTTTAAAGCCTGTTCAACGCCGAATTATGCATTCATTAAAGGAAATGGATGACGGGCGTTTTAATAAAGCCGCTAACGTAATTGGAAATACGATGAAGTATCACCCGCATGGTGATGCCTCTATTGGCGATGCGATGGTGCAAATCGGGCAGAAAGATTTACTGATTGACATGCAGGGGAACTGGGGCGATCCCATCACCGGCGACAGTGCTGCGGCCCCACGTTACATTGAGGCGCGTTTATCGAAGTTTGCTAACGAAGTGGTTTTTAATCCGGATACGACCGAGTGGCAGTTGAGTTACGATGGACGGAACAACGAACCGATTACTTTACCGGTTAAATTTCCTTTGTTATTGGCACAAGGGGCAGAAGGTATTGCGGTAGGTTTGGCCACGAAAGTGATGCCTCATAATTTCAATGAACTGCTTGATGCGTCTATTGAGGTGCTAAAAGACATTCGGCCGAATATCGTTCCTGATTTCTTTACCGGCGGCATGGCCGATTTTTCTAATTACAATGAAGGTCAGCGTGGTGGCAAAATCAGGGTCAGGGCAAAAATCACTGAGAAAGATAAGAAGACCCTGGTAATTACTGAAGTGCCTTATAGCACCACTACCAGCTCGGTAATTGACAGCATTCTGGCGGCTAACGATAAGGGTAAAATTAAAATTAAAAAGATTGAGGATAGCACCGCCGCACATGTAGAAATTATTGTGCATTTGGCACCGGGCATTTCTCCGGATGTGACCATTGATGCGCTTTATGCTTTTACGGCCTGTGAAGTTTCCATTTCGCCAAATACGTGTATCATTCAGGGGGATAAACCACACTTTTTAAGTGTAAACGATATCCTGATCGAGAATACCAAGCACACCAAAAGATTGTTAAAAAAGGAACTGGAAATTCGCCTGCACGAGTTGCAGGAGAAAATTTTCTTCAGTTCACTGCTTAAAATATTTATTCAGGAGGGGATGTATAAAAATCCTGAATATGAAAACTCCAGTAATTTCGATACCGTGGTTGAGGTGTTACACTTGTTGTTCGATCCTTTTAAACCATCGCTTTACCGGGAAATTTTACCGGAGGATTTTAAAAAGCTGATCGATAAACCAATGAGTAGCATCACCCGTTTTGATGTGAAAAAGGCAGATGAGCAAATGAAAAATCTGGAGGATGAAATTAAGGTGGTTAAGAATCACCTGAGACACCTCACCGATTATACCATTGCCTGGTTCCAGCGGTTAAAGGATAAATACGGAAAAGGAAGAGAACGTAGAACTGAAATCCGCTTGTTTGATCGGGTAGAGGCATCAAAAGTGGCGCTGGCAAATGTGAAATTGTACGTCAACCGCGAGGATGGTTTTATTGGTACGGGTTTGCGTAAGGATGAATTTATTGCTGATTGCTCTGATATTGATGAAGTAATTGTTTTCCGTGAGGATGGAAAGTGTATCATTACCAAAGTGGCCGATAAAACCTTTGTAGGTAAGGGGATTATTCATGCCCAGGTGTTTAAGAAGAATGATGAGCGTACCATCTACAATATGATCTATAAAGATGGTGGTACGGGCGTTTCTTATATTAAACGTTTTGCTGTTGTTGGGGTAACGAGAGATAAAGAATACGATTTAACCAAAGGAACTAAAGGCTCTAAAGTGATGTACTTCACGGCTAATCCTAATGGTGAGGCAGAGATAATAAACGTTGCGTTAAAGCCGCATTCGAAATTACGCAAGTTGCAGTTTGATCAGGATTTTGCAGAAGTGGCGATTAAAGGCCGCGGTTCTCAGGGAAATATCATTTCGAAATTCCCGGTTAAGAAGATTACACTAAAAAGTAAAGGTGTTTCTACCTTATCAGGATTAAAAATCTGGTACGATGATTTACTGAAACGACTAAACGTTGATGGCAGAGGTAAATATCTTGGTGAATTTGATGGCGACGACCGGATCTTACAGGTTCATAAAGATGGCTACTACGAGTTAAGTTCTTTTGAGTTGAGCAATCACTTTGACGACGGTTTAATCTTAATTGAAAAATTTGATCCGGAGAAAGTTTTTGCAGCTGTTCATTTTGAAGGCAAAGCACAGAATTATTTCATTAAACGTTTCGTTTTTGAACTGCAATCTGTCGGCAGAAAGACTATCTTCATCAGCGAAGAGCAAAAATCTAAATTATTGTTTTTAACTGCTCACCCGGCAGCAAAGGTTGTTGTGGATGTGTTGAAAGGTAAAACACAAATTCCGGAGACATTGGATTTAATGCTTTCTGAATTAATTGACGTGAAAGGGTTAAAAGCGAACGGTAATCGCTTATCTCCTCATGAGGTGAAAAAAGTTGTGCTGGAAGAACCTGAACCAGAGATTGACGAACTGGACGAAAACGAAGAAGGTGGGGATGATGGCGCTTTAAACGAGGTTGTGGAAGGAGAAACAGCAGAAACAAAAGTCGTTGAAGAGCCTGTCGGGCCTGACGCAAACGAAGAAATTTCTAAACCAGAAGTTAGTGAGGAGATCGTTGATTTACCGGTAGCGGAACAGCCAAAACCGAAGTTTGAGCGTAAGATTACACCAGTTTCGGAAGAGAAAACAATTCCTGCAGAAGTACCGGTTACTGAAAAGCCAGCTCCGGAGCCAGTTAAAAAAATTGAGAAAGAAGTCGTAGAAGCACCTTTTGTAGAAGCTGTAGTGGAGAAACCTACAGATGTACCTGCGAAGAAAGAAGAGCCGAAAGTGAAGGAGAAGCCGAAAGTAGCTGAGAAGCCAGCGAAAAAGGTAGACTTTGAAATTACTAATCCTAATGACATTGAGATTGATGACAAAGGGCAATTGGGGCTATTTTAAGTGATGAACATCTTTTATTGAGTTAACGCAAACGGTTGTATTTACACATGGAGTACGATGTAGTCTGTTCTTCAATGGATATTGCTTTGTCGGCTAAAAAAGCCTCCTTGAAATGATATATTTCTTATGTGGAGCGAACAAACGGTCGCGTTTAAGAGGCAAGGCGAAGCTTCTCTCTGGTATGAAAGATGGCTTCGCCTGCTAAAAAAACTTTCTGACAGCACCCTTAATTCAAATTCCAGATAAAACGAAATTCTTTCAATTTAAAATCTATATTTGCCTTACTCAAAGGGGTGCTTTTGAATGATGCAATACTTGTTGCAATCAGAGGCTGAGATTACACCCAAAAGAGGCAGCAGACAGATGGCCACAAGGTAGACGATTAAACCCTCCACCTTTAAACCTCTTTCCCTCTGCCTTAAACGACCTGATTCGGATAATGCCGGCGTAGGGAAGAGGTTAAATTCAACGTGCTGTTTCGCCCTAAAAGCAGCTTCAATTATTTTTTATTAGTCGCAAGGCAAAATTATTTGAAATGAATTTTCAAGAGTGGTTCAGGCTTTTTCAGGAACAAATTTTACATACTTCGATCATAGAATGGCTCGCCGTTGGTTTTGGTATTTCTGAAGTGTTATTGGCCAAAAAAAACAATATCTGGCTTTACCCAACAGGAATCATTTCGATTTTGTTATCCATGTTCCTCTTACTTAATGTAAAACTCTATGCGGAAATGCTATTGAGTATTTATTATTTAGTAATGAGTGTTTATGGCTGGATCATCTGGAAAAAGCGGAAGATTGATGGTGAAAATCAGGTTTCATGGAGTACAAATAACGAGTTATTAGTTGCCGTGATCATTTCTGTGGTCGGTTTCTTTATTTTATTTTTCGTGTTAAAAAATCATACCGACTCCGATGTGCCATTACTGGATGCCTTTGTTTCCTCAACGGCCTGGGCCGGAATGTGGCTCTTAGCTAAACGTAAAATCGAAAACTGGATCTTCCTGAACATTTCGAACATAGTTGCTATTCCACTGCTATTCCATAAAAAACTACCGCTCATGGCCTGCTTAACTACTTTCCTTTTTGTAGTAGCCATCTTCGGCTTTCTAGACTGGAAGAAGATTATCGGAAAAAGAAAATTAAGAACAACTTAAAAAAATGCGCTGCGGAATGGATGTACTAAAATTCCGATCCTGCCTTGGCGATATTTAAATAAGAAAAATACATGCAGAATACAATAACATCAACCTGGCAAGATAAGGTAAGGGCATTTGCAGCACAATCTGAAGCATTGGGAGAGTTGCATCCTGAGATTTTAGAACTTGCCTACCAGGAAAACTGGTTTAAACTTTTTGTGCCTCAAATTTATGGCGGTGCAGGCAAAAAACTCCCGGAAATTTTGAGGCTCGAAGAAGAATTGGCAGAGGCTGATGGCAGCCTGGGCTGGACGGTTACCCTTTGTGCCGGTGCAGCCTGGTTTGCAGGATTTTTAAATCCTGAACTGGCAAGCGAAATATTTGCAGATAAAAAAGTTTGTTTCGCAGGAAGTGGTGCAGTAGGTGGCATTGCAACGGAGACTGAAAACGGCTATCTCATTAATGGTTATTGGAAATATGCCAGTGGCGCTTTGCATGCCACTATCTTCACGGCCAACTGCACCTTAAAAAATCCCGACGGGACAGATGTTCTGGATGAAGATGGAAACCCTGAAATCATGTCTTTTATTTTGAAAAGAGATGAAGTAACAATCCTGTCTGGCTGGTCTTACTTCGGCCTTATGGCAACAGGCAGCCATGCTTTTGAAGTTAAAGATTTGTATGTTCCACAAAACAGAACTTTTAAAATTAATAACAATATAGCCGTTGCAGACGAAGGCTTTGATTATCCTTTCCTACAGCTGGCAGAAACTACTTTGGCTGTAAATAGTCTTGGAATGGGGCAACACTTTATCAGGTTAGTAGAAGATTCTTTTTTCGCCCGTACAGGATTACGCAGATACAACGAAGATCAAATTACCTTCTTTAATTCCGAGTTGAATAAATGTAAGACCGAAGTCGAGATGTTAAAGATTCAGTTTTATCAGGCCTTTGATGAATCATGGAACCAGCTAATTCTTGTCGGGAAGATCACCGATGAGCAACTTGAAACGGTAAGTTTCACCAGTAGAAAACTCGCCCATGCTTGCAGAAGAGCTGCAGATACACTTTTCCCTTATTGCGGATTGGAAGCTGCAAAAAAGGAGTCGGAAATTAATCGGGTTTGGCGAGATATCCATACGGCTAGTCAGCATTCGTTACTAACGTTCGAACGGTAAAAAAACAATCACCAGATTTCAGTCCGCGATTTAAGTTTTCGAAAGGACCATAATCAAGAACATCTTAATAAAACCGGGAGAATATCTCCCGGCAGATTGTTTAAACAGCAGCGCAGGTTATGAAATATAAGTTAGAGCGATTTGGATTTTATTTTTTTTAACTCCGATTGGAAGGAAACAACTGATCTTTTCTCTGCCCTTGCTTTTTCGATAGCGATCTCCTGCGTCTTAGCAGCTTCATCATAATAACCCATACGATAGAGGATATGAGCTAAAGTATCATAATATCCTGAGAATGGGTTGAGCTCTATCGATCGGCGACTCCAGATCATGGCTTTGGTTAAGTGATTAATGTTTTTTGTTCCAATTTCATAGAACTTCCAGGCAGCATTGTTTAACTCCATTGCATAACTGCTGGATGAAGAGGTAACAGCAACAATAGTCTGTGTTGTTGTTTTTTGTATTGCAGAAGATTTCATCAGGCTATCCATTTTCTCTTTTGATACCATTTTTACAGCAGGCTTATCGGGAAACAGACTTGGTATATTAGCTTTATGATTCCGGGCTTCGATTTTTTTAATGCTATCTGCACTAATATTCATATAGTAACTATCATAGAAATAGGTGGCTGTTCTGATGTAATTAGCTGTGTCTTTTACGGTGCTATAGTACCAGAGGATTTGATTATTGAACGCTTTTTCGCCTGCCCTATAGTCTCTTGTCCATGTAGAACGGGCAAAGTTTGCACCCGCCATAGCCCTGCTTAGCTTTTTCTCTTTTGCGGCAGCGATCATGGTATTGGTAATTATGCTGTTATTCACTGCTACCCTTCGCTGCAGTGGCTCCGTTTTGTAAAAACTATCAATCAGTTTTCTATCATTCTGGATCATTTTGTAAGCGATACCATCTGCATAAGGTCCTGATTCTAAAATATATAGTACATTCTCGTAATTGTTGAAATCAGCGATTTTCAAGTTACTTGCATATTTTTCAATCAGATCTGCATTATTGGTGATCCCGATTTTCTTTCTTGATTCAATTAGTTTCTTGATTAAGCTGATATTTTGATCATTAGCCTCAACATCTTTTTCCAGTTCTGAAATTGACTTTTCCTTATAAGCTGCCATGGCATTATCAACCATTAATAGGTATTTCTTCTTATCAGTTGAATTTCCAAAGTCAGTAAAGAAAATTTCCTTGTTTTGCCTAATAAAAATATAGGCCGGAAAACGTTTAATGTTACCTAAGCGGATAATAGACCTTACGCTCGTATCTATCATAGTCGTTTCATAGACCGTAAAGTTTTGATCAATTTTTGCAATAACGTCTTTCTCATTCAAGGCAGACTTAAAATTGGCTCTAACATCCTGAGGTACATTCTTATTAGGTTTCACCTTAGGAGGGTTGACGATTAACAATACAGGTTTTTCAGCTTTAGCTGATAGAGAAAGTGCAATGGCTAAAGATTTGGAAGACTTTAGTTCCTGAGAATATCCTGAAAAGGAAATGAGCAGGGCGAAGATTGAGATAATTATTTTCATGGTTGAGAAGTGTTAAATTATAAGTGCAAAACAAAGCCCGCAATTAATATTGCAGGCTTTATTTTTTATTGATATTGAATATATATCGGCTTCGGCGTAAGTTTCAGCAACTCTTCAGGAGTTAACAAGCGCTTCGGCTCTTTTTTCAGATCATTTTTGTAAAAAAGCTTAAAACCAGTAAACTGAACAGGTTCGCCGTATACAAAGTGACGGTAAGTGCCTTTTTTTAAGTCAGGTTCACCCCATCCATCCATGTGTACTACTACTTGTACTTCCGGACGCAATTTTATCTTGTCCGCATTCGTTACCATTTTTTTAGTGAAACGATGAAGTACAAAAACTTTTGGAGGAAGATTATATTTTTTAACCATATCTGCCAGATAACCGGTAACATAATTAATATCGACAGCATCATATGTGCCGATTCTTTTACCAGGAAGAGAGCCATCTTTCATAGAAAATTCCGGATCTATTCCCAGGTGTACATTTGGCATTTGCAGATACTTTTCAATATGAGGAAGTTCAGCTTTAATGGTACTCAAAGCAACCTGCAAATCAAGAAACACAATCGTGTTGGGTTGCATTTTAGCGATTTTCAAAACAGAATCAATCTGTTTATTGCCCATTCTGTTGATATATTTGTTGTCTTTTCCAGGCGTTCCACTCGCTACTGCTGCGATGTAGTGCAGACCAGGTTGTACGGGTGTAGATGGATCAGCTTTTTCCCAACGTTTAACTTCTGCATTCAGGCGTTGCCACATTTCTTTCGGTGCATATTCGCCTAAAGCACCCATTTTTTTAGAGTGAAGGTTCCCGTAATACACCACGATACGTTTAAATGGAAGGATTGCACCGGCTAATGGAGTTGGCTGGTTTTTTACCGGCCATTTACCTGTGGTATCGCCGTTAGCTAATTTTTTTACAAGAGAATCATATAATTTTGGATCAACAGGCTTCATTACATTTGCTGATGAATCTGCTTTCTTTTTGGTAGTGTCTGATGATGACTGGCTAACTCCGTTACTGCTTTTGCCATCAGAATTACAGTTAGCAAATAAGCTGATTGCGGCAAAACCGAGTATTACTGTGCCAGCTAAATGGGGAAATTTCATAGATATTATTAATAGTTAAAGTATACGCGTTTTTTAGGTATCCTATTTTATGTGGAAAAGGTATATAAATTTGGTGAATGAAACCAAATAAAATTACACATTGCAGAATTTTCCGAAAACGCCTAATGGAAGTTTAATGCCTGCAGTTGCTTGTAAATACAATTCCCCTACTTCTAAATTTTTTACGTTTGGATAAGAGGTGCGGATTAAATTTTCGACAATTACAGAAGAAAAACCCAGAGAATAAGTGTTCAGAATCAGAAAATGTTCCTGCTCATCCAAGAGCTGCACCACATCTTGCATCATCTCCTGGATATGATCTTCCAGTTTCCATTTTTCGCCATTTGGCCCATGACCATATGCAGGTGGATCTAAGATAATGCCATTGTATTTTTTGCCTCTTTTAAGTTCTTTTTTAACAAACTTTAAAGCATCCTCAACCATCCAGCGGGTATTTTTTAATCCCGATAATTCCTGGTTTTCATTCGCCCAGGTAACTACTTGTTTAATCGAATCTACGTGCGTGGTTTCCGCACCAGCTGCGTTTGCAATTAATGATGCAGCACCGGTATAGGCAAAAAGGTTCAATACCTTTGGTTGTGGCGTTTTAAATTTTTTAATTGATGAGGAGATAAAATCCCAGTTCACCGCTTGCTCAGGGAAAACACCAACGTGTTTAAAAGAAGTTAAACCTAAACGAAGTTTAATGGCCACTTCATCGTTTTTATATTCCACGTGCCAGCGATCAGGAATTGATTGATTTTTCTTTACCCATTCCCCAGAAGTTGCAGAACGGCCTTTGAAAGTGATGTTGGCTGTTTTTTTCCATTCCTGTTCTGATAATGTTTTCTTCCAAACTGCCTGCGGTTCAGGTCTGATTAAGATCACATTTCCAAAACGTTCTAGCTTTTCAAAATCCCCGCAGTCAATGAGTTCATAGTCTTTCCAGTGCGTTGGGGCCAATAATTGTATCATGTATTAAGTAACTTTAAATTTGGATAATTTTTGATGTATTGATCATCGGTTATTAGCGTCAGCTCATCTGCTAATGCCTGCGCAATAATCAACCTGTCAAAAGGGTATCGATGAATTAACGGAAGAAACAAGTAGGTATCAAGGTGATGCTTTTGTATATTGAGAACAGATATGTTAAAATCATCTATCAAAGCATACATTTCCTCAAGATCTCGGGTAACGGTCAATTTACCTATATTAGTTTTTACTACAATTTCCCATAAACTAGCGATACTCAAAAACTTATCGTTTTCAGGATTTTCGATATTGGCTATTATTGATTTTTCGAGCCCTATATCTTCATTAATTAAAGAGATAAAAATGTGCGTATCAATTAAAATCCGCATTACATATACTCTTTTAAATCCTCCATTGGATCATTAAAATCTTTGGGAATAATAAATAAGCCCTTTGCCGCGCCATATAAGCTTTTTGGCTCTTCAATAGCATGGTTTAGATTACTAGCAGATGTCTGGTAAGCGTTTTTAGAATGTTTAGCTTTCAAAAAATCAATAAAATCTTCTACCTCATTTACCATGCTTTCAGGTAAGGTTTCTAATTTTTGAATGATATTTTTTGTTGCCGTAGTCATTAAACAAATATAAGAATTTTCCTTAAAACTTATCTTTTGCAGCTTTCATGAAGCGGCTGGCAAATACAAAGTCGTTCAACTCTTTGATTTCGGTATGGGCAATTTCTTTATTGCTGCCTTCCCAGAATTTCTTGCCTTCGTGTAAGAATAAGATATAATCTCCAATTCCCATTACAGAGTTCATATCGTGGGTAACTACAATAGTTGTGGTTTTAAACTCTTCCGTTAGTTCTTGAATTAATTCATCAATCACGATAGAAGTTTTAGGGTCTAATCCAGAGTTTGGCTCATCACAGAACAGGTATTTAGGGTTCATGGAAATGGCGCGGGCAATTCCCACACGTTTCTTCATCCCGCCTGAAAGTTCTGCCGGGAATAATTTATTTTTACCGGCAAGATTTACGCGCTCCAGGCAAAAATTAACACGTTCTAACTTTTCTTTTCTGGTTTGATCAGTAAACATATTCAATGGAAACATAATGTTATCCTCTACCGTCATACTATCAAATAAGGCAGACCCCTGAAAAAGCATTCCAATTTCCTTACGAACTTCAATCCGCTGCTCATAAGTCATCGGTGTAAAATCACGTCCATCGTACAAAACAGAACCCGAATCCGGCTGATGTAAACCCACCATACATTTAAGCAATGTAGTTTTACCTGAACCCGATCCTCCGATAATTAAATTAGTAACACCTTCTTCAAACTTACCGGAGATGCCTTTTAAAACTTCGTTTCCGGAGAATGATTTATATATATCTTTAACTTCGATCATTACAATAACAATTGAGTAACTAAATAATCGCAAACCAGAATAGAAATACAGCTAATTACAACTGCTCTTGTACTTGCCTGGGAAACCTCTAAAGCACCACCACGAACATAAAAACCTTCATATGCCGGCACGGATGTAATGATAAAGCCAAATACAAATGCTTTTACCAGCGCCACCACAATAGTATATGGGTTAAAGTCTGTTGTAATTCCCTGAAGATACTCTGAAGGGGTAACGGCACCAGATACCGAACCACCAATGTAACCGCCGGAAATACTTAAAAACATAGAAATAATTACCAACATTGGTACCATTGTAATGCCAGAAATAATTTTAGGAAGAATGAGATAACCAGGTGCGTTAATCCCCATAATCTCCAGGGCATCGATTTGTTCGGTTACGCGCATCGAACCAATTTCTGAAGAGATCGCTGAACCAATTTTACCAGCCAAAACAATTGCGCTGATGGTTGGACTTAACTCCAGAATACTTGAATCCCGGTTTACAGAACCGATAATGGTTTTAGGAATAAAATCACTCACCAGCTGGAAAGCAATCTGTAAAGTCATTACCGCGCCAATAAACGTAGAAATGATGGCAATAAGGCCCAAAGAGCCCACGCCCACATAATCCATTTGTTTGGCAATTTCCTTTAAGTATATTTTTAGTTTTTCCGGCCTTCTGAATACAGATTTGAGCAGCAGGATGTATCTCCCGAAATTGGTAAAATTCATTCCGTATATGGTGCTTAATTTAAATGATTATTTATATTACTACAAAGAAACGATAAAAAAGTTGGAGCGCTTTGATAATTGCAAAAATATTCGTGGTTTCAAATATAAATATGGTTTTTTGTCAACAAAAATTAAACCATAAAAAATGAAAGCTTTAATCACTGGCGCAACAAAAGGCATCGGCCGGGCAATAGCCATTAAACTTTGCAATGAAGGATATGATTTAGCGCTGGTAGCCAGAAGTTCAGAAGATTTAGAACAATTGCAGCAAGAGCTTGATGTTCAGGATAGAACAATTCTCACTTACCCCGCAGACTGTGAAATTAAAGAAGAGGTTTATCAATTTCTCCACCAGGTAAAAAACGAATTTGGTTTTATAGATGTGCTGGTTAATAATGTAGGCATATTTATACCGGGAAGTTTATTAGATGAAGAAGATGAAATATTTGAAAAGCAACAGGACCTGAATGTAAATGCAGCCTACTATATCAGTAAGTTTTTCGGGAAAGAAATGCGTTTACAGCAACAAGGACATATTTTTAATATCTGTTCTGTGGCAAGTAAAAGTCCTGTTGAAAATGGTGGAAGTTATAGTGTAACAAAATCAGCGATGTTAAGTCTTAATCATGTATTGCGGCAAGAGTTAGCACCACACAACGTTAAAGTAACTGCTTTTTTGCCGGGTTCAACAAAAACAGCATCATGGGAGGGGACAACAATTCCAGATGAGAAGTTTGTACAACCCGCCGATATTGCAGACACACTTTATGCCATTTTAAACTTAAGTAAAGGGGTAAATGTTGATGAGGTTTTAATCACTCCGCTCAATTTTTAAAACACAAAATGAACCGCGTTATGGAAAAGAAGCTTTTTAGAAACGAACACGATAAGATGATTGCCGGGGTAGCTTCAGGACTTGCAGATTACATGCAGGTAGAGGTTACCATAATCAGATTATTATTTGTATTATCAACTATTTTTATGGCCGGGGCTGGTCTGATCGCTTATATTATTATGTGGGTAATTGTTCCGGTTAACAATGATCCATCCCTTAGATTCTCAAAATTTAACGATTATTTCAATAAAAACAATCCAAACAATGCACCATTTGGCAACCCACCGCCATTTACAGGGCCTGCAGGTTCTGGAAACGTAAACTGGACGCAACCTGTAAATGAAAACGCGCAAAAAACGCCTTTCGAAACGCAACCAGATTTTACTAAGTTTAATAAGCCCAACGATACCGGGCGAACGGTTACCGGTTTGGTTCTACTGGTTATTGGCTGTTTCTTTTTGATGCGGGAGATGGATTTTATCCCAGATTGGTTCACCATCAGGAACTTTTTCAAGTTTATGTGGCCACTGATATTTATTGCATTGGGTATCAGCATCATCGCAAAATCGAAAAGAAAGAATGACTGGCAGGCTTTTCAACAACAGCAAGCTGCTGAGCAAGAAAAGAAAGCAGATTTTTCTGAAGTCGTAGTAGAGAGCGAACCCACTACTCATCCAGATAATTCAAATAACACCACAACTAACCATCCTCAATAATAAATATTATGAAATTAGATAGATTAATTTGGGGTATTTTACTGCTTTTCATTGGCGGTGTACTTCTACTCGAAAACTTTGGCGTAATAGATTTTTACTGGCGTAACGTATGGGGCTTCTGGCCAATATTTTTAATCATTGGTGGTCTGAATATTTTATTCAACAAAAACAGCTCGCAAACGGGCAGTATCATTTCCATCGCCGTGTTAGTGGTTGCACTGTCATTCTTATTTGTAAAAGGACAACAAGTTCCGGAACACGGTTCGTGGTGGGGTAGAAATTTTAAAAAGGATATAGATATTAATATCGACGGCGATAATGATGATGACGATGACAATGATGGCGATAGCGTTGCAGTCAGAGAATTTAAATTATCGGAGCCTTTTGTTGCAACAGATAATTCAAAGAAAACGATTTTAAACATTTCCGGAGGAGGCATTTCATTTAATCTTAACGGCGAAACATCAGAATTGATAGACGCCAGTATTAAAGGCAAAAATGGTAACTTTTCATTGAAAAAAGCAGTTACTGATACTGCGACTGTACTTACTTTCCAGCTGGATGATAAGCGAAAAAAATGGAACTTCAACAACGGATCGAACGATGTTGATTTTAACCTGAACAAAGCAGCCAACTGGGATATCCTGATGAAACTTGGAGCAGGGGCTGCAAATATGGATTTTCAGGAATATAAAGTGAGAACCTTCCGTTTCGATGGTGGTGCTGCAGCATTAGATATTAAATTTGGCGATCTTTTGCCTATAACAGATGTGGTTGTCAAATCTGGTGTGGCAGACGTTAAAATCAAAGTTCCTGTAAATTCTGGCTGTAGAATAAAAACACAAACCGGCTTATCTGCAAAAGATTTCGAAGGCTTTGAAAAAGTTAACGACGGACTCTATGAAACTTCAAATTATAAAACCTCTACGAATAAAATTTTCATCAATTTAGACGGCGGATTAAGTAACTTTGAAGTAAGCAGATATTAAAAATTAGGTAGAGGGCTAAAGGTTCGGGGCTCTACAGAGCTTAACCTTTTTTATCTTTAATCCTAACGCCCAATTCTAATGAATCCTGAATATACAGTTGTGATGAATGGTAAGCCTCAGGGACCATACAGTTTATCTCAATTAGCTGACCTTAACATTACGCCAAATACATTCATCCGCAAACCCGGAATGGATGATTATAAAGAAGCTCATGCAATTCCTGAATTGCGCGAGCTTCTTGGGTTTAAATATCAAAAGACTGCGCCACAATATTTTGCCGCGTTCGATCAAAGGCTGTTGGCCTCGGTGATCGATCACTTCATCATCTTCGGCTTCTATACCATTATCATCTTAACCAGTTACATTTTTATCCAGGGAAAAGATGAAAGGATTAGCGCTTTCTTAATTCCCTTTCCGGTTATCTTTATTGTAAAACTGATTTACGGCATCTTTGCAGAGGCATCTGCCGCTCAAGCTACCATTGGCAAGCGAATGCTGAACATAAAGGTTACAGATTTGGAAGGTACGCGGATATCTTTCGGACGTTCATTGAGCCGAAATCTATCTAAAATAATGTCTGTTATTCCTGTGTTCTTCGGCTACCTTTATAGCTTCCTGAATAAGAAAAACCAATGCTGGCATGATATTACTGCAGATACTTTAGTGATAAAAGACAGATTGATTTAGGAGCAGCTGGCTTTCATTTCTCATAAATATTTGATAATCTAGTAAAGTAAACTGAACATCCATAGCGGGATTTTATTGCCTATTCCAGCCTCCATCTTATCAACAGCAAGGTGGTGTTCAACACCAATTAGTAGTTTGGCTGATTTTCCTTTGCCTACAAAAAGCAAAATATAACAGAATTGCTATAAAAATATAGCAAAATCCCGTTTCAGGATTTCAAATATTTTAACAATCCATCAATTTAACAATTAAACATTTAGCTTATCTTTGTAGCCGCATGGAAAATTTATTGGTAAAGCATGAGTTAGGTGGGGGATATTGCAATAGTTTAACGCAGTATTCCAGGTTTTTAACCCGCGAAGTTAAGATTGGAGATATCGCTTTGGGTGGTCATAATCCAATTCGGATTCAATCGATGACAACCACTGATACCATGGATACCCTTGGGACCGTAGAACAAACGATTAGGATGGTTGAATCCGGATGTGAATATGTCCGAATTACAGCACCGAGTATCAAAGAAGCGGAGAACTTAGCGAATATCAAAAAAGAACTGCGTTTCCGCGGATATGATGTGCCACTGATTGCAGATATTCATTTCACCCCTAACGCTGCTGAAATGGCAGCAAGGATCGTAGAAAAGGTTCGCGTAAATCCTGGTAACTATGCCGATAAAAAGAAATTCGAAAACCTTGAATATACGCAGGATGCCTATACAGCTGAACTGGAAAGAATCAATAAAAAATTTATACCACTCATAAAAATCTGTAAAGAATACGGTACTGCAATGCGCATCGGAACCAATCATGGCTCTCTTTCTGATCGGATTATGAGCCATTATGGAGATACACCGCGGGGTATGGTAGAATCGGCGATGGAATTTATCCGCATGTGCGAGGCAGAGCACTATTACAATCTGGTGATTTCAATGAAAGCGAGTAATACCCAGGTGATGGTTCAGGCTTATCGTTTGCTGGTAGAAACCATGGTGAAAGAAGGAATGAACTATCCTTTGCACCTTGGTGTAACTGAGGCTGGCGATGGCGAAGACGGCCGGATTAAATCTGCTGTCGGAATTGGAACTTTGCTGGAAGACGGCCTGGGCGATACCATTCGTGTATCCTTAACAGAAGATCCGGAGTTCGAAGCACCAGTTGCAAAAGCTTTGGCAGATCGTTACGTGAAAAGAAGTTCGGAGCATGAAGTTTTGGGTTTTGAGTCTCCTGCTGCACGCCTAACTTCCAACTCCCAACGCCTAACTTATTCACCCTACTCGTATTCAAGAAGAATTACTCAATCTGTTCAGCATATTGGTGATCACCATCACCCGGTGGTAATGATCGATGTTTCGAAAGAAAATCTTAAAGATCCTTATTTTCTAAGTTCAGTTGGATATAATTACAGCGCTGGATTAGATAAATATAATTTGGCGGATCAAGCCTGCGATTTAGCTTTTCTTGGTGATAACCTGCCGTCTTTTTCTTTTCCCGGAAACCTGAAACAAGTTTATAACTATCAAACCTGGTTAAAACTCAGAGATAGAAACAATTGTCATCCGTTGTTTTCTTTAGATGGATTTACCAACGCTGAAGTCAAAGACGGATTTTTAAACTTTGTGGAAATTGACGCAAAGATTAATATTGAAGCCATTCAGCAACTAGACAAATCTGTTGTTTTAATTTTAACTACATCAGCTAACCATGGCATGGCCGGGCAAAGGGCCTTTTTTAGCGCCCTGCAGGAAAAGAATCTCCAGATTCCGGTGATTATCAAAAGAAGTTATCAGAATCTTGATGCCGACACTTTAATGCTATATGCAGCTACAGATTTAGGTGCATTATTTACCGATGGTTTTGGGGATGGAATCTGGATTGATGCGCAAGGACAAAACTTAGCTTTACTCAATGCCACTAGCTTCGGAATTTTACAGGCTACCCGCACACGCATTAGTAAAACAGAATATATCTCTTGCCCAAGTTGTGGCAGAACCCTTTTCGACTTGCAGGAAACCACACAGCTCATTCGCTCCCGTACCGATCATTTGAAAGGGCTTAAAATCGGAATTATGGGTTGCATCGTAAATGGTCCCGGCGAAATGGCCGATGCTGATTACGGTTATGTAGGCACAGGTCCTGATAAAATTACCCTCTATCGCGGTCAGGAAGTCGTAAAGAAAAACGTAACCACGGCCTTCGCTTTAGATGAGTTGATTGATATTATCAAAAATGACGGCAATTGGGTTGAGAAGGTTTAATCACGTCTTCAAGTCATTGACTTTCCCTGAATAAAACCTAAATTGTGCTCATGAACCTACTGGAGTTTGAATCCATTTTTAATGAATTAAGAAAACTCTTAATTGAGCAGGGATTAACCGGCGGAGCATTAATTTACAGCTATTTCCTCATCGGATTAATAAGTGTCACGCTGTTCTTATTCATCACTATTTTTGTTACCCGGCAAGTATTTATCGGTGTAGTAAAAAGTGCGAAAACCAAATCTGATTGGCAGCAAGCTTTGTATGAATTCAGGGTTTTCAGGGCCTTCGCTTTAATATTCGGTGCATATATTATTTATAATGCAGTTCCTTACTTATTTATCGATTTCAAAAACTGGTTTTTTTACGCATTGATTTTTTCGAAAATCTATGTTGTACTCGCCACATTATTTGCTATTAATGCCTTTTTAAACGCACTGGTTTCCATTATGGAATCATCGCGAAAATATGCTGATAAACCCATCAGAAGTTATAAGCAGGTAGCCAAGATTGTTATTTATATTTTCGGGTTTGTACTAATTTTATCCATCATTCTTAACCAATCGTTGCTCTATATATTTGGAGGTTTTGGTGCGGTAACTGCTGTTTTTATTTTGGTATTTCGAGATCCTATTTTAGGTTTTGTGGCTTCTGTACAGATGAGTGCTATAGATTTAGTGCGTGTTGGCGATTGGATTACGGTCGAGAAGTATGGTGCCGATGGAGAGGTAACAGAGATTAATTTAACGACGATCAAGGTTAGAAACTGGGATAAAACAGTAACCATTGTGCCAAGTTATGCTATTGTAAGTGAGTCATTTAAAAACTGGCGGGCCATGGAAGAAAGTGAAGGACGGAGAATTAAACGGCACATCAATATTAAAATATCGAGCATTAAATTTTGTGATGAAGGGTTGATTGGCCGCTTGCAAAGTATTGATTTTTTAAAAGATTATTTGAAAGAAACACAATTGCAAATCGAGCAGTTTAATGCAGAGAATACGGTGAACCCTAATAACCTGGTAAATGGCCGCCACATGACCAACATCGGTACTTTCAGGGTTTATGCAGAAAAGTATCTGGAAAGTAATCCATCCATCAATACCAACCTAACTTTTATGGTTAGGCAATTACAAGCTACTGAAAATGGTTTGCCGATTGAGATCTATGTGTTTTCAAAAGAAAAAGGATTGAAAAAATTTGAGGAAGTAGCCGCAGACATTTTTGATCATTTGCTTGCTGCGGTACCGTATTTCGACCTGGAAATTTTCCAAAGCCCGAGCGGAAGCGATATGCGCGGTTTTGTGAGGAGAGGAGATGGTTAATCCCCTCTCTGTGATATTATTCGCCTAAAAAAGTTAAACACTTTTCGCATACTTTAAATAAAAGAGGAGGTAGTGTTTCGTTTTCAAAAGGATGGCTCGCTCCATAAACATGGTTTGCGCCTTCGATTTTAATAATTCTACTGTTCGCGTTGGCATCAGCTAAAAGCTGAGCATGTTCAAAAGATACATTTACGTCATCATCACCATGAACAATAAGCCAGGGAATATTAATCCGTTTTGCAGCATTAACGATATTTAACGTCTCTGCGTTTTCTTCCAGGTCTTCTAACAGCGTTACATTTAACGGCATCTGCTCCTTCGTTCTGGCATTAATTACATGAATTTTTCCGGTTTTTTTCCATTCTGCTTCTTGCTCCTTTTTCCAAAGACTGTCAAAGCTTGAAATTGCGCTCCAGGTAATGAGTTTTTTGATTCTTAAATCATTCGCAGCTTCGAAAATGGCTAAACCGCCACCGCGACTATGACCAATCAGATTTATCTCAGTTTCTTTTCCGTAAGCTTTTTCTATAAAGTCTAGCACCGCATTGATATCAAAAAGTTCTTTGGAAACGGTATTACTTGCAAACGCTTCAAGATCGGTTACGTCCACCGGATGATCCGTAGGTACACCACTATGTGAGAGATTGAACTTAATGTAACGGTAACCATTCGCCGCAAAATATCGGGCAACCAGATTATGCGCTCCCCAATCTTTAAAACCTTTAAAACCATGAACAAAAAGTAAAATTGGCGTATTTGGATTTTTGTCTTCAAAAGTGATGTCGCCAATAATTAATTTTCCATCAGCGCCGGTAAGGCTAAATTCATTTTGTATAATCATCTTTTAAGGTATTGGTGTAAATAATAAACCAGCTTAACTAGGTTTTGTTGTGATTTGAGGAAAAGCATTTGCCGTCGCGTCACCTTATACCAGTTTTATGGTTGTCATTTTTTCTAGTATAAATCCAGGCCCACCAGATAAAAAATGCCTGAAAGGGAATTCTAATCCAGGCAATTAATGGCGTAATTTCGATTTTTCCAAGCATGAACGGTGCTTTTTGGATCATGTAAATATGCGCAGGCAAAAAAGCGATAAGCATCAGAATGATCAGCCATCCTGATGCTTTCCGGGTTTGCCTAAATAGTAACATTATGCCGAAAATTATCTCTAAAACGCCAGATAAATAAATTAAAAACTGATGAGCAGGTATCCAATTTGGCATGATGGCGTAATAACCTGCTGTTGATCTAAAATGATTAATCCCCGCCAGGATGTACAATAGGGCATAAATCCACAGAAAAAGTTTGAAAGCCCGGGAAGAATTGTCAGTATTTTGCATTTATTTAAAACCGTTCTAAATTGCCGTAAATTACAGATGAATGACGATGACATGAGGCAACCGTGCTACTTTTGTATCCCGATAGTAGTTAACAACGGAATAACTTGGAATATTTAAAAGTAATAGCATTCACGCATCATCACATCGATCTGAAATCTTTAGGGAAATTAGTTATTTGTGATCAGAGTTTAGATGGTAGATTGAAGAATATTCAAAATGAACTTCCTGTTAGCGAAATTTTCTATATCGGTACCTGTAACCGGGTAGAGTTTGTTTTCCTTACCAAAGAGAAAACAGATAAAGAATTTGTTACCAGATTCCTTACGGTTTTGGATATGGGTTTGCCTCCTGAATTTATGGAGCGTTTCCTTGATAATGTTACGGTTTACGAAAACGAAGAAGCTTTCAATCATTTATTAAGAACCTCTTGCTCTTTAGAAAGTTTAGTAGTTGGTGAAAAAGAAATTCTTCCTCAAATTCGTAAGGCCTATGAAAATTGCCGTGATGCAGGTTTTACAGGCGATTACATGAGAATGATTATGGATCGCGTGGTTAAAACTGCGAAAGAGGTTTATACCCACACCAACATTTCTAAAAATCCTGTTTCTGTAGTGTCGCTGGCTTATCGCAAGCTTAAAGAACTCAATGTGGCTCCTAATCCACGTGTACTAATTATTGGTGCCGGAGAAACCAATTTGAATATCGCTAAATATCTTAATAAACATAAGTTTTCTAATTTTTCTGTATTTAACCGTACGCTATCTAAAGCAGAGTCTCTTGCAGAAGAACTTAATGGAAAAGCTTATCCTTTGTCGGCTCTCGAGAATTTTACCGAAGGTTTCGATGTCATTATTACCTGTACGGGTTCTACTGATCCGATTATTACCGAAGCACTTTATGCCAAGTTACTTAATGGTGATAAGGCAAAAAAGGTAATTGTAGATCTTGCTATTCCAAATGATGTTGCTCCTGCTGTAATTCATAATAATCCTGTTTACTATATCGAGGTAGAATCTTTAAAAGAAGTTGCCCGTAAAAATATTCAGGAACGTTATAATGAATTGGTTCATGCCGAAGATATTATCAGCGCCAACATTACCGAGTTTTTAATGGTATTGAAGCAACGCCGTATTGAATTGGCCATGCAGGATGTACCACGTAAAATTAAGGAAATTAAAAATACAGCCTTAAATGGTGTATTTGCTGATGAAATTAGCCAGATGGATGAAGCATCTCGTGAAGTATTAGAACGGGTAATGAACTATATGGAGAAGAAATGCATCAGCGTTCCAATGGTAATGGCCAAAGAAATTCTCGTTAAACAATCATAGTTTTTGAAATTTAATCTCAGGGTTTAACCGCAGAGAACGCAAAGGTTAGGCGCAAAGTTCGCTGAGTTAGGTCGTTTTCAAGTTAGGATTTACCTGCAGAGAACGCAAAGATTAGGTGCGAAGATGGTAATGCCAGATATTCCTTTCTATTTTAGATTTTGTTGCTAAAGATTGTCTGGTTATTTCCCAAACATGGCGAGTACTTAAATGTACTACTTTCATATCAATCTCCCTTCTCTGTAACCTCACTGTCTCATTTTTAAACAAATCATGGTATAAAGCAAATTTACCTTAAATTTGTAATTGATTAAATGTTTATAGTGAAGAAATTAACCATCGGAACACGCGGTAGCGAACTCGCATTGTGGCAGGCTAACCATATTCAAAATGAATTAGCTGCTATCGGAATTGAGGCGGAAATTAAAATCATCAAAACGCAGGGTGATAAAATCCTGAATTTGAGATTGGATAAACTGGAAGGAAAAGGTTTCTTTACCAAAGAATTGGAAGAAGAACTTTTGGCTGGAACAATCGATCTGGCAGTACATTGCTTAAAAGATTTACCTACCAATCATCCTGCGGGATTAACCATTGCCGCTATTCCTCCCCGTGAAGAAGCCACAGAATATTTACTGATTTTGAAGGATTGTGTAGATGTATCGCACAAGCTGTCTTTGAAAAAAGGAGCAATGGTAGGTACTTCGTCTAACCGCAGAAAAGCCCAACTATTGGGGTTACGTGCTGATTTGGAAATTGAAGATCTACGTGGAAATGTACCCACTCGTATTCAAAAACTTAGGGATGAGAGTTATGATGCCATCATGTTGGCCAAAGCTGGAATCAAACGTTTGGGGTTAGATGTCAGTGAATTTCATGTCGAAGAATTAGCCCCGACTGAATTTGTTCCTGCACCAGCGCAAGGGGCTTTAGCCATTCAGATCAGAGAAAACGATAGCGAACTTTTTGAGGCACTTCAAAAGCTTCACGATCCGGAAACTGCAGAACAGGTTGGCGTAGAACGTAAGGTTTTAAATCTTTTTGAAGGCGGTTGTCACATGCCTTTGGGTTGTTATTGTAAAAAAGAAGAGGGTGTTTTCGAAGTATGGACATCAAAAGCAGAAACAGCTGATGATTTTCCGGAACGCCTTTTTTTACGTTCGGAAACAGCAGATGGCTTAGCAGAAAAAATCGTAGCTAAATTTAGCAAAGAAAGGAAAAAGCCAGCGAAGGTTTTCATCTCTCGCGAAATTGGTGAACATAGTTACTTCCGGAAAGCTTTGGAAAGTAAAGGGATTGAAATTGAAGGACGTTCATTAATCCGTACTTTTCCAATTGTAAATGTTCTAGACCAGTTTATCCTTAAAAATATTGATTGGGTTTTCTTCAGCAGCCGTAACAGCGTTGAATATTTCTTTAATCTTAAACCATTACTGCCGAAGAAAACACAGTTCGGCGTGGTAGGAAGAGGCTCGGAAGATGCACTACGTAAATTTGGCCATTTTGCTGATTTTGTTGGCGAAAGCGGCTATATCACAGAAGTTGCAGAAGATTTTGCGAAATTGGTTTCGGGGAAGAATATCTTATTTCCAAGGGCACAGGATTCTTTGCAGTCTATTCAAAAATCACTACCGGCAGATGCTAAAATTATCGACTTGCCAATTTATGAAACAGTAATTGAAGAAGATATAGATCAAAGTTACGCTGATGTATTAATCTTTACCAGTCCTTCAAACGTTGATGCCTATTTCGTAGATAACTTGCTGGAGCCCGGTCAACAGGTAATTGCTATTGGCAATTCTACAGGTAAAAAGTTCGATGAAATGGGGGTAAAGTACGCTTTGCCATATTCACCTGATGAAATTGGCTTAACTGAAGCTGTTTTTGGAATAGAGATAAGGTAAAAGTTCGTAAGTCCGAAGACGGAGGTCAGAAGTTTGGAAGCCGAAAGACTAAAGCGAAAAGCAAATACCCCGGTGAAATCATTATAAAGGGAAATGATAGTCAAGTCTTGATACTAAATACTTGATTTTAAAGTTATCCCGAAAAAAAAAACGACATTCAAGTCTTGTTACTTGATACTAAATCCTTGATTTTAAAGTCATCCAAATAAAAAAAGACATTCAAGTCCTGATACTTGATACTAAATACTTGATACTAATAATATGTTACATCGTCCGAGAAGATTGAGGAAGAACCCGTTGGTTAGAGAGATGGTAGCCGAAACCCGACTATCGAAAGATATGTTTGTGTACCCTTATTTCGTGGTGCCAGGAACGAACGTTACGCATGCTATTGATGCCATGCCAGGTGTAAACCACTATTCGGTTGATGCTTTGGTAAAGGATGTAGAAGCCGGACTGGCAAAAGGATTGAATAAAATAATGCTGTTTGGTGTTGGTGATGAAAAATCTGCTGATGCAAAATCTGCCTATCATGATCATTCGTTAGTGCCTACTGCGGTGCGCGAACTGAAGAAACAGTTTGGTGAAGATTTATATGTAATCACCGACGTTTGTGTATGTTCTTACACCACTCACGGGCATTGTGGAATTATGGAGAACGACTATGTTCAAAATGATAAGACGGCTGAAATAATTGCTAAAATGGCACTGACCCATGCGCAGGCTGGTGCAGATATGTTTGCCCCGTCTGATATGATGGATGGCAGAATTGAAACAATGCGCAATCTACTGGATCAGAATGGTTTTGAAAATGCAGCCATTATGAGCCATGCCACAAAATTCGCTTCGGCTTATTATGGTCCATTTAGAGAGGCTGCTGATTGTGCGCCAAGTAAAGGCGATAGAAAGGCTTACCAAATGGATTTTAGAAACCCTCTGGAAGCCTTGCGTGAAGCAAAGTTAGACGAGCAGGAAGGTGCAGATGTTTTGATGGTAAAACCAGGTTTAGCTTATTTAGACATCATTCAACGTTTGAAACAAGAGACCAACGTGCCAATCGCAGTTTATAATGTTTCAGGTGAATATTCTATGGTGAAAGCCGCTGCAGAACGTGGGTGGATTGATGAACAAAAAGTGGTAATGGAAACCATGCATGCCTTCGCAAGAGCAGGAGCAAGTATCATCACTACTTACCATATTAAAGATATTTTAAATAATAACTGGATATAATTAGGCTGAAAGCTTAAAGCAGGGAGACCAAAGCCATATCATGTCGCTTGCAAGTCCGCCTTAAGCTTTAGTCTTTCAGCTTTAAGCTTAATAAAAATGTTAGATTCATTAAAGAAAATGTTTTCAGGCAACGAAGCCGATATTCCTGTAAATACCGGGAGCAAACCTGATATTTCAAGAGTTAAATCTGCGGAGTTATACGAGAAATCAAAAACATATTTTCCTGGCGGTGTAAATTCTCCGGTAAGGGCCTTTAAATCAGTTTATGGTACGCCGCTTTTTATTGAAAAAGGTGACGGTTGCTATATTTGGGATGCTGATGGAAATCAGTTTATTGATTTCTGTGGAAGCTGGGGGCCGTTAATTTTAGGGCATAATAATCCAAAAATCAGAGAAAAAGTTACCGAAGTGATGCAAAACGGAATGAGTTTTGGCGCACCAACAGCTTTGGAAAATGAATTGGCAGAACTGATTATCAAAAACAATCGCTTTGTAGAAAAAATTCGTTTCACCAGTTCCGGTACCGAAGCGGTGATGTCTGCTATTCGTTTAGCCAGAGGTTTTACAGGAAGAGATAAAATTATCAAATTTGAAGGTTGTTATCATGGTCACAGCGATTCACTTTTAGTGAAAGCAGGTTCTGGCTTAGTTACCTTTGGAGAAACCTCTTCTGCGGGGGTTCCAAAATCCTTTGCTGAAGAAACCATTGTAATTCCATTAAACGATATCAAGGCCATTGAACAGGCTTTTGCACAATTCAAAGATCAGGTTGCTGCTGTAATTATTGAGGGTATTCCGGCCAATAATGGACTGATTATTCAGGATGAAGAATATGTTAAGTTTTTGCGTAAAATCTGTACGGATAATAATTCATTGCTAATTTTTGATGAGGTAATTACCGGTTTCCGTGTAGGTTTCGAGGGGGCGGCTGCTCATTATGGCATCACACCCGACATCGTAACTTATGGAAAAATTATTGGTGGAGGTTTACCCGTTGGTATGTACGGTGCTTCGGCAGCTATAATGGCATATATCTCTCCCGATGGCGTGGTTTATCAGGCGGGTACGCTATCTGGTAACCCGGTTGCCATGGCCGCAGGAATTGCCACACTAACAGAATTAAACAAATCCAGTTTTTATAAAGACTTAAATGCTAAAGCACAGGGCTTTGTTGAAAGTATTCAACGATTTGCTACGGCTAGAAATTATAAATTCAAAGTCTTTACAGTAGGTTCCATTTTTTGGTTCGCCTTTACCGATAAAGATAAAATCCAGTCGGCTGATGATATCGATGCGAGCAGCATGGAAAAGTTTAAAATTATGCACCGTGAGTTATTAAATCGGGGCATTTATTTAGGTCCATCCGGGTATGAAGTAGGTTTCGTTTCTGCAGCCCATACTAAAGTGGAGTTAGAGAAAGCAAAACGTGCTATATTTGAAGCGTTGGACCTGGTTTTTAAGAAGTAAAAGTTTTACCACAGACGGCACGAAGATTAAAAGAATTAAATAAATCAGTGTAATCAACCCAAATGAATCAATGAAGAAATCCATAATCATCTTTTACGCATTACTGCTTTATGCCTTAATTCAACTTATTTCCTGGGGTACGTTGGTGGTGCGTTTACAGCCAAGTCGAATGACAATGATTATGGGCGAAGGTTCTGTATTCCTGTTTTTGCTTTGTATTGGCGGATATTTTCTTCACCAATCACTAAAGCGGGAAGACAAATTAAGAGAACAACAGCAAAACTTTTTAATGTCGATTACGCACGAATTAAAATCTCCGTTAGCAGCTATAAAACTCTCCATTCAAACGATTGTTAAAAGAGATTTAGATAAAGCTCGTCAGGTTTCTCTACTTAATAACTCATTAAAGGATATAGAAAGGCTAGATGATTTAGTAGAAAATATGTTATTGGCTACAAAGATTGAAAATCGTTCTTATACCTTTCCAAAAGAGGAGTTTAACTTCTCAGAGTTGGTTTATAAAATCACGGATCGATTGCAGGTTCATTCCTGTGGTAACGAACAACTGATAAACGCTCAAATTCAGCCAAATTTGCAGATTATGGGTGACAAGTTTGCCTTATCGTCAGTAGTAACAAATTTGATTGAAAATGCAGTGAAGTATTCAAGCCCTTGTGACGAGATAAATGTGGTTCTGGATAAGGTTGAAGGCCATTTAAGATTAAGTGTAATTGATAAAGGCCCTGGTATTTCAGATGCTGAAAAAATGTTAATATTTGACAAGTTCTATCGCGTTGGTAATGAGAATGTCAGAAAAGCAAAGGGAACGGGTTTAGGCTTGTTTATTGTGAAAGAGGTTTTACAATACCATGATGCAGATATTACAGTAAAAGACAATTTGCCTCAGGGAAGTATTTTTGAAGTAACATTTAGTTAATCTCAATTATGTCACAAAAATTAAGAATTCTATTGGTAGAAGACGAGGATCACTTGTTAGATGCTATCAAATTAAACCTCGAACTTGAGGGTTATAAAGTTCACGCCGTTAAGGATGGCAAAACCGCTCTTAAAATTTTTAAAGAAGAACGCTTCAATCTGATTATTCTAGATGTTATGCTTCCGGAAATGGATGGTTTCCAGGTTTGTGAAACAATCCGTTTGGAAAATGCAGAAGTTCCAATCATGTTTTTAACCGCTAAAAACACTTCTGAAGACCGCGTTTTAGGCTTGAAAAAAGGAGCTGATGATTATTTAGTTAAGCCATTCAATTTAGAAGAGTTAATTCTTCGTGTGGGTATTCTTGTAAAACGAAGCTTGAAATCGGATGATTTAAAAGAATTAAATTCTTACAAAATCGGCGATAAAACAATCTATTTCAACTCTTTCGAATTGAAACATGATGACGGTACCATTACGCCACTTACGAAGAAAGAAACCATGTTATTGAAGCTTTTAATTGAGCGTAAAAACGATGCGGTATCCCGTGAGCAGATTTTAGAAACGGTTTGGAATTATGATGTTTATCCATCAACCAGAACGATTGATAATTTCATTTTAACGTTCCGTAAGTATTTTGAGCCAGATCAGAAAAACCCGGTTTATTTCCACTCTATCCGTGGTGTAGGCTATAAATTCACTGATATTCATTAATGTATAACAGTCTTGGTCGGTACGTGCTGATGGCCGTTTTCTTGCTGGCAGCATTGGTTTGTATCTATTTCATCCAATACGAACTGGCAGCGGTTGCTGGATTTCTTGTTCTATTTGTGATTTGGAGCCACTTTAGGCACAGTTCTGTTTTAATGGCTTCCAAATATTTTCAGAACAATGATTTTACTAAAGCGAGATTAATGCTGGCTGAAGTTCCAAATCCCGAAAGGCTTTCGAAAAATCGTAGGGGCTATTACGAATTTATGCAGGGCAATATGGCTTTGAAAGATGAAGATTTTGATAAAGCTGAATACCACTTTCAGCTGGCAAGTCGTTTTCCGGTAGGAGGCAAAACCCAAAAGGGTTATGTATTAATCCATTTAGCAAATTTGGCTTTAAGAAAAAAGGATAAAGAAAAAGCACAAGCATATACTAAGTTGGCAAAAGAACTTGCAGAATCGGCCCGCTCGAAGGAGATTATAACCAAGATTGAGAAGGAAATAGGTAAATTATAATATTACTATTGTCATTTTGAATAACGAAGACCGGTTTAGGAATAAAAAGGTGCTTCGTTTTTTTATTTATTTATAGCTTTGCATCATTAAAATTTTAGGCATTTGTCATGCTGTCCTAAAGTATGGGATTAGCGAGGTACTGAAATGAATTCAGACTGACGATACTGCGACATCAAATATAAATCATGAAGAATAACTTATTTTTAGACGCTGCATTTTCAAAACAAACAGAACGTCCGCCAGTATGGATGATGCGTCAGGCTGGTCGTTTTATGCCACAATATTGGGAGATTAAAAATAAATACTCTTTTTTAGAGATGTGTAAAACTCCTGAAATTGCAGCTGATGTAACCATGTTGCCTGTAGATTTATTGAATATTGATGCCGCGATTTTATTCTGCGATATTCTAGTAACCGGTGAGGCCATGGGTGGAGATTTAAGCTTTACGCAGGGCGTGGGTCCAAAATTTGCAAATCCTGTGCGTAATGCTCAGGATATTGAAAACTTAAACGTTGATTGTCTTGGTGAATTACAGTATGTTGCTGATGCAATTAAGGTGATCCAACAGCGTTTAAATGGAAGTATTCCATTAATTGGTTTCGCTGGGGCGCCTTTTACCGTAATGAGTTATTTAATTGAAGGGGGTTCTTCCAAAGATTTTAAATTAACCAAGCTTTTTATCCACAACCAACCTGAACTGGCACATAAACTCTTAGCTAAAATTGCGAAAGTAACGGCAGATTATTTGAATCTCCAGATTGCTGCAGGTGTAAATGCCGTTCAGATTTTTGATAGTTGGGCATTGGCTCTATCATGGAATGATTATCAGGACTTTTCTCACCGTTATATTCAGGAAATTATTTCCAACTTAAACAGGAAAGACATTCCTGTTATTTCCTTTTGTAAGGGAAGTTCTGTTTTTGCACCGATTATGGCTGAAGCAAAACCGGATGTGATTTCTGTTGATTGGAATGCAGATCTACTTAACATTAAAAACGCTTTGCCGGCAGGTATAGCTGTTCAGGGGAATTTAGATCCACATATTTTATATGCAGATAAACCTGTAATTAAGGCGCAAATTCATAAATTGTTTGAACGTATGCGGGGAACAGAAGGTTTTATTTTTAATTTAGGTCATGGTATTATGCCTGATATTCCTTTTGATCATGTGAAATATGCTATTGAAGTGGTGAAGGAGTTTAGGTATTAAAACCCTAAACCCTTTTGAATGAGCGTTTGAATGCGATTGTAAATTATTATATTTGAGTATGGAGACATTAATTATCGATATTCCTGAAAACAAAAGTTCATTAGTGAAAAGCTTATTGAAGGAGCTAGGTGTCACTATTCATAAAAAGAGCGCTAAAAAAGTTGGAATTCCAAATGAAATTACTCGCAAAACTATTGAAGATGCCCGTAACGGAATTGGTGTTGGAGAGCCTATAAAAGATATAAAATCATTCTTAGGTTCTTTATAATGTTTATTTTAAGACCTACTAATCAATTCAAAAAGGATGCAAAAAAAGTAATTAAAAGAGCATCAAAAAATTTAAGTTTGATTGAGGATTTTTTGGAAAAACTACAAGATAAGGGTGCAAGCGGAATCGACAAAAAATATCTTCCTCACAAGCTTGCCGGTAATTACAAAGGTAATTGTGAGGCTCATATTAATCCGGATTTACTGATTATTTGGTTCGAAATAACAGAAGAAAACGAAATTGTTTTATTAAGATTAGGTACTCATTCTGATTTATTTTAGATTAAAAATTATTTCTTTAACACCTAATGATCGAAACCCTTCAGCCATATTATCCATACTTCCTTGCCGTACACATTGTATTTGTAATCAGTTGGATGGCTGGTTTGTTTTATATCTTAAGCTTGTTTATCTATCATACGGAAGCGAATGATAAGGTTGAGCCAGAGAAAAGCATCCTTCTGAATCAATTTGTGAAGATGGAAACAACCTTGTGGAAAATTATCTGCGCCCCGGCAATGGTGATTTCTGTGCTTGCGGGCGCATCCATGCTAACGTTGCACCCTTTCTTATTTCAAATGGATTGGATGCTGGTTAAGCTAGGTTTTGTGGCTGGATTACTGATTTATCATTTCATTTGTCAGAATATCGCAAAGCAACTAAAGAATGGTCAATTTAAATTAAGCAGTTTTCAACTAAGGCTGTGGCGGGAGCTGGCAACTATTTTTATGATCGCCATTGTGTTTGTTGTCATCCTTAAAAATGCAGTGAACTGGATTTATGGCTTAATTGGAATTATGGGCGTAGCGATGGCGATTATGATTGCTGTTAAACTTTATAAAAATTATCGCCTGAAAAATAAAGTATAGGTTTAAGTATAAAGAAGTGCTTTGTGTTTTCTTTGCGTAAACTTCGCGTTCTTTGCGGTTAAATAACCAAAAAACTATTCTAAATTTGGGCGAATAAACCCAAACTCATGTTTACAATTTCAGGTTCGAAAAAAACCTTACTCCTTATTGTCTTTTTATTTACCTCATATTTTGCCTCGGCGCAGTTTAATCAATCGGCTTTTGAAAATAGAATCCACCCAGACAGTAGTTTAACCAACGAAGTTCATTTCAATTTTTACAATTTGAATTACGTTCGTAACTATGAGTATACAAATGACTTTCATGATGGTTATACGCTTTATGGAACACAGTTGCAGCCACAGATTGTTTATTACGCTCATCCAAATTTAGCCATTACAGCAGGTGCATTTATTCGTAAAGATTTCGGGCGTAATGGGATAACAGATGCAAAGCCGTTATTCAGTCTGAAATACCATAAAAGAAATCTGACGCTGATTTTCGGAACTTTAGAGGGTGGTATTCAACACAAATATATCGAACCGCTTTACAACTTTGAACGCACAATTACCACACCAATAGAATATGGAACTCAATTATTAATTGATCGAAAAAAGTTTAGTCTTGATGCATGGATAGCCTGGCAAAAAATGATTTACGCTGGTGAGGCTGCTAAAGAAGAAATTATTGGTGGATTGTCAACTGAGACAACAATAGCAGAAAATAATGGTTGGAAATTTAGTCTTCCGGCGCAATTTTTAGCCTTCCATCAGGGCGGGCAAATTGATGTTTTAAAAGAAATTCCAATTAGCACGGTTTTTAACGGTGCTACAGGATTAAAGTTACATAAAGAAATTAATACCAATATTAAACAGGTTTACACCGATAACTACATTGCAGTTTATAAAGATTTTTCTCCTACCAAAAGGAGAGCTTACAAAGGTGGATTCGGATTATGGTTAAATGCCGGTGTAGAAAGTAAATGGGGAAGTTTAGTGGCATCTTACTGGAAAGGAAATAATTTCATCTCGATTAAAGGCATGCCCTTGTATGAATCTGTTTCCAGCAACTTATATACTAACGGTTTGAAGCAAAGCGCAAGGAACATTGTTTCCTTGCGTTACGCCTACCAAAAAGAATTGATTCCTCACTTATATCTTGATGTACGTTTTGAGCCGCATATCGACTTAGATCACACAGATAAACAATTACAGTTCAACCACTCATTCTTTTTAACTTATAAACAGGATTTTAGATTGTTTAACGTGAAGAAAGGTGAGAGGTAAAAGGTGTAAGGTTTAGGGTGATTAAGTCATACAATTTCAAACCCTATAGGTTTTAAAACCTACGGGGGTTTGTGTTTTATAGACTTTCAAAGTTTCCAGCGCTATGCTCCTTTTAAACTTCGGAATTCCCTGCCAATTAAACCCGATAACAGTGGAAATCCTTTTTTCTGCCGCAGCCTTGAATATGCTGTCATGCTGAGGTATAAAAAAGATTGTAACGAATGAGCGGGACTAACGTCTCAAAAACGCTCCTTCCTTTGCTTTCCAAATAAAAAGCAATATCTTTCCTGAAGAATATTTTAACTGTATCTTATTGATAATCAATTGGTGTTAATCTATTTTAACTTTATTTAACTTTTTTTCTCCCCTCATGCAACCATTGTTTGTAATCTGCCATCTCCTATATACAAACACACAATGAAATTGACGCGAAGCTATACAATAAACGATTTGATGGAGGGCTGCAAAGCTGGCGACCGGAAGATGCAGGAACTGCTTTACAGGCAGACTTCATCTAAAATGTTAGCCGTTTGTATGCGCTACGCCAAAGATAGAATGGAAGCTGAAGATGTATTGCAAATGGGATACATTAAAATCTTTCAGAAAATAAAAGAATACAGAGGCGATGGTTCTTTCGAAGGTTGGATTAGAAGAGTTATGGTGAATACTGCAATTGAAAGTTACCGTAAAAATTTACGCAGCCTGAAAGTGGTAGAGATAGATGAAGCTTATGAACAACCATCAACGGGGTTTGATTTTGGAACACTAGGCATGCAGGATTTAATGAAAGTAATCCAAAAACTGGCCGATGGATATAGAATGGTTTTCAATATGTATGTGATTGAAGGCTACTCGCACAAGGAGATTGCTGAAACATTGGGTATTTCTGAAGGTGCCAGTAAATCTCAGCTTTCAAGAGCCAGGGCAATATTAAAAGAAGAAATTACAAAAATGGAGGGATTTGGTTATGCAACCTATACAGGATAAAGATTTTGATCAGTTATTTAAAGACCGTTTTGAATATGCGGAAATTACGCCATCGAGAGATCTTTGGGGTAGCATCGAAAGCGAAATAGAACCAAAGAAAAAAAGGATCATCCCTGTCTACTGGTTATCTGCTGCCGCAGTTTTAATAATTGCCACAGTTGGCATTTCGATTTATCAGCAACAGAAATCTGCGTCTAAGCAATACGCCAATAATGTTTTACCTAAAAAGGAAAAACCCGTCATTGTTGAACCGCAAACAAAAGATACACTGGTTTCAGGCATTGCACCATTTAAGGATGTAGTTAAAACGCTGCCCGTTGATGCTAAACCGGTAACAACGCTGGCTAAAACAAAAGTGAAAGATAATGTTAAGCCGATTGAGAAACAAAAAGTTATCTCTGCACCAAATATACAAAAGCAGGAAACGATGATCGCAAAAGCAGAAGCGCCTAAAAAGGATATCAAAACTAAAATTGAAGAGGCAGTTTTTCAGACGAAAGAGGAAAGTGTTTTGGCCGCTAACGGAAATGAGCCAGTAGCCGATGAGGTTATTGACAATAGCTATCCCACAGAAAGAAAGGGAATCCGTAATGTTGGTGATGTTGTAAACCTGATTGTTAATACAATGGATAAAAGAAAAGATAAGTTAATTCAGTTTAGAACTGATGATGATGATTCTTCTATTTCAGTAGTAAACATTGGCCCTTTTAGAATAGGAAAGAAAAATAGAAAATAAAACAAGTTAGCGGATTTTTAAGACTGATAGATTCAACCACCTTAACTCACTCACTCATTCAACATTCATTAAAAAACAACACACAACATATGAAACATCTAATTTTTACAACACTTTTGGTAAGCGGACTTGCCGGTGTTATGGCTCCAAGTGCTTTTGCACAACAAGATACAGTAGTTAGCGATACAGTAGTGATCAAAAAGAAGGCTAAATATACAGTGAGGATTGGTGGGGGGACTTTGATTACCAAAAATTCTGACTCTTTGGATAAGGTTAAAAAAGGCCGTTTTGTTGGTGGAATTACTTTTACCAGGGTTGATTTAGGTTTCTCCAGATTAATTGATAATGGAAGTTTCAACTTATCTCCCGCTAATGATTTTTTGGATTATAAGGGAGGTAAATCAAGTACGTTTTCATTTGATATCTTACAGTTTGGCTACCGTTTCAACTCTAATTTTAAAGTTTACGTAGCAGGTGGTTTCGACTGGACTTTAATTAGGTTGAGAGATAATATCACTATTCAAAAAAATCAACCTACGCTAACCTATATAGATGAACCCATAATTTTTTCTAAAAATCGTTTCTCCAGTAGTTATGTACATATTCCGTTAAACTTTGAATTCCGCACGAATGAAAGTAAAAAGGGAAAAAGATTCTACTTCATTTTAGGACCAGAGGTAAGCTTTCTGCTTAATGGTAAAGTTAAACAGATTAGCGATGAGCGTGGCAAAGAAAAGCAATACGATAACTATCACTTTCAATCAGTACGTTATGGAGGTAGTTTCAGACTTGGTTATGGTGGCTTTGGATTATTTACCAAATACTATTTCAATGATATGTTTAACACACCTGCACAGGCTGGTTTAAAGAATATGAGCTTTGGGGTAACCTTTGGCCTTAATTAAAATACAGCAACACACCAATAATTTAAATCCTGTTTCGGTTAGGCGGAACAGGATTTCTTTTTTATAGCGCTTCAAGGAACATCGCTGGAGTGAACACACTGAGCTTACTTTTCTTATAATCTTTAATGTTTCGGGTGATAATGGCATTTATTGATGCATTACTTTCTGCCGAGAAATTTTGCAATGCATCCTCAAAATCTGAAAACTCAGAATCAATAGCTTTTAAAATAGTATTTTTTTCGATCGTTAATACATCTAAAAAAACTAGTAGTTGCCTGAAATCATTCATAATCATTTTGTGCTGAAAATGTTTTTTTAGCAAATAATAAGCATTAGATATAATCAAACCTGTAATATATCCTTTCACCTTTCCTTTTTCGCAAAGGGTTAAAACTTTTAAGGAATGATCAAAGAACGGTTGCCTTTGAAGAAGAAAGTCCAACAAGATGTCAGAATCAATAATTATATTATTCATTATCCCAGTATTTTTTATATTTCTCATCTCTCATCTTTGCTAATTCCTTTTTGTAATCATAATCTTGAGGCAAATTAATTTTTGGACGATTAGCCATCAAAGATTTTAATATAGGCGGAAGTTCCTCAATGGTCGGTTCGTTTTCTTCTCGTTTTGTAACAGCCTTAAGATAGTTTTCAACAACAGCAGATAAACTTCTTCCTTGCTTTTCTGCATAAGCTTTTGCCTGCTTAATAACAGAATCATCTATGGTTAATGTTAACTTAGTATTCATAATCTTCTAATTATTGACATCATGACGTATTGATGTAAAGATACATTGATATGTTTCCACGTGCAAAATTTTATCAAAAAACACGTGTGATATTCTTGTGCTTAAACCTTTAAGCTTTATCTTTACGCTTGTGAGCAATACGATAATCAGCGTTAAGAATTTAACCAAACAATACCACGCAGAACAGGCTGGCGGAATAACAAATATCAGCTTCGATATTACCAGAGGTGATGTTGTCGCTATTATTGGCGAAAGTGGAAGTGGTAAATCCACTTTATTAAAAGCTATTTATGGTTTATTAAAAGCTGATGAAGGCGAAATCTTTTTCGAGAATGAAAAGGTAAAGGGGCCTGATGAACAGTTAATCCCAGGCCATAAACAGATGAAAATGGTTACCCAGGATTTTTCATTGAATATTTATGCCAAGGTTTACGACAATATTGCTTCACAACTTTCCAATACCGATCTAAAAACGAAATCTGAGAAAACCCTGGCCATTATGGAGCATCTCCGGATTCTTCCATTACAAAATAAAAAAATTATTGAGTTAAGTGGTGGTGAACAGCAACGTGTCGCTATCGCCAAGGCAATGGTATCTGATACAAAAGTTTTGCTATTGGATGAACCCTTCAGTCAGGTTGATGCGTTGTTGAAAAACCAGCTAAGAGCAGATATCAAAAGGGTGGCTGCTCAAACAGGTGTAACGGTGATTCTTGTTTCTCATGATCCTGCTGATGGCTTATTTCTCGCTGACCAGCTCTTAATTGTTCGTAATGGCGAACTTTTACAAACGGGTAAGCCATCCGAAATCTATCAACATCCTAAGCACATTTATACGGCGCAAATTTTAGGTAATGCGGTCGTTTTATCAAGAGGTGATGCAGAAAAAATTGGCTTAAAAACCTTCGCCGCTTCTGTTGCATTTTACCCGGAATGGGCGGAGATTAATAACAATTGGAGTAGTAGACGTTTTAACGTAACAGATGTTTATTACAAAGGCTTTTACGATGAATTACTTCTGGAAAGGAATGGTGTAACGGTAAGGGCACTGCAACTAAATAGGGGTGAGCATAAAAAAAACGACCATGTTCAGTTGAACATTAGTCGTTTTTTAGAGTTTTATTGAGCTAATTAGTTGCGATCAGAACAATCTTAATTCTAACAGAGGATGTAGGTCTTACTGGGTTTCGCTTTTGTAAATCTGAACTTTCTATGTCGACTTGGATTCCACCATCATAAACCTCATAGCTATAGGCATCTACATTATATACGAATGGCATTTGTATATAACTTGAACCATTGTTATAAGATATATACACTAAAGTACCTTCATTATCTACATGGTATTGATCAATATCTGCAATAGATAGAGTCGCTGAATAAGTTTCACCATTATTATTTAGTGACCATTGATTTGGGCTAATGTCGCGAACCACCACGATATTTTGTGGATTGACTAGAACTTCTTTTTTGCACGATGCCAAACCCAGTGTGGCAATGCATAGCATTAAAATGGTAAATTTTTTCATGTTGATTAGTTTTATTTGTGTGTGTACTTTGCCTATTACAAAACAACTGCCAAAAATTCCTAAAAACACAATGTGGATTAATAATTGTTTATCCGATATCACACTACAATGAAAATTGAATAAATTTCTGCATAATGAGAATATTTTTTAGAGTCCTCCCATGGTTAATTTTACTGATTGCCGGCTATTTTTTTATTTCAAAAAAGTTTAGCGTTAACACCTCTGTTGAAAGTAAACATCAGCTTCTGGTAGAGAAAATAGAAGCTATTGGCAAATTAGAGCTGGTGCGCTATCAAATTAGCGATGTACTGGAGCATAAAAATAAAACAGATTTTTTACCAGAAGCCAGTGTATTACTGATCGTGAAAGCCGAAGCCGTTGGCTGTATAGACCTCACTAAAATTACACGGGAAGATATTGAGGTTGCCGCCGACACCGCTGTAGTAAATTTACCACAACCCGAAATTTGTTATGTAAAAATTGACCACAAAAGCTCCAGGGTTTACGATACCAAAATGGCTTTCTTCCGTGAAGCAGGATTGGTAGATGAAGCGTATAAAGCAGCGGAGAAGCAGGTTACAGCAGAAGTGAAAAAATCGAACATCTTAGCCCAAACCAAAACCAATGCAACTAATGTGTTAAAACCACTCATCGAAGGCCTGGGTTATAAGAATGTACGGTTTACTTTTGATTAGCTTTAGTAGGAAGTATTAAAGAGTAAGTGTTGCGTATCAGGTATTGGGTATCAAGTATCAGGATGAAAGTATTGAAATGAAAAATTAAGCTTGAAAATGCTGATATTTAGATAAAATCTTCGCGATGCGGATTAAAAATGTCGACAAGCAAACCTGCTTCTAAACATACCACGCCGTGAAAGACCATTGTAGGAGCGAAGAAAACATCACCTTCATTCAGGATCTTCTTATCATTGCCCATGGTCACTTCGAAACTACCTTTAGCCACATAGCTTAACTGGAGATGTGGATGATTATGGATCGTTCCTACCGCACCTTTCTCAAAATCTACCTTAACCAGCATCAATTGGTTGTCATAAGCCATGATTTTTCGCTTCACACCATCACCGAGTTCTTCCCAATCAATGTCATGATCAGTAATTAATGTTTTATTTGTTAAATCTTTGAAATTCATGTCATATTTTTTTACCACCTCAGACATATATAACTATTAAAGTCAATGTTATTAGATATTTAAAGTGGTTAATTTTTTAAATTGAAAACACTTAGCGTCCTTTGCGAAAAACTTTGTGTTCTTTGCGGTTTAATCGTTAAACTAAATATTCAAATAAAGTCTGGTCTTGGTTCAGTTCGATAATCTCGAATTTGAAGTCCTTCATGCGTTGTACTAAACTTGCGTAATCATCTTTATCGGTTAACTCGATACCAACTAAAGCCGGCCCGTTTTCTTTATTGGTTTTTTTGATAAACTCGAATCTGGTAATATCATCCTGCGGACCTAAAACCTCATTCACAAATAACTTCAAAGCACCCGGTCTTTGTGGAAAACGTACAATAAAGTAATGTTTCAAACCTTCGAAAAGTAGCGATTTCTCTTTAATTTCCTGCATCCGCTCAATGTCGTTATTGCCACCACTAATCACACAAACAACATTTTTACCTATAATTTGGTCTTTTACCTGCTTCAAAGCAGCAACAGATAACGCACCAGCAGGCTCTACCACAATAGCATCTTCATTATAAAGTTTTAAAATGGTAGTACAAATTTGTCCTTCTGGAATTAAATAGGTTGAACTGAGCAGTTCTTTACAGTATTTGTAAGTAATCCAGCCCATTCTTTTTACTGCCGCACCGTCTACAAAGCGTTCTATGTTTTCCACCGTTATTGGTCCACCATTTTTCAGGGCTTCACTTAACGATGGTGCTCCCATTGGCTCCACACCAAAAATTTTCACATCTGGTTTTACTGTTTGCAAATATGAGCTTACACCAGATGCTAAACCACCGCCACCCACAGGCACAATTATGGCATCTAACTCCGGTAGATCCTGAAAAATTTCCATGGCCACAGTAGCCTGTCCTTCAATTACCTTATCATCGTCAAAAGGTGGAATAAAGGTTGATAGTTTTTCTTCGCAATAAATTAAAGCTTCCTTTAAACAATCGTCAAAGGTATCGCCAACCAAAACAATTTCGATATTATCCCCACCAAACATATTTACTTGTTTGATCTTCTGCTTAGGTGTTATTTCAGGCATAAATATTACACCTTTAATATTTAACTTTTTGCAGGAATAAGCTACGCCCTGAGCATGGTTACCCGCGCTGGCACATACAATGCCATTTTTTAAGGCATCAGCATTTAATGCACTTATTTTATTATAAGCACCACGTAATTTGTAGGAACGTACAATTTGTAAATCTTCCCTTTTGAGATAGATATTAGCATTGTATTTTAACGATAATCCAGCATTAAATTCTAGAGGTGTGCGTTTGACAACACCTTCCAAAGTTTTAAATGCGCCTTCAAAATCGAAAGTATTTTTTATTGTATCATTCATTTTTTTAGTGTCAAGTGGTGATTTAGTATCAAGAGTATCAAGATATCCAATCGCATTATATTTTTTTGAGAAGCAGGTTCTGTACTTTTCAGTTATTGAGCCCTGCTCTTCATTTTATTACAATGCGCTTCATGCCCATTTCATCCGATAGCTATCGGATCGGGTAGAAAACTTAAGCGATATAAGAAAGTTAATATACCTTAAACCCTTCCTTAAAAATAGGGAGGGGAGTTACCTCTTAAAATTTTTAAGCAAATTGCGTTAGCTTTGGTCTTTCAGCTTTAGTCTTTTCGCATTCCTACAAAAACTTATTAATGGCATCCAGATAGGCATTAGCCGATGCCTTTACAATATCCGTACTGAAACCAAAACCAACAAAAGATTTTCCTTCGTAATCCACTTTCATATTTACTTTACTTACGTCATCGCTTCCACCATGCATCGCCTGAATGGTAAATTCTTTGAGTGTAATATTTTTATCAATAATGCTTACAATTGCATTAATTGTAGCATCTACAGGACCGTTGCCTTCAGCTTTAGCTTCTTTTTCAATGCCATTGTACTGCAATTTGATGTTAGCAGTTGGTTTTTCCTGATCGCCACAAACAACCTGAAGTAAATTTAATTTATAGCCATTTTTGTATGATTCTGTTTCTCCATCACTCATCAGGAACAATAGATCATCATCACTGATGTCTTTTTTCTGATCTGCTAAAACCAGGAAGCGCTCGTAAACGTCATCAATATTAATTTTTTCGATATCGTAATCCAAACGCTCTAAATGGTGTTTTAAAGCATGGCGACCACTGCGGGCTGTTAAAATAATATCCGCACTGTTTAGACCGACGTCTTCAGGATTAATAATTTCATAATTCTCACGATGCTTCAAGAAACCATCCTGATGAATACCAGAACTGTGTGCAAAAGCATTTTTACCCACAATAGCTTTGTTCGGCTGAACAGGCATGTGCATCATTCTGCTTACCATTCCACTGATTTCAGTGAAATGTTTACTGTTAATTCCGGTATGCAGGCCTAAACTATGCGTTTTTAAAATCATTGAAACTTCTTCCAAAGCCGTATTTCCGGCCCTTTCGCCAATTCCATTAATGGTACACTCAATCTGACGGGCACCGTTTACTACACCGGCAATACTGTTTGCTGTTGCCAATCCCAAATCATTATGACAGTGCACAGAGATAATAGCCTGGTCAATATTTTTAACGTGCTCTTTTAAATAAAGAATTTTAGAACCATACTGGTCGGGCATGCAATAGCCATTGGTATCTGGAATATTTACCACAGTTGCACCCGCAGCAATAACGGCTTCAATCATTTGAGCTAAAAATTCATTGTCTGCCCTTCCTGCATCTTCAGCGTAAAACTCCACATCTTCAACGAATTTTTTGGCGTACTTTACCGCTTCTACTGCTCTTTCTAAAATCTTCTCTCTGGTGCTGTTAAACTTGTATTTAATGTGCATGTCAGAAGAACCAATTCCTGTATGGATTCGTGGATGTTTGGCATATTTTAATGATTCGGCAGCAACATCGATATCACCTTTTATGGCCCTTGTTAAAGCACAAATGGTTGGATTTTTAATTGCTTTTGATAATTCTACAACACTTTGAAAATCGCCAGGGCTCGAGATAGGGAAACCAGCTTCAATCACATCTACACCAAGTAATTCCAGTGCTTTTGCAATTACAATTTTTTGGTCAGTATCTAATTGGCAGCCTGGAACCTGCTCTCCATCACGTAAGGTGGTATCAAAAATATATACTTTATTCGGGTCGTGTATCATTATACTTTTTTTAGGAATGGATAGAATTTTGTGATAAAAACTTTAAGACCAATTTGCCCATTTCGGCGGTGCCTAAAACTTTAAATCGGTTAGTGGTTTGGTCGGCAATGTCATGCGTCCTGAAACCTTCTTTCAAAACGGCATCAATGGTATCAACCAGTAGTTTAGCTTCATCTTTTAAGCCAAAACCAATTTCCAGCATTAAAGCTGCAGATAGGATAGACGCCAGTGGATTAGCCAGGTCTTTACCTGTAATGTCATGTGCAGAGCCGTGAATAGGTTCAAAAAAACCGGTACTTTCACCTACTGAGGCCGATGCCAGCATGCCCATAGAACCTGCAATCTGAGATGCTTCATCGGTTAAGATATCGCCAAATAAGTTAGCGGTTAACACCACATTAAATTTCTTAGGATTTTTGATCAGCTGCATGGCTGCATTATCAATAAACATATGTTCTGTTTCTACGTCAGGATATTGCTTAGCTATTTCCTGAACGGTTTCGCGCCACAGGCGTGAGCTTTCTAACACATTTGCCTTATCTACCGAACACAGCCTTTTGTTGCGTTGTTGTGCTGCCTGATAAGCTTTATGTGCAATCCTTTCTACCTCGTAGCGGTGATAGATCATTAGATCAGATGCTGTATTCCGATCTTCAGAACGTGTTTTTTCGCCGAAGTAAACATCACCGGTCAGTTCACGGAAAAATAATATATCTGTTCCTCTTAAAATTTCTGGTTTGATACTAGATGCATGAAGAAGCTCATCAAAAAGTAATATCGGACGGAGATTTGCAAATAAACCAAGTTCCTTGCGGATTTTTAATAAACCCTGCTCTGGTCTAACCTTTAAACTCGGGTCGTTGTCGTATTTTGCATGGCCAATAGCACCGAATAGAATAGCATCACTATTTCTTGCTTTTTCTAATGTTTCGTCTGGCAGTGGTTCACCCGTAACTTCAATAGCCGCATGGCCCATTAAAGCTTCATCAAACGTAAACTCATGACCGAAAATTTCAGCAATTTTTTCTAATGCTGCTTTCCCCCATGTGGTAACTTCTGGTCCAATACCATCTCCAGGTATTACTAGTATGTTTTTTTTCATTGTATTATATGTTGTCGTCATCGGGAGGTATGAAGCAATCTTTTGCCCTTTACTTTCTAGATGAAATTGCTTTGTATCTCGTAATGACGAGTTTGGGTATTTAAATTTTCGACGACTTTCACTTCGCCTTTTTCTAATAATATTCTTTTCTCCAGGCATTTTGGCAGCTGCGATTCAAAATGACCAACGTAAATTAAGGTCATTCCATTGCTACAGAGCTCATCAACCAGGTGATTGAAATGCTGCGTTTGCTGTTGATCCAATCCCTGACAAGGTTCATCCAGGATTAAGAGTTCCGGGTTTTTGATAATGGTTCTGGCTAACAAAACCAGGCGTTGTTTCCCTAAAGGAAGTGTACTCAATAGTTCGTTTTTGGCTGTTGTAAGTCCAAAATAGGCTAACAGTTCATCTACCTGAGCACTTTTGGTATAGGGCAATTGTTGAAATAAGCCTACGGTATCGTAAAATCCTGATGCAATACTTTGCCAAACCGTAGCATTGGCATCGAAATACCATTGGAATTCGGGAGAGATTAAACCTATGTGTTGTTTAATCTCCCAAATGCTTTCACCGCTTCCGCGTCTGTTGCCGAACAAATAAAGTTTATTGGCATAAGATTGTGGATGATCACCATTTACCAAACTGAGTAAAGTTGATTTGCCTGAACCATTATGACCCTGCAACAGCCATTTTTCGCCTGCTTTTACTTCCCAGTTGATGTTTTTTAAAACTTGTTTTTCACCATAGCTGATATTGACATCAACCATTTTAACGATGTTGTCTGATGAGAAAGCGGGTGGCTCCTTTAAGAAATCAGGAATCTCTTTTGTGTTTTCTTCATTAGAAACTGATGGTACTTCTTTTGAATTGGAAATTGCAATTTGCCCGTCAACTATTTTCGCAAAACAATTAATCGATGAGGGGAGTTCCTGGTCATTGCAAATCAACAGCAACTGAACGCCATTTGTAGAAAGCAGATCTAGCTGAACATTTAAGTTTTTACGAGATGCACGATCCAAACCGGTATAAGGCTGATCAATGATGAGCAATTGTGGTTTTAACCAAAGGGCCTTAACCAATTGTAATTTTTTATGTTCTCCGCTGGATAATTCGATTAATTGCGAACTGGCGAAAGATGAAAAGTTAAGCGCTTCCAGGATCGGTTCTACCTGATCAAAATGAAGACCTTTTTCTTCTCCAAAATGTACCAGTTCTGCATGGACGGTAAGGGTATCTTTTGCCTGTTGACTGGTATACCGCTGCTGGTAATAGAAATTAGCAACACCTTCCAAATTCTTGAACTGATACCAGCTTTCAACAAATGAGGCTTCTGCAGGAAGAGTACTTTCGGGATCGAAGCAAATTTCCACATTGCCAATGGCATTTTGTAAACCCGCTATGATTTTAGCAAGCGCTGTTTTACCACTACCGCTTTCACCATATAAAACGTAATTTTCGCCATAATTTATAGTCCAATCCAAATCCTTTAAAACCTGCTTTTGCTGGTATTTTAGATTTACATTTGAAATGGTGACTATACTTTCTTTCATACTATTCCTTCGGATTGATGTCTTTCAGCTTTGCTCTTTTCGCTTTGTTCTTTCAGCTTTAGTCTTTTCGCTCTATCTTTCCTCAAATGCCTCTACCAAATGCTTTTGAGCGAGGATGAAGTCGATATCATCGTAACCATTAATCAGGCACGACTTTTTATAAGGATTGATTTCAAACGATTCCTCTGCGCCGGTTTCAATAATGGTTACGGTCTGATTTTCCAGGTCCACTTCTAATGGGGAAATTGGGTTAGTGTCAACGGCTTTGAAAATAGCGGCTAAGAAATCTTCGCTCACCTGAATAGGAAGTAATCCATTGTTTAATGCATTTCCTTTGAAAATATCAGCAAAGAAACTGCTGATTACAACATCGAAACCAGCATCCTGAATCGCCCAGGCTGCGTGTTCACGACTACTGCCGCAACCAAAATTTTTACCTGCAACCAAAATTTTTCCACGGTATGTAGGATCATTTAACACAAAATCAGTTTTTGGCTGGTTATCGTTTTCGTATCGCCAATCGCGGAAAAGGTTTTCGCCGAAGCCCTCTCGGGTAGTTGCTTTCAAAAACCGCGCAGGAATAATCTGATCGGTATCAATGTTTTCTATGTTTAGAGGCACGGTGGCCGATGTTAATTTTGTGAACTTCTTCATTTTTAAATGATTACACAGATTAAAATGATTTCACTGATTAAGTGATATCACTGATTAATTCTTATTATTTATTAGCTGCAAATACGACGAAATTGTAATACTGATAATAGCAATTCGCATTTTTCAATCCCGCTTCTTCCAACCACTTCAACTGGTCGTTTAATGGTGCCATAATATCAACTTTGATTCTATCAAAGGCACTTAACTTCTCCTCTTCCGTTAAGTATGGGCTTTGCTGAACATGGTTTTTCCAGTTTTCTGTATAAACCTTTTCTGCTAATGCCGTTGCTCCTAACACCTGGTCGGCGTTGATAAACCAACCGCCTGTCTTTAGCGTTTTTGCGATCTTGCCAAAAAGTTGCTGTTTTAATTCATTCGGTAAATGGTGAATAGCCAATCCCGAAACTACTACATCATAATGATTTTCGGGGAAGTCAACTGCTGCGAAATCTGCATTCAAAAAGCTAATGTTTTCATTTCCTTCGAAACGTTCTTCTGCTTTTTTAAGCATGTCCTTAGAAATATCAACCAATGTGATCTTAGCTTCGGGGTATTTCTCCTGGAAAAAAGCGCTCATCAAACCAGTCCCTGCGCCAACATCTAGAATGTTTTGCACAGTGGCTACTTCGTTAGATAAGGTTAAAGCAGTAAGATAAAAGTCTTCGAAACACGGAATCAGAAAGCGCCTTTGCTGATCATATTTTGCTGATATGGCATTGAACTGATGCTGTATTTCCTGTAGTGTTTCCATTTTGATTTTATTATTATACTGTTATATAATGCTCAACTGTTGGGAATGGATCATAAAAATGATGCAATAATTTTTTCCAGTCCTGATATGCTGCTGAGCCTCTGAAACCTTCTGTATGTGCTTCCAATGTTTCCCATTCCACAAGCAGAATATACTTATCCGGTTCTTCCATACACTTTTTGAGTTGATGCGAAATGTAACCATTCATAGCGGTGATGATTTTCTGAGCCTCACTAAAAGCTTTTTCAAAATCAGCTGATAAACCAGCTTTTACATGTAATATCGCAACCTCCAAAATCATATATTTATTCGTAATTCGCAATGACGATTAGGAAAGACGTTTTGGAGCTTTCTACCTTCCGCCTTTTAACCCTCAACCTTTTCCAGCATTTCCCGAACGTCGGTGATTACTCCTGTAACTGCAGCAGCAGCAGCCGTAAGCGGGCTTGCTAATAAAGTGCGTGCATTCTGTCCTTGTCTGCCTTCAAAATTTCTATTCGATGTAGATACACAATATTTGCCAGCAGGGATCTTATCTTCGTTCATTCCCAGACAAGCACTGCATCCGGGTTCGCGTAACTGGAATCCGGCGGCTTCAAAAATTTTATCCAGGCCTTCATTTATTGCTTGTTGCTCCACTTGTTTAGAACCTGGAACAATCCAAACCGTAACATTGTCTGCTTTGCGTTTATCTTTCACGAAATCTGCAACTTCACGCAGATCTTCAATACGCGAGTTGGTACAACTCCCAATGAAAACGTAATCTACCGGTTTACCAATCAAAGTTGCGTCATCGTCAAAGCCCATGTAGTCTAAAGCTTTCTGGTAAGAAAGTTTTTCTTTCTCTGGTTGAGCGTTGGTGGCCGGAATATTCTCCTGGATACCCATTCCCATTCCGGGGTTGGTTCCGTAAGTAATCATTGGTGCAATATCTGCCGCATTAAAAGTCAATACGCTATCGAATTTTGCATCGGCATCGCTGTATAGTGTTTTCCAGTAGGCAAGTGCTTTATCCCATTCTTCGCCGGCAGGAGCAAATTCTCTTCCTTTAATATAGTCAAAAGTGGTCTGATCTGGTGCAATTAATCCGCCTCTGGCACCCATTTCTATACTCATGTTGCAGATTGTCATCCGGGCTTCCATACTTAAAGCCTCAATTGCAGAACCTGCATATTCGATGAAGTAGCCTGTTCCACCAGCTGCAGAAATCTGAGCGATGATGTATAAAATAATATCCTTGGCACCAACGCCTTTTTCAAGCGTGCCATTTACTTCAATTTTCATGGTCTTAGGCTTCGACTGCAATAAACATTGCGTGGCGAAGACCTGCTCTACCTGCGAGGTGCCAATACCAAAAGCGATTGCACCAAAGGCCCCATGCGTAGAAGTATGGCTATCACCACAAACCATTGTTTTTCCTGGTAAGGTAATGCCTAATTCAGGACCGATTACGTGGACGATCCCTTGAAATGGATGACCTAAACCGTACAGTTCAATGCCAAATTCCGCACAGTTTTTGGTCAGCATATCCACCTGGTAACGGGACAGCTCTTCTTTAATGGGCATCAACTGGTTCAAGGTTGGTACGTTATGATCTGCAGTAGCTACCGTTTGCTTAGGGCGCAAAACAGGTAAACCCCGTTTGCGCAAGCCATCAAAGGCTTGTGGAGAAGTTACCTCATGAATTAAGTGTGTATCAATGTATAAGATATCAGGAAATCCTTCTTCACTTTTTACAACGTGTGCATCCCAAATTTTCTCTACTAATGTTTTTGACATTTTACCCCCTATCCCCCCTAAAGGGGAAATTTAAAGTTTATAATTATTTTTCTAACCATCCATAAGCCCCATAATGGGGTTGGGGTTATGCTGTTTTAATTGCCTTCATAGCGGTCATTGCCTTACGCAAAGTGGCACCAATTTTTTCTACTTCATGAGAACGAATGGCTTCGTTAACATCAATTAACGTTCTGTTATCTACACCACCATCTTTACCTTCGTTGAAGTTTTTACCTACTAAGTCGGTATCAACTTTCTTCATAAAATCAGCTAACAATGGTTTACAAGCCTGGTCGAACAGGTAACAACCGTACTCAGCAGTATCAGAAATTACGCGGTTCATCTCGAACAATTTTTTACGTGCAATGGTATTTGCAATCAGTGGAGTTTCGTGTAACGATTCGTAATAAGCAGATTCTGGTTTAATTCCTGCCTGAACCATTGTTTCAAATGCCAGTTCAACACCTGCACGAACAAACGCAACCATTAAAGTATAGTTGTCGAAATACTCTTGCTCATTGATTTTTAAATCACCAGCAGGTGTTTTTTCAAAAGCTGTTTCACCTGTTTCAGCTCTCCATGCCAATAAATTTTTATCGCCTGCGGCCCAGTCTTCCATCATGATGCGGCTAAATTCACCACTCATAATATCATCCTGGTGCTTCTGGAATAAGGGACGCATAATGTCTTTCAATTCTTCTGAAATTTCAAAAGCTTTAATTTTGGCCACATTGCTTAAGCGGTCCATCATCGCTGTGATGCCACCTTGCTTTAATGCTTCAGTGATCACTTCCACACCGTATTGGACCAATTTAGAGGCATAACCTGCATCAATTCCTTTTTCTACCATTTTATCAAACGATAAGATAGAACCTGTTTGCAATAAACCACAAAGAATAGTCTGTTCGCCCATTAAATCAGATTTAACCTCCGCAACGAATGATGATTTTAACACACCAGCACGGTGACCACCTGTACCTACAGCATAAGCTTTAGCTTGTGCCAAGCCTTTTCCCTGAGGATCATTTTCAGGGTGAACGGCGATCAGGGTCGGTACACCAAAACCACGAACATATTCTGCTCTAACCTCACTGCCCGGACATTTAGGTGCCACCATAATTACAGTTAAATCTTTACGAATCTGCATCCCTTCTTCTACGATATTGAAGCCGTGAGAATAAGATAATGTAGCTCCTTCTTTCATTAAAGGCATAATTGCATTCACAACTGCTGTGTGCTGTTTATCTGGCGTAAGGTTAATTACGACATCAGCATTTGGAATTAATTCTTCGTAAGTGCCAACCTTGAAGTTGTTTTCAGTTGCATTTTTCCATGAATCTCTTTTGCCTTCAATAGCGGCTGCGCGCAACGTGTAGCTTACATCTAAACCACTATCTCTCAAATTTAAACCTTGGTTCAGGCCTTGCGCGCCACAACCAACAATCACTAATTTTTTGCCTTTTAGTGCGCTTACGCCATCCAGAAATTCAGAACTGTCCATGAAATCGCAAACACCTAATTGGTTTAATTTTTCTCTAAGAGGTAATGTGTTAAAATAATTTGACATCGTTTTTATTGTTAATTTCTATTTAATTATCGGGTTATATATTTTCTTTTCCTTCGGATTGATTTCACAGATGGGTTGATTTCACAGATTTTATTGGTGATCTTCCTCCTTTAAATTCCTTTCTTCAATGCCCAGCTATAGCCAAAATGCAGGTTATCATGACCAACTGTCGTTATCAGGATTTCTTCAATGCTATTCATTTGAGTACTATAGGTTGAAGTTGCAAAAGGAGTAATATTTGCGAAAACACCATTCGTATAATCTTCATCTATTTTCTTAATGCTATCAATTGCTATTGTTTTTAATTCTGCTACTTCTTTTTCTGTAACCGTATAAGTCGGCTTGGTATCTTTTCTGTAGAACTCATTGAATTTTACCGTTGAAGCATCTTGTAAAATGCCTGTGCGAACGTAACAAAGCGTTTGAGTACTCACTACAATATGTCCGAAATTCCAAATAATGTTATTGTTAAATCCATCTGGAATTTTATTCAACTGCTCGATTGTTAATCCATCGATTAGCTGAATAAATGATTTTCTTGAGTTGATTATAAATTCAAATACTTCGTTCATTATTGTTATTTATTAATTCCTTTCTATTGATAAGATTGCTTTATGCCTCGCAATAACGGATAGTCTAGGTTTTCGTTTTTTTTGATTGGTTTTTAAATCGTAATTCTTCAATCTAAAATCTTCAATCACTTTACATGGTAAAAATTTTCTCTCCCTTGTCTAAAAACTCATTTTCTACCAGTTCTTCTCCAGGTTCGAAAGCTTCAAATTCTTTAAGTTTCTCATGGAAACCCGCACTGTCTTTGATAATAGCTACTCTCGCCGAGCGAACAAACTCAATCAGTTCGTAGGGTTCTAAAGCTTTCACCAGGGCATCCGTTTCTTCTCGGTGACCGGTTACTGCAAAAACGGTATAATCTTTACGAATTACCACTGCACTTGCTCCATATTGTCTCAGCAACCTTTCTACGGTAACTTTTTCTGCAATTTCGTCTGTAGAAACTTTATATAAAGCAAGTTCCTGCCAGATAATTTCTTCATTGGTATTGAAATATACTTTCAAAACCTCAATTTGCTTTTCAATTTGGCGGGCGAGTTTTCTAACTACTTCATAACTCTCGGTAATAACAATGTTAAAACGATGAATCCCATCTATTTCTGATGGCGAAGTGTTTAAACTTTCGATATTTATTTTTCTTTTGGAGAAAATAATTGCAATTCTATTCAGTAAACCGATCCGATTTTCGGCATAAACCGTAATGGTATATTCCTGCTTACCTTCCAAATCAGCTTTGTCTATTGTATGTTGTAATGTGTTTTCAGTGCTCATATTTCTTGGATTAAGGATAAAGGAACAAGGATCAAAGACATCATGTCTATACTTAAATCTTTATTTCTTGCTCTTCGTTCTTTTTCTTAACTATTTCAATCTGATTTCGCTTACGCTCATTCCTTGCGGAACCATTGGGAAAACGTTATTCTCTCTTCCAACCATTACCTCTAATAAGTAAGCACCTTCGTGGTTAATCATCGTCTCTAAAGCTTTTCTTAAGTTCGCACGCTCATCAACTTTATCAGCCTCAATGTAATAGGCCTTTGCTAAAGCCACAAAATCAGGACTGGTGATGTTCACAAAGGAATAACGTTTATCGTGAAACAGCTGTTGCCACTGGCGAACCATTCCCAGGAAGCGGTTATTCAAAATCAGAATTTTAACTGCGGCACCGAATTGCATAATAGTACCCAATTCCTGTGGTGTCATCTGGAAGCCGCCATCACCGATAATGGCGATTACTGTTTTATCAGGAGCACCATATTTAGCGCCAATTGCTGCAGGCAAGCCAAAACCCATGGTTCCTAAACCACCCGAAGTAATATTGCTGCGTGAATTGTTGAATTTTGCATATCGGCAAGCCACCATCTGGTGCTGACCAACATCGGTCACAATCACGGCATCGCCACCACAAATTTCATTAATGTTGCGTAATACTTCGCCCATTGTCAATTCATCGCTGGTTGGATACAGTTCTGGATTAATAACCTGGTCTATTTCCTGTTGATTGTAATCTCTGAATTTTGCAAGCCATTCCTCATGTTTTTTGGCATCAACCAAATTGGTTAAAAGGGGTAGGGTTTCCTTGCAATCGCCCCATACACCAACATCAGCTTTAACGTTTTTATCAATTTCCGCCGGATCAATATCGAGGTGAATGATTTTAGCTTGTTTAGCATATTTATCTAAACGTCCTGTAACACGGTCATCAAAACGCATCCCAATTGCGATTAAAACATCACATTCGTTCGTTAGCACATTGGGTCCGTAGTTACCGTGCATGCCCAGCATACCAACGTTTAGCGGGTGCGCAGTTGGGATGGCACTTTCGCCTAAAATAGTCCATGCCGCAGGGATTCCGCTTTTTTCAATAAAAGCCTTAAATTCTTTCTCAGCAGTACCTAATACAACCCCTTGTCCGAATAATACAAATGGTTTTTTAGCGGAATTAATTAATGCTGCTGCCTGCTCAATATATTCAACACGAACCTTTGGTTTCGGGCGATAAGAACGAATATGGTTACATTTTACATAGTCGGGAAACTCCTCAACCTGTAATTGTGCATTCTTAGTGATATCAATTAAAACCGGTCCTGGTCTTCCGCTTTTAGCAATATAAAAAGCTTTAGCTAAAACTTCAGGGATTTCCTTAGCATCGGTAACCTGATAATTCCATTTGGTTACTGGCGTAGTGATGTTAATTACATCCGTTTCCTGGAAAGCATCAGTTCCTAAAAGATGGGCAAAAACTTGTCCTGTGATACAAACTAAAGGTGTACTGTCAATTTGTGCATCAGCTAATCCAGTAACCAGGTTAGTTGCACCCGGGCCGCTGGTTGCGAAAACGACACCAACTTCGCCGCTTGCTCTCGCAAAACCTTGGGCAGCATGAATTCCACCTTGTTCATGACGAACTAAGATGTGCTGTAATTTATCAGCATAATCATAAAGTGCATCATAAATCGGCATGATTGCTCCGCCTGGATAACCGAAAATAGTAGTTACGCCTTCTTCAATTAATCCATTCAACAAAACCTGAGAGCCTGTTCCTTTAAATAAGGTTTTCGAGGTTTCTGCTTTGGCCTCAGTTTGTTGTATTGTATCTTGTGCAGTTTCCATAATATGTTTTTACGGTTCTATTATTCTTTAATCTTAAACCCAATCTTTTCTCTGTCTTTCCACTTTAATTGAGCAATTTTTTCATCAACTAAATTCTCCATTGCATTATAAAGTTCATTTAACTGAACATCATGTTCACCTATCCGTTCTTTAATCTCTGTCAGTTGCTCATTAATGCTGCTCTGTTTCAGCAAAATCTTCCGAACATCAACAAACACTCTCATGATGGCAATATTCATATTAATTGCCTTTTCACTTTTCAAAACACCACTTAGCATGGCTACGCCTTGTTCTGTAAAGGCGTAAGGCATCTTTCTGGTGCCACCCCAACTTGAAGTCACAATTTGTGACTTCAAGTTGGGGGTATTGGTCATCACAATTTGTGACCGGATATTCTCCCATTCTTTTAATGTAAGTTGAAACATAAAATCTTCAGGAAAACGCATGATATTTCGTTTTACGGCTTGATTTAAAACTTTAGTTTCAACTTCATAAAGTGATGCTAAATCGAAATCCAACATTACCCGTTCATCCCGAATTACATAAATTCTACTTTCAATGCTTTTAATAATTTGCATATCGTTTTCATTTAATATTAATTTATAGTCGGGATGACTTCAAAAATTTAATATTCATCAGTTACACAACCACTGGCTGCGTCTGAAACTGTTTTAGCATATTTAAATAGAACGCCTTTTGTTACTTTCAATTCCGGTTGAACATATTTCGCTCTTCGCACTGCGATAATTTCTTCACTCACCTGAAGGCTAATGATATTGTTTACTGCATCAATGAGAATCGGATCGTTATCTTCAACCAAGCCGATCAAACCGCCTTTATAAGACTCTGGAGTAATGTGACCTACTACGAAACCATGCGTTCCACCAGAAAAACGACCATCGGTGATTAAGGCAACAGATTTGCCCAAACCAGCGCCAATAATAGCTGAAGTTGGTTTTAGCATTTCGGGCATTCCCGGAGCACCTACCGGACCAGAATTCTTAATCACAATGACATCACCGGGTTGGACGCGACCGCTTGAAATGCCAGCAATTAAATCATGTTCACCATCAAATACACGTGCCGGCCCTTCGAATTTTTCACCCTCTTTACCAGAGATTTTTGCCACGGATCCTTTTTCGGCTAAATTTCCGTAAAGGATCTGTAAATGACCAGTGGCTTTAATCGGGTTATTTAATTTCTGAATAATCTTCTGATCGTAATCCATTATCGATTTCACGTCGGCTAAATTTTCTGCCATTGTTTTACCGGTAACAGTAAGGCAATCGCCATGTAATAAACCTTCATCTAACATGTATTTCAATACAGCAGGGATACCACCATACTGATGTAAATCCTGCATCAGATATTTACCGCTTGGTTTGAAATCTGCCAATACGGGAGTTATATCGCTCATTTTCTGGAAATCATCCTGTGTAATTTCTACGCCGATGGCTTTACCCATTGCGATGAAGTGCAACACTGCATTTGTACTTCCACCTAATATAATGATAGAGCGAATGGCATTTTCGAATGCTTTTCTTGTCATGATATCAGATGGTTTGATATCTTTCTCTAATAATACCTTGATGTATTTCCCAGCGTCTAAACATTCTTGTTTCTTCTCCGGGCTTATTGCTGGATTGGAAGAAGAGTAAGGCAAACTCATCCCCAAAGCTTCTATTGCAGATGCCATTGTATTTGCGGTGTACATGCCACCACAGGCACCAGCACCCGGGCAGGTATGCTTGATAATACCCTGATAATCTTCTTCCGACAGGTTGCCGCAAATCTTCTGACCTAAGGCTTCAAATGCAGAAACAATGTTTAATTCTTCACCTTTATAATGTCCGGGGGCAATTGTTCCACCGTAAACCATAATTGACGGACGATCTAAGCGTGCCATGGCCATAATGGCACCCGGCATGTTTTTATCACAACCAGGAATTGAAATAATCCCATCATAATATTGACCGCCACAGATGGTTTCGATACTATCTGCAATAACATCACGGCTAACTAAAGAGTAACGCATGCCGTCGGTTCCGTTGCTCATCCCGTCGCTTACGCCAATGGTATTGAATACCAAGCCCACTAAATCATTTTTCCAGACCCCTGCTTTTACATCTTTTGCTAAATCGTTAAGGTGCATGTTGCAGGTGTTACCATCGTAACCCATACTTGCAATTCCAACCTGGGCTTTTGCCATATCAGCATCAGTTAAGCCGATTCCATAAAGCATAGCCTGTGCAGCTGGTTGTGTGGGGTCTTGTGTAAAAGTTTTACTGTACTTGTTTAATTCGCTCATTGTTTAAAATGTATATTCTGGTTCTGTTAGTTATAATATTTGAGGGGCAAAAAAAAACCGCCTCGGTTCGGAGGCGGTTTCAATTTTGTATATTTTTATATTATACGCAACGATACTCACCTCTCTTTTGAGAAATGACAATAATCAGGTTGCTAATCATGTTTGTGTTTAAATTCATGTATTCGTTTGAACACAAACATACTAACTTATTGAACTATGCAAAGAACTATTTAAAGTATTTCTATTTTTTTACTGCGATTACAATCCCGGTTGCCCAAACCAGTGTGGTTACGTGCAAATCTGTTCTGGATTCTAAATCATTGATCAACTTAACTGCCTTCTCCTGATGTCCTTCAGGCCAATTCGGTTGAGGTAACATATCATCGATAATATACAGGCCGCCTTTTTTCAGCATAGACAAAGCCTCGTCCAGAAGCAAATATTTTCCATGCCAGGTGTCTGCAAATATATAATCGTATTTATTTTCTTTATTCTCTACTATCCACTCACCACCATCTGCTAAGATGAGATTAAGGCGATCGTCATCACTTAAAAACGCTTTAGCTATATTGGAAAACTGCTCGTCGTTATCTATCGAAGTTAGGGTAGACGCCAGATCCATTCCGTCCAATATCCAGGCAGTAGATAACCCCGTACCTGTTCCCAGTTCTAAAAAATGGCCTGCTGGTTTGGTACTCGCCAGTGTTCTAAGCAGAGAACAGGTCAGCACATCAGAAGCCATGTCGAATCCGGAAGCTGCAGTGGCTTCTTTAATTTTTTGATATGCTCTAGGTGCTTGCTGGTTCATTTTATTAGATGATTACTTCGTAGTTTACTTTCTCCAATACCAGATTTTTATAGGCACGTTGGATGGTGTAGCCTATAGATTCTCTCCACAAGCTACGGAAAACAATATCATCTATTGAAGCAATGCCTGCAACTTCTGTGGCTGTACCGCACAAGAATGCGCTATCTGCATTTCTTAAATCTTCTACAGTTAATTTTTTCTCAATACATTCAATATCTAAAACGGCGCAAAGCTCTTTAACTGTTGCCCTGGTTATCCCTGGTAAAATATTTCCTACTGACGGCGTATAAATTTTACCATCCTTTTCGATGAAAATATTCGCACCAGATGCTTCAGCTACAAAACCGTGCATGTCTAAAAGCAAAGCTTCATCATAACCTTTAATGTTTGCTGCAGTGGTGGCTAAGATGGAATTAACATAATTTCCACTTAATTTCGCTTCCATTGGCGTTGATTTGGGATTTGGCCTTTCGTAATCTGAAATAGTCAGTTTCAACAATTTATTTCCTGAATAAGCATCCCAATCCCACGCACAGATAAAAATGGATACGCCAGTTGGTTCATTCAATTTCATGTTAGGGTGGCAGAAAACCAAAGGACGGATATAGGCATCTTTAAGCTTATTTAGCGTAAGAAGTTTATACGTTTCTTTGATAAGTTCTTGTTTATCCCATGGGAATGGAATGTTAGCTAGTTTACAAGAACGTTCTAAACGATCAAAGTGAGCAGCGGCTTTGAAAATGCGATTACCATTATGGGTTTTGTATGCCCTGATGCCCTCAAAAGCTGCGTAACCATAATGTAATGACTGTCCGTATAAGTCAGTGCTACTATCGACGGCTTTTTCAAACTTCCCGTCAAGGTAAATAATCGTATTAGAATTGTAGTATTTCATCTGTTTATTTCATTTTTTCTTACCAGTCAGATGGAGCATGCCATGATTAAAAAGCGTTCCACTTGTTGTCTCTTAATCATGAACGGTTCATAATACCTGTTTTGTTATTTAAAAAAAGCGTCCCGTTTGTGTCGGGACGCTTTAAGTATATTTTAGTTTTTTAATTCTATTTATAAGCTACCCGATTTCTTTCTCCATAAAATATTTAGGAGTAGTAGATTAAGTAAAATGACAGGTAACAACACCACACGTACTGCAGAGATTGCAGTGTCGTTAGTTGTAAATGTGTTATTTGATGATGTCATTATTTCCTTATGGTTTATAAAACCAATTTAGTTTTTGGTTCATTAATATGCAAGGGAAAATGAAAAAAAATGAAATTGGAATTTAATTCTAATGTTTATTGTTTTGACAAAATTTTATTTTATCAAAATACAAAATAGATGATTTAATGCCGATGAGTGTAGACTAAATATCAAAACGGTATATGGTATGTTTGTTATGCTTGCATTGCAAATCTTCTGGTTTTCTGCTTAAAATTGCATTTAGTATGATATATTTTGTTTTTTTTGTCAATTATCAGGCACACAATAATGGATTTAGAAGGTATTAATTAAACTTTACCTTCTTAGGTTATTATTATTCCATGTGCTAATTAATACAGTTTTTTTTCGAACGGTTTAAAGGTTTGTATTTTAGGTAAGGGCCTGGTTAGCGATTTACTCTTTTTTTTAGTTATTTTTTTTATTTAACCTAATCCCTGGGTTATTTCTGTTCTCAATCCCGATATCAAATTAAATTTGGTTAGCGTTGTGGTATTTTTGCCATCATATGTGATTTAGAGAAATAACTTGAAAGATTAAAAGTATGAATGTATAAAACAGGCTTTTCATGTATTCGTAGTTTAAGTTTTACTAAAACGGGCGTATTAGTATAAAGCTACAATTTAATCGTTTCTAACAATAGGTGGAGGTCATTTTAAATTAAAATGAGGGAAAACAGGGTTTAATAGGTTTGTAGTGCCCTAGTCTCCTGCCCGATCAGTTATCCACGCGAAATAACGGTGAGCCAGCAATGCGCTATAACAAAAAAGCCCTTAAGATTTCTCTCAAGGGCTCTTTATTGTTATTTGTATGATTAAGCAATACCTTCTGCCAAAACCACAATCTTATTGTGGATAGCTTCAACAACACCACCTTTGATAAAAAAGCGTTGTTCATCAACTTTGTTGGCTTTGATAATCACTTCTCCATCTTCCAAAGTTGAAATGATTGCTGCATGGTCTTTCAAAATCTGAAAAGAACCTAAAGTACCAGGAACCGTAACTGCTGTTACTTCACCTTCAAAAACTTTTTTATCTGGAGTTAATATTTCTAAGTTCATTTTTATAGATTTGAGATTTGAGCTATGAGATTTGAGACCAAGTCCCTCTCATATCTCTTATCTAGTGTCTCACGTCTTTCTTAGTTAGCTTCTGCTAATAATTTTTTACCTTTTTCGATAGCATCTTCAATACTACCAACTAAGTTAAATGCAGCTTCAGGATATTCATCAACTTCACCATCCATAATCATATTAAAACCTTTGATGGTATCTTTAATGTCTACCAATACACCTTTTAAGCCTGTAAATTGCTCAGCTACGTGGAAAGGTTGAGATAAGAAACGTTGAACACGGCGCGCTCTTGATACGATTAATTTATCTTCTTCTGATAATTCGTCCATACCTAAGATTGCGATGATATCTTGCAATTCTTTATAACGTTGTAATGTTTCTTTAACACGTTGTGCAGTGTTGTAGTGTTCATCACCTAAAACAGCAGGAGATAGGATTCTTGATGTAGAATCCAACGGATCTACCGCAGGATAAATCCCAAGCTCAGCAATTTTACGTGAAAGTACTGTAGTTGCATCTAAGTGGGCAAATGTTGTTGCCGGTGCAGGGTCAGTTAAATCATCCGCAGGTACATACACAGCTTGTACAGATGTAATTGAACCGCGTTTAGTTGATGTAATACGCTCCTGCATTAAACCCATTTCAGTTGCCAATGTTGGTTGATAACCTACCGCAGATGGCATACGGCCTAATAAAGCGGATACCTCAGAACCAGCCTGAGTAAAACGGAAGATATTATCAACGAAGAAAAGGATGTCTTTTCCAGCGCCTTCGCCATCACCATCACGGAAATATTCTGCAACTGTTAATCCTGATAACGCCACACGTGCACGTGCACCAGGGGGCTCGTTCATTTGACCGAAAACCAATGTTGCTTTAGATTCTTTTAATTTTTCAGTATCAACAGCTTTTAAATCCCATCCACCTTTTTCCATTGAATGTAAGAATTCGTCACCGTAGTTAATAACGCCCGATTCGATAAATTCACGCAATAAATCGTTACCCTCACGAGTACGCTCACCAACACCTGCAAATACGGATAAACCAGCATAAGCCTTGGCGATGTTGTTTACCAACTCCATGATTAATACCGTTTTACCTACACCAGCACCGCCAAATAAACCGATTTTACCACCTTTTGCATAAGGCTCTAATAAATCGATTACTTTAATACCTGTGAAAAGCACTTCAGTTTCAGTAGATAAATCTTCAAACCTAGGAGGAGTAGCATGGATTGGGCGGCCACCTGTTTTATCAACAGCAGTAATACCATCGATGGCTTCTCCAACCACATTAAATAAACGACCTTTAATTTGGTCGCCAACTGGCATTTTAATCGCTGAACCAGTATCAAGTACATCCATTCCACGAACTAAACCGTCTGTAGAGTCCATTGAGATTGCACGAACACGATCTTCACCTAAGTGTTGTTGAACTTCTAAAACAATTTTTTGTCCATTTTCTTTCGTTATCTCTAACGCATCAAAAATTTTAGGTAGATGGGCATCATCAGCAAAGCTAACGTCAACCACTGGGCCGATAATTTGTGCTATTTTTCCTAAGTTAGGCATATCTGTTGTGAGTAAATTTATTACAGTCAATGAATTAAAGCGGTTTGTAAGGGCTCCAATTCGGTTGGCAAAGTTAAGTTATTATTAGTAAATTTTAAATATATATTAGAAATTTTTCCAACAGCATTTTAATGGGTATTTTAGCAGCTTAAAATCTTCAAATGAAAACCATTTTGGTTACAGGTAGTAATGGCTTATTGGGGCAAAAAATTACTCAAAAAATCTTAGCTGAGGGCCGGGTAAATTTAGTTGCAACTGCTAAAGGTGTAAATAGATTCCCTAAAGATGCAAGGTATGAGTATGCCGAAATGGATATTCTTAATCCTTTGCAAGTTTCAGACGTGATCGCAAGATATAAGCCAGATGCTGTCATTCACACGGCAGCAATGACCAATGTGGATACAAGCGAGGTACAGAAAGAATTATGCCTGGAGTTAAATGTAACTGCTACTCAGCATTTGGTTTCAATTTGTGAAGCTAACCATATTCAGTTTGTGCACCTCAGTACTGATTTTATATTTGATGGTGCCGAGGGGCCATATTCAGAAACTGACATACCGAATCCGCTAAGTTATTATGGCGAAACGAAATTGCTTGCAGAGTTAGCAGTGAAGAAATCGAAAGGAAGCTGGGTTATTTTGAGAACTATTTTGGTTTATGGCATTACAAATGACATGAGCCGAAGCAATATTGTATTGTGGGCGAAGGGTGCTTTAGAAAAAGGGGAGCCCATTCATGTGGTGAACGATCAATGGCGAACACCAACACTTGCAGAAGACCTGGCTGAGGCGTGCTTGCTTGCAGTTGAAAATAACGCACAGGGGATTTACCACATCTCGGGTAAAGATTACATGAGTATTGCAGATTTAGTGAGAAAAGTTGCCGATTATTGGTTATTGGACCGATCGCTGATTTTGGAAATTAGTTCAGATAGTTTAAACCAAATGGCTAAACGCCCTGTAAAAACAGGTTTCGTATTAGACAAGGCAATTAGGGATTTGAACTATAATCCACATCGCTTTGAAGATGGTTTAAAAATTGTGGATGAGCAGTTGAGGAATGGAGTAAGATAGTATCGAGTAGTTAGTATCAAGTCTCAAGACTGGGTGATGAGGTATTTACGGTTTTGGGAATGCTAATCGTGAACGAGGAAAATTGTATCAAATAGTTAGTATCAAGTCTCAAGACCGAGTGATGAGATTAGAAATATTAACGAACAACGACAAACGAACAACGCATAACGAACAACAATAAACGATAAACAAAAAAAAGTAATATGGCACTACAAATTGGCGATCAAGCCCCTGATTTTAAACTTTACAGCTCTGATTTAGCAGAGGTGTCCTTGTCGGCTTTTAAAGGAAAAAAAGTTATTATTCACTTTTTTCCTATGGCTTTTACAGGGACTTGTACTGAACAATTGTGTACAATGAGAGATAATTTCAGTTTTTATGAAGGGATAAATGCTCAGGTATTAGGCATTTCTGTTGACTCTCCATTTTCATTAGCGAAATTCAAAGAGGTTCAGCATTACCAATTTCCTTTACTGTCTGATTTCAACAAAACTGCTTCTGAAGCTTATGAGGCTTTTTATCCAGAATTTGCATTTGGATTGAAAGGTGTTTCCAAAAGGGCAGCATTTTTAGTTGATGAAGAAGGAAAAATTGCTTACGCTGAAGTTTTAGAAGATGCAAAGGAATTGCCTGATTTTAAAGCAATTGATGATGCTTTAAAAGCTTAATTAAAAAACTGCTGATATAATTTGAGATTTTTTTTTTAAAATTAATTGGAAATTAAAATCTCAAATTATACCTTTGCAGTCCGTTAACGATACGGAAAACGCATTTGTAGCTCAATTGGATAGAGCATCTCACTACGGATGAGAAGGTTTGGGGTTCGAATCCCTACAAGTGCACAGAAAGAGGATTTCAAATTTGAAGTCCTTTTTTTTCGTTTAAAGGGTTTTTTTGAGTTTCATCCTGTTGATTTTAGATCCAAATCCTCAACTCAAGCCAACCTTCTAATTTTAAATAAGAAATTTTTAACGTAAATATCACTTATTTATCCCGTTTTAACTGAAATAGATAGTTTGCGACCTGCTTATTTTTCCCTCGGGTGGTATCTCACTATATCACCTAATTTCAGGTTTAATGATTTAATGATCATAAGTTAAGCGAAAACTGATTCTTGATCAGAAGTAAACGACATTTCAGGTTGAAAAAAACAAACTTTTCTAATTTCATTCTAGAAAATCAGCTTCAAATCTTGGTGATATTTGGTTCGGAATAAATAATAGCCAAGATTCTTCTTTAAATAGTTTAGATACGATTTAAACTGTCTGGTTTTTCAAATAAAATCTCAATATTAAATACCATCTAAATTAATAATTATATATTTGCAGCCTTGAAAGGCAACACTTTGTGTTTCACTTTCTTTGTATAGCCATAGGAATAAGGCTTTTTTTAATTTTAAAGACAACCTAAACCACGTTAATGCTTAATTTAGTTCTCTTTGGCCCTCCAGGGGCGGGTAAAGGCACCCAATCTGAAAAACTGATTGCGAAATATCAGTTAGTACATGTTTCAACAGGCGATCTTTTTAGAGCACACGTTAAAGGAGAAACAGAATTAGGAAAGAAAGTTAGTCAATTGTTAGCTGATGGAGAGTTGGTTCCTGATGCGATTACAATAGCGATGCTTGAAGAAGAAGTTGATAAAAACCCTGATGCAAAAGGATTTGTATTCGATGGATTTCCTCGAACAGTTCCACAAGCGAAAGAACTTGATTTATTTTTGGAGCGTAAAGGCAGTAATATTGCTGGCGTTATCGCTTTAGATGTTGATCAGGTAGAATTAACAAAACGCATCGCTGAGCGCCACAAAGTTAGTGGCAGGCCAGATGACGATGCCGAAAAGTTGAAAAAACGTATTTCAGAATACTTTGAAAAAACAATTCATGTACTACCTTACTATGAGGAGCAGGGAAAGTTGCAAAAGGTAAATGGAATCGGTGAAATTGAAACAGTTTATAGTAACCTCTGTTCGGTTATCGATAAATTTTAATACAATATTTTTAAATCTGAACATCCGCAAAAAAAAGCATTAGTTGTTTTTTGCGGATGTTTGTTTTTTAGCGATTTTTGCAATCTTAAATCGTAAAATCTAAAATCATAAATAATATGTCGCAGGGTTCGAATTTCGTAGATTATGTAAAAATTTGTTGCCGTTCTGGTAAGGGCGGGGCAGGTTCTGCACATTTACATCGTGATATTTTAACATCAATGGGCGGTCCTGATGGCGGTGATGGCGGTCGTGGGGGCCATATCACAGTAGTCGGAAATAGCAACATCTGGACATTATTGCATTTGAAATATCGTAAGCACATCATCGCTGAAGATGGCTTAGCAGGCGGAAGTTCCCATAAATTCGGACGCCAGGGTAAAGATGAGATTTTAGAAGTTCCACTTGGAACAATTGCAAAAGATGCAGAAACTGGCGAAGTACTTTTTGAAATTACCAAACATGGTGAAACGAAAATTTTAACAGCTGGTGGTCGTGGTGGCTTAGGTAATGCTCATTTTAAAAACTCAGTTCAGCAAACTCCCAGATTTGCACAGCCAGGTGAACAAGGAAAAGAAGTTTGGAACATTCTGGAACTTAAAGTGCTAGCAGATGTGGGTTTAGTGGGTTTTCCTAACGCAGGTAAATCTACTTTGCTTTCGGTAGTTTCTGCAGCAAAACCTGAAATTGCAGATTATCCTTTCACAACCATTGTTCCTAACCTTGGAATTGTAAGCTACCGTGGCGGAAAGTCTTTCGTGATGGCTGATATTCCCGGGATTATCGAAGGGGCATCTAAAGGGAAAGGTCTGGGCTATCGTTTTCTACGACATATAGAACGTAACTCTGTTTTATTATTTATGGTTCCGGCAGATACCAGCAGGTCAATCAAAGAAGAATATGAAATTTTAAAGCGTGAGTTGGAATCTTATAACCCTGAATTGATGCAAAAGCCACATATTCTGGCGATTACCAAATCTGATATGCTTGATGAAGAGCTAATGGCAGAAATGAAACTGGATTTGCCAAATGTTCCATCGATTTTTATCTCTTCAGTTGCAGAAAAAAATATTTTGGAGTTGAAGGATATGCTATGGAAAGCGATTGAAGGTTAATTTGTAAATTAAACAAAAAAGTTTAACTCCGAAAATGATCCACAACGTAGCCAACCCATTCTTTTAAAAGCATATCCCAATTCAAAAAAGCAGAAGCCTCCGGAAGGATAAAATCACTAAGCTCATAATCTGTTTTTCCAATAAAATTGGTAGGGTAGTAGTCGAGTTTCGCTTTAGCGGTGCTATCAAAAATTAATCTGGCTCTTGGGATGTGCCAGGCACTGGTAATGACTAATATTTTAGCTTTAGGAATTTGCTTGTGGATGAGCTCCAGGCTATACTTGGCGTTTTCTATCGTATTTCTACTCCGATTCTCTATCAAAATGACTGAATCTGGAATTCCAATCTGCTTTAAAAAACCTACTGTTAAATCAGCCTCTTTTACTGTTGTATCCAATAAGTTTGCACTTCCACTGCTTAATAAAATCTTTTTAATTGCCCCGGCTTTATATAGTTTTACTGTTTGAAAAAGTCTATCGCTACTTTGCCCAAAAGCAATTTCATGGGTTCTCTCGTTATAGGAGGAATAACCACCCAAAAGAATACCTACATCATAACGCTTTAATTTGGGATATTTTGCCTCATACCAGTTTGTGATCCTTCCAACGATAAAACTATTGGAAAAGAATAGAAATAGCATAATCCCAGTAAACAAAAATTGCTTTCTCCTTTTTTTTAAGAAGAAAGCAATTATAAATAATGCAAGGATCCAAACAATTGGCCTTAGTAAAAAAATAAAAATTTTCGAAAGGATAAAAATCATCTATGGGCTTAATTATTGCCTAAAACTATGATTTTAATTTTAATCTAACAGGCTGTTAACCTTGTCCTTCTTGCACTTGAGGATTCTCGTGTGCCTGTTCCAGAATTTCTTTCAAATCAGATTTTGGCTTCTTCTGGACTTTGTGTTTAAAATGTGGAACTTCGTGTTCAACAATGTCTTCTTCAATTGCTTCAACACCGAACACCTTCTCTTTTAATAAATTGTATTTATCCTTAAAGCCATAGCCGAAATTTTTTGCACCACCAGCAATTTTTCCTCTTGTTCCTGCACCGCTATCTGGCGCAAACAATACACTAACAATTGCACCTGCTGCTAAACCTGCTACCAGCGCTAAGGCAATTTGTGCATTGTTATTTGATTTATGTTCTAAATATTTTCCGATTAACTTTCTGTATTTCATAGCTATGCGTTTTTAAAATTAACAATTGCTACTGAAGAATGTTTCGATAAATCTAAATCAGCTTAGTATAGCGCAGAATATTGATTAGGTTTATTAACTAAACACATCAAACAAAATGGTAAAAGCAACAATAAATAAAGAACATTATGCCTGTTCAGTAACAAATGGCGCTCATGATATTTTAGTAGATGAGCCCTTGGATCTCGGTGGAACAGACAAAGGTTTTGCGCCTAAAGGATTATTGATGGCATCATTGGCATCATGTGTAGCCATCACGTTGCGAATGTATGCCGATAGAAAACAATGGACGATTGAAAAGATTGAGGTGGAAGTAAATATTGATACCGAAAATGGGGAGACTGTATTTTTTGAAGAAATTACCTGCACCGGGCAGTTAACAGATGATCAGAAAATCAGGCTGGAAGAAATTGCATCGAAGTGTCCTGTGAGTAAGATTTTAACGGTCGGCCATGAGGTTAGGTCCAAGGTGCTTTAAAAGGTGCAAAACTCATTTCCTTAAAGCTGAAAACCTTTAATATCTTTGTAGAACTTCAGTTTTTTCTGGAGTGAAATTATTTATGGCTACCGAAATTAAATGTCCGAGTTGTGCCCATGTTTTTCCGATGGAAGAAGCCATGGCCGAAGATTATAAGAAAGAGTTGCGCGAGAAAATGGTCACTTTTACCAAGCAAAAGGACGAAGAATTTCAGCGCAAGCTTGCCGCGATGGAGAATGAGAAGCAACTTCAGCAGAAAGCCTTCGAAGTAAAACTTGCTGAGGAGAAAACCAAGTTAAAAGACGATCTGGAAGGAAACCTGCGTAAAAGTATCGCTGCTGATTTCGAAACTAAATTGCAAATGCTGGAAGGCAACGCAAAAGATAATGAAGAAAAACTAAAGCTTGCACGGGAAAAAGAATTAGAATTTTTACGTCGCGAGCAAAGCTTGAAGTTGAAGGAAGAGGAGATGGAGCTTGCTTTTCAACGCAAAATGCAGGAACAGCGGAATGAACTTGTGGAACAAATCCGCAAACAGGAGGCTGAAAAAAATAGCATTAAAGATACTGAACATCAGCTGCGTTTAAGAGAACTGGAAAAACAACTCGATGATCAAAAGAAACTTGCTGAAGAAATGAAGCGTAAAGCTGAGCAAGGAAGTATGCAGTTGCAAGGTGAAGTGCAGGAGTTGATTCTGGAAGAATTACTTCGGAGCAATTTCCCTTTCGATTTAATTGAAGAGGTTGGAAAAGGCGTTCGTGGAGCAGATTGTGTACAGGTAGTACGCAACCAGTTTGGCCAGGAATGCGGTAAGATCATCTACGAAAGTAAGCGTACCAAAGATTTTGGTGGCGACTGGATAGAGAAACTCAAAAAAGATATGCGCAGCATGGGCGTGGATGTGGCTGTGATTGTAAGTCAATGTTATCCGAAAGGAATGGATTGTTTTGGTCAACGTGATGGTGTTTGGATTTGCTCTTTCGAAGAAGTTAATGCCGTGGCTTATGTGCTGCGTGATGGAATTTTACGGTTATCTACTGCAATGAAATCGCAGGAAAACAGGGGCGACAAAATGCATATGCTTTACGATTACCTTACAGGCGCAGAATTCTCTGAGCAATGGAAAGCCATTCGGGAAGGTTTTATGAGCATGAAGTTATCTATTCAGCGGGAACGTGATGCCATGGAACGTTTGTGGAAGGCCCGTGAAAAACAACTGGAAAAAGTATTACTGAATGCAACACATATCAGGGGCTCTATCGAAGGCATCGCTGGGAACGACAGCATCCAGTTGAGTTTAACCGATGATGACGACGAAGCCTTATTGTTGGACTAGCTATTAAATTAACCGAAGACAGGCTAGATACAGATCAGAACTTCAGTTTGCCTGGCAATAATCTTGCCTTTAGTTATGCATTTTGGCAGTCCTGCGGTTCATCATTATCATATATCGATTACAAAAAGAACAAAGTACTACAAACCAATATATACAGTGAATAATAATCAACATTACAAAAGCATTAATATCTCTCAATTTTTGTGTATCGCCTTCTTTTGCCTTTTTGCAAGCAAAGTTTCAGGGCAGGAATTAAAATCGCCAGATGCAAATTTGGTGGCGAAATTTTCCCTTGAACAGGGAGGTGTGCCAACCTATAGTTTGAAATATAAGGGTAAAGAAGTCATTAAAACCAGTAAACTCGGATTAGCACTCAAAGAAGGTAAATCTATGGCGGATGGATTCTCCATAACAGATAGTAAAACCTCTACTTTCAACGAAAAATGGAAGCCTGTTTGGGGCGAAGTTAAAGAGATTACAAATCACTACAACGAGCTGGCGGTAACTTTAACCCAGCAAGAAACCAACCGTTACATCATCATTCGTTTGCGATTATTTAATGATGGCTTGGGTTTTAGGTACGAGTTTCCAGAGCAGAAAAACCTGGATTACTTTGTCATTAAAGAAGAAAAAACACAGTTTGCCCTCGCTGGTGACCACAAAGCTTTCTGGTTGCCTGGAGATTACGACACCCAGGAATACAGCACCGTAACTTCAAATTTATCTGAAGTTCGGGCGAAAATGAAAGAAGCAGTTACACCAAACGCTTCACAGACTACTTTCTCGCCGACGGGTTTGCAAACGCCTTTGATGATGAAGAGCAACGATGGATTATATATCAACATCCACGAAGCGGCTTTGATCAATTATAGCCTCATGTCCCTCAATCTTGATGATAAGAATATGGTGCTTGAATCATGGTTAACACCTGATGCAATAGGAGATAAAGGCTATATGCAAGCGCCCTGTTTATCGCCATGGCGAACCATTATTGTAAGTGATAAGGCCGGAGATATTTTAACTTCGAAATTAACGTATAACCTTAATGAACCGACAAAGTTTAAAGATGTATCCTGGATAAAGCCAACCAAATATGTTGGCGTTTGGTGGGAAATGATCACTGGGAAAAGTACTTGGGCTTACAATAATTTAACTAGTGTACAACTGGGCGTAACCGACTATTCGAAAACAAAACCGAATGGAAAACACGCTGCTAACACCGCCCATGTAAAAGAATATATAGATTTTGCTGCTAAAAATGGTCTTGATGCAGTTTTAGTTGAAGGATGGAATGAAGGTTGGGAAGATTGGTTTGGTAAAACGAAAGACTATGTTTTCGATTTTGTAACTCCTTATCCTGATTTTGATGTGCAGGAATTACATCGCTATGCGGCAAGTAAAGGAATCAAAATGATTATGCACCATGAAACGTCTTCGTCTGTTCGAAATTACGAGCGCCATATTGACACCGCTTATAAGTTTATGAAAGCAAACGGTTATGATGCTGTTAAAAGTGGCTACGTAGGCAATATGATTCCGCGCGGAGAACACCATTATGGTCAGTGGTTAAACAACCATTATCTATACGCAATTCAAAAAGCAGCAGAATATAAAATCATGGTCAATGCGCATGAAGCAGTGCGGCCGACTGGTTTAGCGCGTACTTATCCAAATTTGATTGGAAACGAGTCTGCCCGTGGAACGGAGTATGAGGCTTTCGGTGGTAATAATGCTGATCATACCACCATTTTGCCTTTTACAAGGTTAATTGGCGGACCTATGGATTACACACCTGGTATTTTTGAAACAAAGGTAAGTGCTTATAATCCTGAAAATAATTCTTTTGTTCATACTACACTTGCTCGTCAGCTGGCACTTTATGTTACGATGTACAGTCCTTTGCAAATGGCGGCAGATTTACCTGAAACTTATAACAAATATATGGATGCGTTTCAGTTTATTAAGGATGTAGCAGTTGACTGGGACGATACGAAAGTTTTAGAAGCCGAGCCTGGAGATTATATTACTTTTGCCCGTAAGGCAAAAGGAAAAAACAATTGGTTTGTAGGGCGTACAAATGATGAGGAAGCGCGCACATCAAATATTGATTTTAGCTTTTTAGATGCAGGAAAAAAATATACTGCTACCATTTATGCTGATGCGAAAGATGCGCATTATGAAAAGAATCCGAAGGCTTATACGATTCGCAAAATGGAGGTAACTAATAAGACAAAGTTATCACAGTATTGTGCGCCAGGTGGCGGATATGCGATTAGCATTATGGCCAAATAATTTTTAGTTAACCGCAAAGGGTGCTAAGTTTTTCATAAATAGTAGCAGAAAAGTTAAGGTTATTTGATAAGATAGTTGTTTTAACCATCTAACAAGCTTGATTTTCTTTTCAATGTTGCTTTGCGTACTTTGCGGTTAATATTGATACCAAACAAATTATGGCAAAAACTAAAAATCACATTGAACTGCAATTTCTGAGCGAACCTTCTGACGTAAACTACGGCGGGAAGGTGCACGGTGGAATGATGATGAAATGGATTGATCAGGCTGCATTTGCTTGTGCGCTGCAATGGAGTGATTCTTATTGCGTAACGGTTTATGTTGGTGGTATTCGCTTTTTTAGGCCAGTTCATATTGGCCACCTGGTAAAAATGGAAGCTAGGATTATTTATACCGGCAAAACCAGCATGCATATTGCTGTAGATGCTTATTCAAAGCCTGTAGGTAAATCAGATTTTGTAAAAAACACGCATTGTATTATCGTTTTTGTTGCTGTAGATGAAGAAGGACAACCCAAAGTAATTGCACCATTTAAACCGAAAACAGAAAAGGAAAATGCCATGCATGGTTATGCAATTAAACTCATGGAATTAAGAAAAGGTATCGACAAGGAGATGGAGCCTTACATTGTTTAATAGATTTTATTTATTGCCTTTGGGTTGAAACCCAAAAGGCAATGATTTGATACATGTATATTCATAGCTCAGGGTTTCAACCCTGGGCTATTTTTTGGATATTTTATTTATCGCCTTTGGGTTGAAACCCAAGGTAATGATTTTTGATGCATGTGTATTGGTAGCCTAGGGTTTCAACCCTGGGCTATTTTTTTGGATAATTATTTCATTGCCATTGGGTTGAAACCCAAGGTAATGATTTTGCCGCATGTGTATTCGTAGCTCAGGGTTTCAACCCCGGGCTATTTTTTGGATATTTTTATTTTATTGCCATTGGGTTGAAACCCGAGGCAATGATTTTGATGCATGTATTTTCAGCGCCTAGGGTTTCAACCCTAGGCTTCATTATACCATCCCTGCTACGGGTAGTGCAAAGCAAAATTTGCTTCCTTCACCGATGGCACTAATTACCCAGATCTTTCCGGATTCAGCTTCAATAAAGTCTTTTGAAATTGCAAGTCCAAGGCCTGACCCGGATTTGTTCTGGCCATCTGTTGGCACCTGGAAATATCGCTCAAACAAGCGTTTTTGGTATTTTTCGTCGATTCCTTTTCCGTAATCCTGAACAGAGAATTGGATAAATTTATCTTGCTGACATACATCGATGATCACTTTAGACTTTTCAGAACTGTAACGTAAAGCGTTTGATAAAAAGTTAACCAACACCCAGGCGGTTTTCTGAATATCTGCATTTACCTGAGCAAGGTTTTTATCGCAATTTATTTCAAGTCTAATCGATTTCTGTTCTGCCTGGAATTTTACAGCATCCACGGCATACTGAACGATGTCTTCTGGTTTAGTGATGGCAAAGGTGAGTTTCAGGTTTCCGGTTTCAACTTGCGATAAGTCTAATAACTCACTGGTTATTTTGAGTAACCGATCACTATCTTCTTTAATATGCGTAAGCAATTGAACCTGTTCTTCATTCATTGAGCCAACCCGTTCATCATTCAACAGTTTCAAGCTCATTTTAATAGAAGACAGCGGAGTTTTAAGCTCGTGCGAAACGGTAGCAATGAAATTGGTTTTCGCTTCATCAAGTTCTTTAAACTGTGTGATATTTTTCAATACGAAAACACTTCCTGCAGATCTTATTGAGGATTTGAGCGTCTGCTCATCTTGATCTTCATAATTAGGAATGATAATTTCACGATGTTCCAGCAAAAAATAAGATTCCTTCTCATCAGCATAGATTTTCAAAGTCTTATCTGCTGTTTCTGGTTTAATAATTCGTTTAAGCAGTTCGTTTTTCTTCATTAATTCGGCTGCATTCTGACCAATAACTTTTTCTGCATCCAAATTCATCAGTTGCGCTGCGAGGTGGTTTAAGAAAAGAATTTCACCTTTTTCATTTAGTCCAATAATGGCATCCTGCATCTGTGCGATAATGGCTTCAATTCGCGATTTTTCTGATTTGATTTTGGAGAGGTTACTGTTTTCCCATTCATTCAATTTTACCACCATGCCATTAAAAGCATCTGCTAGGTCTGTAAATTCGTCATGATTTTTAAAATGCAGTCTTTGCTTATAATTTTTTCTACTGATTTGCTTGATGGCGGAGCTGAATTCGGCGAGGGGGTTGGCAACGAACCCCGGGAAATTGACAATAAAAGTAAAGAGAATCAAAAAGCTGAGGACTGCCGCGATTGAAATGTAAAGGTTTGCCCTCGCAGATGCGGCGTTCGCCATTTCATTTTTAACATAGATGGCTTTCATGTTCACGGCTTCAATATTTTGAAGCGCTGAGCGAAGTTCTTTGATGCTGTTTGTTTGTACACCATTCGTTGATAATGCTTTATACGTGTTCTCTAGCTTCTGGAAGGCTAGCTTTTCTCCATTCTCGGTAAGGTTAGTACCTTCTTCCTTTAGATTTTTTTCAAAAACCTGCGCTTGTTTTGGCGATAATGGAAAAGAATTTTCGTCAATTACCTTTCGCATGGCGCTTACATATTTCAGCGATTTGTAATTGTCTTTAAGGATGATTTTTGATTTGTCTGACAGCTCGTTCAGGAAGAATAAGGCGATCAAGCCGAAAGACAGAACGATTATAAAGAGAAACCCGAATCCGAGGCGGAGCTTGGTTTTAATTTTCATGGTAATTTGGTTTTAACCGCAAAGAGCGGAGAGTTTTTTTGCAAAGAAACGCAAAGCTAAATGTTAAATAAGATGCTATTTTTTAAGTTTTTAATCTGTTTTACGACGACAAATATTGGTGGTCTACTTTGTTTTTACCACATCGAACACCGAGTTTTCACAGAGAAGAGGAGAAGTCTTTATCCTTATGGCAACGCATCCTTTCTCTGCTTCGTCTGTGGTTATTCTTCTATTTTTTCACCACTAAGCTTTGCGTTCTCCGCGCCTTCTCTTCCTATTCTTGGCGGTTAAAACCTTTAAAACAACAGCAACTCCCTAAGAAAGAATCACTAAATCGATCTCCTTGGCTGCTAAATTACGCAACAGTTGATTAAATATCGCCGTTCGCATCATCACCTGAAAAATATTTAAGTGAGGTTTTCCGATGCAAATGGTGGTAATCTCCTTTTCTGCTGCCATATCTATGATTGCTTGTGTGATTTGATTGCTTTTTATTTTTATTACTTCTGCCCCCAGCTCTGTGGCCAATTTAAAATGGTTGATTAAATGCCGCTGTTTGTCGAGTTTGATTTTGTCGAAACTTTCAGCGTCACTTTGCACATATAATACAATCCATGGAGAGCGGTAATAAGAAGCTAATCTGGCTGTTTTCCGAATCACTACGCCTGCAGTTGCAGCGTTTGAAGAGATGCAAGCCAAGAATCTTTCGGTTCTAAGTTTGATTGATTTCGGAATCTCCACCAGGATTTTTCGCTCCACCTGATGAACTACTTCCTTCAATGCCAGTTCCCTCAACTGCAAAATCTTATCAGCCTGAAAGAAGTTTTTCAATGCATTCTGGATCTTGGATTGATCATAAATTTTGCCTTCCCTTAGCCGTGATATCAGCTCATCAGCTGTTAAATCGATATTCACGATCTCATCTGCCAACTCCAGAATTTTATCAGGAATTCTTTCAGTTACGTTAACGCCTGTAATGTGCGCTATATCTTCATTGATACTTTCCAGATGCTGAATATTTACGGCAGAGATTACACTAATTCCAGCTTCCAGTATATCAAAAACATCTTGCCAACGTTTTGCATTCTTACTCCCTTCAGCATTGGTATGGGCCAGTTCGTCAACAACTACAATTTCCGGATGACGATTCAGAATTCCCTGGAGGTCCATCTCATTAATTCCCTTCCCCCGGTAGAATATGTTTTTCCTTGGAATTAAAGGTAAGCCAGCAATCAAAGCTTCGGTTTCTACTCGCTTATGGGTTTCTACATAGCCAATGCAAATATCAATTCCATTTCGTAATAAGGCATGAGATTCTTGCAACATCCGGTAGGTTTTACCTACGCCAGCACTCATCCCAATGTAAATTTTGAGTTTGCCCCGCCTTGATTTTTGAATAAGTCCAAGGAAATGTTTTACCGAATCATCTTTTTCTTGCATGGATATAATGTATTTATTAGAAAGCTACTGCGATACTGGCTGTTAAAGTGGTATTCGCGTTAACCTGATTGCCATCACGAACAAAGATTTTGTCTTTACTGTCGTAGGTTTTACCTTCTAAACGAATCACCGCATTTTGAATTGGCGAGTAATCAACATTTAAAGAATAACCTTTAGTTTTGAAGCCATTAGGTGTTCCGCTGGAAATAAAAATACCATTTTTGTCTTCGTAATATTCAAATCTACCCGCAACAGCCCATTTAGGTGCGAATTTATATTGTGCAATGGCAACAGGTGAAATAACCTCATTTCTTTCACTGCTCCCCTTTGCTTTTTGTTGCGTGCCATAATCAAAACCCATTGTTAAGCCAAATTGATCGGTAAGTTGGAAGACGCCGTAAACATTGTGATATAACCGGTTTACCCTAACGGAATCGGCACCTTCAGTACCCAGGTAATTACTATAATTCACGGTGATTTTATCTGTAGGCTTCCATGTTAACTGTAATCCACCTGCAGGTTTGTTATTGCCATTAACCCTGGTTATTCTTTGCCAGCCATTAAGATAAAGCACGGTGGCTGTAAATTTACCATTTTTGGTGCCGTAGGTCATTTTAGCTCCAGATTCATAGTACGGTGTATTTTCCGAAGCGATATTTCTGGTTAATACCCAGCAGTCTTTGGCAATTGCACCTTCAAAGCCAATGTGAGAAGCGAAAACTCCGGCATCAACCCATAGATTTTCCGTCTTTGATAATTTTACTCCGGCATTGGCTTCAAAAATATTTTTCAAAACACCAGGCTCTGCAGATAAATTGGCATTTGCATAGGTACCGGCCATCACGGCCAGATTTGCACGGATGGAACCGCTTTCATAAGCGGCTTTAATAAATCCAAGATTAAGGTTAACCTCATTTGTGCGGTTATGCGAATAAATAAATCCAGGGCGGTTATGGTCTGATGGTTTATTGAAATCATAACTATAATACGTTTCCAGGTAACCAGAGAATTTTACTTTGGGCTCTTCTTGTGCGAAAGCAGTAAGGCCTGCCGTTATTGTGGTAATTAAAGCGAGTATTTTTTTCATTTTGATAAGGTGATTTTACTTCGTTGTGATGACATTGATGATATGATTACACCGATGGGGAGTGATTTTTAATTTTTTTTATACGATAGTCGTTGCTGACAGAAGAAGCAATCCTACTATTATGAATTACAGCGATTGCATTAAGATATTTATAAGTTATCTAAGGCCAGATTCAGTTTCAATACGTTTACTGATGACGGACCAAACAAACCTAATAAAGGTTTTAATGTATTTACCGCTACCAACTCTTTTACTTTTTGCTCACTAATTTTACGGGCTTGAGCTACTCTTGCCACCTGAATGGCCGCGCCTTGTTCGGAGATATTGGGATCCAAGCCACTTCCAGATGCGGTTACCATGTCTGCCGGAATGTCCGATTTCTTAAGACCAGTGTTGTACTTTAATAGCGTATCAATCCTAGACTGAACATCTTTCAAATAATCAGGATTTGATGGGCCTTTATTCGAGCCAGCAGAACCTGCAGCATTATAGCCAACAGCAGATGGTCTGCCAGCAAAATATTCTGGTTTGGTAAAAGATTGGCCGAGCAATGCATAACCTACAATTTTGCCGTTTTTAGTGATTTTTTCTCCGCCGCCATTTCCTTTGGAAAATTTGCCGGCAAGCGCAACGCTGATGGGATAAATGATGCATAACAATACGATTAAAACTAAGGTTAAGCGTAATGATGGTATGATGTATTTTTTCATGATTTTATTTTTAATTTTAAGAGATTCTCCGATAATATATTTTAGGAAATAGGTAATAGGGAAAAGGAAATTGGCAAGGTGTCTTAAGACTAAGAAAATGGGGAAGAAAAAATTAAAATTGTGCTTTAACGCGCTATTTCCTATTCCTGCTTTCTATTCTCTATTTCCCATTCACTCTTTGTCTATTTCCTCTTTTATACTAATAATCCAACTACTAAGTCAATTAATTTAATGCCGATGAATGGTGCTACAACGCCGCCGATTCCATAGATGAATAAGTTCCTGCGAAGCAAAGCCGTTGCACCAATTGGTTTATAAGCCACGCCTTTCAAAGCCAATGGAATTAAAATTGGAATGATGATGGCGTTGAAAATAACTGCCGACATGATTGCGCTTTCTGGCGAATGTAAACCCATGATGTTTAGGCGTTGTAAGGCTGGAATCGAAGCAATAAACAAAGCGGGTACAATTGCAAAGTATTTTGCCACATCATTAGCAATTGAGAAAGTGGTAAGTGTTCCTCTGGTGATTAACAGCTGTTTACCAATTTCTACGATTTCGATTAACTTGGTAGGATCGTTATCTAAATCGACCATGTTTCCTGCCTCTTTTGCAGCCTGGGTTCCGCTGTTCATGGCCACGCCAACATCAGCTTGTGCAAGTGCCGGTGCGTCGTTCGTTCCATCACCCATCATGGCTACTAATTTTCCTAAAGCTTGTTCATCTTTAATGTAGTTCATTTTGTCTTCAGGTTTCGCCTCAGCAATGAAATCATCTACACCCGCTTTTTCAGCAATGTATTTGGCAGTTAAAGGGTTATCTCCAGTTACCATAACAGTTTTTACACCCATTTTTCTTAAGCGTTCAAAACGCTCACTGATTCCTGGTTTAATAATATCCTGCAATTCAATCACGCCTAAGGCTTTTTCATTTTCAGAAACCACTAATGGAGTTCCGCCGTTGGTTGCAATGGCTTTTACATGGTCTTCAATGTCAGATGGAAAGATGTTTCCCGCTTTTTCAACGATATTTCTAATGGAATCGAAAGCACCTTTTCTTATTCTCCGCCCATCTAGTGTATCCAATCCACTGGAACGGGTTTCAGCAGTAAATTTGATAAATGTAGATCCTGTTGGCGTACCTGTGTTTTTAAAACCTTGTTCGGCCGCCAGTTCGATAATTGATTTTCCCTCTGGGGTTTCATCTGCCAGAGAACTTAAAACGCAGGCATCGGTGAAATTTTTAATCAATACACCGGCTGTAGGGTAGAAGTTGGTTGCTTTCCGGTTTCCAATGGTGATGGTACCTGTTTTATCCAAAAGCAAAACGTCAATGTCGCCAGCGGTTTCCACTGCCTTGCCAGATTTGGTAATCACATTGGCTCTTAAGGCCCTGTCCATTCCGGCAATCCCGATAGCGGATAGCAACCCGCCAATTGTTGTTGGAATTAAGCATACAAATAATGAAATCAGGGCAGCAATGGTGATTGGTGTATTGGCGTAGTCTGCAAATGGTTTTAAGGTTACACAAACGATGATGAACACCAGTGTAAAACTTGCCAATAGGATGGTTAAAGCAATTTCATTTGGCGTTTTCTGACGTGATGCACCTTCTACTAAAGCGATCATCTTATCAAGAAAGCTTTCACCAGGAGCCGTGCTTACCTGCACTTTTATCTCATCAGACAATACCTTTGTACCACCTGTAACTGATGATTTATCGCCGCCTGACTCCCGAATTACCGGTGCCGATTCACCTGTGATGGCTGATTCATCGATTGTAGCTATTCCTTCAATAATTTCTCCGTCTGTTGGAATGGTATCGCCGGTTTCGCAAATAAAGATATCGCCCTTTTTAAGCAGGTTTGATGAGCGAATTTCAAAGGAACCATTCTCCAGCAGTACTTTAGCAGGCGTTTCCTCCCTTGTTTTACGCAAACTATCGGCTTGTGCTTTACCTCTTGCCTCGGCTATGGCTTCGGCAAAATTTGCAAAAAGAACCGTAAGCAAAAGCACTAAAAAGATGAAGAAATTATAGAGGGTAGAACCTTGTCCGCTATGGCTAAACGAGTAAATGGTAACATAGGCCATTACAAGTGTGCCAATTTCAACGGTAAACATTACTGGGTTGCGAACCATTACCCGAGGGTCTAATTTGATGAAAGATTGTTTCAATGCAGTTTGCACTAAAGCTGGTTCGAACAATTTATTATTGGGTTTCATTTTATTTGAATGAATAGTGAGTTAATGGGAAATAGAGAATAGTTAATCGGGAAATAGATATAGGTATTAATGAACCTGATGCAGGTTGTTTTAATGGTAAGATGTTTATATTTTTATTTTCGAACCTAAATAACTGACGAATGAAGCCGCACCAAAATCTTGAAGTATGGAAAAAGAGTTTTGAATTTGTTAAGCAGATGTATTCCCTTACTGCGGTCTTTCCACCTGAAGAAAAATATGGTCTTACTTCGCAAATTCGCCGCGCAAGCGTATCCATTCCCGTCAATATTGCTGAGGGTTCCGCCAGAAGATCAGATAAAGAATTAATGCAATTTTTATATATTTCTTTAGGGTCTGCAAGCGAGGTAGACACATTGTTGTTGCTATCCAGAGATCTAGGTTTTATAGAACCAATGATTTGTGAAAGCGCGATTTCTGAGTTAGATTCCATCTGTAAATTACTTATAGGATTTATTAATATGGTTAAGAGGAGAATTGGTTAATAGGAGTCAGGGAGTAGGGAACGGAAAGTAGGAAATAGCGATTAGACAATGGGGAATAGGGGTAAGGTAATTGGGAATAGACTTGATGCGCTATACCTATTTTCCATTATCCATTTCCTACTTATTTTACGTTCCCATTTCCATTCTTCTATTATGCTCCATGTCTATTCCCTATTTCCTCCTTTTCTATTTTCCAACCATCGTAAAATATTCTGCAATCGGGCCCAAGGCCAGCGCAGGGAAATAAGAGAGTGCGGTGAGTACTAAAATCACGGCAAACGTCATTAGCGCAAATGTTTTGGTATCTGTTTTAAGCGTGCCAGCAGATTCTGGAATGAATTTTTTACTTCCTAACAAACCAGCAATTGCTACCGGGCCGATGATCGGTAAGAAACGTCCGAGGAAGATGATTACACCTGTCAACACGTTCCAGAATATGTTATTGTCGCCTAAGCCCTCAAAGCCAGAACCATTATTTGCATTTGAAGATGTTACTTCATAAAGCATTTCAGAGAAACCGTGAAAACCAGGATTATTTAACCAGGCTTTTGGCTGAACTGCCCATGCTGCATCTCCATGATTGGTGAAAACATAAGTGGCAATTGCTGTTCCGGCTAAGATTAAAAACGGACTTAATAAGGTGATGATTGCAGCAATTTTGATTTCTCTCGCTTCTACTTTATGACCGAGGAATTCTGGCGTTCTGCCCACCATCAAACCGGAAATAAACACGGCAATGATCAGGTAAACAAAATAGTTCAACAAGCCAACCCCACAGCCACCATAGATGGCGTTAATCATCATGGCGAGCAATTGCCATAAGCCGGTTAATGGCATGGTACTATCGTGCATTCCATTCACTGATCCAGTAGAAATTACGGTCGTTAATGTGCTCCAATAGGCTGTTGCTGCAGGACCAAATCTCACTTCTTTTCCTTCCATAGCACCGGTAGTTTGCGAAATTCCCATTTTTGCCAGGGCGGGATTGCCAGCTAATTCTGAAGTAATGGTTGGAATCATCAACATGAATAAACCAATCGTCATTACACCGAAGATGGTCCATGCTAATTTTTTCCTGCGGATGAAGTAACCAAAAGCGATGATCATGGCTATTGGAATAATCGTTTGCGCAATCATCTCCACCATATTGGTAAAATAGCTTGGGTTTTCGAATGGGTGGGCAGAATTTGCACCAAAATACCCACCACCATTCGTTCCCAAATGTTTTATGGCAATTAGCTGTGCCGCCGGGCCGCGAGATACATGCACGGTATCGCCTTGCAAAGAAATGAATTGATCTTTGCCTTCATAACTTGCCGGCGTTCCACTAAATGTTAGTATTAAAGCGATTATAAAAGATAAAGGCAGTAATAAACGAGTAATTGCTTTTACAAAAAACTCCCAGAAGTTACCAAGTTGTGTGGCGGTTTTATCTCTAAAAGCTTTAAATAGCACTACTGCTGCGGCTATCCCCGTGGCAGCGCTAACAAACTGCAAAAACATCAAAACAAATTGCTGGGTAAGGTAGCTTACGCCACTTTCACCAGAGTAATGCTGAAGGTTACAATTGGCTACAAAACTAATGATAGTGTTAAAAGCTAAATCTGGGGTCATTCCTGGATTTCCGTCAGGATTGAAAGGCAATTTATCTTGGAAAATCAAAACAAAAAAGCCATACACCAACCATAAAACATTAATGGTAAGAAGGGCTTTAAGTTGTTGTTTCCAATTCATTTGCTCTTTGACATTAATGCCGGAGAGTTTGTAGATGATGTTTTCGAGTGGTTGTAAAAAGTCTGTCCAAACTTTTTCTCCTGCAAAAACCTTTGCCAAATATTTCCCCAAAGGGACGGCTATGATTAAGGTGATCAGGAACGTGGCAATAATGCCAATTAATTCAGTGTTCATTTTTGTTGTTTAAAGGGGGATAGGAAGTTGGAAATAAAGAAAAGGTATATCGCAGATCATTAACTCAATCTATTTCCTTATTACGTGTTTCCCATTTCCAGGTTTTAAAATTTTTCGGGTTTAATCAACACGTAAATCATATAGATAAATACGGCGATTGCGATGATAAATAGTGCTAACATTTTCTTTAGATTTTTTCGAACCAGTCAATAGATAGGTAAGTTGCCCAGCAGAGCAGGATTAAAAGGAGAAACAGGATAATTGTCATAACTTATTGATTTATGAAATGCCTGTTGCCAACTCTCATGCCGCTACGATTACGCTTTTTGTAACTTATTGATTAATTGGGTGTTGATCTGAGTTAGGGTAAAATCCAAAATATTGAGCATAAAAAAACCCTTCCGTTTTGGAAGGGTTTTTATCATTTTGGAGAATAGATTATCAATATTAAAATGGGCTGTATTGTGGCTGATTTAGTTCATTGCCCAGCAGCCATCTTGTTATTTACACTTTCAAATTTTATTTAAGTATGATGTCTGAATGTTTTTCTTCTGTATAAATCGGTACCCTGCGTTTAGTGGCTAAGACCCCGAGGCCTTAACTTAAAGGTTCCAGACTAAAATTTCCCTTTTTGATTTAATAACGAGAAATACTTATCTAAATTGGTACCTAAAGATTTTTCCATTGATGCTTTAAAATCTGCAGGTGTCGGATGCTTGTTTTTCCATGCTGCAAAATAATCCTGAAATGCTTTGTCGAATTTTTCCTGTCCGATTTGCGATTGCAACATGTATAACCATAAGGCAGTTTTGGCGTAAGAAATCAAACCATACTCTTCCGAAGTTTTGAAATCGGCGGCAGGCGTTTCAATGGCAGATTCCATCGGCACATTTGATAATGCCCCATAAACACTAGATAAAAACTGATCTGTTGGTAAAGCTTTAATCTTCTCCGGAATGGCATCGCCAAAAATAGAATTCGATTTATATTTTTCTGCCTCATACCTAAACTGGTAGAAGGTGTTGAACCCTTCATCTTGCCAGGTATGCATCCTTTCATTGCTGCCAAGCATACTCATAAACCAGTTGTGGCCAACTTCATGTGTAATTACGCCATCTAAAGTTTCTTTCTTTGCATCCGGACTTGTAATTAAGGTTATTGTAGGGTATTCCATGCCGCCACTGGCGTTATTTTTCGGACCTTCTATCGCTTGTACCACCGGATATTCGTATTCACCAATCCACTGACTATATTTCTTGGTCGCGTCTTTAATGTAATCAATGCTGTTTACCCAAAGCGTATTTTTTTTGTTGTGGTAATAGCTGAAAGCATCCACAACTTTACCAGATGCCAATTGTACGGTATCATACTGAATCACGAGGTCCTTATCTGCAAACCAGGCAAAATCCGGTACGTTATTAATGGAGTAACTAAGTGTTTTTGTTCCTGATTTTTGAACAGGACTGTAAATAACAGGCTGATTGCCACGGTTAGCTGTGTTTTTTGTGCCAATAGATTTATATGCTTTTAATTCATCAGCGTTTTGCAGCGTACCCGTTGCGCCGACAACGTAAGCAGATGGCAATGTGATATTTACGTTGTAATCTGCATATTCACTGTAAAATTCTCCCATATCCAGGTATGGAAATTCGTGCCAGCCATTTCGATCAAACACAGCTGGTTTTGGATACCATTGCGTTACCATAAATTCTGTATCGGCATAGCCCGAACGCGAAAAATAGCTGGGAAGCTGTACATTGAAATCTGTAGAGATGGAAATAGAATCTCCGGACTTTAACGGATTTGGCAATAAAACTTTGATAATATCAATATATTCCGGATTTGGATGTGCTTCCGTTTTGGCTGTCTTACCGTTTACCTTAAAATTCAATCCGTCGATACTGCCATAGGTTACCGCTTTCAGTTTTTCCTTGCGGGATGTATCGTTTCTAATCTGTTTAAAAAGTGCAGTAGACTCATTTTTATAGGCGTTTGGCCAAATGTGAAACCAGATAAAATCAAGCGTAGACGGGGAGTTGTTTTTATAAGTAATGGTTTCAGAACCTTTTAATGATTTATTCTTATCATTTAAAGCGACATCAATTTTGTAGGTCAGCTTCTGCTGGAAATAATTTTCCTGAGCGAAGATAGAAAAGGATAATGTAGATAGTAATAGTGTTAAAATGTATTTTTGCATGTGATTATTTAATGGTAGTCTATTTTAATTTTTATTATTTCTCTTCAGGTGGTGTACTGAAGTATATTTTAAACGGTCCTGAAATCTATTTATTTCGCTCTTGCTTGAGCATCGGATTTCTGGCCTGATGCAAAATAGCAACAATTACAATCTGACTAACTTCATCATCAATAATGAAATAAATGGAGTATGGAAATACAGCTGTAGAAACTGAACGTACGTTTTTATACCTCAGTTCGTAAATTTTAGGATCTTTTTGAAGTCTGCTAATTGCCTTTTTAACTTCCAGGGCGAAACGCTTTTCTAATCCTGCATTTTGCTTCTTATACCACTCTTTGGCAGCGCTGATGTCTAAGCTAACTTCATCAACAAAGAGCACATTGTATATCATTCTTATTGGTCAAGCTCTTTGATGAGCATAGATAAGGGCTGTGTTTTCGTTGAATCTTCAGAAAGTGATTGCAATCTGTTATCTAACACTTCTTTATGCCATTCCGGTAAAGAACTATCAAGTAATTCTACTTCAGGATATCTGTTTTTGATCTTCTCCCAGTCTTCAATAGGAAGCTGAACAGCAGTGATTTGACCATGCTCATTTGATAAATATTGGATGCTCATATCACAAATTTAACGAATATTTTTAACAGACCTTCCCATGATGCTGTTTAAATTTCCAAAACTCCGTATTCTTCAATTTTACGGTATAGTGTAGTCAGTCCGATTCCCAGAAGTCTGGAAGTTTCGGTTTTGTTACCTTTGGTATGGATCAGCACTTTTTGGATGTGGTGTTTTTCTACTTGCTGAAGGTTAAAATCATTTTTAAGCGGCGCAAATTCAAAAAACTCTGGCGGCAAAGCCGATAAGTTCAGTTCATCGCCGTCTGATAAGATCACTAAGCGTTCCATCACGTTCTTTAGTTCACGGATATTACCACGCCACTGATATTTTTCAAAAATATCCAGAATTTTATCGTCCAGATGAAGTGAAGTGCGGTTCGACTTAACCGCATATTCTTTTAAATAGTATTTCGCCAGCAGCGGAATATCAGCCTTGCGTTCACGAAGAGGTGGAAGCATAATCGTGAAAACCGAAAGGCGGTAGTACAGATCAGACCGGAACTTTCCTGATGCTGCATCTGCTTTTAAATCTTTGTTTGTAGCGGCCAGTATGCGCACATTTACCTGCTGGGTATGGGTATCCCCAACCTTGATAAAACTTTGGTTTTCCAATACCCGTAAAAGCTTGGCTTGCAAATCGAGGTTCATTTCACCAATTTCATCCAGAAATAAGGTTCCACCATTGGCTTCCTCTAATAAACCTTTTTTATCTTTATTCGCGCCAGTAAAAGCACCAGCTTTATACCCAAATAGTTCGCTTTCCAGTAAATCAGGACTAAATCCACTACAGTTTAAAGCCACAAAAGGCTTTGCTGCCCGCGGGCTTTCATAATGAATGGATTGTGCAAAAACTTCTTTTCCGGTTCCGGTTTCACCCAAAAGTAAAACTGTGGTATCTGTGAAGCTTACCCTTTTTGCCAAATCAATGGCTTCATTTAGTTTTTTAGATTGCCCTATAATGGTGCTGAATTGGTGTTTCCCTGCAATTTTTTGTGATAATTCAGCAACACGCTGTTGGAGATTGGCTTTCTCAATGGCTTTGTAAAGTAGCGGAATAATTTTATCATTATCATCACCTTTCACCAGGTAATCGAATGCCCCATTTTTAATGGCTAAAACGCCATCTGCAATTGTTCCGTAAGCAGTAAGGTTGATAACCTCTACATACGGTTTGAGCAGTTTGATGTCTTTTACCATGGCTACACCATTCACATCAGGCAGCTTTACATCGCTAATTACAATGCTCACTTCATTATTTTTTAGAAGCTTCAAGCCTTCTTTACCGGTGGCGGCCTGCAAGGTTTTAAACCCTTCCAACTCTATAATTCTGGAAAGTAAACTGCTGATTTTTTTTTCATCATCAATGATGAGGATGATCCCGTTCATAGGTTTGAAATAAGCTACAATATTAAGGATAAAAATGGCGAATTCTTAAATCCTGTTAGATAATCTATAAAGTCCCTTTCAATGTTTGCCAGATCTTTTGCAACGCATCATATTAATATGATAAAAAGCCTTTCATTTTGGAAGGCTAAATTTTCATAAAAAGTATCTACATACTGAATTTAAAATTTTTAACGCAGATAATCAGGTAGATAGGTGTTCTGTGGATGTAGGGCACCTGGTTTGTAAAGATCGTTGTGAAATTTTAAATAAAAATGAATAATCCAATCATATTTGTCCGCATCGCAACAAAAGAAGATGCCATCTATGCAGATGAAATTGTACAGGAGACGTTAGATTCTGCGATAATTAGAGGGTCTGGGATCTCTAAAAGAACACCGGCATCGATCATCGAAAAGATGGAAAATGGCAAAGCGGTAGTCGCAGTAACCAGTGGTGGCGAATGGGTAGGCTTCTCCTATTTTGAAGCCTGGGAACACGGTAATTTCATCTCCAATTCAGGTTTAATTGTGAAGCCAAAATTCAGGAGTTCTGGAGTTGCAAAATGCATTAAAAACAGAATTTTTAACCTTTCGAGGCGCTATTTTCCTCACGCTAAAATATTCAGCATTACCTCTGGGGCAGCAATCATGAAAATGAATAGTCAGCTCGGTTTTGAGCCTGTCACTTTCGATCAAATTACGAAAGATGAATCTTTTTGGGCAGGTTGTGCAAGCTGCACCAATTTCGATATTCTGGAAAGAAAGAAACGATGCAATTGTTTATGTACCGCCATGTTGTTCAACCCGGAGCATATTGAGCAAATCATTAGTCGTGTTGGTTTACCAGAGAAAAATCAACACTCATTAGAAATCCATTAATCACTAATTGCTATGCATAGTTCAGATAAACAAATCGCTGCACATCCAGATTTAAATTTGCTTTACAACGAAGCAATAGATCTTTTAACCACGTTAATTAGCATTCCTTCCTTCAGCGGTGCTGAAGATCGGACAGCTGATGAAATTGAATCGCACCTGGCGAAACATCATATCAAAACCAACAGAAAGCAAAACAATGTATGGTGTTACAATCAATTTTTCGACGAACAGAAACCTACCATCCTGCTTAATTCGCACCACGACACTGTAAAACCAAATGAACAATATACACGTGATCCGTTTGCTGCGGTGGTTTATGACGATAAATTGTATGGCTTGGGCAGCAATGATGCCGGTGCCGCGTTGGTATCGTTAATCTCTACGTTTGTTTACTTTTATCATGCTGAAGATCTGCCTTTTAATATCTGTTTGGCCGCAACGGCGGAAGAGGAAACATCAGGCGGAAATGGGATAAGGTGTATTCTTGAAGCGCTTAAGCCGATTGCCTTTGCCATTGTTGGTGAGCCCACTAATATGCAAATGGCAATTGCTGAAAAAGGCTCTATGGTGATCGATTGTACAGCAAAAGGGCGTTCAGGCCATGCCGCCAGAGATGAAGGCGATAATGCCATTTACAAAGCCATGCGAGATATCGCCTGGTTTTCCTCCTATCAGTTTCCAATCGAAGAGGGTGCATCTCAACCGGTAAAAATGAGTGTTACACAGATAGATGCTGGTATGCAACATAACATTGTTCCCGGCTGTTGCCATTTCACAGTAGATATTCGGTTCGATCATAATTATACATCCAGAGAAATCCTCAATACTATTATTAACCACACGATTTCAAGTTTTAATGTTCGCCCCAATATTCTGCAGCCATCTCATATCGATTTATTGCATCCAGTTGTCGTGGCGGGCTTAAATTTAGGCAGAAAAACATATTTATCGCCCACCAGTTCAGACCAGGGTTGGCTGGATATGCCATCAGTAAAAATGGGTCCTGGAGAATCCGCAAGATCCCATACAGCGGATGAATTTGTTTACATCGAAGAAATTGAGGAAGGAATCACGATTTACATTCGTTTGCTGGAATCGATTTTTAAACAAGGTGTATAAGCTTTATATACTTTTTCGTTTATAGCCGCCTGAAATAAATCCTTTTTAAGCATATTTGGTGCTATAAATCCAATACTATGTTTAAAAGACTAAACCTGATATTCATCTTCGGTATATTTGTAAGTTTTTGTTCGGCTCAACAAGTACGGCCATCAAAATCTTCAGAAATTTATCGTGAACTAAAAACGTTAAAGCACCTGCCAAAGGTACTTTATCTAGCCGCTCACCCGGATGATGAAAATACAGGCTTACTTTCGTGGTTGATCAACGAACAGAATGTAGAAACAGGATACCTTTCACTGACCAGGGGAGATGGCGGACAAAATCTGCTGGGCACAGAGCAAGGAGCGGCCCTGGGTTTAATCAGAACGCATGAACTTTTAGAGGCCAGGAAATTAGATGGTGCACAGCAGTTTTTTACGCGTGCTATTGATTTTGGTTTCTCAAAAAATACCAATAATACTTTTAAACAATGGGATGCAGACAGCATTACTGCAGATGTAGTTTGGGTAATTAGAAAATTCAGACCCGATGTAATCATTTGTCGTTTCCCGCCAACCGCTGCCGCCGGGCACGGACAACATGCAGCCTCTGCAGTGGTGGCCGAAAAGGCCTTTAAGCTGGCCGGAGATAAAAGTGCTTTTCCAAGCCAGCTCAAATACGTTGATGTTTGGCAGCCAAAAAGATTAGTTTGGAATACCTTCCGTTTCGGCTCCGTAAATACCACCGCAGAAAACCAGTTGAAAGCGAATGTTGGGCAGTATGACGCCCAATTGGGAATGGGTTATGGTGAGCTGGCAGGTTTAAGCAGAAGTTTACATAAAAGCCAGGGAGCAGGTACACAATCTGTAGCGGGTGTAAGAACAGAATATTTTACGCCCGTTTTGGGTGATCCTGCAAAAGCTTCGTTGTTCGAGAGAATTCCGATGAACTGGTCAGAAAAAGGCATAAATGATCTGGATGAACTGATTGATATTGTGCTTTTGTCTTTTGATTACAACCATCCCGATCAGAGTTTACACGGATTGCTGATGTTGCGCAAAAAAATCGCGGAGTTGCAAGACCAGAACATTAGAAAAGATAAGTTGGCTGCGATAGATCATATCATTTTAAGTTGTACTGGCTTTATGGGCGAAGTTGTTACTAACCAGGCCGAAGCTATCGCAGGTAACAGTTATAGTTTTCGTTTAAATGTGATTGCCAGATCTGCTACGCCAGTGGTGTTGGAGCGGGTAAACTGGATTAACCAGACAGATAATTTAAACAGAAAAGTATCGGGAGACTCCTTATTGACCATAGAACGCAAAATTCAAATTCCGGCAGGTGCAGCCTTAACTGAACCTTATTGGTTGGAGAAACCGGCCAAAAATGCAGCAACATTTAGTGTGGCAAATGATACCTTAATTGGTTTAGCAGAAAATGAATCGGCATTAAATGTAACCCTTGCGCTTAAAATTGGAGTAGAGAAATTCGATGTGAAACTTCCATTATCCTTCAAAAAGTTAGATCCTGTTAAGGGCGACGTGGTGGAGCAGCTCAGAATTGTGCCTGCCCTGGATTTAAGTTTCGCCGAGCCAGTATATTTTGCCAAAGAGAAGGAAGGATTAACTGTTACCTTGCGGTTGAAAGCCAATCAGTATATCAATTATGGGAACATAACTTTCAAAATAGGTGATACTCCGATTAAAACTTTTACCGGAATCAATCTGCCTGAGAATAGTGTTTCCATCAAAGATTTTTTAATCCCTGCGGAAGATTTATCTAAAATAAAAGCGAGTCAGAATAAATTAGAAGCAGTGTTTTCTGCTGAAAATAAAACCTTCAACAAGGGGCAGGTATTAATTCAATATCCGCATTTACCATCGCTACAGTATTTTGTTCCAGCCGCCACATGGTTGTTAAAAGGTGACGTTAAAGTGCTGGCGAAAAAAGTTGGTTACATACAGGGCGCAGGAGATTTAATTCCAGCGTTTCTGCGCCAGGCTGGTTTGCAAGTAGATGTGTTAACAGAGGCAGACATCCTTAACCCAGCCAAGCTGGCTACTTATGATGCCGTGGTAACCGGTGTGCGGGTAATAAATACCGAAAAACGAATTAAAAACTGGCAACCTGCTTTGAAAAGTTACGTGGAAAATGGCGGTACCATTGTAATGCAATACAACACTACTCAGGATATGGCCTTGCAGGATTTTGGGATTTATCCATTCAGTATTAGCGGAAAACGCGTTACAGAAGAGGATGCCGTAGTAAAATTTCTGATTCCAAACCATAAACTCTTAAACTACCCGAATAAAATTACAACATCAGACTTTAATGGCTGGGTGCAGGAGCGAGGTGCTTACTTTCCAGACAAATGGGACGATAAATACGAAGCACTTTTTGAAATGAACGATACAGGTGAAGAACCGCTAAAAGGATCTACATTGTATGCCAAATATGGAAAGGGGAACTTTATTTATTCGCCATTGGCATTTTTCAGACAGTTGCCGGCTGGTAATGTGGGTGCAGCAAGGCTGTTCTTTAATTTCATATCCGCAGGGAAATAGATAAATTTTAGGCTTCAGTTGGTAGAGAGCACCAACCGATAGGAAGACTCGAGAGATATTTTATTTTTCTTATCGGGTATCTCACCGACCGGATGTTTCCAAATAATATCTTACAATTGACAAGCATCTCCTGCGAACTTATAGTACTTTTATATAGATAAATGCTTAGCTAAACAAATGAATAATCAGCTTAAAAACTGGAATACCTGGTACATCTTACTTGCACTTGCGCTGGTGTTTCAGATGGTGTTTTATTATTTCTTTACTAAATTCTGGGCATGAGCAGTATCGATTGGTGCGTACTTATTTTTACCTTATTAGCGGTCGTTGTTTATGGCGTTTTTATCGGCCGTGGCCAAAAGAGCAACGAATCTTATCTAAAAGCAGATAGCAAAATGCCCTGGTACATTGTACTACTGGGCATTATGGCTACACAAGCCAGCGCTATTACCTTTCTTTCCGCACCAGGACAAGCTTATACCGATGGCATGCGTTTCGTGCAATATTATTTCGGTTTGCCACTGGCGATGATTGTAATTTGTATAACGTTCATTCCAATATTTCAAAGGCTGAATGTTTATACTGCCTATGAATATTTAGAAAACCGATTCGATAAAAAAACAAGGGTTCTAACCTCACTGCTTTTCTTGTTTTCCAGAGGTTTATCTACCGGGATTAGCATTTATGCGCCTAGTATTATTTTATCAAGCGTATTAAATTGGAACATCTATCTAACTAATGTTTTAACCGGAGGGATCCTCCTGATCTACACTTATATAGGTGGTGCAAAAGCCATTGCGCACACACAAAAGTTACAGTTCCTGATCATCTTAGGTACAATGGCTTTTGCCGGTTATTTGTTGGTGCAGAACATGCCAAACGGAGTTGGTTTCAGCGATGCGCTTTACCTGGCAGGAAAATCAGGAAAACTGAATGTAATCACTACAGACTTCGACTGGAAGGATAAATACAACCTTTGGAGTGGCCTGATTGGTGGTTTTTTTCTAGCGCTTTCTTACTTCGGTACCGATCAAAGTCAGGTGGGAAGATACATCACTGCGAAAGACAATACCAATGCAAAAATGGGTTTGCTTTTAAATGGTTTAGTCAAAATACCAATGCAATTTGCCATTCTTTTAATTGGCGCACTGCTATTCGCCTTCTTTTCTTTAAAACCAGCACCAATTTACTTCAACGAACGATCATACCAAAACCTTAAAGAAACCCAACCAGCAAAGGCAGCAGTTTTTGAAAAAGAACATCAGGCCTTGGCGATGAAATTTAATCATCAATCTCAGGCCATCCTGGCACAAAAAGAAAGCCATTCGCCGCAATTAGCTACCTCAATCGAAAGTTTCAAGGCCACTCAGAAAGACGTAAAGGCACTCCATGGACGTGTAGAGGAGGCCATCAACCAGTCGAATTTTAACGCAGAAAAAACGGATACCAATTACATATTTCTTTATTTTGTTAAAAATACTTTGCCGGTTGGAATGATTGGGTTATTATTTGCCGTTATTTTTCTGGCAAGTTGGGGTTCGATCTCTGCGGCACTAAACTCCTTGGCAGCCTGTTCGTTAAAAGACGTACATTTAATATTTAGTAAAAAAACGATAGATGATGCAACGGAATTGAAATATAGCAGATTGCATACCCTCGCCTGGGGAATATTTTCTATAGCAGTTGCAATGTTTGCTACACAAATGGGTTCGCTCATTGAAGCTGTAAATGTGCTGGGCTCCCTTTTTTACGGGCCGATTCTGGGGATATTCCTGGTGGCATTTTATTTTAAGAAGATAGATGGCGCGTTGGTATTTATTTCTGCTATCTTATCAGAAATAGCTGTAATTGCCGTTTATGAGTTCGATATCGTATCTTTTCTTTGGTTAAATGTGATAGGAGCCGCTGCGGTGATCATTTTTTCGACTTTGGGATTATTATTTTATCGCCCTAAAGCACTAAATTCGTAAGTCAAAAACAACAAAAACAAATAATTATACTAGTATGAAAACGATGATTAAATCTATTACATTGCTTTTAACGGCAATAACGATCTCAACCAGTGCAATGGCACAGGAGGCTCAACCAAAACCAAGTCCGGCAGCTACCGCAACAGGAAAAGTAAAAGGTGCAACCATCACCATCAATTACAGCAGTCCGGCAGTAAAGGGGCGTAAAATTTTTGGTGGTTTAGAAGCTTATGATAAAGTTTGGCGTGCAGGTGCAAACGAAGCAACAGTTTTTGAAACTGATAAAGATATTATGGTAGAAGGAAAACCATTAGCGGCTGGTAAATATAGTTTCTTCCTTGTTCCAAAAGAAAGCGGAACATGGACAGCTGTTTTTAACAAAGAACCAAAGCAATGGGGTGCCTATAAGTATGAAGAAGCGAAAGACGCTTTACGTGTTGATGTGAAAGTAAAACCATTGAAAGCTACGCAAGAGCGCTTAGTATACAAAATCACTAAAACAGGTTTTTCTTTAGATTGGGATAAAGTTTCTGTTCCTGTATCAATTAAATAATAAGCTTTAAGCTGTATTTAGGCCATTTCGGATACCCGGAATGGCTTTTTTGTTGTTAGACAGGTTTGTAAAGAAACGATAACATAACCTTGCCTTCATGGTAAAATCTTAATTTCGTTCGATTTTAGAACTACAGTATGAGAATTTTTATCAGATTAACGACATTACTTTTATTAATTAAGTTAAACGTTTTAGCTCAACCCAATAGCTTTTCTATAGAAGGTAAGCAACCCGTAGAAATGGTTAATGTGTTTTTGGGTTCTTCGGGAGATCACGGACAAATGTCGCCGGCAGCCTCTTACCCATTTAGCATGTTGAGCATAGGTCCGCAAACCTACCCAAAAACGCATACCGGTTATGAATACCTGGCCAAAAAATTCGAGGGTTTTACCCATAATCGTTTTGAAGGAGTAGGCTGTCAGGGTTCGGGAGGTAATATCTTCCTCAAGCCTTTTTTAGGATCAGATCCTTCAAAAACGGAACTATTAAAAGTTAAAGAGCAGGCTAGTCCAGGTTATTATGCTGTGGATTTTGAGAATAAAATAAGTGCAGAATTCAGCGTTTTAGCCAATTCCGGCAAACACGTTTATCAATTTCCAAAAGGTAAAAAAGGTTTCTATATTAACCTCGGCTATGCTTTTAACGGCGCTTTTGTAGACGAACAGCATCAGGTGAATGGAAATACCATTTCAGGTTGGATTACCTCAAAAACTACCTGTAGTGTTGGAAAGTATAAAATTTATTATTCACTCTCTGTTGATGGTGGATCCATTTGGAAAGATATTAATAACCATCAGTTGATCTTAATGCTCCCGGAAGATGCTGCTGTTGGTGAAATTAACATCGCATTATCATCCGTAAGTGTTGCAGCAGCTGCATTGTCGGTTAATAAAAAATCATTTGATCAGTTCAAGTTGCAAAGTGCGATGGATTGGAACAGAAACTTAAAAAAGATTGAAGTGAGCGGAGATGTAGCAGATGCGAAATTATTTTATTCACTTTTGTACCGTACAATGCAATCGCCATATGTTGTTTCAGCTCAGGATGGACAATATCGAAATACTAAAGGTGAACTTAAAAAATCTAAACAGGTCCGTTACAACGGATGGGCAATCTGGGATAACTACCGTACCCAATTGCCTTTGCTTTCCATCATCAATCAAGAAGAATATGCAGGGATGGTCACTTCGATCGCAGAATTATACCAGTCAGGTAAAAAAAATTATGCAGGGCAGCATGAGCCGTCCAATACCGTTCGTTCCGAACACGCCATTGTTGTGCTTTTAGATGCTTATCGAAAAGGGTATCCAGTTGATTTTAAGAAAATTGCAGATTCACTCGTTAAAGAAGTAAATGGTTTGGATTATAAATCGCCAGATAAAGCTTTAGAAACCAGTTACGATCATTGGGCCTTGTCGCAGATATTTGCTATCCTTAAGAATGAAAAACAAGCCGAGTTTTATAAAAACAAGGCTTTGGAATACAAAAAATACTGGACTAAAGACTTCAAGGATTTGGGCAAAGATGATGTAGACCGAATGCAGGCCCGCGGTTTATACCAGGGAACCATTTGGCAATATCGCTGGTTCGTGCCTTACGATTTTAAAGGATTAATTGCCTTGGATGGTGGCGAAGAAGCCTATCTCGCTCACTTAGATGAATTCTTCGCCAAAGACCTATATAACCATGCTAACGAACCAGATTTACAGGTGCCTTTAATGTATAACGTTACCCGGGCAGGATATAAATCGCAGTATTGGATGCATCAGCTGGCTGCAGATACGGTGATTCAAAATTACTTTAACGACAATAGTCGCGGGATCGGATCTTACATCGGAAAAATCTACAAAAATGAGCCACAAGCTTATTTAAGAACGATGGATGATGATGCTGGTGCCATGAGTGCCTGGTACATTTTTACTGCAAGTGGCTTTTCGCCAGCTTGTGTGGGCTGGCCGGTATATTACTTAAACGTGCCGCTGTTTCCTTCCATCATTTACCATTTACCTAAAGGAAAGACTTTCAAGATCGAAACAGAGAATTTTGCCCCGAAAAATAAGTACATAAAAGAGGTCTTTTTAAATGGAAAACCCTTCAATAAAAATTACATTACCCAAGAGGAAATTAATGCAGGGGGAGTGTTAAAGATTGTTTCGGCTGCAGATCCCATAAAAATTTCAAATACCGAAAACTGGATATCATCGCTAGAAAATTAGTTATGAAAAATTATGTTCAAATGGCAAACATATTTTTAATAAGCCTGTTAATCTGATATAAAAAATATTAACATGGCCCCATTGAAAATAAGCGAAGAACAGCATGCTACGTTGAGCAACAAAAGTACCTCAGAATCATTAAACGATCAATCATTGGAATTACATCCGGAGGCTTATAAAGTTAAAGGTCCTTCACCAGATAAAATGCAGAGTGTATCATCATCATTAAGATCATATGCACACGGTTTATACGGGTTGTTGTAATTTATATACGGAAAACGATGCCTGCTTATCACTAAGCGGGCATTTTTTTTGAACAATTTAAGCTTTTAGTTTTTCCTCGCCTCATTTTGATAAGGTACCTTGAATGCAATGGCTGCACCTTAACCTGGAAACTCAGATGCTAAGTATTAGCAGCTATAAATTTACATCAGTCTAGCCAGACCAATCTTTTACGCTATGCATGTCTTGACAAAAATTGTTTATTACTAATTTATGTCAATTTAACTAGTTGGATATCACTTCTTTACATGCCTTTCTCAAGTTTGGAAGCTTATTTGTTCTATTTAGCATCTAAGACGGTTAACAAAAGATTATTAACATCTTAGCGCTAATCAAAATTTTGTTGCTAAGTTAGATTCCGTATTTTCGCAACCATATACTACAAATTAATGCCAATGGTGAAACGCCAGCTTATCAGCAGGTAGTTAGCCATTTCCATAATTGAGAAAGCATTAACGCCTCGTTTTGAATGCAGTGGATTAAATAATATAGATATAAAAGACAAAATGGAAAAGCCTGTAGCACTGGGTGTAGATATTGGCGGCTCGCACATTACGGCCGCATTAGTAGATTTAGAGACGAGAACCCTGATTGATGATTCAATCAAACGTAGCCCTGTTAATTCACAGGAGAGTAAAGAAGATATATTAGCTGCATGGTGCAAGATTATTGACCAGTCATTTAAAAATATTAAAAGTGGAAATCGAAATCTTGGAATTGCAATGCCAGGACCATTTGATTACGAAGAAGGGATCTCACTCATTAAAGATCAGGATAAATTTAAATCACTTTATAACGTAAATGTTAAAGAAGAGTTAGCCAAACGACTGGAAATTCCGGTAGAGAATATCCACTTCATAAACGATGCAGCTGGATTTTTACAAGGTGAAGTTTTTGCAGGCGCAGTAAAAGGCAATGGAAATGTATTGGGCTTAACCTTAGGAACCGGATTAGGTTCATCTTTGAGCATTAAATTAAAAGCTACAGATGCCGATTTATGGAATTCTCCATTTATGGATGGCATTGCTGAAGATTATCTTTCTACCCGATGGTTTGTAAAGCGCTACAAGCAATTGAGCGGAACGGAATTGCCTGGCGTTAAAGAATTGGTTGAAATTGTAGATAACGATCATTTGGCAACACGAGTATTTATGGAGTTTGGTTACAATCTGGCTCAGTTTCTAATTCCGGTAATAAACGAACACAAAATAGATGCGGTTGTTATTGGTGGAAATATCTCTCAGGCTTTTAATGCTTTTGCCCCAGAATTAATTGCAACCTTAAAAGGCAATGATATTGATGCAAGCATAAAAATTTCCGCCTTAAAAGAACATGCTACTTTAATTGGTGCAGCGAGCTGTTGCGATGTCAGCCTGACCTAAAATAATAATCAATTTTAAAGAGAGGGGGTGGAGTTATTTTCATCCCTTTTTTTGTATCTGTCATTTTCTAATCGCTGAACAACGGTAAAATTTAGATTTCCCAAATCATGTATTTTTAATTAAAGCTCGTTAGCGAAGTTTTTTCTTTTCAATATTAGCTTTATTGATTGAATATTATTATTCTTGTATGATAAAACGTTTTAGTAATTGTTTGAGTGTGCTTTATTCTGGCCAGCACTCTTATTCTATTCTGCTTAACCAGATTTTTGTGGAATGATTAGGAAAGCTTTAGCGACGATCCTTTCTGTTTTTGTGATTAATCCTGATAGGCAAAATGATACTCCATTACTAGCTACAATTTAAACATCAATCAAAATAACTATGATTAAACATTTCTTTACCGTCGTGGCGGTCATGCTACTAACACATGTTGCCCAGGCACAATCCAAAGGGTATCAGGTTACAATTAAAGATGAAAGTCAACTCACCGATCAGAAAACAAAGGATAAATTATCTGCCGCTTTTTACAATGTTTACCCTTGGTTTGCTTCGGCAGATGGTTACCGAACCAAAAGAAAAGCGGATTTGTCTTTTAATAGCAGTGAAACAGCAGATATAAAGGCGAAAGCTGGTGAAATAACTGTCAATGAAAACTGGGTAAAAGGGAAATCGCAAAAGAAAATTGAAAAGCAGTTGCGCAGTGCCTTTGCCAAAAACTGGTCGAGCTTTTCTACCCAAAAGAAAAAAGGTTACAAGCTTACTTTTATCAATAAAGACCCACTTTTAGATCCGTTGGTGCGAGAGAAATTGATCGATACTTATTTTGAAATCTACCCTACATTAGTGAAGACGTTTAATAACAAATCTACACACGATGTACTTTTTGTAGTTGATACAGCTTATAAAGCGGTTGCTGAAGCCAGTGGAAATCGAATTTTATTTAGTGCCGGCTATTTGAAAGCACATCCTACAGACATTGATGTGGTTACTCACGAAACCATGCATATTGTTCAGGGTTATGGCTATAGTGCTGGTCCGGTTTGGTTAACAGAAGGTATTGCAGATTATGTTCGCTATCAATATGGGGTAGATAATGTGGGGTCAAAATGGAGTTTACCAGCCTTTAGCGCGAAACAAAGTTACCAGAACAGCTATCGCATTACCGCCAGATTTTTTGCCTGGTTAACACAAAATGTGAAGATGGATTTAATTCCAAGCCTCGATCAGCAGTTGCGGGCACATCAGTATACAGACCAAAGCTGGAATAAACTCACGGGTAAAACACTTGATCAATTATGGAAAGATTACACGCAAAATCCAGATCAGGTGAAACTGAAATACAGTAGTAAAATCGACAAGATTTAATAATTGCTGCAATTGTAAATGCCTTCGTGTATTATTAAAGTGATGTAAAATTAATAAGCGTAAAATTTTTGAGTGATTACTAAAACGTTTTACATATTATCTTTATTTTGCATCACCTTAGGATAACTAACCACTGAAAATAAATTAAATGAAAAAAACATCCTTTTTGACTTCGTTAGTTTTTGCAGCGGTCCTACCGCTGTCAAAGATTCAGGCGCAGGAAACCGTAAAGAAAAACGGCTACACGCTTTCGTTTGAAAGTAACTATGCTGCGCTAAATCCAAAGTTAAAGAAAAGATTAATAGAAACGTTCTTTGTTGTCTATCCTCAGCTTGCAAAAGAATACAATCCCAAAACATTAAAATCGGTCAAATTTTTTGTGGATACTGCCTACAAAGGGGTAGCAGCCACTTCAGATGGGAAAGTAACCTACAGTTCCGTTTGGATGGATAAACATCCTGAAGACATTGATGTGGTAACACATGAAGTGATGCACATTGTTCAGGATTATGGAACAAGCGTAGGCCCGGGATGGTTAACGGAAGGTATTGCAGATTATGCACGTTTCAAATTTGGCGTAGATAATGCAGGTGCAAAATGGATTTTACCAGCGCTTAAACCAGAACACCATTATCAAAACAGTTATAGAATCACCGCAAGATTTTTCGCCTGGATAGAAAAAAATGTGAAATCTGGTACCATAAAAGCGGTTGATTCATCGTTAAGAGACCATACTTACCAGCCGGAAATCTGGACTAAATTAACCGGTAAAGATTTAGACGGACTATGGACAGATTACATAAAAAATCCGCAGATTTAACTTTTCAAAACACACAATAACACCATAAGAATGAAAAAACTATTTATTGCTTTCCTTAGCTTCGCTGCCTCTGCCAGCTTTGCCCAAACGGTTGGCAAAATTACAGATCCGGTAGACTGGATTAATCCACTGATGGGCACACAATCTAAACCGAGTTTATCAAACGGAAATACTTATCCGGCCATCGGTTTGCCTTGGGGCATGAATATGTGGACTCCACAAACGGGCAAAATGGGCGATGGATGGGCCTATACTTACGATGCTGATAAAATCCGCGGTTTTAAACAAACCCATCAGCCTTCGCCCTGGATGAATGATTACGCTGCTTTCTCCATTATGCCGGTTACAGGTAAAATGAGATTTTCAGAAGATGAACGCGCAAGTTGGTTTAGCCACAAAGCAGAAGTATCAAAACCTTATTACTACAGCGTTTATTTAGCAGATGCTGATGTAACTACTGAAATAACACCAACTGAAAGAGCGGCGCAGTTCAGATTTACTTTCCCTAAAACCGATAGTTCTTACGTAGTGGTAGATGCTTTAAATAAAGGGTCGTACATTAAAATTATTCCCGCTGAGCGCAAAATTATCGGCTATACTACAAAGTATGCACGTGGACCGCTCCCGAAAAACTTTAAAAATTACTTTGTAATTTATTTCAATAAAGATTTTAAACTGGCAAAAACATGGAGTGGCGACAAGCTTAAAAATAATGAACTTGAATTAGAAAGCGATCATAGCGGTGCCATCATTGGTTTCAAAACGAGCAAAGGCGAACAGGTTACTGCAAAAGTGGCTTCCTCATTCATTAGTTTCGAACAAGCTGATGTAAATTTGAAGAGAGAACTAGCGAGCGATGGTTTCGATGCTACAAAAGCAAAGGGAAGAGCCATCTGGAACAAAACGCTAAATAAAATTGCGGTAGAGGGTGGTACTATTGATCAAACCCGTACTTTCTATTCTTGCTTATACCGTACGTTATTCTTTCCTAATAAATTGTATGAAGTAGACGCCAACAACAAAGTAGTGCACTGGAGTCCATATAATGGTCAAACTTTACCGGGCTACATGTTTGCCGGAACTGGTTTCTGGGATACCTTCCGTGCCTTGTATCCATTCTTAAATCTAGTATACCCCTCCATCAATAAAGAAATGCAGGAAGGTTTAATTAACGATTACAAAGAAGGCGGGTGGTTGCCGGAATGGAGCAGTCCAGGTTACGCAAACATCATGGTTGGTAATAACTCTGCTTCAGTAGTTTCTGATGCCTATATTAAAGGTTTGCGTGGTTATGATATTCAAACACTTTGGGATGCGCTAAAACATGGCGCCAACAATGAAGGTCCGATTGAAGCTGTTGGCCGCGATGGCGTAAAGTATTATAACGAATTGGGTTATGTGCCTTTCGATGTGAAGAAAAATGAAAATGCAGCAAAAACGCTGGAATATTCGTACGATGACTTCACCATTTACCAACTTGGACGAGCTTTAGGTAAACCAGCTTCTGAGATTGAGATCTATAAGAAGCGCGCCATGAACTATAAAAATCTTTTCGATCCTGCTTCGGGCCTAATGAGGGGTAAAAATAAAGATGGCAGTTTCCAGACACCGTTTAGTCCGTTTAAATGGGGGGGCGCCTTTACCGAAGGTAACAGCTGGCATTATACCTGGTCAGTTTTCCAGGATGTTGATGGTTTGGCAAACTTAATGGGCGGTCATGATAAATTTGTAACCAAGTTAGATTCTGTTTTCTCAATGCCTCCTGTTTTTGACGAAAGTGCTTATGGCGGCGTCATTCACGAAATCCGCGAAATGCAGATTGCAAACATGGGACAATATGCACATGGTAACCAACCAATTCAACACATGATTTACTTATACAATTATGGTGGCGCTCCTTATAAAACGCAATATTGGGTAAGGGAAACCATGAACAGAATGTACAAGCCAACCCCAGATGGTTACTGTGGAGACGAAGATAACGGACAAACATCTGCATGGTATGTTTTCTCTGCAATGGGATTTTATCCGGTAACACCTGCAGTTGATCAATATGTGTTGGGTGCACCTTTATTTAAGAAAGTTACGTTAACCTTGGATAATGGAAAAACGGTAACCATTAACGCAGCTGGAAACAGTGATAGCAACCGTTATGTACAGTCGCTGCAAATGAATGGTAAGCCTTACTCTAAAAACTGGATCAGTCATAGTGGTTTACAAAAAGGAGCAGTGTTAAACTTCAACATGACAGCTACACCAAACAAAACGAGAGGTGCTAATCCGGTTGATTTTCCTTATTCACTGTCTACAGAAAAATAAAAAGATCGAGGGCAAAAGAAATGGGGATTCCACAATTGCAGAATCCCCATCATCTAAATTAACGCTCTCAGATATATAAACGATATTAAAAGGAATTATTGCATCCGTGCAATAATTTTTTTTGTTTTTAAGGGCTACTGATTTCAGTTAATCACTTTCAGTATATTTTAGTGAGCTTGTGCAAGGCACCACTTAATGCACACAAAGGGTAAACCAAAAACGATCAGCGAAAGGTGTTCAACAATCAACGATCAAAGAAAGACGAAAATGAATCAACGAAAAACGATCTGTAGCAAATAAATACTCCATCCATTTTCTTAGTTTTACTTTATGGGAATCATAGATCAAAATCACCAAAATGCAGAGAAACTTGCTGCGGCAAAGGCGGCTGTGAAACTGGTTAAAAATGGAGATATTGTGGGCTTAGGCACGGGAACTACCGCAACTTTTGCAATAAAGGAGTTAGGTGTGCTTGTTTCAGAAGGTTTAAGCATTAAAGCAGTAGCCAGTTCCATCCGTACAGAAGAACTTGCAAAATCCCTGGGGATTGAGATTTTGAATTTAGGAGAAACATCTTCAGTGGATATTAGTATAGATGGTGCCGATGAGTTTACGGAAGGTTTAGAACTAATTAAAGGGGGAGGAGGCGCCCTGTTTCGCGAGAAAATCGTAGCCTCGCTAAGCAAGCAGGCAATTATCGTTACCGATTCTTCTAAAAAAGTTAAAAAGCTGGGCGCATTTACCGTTCCGATTGAAGTGATTCCTCTGGCCTATCAACACGTTTTTGATCAGATTGCGAAGCTGAATGGCAAAGGCAAAAAGAGAACTATCGCTAACGAAGACTATATTACGGATAACGGAAACCTGATTATTGATGCCGACTTCGGCTTGATTGAAGACCCGAAAGCACTGTCTAATGCATTAAATCAGATTGATGGATTATTGGCGCACGGCTTATTTATTGATTTAACGGCTCAAGTGATGATGAGCGACCGGTCGGAGATCATCATTTTTAAATAGTTTACCGAAAAATCAGTCGGTTAAAAAAACGCAAATCATTTAACCGATAAATTTGCTTAACTCACCGACAAATTAAAGTTGTTGAGGGAAACGCCATTCTCCTGCATTCCTTTTCATGATACATTTGAATATAAATCAAAACGATCATGGAAAATTTCACTAAAAACAATCAAGAAAATAAACAATTCGGTTTAGGCGTACTTATCATTATTATCGGTGCTGTATTCCTGCTAAGAAACACCGGTTTAGCTATTCCACACTGGATTTTAAGCTGGCATACTGCTATGCTGGCAGTAGGATTGTGGTTAGGTTACCGGAAGAATTTTGAAAGTGGCAGCTGGTTAGCAATTACCATTATCGGCGCAATTTTCACTTTGAAAGATATTTCTCTTTTCGACTTTGATTTATCAAGATTCACCACGGCAATGGTTTTAATCGCACTTGGCGCATATTTAATCTTAAAGCCTAAGAAAATCAAAAGCTTCGATCAGTTTGGCCAAAATTCTTCGCCTAAAAAAGAAAGTATAAACTTTTAAAATTCACCACTTCATCATATAGCTCAAAAGGGACAGTTTAACGATTGTCCCTTTTTTTATGGAGGTAAAAAACCTTCCTAAAAAGAAACGGGGATTCCACCATTAAGGCAGTATCCCCGTCATCTAAATTAACGCTCTCACATACATAAGCGCTCAAATTTCTAAATATTGTTCTGCAGTGTATTTTATTTAAAAAAATTAATCACAGAGGTTAGATTAGTTAATAGGAATAATAATTATCCCTCAGATTTGGAAAATTTCGGCTGAAGCAACATCTGCGAAATATTTTTGATCTGCGGTCAAAGCCTTGCATCATGTTAAGTCATTTTGCTTTAATTGTTTATATAGGGTAGAATTTGGATAAAGTTAAGGGCGATTGCTAATGAGATATTATATAGAAAGGGTTCTCACAGAGCGAAAGCGATTTTTCTGTAAATGCTTGTTAAACAGGAAGTTTTGATTGTGTATAATAATTGTCCCGCAGATTCAGAAGATTTTCGCAGAAGCAAGTAGCAACATCTGCGAAATCATTTTTGATCTCCAGGCAAAAGTTTGCATCATGTTAAGTCATTTAATATTTAGTCATGTCGAACTTGAACTCTTAATCGATGAAAGGTACTTTTCTATAAATGCTTGTTAATCAGTAGGTTTTGATTGTGTATAATAATTGTCCAGCAGATTTAGAAGATTTTTCGTAGAAGCAAGTAGCAACATCTGCGAAATCATTTTGATCTGCGGGCAAAGCCTTGCATCACGTTAAGTCATTTAATATTTATTGATGTCGAACTCTTAATGGATGAAATTTACTTTGCTATAAATGCTTGTCATCAGGAAGTTTTTGATTATGTATAATAATTGTCCCACAGATTTAGAAGATTTTCGCAGAAGCAAGTAGCAACATCTGCGAAATCATTTTTGATCTGCGGGCAAAAGTTTGCATCATGTTAAGTCATTCTATATTTATTATTTTACAAATAGGTTCTAAATAAAGCTGTTAATTTCCTTCTCCTTAAATGTTAAAAAACGTTAAAACTAAATAGGTAGTTGATAAGCAGGAATTTAGGTAGTAAATATTATTAACTTTGGGTATTGGACAATTACAACTCAACAAATACATGAAAAGAAGTCTTTTAATCATAGTCGCTTTATTATTTACAACTAGCGCATTTTCTCAAAATGTTATTCAATTATTCAACGGCGCTAATGATTTTTTCAAATTACTGCAAGAAGAAAAATTTGCAGATGCACATGCCATTTTTGATGATACGTTAAAAACAAAATTAACTGAAGAAGGACTAAAGAAACTTTGGTCTGATATGGGTACAAAATTTGGAAAGGCAGAATCTTTCGATGCAATTCAAAGCAGGGCGCAGGGAGAATTTTTTGCGGTAACTGTAGAAGGTAAATTTAGCAATGGCGATCAGAACTTCATTGTGGGCTTTAACAAAGCCCAAAAAATTGTCGGTATTTTTCTTGCACCTCCTAAAACTGCCGCAGCATATGTTAAGCCTGCATATGCAGATACCAGCTTATATAGTGAAAAGTCAGTTTACATTGGTCCGGCAGGCAGGCAATTGGCGGCTATCATTACTACACCAAAGAATGCGAAAAATTTTCCAATAGTGATTTTTGTTCATGGTTCAGGACCAAGTGATATGGATGAAAGCATTGGTGCCAATAAACCTTTCAAAGATCTTGCTGGTGGTTTAGCTTCGAAAGGAATAGGTTCGGTACGTTACGTAAAGAGAACTTTAATTTATCCAAATGAGTTTACAAAAGTTTATACGGTAAAGGAAGAAGTACTTGACGATGCGGCAGCGGCAATTGCTTTAGCTAAAACCATACCTGGTGCTGACGCTAAACAAGTATATGTTTTCGGCCATAGCCTGGGTGGCATGCTGGCGCCAAGAATTGCAGCTGCTACGCCAGACCTTGCAGGAATTGTTCTGGCAGCAACCCCTGCAAGGAAACTTAGCGACATCATCACCGAGCAAAATAAATACATGTTCGATTTATCGAAAGATACAACTGCAGCTGCAAAAACCCAGCTTAGTGAAGCCATCAAAGAAATCAATAAAAGCAGGATTACACAATTGGGCACAACCATAAAACCGGATTCGGTAATTCTTGGTATTTCAGCAAAATACTGGGTAGACCTTAACGCATACAATCAGGTTTCGGTGGCTAAAGGTTTGAGTAAACAACGTATTTTTGTATTGCAAGGTGGAAATGATTTCCAGGTTAGTAAGACTGATTTTGACCTTTGGAACACCGCCCTGGGGAAAAAGAAAAACGTTCAGTTAAAATATTATCCGACATTAAACCACCTGCTTAGTGAGCAAACAGAGAAGACTTCAACAGCACAATATCAGGTACCGAAAAATGTGTCTGAAGTACTAATCACCGATCTTTCCACGTGGATTAAAGCCAAATAACTACATGTAAAAGCATTCAAGCCTTGATTATTTCAAGGCTTTTTTATTGCTCCATATTTTTATGCTGATGCAGTTGCTTTGAGCATAGGAAGTTGCCATGCTTTATTTTTTGAAGTAAGATTTTCGTTTTAAAGACTTTTTATAAAGAAAGAACTTCACAAAGTAGCAAGTTAACGGAAACCTAATTTCTTATATCACATTAAGGATAAGACTGTAGAAAACACCCATAATTTTTCTGACAGCGTTTAATGTATCTGCCAACAGGAAGCTGCATTAACCGATTAATAGTTTTATTCATTCCTATAAAATCTAAACAATTCGCTTTTTAAGGGGTTGAGATAGTGATAATGTTAATTCTATCCGATACTTATGTCAAAGACTAAAATCACTTTAAAAGGAATATGGAGCGTGCTGAAAGCAGCTATCACAGGGTTTGGTGACCATAAAGTAACCAAATTAAGTGGTTCGCTTGCTTACTATACCGTATTTTCAATGGCGCCGCTTTTGGTGGTTGTAATTTCATTATGCGGAATCTTTTTAGGGCGAGAAATAGCAGAAGGACAGGTTTATGCACAATTGGAAGGGTTTTTAGGTCGCGAGTCTGCTACTTCTTTACAGGCGCTTATTAAAAATGCCTATCTAGATGGCAAGAGTACCGTTGCTTTAATTATAGGAATTATTACTTTACTGATTGGATCAACCACTATTTTCGGCGATATCCAGGACTCTATCAATACCATTTGGGGAATTAAACCAAAACCTAAAAGGGGCTGGGTAAAATTGCTTCAGAATCGTTTTCTCTCGTTCTCCGTTATTATTAGTCTAGGTTTTGTATTGTTGGTTTCCTTAGCTGTAACATCACTTTTAGATGCTTTTAGTGGAAGGTTACAGGCACGTTTTGCTGATGTATCCTATTACGTTTTTTACGTTATTAATCAGGCGGTAACGCTGGCCGTAATTTCGTTAATCTTTGGGGTAATCTTTAAAGTATTGCCTGATGCCATTATCAAGTGGAAAGATGTAATTGCTGGAGCGGTGGTTACTGCAGTGTTGTTTATGATTGGCAAATTTGCAATTTCTCTTTACATCGGGCAAAGCGATGTAGGAGGCACATATGGTGCAACAGGATCGCTTGTGGTAGTTTTGCTTTGGACCTATTACTCGTCTATTATTCTCTATTTTGGGGCAGAATTTACCAAAGCTTACGCCATTGCCTACGGATCAGAAATTTACCCTTCACATTATGCTGTTACCACCAAAGAAGTGGAAGTAGAAAGCGACAGGGCTTCTATTCAAGACAACCACCCTGAACTGGTAGAAGAAGTAAAACAACATGCAAAAGATAGCTAAGCCGTCGGCTTCAATAATTATTTAGATTGGCTTGGGCTATGTAAGAATGATCGAGTTGGTTTTGTAGTGATACCTTAATTACCCCAGGCCGTAACGATCAATTGTCTGGGGCCTCCATAGTTTCGATGTTCACATAAATAAATTCCTTGCCAGGTACCCAACGCAAGTCTTCCGTTTCGAATTGGAATAGTTACTGAACTTCCTAAAAGCGCTGCTTTTATATGTGCCGGCATATCGTCTGATCCCTCATAATCATGCTTGTAATTGGGATCATTCTCCTTTACAGTTTTATTAAAATACATCTCAAAGTCTACCCGAACTGTTGGATCAGCGTTTTCATTAATGGTTAAAGATGCCGAAGTATGCTGAATAAATACCTGACAAATTCCCACTTCAATTTCACTGATTTCCGGCAAAGCATTTTCTACTTCGCCAGTGATAATATGGAATCCACGTCTTCGTTCTCTTAATGATAGCGCTTGCTGAAATATTTTCATTTTCAAATTTACTTAACAATCCATCCAACTTGTGAATTTTCATCGCTAATCAGCTGATAATTTTTGAAATTACCTAGCACGCTCACCGTTTGACCAGCATTCAAATTCATTTTAACGGCTGCCAGGCTATCAGGTTGATCATACACTTTTTGCTGCGTGGAGTTAACCTTCAGCTTTTGCAAAGGCTTTGAAGTTTGCACTAAATCTCTGCTATTGATGAAGCCAATATTACCATCTGGTAACGCTGCTTTGTAATAGTTCCCGGTTGCTGAACTAACAGTTATGATTGTGCCAGCTGTTAAGGTAGATACTATCTGAGCTTTGGTTTCCGGTGAGGCAAAGAGATTTACCTTGGAAGAAGAAGTTCGCAAAGTTTTATTCAGATTGGCCAACGCTGCATTGATCTTGGTTGGTGTCTTCGTAACGGGATCAATGAAAGGTAGTGGATTTATTGCCCCTCCAAATGTATAAATACCAAAATGCAGGTGCGTGGCGGTTGTTTTCGCATTTCCAGTATTTCCCATTAAACCAACCGTATCACCAATTTTTACTCCCTGTCCTTCTTTTGCAATTTGTTCATCCAGGTGGGCATAATACAAGGTATAATCTTTTCCGGTCGGTCGTAACCATACAACTTTTCCCCCCAGGTTATTCTCATTTACGCGTGTAATGGTTCCGTTTGCACTGGCTAAAACAGGACTTCTGCGAGGACCGAAGATATCAACTCCTTCATGTCTACGTGCGTTATTATCTCTTCCATCGCCCCAGAAACTGCTGACGCTTTTAGTTTTCGATTGTGTAGGGAAGGCGAGCGACGGACCTGTTGTAATTTCTAAAGTATATTCTACACTTTGAAGCAACTCCGGCTGGAGCCTGATTAAATAGTTGCCAGTATCCTCAATTTCATATTGAATAGGACTATTTAAGGTGTCTGCAGATGCAATTCTTTTTTGAGTATTAAGGTCGGCAAGATACCAGAGATCCAGATACAGTGCAGATCCAACCGGTTTCTTATTCACACTAATTGTTACTTTCTGGCCCTTGGTTGCTGAAAACTGATAGGCTGTTGCAGGAATTTTACCTGCATCAAAATAGCCTGCTTCTCTAAAGGGAATATTAATGGTCAGCGCTTTTTGGATACTTGATTCTGCTGCATTTATCCATGCCAAACCCATTGCTGTTTTATCCAATCCGGCGGTTTGGAGTTTTCTTTTGTACTGCTCATGCGGACTGGCCGCTTTGAACAGGCTTACAGAGCCCGTTTTACAGGAAACAAAAGCGATTGATGTGAGTATTGAGATGAAGATAATTTGCAATTTCCTCATGTGGCTAATCCCGGTTTAAACGATTAAATACAGCAGCGGTAACCAAACCACCAATCAGGTACCAGGCAACTGTAAGTACTTTTGTTTTGTCTGTTTTAGTTACAGGTTCATCATCCAGGCCCATTTTATCTGGAAGCTTAATGGCGCCTAAGCCAGCGGTTATTCCGGCTACTGCGCTTTTGAAATAAAGGTTTTTACTTCCAGACATGGCAATTGTTGTGTAATAAATGCCGTTGCTGATCAAGTCGCCAGCCAGTGTAGCTGCATAAAGTTTATCACCTTTAGGCGCTTCCAGATTTAAGCTGTTCATCGACCTGGTTAACGCTTCTTCTCCTATTAAATCCACTCTGGGTGCATCGCTATCAAATCTGCGTACGGTTTCATGTAGTATGTTTAGGGCTGCAGCTCCTGCAAAGCCGGCTAAAATTGCTTTCAAAACTTTCATGTAAATAAAAGCCTGTTAGTGGATAAATTGTTTTGAATAAGGCCGTTTAGTTTCGGAGTGATTAATGGTGTTCGATCAAATTGATTTATAAATTATCATTCAGTCACTTTCCACGGTGACAACTTCACTCGCAGGGATGGTGAAAGCTCACAGTAGCCAGGGATAATTCGAGTGGTAAATTCTTGTTTATGGTAAGAGGATCGGGTGGATGTTTAGCATTTTAAATAGCTTAATTTCTAGTAAAAGCAGAAAAATTAGGTGGATAAAGTTGTCTATTAATTCCTTTAATAGCGATGGGATAAATATATTTGTGAATAAGAGTTGATAGTTCAGCTTTAACATATCTCAAATTTTAACCAATGAATAAATTCGAAAGCCGTTACGCTCAAAGCCCAAAGGAAGTTAAACAAATGGACACCGCAGCATTGCGTGAAAATTTTTTAATCGAAAATGTTTTTGAGGCGAACCAAGTTAATTTAACCTTATCACATTTTGATAGATATATTGTTGGCGGTGCAATGCCGGTCAACCAGAAGCTGGATTTGCCCAATCCAGATGATTTAAAAGCTAATTATTTCTTAGAACGCCGGGAACTGGGAATCATCAATGTGGGTGGAAAAGCCATCATCACAGCAGATGGAGAACAATTTGAACTGGATTACAAAGAAGCCCTTTATATTGGAAAGGGTACAAAAGAGGTTTCATTTGAATCTGCTGATGCTGCTGAACCAACGAAATTATACATTAATTCTGCACCTGCACACCATACTTACCCAACCAAAAAAGTAAGCAAAGCGGAAGCAGAAATTGTAGAATTGGGAACACCAGAAACTGCCAACCACCGCATCATCAATAAGTTGTTGGTAAATAGTGTGCTTCCAACCTGCCAGTTGCAGATGGGAATGACAGAACTAAAATCTGGCAGTGTTTGGAATACCATGCCTGCGCATACGCACGACCGTAGAATGGAAGCTTATTTCTATTTCGAGGTACCGCAAAATCAGAGTGTTTGTCATTTCATGGGGCAGCCGCAAGAAACCCGCCACATCTGGATGCAAAATGATCAGGCCGTGATTTCACCAAACTGGTCAATTCACTCTGGAGCAGGAACCAGTAATTACACCTTTATCTGGGGAATGGCGGGAGAAAACCTTGATTATGGTGATATGGATCACTGTGCAATTACTGAATTAAAATAGCTTTAAACCATTGAGTTGAGCGATGAACATTTCCTTCTAACCAGGGATATCTCATTATGCAACAAATTAGAAATTATAAAAAAGATGTCAAACATATTTGATTTAGCCGGTAAAACTGCATTGGTAACAGGCTGCAAACGGGGGATTGGTAAAGCCATGGCCTTAGCTTTAGCAGAAGCTGGTGCAGATATTATTGGTGTTTCAGCCAGCCTGGAACTGGAAGATAGTGCCATTGAAAAAGAAGTTTTAGCTTTAGGGAGAAAGTTTTATGCCTATCAGTGCGATTTTGGTAAGCGAGAGGCGACTTTGGCTTTTGCTGCAAAGGTAAAAGCTGATCACCCGGTAATCGATATCCTGGTTAATAATGCCGGCACAATTTTACGTAAACCCATTGCCGAACACCCTGATGAGATGTGGGATGAGGTAATTGCAGTAAACCAAAATGCTCCATTTATTTTAACACGTGAAATCGGTAGAGACATGGTGGCACGAGGAAGTGGGAAAGTTATTTTTACAGCTTCCCTATTGTCATTTCAAGGTGGAATCACGGTGCCGGGTTACGCAGCAAGTAAAGGTGCAATTGCTTCATTAACCAAAGCTTTCGCAAATGAGTGGGCGGCAAAAGGTGTAAATGTAAATGCTATTGCACCAGGTTATATCGCTACCGATAACACCACTGCATTACGGGAGGATCAGGATAGAAGTACTTCGATATTATCCCGGATTCCTGCGGGTAGGTGGGGAACACCAGATGATTTTAAAGGACCAACCTTATTCCTGGCTTCGCAAGCGAGTGACTATGTTCACGGAACAATCTTAACCGTAGATGGCGGTTGGATGGGAAGGTAGTTGAGTTTGGAGTCTGGAGTTTGGGGTTTTGAGGTGGAGTTTAGCGTTTGGAGCCCAGCGTCTGGCAAATTAAGTTATAAATAAAAAAGACCGATGTAAGCAGGTTTGGGCATTGTGCTCCGAACCTCACATCGGTCTTTTTCTAAAATAAGCTTTAGTCTAAAGAAACAGTTTTCTTCATAATCGCATTAATAGATGGTACGATTCCTATCTGCTTCTAATGCTAAGCTGTTACGGGTTAAAAAAGATTATAAATCTCTTTAATATCTTTTAAAATAGCTTCGAAATCGATTTTCAAATCAATTAAACGGCCAGTATGGATATCAAAAACCCAACCTTGTACTGTTAAGCCTCTTAAAGTAATGGCTTCCTGTACTGCTGCTGTTTTTAATAAGTTTACACATTGTTCCTGAACGTTTAGTTCAACTAATCTGTTGTAACGAACACCTTCGTCTTCAATGGCGTTTAACTCATCTTTGTGTGTGCGGTAAACATCACGAATGTTTCTTAACCATGGATTTAGAATGCCCATGTCTGCTGGCTGCATGGCGGCCTTAACGCCTCCGCAGTTGTAATGACCACAAACAATAATGTGTTTTACCTTTAAGTGGCGAACAGCGTAATTCAATACCGTCATTACACTTAGATCAACATTGTTTACCAGGTTAGCAATATTTCTGTGAATAAATGCTTGTCCGGGCTGAATTCCCATCAAATCTTCGGCAGTTACCCTACTGTCTGAGCAACCAATGTATAAAAATTCAGGCTCTTGTCCCTTTGCTAACTCTGTAAAGTAATCAGGATTGTTTGCTAATTTTCTACCAATCCATTCTTCGTTATTTTTAAAAACTTCTTCTACTTTCATTGTTTTGTCTTTTAATTTAAGGGTGATATATTAAAAAAGATTACTATGGGATTCTTTTTATGCGCTTCAAAAATAAAAAAGATTCCATCATTTTCACTAAGTCTTTACCTCCTGATTGTTTAAAATGAAGGCTCAAAGCCGATAGACAATTAAATTTGCTCAAAGAATCATGCCAAATAATTGGCTAAACCGATTAAGTACCACAAGGTATTAATTAATATTATTTAGAAAAAAAACACAAGTATTTTCCAGGCGAGCAGAATAGCTAAAATAAATTGCTTTAATCTGGATCACTTCATAAAAAAAATGGCCAATTCAATAGCTGCTATCTTAGTTAGGTTATTAATATTTGCGGTCGTCTTAATGAATCTATACGGGTGAGTTTGTCGCGCTTACATCAACAGATCAGCTTGCAAAGGATGATTTTGCGCAGCTGGAAGTAGGCATAAACGGTTAAAAGAAATGGTTCTATTATAGTTGAATTTGATTAAACGCGAACTTTTACGCGGGCAAGTGGTACTGTTTTTTCCTCTGAGGTGGCCAGCTCTTCTAAAGTATAAAGGTTTGCCACACACTCTGCTAAAGCATTTTTATCGGTATACCAAACATCGTCGTTAGTGAAATGACAGATGCCTACACCCATTTCTGTTATAATTGCACCCAGAAGCGTAGCCAGTTGATGTTCGAACAAATTGCCAGGATAATATCTGATTGAAAAAACTTTCTTATAACCCTTCAATCGTTCTTCTACGTTGGCACTGATCTTAATTGGCTTATAAACCTTTTTTTTCTTTTTACGTAATAATTTATCAATAAAGCTTTGTTTAACTACTTTTTGACGAATGGTTTTCTTTTTAAATTCAGCGAGTGCGAACGGTTTGAAAGAAGTGCTGAAAGCAACTTTCAAATTACTGGTATTTAGAATTTCGATGCTGGGCTTAGTCCACCTGAATCCTAATGACAGGATACTTCTTGGGTTATCAAAAGTAAATGATTTTTCCAGGTTTAATATTTTTTCATGTTGGTTTAAACGTTCAATAATTTCAGGAATCAGCTCGTCTGTTAAGGAATTGGTATATATATTTATGCGCGCACTCATAAGCTCTATGATTTAAACAAATCTCTTTCAACTCAGGGGTTGATCAATTATTAATATAAAAAAACATTTAACTGTTGTGTTTGAAAAGCAACCTCTCAGGTAATATATTAATAATTTGGTTAGAATTTGTATTTCGTTGTATTTTTTGCATGCTGAGCGGTTAATTAAAGATCTACAAATATATTCTTATATTATCTTTTTTTAAACCGTAAACGTAAGAAAAATAGAAAACGTTACAATGTTAATTATTTTTTTGGTTTGTGTTCTGATTATCAACCAGTTTTTTTCCTGATCCGGCATTTTTAAACCCTGCATTAACCGCGCTTTAGTGACTATGGCAGTATGTTTTTGCCCTCCAGGGCCTTTAATGTTCTGTTAAAACTCCTGACAGATATGCCTAAGTAAGCTGCCATGTCTTCTTTTGAGATGGTAATCTGTGCTTCCTGCTGGAGTTGTAATAACTTCATCAGCCCATATTCCAGTGTGTACAATTGTTGAAAAGACGCCCTTGTACTGGTTTGAATAATTCTGGTGGAGAGCTCTTGTAGCAGGATTTCTGTAAAGACCGTATTTTTTGCGATGAGCTCTGAAAACAAGTAATCCGGAATGGCATAAGCAACCACTTCACTTATCGTTTCTACGTTACAAAGACAGGGTATTTTCTTGAGGGCTTCCAGTTCGCCTATTACCTCGCCTTTACCTAAAAATTCTATGATAAAGTCTTTGCCATTTTCTTCAGAAATGAAGCATTTGGTAATCCCATCTTTGATGATATAAATATTGGTAATGGTTTCTCCCTGCTGCACCAGTCGGTGGCCGGGTTTTAATTTTTTCTGCATAACGTTTGAACCACCCTCGCCATCGCGGCAAAAGGTTTCAATAAAGGAAAGCAATTGCAAATTCGTTCTCAGCATATAGCGCACCAGGGACAAATGTCCTTTTTTAAATCGTTCGGTAAGTTTATTTTTGTCGCACCGAAATTAAGCATAACTATGAACAAACACATTAAGGTTATCGCGTTTGATGCTGATGATACACTTTGGATAAACGAACCTTACTTTTTTGAGGCTGAAGCACAGTTTACAGCCCTCCTGGATGATTTCCTTCCAAGGCATGCTGTGACTGCAGCTTTATATCAAACTCAGATTGCCAATTTACCACGGTATGGTTACGGCATAAAGGGCTTTATGTTGAGTATGATTGAGGTTGCCATTGCGGTTACTGAAGGCAGGGGTAATTTATCATTAATTCAAAAGGTGATTGATTTAGGACAAAACATGCTTGATAAACCTGTTGATTTGCTGGAGGGTGTTGAAGATGTTTTGAAGGCCTTGAAGGGAAAATACAGGTTGGTTGTGGCTACTAAAGGGGATTTACTTGATCAGCAAAGGAAGCTGACCAAATCTGGGGTTGATCATTATTTTCATCATATTGAGGTAATGAGCGACAAGCAGGAGCAAGATTACCAGAAGCTGATTAAACACCTCGATTGCCGGCCGGAGGAATTTTTGATGCTGGGCAACTCTTTAAAATCTGATGTTTTACCGGTTTTAGCTATGGGTGGGCATGCGGTCCATATTCCTTTTCATATTACCTGGATGCATGAACAGATTGCTTATACCATTGAGCATCCAAATTTCTATCAGATGGAAAAGATATCTGAAATTTTAACAAAATTAATTGAATGAGAAAAAAACTAGATTTAAACAACTGGGTTAGAAAGGACCATTTCACGTTTTTTAATACTTTCGAAGAGCCATTTTTTGGTGTAACTGTGGATGTAGACTGTACCGCAACTTATCTCGAAGCAAAAGAGAAGGGGGTTTCATTGTTTTTGCTTTACTTATACAAGGCTTTAGTAGCGGCCAATCAGGCGGAGCCATTTCGTTACCGCATTATCGACGGCGAAGTTTGGATATACGATCAGGTACATGCTTCGGCAACAATTAACAGACCTAACGGAACTTTTGGTTTTGGATACCTTGATTTTCATCCGGGATTTGAATCTTTCAACGCATCGGCCATCGAAGAGATAAAGAAGGTTGAAAACAGTACGGGTTTGATTCCGTCTGCTGGTGGTGAGAACGTGATCCACTGTTCTGCTTTGCCGTGGATCAACTTTAAGTCGATGTCTCATGCCAGGAGTTTCTCCTTTAAAGATAGCTGTCCGAAGTTTTCTTTTGGCCAGTTGCGTGATGAGGGCGGTCGAAAGTTAATGGCGCTCTCCATTCATGTTAACCATGCGCTAATGGATGGCTTTCATGTTTCGCAATTTGTATCGCATTATCAGGATCTGCTTAACCAAAAAACCTACGACTTAATTTCCATGTAATAAAGGCTTAACATTAGGCTTATAAATTAGGCTAATGTTTCTCATCACCGTTACAATTTCGATTTACACATTAGCTATTGTTTCCATGTTTTACATGGAAACGGTTTTTAAAGCATTGATGTTCTTTTGTTTACTGTTGGCGGTAACTTTCCTTCTTTATCTGTTTATTTCTTATCCTTTTCCATCTGCAGTAGGCGTTGCAGTGCTGATGCTGTTGTTTGCTATTAAAATCTAGCTATTGGGTGCTGGTTTGAAATAAAATAAATCAATTATCATTTGCTTTAGCTAAACTAATTACTATTTTTGCTGCACAAGGGGGATTAGCTCATTTGGCTAGAGCGCTTCGCTGGCAGTGAAGAGGTGATCGGTTCGAATCCGATATTCTCCACTACGTTAAATTTAGCCCTTAAATTAAGTTTGAGGGCTTTTTTTATGGTTTAAATTAGGTGTTTTTGGATAACTGTGGTTGAAGTTAGGACGATTTTAGGATTTTGAATTTTTACTAAACTTACGCCTATTTATTCTTTTGGCTGGCTTTTGCTATTATTTCTAATTTGTTTTTCTCGCTAATCTCTCTGGCACGTTGCTCTATTAGTTGTTTTTTAGTCAATTTTTTTGGTGTTTCCGCTGGTTTCAATATATCTTTAACAATCTCTTTAGCTAAGTTCTTTAACTTCCATTCTCCCTCCATTTCAGCTTTAATCCTTGCTTTGTTTGCATCATCAATTTTAATGCTCAACTCAATTAGGTCATATTGATGCCTAATTTTCTTCCTTACTTCTTCTTCTCGTAGTTTTTGCACGTATTCGTGAAAACGTTTTCCTTGTGCTTTTATTTCTTCGTCAATCATTGAGTAAAAATAAAAATTATACCTAAATACATAAAGATGGAGATAAAGAAAATAACAAAATTGTAGATGGAGATGTTAATCATAGTATTAGAGTTGGCAGTGTTTTTGCTTTAGGTGATATTAGTAATAAAGAACTAGATATTTGATATATTAATTTAAGATATTTATCTTTGTATTATAAACAATTGGAAGTCATGGCAAAGCCTATTAAAATAACACCAGTACTAAGAGGCAATGATGCTACCAGATTTTTGAACTCTGTAAAAGAAAACAGCACAAAAACGGTTAGTAGAGATACCGTATTGGCTATTCGTGAACAAGCAACTAAACTCAATTCTATTTTTAGAACTAAATAGTCTAAGTGGAATTTTCAGAAGACGTTAGTTTTTTTCGGTTAACAAAAGATACTACTATAAAACCTTTTGCTTCTAAAGATAAAGATTTGAATGATTTTTTGTTAGAAGAAGCAAAGCACTACCAAAGTAAACTTTTGGCTACAACACATATTATTGAAAATAGTGAAAAAACACTAGCTTATTTCAGCATATTTAACGATACGTTATTTGCTGATGAGAGTAAGTTTCCATCCAAAAATCAAGCAAGAAAATTTGTTTCCTCTCAACTTCCTAGTCAGAAACGACATATTAAGAGTTTTCCTGCGATAAAAATAGGCAGGTTAGCGGTCTGTATGCAAGAAAAGGGTTATGGTAGACTAATCATTGATTGGATAATTGATTATGCTATTAAGTGCAATGAAACCTCTGCATGTAAATTTGTCACCGTTGATGCTTATAATGCTTCATTAGGATTTTATGAAAAAATGAATTTTGTTTATCTGTCGGAAAAAGATAAACATGACGATACAAGGCAAATGTATCTAGATTTAACTCCATATATAAATACGTTGGACGAACTTGATTAATCAGTCATAGTAGATTATCCTCAGTTGTGATGCTTATTAATATCTGAAAATTTTCAGCGAAAAAATTTCGCCTACGTTAAGCATGTGCCCCACTCATATTAATTATTAGCTTTTGTTTTTTATATAATTAGGGGATACAAGATATCAACTATTATTTCTGTTTATTGGCATTTATGGTAAAGAAATGAAATCAAAAAATCAAGGGAGACCTGTAACAAAATCTGTAGTTATGGAAGTGGAAAGATTAGTTAAGCAGCACTTGATAGCAAAACAAATCGGTGCTAGAATTGGGCGCTCGGAAGTGTCGATTTATAACATTTTTAGATTGTTTAACATCAAAGCGAAAAAGTAACGTTCCAAGTCTGTGAGTTAAGTGTTTTTCCAGAAATTTATATCAAAACCGCAATTTTAGTTATTGTAATGCCTTAAAAAATATATGGTTTTCTTGGGTATTACACAGGTTAAGTAGAGCATATGGTATAGTTAAATCTGTATCCAATACGTGTCGGCAACATACTATTGGCAACATATATTTTAATTAATCTTTTATAGATTTAAGGATAGTTTTTTAAATTTTGTGCGTTAGGTTCAAATGTTTCAGTAATCGGGAACTTATGACCAACAGGTTTAATGATGGTTGTAATTTTGGATGGAATATTGTAAATTACAATAGTGATAAAATAACCTCTCACATGGAAGATAACGAAATAAATGATATTGAAATAAGGCTAAGGAACTTCAAAATCGGTGGTAAAACTCCACCGAAAATTATTGAAGAAATTGATGAGCTAGAGCCTTTCTTAAACTTTGACGACTTAGTAAGTCAGCTTCGTAGTGGAAGATATGATATACTTATTCCAGACCACCTTTTATATGAAAACTTTAATGAAACGGTAACGAAACGTTATAAACGTGTAGCCCAATTTTTCACGTTTCTTCCTTATTTAGTGGCTCTTGCACTGACTATATTTGGTGTGACTGTTGGAAACTATTATCTTATAGGTCTAATGCCTTTAGTATATGTTTCCTTCTTTTTATCAAGTATGCTAAAAAAAACCTTTGTTAGTTTAATCTTGATAGGATTAGGTGTTTATTTTCTCGCCACGTCTAGTTTAACATGGGGGGCTTACATCATGACTTTTGGTATTTCTTGCCTATCCACAATCTATATTAGACATTTTCGTAGAGTAGGCTTTATTCGCTCATCAATAAGTTCCGAATCAATTTTTTGCTTTCTGTTCTATGCTAGGACAATAGTGTTATATGATACTGTTGAAAAAGAGCTTATAAGAAGTGCATAGGCATTAACACTCCTGTATATATGTGCAGGATTGAAAGTCAACCCTTATTCTCCCACATCAATCACATTTAGCTTCATCATCTTGCAATTATTTGCCCGCTTTAAATGCTTTTGTGCTTTTAAATTATGAATTGGTATCTAAATTTTGGCTAGCCAGCTTACAACTCAACCTTCATTTTATTTGACGTAATCCAAATTATAATTGGTAGTCAAAATTTCTTAGATCTTGTAATTGTTTTGCCAATTAATAATTCTACTCTATCTTTAAAACGAAATGCATGGTTACAAAAAGAAACGCGGACTAAGAAGGTACTATAAAAATCTAAATTTAAAGATCGATGATTGGAGTGGACTAAATTTTGTAAGTACTGATCAATCATGGTTTGACTTTTGGCATACGCATTTTGATTGGAATGGTTTTGGAAACAACAGTTTTAGAAAGCGTAAGCCACATCTCGACAAGTTGTTCAGGCACTTTCATATTTTAGCTGAGCGTGCTATGTTATTAGACAAAAATTTTCAAGTGTGGGCATTAGTGCTGGATTATGCAAGTAATAGCGACGCACTATTTTTACATACATCAAACCCTAATCATGACAACTTTCCCCATTTATATTCCGGATTATCGAAAACTTCAACTCTCACTAATACAGCATTAAAAAATTATATGGATAAGCTCAAAGGTTATGAGATATTTTATGGAAACGCAAACGAGGCTTACTGCGTTCTTTTTAATAAAAATATTGGCCATTCTCTAGTATAAACGAATTAAATAAGTAAGGTGGACTAACGACCCTTCCTTTGGAATTGATTTAATAGGTTATCCTTTCCAGCGCTTCAATTTGCAAGTTGAGATTTTCATCTTTGTTAAACCCTTATATAAATGAAGTTTTTATATTTTTTTGCCATTTGTCTATCACTTACACCTAAGGTTGACGCACAATATATTTCGAAGTCTCAGGCTGTAGCAGATATTGATTATTACAACAAAGCTTTATTTGAAGTTCATTACAATCCGTACCTCTATATAAGTAAAGGGGCATATAAAATCATAACAGACAGTTTAAAAAACTCCATTGCAGACTCTGTTTTAGTTAAATCATTCACAATGCTTATGAGCCGCCTGACATCAAGCATAAAGGATGGGCATACTATGCCTACAATAGTTCAGCAGATTTTTAAATCGGATTTTAAGAAAAATATATTTTTTCCATTGGAGTTAGTCGCTGATAACGATTATAATATCTATTTGCCAATACAGAACGAGCAGTTTAACATTCCACCAGGGGCATTGATCACCTCCGTAAATGATGTAGATATGCAAGGCTTTTACAAAAAAGCAAGTTCGATGATTGGTGGATTATCTTCTTACCAAAAAGAAATGGCGATAAACCTTATTGGCAACTTCTTGTATCTATCAGATGTTAAGCCTCCTTTCAAGGTGCAATATCGGTATGAGGGCAAGAGGAACTCCATCGTTATTCAAGCTGGAATCACCTTAAAAGAATGTTTGGCAAAAGCATTACCCCAAGTAAATAACCAAAAATTTGAGTTTGAAATAAAGGAAAACAAGATAGGTTATTTATCCCTGAATACCATGGAGCCAGATTTTGAAACTTATACTGCATTTTTTGATTCCTGCTTTACAGTTTTAAAAAGCAAAAAGATAAACACCATGGTTATTGATCTGCGTAAAAATTTAGGTGGCAATTCACAAATTGCTGATTTATTAATAAGTTATTTCAATTATAAGCCATATTCACTTTCTGGCGGTCGATTTTGGCGTGTTAGCCAAAAATATAAAGACTTTCTAACAGCTCAGGGAGACACAAGCAATTCTTATCATAAGAAAGCGAATAATACCATATTAGATTATAGGAAGTGTGGGCCACACAAACCTATATTCCTAGATAATAAACTATTATTTACTGGGAAGGTATATCTTATTACAGGGCCATTGACCTTTTCGAGTGCAAATATGTTGGCTGATGGCGTAAAAGAATATCACATGGCAACAGTGATAGGACAGCCAACCGGGGAAAACACTAATGATTTTGGAGAAGGTTATTTAATGGAACTGCCCAATAGTAAGTTAAAAATTCAAACCACTACTACGTTTGACCTAGGTGTAGATTGTGATCCAGATATCAATCATGCAGTAATTCCTGAAAAACTAATTGAAACATCCTTGAAAAATAAAATTTACAGGTCTGATCCAGTAATCAGCTATATACTTCAAACAGTACGTTAACTTATCAGTTAGTTCATTTTAGGTTGCATTAGTTGAGAAGCGGCTTTAACTAGTTTATGATATCATATGGATGATAGCAGTTACCGCGATATGCCATATTAAGCAAAAGATATGCATGATTACGAAACGGCGCATTAAAAAAGATAGCTGACAGCTCTTCAATAACCGGTAACACAAAGTAGCAGATTTTGTTGTTATCCAAAAATGGAAACTGCAGTGCCAGGTTTATTTTTATACCCAAACTTCATTAGTGAAGACCGAGAAGGGGAGTTGTTGCGTGAGCTTGATGACCAGGTGTGGACGGTTGATTATTCAAGGCGTTTACAATATTATGGCTTTAGAAATGAGTTGGAAAAGCCATATGATCTGGTTGCTTTTCCGGTGCCGATTCCGGCCGGAATTTTACAGCTTGCTGAGGAAATTACCGATGCTAAAATTCTGAACGTTCAACCTGATCAGGTCATTATAAACGAATATTTGCCCGGAGAAGGAATTAAGCCGCATAAAGACAGAAATTATTTCGAAAATCAAATCTGTGGGGTAAACCTGGGAAGCGGTTGTGTGATGCGGTTTATTAACAGTGCCAATTTTGAAGTAATTGATGTGGAGATCCCGAGGCGTTCATTATATATTATGCAGGATGATGCGCGTAATAAATGGAACCACGGGATACCGCCAAGGAAAAAGGATAATATCAATGGTAATTTATATCACCGGGAAAGGAGGGTATCCATCACTTACCGTAAAGTAAAACCCGCGAAGGTGAAGCCTCTTAACCCTGAAGGAAAAGTTGCTGTGATGCTGCGGGAACATTTCAGTTAATGAAAGATGAAATGCCGTAAAAGTTAAATAAAGGCTAAGTCTGAAGTTGGTTTTCCAGGAATAAAATTAACTCCGGGTAGAATTCTTCAATATTTCTATAGCTGCTGCTGTTTTCGGTATACCTAGCTAAAATGGATTAGTTAAGCAACGCTATTACTTTATAAACTGTTGGATATACGAACTCTTATTAAGGATATCTTCACTAGAAAGATGGTATATGTCTTTCCAGGAATTTGGTCCGTTTTTATTTACATAGGCCTCAACTATTCTAAATCCTAGCCAATAAAAGAGGGTTTTAGGTGCATCAGGGAATAACTTGAATTTGTTGTTGCTAAGTAAAGGATTTTCATCGGTTTCGTTAAAATACCTGCTAAGCTTTTCGAAGATTTCCTTCTCATGTGCCAGGTACCACTTCCAGTCGGCATCAGTCATGTTTTCTACCGCCTGAGGTTTGGAGATTGCGCCATCAAAAAACACCCATGTAAAATAGCAGGCGAAACCCTCATCAATAGTCTGGGCTAATGCGGTTTCGTGTTTAGGATCTTTTAACCTGTTCGGCTCATACACCAGGTGATTAAGCTCATGGGGAATGCCCATGTTTATGGTATAATCCAGATTATTATTTTCGTTATTCAGTTCGAGGGCAAATTCTTTAGCACTGCAACCGCCGAAGCCAATACCTTGAATCGGGGTAAACAAAATACTAATCACTGCCTGTGGCTTTGACCTTACCAGGCGATTGAATTTTGTTAAATTGGACTTCAAAACTGAATCCAGATTCATGGCGAGCAATGCGCTGGCTTTATCGTTAAATAAGGTTTTATTCTCCGGATAAAGCGTTTTATTCCAGGTGATCATTCCATTCGGGTTGTTAAATTTTGTACTATTATCTAATCCAAAAATCATCCCATAGCAATTATCCCATAGCGCTTTATGCGGCAAATATACTTTGTCTACAATCATAACACTGTCGTATTTGCTAGGCTTCTGATGCGCCAATATCTGGTATTTGAACAGGTTATGAATAACGATGTCATCAACTCTTATGCTATCTGATAACCTTTTCAAACTATCTACCAATGCGGCTGACTTATTCATACCTACCTGTTTCTTTTGTGTGGAACAAGAAAACAGCAGTGCAACCAGGAAGCAGGAAATCAGGCTGGATTTTGTCATACGGTAAAATTAATAATAAAGTTGATGGTAGCCACCCTTTATGGGTTCGATGTTTTTCAACCGCAACAGGCTCAATGTTTTCTGAATTTTAATCGAGAATTAAGGTGTGGAGCCCATCGAGTTGAAGTCTTTTTATAAGGGAACACCTCATTTGTGGTTTGCAAAATCATGCTGTGGTGAATTAGCGGGCTAATCAATATCAGCAATTAACAGTTATTTATGTTGTCATTTAGCAAGCATTTAGGCCGGAGTTCCTCTATTGCGAAGCTGGTGTAACTTTGAAATCTGTGATGGTCTTTCCATCATAGCGATACACCCCATCCATAGCGCCAAACCAGATATTTCCCTTATGGTCTTCCAAAATCCCGAAGGTCATTGTCTTATAAGCAATTTCAGTTACCACTGGCTTTTTGCTGGTTAGAGATCGTTCATCATAACAGGAGAGTGCCCAAGCTAGTGGCTTCGAGTTGTTTACTGCAGGTGCCTGACCGCGTTGATCAGCACGTTCAGCGCTTGTCCAGATATTGCCTTTTTTATCTTCATAAATATAGCCAACAAACTTCTTTGTTAAATTATTAAAGGTTTTGCCATCGTAGCGCCAAAGCCCATCGGTACCACCAAGCCAGATGTTGCCTTTTTTATCTTTGATCATGGAACGCACATTGGTGAACGGTTTGCCATCCTTCCTGGTAATGGTAGTAAACTTCTTTCCATCGTAAACCACAACATAGCCTCTGGTGGCAAACCAAAGTTTTCCATCTTTATTTTCGATGATTGCATTTACATCATTATGTATCCATTGATTTTTTGGAATTGAAAGTTGGAAAACTGATGCCTGGATAGAATCTGCTTCTACTTTGCGAGGTGCCTCATTTATTTTTAAATTGGTAAAGGATTTCCCATTATAACGGCTTACTCCGGCATCTGTGCCAAACCAAATATTGCCTTGCCTATCTTCATAAATATTGGTAACCGCATTACTGGCAAGCCCATCTGCTGTTGTAAAATGTTTAAACGATTTGCCATTGTAATGATAAACGCCAGAGCCAATAGAAGCGAACCAGAGATTTCTGTTCTTATCTTCTAAAACAGAAAAGAAACGTGCTGAACTTACCTCCCGGGTAATGTTGGTAAAAGACTTTCCATCATACTTAAAAACACCATGCCATGAGGTAATCCAGATGTTGCCTTTGCTGTCTTGCTTAATGGTACGTACAATCCCTTTGGGAGCTGAAGTTGCAATTGCGTTTGTAGTTTCCATGCTATCAATACCTTTGCTTGTTTGTTGAGCCTGTGTGTACGAGTTGATTCCCGCTACAAGCATGATGATCAGGCCGTACCGAATGTTTCTTTTATTATTCATATGTTATCTAATTGATTCATCGAAATTAGTTTGATATTTTTCGGTGTGAAGGATTTCGATTGTAAATAAAAATGTAAACTTTGTAAATAATAGACTGATCACATGCATTTTAGACTAAACCCGCACCCCGGCAACCGCAAATACCTTTTTGGATTAGTATTAACCTTGCTTATTGCTATAACCTGCGCAGCGCTAAGCAGCAGCAACGGACAAGATTTTAATTTGGCAAAAAGAGAAATGCTATTTCGCAGGATTGGGCACGAGTTACTTTTGCAGACGGGCGACAGTACTTCACGTGTACTTCCGATAAAAATGATTGCCCATAACGAATACCAGATCAGCTTTGAAAATGAATTTACTTTTAAACCGGCCGCGCTTGTAAAGGTTACGCAGCGTTTGTTGGAAGGAGATCCAGCATCAGGTGATTATGTGGTTAACGTGAAGAACCGTAATAATGGCGAGGTGGTTTATGGTTTTGCAATATCAAAATATAAAAAAGGTGATATCGTATCTTGCATTGGAAGAAAGCAACCTAAAGCTCCTTACCTCATCAACCTTAAATTTAAGCCCCCACATTTTACGCTCGAAACCAATGGATATCTATTGGGTGGCCTGCCTTTTTTAGCCTTTATTGGGTTCATTTTTGTCAAATCTATTACGCCGCAGCAGACATCTCCTGAAGGCGTTCAGGATTCAGGCATGATTATGCTGGGTTCTGTATTATTTGATGCAAAAAAACGACAACTGACTGTGGATGACAACACCATCGATCTGACAGGTACTGAAACCCGAATACTAAAAATTTTCGCCGTGTTACCTAACGAGGTGATAGCAAGAAGCCGGTTGCAAAAGGAGATTTGGGAGGATGATGGCGTTATTGTGGGGCGTAGCCTGGATATGTTCATTTCTAAGCTTAGAAAAAAACTGGAAATTGATGCTCGCCTTAGCATTGTGGTGATTCGCGGTAAAGGATATAAACTTCAAATTTCTGCAGAATAAAATTTCCATAAGCGGGCTGTCCTTTTGTTCGCTGAATAATATCAGTAATCTTATTATCAGTCTTTTAATCTGTATAAGAAGTTTGAAATTCAATTTAACATCATGAAAAAAAACAACAGCCTTTTTGCTGATCGTCTGTGCTGTGGTTGCTGCACAGGATAAGAAGGAGATGTTAGATTTCAACTCATGAGGGAAGATATTCCGGGGGCTAAGAGGCTCGGCTTACAGATTATAGTTAATACCGGTAAAGAGTATATGGCTGGTTTTAGGTACATTGTTTCCCGGTATTAGGTTTTTTAACGCAATACGACAGTAACATGGGTTATGCCGCCGGACTAACGTTGAACTACTAAAACTGCAATACTTTGCTAAAATGAATTATCTGACTCGCTGGTTACTCATTCTCATAAACCAGTTTTCCATCAATTACGGATAACAGCGTATATTGCTGTGCAAGGGTATTATAAACACGGTATTTATTGCCTTTTGTTTTAAGGGCAGTAATTAAGTTTTTATAAGTGATGCGCATCCGGGCTTTGTGTGTGGCTCGTTTTTCCTCAATATCTCTGATTTCAGTTTCATTAATCGAAGCGTCGATATCGTGTCCAAGTACATGCATTTTTTCCAGTAGTTGGATGTAATTATTAAATTGCTCTTGAATTTCGTCGAATTCCATATCATAAAAACCGAAAAAAATAGAGATGGTTTTGGGAAATTCAATTGCGTTTTACATTCCGGAGATTAAATAAAGGCTGCAAACAAAATTAGAAATGTTGAGTTATTTCAGAGGAAAAGGCGATTTTAGCAAGGAGGTTGGGTGACGAAGTGTTTCTCAAGTCGATTCATTTCCAGGTAATTTTATAATGGCAAGAAGAATTTAAAATGAGACAAAGCGCAGGATTACTACTTTACCGTAAAAGCGGATCAACCCTAGAATTTTTTCTGATCCACCCGGGCGGGCCATTTTATGTAAAGAAAGATTTAGGTGTTTGGTCTGTGCCAAAAGGGGAGTTCGAACTTAATGAGGAGCCACTGGATGCAGCAATCAGAGAATTTGAAGAGGAAGTAGGAAAGAAGATTGACGGGGATTTTATTGAGTTGCAACCGATTATTCAAAAAGGCGGTAAAAAAGTGCTTTGCTGGGCAGTGGAACGGGATATTGATCCTCAAACCTTAAAGAGCAATACTTTTGAAATGCAATGGCCACCAAAATCCGGAAAAATGCAAAGTTTTGTAGAAGTAGATCGCGGAGACTGGTTTACTTATGAAAAGGCTATTCTGGCCATTAAAGATAGGCAAATCCCTTTATTGGATCAATTGATTACCATTGTGGGCTTGGGCAATTAATTGGAAGAATAAGATTTCATCTCTCGTTACCCATTTTATAATCTTGACAACTGGAAATAACTTGAAAAAATGATTCAAATACAACGCACTTCAATCATTTCTTAACCAAATTTGTTCAACCTCAAAAGATAACGAGAATGAATACGACAAAAATAGGATGGATTGGCCTTGGGAACATGGGCATTCCAATGGCAGAACAATTAATAAAGGCAGAATACCCGGTTACCGTTTACAACAGAAGCGTAGGAAAGGAAAGCAACTTAACCGCCATGGGTGCCAAGGTGGCTGAAAGTCCGCAAGAACTGGCTGCTGAAACAGATGTAATCATCATTATGGTCGCCGATGATAAAGCAATTGAAGCAATTTTTGAAGCGGAGAATGGCCTGCTTAAAGCCGACTTGAAAGGAAAGACCATTATCAATATGAGTACGGTATCGCCAGCAATCACTAAAAAGATGGCGGCCATTTGTGCGGAACAACATTCCCGCTATCTGGATGCCCCGGTTTCTGGAAGTGTAAAACAAGCTGAAACTGGCCAGTTAGTGATTATGGTTGGTGGTGATGAAGCGGTGTTTGAAGAAGTAAAACCAATCCTCGATCAATTAGGGAAGTTAAGCAAATGGGTTGGAGAAACCGGTGCAGGAAATCAAGCCAAATTGGCTATCAATTCTTTACTGGCCCTTTATACTCAGGGTTTAGCCGAAACGATTTTGTTTGCCAATGAGAAAGGAATTAAGCCGGCAGATTTGTTAGACCTTATCGGCAATGCAGCAATAGGAAATGTATTCACCAAAATTAAAGGGGAAGCAATTTTAAACGACCAATACAAAGCTGCGTTTGCTTTGAAACATATTGTAAAGGATTTGAGGCTGGCGAAAGATGAGGGCATTTCGACTCCATTGGCTAAAACCGCGTTAAAAACTTTCGAAGATGCCGAAGGGATCTATGGAGAAGAGGATTTAGTAGCCATCTTTAAAGCGTTAAAATCATAAATCGATAAGGTTTAGGGGAAAGTTTCAGGCTTTCCCCAATCTCATTACATTTTCATCAGGTTCGGATAAATCCTGATGAAAATCTGTGCCCCAACAGGGTTTTTACCATAAAGCGGATCAAGGGCTACGGCTGTTTTGTAAAGCGAAATTTGTCCGCCTAGTGCCGTTCTGAATTTATTAAAGTTTAAGATGTCGTAATTGATGCCCAGACTCAAGGCATTGACTCCAAAAGCATCATGACCATAAACAGCCTCATTCAGGTTAAGTTCTTCTGCAGATTTTTGTACATACTCATATCTGGTGTATAAAGAAAGTTTTTTAACCCGATAGGCACCTTCAAGCAAAATGGCGTTTTCTCCATCATGGCCTTTTGTTTTATTTAAGCCCCAAAGTGCTGTAGCGTTAATGTTTTTCTCCTCACCAAGTGGTAGCGAATAAACGGCTGAAGCAATTGTTCTGTTTACATTTTCATCGTTGTGTAGCGTTTCCGGGCTTTTAATCCAGCCATGTGAAACCTGTAAAGCCCAGTTTTTTGTTGGATTGTAAGATAATCTTGCACTGTAAGAATCGAACCTTGGCTTATCAAAATCGAATCGGTTTTCATTGGGCTCTCTGCCGGTAAAAGAGGAGGCCTCTATTTTAACTTTATTATACCGGTAGCCAATTGTGGCCACACCAAAAGTGATGTGTGTGCCATCGTTCCAGTGATGGGAGATTGGCGCATCTGGATTAGACAATGCCGATGGTCTGTGCATAAACGCCACTGAACCTAATGCCGGTTCGCCGGGATAACCCAGATAAAATGTTAAGTCTGATTTTTTATTGAATGCGTAGGTGTAGGCCACAGAGAGTTCTGAAAATAAATCATGCGGGTGCTGACGATCAACTAAAGGTTGCCCTTTCCAGCTTTCACCCGTTTGAAATAAAAGCGGATATCCGGCGCCACCTTCTGTAAAACGATCTAACGAAAGCATGGAACTGAAATGGAATAACCCCCGCTCTCCAACTTTCCTTTGGCCCATAAACATCAACCAGTTGGGCGCATCAAATTTATCTCCTCCACGGTTTCCCGTTTCTGCTACATCTTGTTTGGTATATCGTAAAGCTACATTTCCATGCGCCATATACATCCATTTTTTGGAATGAAACATTAAACCATACATAGGGGAAGCATCTGGTAACCATGCGGTTCCCGATCCATTTCTTTGCATGGGTAAGTTTAAAGAATAGGCATGGCTCATGGGGACTTCAGTTTTCATCCCTTTCATCTGGTGCACATGATGATCCATTTGGGTGGTGTCCTTTTTAACCGAATCGCCCATCATGTGCATTTCATGTTGTGCGCTTGCACTTAGTGCTAATCCTGATAGCAGGATTATATATAACGATAGTTTAATGTACATTTAGTAGTAGTTTTGTTTGTATGTGGTACAAAATTAAAACTAATGCTGTTGCTGGCTTTACATCATTTTTAGAAATGTTTATATAATCCCTGAGGCAATAGAAAATAGGTCTTCTTTGTCGTTAAGGTTATTCTGACAGGATTCTGTAGAGTTCCAGGTTTAAGTAGTAATGTCTTTTTCCAATAATTCTTTTTTCCAGAACAGCCATTTTTACCAGTTCATCCAGGTACTTTCTTGCGGTATTTTCTGCATAAATTCCTGCTTGTACAAGATGCTGCACACGGGTAAAAGGCTGCGTGAATATCGCATTAAAACTTATCATTTAATTAATGATCACCTTAAAAAACGTAATTTTTAATGCGTAGACCAAAAATGGCATTAAAATTTATACTAGAGTGATCCTATACCTTAAAAATCTTGATTTTTAAGGTATAATAATAAGGCATGAATTGCTAACTATTACAAACCTCGCAGGTTTTAAAACCTACTAGAATTAGTATAAAACGAATTCCATTTCCTTTTCGCTGCTTGTATTTTAACATCTTTTCCAACAGGATGCCACAGGATAGTTAACGGCTCGGTTTTTAATATATTAACCAGATTGATTACCTATTACGGCTCATTTTTATTTAACCAAGTATTATTTAAACTGATGAAAAGCCTTCATTCCATCCTGTTTGCAACCTTATTGCTGATCACTTTTACTGTTTCGGCGCAACCTAAAGCCCCTGCCTGGATACATAAAGTAGGCGCGAGAAAATTTAACTTTAAGCAGCATAATCTTTCAGCTAATGAATGTGGAGCAGTAAATGATGGTAAAACTTTGGCTACAATAGCCATTCAAAAAGCCATTGATGAATGTGCCAAACGCGGTGGCGGCACCGTTTCATTTGCGCCAGGAGAATATTTAACAGGATCCTTGTTCATTAAATCTGGTGTGAACCTTCAAATCGGTAAAGGCGTAACGTTATTGGGTAGTCAGAATATTAAAGATTACCCGGAAATTGATACGCGTGTAGCTGGCATTGAAATGAAATGGCCGGCTGCATTGATTAATATTTTAAAAGCAAACAAGGCCACCATCTCTGGTGAAGGGCTCATCAACGCTCAGGGAAAACCATTTTGGGATTATTACTGGAACTTGCGAAAGGAATATGATGCAAAAGGCTTAAGGTGGATTGTAGATTACGACGCCAAACGGCCCAGAACCATTTTAGTAGAATCTGCCAGTGATATCATTATTAAAGATGTAACCATTCAGCAGGCCGGTTTCTGGACAGTGCAGCTTTTATATTCATCTTATGTAACGGTTGACCACATTACAATTAAAAACAATGTGGATGGCCATGGTCCAAGTACCGATGGGATTGATGTGGATTCTTCTCTATGGACACTTATTCAGAACTGTGATATTGACTGTAATGATGACAATTTCTGTTTAAAAGCCGGTCGCGATTGGGATGGTTTGCGGGTAAATAGGCCAACAGAATATGTTGTTATTCGAAATTGTGTAGCGCGAAAAGGTGCGGGATTACTTACGCTGGGCAGTGAAACCTCTGGAAGCATTCGCCATGTGTGGGCAACTGATCTGGTTGGTTATGGTACCGGAAATGCCATTAATATCAAGTCGGCCAAAACACGCGGAGGCACCGTTGAGGATGTTTATTTTGGAAACATTACCATGCATGGTGTTGGCAACGTTATTCAGATTAACCCCAATTGGAATCCTGCATATAGTTATTCTACACTTCCTGCCGGCTATCATCCTGATTCTATTCCGCTACATTGGACTAAACTTTTAAATCGGGTGGTACCAGAAAGTAAAGGCATCCCGACTTTTAGAAATATAAATGTATTTAATGTAACTGCAACCAATGCTAAAAAAGCCATTAATGCCATTGGTGTAAATGGAACAATTTTGCGAAATTTCAAGTTAACAAATTTAAAAATTGCAGCTGCCACTGCAGGCAGTATTGATTTCGCCGAGAACTGGAGTTTCGACCGGGTTGAGATTACTGCTGCGGATGGATCTTCTTTAAAAGTTACGAATTCTAAAAATGTGAAGCCTTAAATAATGTTTATGAAACGCTTTTTCATTTTAGGCTGTTGTCTCTTTTTATCCTATTTCAGCCTTTTCGGGCAGGAGCTTTATCCTCCAAAATTAAAAGATGGCACCTGGCATAACGAGAAGATCAGCCTAAGGTACCATCCTGAAGGGAGGGATTTTGTAATTAAAAATGGCACCCGCCGGTTTACCCGTGCCTTATATGGCACAAATTCTGCCTTCAGGGTAGAAGCTGGAGATTTGCCAGAATTTGCGTTATACATGCCGGCAATGGGAGGCAATCTACAGCTTGGACTCATCAATGGACGAGAAAGCAAGTGGCTCATCAGAGCAGAAAATATCATAGCGAAATACCGTCCGGGATCGATGTTGTACACCATTCAAGATCCATTGCTGGGGGAAGGTACCATGAGCCTGAGCCTGCTGGCCTTAAGCAAGGGCGACGGATTGATCCTGAAAATTCGTTTTGAGCATGTAAAAACAGGTGCGGAAATATTATGGGCATTCGGTGGAGCCAGCGATCAGAAATTTAAAAGAAGCGGTGACCTGGGGATAGATCCTGAATCGTCTTTTTATTTAAAACCAGAAAATTGTAAGGCTAATGTTTTCTCAATCAATCAGCAGCGTTTTGATCTTCGGTATGGAAAGGACAAAAGCTTAACAGGCCAATTCCCTGCTTCAATCAGATTAGCAGATGCTTCAGCACTTTCCTCGCCTAGAGCCCTTGATGAATCTGCTGCTTCTCAGCAGCCACTTATTACAGGCAAAATCAAGGTTGAAAATAATAGGGACTTTTATGTGCTGATTCAAAATCCTGCAATGGATAAAGCACCGGAGAGGTGGACGCCAGAAAAGCAGTTTCTAGCATCAGCACAGGCAAGGGAACTTTTGGCCAGCCGGATTATCGTAGATACCCCTGACCCTTATTTTAATACCATCGGGGCTGCGCTGGCGATGGCTGCTGATGGTATTTGGGAAGATCCTTCTTACCTGCATGGTGCAGTTGGATGGAGAATGCGCTTGCCAGGTTGGCGCGGGCCATATGCTGCAGATCCGCTTGGCTGGCATGACCGGGCAAAAACGCATTTCAGCGCTTATGCCAAATCACAAGTAATCCATCCAGACAGTGGAGCTGTTTTAGCCGATACAACGTTCAATTTATCGCGATCTAAGGAAGCTATGGGCACCGCCATGTTTACCAATGGCTACATTAGCAGAGAACCAGATGGGAAAAATATCCGTCCGCACCATTACGACATGAACCTGGTCTACATCGACCAGCTGTTCTGGCATTTCAACTGGACGGGAGATCGTAATTATGTGAAAGAGATGTGGCCGGTAATTAAACGGCATCTGGCCTGGGAGAAGCGGGTTTTTGATCCGGATAACAATGGCCTTTATGATGCTTATGCTGCTATTTGGGCAAGTGATGCACTGCAATATAGTGGCGGAAGCGGCACCCATAGCTCCGCCTATAATTATCGGGCTAATATACTCGCCGCAAAGATTGCACCCTTGATTAATGAAGATGCAAGACCTTATCAACAGGAAGCAGATTTGATATTAAAGGCCATGAATGCACAGTTATGGATGCCTGAAAAGGGTTGGTTTGCGGAATATAAAGATGCACTCGGCCTGCAAAAAGTTCATCCGGCTGCTGGTTTATGGACCATTTACCACAGCATTGATTCAGAAGTTCCTGATGCTTTCCAAGCCTGGCAAAGTTTACGATATGTGGATACCAACATTCCCCATATCCCTGTGCGGGCGAATGGCCTGGAAGATCAAGGCTACTATACCTTATCTACCACCAACTGGATGCCTTATGAATGGTCGATAAATAATGTTGTTTTGGCAGAATCTACCCATACTGCTTTGGCTAACTGGCAGGCGGGCAGAACGGAGGAAGCTTTTAAACTATGGAAAAGCGAATTGTTAAGCAGCATGTATCTCGGCGGAAGTCCTGGTAATTTTGCACAGGTTTCGCATTACGATGCTACTTTAGGAGAATCTTACCGGGACTTTGGCGATCCCGTTGGAATTAATTCAAGGGCTCTTGTTGAAGGGCTTTTTGGAATAGTTCCGGATGCGTTGAATAAAACCTTACTCATCAGGCCGGGGCTACCTCAGGAATGGGATCATGCCCGTTTGAAGATTCCTGACCTCGATTTGTCCTTTAAAAAGAAAGATAATAAAGAGGAATACAAATTAACCCCATCTTTTGCCTTGCAAATGGGATTAAAAATGAGGCTTAAAGCCAAAAGCAATGGCATCGTTTCTCTTAAAGTAAACGGAAAGCAAATCGACTGGAAAAATGTTGACGATGCAATTGCAGCACCTCAAATCGAATTTAGTGTTCCGCCAGCAAAAACTTATCAGGTTGAAGTGGTATGGACAAAAGATAGTTTATCGAAAACTAAGCTGGCAGATAAATATATTTTGGGTTCTCAGATTCAGGTAGCTTTTGCTGATGCGAAGATTATCAAAATTTATGATCCACAGGGTGTTTTGGGTCTGGCCACAACAGTGGATGGAAACCTGAAAGCAACAGTTAAGGGAGAAATAGGCAACCGTACCGCCTTCGTTCAGTTAAAAAACCATGAATTTACCTATTGGTACCCTTTATGCTTTGAAATTACAAAAAGGGATCAAAAAGAGGAAAGCCTCAACCTAGCAGATGCCAAATGGAAGCGACAGAAATTTGAAACGATAGATTTAACTCCATTTTTCAACGATCAGGTTGGGCAAATCTTTAAGAATAAATATTTAAGTCCGAGGCCGAATACCACGACGTTGCAATTGCCAAGCCAGGGTATTGGCGACTGGACCAACACGAAACTTCATCCTGAGATCACAGACACGGGGTTACGTCAATTGGCTGGGGCGAAAAATGAATTTACATTGCCATCCGGCATCGTCTTTAGCACACCATCAACCCCTCCGCTTAAAAATATCATTTATACTTCCCAATGGGATAATTATCCGGCTCAGGTTGGAATTCCAATTTCGGGAAAGGCTAATGCCGCTTTCTTCTTGGTTGCTGGTTCTACGAACCCGATGCAAAGCAGAATGGATAATGGTGAAATTGTGGTTTACTATACTGATGGTTCAGTCGAGAAGTTATCATTACGAAATCCCGAAAACTGGTGGCCGATAGAACAGGATCTTTACATAGATGGCTTTGCTTTTGATACCGGCGCCGACCGGCCTGTTCGGGTACACCTCAAAACCGGAAAGGTTATCCCTGCCGCTGATGATAGCTGGAACGGAAAGGAAATTGAAGGTGGGGCCGCCACAGCATTGGGAATTAAGCTGGACCCTGCAAAAACACTCGCTAAAATAACAATTTCGGCGCTTTGTAATGATGTAGTGGTGGGGCTGATGGCTGTTACTTTAAGCAGGTAATGGAACATGTAAAAGCGGATCCTCACTGCGCAGATTGAGCAGTGATATTTTGAATTTAAATAAAATTATAAATGATGCAGATTTCTATATTAAACAAGATAACAGCTGTTTTATTACTCGCCATTTTGGTTAGAAGTGAGCGCATATTTGCGCAAATTAACCGTGAAGCATTGGTTAAACGACACAATGTTGTGGTGAGGAAAGTTGATTCGCTTGCTTCGCTATCGGTTGGTAACGGGCGGTTTGCTTTTACTGTAGATGCCACCGGACTTCAAAGTTTCCCGGATCGTTATGCAAAGGGCGTTCCGCTGGGTACCCAATCGCAATGGGGTTGGGGGTCGTTTAAAAATGACGCTGACTATAAAATTACCGAAGCTTATCGTTATTACAATCAATATGGCCGCAAAATTCCTTACACAGTTCAGTTGAATGAAAATCCGCGTACAAAAGCAGCAAGTAACTATTTTCGGCAAAATGTACATCGCTTACAACTTGGCAACATCGGGTTTGAGTTGATTAAAAAAGATGGAAAAGCAGCCACAATAAATAATATTGAAAACATCAATCAAATCCTGAACCTCTGGAATGGAGAAATCAAAAGTAGCTTTACGCTGGAAGGTGTTCCGGTGGAAGTGATTACCATCGGTCACCAGGATCTTGACTTGATCAGTGCTTCCGTATCCTCACCTTTAATTGCAGCTGGCAGATTAAAAGTTAGTATTCGATATCCGTACCCAACGGGCGAATGGGCGGATGTAGGAAACAATTGGGAAAGTGCAGAAAAGCATCGTTCTACATTATTAAATCAAACTTCCAATACAGGGGAAATTAAACATGAGGTGGATTCTGCCACCTATTTTACCAGTATCTCCTGGAAAGGTGTAGCTAAACTTGCAGAAAAAAAGCAGCATCATTTTACCCTGACACCAGATAGATCGGCTAAAGTTTTCAGTTTTAGCTGCCTTTTTGCCGAGCATCATGGGCAGACAGGAATTCTGTCTTTTGCCCTTACGCAAAGCAATAGCAGCGCTAAATGGAAAGCTTTTTGGGAAAGCGGGGCTGCGGTAGATTTTGACGGAAGTACAGATAAAAGGGCCTTTGAACTGGAACGAAGAATTATTTTATCAGAATACCTCACTAAAATTCAATGTTCGGGCGATTTTCCACCGCAAGAAACAGGATTAACTTATAACAGCTGGTTTGGGAAACCACACCTGGAAATGCATTGGTGGCATGGCGTACATTTCGCACTCTGGGGCCGGCCGGATTTACTGAGCCGAAGTACCGATTGGTATTTCAAAGTTGCTGATAAGGCAACGCATATTGCTAAAATACAGGGTTTTGAAGGTTTGAGGTGGCAAAAAATGACCGATAATAAAGGCAACGAAAGTCCATCGTCTATAGGAGCCATGCTCATCTGGCAACAGCCACATTTTATTACTTTCGCTGAACTGGAATATCGTTCAAAGAAAGACCGGAAGGTTCTGGAAAAATACAGCGACCTTGTTTTTAAAACGGCAGATTTTATGGCCTCTTTCGCACATTTTGATGTAGAAAAAGGCCGTTATGTTTTAGGCCCGGGGTTGATTCCCGCGCAAGAAAGATTCAAGGCAGAAACTACTTTTAACCCGACTTATGAATTGGCTTATTGGGAATGGGGATTGAAAACGGCCCAAGAGTGGCGGCTCCGTCTGGGCATGGAACGCAACAAAAAATGGGATGATGTAGTGGCCAAACTTTCCCCATTACCCGTGCAAAACGGCGTCTATCTGGCTGCGGAAAGTGCACCGGATTCTTACACTAATCCCGAATATAAAACAGACCATCCATCTGTACTGGCTACTTACGGGATGTTGCCAGAAACGAATTTGCTCAATAAAACAACCATGCAAAAAACTTTCGATTTGGTATGGAAAGAATGGGGTTGGAATGATACCTGGGGTTGGGATTTTCCGATGACTGCTATGACAGCGACACGTATGGGGATGCCAGAGAAAGCGATAGATGCGCTCATGATGAATGTTCAAACGAATACCTATCTGGTCAATGGTCATAACTATCAGGATGAACGATTGCGGATTTATCTGCCTGGAAATGGTGGATTGCTAACTGCTATTGCCCTGATGTGCGCGGGATGGGATGGGAATGATCGGGTTAATCCGGGTTTTCCGAAAGATGGAACCTGGAAAGTTAAATGGGAGGGTTTTAGGAAGATGATGTAAGTTTGAAGGTTAGGAGGGGTTAGAAGGTTAGTTTGGGTTATTAAGATGGGTTAGGATTGGTTAGAAGGTTAGTTTGGGTTAGAAGTTTAGGATTGGTTATTAAGATGAGTTAGTATAGGTTATATGTAGCATAATTAGCTATTAGTTTACTTAGGGTAGCATCTTTTTAGAAAGAGCTATAGAATAACCACCTAATCAGATCACAACTTTAAAAATTCACGTAACCTCTGCTAACCCTCTAACCATTTATTAGAAATTCGACTAACCTTTATTAACCCTCTGACCAGATTACAACATTTAGAAATTCACCTAACCACCTAACCCTCTAACCGTTTATATCCGCTAAACAAATTGATTCAACAGTAACACACCCAGCAAGCCCAGTACGGAAACAATACTTTCCATGATTGTCCATGTTCCGAAAGTTTGTTTAAGCGTCAGGTTAAAATATTCCTTAAACATCCAGAAGCCTGTGTCGTTAACATGCGAAAACATTAAACTTCCGGCACCGACAGATAAAACCATGAGTTCTGGTGAGGCATGCTGACCAATTAATGGCAACACCATTCCAGATGCTGTAACTGCTGCAACTGTTGCAGAACCTAAGGTTACGCGAAGTGATGCAGTGATTAACCAGGCCAGCAAGAGTGGCGAAAGACTCAAGTTTCCGGTTAACGCTTTTACGGTTTCACCCACACCGCTATCGATTAAAATTTGCTTGAAAGCGCCGCCTGCGGCAATAATTAAAACAATCATGGCGATACTTTTTACACCTTCGGCGCAAGATTCCATCGCTTTTTCGATGCTGGCATTTTGAACGAAAAGTGTAATGATAACAGATAAAAGTAGCGCTGCAGTAGGATCTGCCAAAAAGATAAACAAGGATTTACCAAAGTAATTAACGCTTATTCCGCTACCTATTGTGCCGGCAACAATTAGCACCACCGGAAGCAAAGCGGTGATAAAGCTCTTGGCCGAACCAGGCAAACCTTCACTTTCTTCAATTACAAAATCTTTAATTACAGCAGGTTGGATTTTATTCATGATTAACCGCGGAAAGTAAATTCCGGCGATTACAGCGATGGGTAAGCTTAAAATCAATCCATAAATGAGCGTTTGGCCAATATCTGCATGGAAAATTCCGGCAAGTGCAACCGGACCCGGATGCGGCGGTAAAAAACCATGCGTTACCGAAAGAGCAGTTGCCATGGGCAAGCCAATATAAAGCTTTGATAAACCTGTAGCTGCAGAAATGGCGAACACCAGTGGAATTAAAACCACAAAACCAGCGTTATAAAAAAGTGGAATCCCGACAAGTAACCCGGTGAGCAATACGGCCCATTGGATGTTTTGTTTTCCAAAAGCTTTAATCAGAATAAAAACAATTTTCTTTGCGGATCCGCTATCTTCAATCAGTTTTCCCATCATGGCACCCAGGGCAAGTACCATCACCATACTCCCCAGTGTATTGCCAATTCCATTGCTGATGGCGCCCATTACCTCCTTTGCTGGCATTCCTAAAAGTAATCCAGTAATGATGGCTACTGCAACCAGCGCAATCATGGGGTTGATCTTTTTTAAGATCATTACAAAAAGCAATAAAATGCCGAATAGAAGAATGAACAAAGACATGGTTAGATTGGGTTAAACCGCAATTTACTTTTTTATCGTGATTGTTCGTCCTGTTACCAGGTGAAATTCAAAAATCTGGTATAAGCCGTCGTCATTTACTTCAATGCTTTCTACCAAACCGGTTTTACTAAAGGTATCGGTTACCATGTCACCAATTTTTACTTCTCGTAGCATATCATTTGGCGTTTCGCTATTTAGTCTAATCATAGGTCAAAAGTAGGGTTATAAAACATCTTTCAAAGTGAGTTCAAAATCTTCTTTGATGAAAATCCATTCTTTAGACTTCAAACAAATCGGATCAAAATCCAGATCAGCATGACTAAAATTTTGAAAGTTTGTAAGAATTTTTTCTCTGTCATGTGTCCACTCAAATCTTTTCCGATGTAGGTCGATCATTTGATCAACGGTGTAAGTTTCCAATAACTCATGTAAATCCCAGTAATCTTTCTTTCGGCCGCCTCTTAAAATTACATCTACTTTCATGGCTATTATTTCTTCAATGGTTGCCATTCTGATATCATCGCGAACCAAGTAATTCTGAAAAAAAGGATCCATTGCATAATATAGATCAAGCTTAATTTGATTATCCTGATCATGACCTACTAAATAGGATTTTCCCATTCCTGAAGTTCCACGGAAATCACCTGTCACAAATTTATATTTCCCAAGTAGAAACTTTTCAATGGAATCAAAGTTTACTGAGCGATATGGTGCATCTGTAAATAAATCAATATCGATGGACATGCGATGACCTAAATATAAACTCAATGCGGTACCTCCAACCAATCTAGAATCTTTCAGTTCTTTTGCTTGCATTAAGTCTATTAAAATAGCTTTCAGAAATTTATTTACGGTATTCCAGTGTAGCATTTAAATCGATTATGCGTTATTGAAGGCGCTTATCTGAATTTCCGGCAGTGTTGGTCAATGCCTTTTTGATTTTCTCTAAGCCGTAAAATTTTTCAATTTCAGCGATTTCAGCTTTGTTTCCCCTTTCAAATACCCGCTTAATTACCGACTCATATTGCGCTTCCCAATCGATTCGATCAATATCTGTATCCCAAAAAAGGGCTTTCCTTAAAATTTTTAAGTCAGGCTTATCATTCAATAATAGCTTTTCTTTTTTAATTTCATAATAAGCCTGCAAAACCAACATTGTTCCTTCTTCTAGGTCTAAAGCCCGATCGATTTTAATAGAAAGCAAGGGCGTTAGTCCCCTTCTGCCTTTAGAAACTTCATTTATAATTTGTGGATATTCTTTTAAGGAAAGGGCAAAGGGTCTTTTTTTAATTTTTCTTTTTTTTAACTCTCTTTCAAGAATAATCCCCGGATGAATTCCCTTATATTTTTCAAATGAAGATGTCATAATCAAATATAAACAAATTTGTTTATATTTTTATGCGTGCTTAAATCAATAAATTTTTATTTGCAATACTTCAGCCAGACAAGCAAATCAAATGGATAGCTTATAAACTGATAAAGTTATCGTTTTTTGCGAATCAATTACTTCATAAGCGTGTATCATGTGATATGGCAATATTTACAGAAAACGACTTTAGGCAACGCTGCCAAGATTTGACTAATAGTCTGAGCCTAAAACAGAAAACACGATCAGTAATTATTGATCGTGTTTAGTCCATACAAGGTCTTCAATTTCGTAACCTATTTCTTTTGCCTTTTTAAGATAAGCCGTTTTAACTTCTTCGGGAATTGTTGGTGTTCTGGAGAGTATCCATAAATAGTCAAGGCTATTTCCGGCAACCAGCGCGTATTGGTAGTCTTTATCAATTTCGATGACATTATAACCGGCGTAAAACGGGCCAAAGAACGAAACCTTTAATCTTGCCTCATTTTCTCCATTAACAAACTTCGCTTTACCGACGCTTTGTTTCCACTCTTTTTTAACGTAATTGTATCCCCGGTTGTCTACTTTAATCGTCCCATCATCCTGAATGGAATAAGTGGCAGTAACATTATTTAAATCTTTTTCAAATTTGAAGTCCATCCTGGCGATTTCAAACCATTTACCTAAATATTTATCTTTTTTAAAAGGTTTAATTGCTGTTGCTCCTTTTGGGATCGATACCCCGCAGCCGACATAGCTAACTACGATAATCCCTAAAGTTGCCAGTAGCAGGGTATTTCTAAGCTTATTGTTCATTTTTAATTCAATTTGCTTAAAAAACACCCTGCTATTCAAAATGTTTCCGAGGTTCGAGATTTAACAAGCGCTTATATTCATAAAATGTTCCGGGCATTAACTTCCGGATCTCAAAATTTTAAGTGGAGGCTGATTTAAAATGCTTCTTGTACTTAATATGCCGGTAACCACTACCAATAAGATTACTGAACCAAAAAGTAATAGCGTAGCTGGAAAAGGTGGAATAAATGCCGCATCGAATGTGAATTTTGCTAAAGCCCAGCTTCCGCCAATGGCCAAAATTAATCCTGCACCAGCCGCAAAGGCACCTAAGAAAAAGTATTCTATGGCATTAATAGCCAAAATTTGTTTTTTACTGGCTCCCATGGTTCTCAGCAAGATACTTTCTTTTGTGCGCTGATTTTTACTGGTTAGTACGGCAGAGATCAACACAATCCATCCGGTAACCATACTGAAACCAGCCATAAATTGAATCACAAATCCAATTTTGCCCAATAAGTCATCCAGTAATTTTAACACGAGATCCAGATCGATCACGGAAACATTTGGAAAATTCTGCACTACTTCTCCCTGGAATTTAGCAGAAACCTCATTGGAAGGCACACGAGTCATCAATACATGAAACTGTGGCGCCTGTTCTAAAACTCCTGAAGGGAAAACCACCCTGAAATTGGTTTGCATTCTGCTCCAGTTCACTTCTCGCAAACTTCCGACAATTGTCGGGATCATCATTCCCTGAACATTAAACAAAATTTTATCATTTAGTCCGACGTTGATTTGCTGCGCATAACGCTGATCAAGTGAGATCAAAATCGGTTCATTGGGCTTAACTTTGCCTATCCATTTCCCGGCAGTAATTTGTTCTGCGGCAGTTAAAGTGTCTTGATAAGTAGCACGAAGTTCGTTGCGGTAAGCCCGACGGTTACTGGTATCTGCACTGGATGTTTTGCCATTAATTTCTTCTATCCGCATGGTGATGACGGGAACCTGATTCATCAATGGTAATTTGAAAGATTTGGTCAGGCTGTCTAAACCATTTTTTTGTGCATTCTGGATGTCAAACATCACAATGTTTGGCTGGTTGCTTCCAGAAGAAAGCGTTACCCTGCTCATTAAAATTCCCTGAACAAAAAATAATGTACAAATAAAAGCTGTCGATAGTCCGATGGAAACGGTGAGCATCAGAGTTTGATTATTCGGACGATACAGATTTGCAAATCCTTGTCGCCAAAGATAGCTGATGGAATTTGGTAAAAGCTTCCTCACCAGAAACATTAAGATTTTGGAAAGTAATATTAATAGTAAAAAAGCAATTCCAATGCTTGCGGTGAAGGCAACTGTTTGCAGCCAGCTTTTCATTTGCAGATGGGTAAAGCCTACCACAAACGCAACCATGAGGAGATAAACCAGCCAGATCAATGGATCCTGCTTTTTACCTGCGCGTTCAAAGGATATCCTAATGGCATTTAGCGGCGAAATTTTTCTTACTGAAAGCAGCGAAGGCAGTGCGAAGAGAATGGAAATGATCAATCCTAATAAAATACCTTGCGCCACGGCAGCCCAGGATACCTGCATGGTGATTTCAACCGGAAGAAAATCTTTAAGTACAATGGGCAGCAAAAACTGAATTCCTGTACCCAGTATTGACCCCAGCACGGCTGCAACAAGGCCGATGAAAAAAATCTGAATAAGGTAGATGAAAAATGCGTGCCGTGCTTTTAGCCCCAGGCAGCGTAACGTAGCTATTGCACTGAGTTTCTCTTGAATATAAACATGGATGGCACTTCCAACGCCAACGCAACCCAAAAGTAATGCGATAAAACCTGATAGCGCAAGGAAACGATTCACATCTTTGAAAGACCTTCCTGTTTGTTCCTTTCGCGATTCAACGGTATCAGCATCAAAGCCTTCACTTTCCAGTTTTGGCTCATTCTTTTTTACCCATTCATCAACCCCCGATGGATCATCGTATTTATAATAGAACTTATTGTTGATCCGGCTGCCGGTTTTAATGAGGTTGGTTTTCGCCAAAAACTGCATTGGAATGTAGACTGTTGGCGCTACGGTGGCGGCAATTCCGGTTTGTCCGGGTGCCTTGATCAGTGATCCAAGTATTTTAAAGCTAACTTCGCCAACTTTAAGCGAGTCGCCTACTTTCGCGCCAAACTGCAACATCAAGGTTTGATCTACCAGTGCATCCTGTCCGGACTGGAAGTTTTTTCCAGCTTCAATGGGTAGGGTTTCGAGCGTTCCATAATAAGGGTAGTCGCCTTTTAATGCTTTCATCTGCACAAGCCTGCTTCCACCACCTTTCTTAAAATAGATCATAGACGCAAAGGTTTTCTCCTGCGAACGGTCATTCCCGAGGGTATCGAGCATTTTCTGCATGGCTTTGCTTACACCTTTTCGGCTGTCTAAAACCAAATCAGCTCCGGTAAGTTCCTTTGCCTGTGCATCAATATCATGTTGTAAATTATCTTTGAATGAATATACCGCTACCAGGGCGGCAATGCCCAATACAATGGAAGATATAAAAAGCAACAGCCTCGACCGGTTTTTCCGGCTATCCCGCCAGGCCATTTTAAATAGCCAGGATAATTTAATGCTTTGACTAGGGAGCTTATTCTGCATAACCTTGGTTTTCATCAGAAATAATTGCACCACCTTTAATTTTTATAGTTCTACTGGTTCTGGCCGCAAGTTCCAGATCGTGGGTTACAATCACCAATGTGGTGCCTGCATCTTTGTTCAGGTCGAATAAAAGTTTAATTACTTTTTCGCTGGTTTCCGCATCGAGGTTTCCGGTGGGTTCATCAGCAAAAAGAATAGCAGGTTGATTGGAAAACGCCCGTGCTAAAGATACGCGTTGCTGTTCTCCGCCAGATAATTGAACCGGGTAATGATGTGAACGATCTGCCAGGCCAACCTTATCCAATAAATCCATTGCCTGCGCTTTAATGTTTTTTGCACCGCGTAGCTCTAATGGAACCATTACATTTTCTAAGGCAGTTAAGGTTGGTAATAGTTGAAAATTTTGGAAAATAAAACTTACATATTGATTGCGCACCGCTGCACGCTCATCTTCATTAAGTTTCTCAAGGGCGATGCCGTTAAGCTCAACGGTACCACTAGTGGCGCGGTCAAGACCGGCGCATAAACCAAGCAAGGTAGTTTTGCCGCTCCCGGAAGGCCCTGTAATGGCAACTGTTGAAGCGCTTTCGATTGCAAAATTGATATTATTCAGTACGTTCAGTTCACGCCCGGCACTTTGATAAATTTTATTTACGCTGCGAATATTTAAAATACTTTCCAATCGTTTATTTTTTAGGATTTGTATGTGGATATTAGGCCAAACATAACCGCAGTTGAGCTGTTAAGTTAGTGGCTTTTTTTATTAGAGAATTAATTAGATATTATGTTACGAAAACGCTTGACGGGCCTATTTGTTTTGGCTTTACTGCTCGCAGCTTGTGGAAACAAGCGAAGCAAAGAGCAGAATAATCAAACTTTAGATTCTGCTGACCAAACTACCCAATCATCAGGAAAGCAACTTAAAAATATACTTTTTTTTGGAACCAGCCTAACCGCAGGTTATGGCCTTGATCCAACTGAAGCGTACCCGGCTTTGATTCAAAACCGGATTGATTCGTTGAAAATGCCCTACAAGGTTATTAACGGCGGATTAAGCGGTGAAACTTCTGCCGCAGGCAAGAGCAGGATTTCCTGGTTGCTCAAACAGCCCATCGATGTGTTTGTGCTAGAGCTTGGTGCAAATGATGGTTTACGTGGACTCCCAGTGGCACAAACCACTAAAAATCTGCAGAATATTATTGATAGCGTGAAGCTAAAATACCCTGATGTAAAAATGGTGATGGCTGGCATGCAGGTTCCGCCGAATATGGGTACAAAGTACGCCGAAGATTTTAAGAATATTTTTCCAACATTGGCAAAAAAGAACAACATGGCATTGGTGCCTTTCCTGTTGGATAAAGTAGGAGGTGTGCCCAAACTTAACCAGGAAGATGGGATTCATCCAACGGCAGAAGGGGATAAAATTCTAGCTGAAAACGTTTGGGTAGTATTGAAAGATGTGTTGACTAAAAATTAGATTGGATAGGAGCGTAAGCATAGGATTGTAATTTTATTAGTTTAGGTACGTTACTTTTCGCTTTTGTATACTCTCTGTTACAATTATTCGTTTTTAGAATTATTTGGTAAATTTAGTTATCAAATGCTACGCATATGGAAGACCTAAAAAACGATACAAAAGTTACCGCGTTTCTTAACCGAATAAAATCTGAATGGCCTGGAGTGGTTGAGCGATTTGAATTCAAAACCGCTTCTGTTATTTATGTTCATTTAAAAGCAGGAATTTCTAGTGGTGAATTCTTAAGTAAGCTTGCTAAAAAGGTAGAGCGCCTGGTCGATTTTAGCAATCCAATTATTCTCTATCACATTGAAAGTGATGGAATGAACCTGAAGTCACATCCAATTAACTGGTATACTTCTTTATATCCATCGTCTTAACTGTCGGTAGAAAGCCCGGGTTTCTGGCTGTTATCCCGAAATCTGTTAGTATCCAAAGGTCACGGCCACTTCTTCCAGTAACATTAAAAGCTCTTCTGTAAAAAGCAGGCAATACAACTTGGCCGACTTCAACTTTTTTGGTAAGAAACCATAATACTTAAAGAAGTTGGCGCTGAAGTTGGAGGAATTTTTATAGCCGAGATCTGCTGCAACCTGACTGACTGGCATTTTTTGTTTGGTTAGCATTTTTTTTGCCACCTGCATTTTATGGTCATTCAGGAATGCAAAAACCGTTTGCCCGAAAATCAGTTTGAAGTATTTTTTCAGGTAATTTTCATTTGTGCCTACTTTCCGGGCCAGGCTGTTTAAAGAAATAGATTCCTTTAAGTTATTAATTAAAATATCTCTTGCCATTTGAATGGGCTCCAGCATGCGCAATGGCACTTCCAAAGTTTCTATATGTTGGTTTACTGCTTTAATCTGGCTTTCAATAAGGCACAGCAATTCGATCGTTTTGGCGTGCAGATAGGTTGATTTGATTTCATCAGGATATTGACAGCTGAACATATTATCCAATATATTAATGATTTCGACATCCATAGGCATTTGTTTATTCAACGCAATGGACTCGTAAAATGAACTAAACTTCTGACAACTTAAACGAAGGAAGTAAATATCATCAGGCTGCTCCAGGTAATTAATGAAAAAGCGGTAGTTGTTTTCTTTGTATTCATTCAGGATCAGGTATTGATTTGGTAAGAGCAAAATTTTATGGTGCTCTCCATCTACCTTGATGGTGGCCGAATTGCTGAAGAGGATGTAGAACTCTTCTGGAATAATTTTTAGGTTGTGGAGATAAAAACCACCCGCATTAATCTGTACCCTATGCAGCCATATCCCATCAATTTTAAGTTCTGAGCGCTTAGATTTTTTACTCATTTTATGCGCAGAAAAGAGGTCAGTAATCAGGTCTTGATTATTTCCGTTTCGGGTTATAAAATTTCCTTTATCTGGCATTTTGAGGTTGATGTTAGTGATACTTTTGCCCAAAGTTACTATTTATTTAGACTATATATAAATAGTAGACGACAAATCACAAACAGATAATCTATGAAAAAAAGCTTACTTATTTTTTTCTGTGCCATTACGCTTTCTCTATATGCGCATGCACAGCGAACAACAATTACCGGAAAGGTTACCGATGCCTTGCAAAAGCCACTTGTAGGTGCGAGTGTGTTTGTAGCTGGTAAGAATGAAAGTGTTTATACCGATCAATACGGTGCGTTTGCTATCGCAGCCAATATTGGCGATCAGCTGTCTATTGCCTACGTGGGCTTTAAAAGGCAAACAATCTTATTAACCAGTGCAAGTAATAACCGGCGCATTATTTTAGAAAATGAAGAAAATCAGCTTGCAGATTTGGTTGTAACAGGTGCTTTGGGGATTAAAAGATCGGCAAGAGAACTAGGTACCAGTACGCAAACCATTAAAGATGACTACCTTAATCAAGGTAAAACCATTAACCCGCTAAATGGCTTAACCAGCAAGGTTTCCGGATTAAGGGTGAATATGTATGATAGTAAAGTAGATCCGCAGATTCAGATTGTGATGCGTGGCTCGAGATCCCTAAACCGTACCAAAAATGAACCCTTATATGTACTAGATGGGGTTCCGGTTCCAACCATTGGCAGAATCAATCCAAATGATATTGAAGAGATTACCGTATTAAAAGGAGCAAATGCAGCGGCTTTATACGGCTCTGAAGGCGTAAACGGTGCTATTATGATTACCACTAAACAAGGTGCAAAAGGGCGTGGAAGGGTAACGTTTTCTAATACCACCACATTTTCTAAAGTGATGATGTTGCCGCCCGCCCAAAATACCTTTGGCCAGGGTGTAAACGGTGCTTATGTACCCACCCAATATGAAAGCTGGGGACCTGCATTTGATGGCTCCCTGAAAAATGTTGGTGCTGTTTTACCAAATGGAACACAGCCGCAGGCACGGTATGCAGCACCGGATAAAGATAACAGATTGGAGCTGTTCGATACCGGATTTAACATCCAGAACGACGTTTCATTTTCCGGTGGAGATGATAAATCAACTTACTTTTTGTCTGCACAGGATGTGAAAATTAAAGGCATTATCCCTGAAGATGAGAGCAGAAGAACTGGTGCCAGGTTTAACGGAACCCGGAAGTTTGGCAAGTTAAATACTTCGTATAATGTAAATTACGTGCTTTTTAATAAAAACACCACGCCTGATGGGCCGTGGATTACCGCTTATCAATTGCCGGCTAATTTCGATTTCAACAGCATGAGAAACTGGCAAGACAAGACATCCAGTGCTAACCCGGCAAATTTCTTTACAGATCAGCAGAAAAATCCATACTTCCAGATCGACAACTATCGTGATGATACTAAGCAGCAAACCCTTAATGGAAAAGTTGAATTAGATTATCAGTTTACCCCATGGTTCAAGGCGCTTTATCGTTTTGGTTACTATTCTACTGTCGCAGAAACCAGAAGTACAGTCGGCAAATTTGAGGGAGCAGGGCAAAGAAATGTAAACGGGTCGGTAAATGATGGTTCTGATAATTTTAGAAAAATGAACAATGATCTTATTCTGAGTTTTAATAAAGACTTTGGAAAGTTTACGACTCGGTTATTGGTAGGACAGAACTTAAGGAGCGATTATAGCAAGGCGCAAACCTTAAGTTCGGCCAATCTGTTGTTCCCGGATTTATTTAATCAGGGAAGTGGACTGGGGCAGGTATCCGGACGAAGTACCATCACCAAGTTCCGATCTATGGCAACCTACGGGGAATTTACAGCTGGTTACAACAACTATTTATTTTTAACCTTAACAGGAAGGAACGATTGGGTCTCTACCTTGAGCAAAGAAAACCGTTCTTATTTCTATCCGGGTGTGAGTTCTTCTTTTGTGTTTTCTGAGGCCATCGCCCCTCTAAAAAATAGCAAGACACTTTCTTTTGGTAAAGTATATGCATCTTATAACAAAACAGGAAATAACACCCTGAATCCGTATTCATTAAATAATCCATACAGCCAGGCGAATGGTTTTCCATTTGGTAACCTCGTTGGTTTCCTTCCGGGATCAACCTTTCCGAACCCGGATATTGAACCAGAATTTGTTACCTCTTACGAAGCAGGCATCCAGTTGGGATTATTCAATAACCGCCTGAATTTTGAAGGTGCTTATGTGTTTTCAGATTCTAAAGGGCAAATTTTTAATGCAACTACATCGCGTGCTACGGGTTATGCCAGTGCAAGGGTAAACGCTGGGCGATTAACCAACAGTGTGATCGAGTTAAATTTAAATGGAGATATCATCCGCAATGCGAATTTCAAATGGAATTTAGGCTTTAATTATACTTACATTAATAATCAGGTGGAAGAACTTTTCGAAGGCTTACAGTCTTTCAATATCTTCCGTCAATCTTATGCCAATATTGGTCAGGCATACCCAAGCCTGCAGGTGAGTGATTATAAAAGAGATCCTAACGGAAACGTAGTTATTAATGCAGCGAATGGAAATCCTGTTTTGGCCACAGAAGCTACCCATTTAGGTACCATGGTTCCGCCACACCAGATGGGATTAAATACCATGGTTACGTATAAAAATATCAGTTTAGGCGCACAGTTTGATTGGAGAATGGGCGGGTGGTTATATTCGGAGATTGTACCAAGAATGTACACCGCCGGAACTCACCCTGCGACAGTAGAATTTAACCGTCAGCCTTTTATTTATCCAAATTCAGTAATCGAAACATCGCCTGGCGTTTTTGCGCCAAATACGACTGTGTTATCTAGAGGTGATAAAGCTTTTTGGCAGGCACAGGGTGCGGTGCAAAGCAACACTGCAGCAAAATCTGATTTTTTCAAAATGCGGGAGCTAAACGTAACCTATAACTTCCCTGCGAAATTATTGGCTAAACAAAATGTAATTAAAGAGGCAAGGCTAAGCTTTATCGCGAACAATTTGTTCCTGATCAGACACAAAGATAATACTTATGGGGATCCGGAATATTTATACAATGATACCGATGGTTACATCAGTTTCCGCCAGGTTCCGCCTTACAGGACGTTCGGTTTTAATGTTAACGTGGTATTTTAATTTAAAAACAATGAAAAGAAATTTAAGCATATATCTATTTACAGGACTAATCCTGATTGGTTTTAGTTCTTGTGAAAAGTTTTTGGATGTAAATGATGATCCAAATAATCCGGTTAATGAAAATTTACCCTTAAGTGCAAAGCTACCTGCCGCACTTTTGAGTACGGTAAATCAGGAAGCCATTCAGCTGAACCAACTGGGCGCTTTTTGGGGCGGTTACTGGGGTACGAATAGCGAAGGTATTAACCAATATTTTAAAGAAAAGAGTTATGATGGTCCGTCAATCAGGCATCAGCGTGATGGTATTCCAATTTGGGAAAATGGCTTCCAAAACTTACTTTATTATCAGTTAGTAAAAGAGCAGGCACAAACAGAGGGAGCAGGGTATTACACCGGAATTGCCAAAATTATGCAGGGATGGCACTTTCTAAGGTTGGTAGATATTTACAATAATATTCCATTTGATGACGCTTTACAGGGTACGAAGTTTCCAACCCCGCGCTACGAAACTGGCGAGGCAGTTTATCAAAAATCTATTAACCTAATTACAGAAGGTATTAGCGAGGTTAAAGCTGCAGCAGCTGACGTAACGATTGCAAGGGCGGATATCATTTTTAATGGTGCTAAACCATTGTGGGCTAAGTTTGGTAATACCATCAAGTTGAGGGCGTTAATTCGTCAGAGTGAAAAAAATAATCAGGCTTATATCACAGCTGAAATTCAGAAAATTGTGGCAGAAGGAAGTGGTTATTTGGAACTTAACCAAAATGTAACGTTAAAGCCTGGATATGAAAATACTGCAGGTAAAATTAATCCATTCTGGGAAACCTATTACCGTAATGTGCAGGGCGCAACAACTGCTGCTTATGATAACCTGCGGCCGACAAGTTTTTTAATTGATCAATATAAACAGCGGAACGACCCACGTTTGGCAAAAATCTATCAGGCAGTTGCCGGCGATTATAAAGGCGTTCTCTTTGGAAACCCAAATGCTGCGTTAGAATACAATAGAACAGCAACTTCAGCACTTCGCGGTCCGTTGGAGAACGGTAATGCACCTGCAGGATTATTAAAAAGTGCCCTGCAACCTTTGGTATTGATGGGTGCTTTTGAAAGCCTTTTCTTACAGGCCGAAGCGGCACAACGGGGTTGGATTACCGGAAATGCAAAATCGTTGTACGAACAGGGAATTCAATCTTCGTTCGCCTACACTGAAGTTCCGGCATCTGCTTTCAGCATATATAATGCGCAGCCAGCGGTTAACTTTGATCAGGCGGCGAATAAAATTGACCTTATTATTTCTCAAAAATGGCTTTCTATGAATGGCACAAATGGGATAGAGGCCTGGAGTGATTATAGAAGGCTGGGCTTACCGGCTATTCCAAATTCTTTACAGGCGCCGTCGGCTGATGCGAGACCACTACGACTGATGTATCCGGAATCGGAAAGACAAACCAATAATGCGGAGGCTTCCAAACAAGGCGGCGACCAGGTTACCGTTGATAAAGTTTGGTGGGATAACTAATTGAAAATAAAAACAAAGGCTGTAGAAAATTGAATCTGCGGCTTTTGTTTTTATCGGTGATCTCAATTTTTAATTAATTTAAATTAAATGGATGTGAATTCTATTATTTAGAACGATTCTTGTTAACTTAGCAAAAATTCTGTTGGTTTAAATCAACAACGAACCCGAAGAAATAAAGAAAAATATTGGCTCAATAAATGAAAAAAATTCTCTTAGCTGTTCTTGCGATGGCTGCGCTTCATGCCCAAGCTCAAAAAAATGCATTTCTTGAGCAGTCCTTTTGGAAAGGAAATACCGATCTGGCTACCATCAAATCAGAAATTGAGAAAGGCAATAGTCCTTCTCAACTGAATCAAATGTCGTTTGATGCCTCAGTTTTAGCTATTAATAATGGTGCACCTCAGGAATCGATTTTATATCTTTTGGCTCAAAAAGGAAATGATGTAAATAAATTAACGCACGATAGCAGAACTTATTTATTCTGGGCTGCCTCAAAAGGTAATCTTCCGGTAATGGAATATTTGTTGAAGAATGGCGCAAAAGTAGATTTGCAGGATAGTCATGGTTTTACACCATTAACTTTTGCTGCGGTTGGCGGTCAGGCCGATACAAAAGTTTACGATTTGTTAATTGCAAACGGAGCAGATCTAAAAAAAGATTTAAATCATGATGGTGCTAATGCACTTTTAATCGCCATAGCGAACGATAAAAATTTTGCGTTGACGGATTATTTTGTATCGAAGGGTCTGAGTTTAAACAGTGTTGATGCAAATGGAAATACCACTTTTAATTATGTAGCTAAAAGTGGAAATATCGACGTGATGAACAAGCTGATTGCAAAAGGCGTTAAGTATAATGATAATGCCATGATCATGGCTGCTCAGGGCGGACGTGGTTCTTCCAATGGTTTGGCCGTTTTCCAGTACCTGGAAGGATTAAAACTGAAACCAACAGTTACAGGAAGCAATGGCGAAAATGCTTTGTTTTATATCGCCAGAAAACCAAAGCAAGAAGAAGTGATTGCCTACTTCCTTTCAAAAGGCGTAGATGTAAATCAGGCTGACAAAGATGGCAATACTGCATTTATTAATGCTGCTGGTTTTACCAGAGATTTAGGAACATTGGAATTACTTTCTAAAAGTGTAAAAAATATTAATCAAGTAAATTCTAAAGGCATTTCTGCTCTGGCAATGGCTGTGCGCAGCAATACCGGAGAGGTTGTAAAATTCCTTTTAGATAAAGGAGCAGACCTTAAGGTGACCGATAAAGAAGGAAACAACCTGGCTTATTATCTTTTTCAAGGATATGGACCTCGTGGAATGGAAGATTTTAATGCAAAACTAAAAGTGTTGACTGACAAGGGATTTAATGTAGGCGCTGTTCAACCCAATGGAAATTCATTATATCATTTAGCAGTTGCTAAAAATGATCTTGGCCTGGCGAAACTTGTTGCTGATTATAAGGTAGATGTAAACCTTAAAAATAAAGAAGGTTATACCGCTTTACATAAAGCAGCAATGACTGCTAAAGATGTGGAGCTGATGCAGTACCTGATTTCCGTAGGTGCTAAAAAAGATGTAGCTACAGATTTTAAAGAAACGCCTTACGATCTGGCATCGGAAAATGAATTTTTAACCAAGAACAAAGTATCAATCGATTTCTTAAAATAATAAGATGAATAATTTTTTTAAACTGTGTTTGGCATTCGCATTGATTTTGTCGCTTCCAACATTCAGTTCTGCTCAGAAAACAACGAAATACAAATGCATGGTGCAAATGACGAATTACGTTGGAGAAGGTGCCTATATTGCCGTTTCTTTAATTGATGCTAAAGGGGCTTACGAAAAAACACTTTATGTAATGGGTTCTGATAAAAAATGGTACCCTGATTTAAAGGAATGGAACAAAGCTTACAAGAAAAAGCCAACTAACATTAGTGCCATCACTGGCGCATCTGTTACAGGCGGAGACCGTAGTGTTACCGTTCTGGATATCGAAACTGATAAAATAAACAAAGGTTACAAGCTGCGTTTCGAAACGGCCGTTGAAGACAACAAATATTACTTAAAAGATATAGAAATTCCTTTAACCACTGAAGGTTTGGCTGCTAAAACTGAAGGTACGGGATATATCAGATACGTACGTTTAAGCGCAAATTAAAAAAGCTTAATCAATGACAATTTCATTCTGGAGATACAGCCACTTAGCACTGGCGGTATCTTCTTTTCTTTTTATAGCCCTCGCTTCCGTTACGGGGATCATCTTGTCTTTTAAACCGATAACGGAGAAAACACAACCTTATAAGGCCAAGAATTTCAATCAGCTTACCGTTGCCCAGGTTATTCCTAACCTTAAAAAAAATTATACCGATATCGGCGATGTTAAGGTAGATGTTAACCAGTTTATGGTGGTTAACGCAACAGATCTTCAGGATAACTCCGGGAACTTTTATGTAGATCCTGCTACCGGAAAATCTTTAGGAAAAGTTGGCAAGGAGAATGAATTTTTCAGATGGGTAACCACACTTCACCGTTCCTTGTTTCTCCACGAAACCGGCCGGATCTTTATCGGCATCACTGCGTTTCTTTTATTTCTCATCGCCACTTCTGGTACAGCGCTTATTATTCAGCGGCAAAGAAGTTTGAAAAAGTTTTTTAGTAAGATTGTAAGAGATGGCTTTGCTCAATATTACCACGTGCTGCTTGGCAGATTAATGCTCATTCCAATTATTATTATTTCCCTGAGCGGTACGTATTTATCATTGCAGCGTTTCGGCCTGATCAAAGAACAGAAAATTACGCATAAAATTGATTTTGACGCGATCAAAACAGCTCCTGAGAAAAGGATTGCTAATTTTGAGGTCTTCAAAAATATTCCACTGAGTAAAGTACAAGCCATTGAGTTTCCTTTTTCTGAAGATGCAGAGGATTACTTTACGCTAAAACTTGATGATAAAGAAATTACGGTCAACCAGATAACGGGTGACATCCTTACTGAACAAGCCTATGGGAAAGCTGCTCCGTTTAATAACCTCAGTTTGGATTTGCATACGGGTAGGGGAAGCGCGATTTGGGCTTTTGTGCTGGCAATTGCATCAGCCAACATCTTGTTTTTTATCTATTCGGGTTTTGTAATTTGGTGGAAAAGAACAGCCAGCAAGGTTAAAAACAAATATAAATTCGATCAGGCAGATTATGTTCTTCTGGTAGGATCTGAAAACGGTACTACTTTCCGCTTTGCCAAAGCGATACATGAACAGCTATTAAAAAACGGTAAGACCTCGTTCATCGCTGAACTTAATGATTATAAAATTTTTCCTAAAGCAAAGCAACTTTTGGTTTTCACCGCTACCTATGGGCAGGGAGAATCGCCAACAAATGCCAGTAAATTTAAATTATTACTGGAAAAGTACCCTCAAAATAATGCCTTAGATTTTGCTGTCGTGGCCTTCGGCTCGCATGCCTATCCTGACTTTTGTAAATTTGGTTATGAGGTGAATAATGCGCTTTCCCACCAGCCATGGGCTAAACCATTGGTCGAGATTCATACTATAAATGACCGATCGCCAGAAGAGTTTACAAAGTGGGCCATGCTGTGGGCACAGCATTCGGGAATGGAGCTCAGCGCATTACCTCAATTACTGGCCACTGTACCTGTTAAAACACAATCTTTTGAAGTGGTCTCGAAAACCATTTCCACACATACAGAAACGTCGTTTATTATCCGTTTACGCCCGAAAAGTAGAAAGAAATTCACATCAGGAGATCTGCTGGCCATCTATCCGGCTAATGATCACCGTGAACGGCAATATTCTATCGGGAAATTTGGTAATGACGTGCAGTTGAGTGTCAAGCTGCATCCTGGTGGCCTGGGATCTGGATTCTTGCACCAGCTCGAACCCGGTCAAAAAATAAAAGCGGTGTTGATCAATAATACCCATTTTCACTTTCCTGAGCAGGCGAAAACCGTTGTTATGGTCTCTAATGGTACCGGAATTGCTCCTTTTTTAGGAATGTTAAACCAACATAGCAAAGGCAGGAATATTCACCTTTATTGTGGTTTTAAGAATAAAGATTCTTTTTCGCTTTATGAAAATGCACTGAATGCAGAGCTTGTTAAATTGACTAAATTAAGTGTGGCTTATTCCAGAGAAGGGGAGAAGCAGTATGTTAAAGACTTACTGGCAAAAGATGCCGCTTTCATTTGTGAAACTTTAAGCAATAATGGGGTTGTTATGCTTTGCGGCTCGTTGAGTATGCAGAAAGATGTAATTGCCTGGCTGGAAGATATGTGTGCTCAACTGAACGCTAAAGATGTAAGCTATTACCAATCGCGCGGTCAAATTTTAATGGATTGTTATTAAGGAGACGTAGATCGATTACCAGAGCGAGCCAAATCCTATGTTGAAGTACGGTTATTCCACGGTTCGCAATTTGCATAAAACTCGTTAATGCGGAGAATAACAGCTCTAATCTCCGCAAAAATGCGGAGATTAATTTGTAATCTGCGGAGATTATAGTAAATTTGGTTTCAACGGGAAATCATATGTATATCTATCAGCAAAAGAACTGGCCAAATTTTACCTGGGATCAGGAATTAATTTCCGGGTCTCTGGCTAATATTCGGTATAAACAGGGTAAGCTGCTGGGGAAAATGGAAGGATTTGGATTTGACTTACAAGAGAAGGCAACGCTTGAAAACCTCATTCAGGACGTATTAAAATCTAGTGAAATTGAAGGAGAGATGCTCAACCGCGATGAAGTTAGGTCTTCTATTGCCCGCAGATTGGGTATGGAAATAGCGGGAATGATACCATCAGACAGAAACGTTGATGGCGTTGTTGAAATGATGCTGGATGCCACACAGCGATATCAAGCCCCATTAGCTATTGAACGTTTATTCGGATGGCACAATTCATTGTTCCCGACAGGTAGAAGCGGCATGTATAAAATTGTAGTTGGCAACTGGCGTAACAATACGAAAGATGACCCTATGCAGGTGGTATCTGGTGCATTAGGAAAAGAAAAAGTTCACTTTCAGGCACCTGATTCATTGGTTTTAAACAAGGAAATGCTTCAATTTACTGATTGGTTTAATCACGACAATAAAACTGATCCTATAATTAAGGCAGCCTTAGCACATTTATGGTTTGTTACCATCCACCCGTTTGATGATGGAAATGGCAGGATTGCCAGGGCGATAACGGATATGCAACTGGCACGTGCTGATGAAACGACTCAAAGATTTTACAGCCTTTCGGCGCAGATTAGATTAGAACGGACTGCCTATTACAGCATTTTAGAGAAGACCCAGCGTGGATCATTGGAGGTAACAGAATGGCTGGAATGGTTTCTTGCCTGTTACAATGCTGCGCTTTCCAATACGAATGATACGCTTGCAAGAGTGGAGCAGAAAGCACGGTTTTGGGAAAATTCAGCAATCTCTGATATCAATAATAGGCAAAAGCTAATGCTTAATAAACTTTTAGATGGCTTTGATGGCAAACTAAACTCTTCTAAATGGGCAAAAATTGCAAAGTGTTCTCAAGATACTGCTGGCCGCGATATTAATGATTTATTGAATCGTGGCGTTTTGAAGAAGGAAGCCGCAGGAGGTAGGAGTACCAGCTATATTTTAAGTTAGTTAGCAATTGCCATTAAAAGGTTAAGTCCCCTTTTTCCACTGGTTAATTGTTTTCTGGTTCAAATTTTTAGAATGGTAAACTTGGCCATCATCACCAAACATGATGCAACTAAACTTTGGAAACTGGTTGATAAATTTCAGTCCGGCTTCTTTTCCCAATACCATGATCGAGGTGCTGAAGCCATTTGCCAATTCTGCATCTGGTCCGAAAATGGTTACACTTGTTAATCCCGTTGCAGGATATCCGGTAACGGGATTGATGATATGCGAATATCTTTTTCCATCAAAAACAACGAATTTTTCATAGCTCCCTGAAGTGACCACAGCGCTGTTTTTTAAGGGTACCACTGCGTAAAGACTATCTCTCTGAAAAGGGTTGGTGATGCCAATTGTCCAGTGGTTGCCTTTAGGGTGTTTACCCCAGGTACTCATATCGCCAGAGCCATTTACAATTCCCGCTTTAATTCCTTTTTTCAACATCATATTGCGGCAGTGGTCTGCGGCATAGCCCTCGCCAAGGGCACCAAAGCCAATTTTCATGCCTTTTGTTTTCAAATAGATGGTACTGTTTACACTATCAAGAATGATATTTTTATAACCTACTCTTTCAACAGATTTTCGGATAGCCTCGGCAGTAGGCATTTCTGTCATTGAGCCATCGAATTTCCAGATTCTATCCATTGCAGCAAAGCTGATATCGAAGGCGCCGCCAGTTATTTTAGACAAGTAAAGTGCTCGTTTAGTGAGATCAAAAACTTCTCGGTCAACTTTTATCGGCTTGATGCCCGCATTACTATTTACTTGAGAAATTTGAGAAGCAGGTTTCCAGTCGGAAATTAAAAATTCAATTCTGCTGATTTCATTGATTACCGAATCAATATTGTTTTCAGCTGTTTGTGCATCTTTTGCCACAATGGTAATTTCGAATTTGCTTCCCATTAACAGGGTAGTCCTTCTTCGTAAAACCTGGGCGAAGGTAGTTATACTGAGCAGTAGGAAAAGGATAATGAGCTTGATTTTCAAAGGGAATTTCTTTTAGTAATCACTATTCAAATTTAAGAAAGCAATTGATAATAACTGCAAATAAAAAGGCCCCAAAGCGTTGTAGTTACTTTGAGGCCTCCGTACTGAAAAGTTATTGCTAGAACTTATATGATAAGGTAGTCATGAATTGACGTGGTGGAATTGGGTTCACACTGTAGTTTTCATGAACAAAGTAATTTAACTCATTGGTAATGTTGGCAATTTTAGCCAGTAGTGAAAGTTTTTTCCAGCTATAACCTGCGGAAAGATCAAATGTGGTAAAGGCATTTAATGGAATCAATCTGCTGTAAGCCTGTATTTTTGAATCATTATAACCGCCATTACGTGCTCCAGTGTAATATGCTGAAGCACCAAGTTTTAAGCCTTTAATACTTCCATCCTGAAAGGTGTAAAATAAGGTTCCGTTTGCGGTGTTTTTAGTAGAACCGACTAAACGCTGACCTTCAATAATACCACCAAGTATAAGCGGTCTGGTTGCATTTGGCTGTGTGTCTGTTGGCGCCGGAACGGTAAGAACAGTTCTATCGCGAGTTTGTGTATAGCGGATATAATTGTAGCTATAACCAGCAATAAAGTTCAAACCTTTTACTATTGTTCCGGTGATATCCAGTTCTAAGCCATCACTCAATGTTTTTCCATTAAGTTCTTTAATATTTGCATCTGCATTTACTCCGCCTTGCGCATTCAGAATTGCCTGTTGTGCAAACTTATCATTCGCAATTCTATAAACGGTTAGGTTAACGGAAAGTCTCCCTTTTAACAAGTCATTTTTAATACCAGCTTCGTATTGCTCAACAGTTGATGGATCAAGTGGTGCCAAATTAATGTCGGTACCTGTATTTTGAATAAAGTTACTTGCATAACTCGCATAAATTGAAGTCGTTTTTAACGGTTGATAAATTAAACCAAATTTAGGTGTAAAAGCACTTTCTACTTTTGATTTATTTAAGCTGTTTACACTAAGTGTTTGAACGCCTGATGCCAAATTTGTACCAACCGTTCTAGGTGTTTTTTGAAACGTATAGCGCACACCTGCAAGCACTTTGAATTGTTCAGTAATAGAGATCAAATCTTGTGCGAAAGTACCCATCCGGTATAAAGGCGCAAATGTTTCGGTAACCAAATTGGCCGTGGGCTCAATTCCTGATCCGAAATAAGTGCTTGGATCTAGCAAATTCACATTGCCATAATTGAAAGCATTTAGGTTATTGTTAAAAGTGAAGCCGCCACTGGTGGTGCGAGATTGATCTGCATCTGCACCTATTAATAAAGTATGGGTGATGCTTCCTGTGTTGAAGAAACCATTTAAGTTAATCTGCTCATTATAGGTAAATTCCCTTGTTTTCGAGCGGGTAACATTACGAGCTGCAAATCCAAAAGGAAGGGGATTTGTAGCCACTTTAGTATCTGCGAAAGGGCGTTCTGCACTGAAGTAATTTCTGTTGTAAGACTGAAAATTTGCAAGGACATTCAATTTCCAATTGTCGCTAAATTTGTGATTTAAGTTTAGCTGTGCCGTAACTGTATTGGTTTTATTATAAGCCCAGGGTGCGTTAACAAATGTTCCGCGACCTATGTCTACAATTTGATTCTCCACTGTACCAATTCCGAAATCTGGTGTCATGTCACTTTTTAAGTAATCGCCTTGCAGTAGGATTTCGGTTTTATCGCTGATTTTATAAAGCAGTGATGGGTTTACGTATACCCGATTTGATTTTACAGAATTTCTAAAACTGGCTGCATCTTCGTAAGTTCCAATTAAACGAAAAGCAATTTTTTTGGAGATTGGGCCATAAATATCTGCCATTGGTTTATACATGTCGTAACTTCCTGCACGCATAGATACTTCACCACCGTACTCGAATTTAGGTTTTTTCGTAACCATGTTTACTACTGCACCACCTGTAACACCGCCATAAAGTAAGGCTGCACTTCCCTTTAATATTTCAACTGATTCTAAGGTGCTGGTTTCTGGCATACCACCGCTACTGGCGCGGGCACCGTTTTTAAAAACATTATTAGTACCTAAACTGTAGCCACGGGCGAAGAATGTTTCTCCACTTACCGATCCGCGATTTTCGCCGAACGCTACCCCGTTAACATTTTTTAATACATCACTTAACCGGTTTGCCTGTTGATCGGTAATGACTTGGTTGCCGATAATTTGAACTGCCTGCGGAAGATCCATCGGTGCAATGGCAATTTTGCCAAGGTTCACTGGCTTTTTATTTGGTGTTTTATAACCATTTACGGCTACTTCATCTAGTTGTGAGGATGATTCTGCGATGGCAAATGATATCTCTGCATCTGAACCTGCTCTTACTGAAACCATTTTTTCCTGCGAAGAAACGCCAATGGCAGAAACTTTTATGGTGTAATTTCCGGGAGCAACATTTTTTATGCTGAAATTTCCTTTTTCATCCGTTTGAGCAGTTTTGTTGGTGTTTTTCAAACCAACGCTCACGAAAGAAGCTGGATTTCCATCACTTGTTTTAATGGTTCCAGATACAGATCCATTTTTCGATTGCGCAAATGCTGCGCCAGTAAGGAAGATAAAGAGAATAGTTAAATTAAAAATTTGGGTAAATTTTTTATACATCTTATTTAGATTAATTCTTAGTTGGCGCAAAAGAAAGAAATTAAAACGAGATTAGAAAGACTTATATTTAATTATTCTAAATAATAATAAGGCTAGGGGATTTCATGTGTTTTTTGATCGCGCTATAAAGGTTAGCGGTGATCGATTTGTAGTATAATATTGAGGAATTTCCGGCATTTTTTGCTTTCAGTTAATACGCACCGTTTACCAAAATCGAATTAATCATATTTTATTCATGAAGTGCCAGGCAAAATTATTCTCCATTTGCCTGGAAATAAATACTGCTATACACTAGTTTTTTTCTACTGGTTTTTAGGTATTTTTGCGCAGTTAGTCCCTGTCTTTTCGCCATTTATAGAATTTTGCCTGATATTTAGCAATTACAGGATCGATTAAAATGCAATAATAGCCTTAATCATTCGAGCCGATTTATCTGATGAAGAAACTATATCCTATCTTTTTTTTGCTGATGATTTGCCAGGTGGCAACTGCGCAACAACTACTGCCGCTCGATGAAGACCATTATGTGGACAGCCTTCAGCACATCATCGGTAGCAATAAAAGTGATAGCCTCAGGGCCGAAGCCAATTTTACGTTAGTTTACTACTGGAAAGTTCGAGATACCATTAAAAGTAAAAACTATCTCGCCGGGGGTAAGAAACTCGTTGGAAATTCGCCCTATTTAAAAGCATTATCCTTATTCTACGAAGGGCAATATTATGCGATTTCAAATCCCAAAAAAGCTGGTCTTTTCTTTAAAAAAGCGGAGAAGGCACTGGCCCCCATGCATAACAAAAAGGCATATGCTAAACGTGCTTCTGCGTTATTTTACTATGCGCTAATGGAGCGGAATACAAAGGGCTACGAATTTGTAACGAAAATTACGCTCGATCAGGTGATTCCCTTGGCAAATAGATCTGGAGAGATTGAAAATATCGCCCATTACTATAGTCAGCTTTCAACAGTGCTGATGAATAATTACCAGTTTGCCAAAGCTGCAGAATACGTTCAGAAGGCTATTGGTATTTTAGAAAAGCATGCCCCAAAATCATCTTCACTCGTCATCGCTTACCTCAATGGTGCCAGCATTTATTGTTATGATACAAAATCTGCAAAGGCTAGGAAGTTGCTTGATAAAGCACATCAGTTGCTATTGCCTTTTCCAACGTCTGTAAATTATCCGCTTTATTATTATAATGAGGCCCTTTATTATATTACCATTCAATCTTTGCCTGCCGCATTGGCCAATGTAGATAAGGGAATAGTAATGGCTAAAAAGCTGAACCAGACGCAAGTTTATCAGCAATTCGTTTTAAGGAAATACGAAATCTATAAGGGGCAGAAAGCTTATGGTAAGGCGAAAAAACTTTTACAGGAGATTATTGCTGAGGGTACATTAGTGGCTAACATTAATGATAAAGCCACTATCTACAATGAGCTGGCCAATATTAATGGCTACCTGAAGAGCTATAAAGAAGCTTACTTATGGTTGCAAAAAGCAAAGTTAATTACAGATAGCATTGATGCAAACCAAACCAAGCTCAAAATTAATGAACTGGAGGCCAAGTTTAGAAAGGCAGAAGACAGGCAGCGGATTGCAGCACTACAAAGTCAGACCAAACAAGCATTATTGAAGGCAAGAAATGGAAAGCTAATGATGTGGATTTTGGGGATGAGCGGTTTGCTGGTAATCATTGTACTGTTATCTCTTTTGATTTATGCCAGGTATAAACGAAAACTTTCTGAGCAACGGGAGATCAATTTCGCTCAGAAACTGGAAGAAATGGAGCAGCGGGAGAAGTTAAAAGTTACGGAAGCCATGTTAGATGGAGAAGAACATGAAAGGGAGCGGGTAGCAAGAGATCTTCATGATGGTTTAGGAGGTATGCTGGCTAGTGTGAAAATCGGCTTATCAGGATGGAAAAATAATACACCTCAGGTTTCAAACGACCATGAACTGCTTCGGGTAATTGGTCAGCTGGATTCTTCTGTAACTGAGTTGCGGAGAATTGCCCGCAATATGGTGCCGGAAACGCTATTGGATTTTGGCCTGGAAGTGGCATTAAAAGATCTTTGTGAATTTTATATGCGAGATGGTCTACAGATTGATTTTGAAGCCTTCAATATTAAATCAGATATTCCTATTGCCATTCAACTTCATATTTACCGCGTTGCACAGGAATTACTTTCCAATGCCATTAAGCATGCTGAGGCATCGAGCATCATTTTGCAATGCAGCCAGGATACCAGTATTTTTCTGATCACAATAGAAGATAACGGCATCGGTTTTGATTACGCAAAGCAAGAAAAGAGTAAGGGAATGGGACTAAAAAGTATCAGGAACAGGGTGAATTTCTTCAACGGTAAGCTCGAAATTGAATCTGCCAAAGGCGAGGGTACAACCATTAATATTGAATTAAACATAGATGCAAAAAGATAAGTTGTTAACTGCCATTGTTGATGATCACCCGATTGTGATTGAAGGCTTGAAAAATTTGCTTAAAAATGAATCTGATATAGCGATTGTTGGCGGTTTTCAAACCGGGGCAGCCATTCTCGCTTATCTCGAAACGAATCACGTAGATTTGATTTTGCTTGATATTACTTTGCCTGACATTAACGGAATGGAACTTTGTTTGGAGATTAAAAAGAAGTTCAGATCGGTTATCGTATTGATTCTGAGTAACCGAACGGAGCGCAGCATTGTATTGCAAACCATCCAGAATGGTGCAAGTGGCTATCTGCTTAAAAATAGTTCGCTTGATGAACTCAGGCTTTGCATTACAGAAGCAGTAAAAGGAAGCATCTGCTACAGCAAAGAGGTAACAGAAATTCTCAGCCGGCCTTCCAGAAATGAATTGCTGGCGGCGCCAAGGTTAACCAAACGCGAAAAACAGATTTTAAAACTCATTGCGCAAGGCAAAACCAGCCAAACCATAGGTGAAGAATTATTTCTAAGTCCGCTTACCATTGATACTCACCGAAAAAACCTGCTTCAGAAATTCCAGGTTAAAAATGTTGCCGAATTGATTATGTCCGCCAATCAACAACATTTATTTTAGGTTTTGTTTGTTTGAAAGTTTACTAATGAAACCGCGTCGATTCGAACTCGGCATGCCGTTAGGCTGTGCATTTTCTGTGTGCTGTTGCGAAATGTAAGCCGATATATCAAAATGAAATTTCATGCGTTTATTAAACCGATTGTATTCGCTATTTTTGGCACCTATGTTGCTAAGCGACAGGTTCCCACTTCAAAATTTCAATGATAACAAAAAAAACGTTTTCCATAGCGGTTAGTAACTTTGCGCTATTGCTTTTAATTTTCTTCACGGGCGAGGTGTTCGCACAAAAAAAAATACAGCTAGATAAGGATCAGGATGTTTCTATCCTTAGTGATTCTGCCACATTAACCAAGGGCGATTATCTGATGCATTTGGAAAAGGTATTTGAAACCGTTAATAAGGTACCCGTTACCGTTGGTTCTTTTAAAAAGCTGAAGGGGATGGAAGCACATTTGACACAGGATGAAGCTGCGCTGGCACTGCTTAAAAGCAGGCTAACACAGGCAGATCGTGGTTTAAATCTTCACAACCTGCAAATGGATGAGACTTTGCTGGAAGAATTGCAAAGCAACAACCGCGATTGTTTATTAGATCTGGATGAATACGATAAAGAGTTAAAGGCATTGAAAACGGAAATGCTCAATTTACGCAAAGACACCGTATTAATTAAGGTGTTTACCACACCTTCTATGCGCTTGATGTTTAAAGATCAGTTCGCTGAACTTAAAAAGAAACGCATAGTTACAGATAGCCTGATTAAAACAGCCACATTAACCATTAATAACCTTCACGCCAGAACTTCTGCTAACCTGATTAATATTAAGGAGCTGATGTATTTAACAGATAGTCAGCTCGATGCCGTTAGCATTAAAGCTTTTGGTAAAGAACGCAGGTACCTTTGGGAATCAGTAAATCGGCCAGCAAATAAAAGCATAGGTTTCCGCAAGTTTATTCAGGGGGAGCGAGAAATTTCCGGTTATTATTTTGCCTATACAAGAAGCAGCCGGCTCTTACTGCTCTTTATATGTGCCGTATTTTTTTTCTGGGTATTTTTCAACTTCCGGAGTATAAAACAGCGTGGCCGTTTAGAAACGCTTAACGATTTTTCGCTGATAAGCCCGCAACCGTATTTGATCACGCTCATTATGATTTTTGCACTGGCGCCCGTATTCGACCTCAGGGCTCCGGCACTTTATATTGAAGCCGTCCAGGTGATATTGGCTATTCTGCTCTCTTTATTCTTAAGGAAGAAACTCAGCAAAAAGTTGTTTTACTATTGGTGTCTTTTTGTGGTACTGCTTTTGGCACCTGTATTTCTTCGCCTTCTGGGTATGCCGCCTAGATATCAGCGCTGGCTACTCTTGTTTATGAGCATCTGCTCACTGGCTTATGGGATTGTGGTATGGAGACTGCTAGATGAGAAAATAAAAAGATATAAAATGATCCTGTTTACCGGTTTCATTTACACCGGATTTGCCATTGTGGCCATTTTCTGTAATTTATTTGGTCGGTTTACCCTCACACAGATATTTTATTCTACGGGAGTAAGCGCACTGCTTAACGCCATCTCTTTAACCATTTTGGCTAAGGTGTTGGTAGAAGCCTTTTTACTTCAAATGAAAAGTAGTAGAATTCGTAAAGGCTTTCCAGAATATTTTGAGTGGCAAACGGTTGTTGCGGGACTGAAAAGGCTTACCGGTATTGGGGCAACAGTAATTTGGGTAGTGATATTTACCACAAATCTGAATATTTTCAACGGGCTTTATGAATCTGCAATGCTTATTCTTACTGAAAAAAGAACCATCGGCAGTTTCTCCTTCACCTTTGGCGGGATCGTTTTGTTTTTAGGGATTATTTGGGTAGCCAACTTCCTGCAAAAGTATATTGCTTATTTCTTTGGAGACACTGGTGATGATACTTTTGAAGACAATAAAGGCGAGCGTTCTAAATTATTAGTGACCCGCCTCGTATTATTGATCGGTGGCTTTCTGATTGCGGTGGCTGCGTCAGGACTTCCAATTGATAAAATTACGGTAATCCTGGGTGCATTGGGTGTTGGTATCGGATTAGGTTTGCAAAATATTGTGAGTAATTTTGTTTCGGGAATTATTCTGATCTTCGATAAAACCATCCGGATTGGCGATATTGTGGAGCTAAGCAACAAGAAAGGCCGGGTGAAAGAAATTGGTGTTCGTGCTAGTACATTACTCAGTGATGAAGGTGCTGAGATTATTATTCCGAATGGATCGATCTTGTCTAATAACATCATCAACTGGACGTTGAGCAACAACCAGATGAGGGTGGATCTCTCATTGTCGATAGCGAAACCATTTAATTCAACTGAAGTGGTGAGCCTGATCAGGGAAATAATTATAGAAAACAATAATGTATTTGTGAGTAAGGAGCCTATTATTTTGATCAGTCCAGTGAGTAAGCTGAACAGCAACATTAACATTTATTTTTGGTGTAAAGATATTTCTAAGGCTGATCTCACCAGAAGCATTATTAATGCTCAGATTTTTGAGGCGTTCGAGGAGAAGGGAATTGAGATTTTGTAGGTGACGGTTTTATTTTTAAAGCATAAGGATATCCTGAATCCAAATGCAATGGCTTCATTTCCCTGGTGTCGATTATATTGGGTTACATAAACCATGCTTTCCTTGTACCATTAGAACCGAATGCTGTCCATTCAACTGGTTATCTTTGAAATTGGCCTCGTCGGGTTGTGCTTATATTAATATGATTTAAAATCTTGGCATTAGGTAAAATATACAAATCTATTTTGCTTTTTGCCATGTTTGGAGTCCTCATAGCCAATGTTTTTTCTGGGCTAGATCTGCTGGCTGATAGTTAATATACTGTACAAACCTAGGTTTTGATGAAGTATTGGGGCGGCTGCCATGTGGCAAAGCCTGGTGCCAGATAATAAAGTCGCCTGCAGCTGCAGCTATAGGTAAACTACCAAGCGTATGCAGGTTTTCTGTTCGGGGATTGGTACCTTCAGGAAGTGCCAGCAACCAATCTGAAATGCGATTATGAAATCCGGGAACCAGGGTAAAGGCGCCTTGGTTTGGTGCTGTGTCAGCCAGATAAAGCAAGCCCTGCAGATTAAAGGGGATGGGTTGGTCAAGGCTGCAATCCCAATGTAAATCCGGGCCAGGAAATTTCCAATTATCAGTTTCAGGAGGATTGAAGCCTACCCGATCTGTAGTTACCCAGATATCGGTACGCTGCCATAATTGTTGATAGGCCATTTGAATATATTCTGATTGCCTGTTTTTTTGTAGTAATGGGTGCTGAAACAATTGCACCATAATACCCTGGCGTGATGTACGTGGTCCATACCAGGTTTCAGGCTCATTAAGTTTTATTTTCAAAAAATCACAAATTAAATCAACAGTGGCCTGGCAATCTGCTTTTGGAACAGCATTTTTCAGAATTAAATAACCATTTTGTGCCCAGAAAGTAAGTTCTTCATCGCTGAGCACGCATGGTATGGGTTGTGTAAATTCAGGTGTTTTATGAAGCAGATTATTAAACTTATTGACTTGTTCTATCGATGGAATACCGGCAGTGAGTATGATCCAGCGTTCAAATTCCTCAAATGCAGGAGCATGCTGAAAAACATAGGTGAGCGTTTGTTCAACACCAAGGCCCAAAACACTTAGTAAGGTTTTATCCAGTGGCCATTCCTGTTTCCACATTTCTTCATCCAGCTGGTTTGTTCTTTTGAGGATTATCTTGCTCCAAAAACGCTTTAAGTGCATTAGGCCAAATGCACCTATTTGTGTGGATGGCGATAGAGTAACATCTGTGATCATCTTTATTCTTTTATGTTGCTGGTGTACATATTTTGTCTACATGTCCAGTTCACCATTAGAGGGAAAGAAAGATTATCTTCCTGATTTGAAGGATAAGTCATCCCATTCCATTGCAGTAAGGGAACTCCAAAAAACCTGCCCTGGGTAAAGTTTTCAACAAGATTCTGGCCTCCACCTTTGTATCCGTTTTTGTGGAACACAATGTGAGGGTCAATATCCAGATGTACAGCTGCTGCATATGACCATGCAATAGCCATGAGTTCGCCGCCATCAGTAATATTATTGGTTGGTAAAGCGTCATTCATATCTATGCGGATGTCAGGCGGCATGCAAGCCAAATGGCCAGCCTCATGCAAAATATCGCCTGGATAGCGCAATTTTTCAGTGTCGATGAATAATATACCGTCTTTTAATTTAAGGCCAGGTAAAAAGGTTTCTCCATCTATCTTCTCCAACTGGTATTGCAAACCGATCTCAGCAATAAAGTCAAGAAGTTTAGCGATCAACTGATTATCGTTTAATTCCACTTCCATCCGATCTGCAAGTTCATTTGCATAACTTGTGTTTGACATTCTGAGGCTCATAACGATTTGTTTTGTAGTATCTGGATCCTTTTTCAAAAAGACTGTTTTTTTTCTGCCTTCAGTAATCATTTTGGTGAGCCACTCATTCACCTTACAGTCAATAACCAGGTGTATCCTATCTGCCATACCATTGTTTGACACACGGTGCTTGATATTTGCATTGATGTACCAACATTCGCCTTCGTTCATCACCACGCGGTCTTCATCCACATAAAATTCAACGTTGGGGTTGGTAAATATCGGCACATGTAAACGAGCCTCACCTTGTTCAAAGGAAAGTTCGATATCCCTGTGCGCTTTAATGACCGATCCTGCATGTAGGTTGAGCAGCCTTACCGAAAGTTTTTCGCACTCAATTTTTTCCAGAAATTTGCTTGTTTCAGGGAGGTTGTTGAGTAATGTTGTATGTTCAAACTGCTCGTGGCTAAACAGGTCGGCGAAAGGATTATCACTGTTTCCTCCAGGTGTACGCAATGGCAAAACATGCCAGTCTCCTGTATAATCGGCGGTGCTGTAATGTGGCATCCAGTTATTGCCGGTTAATAAGGCGTTCAATTCATGCTGCAGCAGATGAACGTTAATGCTGAGGTTTAATTTAGAGAAGCAAATCATGACGCTTGCAAATTATAAAGTTATTTAATACTAACACATCGATTGCACCGGATAAAAAAAGTGATAAAGCCTCGGCAGGTGTTTCAACTATTGGCATTCCTTTACGGTTAAGAGACGTATTCAATAAAACACCAATACCGGTTTTAGCCTCAAAATTACCAATGAGCTGATGAAAATCAGCATTAAATGCTGGAGTTACGGTTTGTACCCTGCAGGTACCATCTTGGTGAACAATACCTTCGAGCTGGTTTTCCCATTCGGGCTTTATTTCATCAATTAAAATCATATATGGACTTTCCCAAGCATGAACGAAGTACTTTTGTACCTCTTCCAGTCTTACAGCCGGAGCAAATGGCCTGAAATCTTCCCTGAATTTAATGGCGCTGTTAATGTGATTTTTTATGCCTTCGATGCGCGGATCTGCTAATATGCTCCGATGTCCCAATGCCCTAGGGCCGAATTCAGCTCCACCTTGAAACCAACCCACCACTTTGCCGCTGGCAAGTTCAGCAGCAGTAAGCGCTACGAAGTCTGGTGTTTGTGTAATTGAAAATGATGCATTATTGGTGATTCCGGCAGTAGTGATGGCCTGTTCCACCTCATCATTGGTATAACCACGCCCGAAAAAAACATGATCTGGATTTATCGTTTTTGGCTTGCCCAATACGGAATGCCAGCCATAATAAGCGCAACCAATGGCCAGTCCGTTATCGCCTGCGGCGGGCTGAATATACAAATCCTTTACCACGCCAGAAAGTAGCAGTTTATGGTTGGCAACTGCATTTAAAGCAACACCACCGGCATAAGCAACAGGCATAAGTGGCTGAAGTTTTGAACGCTCCTGAAACAGGTAAATGATTGCTTTTTCAGTTTCATCCTGTACCCAGCGTGCAATATCAGCATAGTGTACAAAATCTTTCTTAAAAGCATCATATCCTAACGATGGTTTGTTAAAATACAAATCAATATTTTTATAAAGAACTTCTATCAATCCATTCTCCAGTTTAAATAACGAAGGTTTCCCGTTCAGGTTGCCATATGGAGCCAAACCCATTAGCCTTCCAACATCATCAAGATTGCCAAAACAGTATTGACTTGCTGCATGATAAAGTCCTCCTATGGAATGATAATTGGTTGGTAATTTTAATGAAACGGTATTTTGAAATAACTTAACCTCAGAAAAATCTTTGAATAGCGGAGTGAGTGTTTTGCCATTGAAATGGTAAAAACTATCCTTTTCACAGTACATACCACTACTAAAAGGATAGGGTGGAATCATGGCGCCTTCAAGATCTAAACAGTGGTTGTAAGGACTGCCTGCACCGTCAACTACCATTACGTTAAATTCATTAAACGGAGACATGCCCACGGCACTCCAGGCATGTGCAAGATGGTGAGACAAGGTAATTACAGGCGTTCGGATATTTTTATTAAAGTACCTATATCCCGCATAGTGGTTTGTTGAAATGTTATCTTCAAAATTTGCTGCCTGCACAATCAGTGTTAAATCATCTGCCGTAATTCCGGCAAAATCCAGGCAATATTTTACCGTATCGAAATCGTTACCTCCATCATGCTTTATCCTGCTTAACCTTTCTTTTTCAATTGCGATTAAAACTTTACCGTTTTTCAACAGCGCTGTAGATCCATCATGTGAAAGACCTGTTCCAAGAATATAAGTATCCATGAGCATGGGATGTCCGTAAAATGTTGAGAAACTTAAATGTAAAAAGACAAATAACTTTTTAAATAAACAATTTGTATATATAGTTTTACGAATATCTTCAAAAATAATCTTTACGAATCGTAGTATTTAATCATCATAGGGAATAATTAATTTATACTCTTCCTTTAATATGTGAAAAGTAATTAATAGATTTATGCTTATCTAAATTTTCCCTCTCAAATGAACTCTCAATTCATAAACGCAGATGCAAAAAACCATTGTATTTTAAATGGTACATACCTGCATATTCAAAAGCTCCTCGGCGAGGATGATATTAATCAGATTAATTTTCTATTTAAATCGGCTTTATTTGATGATGGCAGATTAACTGCATCCAGTGCTGCAAAAGAAGTAAAAAGCAACTTACAGCTTAACCATCAAACACAGGAGCACGCAGCCATTCAACAAAATATTTTAGCTGCACTTAACCGCAATACCTTATTCAGAAATGCGGTCTTACCACACAGTATTCATCCTTTTGTAATCAGTAATTATAAGCCTGGCATGCATTATGGCTGGCATGTGGATAGTCCGGTTATGGGCAATATGATTCGCACTGATGTCGCCCTTACTATTTTTCTGAATGATCCCGAAGAATATGACGGGGGTGAACTGGAACTCCAGACTGCGAATGGCAATATATTATACAAGCTAAATAAAGGAGACGCTATTTGTTATCCATGCACGCAGGTTCATCGCGTACGAGAAGTTACCCGAGGAGAACGAAACGTTGCAGTAAGCTGGGTGCAGTCACTGGTTAAAGAAACAGTATACAGAAAAATGTTATTTGAAATTTTCCAGGTAACTGAAAATCTCCGTAGCAAAGCGCTCGTTGAAGAAGAATATCTTGTATTACAACAACACTATAGCAATCTATTGCGGATGTGGGCAAATTAAATAGAATTAATGGTAACTAAAAAATTAACGGTGGGCGTTTTGCTTTCCAATTCAAGTATCCTGCCTATGGCTAAGCACTTTAGTACGGGGTTAAAAAATGGACTTAAGGAGCTAAACCAGGAGCTTGAATTAGAAATTGTGCCCGAATTTATCGGGCAAGGTTCCCGTGAACTGGCTGAGGCTGCTATTAACAAACTGGTTGGTTTTGATGATGCCGACATAATTACCGGAATAGTTTCCAATAAAGTAGGTATTGATCTTTCAGAAAAGATAGCAAATATTAAACGGCCTTTCATCATAAATAATATTGGTGAGCATTTACCAGATCCTGAAAAGTTTAACGATTACATGTTCCTTAATTCCATTCATACCTGGCAGCAGTTGTGGTCTATTGGCCAATGGGGAGTTAAAACTTTTGGTAAAAAAGGAATGTATGTATCTGGTTTGTACGACTGCGGATATTCATTTCAAAGCATGTTGAGTGCAGGTATGGAATCGGCAGCGAGTGATGTAACTATGCCATTTGCCATCGCACCCACACCTAATCCTAAAGAAATTGGAGATATTTCTGCAGTATTTGAACATGTGGATCAATATAAGCCTGATTTTATACTGGCTACTTTTTGCGGTAAAGAAGCTGAAATGTTTTTAACCCAATATGTAGAGCGGGGCTTGCATAAAACGATTCCGTTACTTGGTTTGCCGTTTTTACTGGAAGCATTTACAACAGCTGAACCTATTGAAGTTTACACTACACTATCGTTAAACAGAGAACTTAAGCCTGAGCAGCTTGATGAGGTAAGTCAGGTAATGGCAAATCCTTTTACGCAATTCGGTTTTGAAACGGGTTTACTAATTGCTCAGGCGGTTAAAGATCAGGGCGTAAAATCTCTACAAAAAGCCCTTGCTGAAGCTGCCATTGAAACAGCAAGGGGCCGCGTTGAAATTGAACCCCGCTCAAATACTACGCAAAGTAGAGTTTACCTGGTCAAAAATACCTTCAGCGGAATTAAAGATGAAATATCCCGGCAGCTGATTGTTGAACTGGAGACGATTAATATTAATCATGAAGATGTACAGCGCATCAACAGCCAAACCTCTTCCTTTTGGATGAACCCTTACCTCGGTATCTAATATGAAAATAGCGGTTATTTGCAATTCAGATTCACTTGCATTTCCAACTGTCCAGGCACTAGCAGCCCAGGGGCTTTTAGGTGGTGTGGTTATACTGAAGCGAAGCAGCAAAATATTGCTGGGACCACTGCTGGCTATGGGTTTATCAACCGATCAGGTATTGCAGTTGAATAAAGTATCCTGGCAACAGGAAATGCAAAAGTGGCTAACAGCATCAGCTGTGGATGCGGTTTGGGTATTTGGTTTTCCCTGGTTAATTCCTGATGATATGCTTCAAATGGTACGTAATGGTTATTTCAATTTTCATTTTGGTGAGTTACCAAAGTATAGTGGGGCTGATCCGATATTCTGGCAACTCAGAAATAATGAACGCTTTGCTAGCCTTACTGTACATCAAATGACGGCAGATATAGATGCAGGTCCAGTTTTTTGGTCAAAGCAACTGCCCATTATAGAAGGTGAAAATTACGGGTTGCTTTGCCAGCGTTTAGGCTTTATGGCTGTAGATGCACTATCTGCCCTTTTGAATAACAGTAGTCCTCTGCCTGTTATAAATGAACATAATGAAGATATGGCGAGGTATGAAAAAAGACCTGATCACCGGGAACTTGCGATCAATTGGAAACAGCACTCTGCAGACGAAATAGAATGCCTGATTAATGCAGCCAATCCAAAATACGACGGCGCAACGGCCTGGATTAAAAATATTGAAGTGCGAATCTTAGAAGTTTCGCCAGCTGAAATTCAACTAGCTGAGGGGGTGAAGCCAGAACCGGGCACAATAGTTTATGCCGATGCAATTTATGGATTGATTGTGGCATGCCTGGAAAATCGTTTTTTAAAGATCAATATTTTGCACATTCGCGAGGGCTATTTTTCAGGAAGTAAGCTTTTCCAGATGGGCATACAAGCAGGAGAAAAATTTATAAACCTAAATTAATATTATATGGAAGGAACAATTGGAGAAGTAAGGATTTTTGCCGGTGATTTTGCACCAAAAAGCTGGGCTTTTTGCCAGGGCCAGCTATTAAATCTAAGCACTAATCAGGCGGTTTACGCTATACTTGGTACTTTATACGGCGGAGACGGGCGTACTACTTTCGGGGTGCCTGATTTGCGAAGCAGAACAGTAGTAGGTGTAGGAGCAGGTGCAAATTTGTCTGTTTATACACCCGGGCAAAAAATAGGCGTAGAAACGGTACCACTTACCGTAAATGAAATACCTGCGCATACGCACGCTGTGACGATTACTCCTGGAACAGGTAACGGAACAGGTAATGCCACATTCTATGCCAACACAGGTGCGGGATCTCAGTCAAATGGCCAGAATGCTTATTTAAGCGAGGATCAAAGCGGCCAGATTACACCTTATATTACCGGAGGTACCCCAACTGCTTTAAATAATAAATCTGTGGAGGTTACTGATGTTAACATAGGCAACCCAACTCTGGCATTACAAACAGCAGGAGCCGGAAATGCGCACAATAATATCATGCCAAGTATAGCATTAAACTATATCATTTGTGTGCAGGGATATTTTCCGTCAAGAAATTAACTATTTAACCTAAATAATATAAAAATATGGAAGGAACAATCGGCGAAATCCGTGCCTTTGCGGGCACTTACGCACCTAGAAACTGGCTTTTTTGTCAGGGACAAAGTATGCCATTAAATGACTACCAGGCTCTTTTTGCGCTCATAGGTACTAACTATGGTGGCGATGGCATGACTACTTTCAAATTACCTAACATTGCCAGTCGCATTGTAGTTGGAGCGGGGCAGGCTCCTGGCCTTAGTAATTATAGTTTGGGCCAGGTTATTGGTGAAGAGAATCACGCGCTGAATTTATCTGAGTTACCAGTGCATAACCATCAAATTTCCCCTACTTTCAGTACAACTGCGGGTTCGGTAGATCTTTCCTTAAATGCCGTTGCTTCGCCAGGTGATCAATCAAATCCGGCAGACAAATACCTTGCTCAGGATCTAACTGATAATATTTACGCTAATGCAACTAAATCTACAAATCTTGTGAGCCTGAATAGTGATGCTGCAAAGGTTAGCAACCTGTCGCCACCAATACCACAGGTAGCTATAGAAGTATCAGGCAGCAGCTCGCCGCACAACAATATACAGCCTGTGCTGGCAGTAAATTACATTATTTGCGTAGAGGGAATTTTCCCTTCTAGAAACTAAAAATTGATCAATACTAAATTTTATCAAAATGGAAGGAACCGTAGGAGAAATCAGAATGTTCGCCGGAACATATGCACCATTAAATTGGTCTATATGTAACGGGCAAACTTTAGCATTACGTGCTTATACTGCACTATATGCTATAATTGGCACTAATTATGGTGGTGATGGTACAAGCACATTTAAGTTGCCTGATCTACAAGGACGTACTATTGTAGGTGCAGGACAAGGCGTGGGACTGACAAATTATGATCTGGGTGTTTCAACAGGTACTGAAACAGCTACTCTTAGTCTTTCTGAGATGTCAGCGCACAACCATCTTTTAACCTATACACCCGCAGCTGTCACGGCAACAGTAAACATTAAAGCATCTGCCGATCTAAATGATGAAACCAAGCCTGCAGGGAATCTTTTAGGGGCACCAGCTGCATTAGGTGAATCATTATTTGGTTTACCGCAGGGGCTTGTACAACAGGTTCAAATGGCTAACGGCACACTTAGTATACAAAGCGTAACTGGACCACAGTTAACTAACCTGGCTTTAGCAGTTTCAGGCTCAACAACAACGGCTATCCATGAGAACCGGCAACCCTCAATGGCACTTAATTATGTAATTTGTTTACAGGGAGTTTTTCCTGCAAGAGACTAAAAATTGGAGCTTAATTAATGCCCGATTTAGTATAACCGGGATTAAGTATACCGGTTATACTTTTTATTATGTACAATGTTATTGTATTGAAAATTTAGAAAAGTTATTATATGAGGAAATTTTACAAAAAAGCATTTCGTTTTTTATTCATTATCCCGCTGCTTTTAATCAGTATTTTAAATGCCAGGGCTGATTTATCTCCAGGCGATCTTGCTGTAATTGGAATGAATAGCGATGTTGATGCCGCAGGTTCCACCATACGCAGTTTTGCGGTAGTGGCACTTAATACTATTGCTAAGGATGAGGTGATTTTTATTACTGACCGTGGTTGGGTTAACCCTTTTGGTTCATCTCCAGGAAGTTTTACTACCAATACCACTTTAGAAGGTGCCATTCAATGGAAGCCATCTGTTGCTGTGCCTGCGGGCACGGTGATCATATTTAAGGTTAACATGGCGTCGGCTACTTCAAAAACTATTTCAGCCGTTAAAGGAGATGGTACCGCTTTTCCCTCAGGAGATTTTTCAATAGCCTTGGGCTGGACGAATGCTATTGTTACCTCATTACCCTGGAATAATACTACCGGAGATCAATTGCTTATTTATCAAGGGAGTACCAGTAACCCATCATTTATATTTGCTTTTAATAATGTCAGAACTACCGGTACCAGCAATAACTCTGGCGGATGGTTTACAAATCCTACAGGTGCCCCTGGATCTAATACCGGAACAACCAGTATCATTTATAGTGAAATACCTTCTACTCTTAGCGCTAGTTATGCAGTAGGCTTTATTTCCAACAGCACGACTGAATCAAGGTATCCAAACGAAATATATGTTCCCAGTTTATCAAAAGGAACTAAAACAGAATGGTTAGCAGATATCACCAATAAAACAAAATGGACTAACACAAATGTTACTAGTTCACCATTTAACTTTAGCCAAGGATTTGGTGCTGACAATGCAACACAATTCACCGTTGGCACCCCAACGGTTACAGCTGCAAAAATCAGCATTAGCGGTGCAAATGGTACAGGTGGTGCATTTAAGATAGGCGATGTGGTGACCGCAACCTGGGATAATACAGCCAGCGGCGATAACAATTCAGGAGTTACAGACGTAACGGTAAACTTTAGCCAATTTGGCGGAGGTACTGCGGTTACCGCAACCAGCAGTAGCAATACCTGGGCAGCTACTTACACCATTATTGCAGGCACAGTAGATGCTGCAAGCAGGAACGTATCTGTTACGGCAACAAATACGGTTGGGCCTACAACTACGGACGATGACGCTAATGCTACCGTGGATAATATTACCCCGACGGTTGTGATCAGCAGCACTGCAGGTGCTACTGGCGGATCGACCGGTACTTCACCAATTCCATTTACAGTTACTTTTTCAGAGGCAGTAACTGGTTTTGTAGCAGGAGATATTACACCAGGAAATGCCACCATCAGTGGGTTTTCTGGTAGTGGAACTACTTATACTTTTAACGCCACGCCAACGGCCAATGGTGCAGTAACGATAAATATTTCGGCCAATATAGCGCAGGATGATGCAGGCAATGGCAACACAGCTGCCAGTCAGTTTTCTATTACCTATGGACAGGCCGTCAGCGCACCAACTGTAACGGCTTTGAGCCCAACCAGTGGCCCGGCCAGCGGAGGTAATACGGTGACCATTACCGGCACCAACTTTAGCGGGGCGACGGCGGTGACCTTTGGTGCTACGGCGGCTACAGGCTTCACCGTTAACTCTGCAACACAGATTACGGCGACCGCACCGGCAGGAACAGGCACCGTTGATGTCAGTATCACTACAACAGGGGGCACCAGCGCGACTAGTGCCAGCGACCAGTTTACCTATGTGGCAGCGCCAACGGTAACGGCTTTGAGCCCAACCAGTGGCCCGACCAGCGGAGGCAATACCGTGACCATTACCGGCACCAACTTTAGCGGGGCGACGGCGGTGACCTTTGGTGCTACGGCGGCTACAGGCTTCACCGTTAACTCGGCAACACAGATTACGGCGACCGCACCGGCAGGAATAGGTACCATTGATGTCCGCATCACTACAACAGGGGGCACCAGTGCGACCAGTGCCAGCGACCGGTTTACCTATGTGGCAGCACCAACGGTAACGGCTTTGAGCCCAACCAGTGGCCCTGCCAGCGGAGGCACTACCGTGACCATTACCGGCACCAACTTCAGCGGGACTACTGCGGTGACCTTTGGCGCTACGGCGGCTACAGGCTTCACCGTTAACTCGGCCACACAGATTACGGCTACCGCACCGGCAGGCACCGGCACGGTTGATGTCCGCATCACTACAGCAGGCGGTATCAGCGCGACCAGTGCCAGCGACCAGTTTACTTATGTGGCAGCACCAACGGTAACGGCTTTGAACCCAACCAGCGGCCCTGCCAGCGGAGGCACCAGCGTGACCATTACAGGCACCAACTTTAGCGGGGCGACTGCGGTGACCTTTGGCGCTACGGCGGCTACAGGCTTCACCGTTAACTCGGCCACACAGATTACGGCTACCGCACCTGCAGGCACCGGCACGGTTGATGTCCGCATCACTACAACAGGGGGCACCAGTGCGACCAGTGCCAACGACCAGTTTACATATTTGGCAGCACCAACGTTAACGGCTATAAGCCCAACCAGCGGCCCTGCCAGCGGAGGTACCAGCGTGACCATTACCGGCACCAACTTTAGCAGGGCAACTGCGGTGACCTTTGGCGCTACGGCGGCTACAGGCTTCACCGTTAACTCGGCCACACAGATCACGGCGACCGCACCGGCAGGAACAGGCACTGTTGATGTCCGCATCACTACAACAGGTGGCACCAGTGCGACTAGTGCCAGCGACCAGTTTACCTATATTCAGGCATCTCAAATTACCGCTTCAGCCGGGACTTTTCCATCAGCGTTAAGCACAACCTATGGAACCGCGTCAACATCAACCAGTGTAGCCGTATCGGGTACAGGATTAACTGCGGGTATTACAGCTACGCCTTCATCAACAGCTAACTTTGAAGTAAGTGCTGATGGTATAAGTTTTGGCACTTCTGCTATCATCGGTACTTCGGGTACGGTATTGGGTACGGTTTATGTAAGGTTAAAAGCAACTGCAACAGCTAATACAAATATTACAGGGAATATAACATTAACCAGTACGGGCACTAACAGTCCAGTTATAACTATACCGACCAGTGCTGTTGCGCAAAGAGTCATTACGGTAACAGCCGCAGCGAAAAGCAAAACCTATGGTGATGCAGATCCTGCACTGACTTATACCTCTGCACCTTCACTGGTAACAGGCGATAGCTTCAACGGAAGTCTAAGCAGGTTACCTGGCGAAAACGTGGGTACATATGCGATCAATCAGGGTACGCTTGCGCTAAGCAGCAACTATACTTTAACTTATGTTGGTGCTGATTTAACAATCGGTGCGAAAACAGTTACAGTAACGGCCGCAGCGAAAAGCAAAACCTATGGAGATGCTGATCCTGCACTGACTTATACCTCTGCACCTTCACTGGTAACAGGCGATAGCTTCAACGGAAGTCTGAGCAGGTTGCCTGGCGAAAATGTTGGTACGTGTGCGATCAACCAGGGTACACTTGCACTAAACGGTAACTATACTTTAACTTATGTTGGTGCTAACTTAACCATTGGTGCAAAAACGATAACGGTAACAGCCACAGCGAAAAGCAAAACCTATGGCGATGCTGATCCTGCACTGACTTATACCTCTGCACCTTCACTGGTAACAGGCGATAGCTTCAGCGGAAGCCTGAGCAGGTTACCTGGCGAAAACGTGGGAACTTATGCCATCAACCAGGGTACACTTGCACTTAACGGTAACTATACCCTAACCTATGTTGGTGCTGATTTAACAATCGGTGCGAAAACAGTTACAGTAACGGCCGCAGCGAAAAGCAAAACCTATGGAGATGCAGATCCTGCACTGACTTATACCTCTGCACCTTCACTGGTAACAGGCGATAGCTTCAGCGGAAGCCTGAGCAGGTTACCTAGCGAAAATGTGGGTACGTATGCCATCAACCAGGGTACACTTGCACTTAACGGTAACTATACCCTAACCTATGTTGGTGCTGATCTAACGATCGGTGCGAAAACAGTAACTGTAACGGCAGCTGCGAAAAGCAAAACCTATGGTGATGCAGATCCTGCACTGACTTATAACTCTGCACCTTCACTGGTAACAGGCGATAGCTTCAGCGGAAGCCTGAGCAGGTCACCTGGCGAAAATGTGGGAACTTATGCCATCAACCAGGGTACACTTGCACTAAACGGTAACTATACTTTAACTTATGTTGGTGCTAACTTAACCATTGGTGCAAAAACGATAACGGTAACAGCCGCAGCGAAAAGCAAAACCTATGGTGATGCTGATCCTACACTGACTTATACTTTTGCTCCGGCATTAACCGGAACAGATACTTTCACGGGAAGCCTGACTCGGTTACCTGGCGAAAATGTGGGTACTTATGCGATCAACCAGGGCACACTTGCACTTAACGGCAACTATACCTTAACCTATGTTGGTGCTGATTTAACGATCGATGCGAAAACAGTTACGGTAACGGCGGCTACGAAAAGCAAAACCTATGGCGATGCTGATCCTGCACTGACTTATACTTTCGCTCCTGCTTTAACAGGTACGGATACTTTCACTGGTTCTTTAAGCCGGTCACCTGGCGAAAACGTGGGAACTTATGCCATCAACCAGGGTACACTTGCACTTAACGGTAACTACGCTTTAACTTATGTGGGTGCTAACTTAACCATCGGTGCAAAAACCATCACGGTTACCTCCGATGCGAAAAGCAAGACCTTTGGCGATGCTGATCCAGCCTTGACCTATACTTTTGCGCCAAATTTAGCAACTGGAGATGCCTTTACAGGAAGCCTAACCCGATTGCCAGGAGAAAATGTAGGTACTTATGCGATCAACCAGGGTACACTAGCCCTGAACACTAATTACGCTTTAACTTATATTGGTGCTAACTTAACCATTGGCACAAAAACCATCACAGTTACGGCCGCTGCAAAAAGCAAAACCTTCGGAGATGCTGATCCGGCTCTGACCTATACATTTGCTCCGGCGTTATCCACAGGAGATAGCTTCAGCGGATCATTAACCAGAGCAGTTGGCGAAAATGTAGGTACGTATGCCCTTAACCAGGGTACACTAGCCCTGAACGGTAACTACGCTTTAACTTATGTGGGTGCTGATTTGACCATTGGCGCGAAAACCATCACGGTTACCGCCGCTGCAAAAAGCAAAACCTTTGGCGATGCTGATCCAGCCTTGAATTACACTTTTGCTCCGACGCTTCAAACTGGTGATGCCTTCACAGGATCACTGACCAGATTACCTGGTGAAAACGTGGGTGCTTATGCGATCAACCAGGGAACGCTAGCTTTAAGCAGCAACTACAATTTAACTTATGTGGGTGCTGATTTGACTATTGGCGCGAAAACCATCACGGTAACAGCCGCAGCGAAAAGCAAAACTTACGGTGATGCTGATCCTGCACTGACTTATACCTTTGCTCCGGCATTAACCGGAACAGATACTTTCACTGGTTCTCTAAGCAGGTCACCTGGTGAAAATGTGGGGACTTATGCCATCAATCAGGGTACACTTGCACTCAACGGTAACTATACTTTAACCTATGTTGGTGCTGATTTAACGATCGGTGCAAAAACAGTTACGGTAACAGCTGCTGCCAAAAGCAAAACTTACGGTGATGCTGATCCTGCACTGACTTATACCTTTGCTCCGGCATTAACCGGAACAGATACTTTCACTGGTTCTCTAAGCAGGTCACCTGGTGAAAACGTGGGGACTTATGCCATTAATCAGGGTACACTTGCACTCAACGGTAACTATACTTTAACCTATGTTGGTGGTAATTTAACGATCGGTGCGAAAACAATTACGGTAACGGCCGCAGCGAAAAGCAAAACCTATGGAGATGCTGATCCAGTATTGACTTATACTTTCACTCCTACATTAATAGGTACGGATACTTTCACTGGAAGTTTGACAAGGTTACCTGGAGAAAATGTGGGAACTTATACCATCAACCAGGGGACACTGGCACTTAACGGCAACTATACTTTAACCTATGTTGGTGCTGATTTAACGATCGGTGTAAAAACGGTAACGGTAACAGCCGCAGCGAAAAGCAAAACCTATGGCGATGCTGATCCTGTACTGACTTATACCTTTGCTCCGGCATTAACAGGTACGGATACTTTCGCTGGAAGTTTGACCAGATCACCTGGCGAAAATGTAGGTACTTATGCCATCAATCAGGGTACGCTTGCGCTTAACGGCAACTATACCTTAACCTACGTGAGTGCTGATTTAACGATCGGTGCAAAAACAGTAACAGTAACGGCGGCTGTGAAAAGCAAAACCTATGGCGATGCTGATCCTGCATTGAGTTATACTTTTACTCCTACATTAACAGGCACGGATACTTTCACTGGTTCTTTAAGTAGGTTACCTGGCGAAAATGTTGGTACGTATGCGATCAACCAGGGTACGCTTGCGCTTAACGGCAACTATACCTTAACCTACGTGAGTGCTGATTTAACGATCGGTGCGAAAACAATTACGGTAACAGCCGCAGCGAAAAGCAAAACCTATGGCGATGCTGATCCGGCTCTGACCTATACCTTTGCTCCGGCATTACAAACTGGCGATAGCTTCAGCGGATCATTAACCAGAGCAGTTAGCGAAAATGTAGGTATGTATGCCATTAACCAGGGAACACTTGCACTTAATGGCAATTACGTTTTAACTTATGTAGGCGCTAACTTAACCATCGGTGCAAAAACCATCACATTAACGGCCGCTGCGAAAAGCAAAACCTATGGAGATGCTGATCCAGCATTGACTTATACTTTCGCTCCTACATTAACAGGTACGGACACTTTCACTGGTTCTTTAAGCAGGTCACCTGGCGAAAATGTAGGAACATATGCCATCAATCAAGGTACACTTGCATTAAACGGCAACTATGCTTTAACTTATGTTGGTGCTGATTTAACGATCGGTGCAAAAACGGTTACGGTAACCGCTGCTGCAAAAAGCAAAACTTACGGTGATGCTGATCCTGCACTGACTTATACCTTTGCTCCGGCATTAACCGGAACAGATACTTTCACGGGAAGCTTGACCAGATCACCTGGCGAAAACGTGGGTACTTATGCCATCAATCAAGGTACGCTTGCACTAGATAGTAACTATACCTTAACCTATGTTGGTGCTGATTTAACGATTGGTGCAAAAACAGTTACGGTAACGGCGGCTGCGAAAAGCAAAACTTACGGTGATGCTGATCCTGCACTGACTTATACCTTTGCTCCGGCTTTACAAACTGGCGATGCCTTCACAGGATCATTAACCAGAGCAGTTGGCGAAAATGTAGGTACGTATGCCATTAACCAAGGAACACTAGCTTTAAGCAGCAATTACGTTTTAACTTATGCAGGTGCTAACTTAACCATCGGTGCAAAAACCATCACAGTAACGGCCGCTGCGAAAAGCAAAACCTATGGTGATGCTGATCCTGCATTGACTTATACATTTGCTCCGGCTTTACAACCTGGCGATGCCTTCACAGGATCACTCACCAGGTTGCCAGGAGAAAACGTAGGTACTTATGCGATCAGCCAGGGCACACTTGCAATCAACGGTAATTACGCTTTAAACTATATTGGTGCTGATTTAATGATCGGTGCAAAAACCATCACAGTTACTGCCGCTGCGAAAAGCAAAACCTTTGGCGATGCTGATCCTGCACTGACTTATACTTTTGCTCCGGCTTTACAAACTGGCGATGCCTTCACAGGATCATTAACCAGATTGCCAGGCGAAAATGTTGGGACTTATGCCATCAACCAAGGCACACTAGCTTTAAGCAGCAATTACGTTTTAACTTATATAGGTGCTAACTTAACCATCGGTGCGAAAACCATCACAATAACTGCCGCTGCGAAAAGCAAAACCTTTGGTGATGTTGATCCGGCTCTGACCTATACATTTGCTCCGGCACTGGCAACAGGCGATAGCTTCAGTGGATCACTTAACAGATTACCAGGTGAAGCCGTAGGAACATATGCGATTACTCAGGGAACACTGACGTTAAATCGAAACTACACATTAACCTACAATGCGGCTAACTTAACAATTACCGCTAGAGTGATTACTATAACTGCTATAGCCAAAAGCAAAACCTATGGCGATGCTGATCCGGCACTGACCTATACTTTTAGTCCTGCGTTACCAACAGGAACTGTTGTTACTGGATCGTTAACCAGGGCAGCTGGCGAGAATGCCGGTACATATGCCATTAATCAAGGTTCACTTACTTTAAGCGGCAATTATACGGTGGCTTATGCAGGCGCAGACCTCACGATTAATAAAGCGGTTTTAACTGTTTCAGCGAATAATGCGGTAATGTGCCAATCTGATGGCTTCCCTAATTTTGGAATTGCTTACAATGGCTTCAAGGCTGGTGATACTGAAAATTCACTCAGTACAAAACCTACCGTAAGTACTACTGCAAACAGGAATGTTACCGGTACTTATGTATTGGTTCCTTCAAATGGTGGATCGGGCAATTACACTTTTGTTTATGTAAATGGTTCATTAGTCATTAATGCGCTTCCACAGGTTAATATCCTAAGCAATAATGGCACGAGTATCAGTAAAGGTGAAACTGCAATCCTGACTGCGAGTGGTGGTACATCATACAGCTGGTCTACGGCCAATGGCATTATTAGCGGACAGAATACAGCTTCACTTACCGTAAGGCCTTCACAAACTACTGTTTATACGGTTCGGGTTACCAATGCAAGTGGATGTAGTCGCGTAGAATCGATTACTATTCAAGTAGCCGAAGATTATAAAATTGTAGCCAATAACATCTTAACGCCAAATGGTGATGGTGTAAATGATACGTGGATTGTAAAAAACATCGATATGTATCCAAGTAATGATGTACGGATATTTGACCGCAATGGTAGGGAGATGTATAGTAAAAAAAGCTATGATAATAGCTGGGATGGAACCCTCCGTGGCATTCCGCTCGCAGAAGGAACTTACTACTATATTATTACTTACGGACCAGACAAACTGGTTCAAAAAGGTTTTATTACGATTATCAGAAACCGTTAAGAAAAATGAAAACGATGAAAACTAAAATATTGATATTGGCTGCTCTTTTAGGGGTTTCGAAAGTAAAAGCTCAAACTAATCCCTTATTAAATCAATACTTCAATAATACTTATCTGGCTAACCCGGCAATGGCTGGGTTAAAGGAAGGCGCAACCGTCGATCTGGCTTTTCGTTCACAGTGGAATAACATCCCTGGTGCACCTGTTATTCAGAATCTTACTACTACCTATGGATGGGAGCGGGTAGGTGTTGGGTTGAACATGAGTATAGATAAGGCAGGTTTACAGAGACAAACCCGGATTTTGGCTAGTTATGCCTATCACCTTCCGCTAAGTGCTGATGCTAAACTCCATTTCGGTTTATCGGCAGGCTTTATGAATCAGCGCGTAGATATGCAGGATCTTATTGGAAACCCTAATGACGGACAAGTTAGTGCCTATAATACAGATCATAGAACCTATTTTGATGGCGACTTTGGAATCGGATTGACTTCTAATAGCTTTAATGTTGATTTTGCTTTGGTTAACCTAAAAAATTATTTTAAAAAGGATAATTTCAAACTGATTAACACTCCGGTAATTTACGCTTCAGCAGGCTATCTGTTCAATCTGGGCGAAAATGTGTTTCAACCGAAAGTTGCCTACCGTTCTTTTACAGAGATTTCAGACATTGTTGATGTTGGTGGGCAATTTGGTGTTGCTAACCAACAGGTACTCTTTACTGCGATGTACCATACCAGTAAAGCAGCTAGTTTTGGCGTGGGTTTACATTATCGGAATAAATACATGATCAATACGGGTTACACCACACAAACCGGATCCTTAAGTGGTTATACCGCCGGGAGTTTCGAAATTAATCTCGGTATTAAATTATAGTGATTTGCAGATTCCAATCTGTCATTAACAGTTTTATAGATTGAACGGGTATCGATGGATATCCGTTCTATTTTAAGAACTCATGGGTTGAATTAAAAGCACGTATTTAATTAGCAAACTAAAAACGAAGTAGCAACCAGTCAGATAATACTTCTGATGCACTAGGCTTGTTTTTCAACTCCTCGCGCTAACCCATGCTACCCATCCTAACTTTTTTCCTCGAGCAAACACCGATATTTTCAAAATGTTTGCTCTTTTTTAAATTTTTTCCTGGTGATTTCCAGCGGCTTACGGCTTAGCATAAACATTATCCTTTTTACGATTTGCGGAGATTGCTTTTTTTGCTACCTTTGCATCCCGCTTCGGAGGAAACGGATGTGCTGAAAAGCTGGTTAATGATGTGGTGAGGATGATATAGTGGCAGAATTTATTTCAAATAAAAGCTGCGGGTTTAGATAAAATCATTACCTTTGCATCCCGCTTCGGAAAGAAAAGGGGCGCTGATGAAAGTTAGCGATATTGAAAAGCAAAAGAGGAATAACAACGGCAAAAATAAATCAACATTTATTTGGAAGTTGCAAAAAGATTCCTACCTTTGCACTCCCAACCGAAAGGAAGGGAAAATGAAGTCAAGTGGCGGATGTCATGGAGACTGGAAAATAAAAGATTGAAACGGGTAGAAAACACAGGCTGGATGAATAAGACGAGCCGAAACCAAATACCTGAAGATATATAGAAAAGGCGGCCGTGAGGTTTAAAGCCTGATAAGTTCTTAAAAGAGATGTCAATGTAGCGAAAGCGGGTTTAATGAAGTACTGATCGAAGTACATGATT
>Ga0308159_1000174_pt1 | contig 212945 bp, 193 predicted proteins | sample PhyCR1_FD_201040 | JGI IMG/M metagenome (GOLD analysis project Ga0308159, IMG submission 201040) | Phyllosphere microbial communities from UC Gill Tract Community Farm, Albany, California, United States - DLSLC.R1 | ecosystem: Host-associated > Plants > Phyllosphere > Unclassified | place...
AAGGTTTTCAATAAAGGCAATCGCAAGACAATTGGGCATGCATAGGGAAACCGTTAGAAAATACATGTTGACGGAAAATTTAGTCCGTAAATCCTACAAGGACAGGGGGATGATCGAGAAGTACTTTTTTTTATATTAAAAAGCGAATGGAAGAAGATGATGGACTTTATTTGAAAACATTATGGAATGAGTTACGGCATATGGGTTATCCAGGAGGGTGCAGCACACTCTCGGAAGCCTTAGCTTACTATGGCATTCGCATTGGAAAAAAAGCCATGAATCCAAAAACGCCACAGCAGTCAGGCGCATTCTTTAAGCCTTCTAATGCTGCAATGCTATTCTTGACCTCGGAAAACAGGCTTACCACAACGCAGAAAAAGCTAATAGACAAATTATGTAAATCGTCGTATGGCTTAGAACGCGCTTTGGTATTGGTAAGAGATTTCCGAAATCTTATGGAAAACAAGTTGGGAAATCAACTCCAGGGCTGGATAAAAAAGGTGCTGAACTCACGGATTAGCGAGATAGCCACTTTTGCAAATGGTCTGCTAAGGGATTACAAGTCCATTGAAAACGCGATCAGCTTGCCCTGGAGCAATGGCCCGGTAGAATAATGTAAATAAGCTAAAGACTATCAAACGGCAAATGTATGGTAGGGCTAGCTTCGAATTGCTTAAAAAAAGATTAGTATTCAAACCGACATAACCACCAAAAGTGAGGAAGAACCTGAAAGTGACCACTCTGTTCCGGGCCAAACTGGCCACCAATTTGATTACCGGATGATGCACATCTAAGTTCCTTTCCTTCTGAACAAATATACACTTCGGATCCAATTCCATTTTCCTCAGGATTTTTCGGTTTAATCCATCTTACTGCCGGATTCATCCTCAATTCAGACCTTTCTAGCGATCAAAATTCATTCGCAGGTACTGGAACGCGTAAAAAAAACGCCATATCCCCTTCAAAATAGCAAAGCGACCGTAGTCCATCCCGAATAGTAGATATGCTCCCAGAAGCCTTTATTTTATGCAGAAATTGAAAAATTATTCCCGAATGCCAGTTGCGAAAAAAGCTAATCAAAAGATCAGAACGGCCAGTTTGCCCCGAAACAGGTGGTCACTTTAAAGCGAAATAGAGTGACAGTTTAAATGCGGAACGGCTGGCCATTTTTGCCGAAATGCCTATCAAAACACACCTGCAAATGTGTTTAACCATTCCTTATCACTTCGGAACAAAGGGTATGGGCTGACGCGGCATATATTTCCCGATTCTTCCTGTAATCGAATCCTTGATGGATGCACATTGATGTAAGCAATTTTTTAAAGATTGGGTATTGATTGGTTTTCTAGATTGATCTACCGAAGTTAACCGCAATTAAAGTTTCTGCCTATTTTATATTCAGGTATGAGGGAATTATAATCTGCTTTTGGGCTGGAACCTGGGGCGGCCTTCAAAGGGTGCGGGGAGCATTTATCTTTGCCACCATTTTTGCAGTGGCTAGATAAACGTGAATTGATAGAGTGGCTTATATGTCACTTTATCAAATAATACTCTTCCTGTTTATATTTTATTTATTAAGATTTACTTTATTTTCCTTAGTTATATTTTATACGCCATTTAATACAATTTTCGCGTTAATTTCTTCCGGTTTTAATTGTTTTCGTTTTCACGAAACCGATTAGCTCGTCACGGTAGTTTTCTCCAATGGTTAATAACAGGTCGTTTTTCATCCGTACCAGGTTATTCTCAATTTCCTCTAAGTAGTTTCTTGAAATAATAAAGGATCTGTGAATCTGAATAAATGAATTATTATTCTTCAGTATTTCTTTAATTTTCGTAAGGGTGATGTGCGCCACAACTGTTTTTTGTGTGGTATATATGGAAATGTAATTTTGAATACTTTCTATAGCTACTATATCATCAAACCTAATTTTTACCAATTTCGATTTGTCGTTTTTACTCTTGATAAAAAAATATTGTTCATCGCTTTTTTTCTTTTCCGGGCTAATCAATATTCTTCTACTTTGCAATTTATGCATCACTGATGCAAAGTGACCAAAAGAAAAGGGTTTTAACAAGAAGGCGTCAGCTTCAATTTCAAATGCCTCAAGTGCATATTTAGAATGGCCGGTGGTAAAAATCAGATTTCTTGTTTTGTGCCTGATGATTTTAGCTAAATCAATTCCAGATAAACCTGGCATTTCCACATCCATAAAAATGATATCCAGATTGTCTCCGCCCATAATGTGGTTCATGGCTTTTATAGGATCTGTAAAGCTTTCTATAAGCTCATAATCATCAAGTGTGGAGAGGTAATCGCGTAACAGTTCTAAGTTTGCAGGATCATCATCGACCGCAATACAGTTAAATTTCATATAAGGAGAGCTATTGTGGCTCAAATATATAATCCGTAAACATCAATAACAAAAAAAATACAGTTTCGTCCTACATTTAGTATTGTTCATAGTACAAAAGTCACCTTTATGTGTAACTCCAGCGCTTAGAGGTGTGAATTTTATTTTATTTCGCTCATCTTCGACTAGAAGTTCCCCACTTCAAAACAAACAAGCTAAACACCTTTAGATGGTCCCATTGTAACTATAGGATGAGCTAAGGTAAATGATATTTTATAGAACGGGTAAGCAAATTGGCAATCAGGATTACTAGAATGCTGAATTTGTTAACTCCGGATTTATATGGAAGATGAATATGTTAAATAGTAAAAGAAATGCATCATGAAAATTAATTTCATCAGCTCTACGATCTTCGCCATCGTTTTTATATTGATTTCTTCTCTCAAAACAAATGCACAAATTCATTCTGATCAAAATGGATTAAAATCATCAGTAATAAACAATCTTGCTGCTAACAACACGCAGGCAATGAGGTATGAAGTGGCTACTGTTGGTTTCAATTCTTATCACTGGCAGCCGGGAGGAATAATTATAGTTGAACTTTTTCAACGGTCTTTCACTACAGGTTACCAGAGGTATATTATTGATAATGGTTTTGGGAGGGGAATTAATTCTGGCCAGATTAAAATTAGCCTGGCTGAAAGCAGTGGAATGGAACAGCTTGCAAAAGTAACTTTAGGAACCAGTTATGATTTACCTAGCAATTATGGTGGTTTTGTAAATAAGGCATATCCCATTTATATCGATGTCAGATATTATGCAAACTACAAGGTAAAAATTACCTATCAACAAGAACGGGTAGAAAACCTTAATTACATGGATCAAATTAAGATTAATACTTCTCCTGTGCCATTAGAGATCAACGATTTTTCGGTGCCGCTTTTATCTGATAATCCCTTAACCTCAACCAGTAACCTTATGGTCACGGGCGAAGGCGTACACTATATTTCAAAAGGAAATGTTGGTATAGGCACTGCCAACCCAATAGCAAAACTGGAGGTTTCTGGTGGCGACATTTCTGTTTCGGGTAATCTTCTGGTATCAACAGGAAATAATACCGGTGGGGGCATAAAGCTTGCTGATGATGGAGACATTGTAGACCTGAACGATGGCTGGGCTACGCACCGGTTTAGTAATGGAATTAGGATCACTAATGCAAATGGGGGAGGTAATCCGGTAATACAGCTTGCTAATAATAATAACGTTTCAAGCTATTTTAATGCAGGGAATGTTGGTATTGGGACAATTTCACCGTCCGAAAAGTTAACAGTTAATGGCAAAGTCAAAGCGATAGAAGTTCGTGTTAATGCACAAGATATGCCCGATTATGTTTTTGAAAAGGGTTATGAGGTTGTAACGTTGAAAGAGTTGGAAAGTTATATTAAAAAGAACAAACATCTGCCCGAGGTTCCGTCGGCAAAAGAGTTCGAACGCAATGGAATGGATGTTGGCGAAATGAATAAGCTCCTGCTTAAAAAGATAGAAGAACTCACGCTACACCTGATAGAAAAGGACAAAGTGTTAAATGCACAAAAGGCAGATGTAAATCTACTTAAAATGCAGGCAGAAGATCAAAAGCAAATGCTATTAACATTACAGGCAGAAGTTAAAAAACTATTAGCCGGACAAACAAAAAGAAAATGAAAAAGTATCTGATATATACGTTGTTAACCATTAGTGTTACTATGAAAATGCAGGCACAGACGCCTGTGATTACCACAAGTGTTACCATTAAAGATGCCTACGATAATATTATTGTCAGCCGGCAAGGAGAATATGTAAATCACCTTATTGGGAGCTATGCCGGTTGGGATTCAGAAGCCATTTTTATAGGTGGTTATAATGCCTCATCCATATATGGTGCTACTTCTACCAAAAGGATATTCTTAGGTGGGCCACATTCCGGGACGAACTTTTTAACGATGGACATTCCTTCTGGTAATCTGGGTTTGAATGTTATCACTCCTCAAAGTTATTACCATGGAGGGAACAATAAGGTTTTTGAAATTTTAAATCCAAGTGCCGAATTCAACAGTCAGTCGCATTTAATCCTCAGTAATAACTCAACGTCAAGTGGAAGTTCTGCCGGAAGCGTAAGCTGGATGGCCAGGAATGCACAATATAATAAAGGAATGGCATACATAGGAGCGCAGCTTACTGATGATGCAACTAGTGATGCTAAGGCCAGATTGATTTTTGCCACTTCTAATGGCGCGCAGCCCATGGTGAGGATGATTATTGATCCAATAGGAAATGTTGGCATTGGTACTTTTAATACTGAAGATAAATTAACGGTAAACGGGAGGATCAAAGCTAATGAGATCAGGGTGAATGGACAGCAGATTCCTGATTATGTTTTTGAAGAGGGGTATAAAGTTGGAACATTAGAAGAGTTGGAAGTTTACATCAAAAAACATAAACACCTGCCCGAAGTACCTTCTGCCAGGGAAGCAGAAAATAATGGGATTGAACTTGGAGAGATGAACAAAATATTGCTTAAAAAGATTGAGGAGCTCACGCTTCATTTAATTAAGCAGGATAAAGAAATTAAGCTGTTAAAAAAGCAACAATCTAATTATGCCATTAATACGAAAAAACAAACAGGAAATAATAAAAAATGATGATTATGAAGTTTACAGGCATATTATATAATCTCGATTATCAAGGAATTAAGGCGTTTTATGAAAAAAAAAGGACTTGAATATTAGGGTTTTCATCAAACATTAGGTCACTTTCGTCAGCAGAAAACTCCTGTTTGTGGAAATGACTATCACCACGCTTTTTTGCTGCTATTTTTATCGTGATATTCGAAATTGAGTTCTCAGACTCCCAAACCAAACAAATTAACGCCTTATTGATGTCTATTCCTGTCTTTGCGTAACTGCTCGGAAAAGTTTGATAAAGCTATGCTAAAATTAATGTATGAACAAAGCCGTAATAACAGCTAGTGTGCTGGTATTTTTTTGCCTGCAGTCGGTGCAGCTTCTCGCACAGCTTCCCTCAACGGGAAAAGCAGTAACAGACAGTCTGAAATCGGGTAAGAAAAAATTGTCCAAAGCAGACTCGCTGGCCATGCAAAAAATCCAGGCCACTAAAAAATCTGTAGTCACACAATTCAATGAGGGTGTAAAGCAGTCGGGAATAACTGGTTTACTGAAAAAAGATACGTTAAAAAAAAATCTCAAAATTCAGCCTGCAGGTGTCTCGGCAGATGCTGCGGCACAGTATACCAAAACAAAGCAGACCCTTATCGATACGCTTAAATTTGGTAAGAAAAAAATCTCAAAGGTCGATTCTTTGGCTATGGACAAAATACAGGCAACCAAAAAGTCGATGTTAGCGCAGGCCGATCAGCGTATAAAACAATCGGATATTGCTAAATTATTAAAAAAAGATACCCTTAAAAAAGGCAATAAGATACAGTTTAACGATGTTTCTGTCGGAAATGAAACCCAATACGTTAAAACACAAAATCCGGCTAATGGTAAAAACTTATTAAATAATGTAACCTTTTCTGGTCAGTTAAAAGTGTATAATATTCCAATTGATCTTTCATTGGCCAATACTTATACCGCCATGCGGGATTTTAGGATCGATCAGGGCAATCTTTTTAAGTTCAATTTACCTAGACCGAGTTTTAACCAGTTTTTTAAGGCAGACCTGGATAAGTATCGCAACTTGCGTAAAAATATCTTAAGCGGACAAACTGCCGAGTCTTTCATCCGCAAAAAGATACAGGATAAGATTACCAAAAATATGGATCTTTCAACAGCACCAAAACTACAGGCTTATTTAAACAACCCGCAAAATTTGAGGAGCATGCTTAAAATGGATGAATTGGAGCTGAAGGGAAAACTGAATGAATTGACCAACGAAATTAAAGAACAGGCTCAGAATGGGGGAAAGCAGCTCAGTCAACACGGACAGGATTCACTTACCAACATCTTGAATGCCCAAAAGCAGGAGTTGTTTACCGAAATTCAAAAAGTACAGCAATCAATTAATGAGAGTGGCCTCGATACTGAAAAACTGGAGTTATTGGAAAAAGTTGCACAAGGTAAAATCTCGCAACGGGAGCTAGAGAATTTCTTTGTCTCTGAGCTTTCAAAAGGAAAGGATATGGGGTTTATGCAGAAGGGTTATGCCCGGTTGCGCGAGTTTCAGGCAGGTAATTTTGGACATCAACTGCCAGGGAGTTTTCTTAACCGCGACCTCTTCTTAAACGGTTTCAATTTCACCTTACGTACAGCAAGGGGGCCTGTTAGCGTTGGGGTGAGCACAAACCGAGACCTTAATTCATCGAAAGACGCTGGTTTTAATTCCTCTACTTATGCCATTCCGAAACTATACAGTTATTTAAGTGTGCCTACTACCAATTTCTCATTTGGTTCTGGCAAGCTTACATGGGTAGGCACTTACGACAGGCAATTTAACGGTAATATTGGTTTTGCACAAAATGCATTGCCACGCAATAACATGGTATTTACCCTTAGTCAGGCCTTTAACTTTAATAAAGCAGGTACACTTACCTTTGATGTATCTAAATCTTCTACTCAGTACAAAGAGCTTGCTGCATTTGGACCGGACCAATTAATGATCGATAGAAATACCAATGGGAATTACTTTAGGGATGATTTCTTGCAGACCATGTCTGTAGGCTTAAACCACTCCATCGATTCTAAAAAACTAGGGTTGAGGAGTTCGGTATTTGTTAACTATGCAGGCTCAGGCTTTCAAAATCCAGGACAACAGGGTATTGGTAATCTTAATTTAAGGTTTGGTGGTAATATCCGTAAAGATTTTTGCCATAATAAAATGACACTTACCGTACGGTCAGACTTTAAGAACATGCCTATAAGCGCTACCGATAATTCGCACTGGAGCAACCATAATATACAACTCGATTCGAGGTTTCGTATATCCCGTTCAGCTAACTTAGGTTTAATATATATTGATAATGGTGTTGATAAAGTATCGCAGGGGAGTACCCCGGTTTACGCCTCTAAAAAACTCCAGCTCGATCTTAATTCAAACTATAAGCTTTTTGGTCAGCGCGGTTTTAGCCATGTAAGTGTTGCACAGCAGGAAATCGCCAATCCGTTATCACTGGGAAATTCCAGCCTGATGCAGTTCAACTATGTACAAACAGTAGTATTTAAAGACTTTTCACTTTCAGGAAACCTGTTTTACAACCGAGAGCTTAATGCCAATACCATATTGGGCAATATGCTCAACTCAGATGCATCCTTGCAGTACCAATTGTTTAGAGGCGTTTTAATGTCGAGCGGATTAAGTTATCTCGATAACCAAAATCTAGCCCGTCAGGCCGGCATTAAACAAAGCATCCAGTTTATGCTGAAGAAACATTTCGACATCTCGGCTTACCTGGATATCCGCAAAAACCTGATTACCCCAACCTATCCGGATCTTTTCTCTACGAATAGGGGAGAAATATCTATACACTATTATCTCGACAAACAATGAGCAAGCTTAAATTCATATTCTTTGTATTATTTATCTCCATAAGTTCAGTCGCCTATGCGCAAACCAGCATTGTGTTTGTTCCAGAGGTATATGGTACTACTTTGAACGGTCTCTTTAGAGCGTCGATATTCAATGCTTCGGGTGTAAAATCGGTCAGAATGAACATCACCGTACGGGAGGCCCGAGCTGGAAAAATTGCCACGATACAAACTGAACCATTTACAATCGTACCGGGGAACAACATTATCCCATCTGGAGTGGCCCGCACAGCCAGTGTAGCCATGGCCCAAAACTCAACCGCCAACTTCATCAGGCGTAACCAGTACTTTCCACAGGGCGATTACGAATATTCGTTTAATATTTACTCGGCCTCTTCAAGTCAGGAGATCATTATTGATCAAACCTTCAATAATGAAATTACTCCTCCCGCACCTTTAGATCTGATCGAACCTTATGATCAGGATGAAATCTGCGAAAAACGGCCATTGCTAACCTGGCAACCCTCTATACCAAAGGTAGAAGGATTGCTTTATCAGGTAATGCTGGTGGAAATTAAAGATAAGCAAAATGCAGTTGAAGCACTAAACTATAACCTCCCGATTGTAAATCAAAAAGGTGTAACAGCCAATTTATTAGTATATCCTCCAAACTCAAAGGAGCTGGTAGCGGGTAAAAAATATGCCTGGCAGGTAAGTGCCTACCGCGATCAAACGATTATCAACCGATCGGATATCTGGTCGTTTGAGGTAAACTGCCAGGATAGTGTGAGCAATGTAATCCCTACTGATTATGGTTACCGGGATATAGAGGATTTGGTTAAGGGTAATTATTATATCAGCAACGGATTTATCCGTTTTTCGCTAATCAATTCTTATGGTCCACAAAAAATCAGTTATAGCATTGTTTGCATTAATGATCCATCCAAAAAAATAAGGAGTTTGCCTGCCATTCGGCTTAAATCAGGAGAGAATAAGGTTAACATAGACATTAGCCGGAATTTTTCTTTCAATGATAATTATTCTTATGTAATGAAAATCAAGATGCCTGATGGTACCCAAAAAAGTTTAAGATTTACCTATAAACAGTTGCCAGAATGAGAATGAAATTGAGCTATCTGATATTACTGGCGACATTGTTTGGCTGTAAAGCTAAAAACAAAATAACCGAAGTAAAAGATAATGATTTAACTGTTATGGCCATAAGAAACGGCAAAGCGGGAAAAGAAAGTGAAACTACTTATAAAGTGAGGGTATTTCCATCAAAACTGGTATTGGAAAATGGAGGGAACAAACTCGCTGAAAAAATGCTATACCGTCCTGATAGCAGTATATACCTGCTTAATGAGGACAAAAAAAATTACCCCCTGTACATAGAACCGGTATCGAACGGAATTAAGGGGAGTTACGAATTCCTGGTTGCTTTTAACACGGCAACTAATGGAAAAGCGGATACACTTATTTATCAGGACAAATTTATCAATCAGAAAAAATACGTGCTTGCAATTAAATAATATGAATTACAATTACAGAAGCAGGATTAAATTTACAGCAAGATTTTTATTGGCCCTATGGCTTTTACAGCTTATACAGCCTATTGGTGCATGGGCATTAACCTCAGGGCCTTCACAGCCCGAGGCACAATCTTTCCAGCCGGTTGGGGTATCTGATATGGTTGATCTGTTTAGCGGCGATTTTAAATATAATATTCCATTAATGGATATAGATGGGTACCCCATTAACTTAAATTATCAATCGGGTACAGGTATAGATGATGAAGCCAGTTGGGTAGGATTGGGTTGGAATTTAAACGTAGGTGCAATAAACAGGCAACTTAGGGGTATTCCTGATGATTTTAATGGCGATAAAATTAAAACACAGCATTATACCAAGCCGAAAGTTACGGTTGGCGGCCGTTTAACCGCAAGAGGAGAATTTTTTGGAGGGGCAAAAGTAAAAGGATCTTTTACTTTCGGTGTTTTTAGTGATAACTACACTGGAATGGGGGCCGAGATTGGTGCAAATGCCGGCATGTCATTTTCACTGGCCAATGATGGTATGTTAACTGCAGGTATGGGGATTGGCGTACTTTCGAATACATCCTCAGGAGTGGATGTTACACCAAATGTATCGCTATCAATTTTTGATAATAAGAGGGAAAAAGGGTTATTATCTTCTTCATTTAGCTCCTCTCTAGGCTATAACTCCCGCTCGGGGTTAAAGACCTTCAGTTTTGGGCATAACTTGCTGATGACCAATACAACAACTTCGCTTTCTTTTAATACTGAACCGATCACACCTAAAATACAATATCCCTATAATTCAGATTATGCTTCTTTCAGTGTCGATGTTGGACCTGCGGCTTTTGGCGGTTATGTTGGTGTTGGGGGCACAGGATACAGAAGTATCAGATCGACGGTGAATAATGGTAAATTAGAAAATCCAGAATATGGTTTCCTTTATTCTGAAGTAGGAAAAGACACTAAAAATGCCGTTCACGATTTTCTTCGCGAAAAGGAAAATCCCGTAATTCCAGAACTTCCAAACCTAGCCTTACCCATCGCCACACCCGATATTTTTACTTATAACAGCCAGGCTGGTTCTGGGCAATTCCGCCTTTACCGCGGGGGTACAGGTGCCTATTTTGATAACGAAGTAAGTGATGTTTCTACAACCAATACAGCAGGTTTCGACATTGGCTATGGTGGCTATGCACATGGTGGGGTAGCATTGTTTAATCAAAGAACAGCCAATGTATCGCGTAAGTGGACAGCCAATAACAACTACATTAAAAATGGCGATTTCCAAAAGGAATCATTAAACGATCCAAAAGCGCAACATGTTTTTTTTAAACATGCAGGAGAAAACAATATCGAAGATAGCCAGCTTACGGCTGATTTAGGTAGTACATCGGCTCTTATGGTTTCCACTTCCGGAAAAACAGCCAACGCATCTTTTAAAAAGGTGTTTGGTGTTAACAGCACCATCACACAACCTATACCGGTGCTTGCCAAAAAAAGTAAACAGGTGCAATCGTCGGTAGTTACCTACCTTACGGCAGCACAGGCCGCAAAAGCTGGCATGGACAAACAGATTAAACATTATAATTTTATCGACGTAAACGGAACTGATCCTTCACAGTCCAATCCCTTAGCTGTTGAGCCAGCCAAAGAACTTAGAGACACAGGGTACAGGCAAAAACACCACATTTCTGAATTTACTGTTACCAGTGCAGCAGGGCAGCGAATGGTTTACGGTATTCCTGTATATAACATTATGCAGGAAGAAACTTCTTTTGCCATAGCCAGTGCCACCACTAACCGTACAGGCCGAACAGATATTGAGCTTGCCGGTGGCGCTATAAACTATACCAAAAGAGGTGTTGATGATTATTTTCATACCGAGAAACAACCTGCTTATGCCTATAGTTATCTTATTTCGGGGATTTTATCTCCTGATTATGTAGATAAGACCAGCGATGGCATTACTCCTGATGATGATGGTACAGCCATTAAAATTAATTACAGCCGGATTTCAAACTACAGGTGGCGCACGCCTTATGGCAATAAAAAGAATGGTAATACGCCTATTCCAGAGGCCAGTTTAAACCGCGGGCAACTAGCCGACCCTGATGATGATAAAGGCTCGATCGTATATGGTGAAAAGGAAATTTATTATGTTCATTCCATCGAATCAAAAAATAAAGTAGCTTTTTTTTATACCCAAGATCGTGATGATGCGCTAGGTGTAAAAGACTGGAAAGGAGAACTTAATCCGGGCGTTAAGCAGAAAAAATTGGTAGAGATCCGTTTGTATTCTAAATATGATTATAGTAAACCAATTAAGGTAGTGAAGTTTGATTATGGTTATGATTTATGTAAAAGCACACCAAATTCATCTGCTGTGGGTGGCGGAAAACTAACCTTAAAAAAGGTTTGGTTCGAATACGGAAGTACCCATAAAGGATCAAACCACCCTTATATGTTTAATTATAATAAAGCATTTGTTAGTAATGGTGCCGAAGTAGGTTATGGCGTAATGAATACCGATAGATGGGGCAACTATAAACAGGGCGGTAACCCGGGTGGATTAAACAACGAAGAATATCCTTATGCCGATCAGAATAAAACCAGGGCAGATCAGGCAGCAGGCCTTTGGAATATCAGCAGTATCGATCTCCCTTCGGGTGGGAAAATTGCGGTAACCTATGAGGCCGATGATTATGCCTATGTGCAGAACAAAAGGGCAGCTGTAATGGTGCCTTATAAGTTTGATAATGGCGGCACCGATGCCATTAGTGTAACCGTTGATGAACAACCACCCAGTAACGAAAGCAGTAAAACCAGGTGGTTTAAGAAAAACTATTTAAATGGATCTGATTATATTTATACCAAATCAACCATCAAGCTGGGTAATTCAAATGCCCCTATGGCAAATAGTGGTGATGATTTTGTACCCGCTTATTGCAGGGTAGATAGTGTACATTTCGAAGGCAATGAAGCTAAACTCATTTTAGAGCAGATTAGCGAAAGCGATGTTACCACTAATCCGATCTGCTTTGCAGCCTGGCAGAAACTTAAAAACGATTATCCCAAATTTGCCTATCCAGGCTATCAGAATAGGGTAGAGGATAATCGATCAGGATTTGAAGCTGCCATTACAGCTATTTTTAATGCTTCGGGTAACTTACGCGAACTCCGTGAAAATTTTTATCAGAAGGCGAAGAAAAGGGGCTATGGTACCAATATAAATGTTTCGCGTTCTTTTGCCCGGATAAGCCTAAACTCAAAAGCCAAAATCGGTGGTGGTGCGAGGGTAAAAAGAATAGCCATCAGCGATGAATGGGGTAGCCTGAGTAGCAGCGGAGCCAGATCAGGTAGTTATGGGCAAAGTTATATTTATACGACAAAAGATGATACCGGTCGGCCTATCAGTAGTGGTGTGGCCACTTACGAACCTTCCGTAGGTAGTGACGAGAATGCGCTGCGCCAACCAGTACCTTATGTACAAAAAATAAAAGGTGCCATTAACAATTATTTCGAGTTGGAAGAACCTTTTGGCGAATCGCTGTATCCGGGTGCAAGCGTGGGCTATAGTAAAGTTACTGTGGTAGATCTTGATCAGGATGGCAATGAAATCCCTATTGTCAACAGCCCTAAAACAGGTTATGTAGTGAATGAGTTTTATACCGCAAAAGATTTTCCGGTACGGGTAACGGCAATGCCTATACAGAAATATAACCCAAGGCCACAGCAACAGTATTCTGTTATCATGACCAATAGTATTGAAGAAATGGTGCTCTCGCAGGGTTACATGATCGAATTGAACGATATGCATGGAAAGCCGAAGGCCAGTCGGATCTATAATCAATCCGGTGCCGAAATTTCTTCAACGGTGTACGAATATCAGGTAGATAATCAAAAGGCGGTAGAAAAACGGTTAAACAACAATGTAAGTATCATTGCTGCAAACGGACAAGTACTGCAGGGAGTAATTGGTAGGGATATAGAACTGTTTACCGATTTCAGGGAACAGGAAAGTAGCAATAATGGTATTGCTATTAACTTTGGGGGAGATGTAATTCCTTTACCTTTCTTCGGTATTCCAATTTTTATACCACATCTTCCTTTTGGGGCGAACAGCGAATATAAGCTCTTTAGGTCTGCCTGTGCAGTTAAGGTAATACAGACAAATGGACTGATTAAAAAAGTAATCAAAACCGAGAACGGTTCTTCTATCGCGGTAGAAAATGTGGCTTATGATGGCGTAACCGGCGAGGCCTTGATAACCAAAACGCAGAATGAATTTAAACAGGACTATTATTCGGTAAACCTGCCGGCTTACTGGATGTACAAGGGCATGGGCGCAGCCTACCAGAATCTGGGTACCATGCTAAAAGATTTTAATACCGGTGCAAATGGAGTGATACAAAATGCAACTTACAGCAACTTTGTAACGCCGGGCGATGAATGGGTAGATGTAGCTTCAGGTACCCATTTTTGGGTGATTGAAACGGCAGGGGCCAAAAGGTTGATTGACCGTGAGGGTAAAACCGTTACTATAAATATTCCACTGGCCAAAATTATCCGCTCGGGTTACCGTAATATATTGGGTACACCAACCACCAGTGTGGTGTGTATGGAAAACCCGATACAGGGTGGGCTGTTTAAACTGGCATCGGCAGGCGATCAGAGTAGTTTAAAAGTGATTTCTACTTCGGTGAATCTTTTTGATGAAGCTTGGACAGCAGAAAATGAAAAAGTAGGTGATATTGTTCAGTCGCCATGGTTTTTTTATGGTGATGTAAGCTTTCAGCAAAATATAGGTTTTGAAACATTTAGGACATCCGATTATCAGAATTATACACCAGTGTATTCAAATTATTGGCATACAAAAGCATTTTTTGAATCTTTAAGTATAGCAACTTATAATGAACCCGGCTTTGACAAAAATTTTAATTTTTGTGGTTTTGATTATTGTCTAAATATTCCAGAATCAGGTTATTATACCGTAGGACAATTATGGTCTACTTATGTTTATATTGATGGAAGTCGTTGGGAAGGCTTTCAACTGCAAAAATCTTTTAACAATACTGTAGTATGGAATATTAATAATAATCAAAAATACCTAACAAAGGGTATTCATAAGCTTAGTATTGAGATATGGTCGTCGGCTATTTATTTATACCCGCTTTTTGGTGGAGCCGAAATTTATAAAAATAGCCCACAGGAGCTTGCAAATGTAGATCAATATGGAACAGGTATTCAACGAATTTTTTCTACTTCATATGTTAAGGGACAACATAATCTTTATAGTTCTATTTGGTCTGATACTCCCGATTGGTCTTATGGCTATCATTATGCAGACGGTTTCGGTGAAAAACTTAATCCTTGTGGAACATTTGTTTTATCCGATCCGGCAAGAAATCCTTATATAAGCGGGTATCTTGGTAACTGGCATCCTTACCAAAGCAAAGTTTACCAGACTAACCGTAAATACAATGGTGTCTTTACTGCGGGTAAACGAGGTTTGGACCTCAAAAAAACAGGTTTTTTAACTACCTATACTTCGTGGTGGAGTAATAATGGTGGTTGGATCCAAAACCCGACAAAAGAGTGGGTAAATGCCAATACAGTTACCCTATACGATAAATATGGCCAGGAGCTCGAGAATAAAGACGCATTAAACCGTTATAGCGCGGCCAAATTCGATTTTAACGGAGAATTGCCGGCAGCAGTGGCATCGAACGCCATGAATCGCGAAATTTATGTAAACTCCTTTGAAGATTATAAATTGAAGTATAATGCAGATAGTTTGGCTTTCAGAAATAAGAGTATTAAAGGTGAGTTATATGACCCACTTGGCTATAATGGGCTGTTTAATTTGATTGACAATACAGTTTCGCACAGTGGAAAAACCAGCCTAACTATTAATTCAACGGGAGTATTGCTGGATACTAAAATCCATACGGCAGAACATAAAATGGCTAATTATCTAAGTCCATCTGCTACTGGTTATTCGTTGTTTAGCTCTACTGGGCTTTATCCAAATGGTTTTGAGCCAAAGCCCAATAAGTTATACCTTATAAGCGCTTGGGTTAAAGATGGTAGTTCGTTAAGTCGTAATACGGGCCTTAGTATTGATATTAAAGGAGATGGAGGCGGGCCGGTTCCTATAAACTTAAACTGCAAGGCAATTGTAGAAGGCTGGAAGTTAATGGAAGGCACGATTAACACAGGAGATATTTCGGGGCCAAACCTGCACTTAATTATTAAATCTACCAATAGCGTAAAAATAGATGATATCAGAATCCACCCTAAAGAAGGACACTTGAAATCGTACGCCTATGATAACCTGAGTTTTAAACTGATGGCCGAACTGGATGAAAATGCCTTTGCCACTTTTTACGAATATGATGATGAAGGATCACTGGTACGGGTAAAGAAAGAAACCGAAAGAGGCATTGCCACAATTAAAGAAAGCAGATCATCTTATAAAAAGCACTAAAGATTTTAGAAATGAAAAACCGATATAAAAATATCATATTCTTATCACTTGCCATGGGAATAGGCCTGGCTGTATCTTTCGCCAGCATTGCCAAAAAATCAGCTGAAAAACCAGTGAAAAAAATAGCAGCAGTTGTTGATACAGCTTTTGTTGTTGACACTGTAAAGCTGGAGCGTTTGGCCAAAATTGCCAAAAACTTACAGTTTGATCAGGAAAATATTTCCATTACGGGCAATCTTAGTGTACATAATGGAAGCGATAGTAGCCAAAATGTTAGCAAACTACCTTACCTCCTAATCAAACGTGGAGGCACGTTTTATTCGAGCCTGGGTTTAACCGAAACGGTAAATGCCAATGGCCTTTACATTTATGTAGATAAGGGGCAAAAGAAAATTTTGGTATCACGGAGTAAAAAGGTAACTGCTCCGCAGCTTTTGCCAGACATGCAGCAGCTCATTAAACGAATGACAGAAGAAGAGTATCAGATCAGGGAAAATGTGGTAAGTGCCAGCGAAAATAGGATCTCACTCTTTAATCCTAACCACATTCAGTGTAAGGAATATGCCATTTACTTTGATAAAACCAATCTTCATGTAAAGGGGGTGAGCATTAGGATGAGCAACATCGATGATCCTTTAAATACTAAAAAAGATAAAACAGTCGATTTCAAGTATGCCAATACCCTTGTGGATGCATCCAAACTAACAAGTTCGCGGATTTTAAAAAAGCTGGCAAAGGTTGAATATACTACCACTGAGGCTTATAATGGTTACGAAGTAATCGTAAGGATGTAAAAACTACTGGTTTAAAACCGGCAGATTGAAAGATATTTTAAGTCGGCAATTGATGCCTGATTTATACATAAAGGAATTAAGAATAAAGATAATAATATGTTAAGAACGCTCCGTTTTGTTTTTTTTACAGTGGTGTTGCTTTTTGTTCAGCAGTTTGCTTTTGCAGCTGTAGAGCCCTATCAAAACTTTTTGAAGGGCCGCATCAAGGTTGGAGATTCGCTATTGGTAAAAGACGAAAAGTTTAAAAATCCGTCTTTTAACTGGGCTGATATTACCGATGTCTCAGTGAAAAATACAGTTTCGCTACAGCTGCTGAGCGAGCAGGCAATTGCACAGTCTTTTAGTTGCAAACTAACCTTTAGGGCAGAATACTTTAGCAGCCCTGCACAGGTAGAACCAACCAAAATAGATTCGGCTAGCCTCAGCATCAATTATGACAAAACAGCCGGAGCGGTTTATAAAGGAAAAGACATTTATTCTTTCGAAAACGGGTATTATGTAAAAGTATTTGTCACCGGTATCTCGAGCCCCGAATATGGCAGCCAGCTGCCGGAGGTAATCCAGTTAACCAGCCACATTGATATCGACAGAAAATACATTTTTAAACCTTTTCTTTTTATCGGTTTAAATGGCGAAACCAATATGGGGCCAAAAAGCGGTTTAAGAAGATTGGCAGCAGGTACCAGGATCAATAACAACCAGCAGTTAGCCTTAAGCTGGGGTTCTGTTTTGGGTGCCGAAGAATATGATATAGAATGGGTAACTATGGATGCTGAAAGTGAATGGGGTATTATGGCAGGTAAGCTATATACGCCTGATGGTACTAACTATTCTGATGATCAAATTGCCACCATGTTCAGGAATAATGCTACCCGCATTACCACCCACAAACAACAGGATACCATTTCACTGGTATTTAATGCAGATTACATTGTAGTTAGGATTAGACAGGTTGCCTATACTGCCGATGGGCTGCGCGATGAGGGTACCTGGTTTTATAAAAAAGAAAACAGTAATCAATATGCAGTATGGCCTCTTAATTGGCACGAACCCAATCTCAACTGGCAATATTCTGCAGCTTTTGCCGAAGAAGGGAAAAAGAAAGAGGTAGTGAGTTATTTTGATGGTTCGCTTAGGGGCAGGCAAACCGTTACCCTCAATAGTAGTGATAATGTAGCGGTGGTGCAGGAAAATGTGTACGATCAGTTTGGCCGTGCCTCTGCCAGTATTCTTCCTGCTCCCGTAAGGGAAAGTAATGGAACTTCGTTTTTGCATTATTTTCCGGCTTTTAACCTTGATGAGGCTGGGCATCCTTACAGTTTGAACAACCTCGATCTTTCCGGTTGTGAAATACAGCCAGCTAAACTAGGCATAGCTTCAGGTGCATCAAAATATTATTCCAGCGAATTCCTTAACACAACATTAGGTGGTGAAAAGAGTTTTAATAAATACATTCCTGATGCCGAAAAATACCCACTTTCGGTAACCCAATATACAGCTGATAATATCGGAAGAATTAAACTTCAGGGCGGTGTTGGGCCAATGTTTCAGCCTGGGCCAGATGGAGGAAGGCGTACCACACGATATTATTATGGTAAACCACAGCAGGAAGAGCTGGATATTTTATTCGGCAATGATGTAGGTTATGCCGAGCATTACCTTAAAAATATGGTGGTCGATCCTAACGGACAGATTAGCATCAGCTACTTAAATGCCGCGGGTAAAACCGTTGCCACAGCACTAGCTGGCAGAACCCCCGACAATGTAGATGGACTCGCCTCAAAACCGGCCGAAAAAGTAGTACAGAGCAATATTTTAAAACCTGAGCAGTTTCAATTTAACGCCAGTACCTTAAGCCTTTCGGCAACTACGACTTACATGGCATCGGTAACCGGAGAAGCAAAACTTAAATTCGATCTCGAAAAACTGATCCATACTTACCCTGAAGGACCATTTCATCCCTGCAGCAGCTGCTATTATGAGCTTACGGTGAGTATAATGGACGATTGTAAAAATAAAATCCCATTTAATTTACCAGGCGATACGCTAAGGATAGGTACAGAAGATGTTACTGTGTGTGATTACATTAGTAAGTTACCAGATAGCATCGCTACGATTTTCCCGAATATTGGCGAATATTACATCACTTTTAATTTTGCATTGAGTAAAAGAGTGATCGATAAGTTTGCTGATAACTTTATCAATAAAGGACAGCAGGCCTTAGCACTGAAAAAACGTGCCGATTTCGTTATTAAATATTTAGAAGAGAACCAATTTGCCGATTGTTTTACCGATTGCACAACAGCACGTGCAAAATTGGGCACCGAACAGGCTTTTACAGCTATGTTCAAGACCAGGCTTACCAAGCTAGGAGAAGATAACGTTGAGCTGTATAATCAGATTATACATAGCACTTATGTAAAGATCAGCGATAATATTACAATTTTGGAGGGGAACTGTGCGCAACAATCATCACCTTGTGAGGTATACCGAAAAGCCATGTTATTGGATGTATCACCAGGCGGCCAATATTCCATGCTGGATGCACAAGGGGACCTAACCGAGCCACTAACCAATATACTGCTGGCCAATTTTCATAATACCGTATTTATCCCTACCAATACTGACAATACAGCCTATCAGGAGAATTTGGTAACCCGAGAAGATGGCAGCACAACTTCTCCTTACGATGCAAGTTTTACACTTGCAGATCTGGTTAAATACTGGAAACCTGAGTGGGCAGAAGTATTTCTTCAGTTTCACCCTGAAAAGTGTAAACTTGATTTTTGTAACCAGCAGGCTAACAGTAAACTGTGGGATCAAAGGCTAGAAGCGGTTGAAGATGCAAATGTAGCCGGTTACAATACTAATAATGCGGTGAATTGGCTGTTGAGCCAAGACCCGTTTTTTAATGGTGCCGGAAATGCATCATATATTCCCCGGATGCTTGATGATCTGCAACAATACAGCAGTAAGGTATTAAACCTAACCAGTCTAAGTACCAAAAGTTTAAGTAAAATGGTAGACTTTCTGATCTACTGCGCGCCTGAAGGTGCAACCACAAATGGGGCGGGTACCCCAACCAATAATTGGGATAACTGCTCTCCCATTGCAAATTGCAGGGTTATCGATCGCGAATGGGCGCTTTATCGGATGAAGTACCTGGAACTAAAAAACAAATATTACGACGAACTTAGAATTTCAACTACCTGCAGTAGCAGCTGTGCCATAGGCCAACCGGTAAGTACCAACCAAGGTGCGCCAACATCAGGAAATAGCTGTGCCAGCAGGTTAATGGATTCCGAAGGTTTTGTGGTAACAGCAGGGACCTACAGAAGCAGGGATGTTATTAACCAAATCCAAACTACCTATTATTATGTTGCAGGTAATATTTCCAATCCGCCCAATGCTACAGCATATTGTAATCAAAATACCGTAAGCATGAGTTATAGGCCCTGTATTGATGTAATACTGGGTAGCAATACTACGCGCTATAATAATGTTTGGGAAGTTACCTGTAAAGAACCCATTCCAATTGGCTGTGGTTTAACTTACGAAATTAGTGCCGATGCCGCTGCAGGCCCAGATCAGTATTATAGAACCAATTATCCTGTTCGTAGTAATTATTATATCACCCAAGGCCTAACTGAAAATGATAATCCTCCAAATTATTGTTCGATGTATGATGATGCAGAAGTTCCCGTTTTTTATCCATGCCTTAATATATATGTTGGTGCAGCGGTTTACACCTATAGCAATGTTTGGTTAAGCACCTGCAATACCTATCTCAATCAGGGTGGAGGTGGAAGCGGCGGCGGCGGCGGCGGGGGTGGCAATCCATGTGGTGTGCCTGTATCTAATATGATGCGCGCCGTTGCTGATAATGTGAATACCAACCTAGTACAGCCTTGCCAGGAAACCATGCAGTTGCAGGCCTCGCGTACCGCCGATCAGGAGGTAGTGGCCGATTATAAGAGCCATGCAGTTTATAGCGTAAGCAAAGTAGCCGAAGCACAGGCGTGGGGTAGCAACGCAACCAAAAGGAGCGATTTTAGAAAGCGTTTTGGCAATTATGCATTCAAACCTTATTTCGCAGTAAGGGTGCGCCCGGGAGAGTATAAAATTTTTAGGGATGTTTATGTGGCTAATTACACGCCTGATAGTAATTCGGTACTAGGGCAGCGCAAGAAAATGCAGCGGATAATCAGATCGCAAAAAATGGCTAAAACAATGGCTTTTGCACGTTCTACCAATGTTAGCGAAAACGATAATCAAAGTGTCCAGCAACTACAAAGTGTGGTGGGTAGCAATGGTTTGCACATCATCTCTAATGAAGAATATGTGGATCCTCCAGTAAATTTGTGTAGAGGTAACTATTATTATAATGAAGTACGCCGGATAAATTTTGCACTGCTTGATGCAAACGGTCAACCCGTTGCTGCTCCTAATGATATTACAATTAAACTGGCTTTTTATGTTACTTATGCGAGTAATCCGCAAGGACCAATGTATACCAATACGTTTGTGACACTTGTTGCCGGACAATTTAACACTTCTCTTACTTACGATCTTAGGAGTTATTACGACAATGGCAACGAATGTGCCGTTAACGAATCTTATTTTGATAGTGTAGAAGAAGTAACAGGCCTTGATGGTGGGCCAACCAACCCATCCCTGTGCCCAGCTGCTTATGCCACCAAAAAAAGCAGTTTCGATCCTGTAGTCGCTCAGTCGACTATAAATCCTTATAAATATGAAAGCGATCAGCAGAATGCTTTAGCTATTCAGGTTACCAATGCAAGTAAATACCTGTCGAATGTATGGATGCAACGCTTAAAAAAGGGAATTGATTCCCTTATAACACTTAGAGGTTTGCAAAATGTGGATTCTGCAGGGTTAAGGGCCAATCTGATTGCTTTGAGCAGCAAGGCAGTAGATTTAAACCATCCTTTTGGTGCAAGTACATTGGCACCTGCGCAGCCATCTATTGGTCTGGGCAATGGAAATCAGGTTAGGTCTTTTGGAGATGTAATCCGCACTACCCTAAACATTGCTTCATTTGATAACCTGCTTAACCCCTGGCTGCTCGATTCACCATACCCTTACGAACCATTGCAGCAGGCTACCGAGCAATTTATTTCGGCCACAACCGATCCGATCTGTAATAAACTGGCCAGTTTAAGAACTTCGGGCAATAATGCCGTATTTTATCAGGACCTTAAAAACCAGTATGGCGCAGCAATGAACCTGAGTTTACCAGAGTTCCTGCTGCTGATTGAAGGCTGTGAAAACTGCAAACACCTGCTTAAAAAGGATTTAAAACTGCCAGTATTTTTACAGGAAGGGGCCAAAGGATGTATTACGCGTGCCGAATTTGATACCGCAATGGATCAGATGAAAGCGGCTTTTTATAATACTATAAATCCCACCTGGACCAATTACCAAACCATTGTAACCAATTTTATGAACCATAGGTTCGGCTTTACCCTGGGTTATGATGATTATGAAGCTTTTGGTCAGCGCAGTGGAAGTTTATGCAATGAAGCCAGTTATGGCGACATGCCCGATGATCCTTATGCCTGTGCGAAATCGCTGATCGAGCTGTCGTTTGGAACAGGAAGCCGCAAATATGATGTATATATCGCCGAAGAACGCCAAAAATTTGCCGATTCTTACATCAATACCTGTGCAGCCGCAAAAGCCAATGTACACCTATCGGCACGAGAACAAACCTACCATTATACACTTTACTATTACGATTTGGCAGGTAACTTGGTGCGCACCGTACCGCCTGAAGGGGTTACGCTATTAGAGGCCAACGATATGGCCCTGGTAAAACGCAACCGTGCTTTTAAGTCTTCTGATTGTGATGGTGAACCGGAGCGTCCGGTAACCAGCGAAACTGACGCATTGAGCAACCTGAGTGGCATTTTACAAAACACGGGTAATAATGCCATTGAAATGTGGTTGTATGCAGCATTGGATGGTAGCCGCCAGTTTGTCGGTACCACACCCGACATGAAATACATGTTACAGGCCTGTGTAAACGGTAATTTGGTAAATGTTGATATTTTTACCCTAAATCAAACAGCTGCCGATAATGTAAGCATTACCCTAAGCAATCATGTTACGGCCAATATAAGCGATATTTTTCCGCTTGCCCCATGGACACATATTGTGGTACAGGGAAGCAATCTGGCACAGGGAATCCTACAGATTTATGTAAATGGTAAAGGTTATGCCCCGGTGGCCGGTGCACCTTCGGCAGGTTGTGGCTGGGCCATTAGCAGCAACCCCATTACCATGCCGCGTAATTTCGCCAACATTAAATATTTAAGAACCTACCACGACCGTTTAATGTCGGCCGGCGAAATTGCAGCCAATGCCGCCAGTGGCTGCTTCGCTGCGGTTGATGAAACCGCGATAGCCAGGTTCCGATTTAATGTCCCGGCACCAGGCGGGCCAACCACCCTCGCCAATAACAGTACAAAAGAAACACAGTATAATGGTATTTATCCTGGGCATTTGCTTAAAACCAGTTATGCGTATAATGCCACTAACCAGGTACTGCAACAGGAAACACCCGATGGGGGCGCAAGTACCTTTTGGTATGATTACCTAAGCCGTTTGGTGTTTTCGCAAAATGCTAAACAGGCAGCAGTTTCTGATTATAGTTATACCAATTACGATGTGCTGGGCAGGATTGTAGAGGTTGGACAGAAAAATTTAACGGGCAATAAACAGCCTGCAACTCCGTACTTGGAAGATTCGCGCTACCGCGAAATCCTGAACAATAATATTGGAGCAGATAGCCAGATAACCCAAACCTTTTACGATGATAAGGCCCCGACTGCACCAGGTGTAACCACAGGCTTACAGCAGGATAACCTGCGCAAGCGTGTAGCAGCCAGTGTTTATCGCGATAACCGGAACAGCAGTGCCATTAATGCCAGCTATTACAGCTATGATGTGGGCGGTAATGTTAAAAAACTCTACCAGCAGGTAAACGGACTGGGCATTAAAACCCTCGATTATGAGTACGACCTGGTAAGTGGTAAAGTAAACCTTTTGGCTTACCAGCACAACAGGACAGGAGATGCGGCCAAAGACCAGTTTTATTATAAATACGAATACGATAGCGAGAACCGCTTAATCTCAGCCTGGACGAGTACGCAGGCGAACATCACCAGTTATGGTTTTGGCAGCCAGTTGGCCAACGATTATAAACGTTTAGATGCTTCGTACCAGTATTACCTGCATGGGCCTTTGGCCAGGGTGGAACTAGGCAATGCCATGGCAAAAGTACAGGGTATAGATTATGCCTATACTTTACAAGGTTGGCTAAAAGGCGTAAATGGGACTAAATTAGATCCAGGGATCGAAATGGGTGCCGACGCGGGAACCGGCCAAAACGGAACCATCGCCAAAGATGCCTTGGCTTATAGTCTGGGGTATTACAATGGCGATTACAGCCCTATTGGTGGCAATGGTGCTTTTGCCAATACCTACGTGGGCACAAATGGCGACCTTACCGGAAAACCTTTATTTAACGGTAACATCAGTAACAGTACCTATAGCATTGCCAAAATAAATAATGGGGCAACCGTGGGTTACAGTTACGGTTACGATCAGCTGAACCGCATTAAAAATGTAAACCAACACGATATAGGTACAGGTAACTGGAACTTTGCCAGTGCAAATGATAAGTTTAAAGAAGGTTTTAGTTACGATGGTAACGGCAATATTTTAAACCTGCAGCGCAATAACCAAAATGGTAATACCATGGATAATTTAGGTTATACCTACAACCGTGATGCTGCGGGCAAACTGGTAAATAACCGCCTGGCTGCTGTAAACGATGCAGTAGCCGTAACCAACGTAAACGATATCGGCAATAACAGTTATAGTTACGATGAAATTGGCAACTTAAAAACCGATGCAGCCGAAGGCATCAGTAATATAGATTGGAGTGTTTATGGTAAAATCAGGAGCGTCAGCAAAAATAGTGGCGGCATTAACTATACTTATGATCCATCGGGCAACAGGGTAAGCAAGCTTTACAATGGTATTACTACTTATTATGTACGTGATGCCCAGGGCAACAGTTTGGCCGTGTATGATAATACCGGCAATACCAACAACTGGCGGGAGCAACAACTGTATGGCAGCAGCCGCTTGGGAATGTGGAAACCAAATCTTAATTTAGCAACAGCCAATGGCAGCAGCATTTGGAACAGCTATGGCCTTAAGTTCTTTGAGATAAGTAACCACCTGGGTAACGTAATGGCGGTGGTGAGCGATAACCGTATACAAACGGGTAGTAATTACGAGCCCGATGTAATAAACAGTAACGATTATTATGCCTTTGGTGGGCAGATGAATGGCCGCGATTTTACAAACCCTGGGGCGCAGGCCTACCGTTATGGTTTTAACGGTAAGGAGAATGACAATGAGGTAAAGGGACAGGGCAACCAGCAGGATTACGGGATGCGGATTTATGATCCGAGGATAGGTAAGTTCCTTAGTGTGGATCCGATAACCAACCAGTATCCTGAGCTAACGCCTTACCAATTTGCGAGTAATACGCCAATTGCTGCAGTTGATCTTGACGGTTTGGAGGCTGCAGTAATGACAATTCCTAGAGATCTTAATATTAATACCTCAGACGTAATTAAGGGATATCATGATGGTGTTAAGAAGAGTACAATTGGTATTCTCACTGCTACAGATGTTAATGATGCTACTGTGTTAACGACATTTGTGACTCGCGGTGGTAATGCTATTAACTTAGATGGTAGTAAAGCAAACTGGTGGGATAAGAGTTTTGCTTTAGCAGGTGCAGCTATACCATTTGTTAGTGGGAGTTTGATTAAGCAAGCTGGTAAATGGGGTGTTAGAGCAAGTGAATGGGCTTATCATGCAAGTAAAGGAACAAAAGTTGCAGATGCAATTCTTGAAGGAAGTCCTGCATTAAGTCGTGCTTTAGCAAAGGCAGGAGTTGATGTAGTAGGCAAAGAGGCTCATCATCTTATTCCAGTTCAATTATTAAAAGAGAATAAGGTCGTACAGGATGCAGTGAATGCAGGATATGATTTTAATGGAGTTGTTAATGGAGTAGCCTTAAAGAAATATACTAAGGCTGGGGAAGTAGCAGTCGATGGAGGAGTACACGCAAATCATCCAAACTACACGAAACAAGTACTTAATAGTATAACTGAATGGGCTGATAAAGCAAAGGCAAATGGTACTTACTCTCCGGATAATGCGAAAAAATTCTTAGAGAATTTTTCAAATAAATTGAAAAAAACAATTAATGAGAATAAGGCTACAAAAGTTAACGATCTGAAATTTTAATGAAAAATAATATAATACAACAGAAGCTTATCAAAAAGCTTCTGTTGTTGATATACCTGAAGTTTCACTTTCCTCCAAAGTTCTCTTAAGCCTTTCCGAAATAAAAATGCTTGTTGTTAAAAGTGGTATAGTAAATAGATCTGCATTAATTTTGGTGTTTTCTTTAACTTTTATAGTTTCAATGATAATAACTGCCATATCACCAACTTCCATTGATTTCTGATTATAGTCTTGGTAAGACTTTATAGGAATATCATTTTCTCTAAAGCCAAATTCTTTAACATAAAATGTGGAATTCTCGTAGTCTAACCAATTCACTTCGTTCAAATTTTTAACGAGATGTAACCAATAATAGTCGTGTACTAATCCCATTTGATCTTTAACCAGACATTTATAGTAGCGATGTTCCATTAGGTTGAACCCTTCTATAACTTGTCTTGCCTTATCGTTGATCAAAAAGCCCGGAGCTGAAATTGCGGCTTGTGAGAGTATATCTGTAAGTTTAGCTTTTGGTTCTAACTTAAACTGTATTTCACTGTCAAAGTTGGAGAACTCATTAAACTGAATGCTATGGGCTAGGTCTTGGTTTAGGCAACTGACTTGAGGGAATACATTTCCAACATCTTTGCCAGTGCTGTTTTCTATTGAATAATACATGTTCTGATTGATGTTTAACGCTTGCTTATTTGTATAATTTCGAGTTTGATTAGCCTTGCTTTAATTGCGCCATAAGAACGTCCGTGCAGTTTGGCGAGTTCGGAGATCTTGTTGCCTTCGTTAAACTGTTTTACCAACACTTCATCTTCTGACGGTGTCCATGGCTGTCCCTGTTTTCCTTTAACAGCTAAAACTTTAAGTTCGGTAATTGCAAAGTAGAGCGCCCTGATCACTATAGCCTGCTGGTATGGGCTGTCGGGTGGAAAGACCTCGCCTGTTGCAGGGTCAACGCCTGCGGCGAGCTGTTCCAGTACCTCGATATGTAGGTTATTGTCCTGCATGGGTTTATTTACATGGCTGCAATGTTCTTCAGTTTGGCTGCTTTAATAAAAGCGTCAATCGCGGCAAACACATGGCCCCTGGTATCGCTGTCGAGTTCCTGTATGGCCTTCAGCTTCTTTAAGGTCTCATTGTCTATCTGTGCGTATTCCCCGTCTTTTACCAGGTAGTCGAGGGTAACGCCGAGTGCATCGGCAATCTTTGCGGCCACCTCTATTGAGGGTACGTTCTCCCCGCGCTCGTACTTGCCGATGATGTCGCCAGAGGTCCCCACGGTTTTGCCGAGATCGCTCTGCTTCACTTTTTTCTGCTTGCGTGCGAAAGCCAGTCTGTCTGAAAAAGCCATAAATAGGTCGTTTTTACGAGTGATAAAGTAATAATATTCAAATATAAGCAACTTATGTGTCGGATAAAAATGCGATAGCTCTTGTTCGTAAAAGTCAAATGTATTAGATTTGTGAGGTATTTATCAGATTAAATTATTTTCACTATGGCAGACTTTGATACCGAAAACCCCGATCAGCTCATTTATGTGAACAGTATATTGACCATTGAGGTACTGGGTGGCGTGAGGCTGGAGGGGCTTGACCGGATGCGGGTAACGCTGAAGGTGGGCCTGAACGGAAGCGAAATCCCGCCCATCCGCCACAACCTCGACCTGTACAATGATACCCAGCTGGAGAAGTTTATCAGGAAGATAGCCGAACGGCTTGAAGTTGGGACAGGTGTAACAGGGGGAACATTGGCAGAACTTACGCAGGCTTTGGAAAATTACAGGCTCGAAAAAATAAAGGAACAAAATAACGAAAACGCACAGCCAGCAAAACCTTTGACAGAAAAAGAAAAAGCGGCTGCTATCGAAAACCTGAAGCATGGAAGCTTACTGGCGCAGACCATAGATGACCTTGCGGCCAGCGGTATACAGGGCGAAGCAGAAAACGCGCTGCTTTTATTGCTTGCGATGACCTCGAGAAAAATGCCCGACCCCATCAGTGTGGTGTGTCTGGCAAGGAGCGGAACGGGCAAAAGTTACCTGATGGAACGGGTGGCGCTGTGCATCCCCGATGAAGATAAAAAAGAACATACCCAGTTTACCAGCAACGCATTCTACTACTATAAAAAAGAAGAGATACGCAACAAGGTGTTTTTGATAGAAGACCTGGAGGGCGCAATGGACGTGCTTTTCCCCATCAGGGAGCTGCAGAGTAAGAAACGCATCAGTAAAACCATCACCCAAAAAGGCAGGGACGGGAAACTGCAGACCACCACGCTGATCGTGGAAGGGCCTGTCTGCATCATCGCCTGCACCACCAAAGAAAGCATCTATGAAGATAACGCCAACAGGAGCATACTGATCTATCTGAATGACAGCATGGCACAGGATGAAAAAGTGATGGATTACCAGAAACGGCACAGGGCCGGGTTTGTGGATATTTACAGGGAACAGCAGGTACAGGAGAAACTGCAGCAGATGCAAAAAGCACTGGAACCCGTCAGAGTAATCAATCCGTTTGCACCGCTCATCGACCTGCCCGAAAGCTTTCCCAAGAAACGCAGGGCATTGCCCATACTATTGAACGTGATAGAGGCCATCACTTTTTATCACCAGTACCAGCGTGAACAGACAGCAGATAAGGGAACAGGCGAAGTGCAGATAGAAACACAGCCCATTGATATAGAAAATGGGTTTAAATACCTTAAAAATGTACTGTTCAGGAGAAGCGATGAACTCAGCGGTGCGGTAAGGGACTTTTACGAAAAGCTGAAGGAGGTGATTGAAAAAAACGGATTGGAGCAGTTCAGGGTAAGCGACATCAGGGGGCATATAAAATTAACACCGAGAAGTATACAGCAGTACCTGAAAGTGCTTCTGGAATATGGTTATCTGCATATTACGGGCGGTAAACAACGGTTGGGCTATGAATACGGGATATTGGGCGGCACAAGTGAAAAGATCCTGCACCAAAGTATCGGGGAGCATATCAGGGCTGTAATGGAGAAAGTAAACAAGGCATACAGCAAGTCGAAAAAGTCTCTCCTGTAGGGGGAGATTTAGAGGGGGCTGCGAAAAGAATGCGAAATGCATAAAATTCGCATTGTGGTTGCTGGTAATCAATTACTTAACGTAAGCGAAGCAGTTTTTAGGAAATTGTCAGAATGAAAAACTGCGTAGCAATCTTGAACACCATAAAAAACAATATACAACCTGTGAAAAAAATAACACTCAAAAACCAGGGATATCAATATCTGGAACAGGCCTTTAGGGAATGGCTTGATGTGCTGGGCTATGGAAGTGGAACGGTAAACGGGATGCCGCTGCTGATCAGGGAGTTTTTACACCACCTGGAGCAAAACCAGGTACAGCACATCAGCCAGCTGCAGCAAAAGCAGATCAAAAGTTATCATGGCCATATCAGCACAAGGGCCAATGAAAGGCGGGGCGGTGGCCTGTCAAACAACTACATCAACAAACACCTGCAGGCGATAGAAAAGTTCCTGGAGTTCTTAAACCATAAAGGGATGCAGAACGTGCCCCCGCTTGGGATAAGGCTGGAAAAACTGAACAGGGCAGCAATCACCATCCTCACGCAGACCGAAATAAAAGAACTGTTTACGCTAACCGGCAGAGAGCCCAATACCGAAAAAGAACAGGTGATCCAGAGCAGGGACAGGGCGTTGCTCGCCATCTTTTACAGTTGCGGACTGCGCCGGAATGAAGGGGCAAACGTAAGCATAGACGATATCAACTTTGATACCAGGATACTGCATGTAAAGAAAGGAAAGAACCGGAAAGAAAGACTGGTGCCGCTCAACAAAACCAATGCAGCTTATCTGCAGGAATGGATCTATGATTATAGGAGCCAGATTGTAAAGACCAAAAAAGAGCATAGGCTTTTCATCGGTATCCACGGGGAGCCGATGACAGGAGGGGCGCTGTACAGCAGGCTGAAACTGCTGCAGCTACAGAGTGACGATATCGCGCTCGGTCAAAAAAACATTGGACTGCATTCTTTGAGGCACAGCATTGCCACGCACCTTTTGGAAGCAGGGATGAGCCTGGAGAAAATCGCAAGGTTCTTGGGCCATAGCAGTTTGGAAAGTACCCAGATCTATACGCACCTAATTGAAAAGCATGAAAGAGAATGTTGATCCCGACAGAAGTCGGGAGAAATCCCGAACCATTTCGGGAAACAGCTTTGAAAGATACCTGCAATCCAGAGGTTTGGGCAGGGCCACGATAAAATGTTACAGCAGGGAAGCCATGGAGTTTATTGTGTGGTGCGACATGCAGAACATAGAAGTTGAAAACTGCAGTCAGACCGAAATCACGGGCTATCTGAAACACCTGCAGGATAAAGGGCAGCAGAACAAAACAAGGAACATCAACCTGAATATATTGAAGCACTTTTTTGATTGGCAGATACAGGCGGGGCAAAGAGTAGATAACCCAGCCAAACATATCAAGATAAGAGGAGCGAAAAACAGGATACTTTACCCAATCTTTAGTAAACAGGAATTGGAGAGCCTTTACCACAACTACGAAATACCTACAGATGAACACAAAAAAAGCAATTGCAACTGGTTCGGGAATTATAGGCTTTCCAGGGGCAGGAATAAAGCGGTCATCAGTCTGATGATCTATCAGGGGCTATGCACCGATGAAGTAAACAGGCTCAGGGTAAAAGATATAAAGCTGAAGGAAGGAACTGTATTTATAGCAGGGACAAGAAAAAGCAATGAACGGTTATTGGACCTGAAGCCGCACCAGATCATGGAACTGATGGAATACCAGTTGACCATTAGGAATGAACTGCAGCAACTCCTCCCAAACCAAACAGAGCTTTACTTTTTGCCTGCACCATCGGCAGGGAAGAAAACCATTACGGACAATGACGGGATAAACATATGGAAACGGTTGAGCGGAGAAATCAGGAACACAAATAAAAAGTTCATCAACTTCAAACAGGTCAGGACATCGGTAATCATGCACTGGTTGAAGCAGTATAACCTCAGGCAGGTACAGTATATGGCGGGGCACCGTTACATCAGTTCAACAGAAAGCTACCTGGCCAACCAGATGGAGGACTTACAGGCCGATATAGAACAGTTCCACCCGATAGGATAATCAAAAATAATATATTTGGGCATATAACAGATACATCAATGAGCAAACAGGAGATAAACAAGATCATCGCCCCGGATGAAGTAGTGCTGGGCAGGATATACCAGTTGAGGGAACAGAAAGTGATGCTGGACAGGGACCTTGCGGAACTCTACGGCGTAAAGGCCATCAGGTTAAGGGAGCAGGTGAAGCGGAATATGGTAAGGTTCCCGGAGAACTTCATGTTCCAGCTGACCGAAGAGGAGGTAGAGGACATGGTATCGCAAAATGCGATACCATCGAAGCAGGTACTGGGCGGGGCATTGCCCTATGCGTTCACCGAACATGGGATACTCATGCTGTCGAACGTACTGAAGAGCGAAAGGGCGATAAAGATGAGCATCCGCATCATAGAGGTCTTTGTGAAACTGAGGGAGGTGCTGCTGCTGCACAAGGACGTATCGCTGCTGGTGGAACAGGTGGAGAAACGGCTGTTCAAGCAGGACGAGAAGATAGAACTGTTGTTTGCCTATCTGAACAAGTTCATCGAAAAGGACGATACACCACGTAAACCGATAGGCTTTAAAAGAAAAGGCGAAGCATAAGAAACCGCACACCCCGGGCTAAAAACCCAGCCAGCTCGTATACTCGCTTTCCCCTGTCTTTTTAGCCCTTGGACCGGCCGGCCCTTCTGGCGGTTTTTCGTCACGCTTTTTGTACCCCTGCATGGCAGCACATGCGCCTTTCAGTACGAGTTCCCCTACCTTTCAGGCTTATACGCTGCCGCCCCCCGCTCCTTCGACTACGCTCAGGACAAAAAGCCCGCCTAAAAACCGCCCCAAAGCAACATAACATAACACACATTATAAAACTGCCCCACAATTCCTGCGCACAGACCAAAGCCGTCGTTATAATGGGTGTTATGTTAAGTAGCCGCACCGGGCCTACACCCGGCCACCGCTCCGCCGTCTCCCTCCGGTCAGTCAGCGGCGAAGCCTGCGGCAGCAAGGCGCTCCGCGGTTGTAGTTGGGGCAATCTTCCAATGCCCCAAACCCCTTTGGATGTACGGCATGGTGGATAAATCCGCTCAATCCATCCCGCAGACCAAAGCTTTATCCATCACGCCGTACCCGTACAAAGCTTTTTCTTTCAGATGAAAATCAATTGAAAGAAAAAACTTTATACCTTTAAATGTTTGAAAAAACAGAAGTTCTTTGACTGAAAGCGGCATGGTGCTTTTTTCCTAATTGAAAACCTGTACAGGGGGAATTCGGAAGTCTGTCCAAAAAATGTCCAATGCCTACCGTTATGGTTTTAACGGTAAGGAGAATGACAATGAGGTAAAGGGACAGGGCAACCAGCAGGATTACGGGATGCGGATTTATGATCCGAGGATAGGTAAGTTCCTTAGTGTGGATCCGATAACCAACCAGTATCCAGAGTTGACACCTTATCAGTTTGCGAGTAATACACCTATTCAAGCTATTGATTTGGATGGTCAGGAAAAGTTTCATTATACTCTAATAAGAACGGGGGACGGAAAACCTATTTTGAAGCCTGGCAAAGTTGAGAATTTTGTTGAAACGGCAAATTCATGGGATCCAACTTGGACAAGTTGGTTTAAGATGAGAACAACTTCTGTTTCAAATCCTAGGAAAGAATTTATTGTACATGGAACAGCGCCAGTTACTTATGGGTTAGATGGTAACGGGCAGCAGACAGATAATTTTACCTGGACGTTCACTTCTGAAAAAGATGTGAAGAGTGCTGAAGCTCACGGCGGCCCATCAAATTATGGTGGGTGGAGTTGGAGTAATTCTGATCAGAAAGCCAGGACAGGAATGTTTATTGGTGTTTTCAATACAATGGAGGCTGAAGGAGAAAGTCCTAGCGGCGGACTTTCGGGACTTGGATCAAGGTTATGGCCTATGCCTAAGCCGCGATTAAATATTTCTAATAAAATTGGAGCAGATTTTGAGGCTCTTCTAGTTAAAAAACTTGGGGGCACTGGAAGCTTCACCAGTGGTGGTAGGGAGCTTGATGGTGCTTTTGGAAATGTTTGGTATGAAGCAAAAGGAGGTAATTTTTGGGAGAATGTTGCTTCCAAAGACCCTAGTAAATGGAAGTCGACATTTGGACAGAAAAAATCAATTTCTAATCAAAATGGAAAAATTTTTCAAGTCTATTCGGAAAAATCGATCTCTCAAGAATTTAAAGATTTCTTCAAAAAGAAAGGAATCGAATATTTTGAAAATGTAAAAGAATAATGTCAAAAATTGCAAGTATTGAATTTGGTGTTAATAACAATCCTTTAAATAAGGATATTCTTTCTTTGATCGATATGTTTCAATTGTCTGGATGGAGTATCAATGAGGACAATGTTATCAGATTTCTACCCCTCAGAGACACTGATTTTGGTTGGGAATGCTCGCCAATAACAGAAACTGAAACTGTGTATGCACAAATAAGGGAAAAAGAAAAGTTGCAGGAATTAATTGGTATTGCCCTTTTTGCTAAAGATGTATCTATTGGAATTAGTGCTTTATTCTATCCAAAATTAGAAAAGGTTGTGTTCATTGCCGATTTAAATCGGAAGACAATTTTGAATACTGATATAACCGACTTAACATGGTATCTGAAAAAGATAATTGCTGTTTTAAGTCAGGCAAAATTGTCGATAGAATATATTCGTTGCGAGGAGGGTTAAGAGAATTTTCACCTCACTAGCGCAATTCTTAGTGGTTATGCTGGAGGGCTGTTGATTTGTGCATTTAAATAATCTTAGCCTGGCTCTTTACTTTTCCAACACTTCGAGTTTGATGAGCCTGGCTTTAATTGCGCCATAATAGCGTCCGTGCAGTTTGGTGAGTTCGGAGATCTTGTTGCCTTCGTTAAATGCTTTTAACAAAAGACCCATTCCTAGCGCAAGTCTTCGTGTGCAGGCTTGTGAGCTGTCTGACTTGTGCTTTTTTAATAATCTTAGCCTGGCTCTTTTGCCGGGCTTTTTACTTTTCCAGCATCTCGAGTTTGATGAGCCTTGCTTTTATTGCGCCATAGATCGTCCGTGCAGTTTGGCCAGTTCGGAGATCTTGTTGCCCTCATTAAAAGCTTTTAACAAAAGGCCGTCTTCTTCCGTCGTCCAAGTCTGTCCCTGTTTTCCCTTAACTGCTAAAACTTTAAGTTCGGCAAGCGCAAAATAGAGCGCTCTGATCACTGCGGCCTGCTGGTAGGGGCTATCTGGCGGGAAAACCTCGCCCGTTGCGGGGTCAACATCTTCGGCCAGTTGCTCCAGTACTTCCCTTCATTTCACACGCATTATGATCCCCGCATGCGCGAGGATGACGAAATGCTTTTTCCCTGAATCCTAATAACCCTATAAAAGATGTAAGGAGTATATAAGTCAGTTTCCAGTTAACCAATTACCAGTAGGCCAAGTTTTAGTCACCCACTTTATCCTGTTCATCAGTCAAAAAGTGCGGTTTCATCAATCACTGTTTTTTTTTGCCGTTTTAATTATAGATTTTAGAATGGCTCATTATGTCTGTTGGAGGAATAACTAACCTCTCTAAGGTCTATTGGTCGATAAACCAAACAATGTTATGATGAAGTTTTTTTTAAGTGCATGCTTATTCTGCATTCCTTGTTTTCTTTTGGGTCAAACTACCCAACCAAAAGATGATGCTGGACAAATGGGTGGTACATCGGGTTTTTATGAGACTTTTAATCCGGTTAATTTCCCAACAGGAGCAAATGGTTGGTGGCATTTGCTTGATGTGAGGCATAGTAATGTGAACAATAATTTCGCCATGCAGTTTGCGGGCAGTTTTTTCGATCAGAACCTTTGGTTCAGGAAGACCAATAATGTGCCTAATGCAGAATGGGCGAGGGTACTTACCGAAACCAATGGCAACCTTAACGGAAAGATATACATACTTTCCTCTGGTGGTCAGAATTTTTTTACCGGTCATCAGGCTGGTGGAACCTATAGCTTTCCGGGTGGAATTTTTAAAGCCATTACCGATAATCCTAACGGGCAGAGTAATTTTTTTTATGAAGGTGCTACTGCGGGCGTAACAAATTTTACGGTACGGGCAGATGGACAAGGCTATCTTGCTGCAGGTTTAGGTATTGGTACGCAAAATCCTGGTTATAAGCTGACCGTTGCAGGTGGCGACATCAAGGCATATAATTTTGATAATAACTCTGGCATTACTATCGGGGCTGAAGCTTCCGAACGTCCACGAATTGGTTTTCATGCTTCTGATAATTCAAGGCGCTTTAAAATGGAGAAGAATAGCATCAATAGTGATTATGAACGTCTAGGCTTTTTTTCTACAAATGGCGGGCAGTTTGCGGAGCAGGAAGTGTTTTCGATAAATAAAACCGGAAATCTTGGAGTAGGAATTCCCTTACCAGCTAGCAAACTCCATATTGCCGGAGAAGAATTTATCACATTAGGAAATTACGAAGCCAGTAATGGTGTAAAAGGCATCCAGTTTACCGGTTTTAGAGATGTGATTCCAAACTATTTCGGTGCCTCTATCGAAGCCGCCCCAGAGTGGTCATGCTGCAGTGGTTATCCAGGTGGAGGGTATCCTGGTATCAAAAATATTGCCTTAAATTTTAACGTCCATTTAGATGGGGGTGTGGCAAATAGTAAAATGACAGCAATGTCGATCAGGTCAAACGGATATGTGGGAATAGGAACGATGACACCTGAAGAAAAATTCACGGTTAGCGGAAAAATCAAGGCGAACGAGATCAGGGTGAATGGAAATGGTGCGCCCGATTATGTGTTTGAGGAAAGTTACAAGATTGGAACCTTGGAAGAGTTGGAGGGTTACATTAAAAAGAACAAACACCTGCCCGAAGTGCCATCGGCAAAAGAGTTTGAACGAAATGGAATTGCTCTTGGGGAAATGAATAAATTGTTACTGAAAAAGATAGAGGAACTAACGCTTCACCTCATCGAAAAAGACAAAGAACTCTAACAGGAAAAAGAACTGAATAAAATGCAGAATGATAGGCTGAAAAATATCGAGACCAAATTAGAAGTTTTACTGAAAAAAAATACACAAAATCACTAGTCATTTATGAAAAAGTTAACTTTAACACTCTTTATTTTTCTAGGGCTACATCCTTTAATCAAAGCACAGAATGTATTGGATATGCAAAGCTGGACTGTGGGCACGGGTACTACTGGTGCATTTAACCAAAATGGAAAAACGATAGAAAATGAAAGAATCTGGGGAGAGGCCCCTCAAGGCCAGAGGGCTGTTTTATGGGAGGCAAAACCAGAAGGGAATAGTGATGACGATGGTGGTTTTAACCATCGTTCATTTGCCATCGATCATACCAAGATGTACCGGTTCTCTATCTGGTTGAAAAAAACAAACTCTACTGATGGGATCAGTTATTTTGGAACAGAGAATGTAAATGACCTAAATGGTGGTTCACATTGGAACCCATATTTCTGGTATGGCGATTTGCCTGAATTGAATAAATGGTATTTATTAGTGGCTTATGTACATGGCAGCGGCGATATTTCTGCAGTTAATTATGGAGGCATCTATGATGGTTCAAATGGAGCGAAAGTTGCCAATACCATTGATTTTCAATTCCCTGTTGGTGCTGCCACAACCTATATTCGATCCTACCTTTATTACGATCCCAACGTGAACGATCGTCAGTATTTTTATGCACCAAGGGTAGAAGTAGTAAATGGTGAGGAGCCTTCGATAGAGAATTTATTGAGCCTATCCCGAACTGGAGTTAAAGAATCATTGGCAATCTCTTTTCAGGATGTCACTGCGGTAGGTAATACGACAACCAATAATATTGGGATCGGTACAGCATCACCCAGGGCATTATTAGATGTGGCTAAATATGTGAGTTCTGGTAGCCTTGGGACTGTTCTTTCAAGAATGCCCGAAGATGATGTTACTGGTACAGGAACTTATTTAGGGGTAAAATCTTATGAAACTCAGTTTACCAGTTATAATGGAAAAACGTTTGCTTTAGAACATAGTTTTTATGGGCAAACTAACAGTTCTATAAGTTTTTATAGAGGTGGTGATAGGCAAGGTGGTTTTATCGCTTTTTGCACGAATAACAATACCGAAAAAATGCGGATTGATCCTTGGGGCAATGTAGGAATCGGCCTAACCAATCCAACTGAAATGCTAACGGTTAATGGAAAAGTAAAGGCCAAAGAAATTAAGGTAGATGGTGCAGGTGCCCCCGATTATGTGTTTGAGGATAGTTATAAGGTTGCAACGTTGAACGAATTGGAAAGTTATATCAAAGCAAACAAGCACTTGCCCGAGGTGCCATCGGCAAAGGAATTTGAACGTGATGGAATCGCTATAGGCGAAATGAATAAACTGTTATTGAAAAAAATAGAGGAGCTTACGCTGCACCTGATCGAGAAAGATAAGCAGTACAACGGTTTGCTTGGTGACGTGAAAAAACAAAATGAACGCATCCGCTTATTAGAGAAAAAGCTGGATAAACAATAAATTGACTAAAAGCAGATATAGATAACCGGTAATGAAAAAGTGGCTCTCGTTGTTATTGTTATGTGCTGCCCTGGGGCTTAATGCACAGCAACGGCCACAATATAGCCAATACCTGCTAAATAGTTACCTCTTAAATCCTGCGTTAAGTGGCATCGAAAACTATACGGATGTAAAAGTTGGTTACAGGCAACAATGGGCTGGATTACAGGATGCGCCCAAAACTGCTTTTGTATCCGCACACTGGGCGCTTGGCGACGAATATTTATGGGCTAACGCGTTATCTTTCGAAACCGATGGCAACGATCCGCGCTCCAGGAATTATACCCAAAACTATACCGCTTCGCCTGCGCACCATGGAGTGGGCTTTGTAGCTGTATCAGATAAAGCAGGCCAATTATCTACTGCTACTTTTGATATCAGTTATGCCTATCATTTGCAGTTAAACAGTCAACTTAACCTTTCATTAGGTGTTGCAGGTGGGATAACCCGCATGGCCATAGACGTGAATGCACTTTTGCTCGAAAATCCACGCGATCCTGCTTTAAACAATGCCGCTAATGCAAGGCTTTTACCCGATCTTTCCGTAGGTGCATGGTTATACGGCGCTAGTTTTTTTACAGGACTTTCCGTTCATCAGGTTTTGCCACAAAAGCTAAGTTTTTCAGGCGATGAGCAGTATAATACAGGCAAACAGGTTCCTCATATATTTCTGAATAGTGGTTATAAGTTTTATTTGGCCGAAGATTTGAATGTTACCCCTTCGTTATTATTTAAATATGTGCCCAATGTTCCCTTATCGGTAGATGTAAATGTGAAAATGGGTTTTAAAGACCGCATCTGGATCGGGGCAGGCTATAGAAAGCATGATGCGTTAAACATGATGGCTGGCTTTAATATCAGCCACCTGGTTAACCTTAGTTATAGTTATGATGTGACCACTTCAGCGCTCAACCAAGTCAGTAAAGGGAGCCATGAAATTGTACTGGGTTTACTGCTCAATAACGTTTATAAAGTGGTTTGCCCACAACGCCAATGGTAATTACCTGATCAAGGTGATCGATCCGGTAAAACGGACCTCCTTATTAAAAACATCTGTTCCGTTCAATACATAATAATAAGCGCCCACCGGTACAGGTTTATTGCGCCAGGTTCCATCCCAGGAATCAAATATATTGGTGGTCAAAAAAACTTCTTCACCGTAACGGTTAAAGATTTTAAGGTTGAATCTTTTTAAATTGCTTACATTAATATTCAGTAGGTCATTAATGCCATCTCCGTTGGGCGAAAAGGAATTTGGAATCTGTAAAGTACTGCCGTCCAGGACCACCAGGTTATTGAGCGTAAATATATCTACGCAGCCGTTGTTGGTAAAAGCCTTAAGCGTTACCGTATAGTTTCCTTTTTTCCGGTAAACATGCGTGGGCTGGTAATCGGCAGAGGTTTCATCATCACCAAAATTCCATTCAAAATAATCAGCATCACGCGAACGGTTTAAAAAAGTAATGGGCACCGGGGCTGCAAACTTACCGGGCACAATAGGATCTGTCTGGAAATTTGCTACCGGGTTTTTTACAATAGTGGGGATATTGATTGTTGCTGCTTCACTATAACAATCGCCCACTCTTACCCTCACGGTATAATCTCCTGCTTGAGCAAAATTGTTTACAGGCAAGCTAATGGCTGCGCTTGAAGCAGTAAAGCCGGCAGGGCCGGTCCATTGATAAGTGGCATCTTTTACTTCAGCAATGTTGAGTTCCATTGTGCTGCCCAAACAAAAGCTGCTTCTATTGGCCGAGATCGTTGGTTTATCGGGTTTCAAAGCTACGTAAAAAGAATAGCTGTTAACTGTGTGGCAGCCCCTTACCGAAAAGGCTTCGAGTACCACAGTTTTGGTACCCGGTGTAGCATAAGTAATTTCAAAAGGACCCGTTGTATTGGCATTGGTGAGGCGAGCTCCTTCACCAAAACTCCATTTTAAGCTGCTATAGTTAGTCGCATTGGCCGTGAATATAAATTTTTGTGTGCTCAGGCAGGCATCTTCAGTTTTAACTTCGATAGCTGATTTAGGCCCTAAAAATTCTCCGTTTCCATCAAAGGCTAACGTAAAACCATTGTTTTTGTTCGAAAAATTGTCAATCAATAATGCGTATTGGTGTCCTTCGATCATATCGATGGCCTTAACAAAACCATCCTGGTTTGGCGAGCAACCTCCTTGTTCAGTAAGATCAGCCGAACTACTGTTTGCACCTGTAATGTAATACTTTGGGCTGCAATCAACACCACTGCCTGCTGCGCACCGGATGGCATTAGAAGATGATGGAACAGCAGGCACTGTGGACGGTCCTAAATCAAATAATACCCAATCGATATCATCGGTAACAGCAGTGGGGGTAATGGTAAAACTTAAAGTACCAGTATTGGCTGCTATCCAGGTGTACCAGGCACTGTTTGATTCAATGCTTAAACAGGTGCCGGTCGCCTCGCGGTTATTCAGGCCTGCCCCGGTAACATTAAGTTCAGTAAAACTGTCTTTATTGCATAAAAGTGAGGCCGATGAGAAATCCTGTCCGGGTTTATTAGGTGGATTATAGCTGTTTGCACAAAGTTTAAAGCTTCCTGTGGCATCATTTTCGGCGCTGATGCGGATGTAATAGATTTCGCCGATTATCAGACCTCCTTTATAAGCTGTGGTAAGGTTGCCCTTAGCAGCCATAGAACCAATCTGCTCGGTAAGTATATTATCCTTATAAGTATAAAAGGCGATTAAAGGGTTAATCAATGTGTTGCCGTTACCGGCTGCCTGTCCGGTTACCATAATGGTAATATCGGTGCCTATGGCTGTAAAACTGAACCAGATGTCTTTTCCTTCGCTAATCCACAAGCTTCCCTTTTTATACCCACTTGCAGTAGCATTGGTATTGGTAAATGCTGCATCACCGGAACAATAAACGGTAACATTTTTAAGTGGGCTTGCAGTCTTTATGTCATCATTTGCCGGAGCCTGAGCTTGTACATCAATAATAAAAGAAGCGAAAAATAAAAAGATCAGTATGCGTATTAACATAGATTGGTATGAAGCATTAGTCCGTAAAAATATTGATTATTAAATGATTGGTCAACAGACTTTTTACAGATCGTATTTTTTGCTATTATCCTTTGAAAAAAAACTGTGATGAAAAATCAATATTGGCATAAATGTACACATCACTGGGTGGTGTAAATTGATAGCCATAACCAACTGTTCAGTAAGCACTGCCAGTAGCGCCTACTGCAATGGCACCATAATTTTGGGCTACGGGTTATTAAAATAGCCAACACGTGTACATCTAGTTTACCTTCCGGCACAGCAGTTCCCAAGCCTAAGTTACCGTCAATTATCACTTTTTTTGTTGTAAAACATCTGTAATTTGGCGGGTATTGGCTGGCATTTCTCCAAGGCCATATGTCCATCCCGAATAGTAGCCCAAAAATCATCCCTGTCTGTCGCCGATATAATATAATTGGCCCAATATATCCTCATATTTAATGAGTTTAGGAAATGGATTGATCCTGAATTCAATTGCTTTTGTGACGGTATTATTTGCCGGTAAAAAACTTAGTCTAACCTCACAAAAGTTGACAAAATATCCCCAATATATTGGTGTTTTAAGTCCTATTGTACAAAAGCGATTTTTTTGTTTGACGAATCTCCCGAAATCTGTGATGAATCGGCTATTTCTGCATCACACGGATCTAGGTCGGTTTATTAAAAACAGCTATTTTGTATCGTTTTTTATATTTCGTTTATTCCTGATCTCAAAACGCACTCATGAAATATCCCTGCACAATTTTAATTGTATTGGCTTTAAGTATGGCCTTTGCTCAGAACTATACTAATCTTGTTAATTATTCAATAAATAGTACACCTGTACATGGTGTTAAAATCAAAACCAATTTGCCCTTTACACACTAACCGATTACACTAAATGAAGAAACTTAAATTAATTCTTTTAATCAACCTTATATTTTCAGGTTACCTATCTGCACAAGAGGAACAATTAACTTTTACACACCGAAACATCGATTTTTCAGCCGCGCCCAGAACAAGCATCAGTCCCATGTCGATTAAACTGTGGGATAATTATAATAATGGCGGACCTACAGCTTTTGGAACGATCATGGAAATTTATGGTTTAATAGGCCATCAAACTGGTCAGCTTTACTTTGGAGGCTGGGATAACTCCAAAATCAGGTATAGGGAAGCTTTCTATGCAGAAAATGCATGGTCGGATTGGATGACATTATTAGACTCTAAAAACGATGTGCAGTCATCTGGTAAACTGATGATTACAGGTATAGGTGCACATTATATCAATGGAGGCAACGTGGGGATTGGAACTGATCATCCAGATCAGAAACTAACTATAAAAGGTGGAGGCATTGGTTTCGATTATAATTCGTCAGATAAAAAATTATACTCGCCTGTAGATGGAGATTTAGAATGGATGACACACGGAGCTGCTGAAGGTCATGGTTTTGCGGTGAGTCAAAAAGGCGAAAAGAGGGTTTATTTAAATGTTTTGGGTAATAGCTATTTAAATGGTGGGAATGTGGGTATTGGTACAACTACTCCCAATGCAATGTTAGATGTAAATGGTGCGGCAATTATTAATGGCCCCCCGGGAATTACTCTAACATTAAAAAAAAGTTCTACCAATGTTCCAGGATTGGCGTTTCAGGGTGCAAATCAGGCCGCTGTTTTAGAAGGAGGAGACGACTATTTAGCCGCCTACCTTGGTGGGTCAAGGAGATTTTCTATTCTGTCGAATGGTAACGTGGGGATCGGTATGGATGCGCCAACAGCAAAATTAGATGTAATGGGTAATTTAAATAGTTTTAATGTAGCTATTGGGCAACTAAATGCGGCTACAAGCACTAAGAATTATGCTAATTTTAGTTCTAATATTCATGGCTCGGTACTCATCTCTTCGAACTTGTTTTTTTCGGGTAGCGATGATTTAAAAATCGCGAGGACACATTCAAGCTTGTCTGGCGCTTCTATTATAATTCCGGGCAATGGCCAGCCAAATCAGGGTGGCATTGTCTTTTATACCAATACACCTACATCGGTAACAGAGGATCAGGTTTATAGAGGTAAACTTTCGATGGCAATAAAGGCCGATGGGAATATCGGTATTGGAACCTCTAACCCACAAGAAAAACTTACTGTGGCAGGTACTATTGGAAGCCGCGAAATTAAAGTTTCTACTAATGCGGGAGCCGATTTTGTATTCGAAACTGATTACAAACTACCTGATTTAGCTGAACTCGAAAAATTTGTAAAAACCAATAAGCACCTGCCAGAAATCCCGACAGCTAAACAAATGGTAGACAATGGTGTAAATCTGGGTGAACTGAATATTAAATTATTGCAGAAGCTTGAAGAATTAACACTGCATCTCATAGAATTGAATAAGAAGGTAGATGCGCAACAAACCGAAATCAATCGATTAAATAAGAATGCTTATTAAAATAAACAGAAGTGAAGAAAACCATTTTATTAGTAATATCATTATCAATTTCAGCCGTATTACAGGCACAGCAAACCATTAAACAATTTATTGACCTAAAGAATAATGGTATAAATTCGACAGAAATCCTGATGCGTAAATTAGACAGTGTAAACTATAATAGTTTGTTTTCTAATAATATGGGGTTCGGATTATACAATAGCACGAATAACAAAACTAATTTTTTTTTTCAATTTATGCCGATAACATCGGTATAGGAACGTTGGAGCCTCAACAGAAATTAGATATAAGAAGTAATGCCATCGTAAATGGAACTTTTATCAGTTCAATCGCAGATCCAAATATTGGAGGTACAATCCAAATTGATAATCCAGCTAAAACTACAAATGGTACGGCTAATTCCTGGAAAATCTATAACATGGGTGGTGCCGACGGATACAGTCTGCAGTTTTGGGCTTATGATGTGCCACGATGTAATGGCGGTATGTGTGCCAATAAATTCACCTTAATGGATAATGGAAATATTGGTATAGGAACCGTTAAGCCATCAACGTCTCTGCAAATAGGAGATTTCAATAATGCATATCAATCTAAACAGGTACTTATTCCTGGAGTATATAATTTCGAAAGACTTCAGTTTGGGCAATTAGGTAACGGAAACACGGCTTTGGAAATGGTAAATCATAATTCTGTAGATAATTCATACGGAATAAAATTGATGACAAACATTGATAACGGTGGTCCAGGTTTACAATTTCAGTATGCCTTAGGTAAAAGTAGTTATGAGGCGCTCGAGTATCAGACAGCCATGTTTTTGAACCTTAATGGGCAGATAAGTATTGGCACACTTCATCCCCAAGAAAACTTACTGTAGCCGGTACTATTGGAAGCCGCGAAATTAAAGTTTCTACTAATGCAGGAGCCGATTTTATATTCGAAATGCTTTCAGTTTGTTAACCCCCCCAAAAAACATCAACCATTCTTTTACCGAATTTTCCATTGCGCAATTTAATTGAACGTTTTTCACTATTTATTACCCCTTTATTAACTAAATAAGTTAGAATTTGGGATAGCTGCTTACTTGAGTATCTATAACCCTTCGCATTACATTCGGCGTTAATTTCCCATATAAATTTTGGAGTTGAAAGAAAACCACTTTTAAGTAATTTTTTCTCAATATATGCAGATGCTTTTCTAGCGTCTATAGTTTCTGCAAAATATTCGGGCACGTTTTTAAAGTTTGCGTAAAACTCAAGCAACTTTGTTGATTTTCGGATGCTTTGAGGGATTTTGTAATTTAGGTTTAGTAACATCCAACCTTCAAGACCAAAACTATTAGCTAACTTTTCGGACGTTTTTCCAGTTAAATTTCTCGTACCGTTAATTAAAGAATAAAGGTGACTATCAGAAATTTTGGTGAATTCAGCCATTCCGGCTAATTCTAAACCAGCAATTTCCATTAATATTTTAATGCGTTCGCCGAGAGCTTTTGAATATTCTGCGTTTTCATCTTTCGCCATTCTTCAAATTGAAGAACTATTTTGTCCTAAAAATTATTCAAATAATTTCTTTTATTGGGACAAATTATTAACTTTACTTGTTGATTTATAATGAGTAGTAGAATACTCATTTACTTAAAGTAAAATAAATAGGCAATTGAATTTTTGAATCTTGAGCGGAAAATGTAGGAGTTTTTTGTGAGCCCAAGATACAGGAGTTATTGCCCATTTACTATCTTTGCCGATAGTGATGGGCTCTCCTTGTATATGCTCACGGCTTTCCTACAAGCTTCCGCAATATATTAAGTTTGAGCTCATCATTATTTGCTCCATTCTTTAAAGTTCATTATTCATATGCTTTCAGGCAAGAATGATGAAATACAAACATTCACATCTTTTCGATCACCTTATCTCCTTGGTGATCTGTGCCCCAGAATAGCTTAAAAACCAGGGCAGGTACTTGATTTCTTAAATAGAAATAGGTTCTTTAATGCTGGCCTGCCTTGAATTTTTTCGAAATTATCTCTTCTAAAACCAACTAACCGAATTCATGAAAAAAACGATAAAAATAGTCGTAATGGCTACGCTATGCCTTTTGGCAGGGGTAGAAAAAACGCTCGAGGACTCGATTTTCAGCAAAAAAACAAATTACTGGCAAGGCGCATATTTGAAGAGCTTAGGCTCAAGGTATTATTTCGCCGCACCTTATAGGCCGCTAAGAGGGAAAACGGATTTGATGCTTTTTTTTGTCATCCGTTTCTACGACTAATTTATAGATATTTAAAATGAGACCGCTATGGAACTGATAAAACTAAAATCGAATCGTACAATAAATTTCACCAGATTCAAGGAAGGAAATGAAAAAGGTCTTGAGTTTTTCTATAGACTATTATATCCGCGGACATATTATTATGGATATAGGTATATAAAAGATGACGTAAATGCAGGCTGCATTGTAAATGAAGCTTTCTTGCGACTTTGGCTATCCAGAAAAGTTATTACCTGCCCGGAGCATATCGAAACCTTTGTTAGAAAACTGACTGCTGACGGATGCAGGGCTTATTACAAAACTTCTTCAGGCAGGTTTCACCGTAATATGCTGCGGCTGGACGAAATTGAAAACTATCAGGAATTTATTGGCGGTTATGATCCTGCCTGGGAGGAGGAAATGGATATAACACAATATCATGAACCGGGAGAAGCGGAAAAAGAGCAATGGGGAAGGGTGGAAGCTGTTATCCCTAATCTCAACCATGATCAGCAGCTTTTTATACGCCTCTGTATAAAATATTCCTTTGATTATGGCCGGATAGCCTGGCATATAGGTGGCATTTCCGATTACCAGGTAGCAAGGAAAGTGGAGAAGACACTTGAATATCTGAAGGCGGTGATCAACGATACCGAAAAACTCAATAAAATCGGGAAAACCAGCAGTTTCAGGTTCGAGGGGGATGTGAGCGATGAGGAAGCCACAATCCTTAAAATGCGCTACGAGTTGAAATACAGCTTCTCAGAGATTGCGGATGCATTAAGCCTTAATCAGGGTTACATTCAGAAAGCCTTCGCAGCTGCATCATTAAAGATTAAAAAAACTAAAATCTGTTGATATGGATAACAATACTATCATCGTAACCCGTAAGATACAGCTACGGATCGATTCCAGTGATAAGGAAATTGTAAAGCAGACTATAGGACAGCTGTACAGCTGGCAATCGATCTGCTACCGCGCGGCCAATATGATTATGAGCCATCAGTTTATACAGGAACGGGTAAAGGACTTCTTTTATCTTACCGAAGAAATCAAGCTCAAGATTGCCGATGCTAAAAAGGAGGAGAACGGGATACTGAAATCGTCACGGCAGAATACAACCTACCGTTTACTGTCCAATCATTTCAAAGGGCAAATACCCACAAACATCCTGAGCAACCTGAATAATACCCTGATTGCCTATTTCAATCAGGAAAAGGACGCCTACTGGAGGGGTGAAAAATCCCTGCGCAATTATCAGCGCAACATACCGCTGCCCTTTGGCGCAGAGATCATCTGCCGCTTGTCGCGTACTGCCGACAACCGTGATTTTACCTTTAGGCTTTTCCAGATCCCGTTTAAGACCTACCTTGGAAAGGACAGGTCGGGCAAAAAGAAAATATTCGAGCGGATGATTAACGGCACATTAAAACTCCGTGCAAGCCAGATACAACTGGATAAAAGAAAGATATTCCTGCTTGCATCAGTACCGGTAGAAAAAGAGCAGCATGCCCTTGACCCTGCGGTTATTGCCGAGGCATCCCTCTCCATCGAACATCCGGTTACGGTAAAGATTGGGCAACATGAACGTGTGATTGGCAACAGGGAAGAGTTCCTTCACCGCAGGCTGGCCATACAGGCCGCAGTAAACCGGGTAAAAAGGGCCGTTCCCTTCAACAGCGGCGGGCACGGCAGAAAAAGGAAGATGAAAAGTGTGGAAGATTACAGGCACATGGAAAAACGTTACGTTGAGCAGAAGCTGCATGTCTACAGCAGGATGCTGATTGATTTCTGCGTGAAGCACGGCGCCGCAACGCTCCTGCTCCTTAACCAGGAAGAAAAAGAAGAAATGGCAAAGGAAGACCATTACTTGCTGCACAATTCGAGCTATTACAGCCTGAAGGAGAAGATCAGCTATAAAGCAGCATTGGCAGGCATACAGGTCATTACCGAATAAATAATAAAGAGGTTGTTTGCAGAACCATAGGGTGGGACAATTATGTACTCACAAGCCCAAAGACAGGGCATTGCAAAGGCGCGGCTCATGTAGAAGTATAGGATAATATTGACGGTAAGCTATCTTCAGATCGGAGAGTACATTTGCCGAAAAATCGGGTACATTTATTGATGCTTCGGTGAGTTATACCGAGAAGTTCAGCTATGATAATGCGAAGCGGGCCTATAGATGAAAATATAATAAAAAGAGGTTGTTTGCATAATCGTAGGGTGGCACTATTGAGTGCTCACAAGCCCACAGACAGGGCATTGCAAAGGCGACTCTCATGTTAGAAATGGAGAATGATATTGATGGCAAACTGTCTCCAGATCAAAAAGGATAATTGTAGAATATCAGGATACATTTATTAATGCACGGTCAGTTATAACGGAGAAGTTCAGCTATGGAAGTGGAAAAGACGGTCCATAGTTGACAATAGAATAAAATAGCGAGGTTTTTTGCAGAACCGTAGGGTGAGACAGCTATGTACTCACGGACCTAATACCTAGGCATGCAATGGCGGGCTTCGCGTGAGAAAAGGAGAGCAATGTTAATATTAAGTTGCCTCCGGGTCAGAGAAGTTAGTTGTGAAAATATGAGGGTATATTTAGTATGACCCGCACAGTTATAACAATAAGTTCAGCTATAATGTTCAAGAAAAAGTATATAGATAACGATTAAGTAAAAAAAAGAGGTTTTTTGCAGAACCGTAGAGTGAGACATCAATGTGCTCACAAGCCCAAAGACAGGGCGTCGCAATGGCGTGCCTCGTATGATAAGGAGAGCGATTTTGATAATAAGCTGTCTGTAGATCAGAGAGGGTAGTTGCGAAAATATGAGGGTATGTTTATTGTGACGCGCACAGTTAAAACGATAAGTTCAGCTATAATGTGGGGATTTCGGCAATAGTAGCCACCGGATTCCGTTCCAAACTGTTCACCCGGGGATTTACCAACTCTGGGGAGGATAGCTTCAAGAACAGCCCCAAATATATCCATTCCTGCTAAAACCCAATCAAGAGAAATTTAATCCAACAACTCCTCTTCCAGCTCTGCAAAATCTATTGATAGCTAACCAGGCAGGTCAAATTCATATTCAGGCTATTTCAACAACACGTTTTCATTAAAAACATACCAATAAAAAATCCGGGAAGCAGAACTTGAAAAAAAATCTTTTTTGAGCGCTTTAGCGTTCGTCTGAAGAAACTTTGAATACAAAAACAACCATTGAACCAAACCCTCATTCCAGAAGCCTTAAAACTGCTTAAAATAAGCCGAATGGCCATTTTCACGCGAAATAGATGGTCAATTTAGACCGAAAAAAGTGACCACTTTGATGAAAAACAGGTGGCCACTTTTTGGATAATCCCCACCCTCTGAACAAATATACACTTCGGATCCAAATCCCTTTTCTTCAAGACTTTTCGGTTTAATCTGTCTCCCTGCCCGATTTATCCTCGATTTAGACCTTTCCACAGATCAAAACCCATTCCGGAGGCACTGTAACGCTTAAAAAACGCAGTAATCCCTTCAAAATAGCAAACCGACCGTAGTTCAGCCTGAATTGATATGCTCCCAGGAGCGATTATTTCATGCAGAGATTGAAAGATTATTGCCGAAACGTGGTTATGAAAAAGGCTTTTGATGATCAACGGAATGGTATTTACATGATGCGCCCGTAGATAGTTACGGCTAATTTGCTTTTGGTTTATTATATTTCGGAGAGATGTATAATTTTTACCGTGAAATGTATAAATAAGCTAATTATTCTTTCAGCACCTTTGTCCTACAATATTTCGTATATATATCTAAATATAGAAAATGAAAGAAACGGTGTTAATCACAGGTGCATCCTCGGGCTTTGGAAAAGAAACAGCTAAATTATTTCAAAAGAAAGGATGGAATGTCATAGCGTCTATGCGTTCAGACGAAGAAGAACAAGAATTAAAAAATCTAGAAAATGTGTTGGTCGTACAGTTAGATGTGCAGGATACGGGATCTATTAAAACTGCAGTTAAAGCTGGGGCCGAAAAATTCGGAAAGATAGACGCACTAATCAATAACGCGGGTTATGCGGTAATGGGAATTTTTGAACAAACAACAGAAGAGCAGATCAAAAATCAGTTCGATGTGAATGTGTTTGGGATGATGAGGGTAACACAGGCCGTTCTGCCTTTCATGCGTAAAAATGGCAAAGGTGCGATTGTAAATATTTCTTCGATTGCCGGTGTAGTTGGATTTCCTTTTGCCAGCATATACGAAAGTTCCAAATTTGCTGTCGAAGGCTTCTCTGAGGCCCTTCATTTTGAACTATTTAAACTAGGTATTAAGGTAAGCATTATTGAACCTGGCTCAGCTAAAACAAATTTTGGAAACGCTAAAGAAATGGTACCAAATGGTATAGAAGAATATAAGCCCTTAATAAATGCTTTTTATGGCAACTATCCCAAAAAGACTGCGACTTTTACTAATGCATCGCCTGCAGACGTAGCTACGACGATTTATAAAGCTGCGACTGATGAAGGCAGCAAGCTACGCTATGCAGTAGGTGAAGATTGTCAATTTTTTATTGATACTAAGCTGAAAAACACTGAAAAAACGTATCTGGAGGCAATCAGGGATTTTTTCAATTAACTATATTTGAACGCTAACCCGTCTGGTCATATGGAAGAGCGTTATGTGGACATCAAATCGGTCGAAGAACTACACAGGTTTTACGGGTGCGGTACGCCAAAGCACCCGCTTATTACCATAATAGATTATACAACAATAAATCCCAAACGGGACAGGGAAAACCTTGTGTACCGTTCAGAACTTTATGTTATTACCTGCAAACGAATTGAAGGACCCGTTAAATACGGGCAATTCTATTACGATTTCGAAGAAGGGACATTAATGTTTGCTGCTCCACAGCAGGTATTATCTGCTACCGATGAAACCAGGGTAATTGAAGGCTGGGGATTGTTCTTTCACCCGGATATTTTATACAGCAGTGAGTTAGGAAAGAAAATTCACGAATATTCTTTTTTTAACTACTATGTCAACGAAGCGCTGCACATTTCTGAAGATGAGAAAAACACGCTTCTTGATTGTCTGTATAAAATCAAAAAAGAATATGAACAAAACCTAGACAAGCACACGAGGGGGTTGATCTTAGACAATCTGAGGCTTCTGCTAAATTATTGTAATCGTTTTTACGACCGGCAGTTCTTAACACGGGAAAAAGTAAGTAATGATCTGGTTCAGAAATTCGAAGCTCTGCTTATCGATTACTTTTCAAACGATAGCCTGACTGAATTGGGGATACCCAACGTAAAATATTTTGCAACCAGGATGAACCTGTCGTCAAATTACTTATCTGATCTACTGAATAAGTTCACCGGGAAATCAACCCAGGAACACATTTATCTTCAATTGATTGATAAGGCCAAAACTTTGCTTTGGGGCACAGGTAGGAATATTAGTGAAATTGCATATGATCTTGGTTTTGAACACCCCTCCCATTTTACTAAATTATTTAAAATGAAGGTCGGTATATCGCCTAAACAATTCAGAAACCAAAATTAATCCCCGGTAATAATATTCAAAAGAGGGAAGTATTATAAGTTTATCCTATAATTCAACCAGAGCTTTCATTATACTCGAGGACGGGAGCAGCTAATTGCAAATGCTCCCGTTGCTTAATCCAAGAATCATAAACTATCTTTCCCCGATAGACGTTGGAGAATTAATTTCTAAAATGAAGATGCGGTTTTTCGCCATCAGGAAAACCAAGCTGTTCTGGAAGACCATGATGGAGTGATAGCACATCTTGCTTGAGCCACCTTTACATGTTACCAGCCATAGCATTATATTTTTCGATAGCGAAAGTCTATCGATAAAGTGTATTGAACCGCCGACTCATGATCTAGTCCATTTAGCGTATTGAATTGACTAGAGAGGGTGATTGTAGGATTGCCAAAACCGGGATAATTTAGAATTTTAAGTTCAGATCAAGCTCGAAAAGCCCCGCATGCATCTTGGGATCTAATCAAATATTATATCATTTATAGGATTTTACAAAAGTGACGAAGAACCACTAAATCAGGACAACCATTCGCTTTCCTCCTTCAATGCCCATGTTCCATGCTTGTTCAATATCTTTCAAAGCTACATTGACGGTTTCAATTTCTAATTTTCCATCAGCTGCGAGCTGAAACATTTCCGGGAGAATTGTGGTAAGCAGCAATTTAATCTCCTCACGAGACCAGCTCCCCAAACCTGAACCTGATATCTGGATATCCGTTCCCCTTAAAATTGAAGATGGTAGGGTAATTGTATCACCCATCATCCCGCCTACCGTAATAAATCTTGTACGGTGTGAAAAACCGCCATCACCTTTTAAGGCAGATAAAATTACTTCTGCACTATGTCCCCATAAATAATCGATTACGACATCGATGGCATTTTCTTGGTGAACGGTTTTTAATTGTTTAAGAAGATTTCCTTCTCCCTGTTCCAGCGAAATAATCTGATCAGCGCCCAATAGCAGTAATTCTTTCAAGACAGTTTCGTTCCTACCGGTTGCAATTACTTTTTTAGCACCGTAATATTTGGCGATCTGTACAGCAACTTTGCCTGTGACACCTGTTGCTCCATTTATCAAAACTGTTTCGGATTTTTGTAAACCGGCCCTGAAACGTAATGCCATAGCAGATCCCATTACAGCATTTGGAAGCGCTGCTGCTATTGCGTCATCGATCCCGTCAGGCAATTTTACAATTTTATCTTTTTCGACAATTGCTTTCTCTGCAAGCATTCCGCTCAGGCCGATTCCATAGACCCGCGTTCCGTCCGTTAACACTCCTACACCATCGCCACCGGGGACCTGGGCGATCTGCTCCTCGTGTTCAGTAGAATAATGCTTTCCGCTTGCCCTGCTTTTATCAAGATTTTTTACAGCAGATGCTTTTACTGTAATTAATAATTCGTTTTCGTTCTGTAAATTTGGTACTGCGAAATCTGCTACAAATTTTGGCAATTCGCCCTTTTTAAATACAACTGCTGCTTTCATTTTTATGATGTTTTTAAATTGTGGTAACTAACGATGGGATGTTATTAAATAAGCCAGGCCACCAATGCCGATGATGAGGACAACAAGCTGCCGCAGGAACAGATGTGAGTGGTAAAAGCCGAAATTACGGTAACGGTGAAACCAGCATAGGCCTATTCTTTCAAGTTCATTTTGGGAATTGGACCCGATAAGCTAATTATGCCGGTTATCGTGGCAATTTTGAAGTCCATTCGGAAATAGTCTGGAAAGCCAAAGTTCCGGCAAAGCTGCTTTGCATGTTCCGAAGTGAGATATACGCAGGCATTTATTATCATCCAAAAACAAAAGAGATTTGTTGCCGTCCAATAAGTTATCTTCAGATTTTTCATTTTGCACTTTCTTAAATACAAAACAAAATTACAACTCAGCCCTATATCCTGACGATAACATTTGTTACCAAATGCAAGCATGCATCATCCTCTAGCCAGTTTATTTTTGATGCGGCTCAGGTGAACGGTGGAAATCCCAAGGTAGGATGCGATATAGTGCTGGGGCACACGCCTTATAATCAGTGGCCTTTCCCTCATCAGATTAAGATAACGTTGTTGAGGTGAATCTTTAATCGTTGCAATGAAGTACTTCATATAATCGAAAGTTCGATCAAAGATCTTGTTGATGAACACATCTCTCAAATAGGGAATTTCCTTTACTTCTGAGAGGATGGAGTTCAAATCGTTCTTATGTATCCACCAAAGAATACTTGGTTCAATGGTTTCTATATTTGTTACGCCAGGGGTATTTTTAATAAAGCTTTCAATAGAACCCACTATTTCATTTTCAAAGAAAAACTGGGAAGTAATTTCTTTGCCATCATTATTGAACCATACACGGATGCAGCCTTTTTCGATCAGGTACATTTTTTTTGAAATTTCGTTTTCTTTCAAAAGCAGGGTTTTAGCGGGTACTTCAATTTTGCTGAAACATTTCGTGTAACGATCCCACTGTTCATCACTAAGCTGCAATTTATCTTTAAATTGTTCGAACATTGTTTTAGTATAATCGTGGTGCAAATTTAATATTTAATAAGTTGCCGGGTTAATTTAACCGGTGGCGTTCCTTAGCTTCTTTTCTTTGGCAGCTAATGTAGACAGAAAAGAAGTAGGTACAAACAAAAATGGGATGATGAATATCTGTGTATGAATAATCTAATTTTGCAGGTTGCAAAATGAGAACCGTTCGTGCCACACCATGCGGATGCGTTAAGTCCAGAATTGAAAATTTCAGGAAAAGCACAGCAAATGAATTTACGACCACTAATGAAAATATTAGTTTCAACATTAGTATATTTTTCACTTACTGATTTTGAGTGGGACTTAGTTGAAAGCATCGAAATTGCCAAAGCATTCAGACAGACGCTGCGTAATAGTAAAGGGCCGATGAAAAGAAGGTCATACTTTGCATCAGAAATACAAAATACTTTATGTGTCTATTCAGCAAAATAACAGGTATTTCTGCTGGTGTATATAAAACAGAAGACTCAGGGCAATTTGATAGTGATAGACTGATTGTATTAAACCGCTACAAAGTTAAGCCGGGGATAATATACGCAATAAAAATGGCGAGTGCCTTCCCAAAGAGAAGGCATTTGTTTATACGTTTAAGTTTTAGCCGTTCTTTTCACGTAACAGGAAGTCTAGTCCGAAATAATTGAGAACCACCGGGTCTGCTTTTTTGCAGACGGAGTTCCATTTCCGGTTCCCCATCATTCGATGTCCCGCCTTCATTCAAGTTAATAGTTCTTTAACGCCCATAAGCATATTTGTTTTTAATGTAAAAGTTACGCTATCAGCCGCTGGATGTGCCTGCCTTTGAAACACCATTCTGGCTCCTAAACATATTTGGGCATTGAACTGTTTAACTTCAAAAAGATTATTGATATGAGCATTTTTCAGAATCCACAGACAAAGTATCCAGCGCCACCATTTCCAAAGCAGGAACAGGACGTGCCGGGTTCGGAGAACAAATTAAAACCCAAAGCTGACCATGGAGAGAAAAGCTACGAGGGAACAGGTAAGCTCAAAGGCGCCAAAGTGGTCCTCACCGGTGGCGATTCCGGCATAGGACGTGCCGTTGCGATCGCTTTCGCCCGTGAAGGCGCCGACATACTGATCAATTATGGCTATGATCAGGAGCGGGAAGATGCCCTGGAAACGGCACGCTGGGTGGAAGACGCAGGAAGAAAAGCTATCCTGTTTCAAGCTGATATAAGAAACGAAGACGAATGTGCTGGAATGGTAGCTCTTGCCGTTAAGGAATTTGGCGGCATAGATATCCTGGTCAACAACGCTGCCTTTCAGATGTCCCATAAAAAGATAGAAGATATTCCTTCTGAAGAGTGGGACCGTACTTTTTCCACTAATATCAGGGCAATGTTCTATCTGTGCAAAGCCGTGGTGCCGCTTATGAAACCAGGCAGTTCCATCATCAATACGGCTTCAGTAAATTCTTATCATCCCAACGCCGTTCTGCTTGCATATGCTGCATCCAAGGGTGCAATACAGAATTTTACCGCCAACCTTGCACAGATGCTTCTTGAGCAGGAAACCGGTATCCGCGTGAATGCTGTCGCCCCCGGCCCTGTCTGGACACCGCTGATCCCGTCGACCATGCCCGAACCTGAAAACTTCGGTAAAGAATCCCCGATGAAAAGGCCGGCGCAGCCCGTTGAAATTGCCCACGCCTATGTCTTCCTTGCATCGGAACAGAGCAGCTATATAGCCGGGGCGACAATTGCCGTTACCGGTGGCAAAATAGCAATGTAGAAATATTTTAGTAATGATTGCAGAACCTTATCAGGCAATAACCTATGGCAAAGAAACCTTCAATGAGATTTTCCGGGTGGTGATCGAAACTCCTAAGGGAAGCGCAGAGAAATATGCCTATGAAGAGGATACTGGCTTCTTCCTTATGAAAAAAATCCTGCCCGCCGGCATGGTATTCCCTTATGACTTCGGGTTTATCCCGGGCACTCGCGGCGGGGACGGCGATCCCCTTGATATCCTGATACTTTCCGAGTTTCATAGCTTCCCGGGCGTGGCGATGGATTGCCGCATTGTCGGAGGCTTTGGGGCCAGGCAGGGGAAAACAAAGGCTGGTATGGAGGAAAACGACCGTTTCATTGCCATACCCAGCGTATCGACCACATTCGGGCAAATCCGCGACTGGAATAAAATACCACCGATCATTGTCAAAGAACTGGAGAATTTCTTTGTAAATTATAATAAAGAAGAACAGAAGGATTTTAAAGTGAAGGGCTACCTGACAGCAGCCCAGGCAATAAGAAAAATTAAAAAACGGACATTATGAACGAGCTGGACCTACTTTGGAAAACCGATGAACAGCTCGGTTTCCTACCTATGACCCTTAGGGCAATTGTTATGTTCGTTGCCGCCTTGTTGCTGTTGCGTTTAGGCGGCATCAGGATATTTGGCCAGAAATCAGCATTGGACAATGTGATTGTTATTATGCTCGGGGCGGTGATGGCCAGGGGAATTGTGGGCGCCTCCTCTCTGCACGGGACCATTATTGCCGCTACTGCCATGGTACTGCTCAATAGGGTAACTGCCTGGGCCTGCCAGCGGAATGCTAAACTCAACAGTCTGGTCAAAGGCCAGGCCGTAACGCTTTTTGAAAACGGAAAGATAATCCGGAGAGCAATGGAAAGTGTTAACCTTAGCGAGACCGATCTGATGGAGAGCTTACATCTGGAAACTAATAAAGAGTCCTTTCAATCAGTGGAAAAGGTGATTCTTGAAATCAATGGCAGAATAAGTTTTATCTTGAAAGATCAAGGATAAATTTTGCGGCCTAAGCCTAAGGCCCGGAATGCTTCTCCCGATATCATTTTAATAAAAAGCAGATCATAAAATACGGTGGCTTTGTCACGGATTGCCTTCGCTTGGTTTTTATAATGGGAAAAAATCCCCGTTATACCACGGCATAATTTGTCATTACCGGCCGGCTTTCTACTGCTCTTCCCCGGCCTTTTAAGCCTTTTGGCCGAATAGATCTATTTGTACCAGCACTGGAACTATAATTTTGCTTTATGAAAAAAGCGAACACACATAACGAAGCTCCGCCAATGGGCCTTACGGCCATACTTAGTGTCACTAATGCGGAACAGGCATCAACATTTTATGCTAATGCTTTCGGTGCACAGGAAATAGCGCGTATCCCGGCACCGGACAATTTAAGATTTCTTCATGTCCGCATGGAAGTCTTCGGTACAAAATTTGTATTCATGGACGAGTTTCCTGAATTGGCAGGTAATGATAGCAATTTTAAAGCTCCTGAATCTCTCAGGGGCACTTCAGTAACGCTTCATTTACAGGTAACGGATGCTATGCAGGTTTGGGCCCAGGCAATTGAGGCGGGAGCAAAAATAGTGATCCCGCTTGAAAAACAATTCTGGGGAGAACTGTATGGAAGGCTGAAAGATCCATTTGGACACGAATGGACAATAGCACAAATGATCGATTACCTTGCTGATGATGAAGTTGCAAAAGCTGCCATCAACACGCTATAGGACGTTTTTGACTATTAAATCTGATCCAATTAATCACTATTTTTGAAGGTGCCTTTTACCATTGCAGGCATTAAAATTCTTTTATTGCAGTCTCGGCACGACAAATGCCCGCCAATTTATAACTGCTAATCGTTAAACCTGCCAAATATTGCTATAACGATAATATCCATATAAACTATTAAAAGCTTTCACCAGATTAACTTCTATATGATTCACCCCATGTACACAGGATCATGGCTTCGACATACCCGCCTGGTGCATATCGGTATAAATGGTGTCATTTGGCCGATGAACAATAATGCCGATCCCTTTATTAGTAACCTCGTCAATCTCAAAGCTTATCCCCTTCTTCTTTGCTAGATAAACTTTTATCCTCTTGCCAGTAATTAAAGCGCTGCCGGCAGGGGTCAAATCCAGGTGCTTCTGATATTTATCTAATGTAAGGCCTGTACAAAGCCCTCCACGGTCTTAAAATCTGGTGAAGTGATAAGAATTTTACGGATGCGTGCATCCTGTTGGTCGCCGGCGTTAGAGTTATTGCTTATTAACACGGCAGTTTTAAAACTGTTCGCATCACCAGCTGTGTACCATGTTAACAAACTACTATCCATTGCTCCCTCAGTGGCATCGGGTCTTCCCAGGACATTTTTAAGGCTATCTGAACTATTCCCAATATGGAGTCATTTAGACTAGGACAGGAGCATTCTAAGGTTGCCGTATCCTTACGTTAAGTTAAGGCCGAGCATAGAATAAGTGCACGCTGTTCATCAAATTACTTCTAACACGTTAATAGGGCTACCAAATCAGCACTTTTGGCTACTTTTTATCCTTGTTTTAAACGAGCTTTGCTAAATGGAAAAATCAATTAGAAAGAAAGTCGTTGCGATTACCGGTGCAAGTAGTGGTGTCGGAGAATCAATTGCAATATTACTTGCGTCCTTAGAACCACTAAATCAGGACAACCATTCGCTTTCCTCCTTCAATGCCTATGTTCCATGCTTGTTCGACATCTTTCAAAGCTACATTGACGGTTTCAATTTCTAATTTTCCTTCAGCTGCGAGCTGAAACATTTCCGGAAGAATTGTGGTAAGCCATTATTTCTTAACGAATAACAACCAGACTTATCATAAAAGCCACCAAAATTGGGGAAGAACCACTTTTAGCGAAATCCCCATAGAGGCCTCATTTTACTTTTATATGCAATTATTTATCTATCAAATCTAGAATATGCGAGATCTATATTTGAGCAGATGAAATTTTAGATATTGATAGGCTATTTCGGTATGCACTTTAGCGATCAGAGATTTAAGGACTTCAGGATTACCTAGGAACACTGCTGCCAATTATTATCCGGAGGCATGGAACAAAACAGGTGGATTGCAATAAATGTTATGACGTTTACGGGATCTTAGTAAAGACAACGTCAGCCGCCCCAAAATTGGTAATACGTAATTCCGTTACCATTCCTTCAGTATTTCTTGCAAAGTTTACTGTCACAGGAAATGTAATTTCACCTGTAAATCCGTCCTTTTCTGCCGCTGTGAGTGTGATATTACTCAATCTGTGATGCATGATTGTTAATTTTTCATTTATTGTTTTTACAGTAAAAAGTGACGATAGATCATCGTTTTGAAATTTACCTTCATAGTCTTTTAAGTCATTACTAGCTATTGGTTTCGGCAGTGCTTCAATTTTCGGTAAACCTTCCTTGTTCAGTTCCTTCTTTTTTAAACTGCCGGACAAATAAAATTCCGCAATTTCCAGACCCGATTTGTAGGCAGCAAAATTTTCGTCGTTGCTTAATAGGATGATAGACAATTTTTTTTCAGGAAAACGAACCAGGTAAGATTTGAAACCAGCGTCGCTGCCTGTATGGTTATACAAATCAAGACCTCTGTAATTTCTTTTAAACTGACCCTTAGCATGATAAATCGTCTCACCATCCATCACAGATAGAACTGCCGGTTCGCCATTATATAAAGTAGAAGTTTCATTAAATCTTTTTATTAATTCGATATCGCCAACAACCGGATTCTCAAAATTCAGTACCCACTTACTTAGATCCTCGACATTTGTGAATAAACTTGTAGGCCCCGCAGTAGCATAATTTAGATTTCGTTTTTCGTAGGCTCCATTCTTGGTCCCATAGGAATAGGCCCTGTTTCTTACAATTTTACTGTTATCCTCATAAAACTGTGTATTGTACATTTCAAGCGGGTCAAAGATGTGCGCTTTAGCAAATTCAGAGAAACTGTTGCCCGACACTCTTTTTACTATTTCTGCGAGCAGCGTATAGCCGGTATTGCTGTACTTAAACTGGGTGCCGGGTGGGAAATTCAGCTCCCTGTAACTGCTGATTATTCTCAGGATTTGTTCTGTGGTAATCACATCATCCATTCTCCAGCCAGCAAGGGTAAGTAGCGACCATTGATCTTTAAGCCCACTGGTATGGGACAATAAATGCTTAATGGTTATTGGTTTTGTATAAACAGGAAGCTCTGGAATGTACTTTCTGATATCATCGTCAAAACTAATTTTACCTTGTTTTTCCAAAAGGTAAACGGCAAAAGCGGTAAATTGTTTAGAAACAGATGCGATGTGAAATATAGTTTTTGGAGCGTTTGAGATATCGTATTCAAGATTAGCCATTCCATACCCTTTCTTGAAAACAACCTGTCCATCTTTAACAACAGCTACTGCAACACCGGCAGTTTTTGAGTTATATATTGAAAAAGCCGAATCAATTTTTTTTGCTATATTTTCACTGGTCTGTGCTAACAAACTGTGGGCGATGAGTATAAAAACTGGAATAAGTTTATTGACAGGTCTCATATTACGTTTATCTATTGATTTGTATGCGGATATAGCAATTTAGTGAATTGGGTTTTTAAAGTTGATACCTCGAAATTACTTTTCCGCGTAATCCTTCGCCTCATCGACCCAGTTCTTTTCCTGTCCTAAATTGATATTTGGGGTAATACCGACGTTATCTATGGCTTTCCCCTGATCAATTCTTCGGCTTCGGGACGTAGGCCAATACAGCGTGTAAGGCATACAGCTAAAATCTGCCCCTCTAACATTAGCATAATCTAAAACCCCTGCGGTATGCTCGCCCATTAAAGTCACTTTACTGCTTTGTTTAGCCAGTAAAAGAAATTCTTCGGTCGTGCTTCCACAGTTTTTATTCATCAAAATGATTATTTTTTTGGGATAGGGCATAATGCTGTCTAAACTGACGGTCCTGTCATCAGAAAAGTTCACCAGTTTTCCTTTACCTTGTTCCATCTTTTTGGTCACCTCACTGATATACACCTTTTGATTAAGGGGAAGATCATCTGTTGTAGCTACTGCGGCCCAACCCGCGATGTTGTCATCGGTAGCGAATACATCTGCGCCGACAAGTCTGACGGTATTGGTATAAAGATAGGGGGTGATCGGACTGTAGGAAAAATCAGCGCCGCCACCGTTATTTCTTAAATCAAGAATCAAGTAAGGCATTTTATTTAAGTTAACCTGATTGGCTTTGAACAGAGAATCAATACTGCTTGCATTACGTTGATTAAATGTACTGATCCGGATGTATAGTGTTTTCGCAGAAAGTATTTTGCTGGTTACTGGCGCCTCGCTAACCAGTTCGGTTGAGGCTTGCTTAGTTCCTTCCTTTCTAAAAGTGCCCAGCGCAGTCCCCTTAAACGATATTGAAACATTGGTAGGAATATAATAGCGATCATACAAAATACCTTTAAGCGTATCCCCGTATTCTTTAAGTTCTAACATGACCTGTCCGGGCGACCATTTACCGAACTTTGAATAAATCACTACCCCCGCCAAATCCCGAAAGCGGGTTTTGCTGCTGATCACTGCAATCCGGGAACTTGAATCCTCACTCCAGTAGATTCCCTTAACGCCTTTAGCATTTTTAAGACCCCTCAGCTGCTGGTCTGATAGGCTGATGCGTTCAATCGCTTGCATCCGCTCCTGAAATTTAGCCTGCTCTATTGCTTTAGAGACCCTGTTACGGCCAATCAGCAAATGCCCGTCCTTAAAAAATGTCAACCAGTCATTAATCAGGTACACACATTTGGCTGGTGTGGTGATTGATCTTGATGTTTCAAGCGCAACCTGTGTATGTTTTTTATAGACAGCTTCATTTTTAGCACTCACCTTATCTTTAAAACCAGCATAATTTTTCTCAATTCTACTTTTTACATCGTTAAATTCTTGGCTGCAGTTGCAAGACTGGCTAAAAGCGTGAAAAGAAAACAGGACAAGCAGCACACCGGTTAAAATGGAATTCATAAGCACGAAAGTTGAGAATAAACGATTAAGGATTAAAAGACTAATTTATTAACTATTTGGCAGAATACCTAAGCACATACGCTTGTACAGCTAGGGTATCAAAACGGGTGAGTGTGTTCACAAATGACTCGTTTAGCTCATTGTGAACGGTTCCGAATGCCAGGGATTTTAAATTTCCTTTCTCATCATACCGCGCCAACTTGTAATAGAGCAATGAAACTTCTGGCCTGCGGTTATCGCCGTGCACGACATACTGATAATTATAGGTGCCATTCAGATTGATGTCAAATTTATATTTGAAAAGTTCGGACATCACGATAGGATCGTCTTCGATCTTATTGGTGACAATTGATTTCAGAATCCTGGTATCACCAAGGTCTCTTACCTGGGTAATCTCCGCACCGTAGCGCAGTCGCCCGTCATCGTAGCATGTAAAGGCAGTTTGATCATATTCAGCATTACTGCCAGGTTCAGTAAACTTTGACAAGTAAAACCGGGTTCCTGTACTTTTTTTTAAACTATAGTTTCTGGCCAGATAATTCTCAATCGGCATTTTATCAATCGCTGGATCAAGAATCATCCCTCCAGCCGTGAATACCCGCATCCCGGATACAGGCACTACCCCATCAAAAGGCACTACAACAGGGTCAATTCTACATCCGCCTTTTCAGTATTCTTATTACAGGCCAAAAGCGCAGCTGCTAAAAGCAGGAGACAAAACTTACCTGGATTCTTTGCTGTATTGATATTTAAAATTCTATACATTAATTTGTTGCTTAATCCGCCTGAACCGGTCATTTTTTTTAGATGGGTTGATTACACTTAGTGATTTTTAAGCCAGTCCAGCCTGCGCTGGTCAGGCAGATGTTTGACGGAGAAGCTTTCAAATTTAGCCTCAAACCCGTTTCCGTCAGGGCAGGCTGCCATCAGGCCTAGCTGTACCGGGGCGTTGTCAAGCAATGGCGCGTTCCTAGTCATAATGTAAGTTTTGTCGTCTAAAGAGTAAAAAATCTCCACAGCATCGAGCCTCCGGACTAACTTGATCCACACAAATGGCGGCATTTTGTCAAGCGTAGTAACACTCCAGTCGCTCTTATCGTGGGTTACCACCGTACTGATGTTAAATTTCCCGTCTACAAACTCCACCCCGGCCTTTATATAATTTTTCTGATCGGTACGGATCATCAGCCCCATCTGATCAAACCGGGCTTTGTACCCGCCGGTAATCTTCACCTTTGCTTCCAGTTCGCCTCCATAATTGGCGTAGTAAAATGGTGCATCATCAACCGTAAAACCATAATGGGATATCCGCCAATAATCACTTTTAGCAGTGACCTGCATGACCAGACTATTATTTTTAATTTCCCAGTGCTCCGGCTCATTGTACCATTGCATTTTTTCAAGGGTTTGTGCTTTGATCTCCATTAAACTTAAGGTTAGGTACATGGCAAGAAGGGTTGTTTTCATGGGGTGTTCTTATTGACGAGAAATAGCACAATAGCTATTTTACTTTTGTATGTTTGCGAAGTTATTGCCTATTTAGAGGACTGGCAATGGTGAATAATAACCATAACCAAAATGGATATCCGAAAGCTACTTGACCTGAAATTATTGTCCCAGCCATTTGGCTCATCCTTACAAGCAGAACTGCAACTCGACGAGGGTATGCTCATCGCGCAACTCTACACCAAGCTTGAAAATTGCATCAGTGTGCTGAGTGACTTGAAAGCAAGAAAAAGTTATATTTATTACGGTACGCTGGCCGGTCAGATCGGCATTAATGAAAAAGAAGAGGTCATTCACTCAATTTGGGAGGATAAATTGCTAAGCCGGGTACACCATGAAGACCTGCTGAGAAAATACCGGCTGGAATTCAAGTATTTCCAGCTGTTGAACACAATAGCGCCAGCGGAGCGGATAAATTACAGCGTAACGACCAAGCTTCGGGTTAAAAATGCGGAGGGTGCATACCTGGCACTTCAACATCGCTTGTTATATATCAGCAGTTCTGGTGATGGAAGCGTTTGGTTAGCACTGTGCTTATATAACCTGATGCATGACCATCCCCGGTACAATATTCCCGAAGGCGTAATTATCAATTCCCAGACAGGCTCCGCAGTTGATCTTCACCAGGATGAATTCAATAACATGCTTACCTCAAGGGAAAAAGAGATTTTGCATCTGATTAAGAACGGCCATCGCAGCAAGGAGATCTCAGTCAAACTTTCCCTGAGTATCAATACGGTTAACCGCCACAGGCAGAATATATTTCAAAAGCTTAATGTCACCAACGCCATGGAGGCGTGTAGGGTGGCGGAAGCAGCAGGATTGTTTTAGTACAGGAACCTAACAGTTTTAACCGCCATTTCATTTGCACCCGAGTTGCTCAACATCTTTAACATAAATCCCGGTGCTATGCGGCTCATGATCAACAGGATCTGGCAATACAAGGGTGAAATTTCATAGTTATCCTTTTTCATTGCTTTTATAGTGACCTCAACGGTTTTTTCCGGTTTCACCAGTTGTTTAGGATCAAAGCCATCCGTTGTAAGATACTTATCGTTCAGCGGAGTTTTTGCGGCCGGGGCTACCAATTCAAACACCTGTATTGTTGTGTTTTTCATTTGCACACGCAACGACTTGACAAGATCGAAGGCCTGAGTTAATGGCGCCATAAACCGGAAAAATTGGGTAAGGGATCAGAGAAAGGCAAGATGTACATTTAAAATGGCCGCTAAGTCTATCTGCTATAAAAAACCTGTACCATACGTAATCGGACTTAGTATCGCTTTCTTTTGTTCCAGTCGACCCGGTTCTTAGCTTCGGTATTTCGATTTTCCAGATCAGAAAGCATCGTATCAATTTTTTTTCTGGTAATCCATCGCCCATTTACAAAGACCCCAGAGATTTTTCGGGCGTTACTAATGTTGTCCAAAGGATTTGCTTCCAGTAGTATAAGGTCCCCGAATTTTCCTTCTTCTATCGTCCCTATTTTATCTTGGATTCCAAGCCAGGTCGCTGGCAATCTTGTAGCTGATGCCAATACTTCTTGTGTGCTGAGCCCGGCTTTTACTAAAAGTTCCATTTCATCGTGGAGTGAAAATCCCCAGACTACACCAGATACACCCGCATCTGTGCCGGTAACTATTGGTACATCAGCCTCTTTAAACGCTTTTACCAGACGAACATTAAATTCCGCTGTTTTATCGATGCTTGCGACACGTTCCGGGCTTGTTCCGGTATTATAATTATTTGAGGTCAGCCATTTGCTTTGCATCAGCGGAGCAACATATTTCAGGGTTGGCAGGTTGCGGATCGCATCCAGGGAACGGGCCTGTTCACCGATCCGCACCATTGTTGTTAAGGTAGGTGTGAGCCAGGTGCCGTTTTTTTTGGCTAGGCCTGCAAACCTTGTGGCATCTTCATCGCTAAAGTTTTCTGTCTGTTTGGCATATTCTTCTGCATGGGCTACCATACTGTAATTAGGCACAAATGCTTCTTCAAGCCGTCCTTTGAACGCGTTCGGAATATGGCCAACGACTTTCATTCCCTGCTTTTGGGCCTCATCTACAATGGCTTTAAAAGTATCCATACTTAAGCTGGAATACACTTTAATAAACTCGTAACCCTGGGCTTTGGCGATTCGCACAGTTTGGCGCCCATCTTCAGGCGTATTGGCCCTGTTATCAGATCCTTCGCCACCGTCAATTAAAATGGCCAGCGCGAGGCGCGGGCCAATGACATCGCCTTTGATGATCTCATTTCTTTCAGCAAAATGCTCTGGTCTCCCGCTCAACTCAAACGCTGTAGTCACTCCATTTGTAACATACAACAACATCAGGTCCTGGGTGTCGGTAAAAGCGTTCGCCCCTTTTGTGGGATAGACCGGGCCGAAATTGATATCCGCAAGGTTATGAACGTGCATATCAATAAGCCCTGGGATAAGCCATTTTCCACGTCCATCAATTAACTTGGCATGTTTTGGAACAGGTCGGTTTATCGAGCTGATTTTTCCATCCTCGATTACTACTGTAGCGTTGGGAAGAATCCTGCCACCCGGGGTCATGGGGATTACATTTACATTAGTGATAGCAAATATTTCTTTTAGGGGCTCTTTTTTCAGGGCTGGATTGATAAGTGATGGAGATACCGGTGCGCAGCCGATCGCTAGAAGCACTAGACAAAATAGTAAGATGGGGCGCTGCGGATATTTGTATTGCATTTGTATGTTTTTAATTAAGGTAATTGGGCTAACAGTAACTTTTTATGTTCCAGTTAAACGTAATATCTGTTAGAGTCTTGCGAAATGGTGTTGTTACTAATTTTTTTGATGCCCGACAGCAATATTAAAAGTCAGGAATTTCAATAGGAACTTTTCATTGTCGTTTTTCAAGCCAAATGCTCCTCTCTGATTGGCTCGATAACCCTTGGCTACAGTTCGTAAACTTTCGCTTTTTTAAGCAGGTCCATCGAGTTTTCCGAAATGGAGAGCAGGACATTGTCACCTTTATCAAAATTTACACGCATGGTTGAATTCCCTGACAGTTGTACTTTAAATACATGATAGCTCTGAATAGTGTTTTGGTGGTTAAGTCGGTTTGAGTACCAATCTTTTTCTGAGCAATTAGAAACTGGCCCTGCCATACATTTGCCGTTTGATAGTCTTTAGCTTATTTACATTACCTTCTACCGGGCCATTGCTGCAAGGCAAGCTGATTTCGTTTTCAATGGCTTAGTAATCCCTTGACAGACCATTTGCAAAAGCCACGATCTCGCTAATACCTGAGTCCAGCACATTTTCTATCCAGCCCCGAAGTTGATTCGTCCCCTTGTTTTCCATAAGATTGCGGAATTCTCTTGCCAGTAGTAAGGTGCGTTCTAAGCCAGATGATAATTTGCATAAATTATTTATTAGCTCTTTCTGTGTTGTATTAAGCTTGTTTTCTGAAGTCAGAAACAACATTGCAGCACTAGAAGGCTTAAAGAATGAGCCTTATTGTTGTGGCGACTTTGGATTTCTTGCTTTCTTTCCAATACGAATGCCGTAGTAAGCCAGGGCTTCAGAAAGTATACTATATCCTCCTGGGTATCCCAAATGCCGCAACTCACTCCATAATGTTTTCAAATAAAGGCTACCATCTTCTTCCATTTGCTTTTTAATATAATTGAAATAGTTCTCGATCATGCCTCTGTCTTTGTAGGATTTACGGACGAGGTTTTCTGTCAACATGTATTTTCTAACCGTTTCCCTGTGCATACCCAATTTCCCGCTTTTTGTAAGCCCAATCCTCAACCCCTATAGCCGTAAAAACGCCCAGCTCCAGGTAAAGGAGCCCTATTGATCAGTCTCAGCAAAGTAGTATCGCTGACTGGTATTGAAAAATGACGACATTTTCTTTCTGCTGGTTTGCCGCCCATTCCAAAACAGTATCAAATAGCTTTTCTTCCAGACGCTTTGTTGTACGCTTGCGTGGCTTGAAATGATCTTCATAGCGTTCTGTGAAAATTTTAAGGGGACACTCATCGGTGAGACAGTAATATTTACGAGATTTCAGAAAATTTGGACATAAACATATCCTCTGCCGACTCTGGACGTATATATTTATCTGATTAGTCTGATTATCTACAGAAATAACCTTAAATATATCAGCACAAGAGAAATTAGATTCGCAAGGTTCATTAATTTCTAACGAACATTAGCCTTCAATTATCATAATTACCACCAAAAGTGGGGAAGAACTACTTTAAAGCGGAATGGGGTGACAGCTTAAACGCGAAACGGGCGGCCATTTTTGCGGAAATGCGCACAATAATACCCGTATAATGATTTTAACAGATATTATGAACTGAACAACATCACTACACAAAATTACATATTATATCAGCTAGGTAAATTTACTTTAATGTCGTCCTTTCAGTTAAAACAAAATGTGATTCGGTTAAACTCAATATCGTCCTTTTACTGACCTTTGTAATAATGGAATTTTAACAAATGCGATTAGAAGTTATGAGTTTGCTGAACTAAAAAGTGATTAAAATTGCTTAAATTTATTACTCCCCGCTCAGCAGCTACTGCAAAGATTTGTTGTATCATTACAAAATGCATTAAAAGTATTGAAACCCAAAATGAAATCAGTTACTGATTGTTAATGCTGTTTTGTAATCTTCACACTAGATGAAATATTTGATGCGCATTACGGCAAACAATCAAGTTTTTGGAGATTTGCAAATAAGATTTTAAACAATGATACAATATAAAACAATCAGTGAATGGTTTGAGGCTTGGCAATTGCCAAAGCCTGAACATCCTCTTATTAGCGTATTTAATTTAGATACCAGCAGAACAATACACAGTGGCGAGACCTTTAGCAGTTTTTGCGATTTTTATTGTATAGCGCTAAAACGGGTTACCGGGACTGAAAATATCAAATTGAAATACGGACAGAATCCATACGATTTTAATGAAGGAATTATGTCTTTCGTAGCACCCGGTCAGGTAACGAGCCTTAGTGTAGAAAAGGATACCGAGGTGAGGCAGTCAGGTTGGTATTTAGTTATGCATCCCGATTTTTTGTGGAACACCCCCTTGGCCAATAGCATTAAACGTTATGAGTTTTGGGATTATACCGTAAATGAATCCTTGTTTCTATCTGAAAAAGAGGAAAATATTATCATTAATATTATTGAGAATATACATAGGGAAACGCAGGCCAACACTGATAAGTTCAGTAAACATATTATCATATCACAACTCGAAAGCCTGCTTAACTACGCCGAACGTTTTTATAACCGTCAGTTCGTAACACGTGAAAAAGCTAATCATCAGATCCTTGACCGCTTGGAAAAAGTTTTGAACGATTATATAAACAGCGGTCAACTCGCTGAAAAGGGTGTTCCTGCCGTTACAGTGATTGCAGGCCAGCTCAATATTTCGCCCAAATATTTAAGCGGTCTGTTACGATTACATACCGGACGAAATACCCAGCATTATATTCACGAAAAAATTATTGAAAGGGCTAAGGAAAGAATATCTACCAGCGACCTCTCAATAAGCGAAATTGCTTACGAATTAGGTTTTGAACACTTGCAGTCCTTTAGCAGGTTATTTAAGTCAAAAACAAAACTTTCTCCAATAGAATTCAGGCAATCTTTTAAAAGTTAGTCTGAATATCGTTTTAGTTTTAATTTTAATGAAAAAAGAAATATCGGTGCCGTTGACCGGCTACCAAAAGTTTGTCGTGCTTATACTGGCCATTACTCAGTTTACGGTAATATTAGATTTTATGGTAATGTCGCCCCTCGGCGATATGCTGATGAAATCACTTTCACTAACTCCATCCCGCTTCGGTGCAGCCGTTTCCGGCTATGCTATCAGCGCAGGCATCAGTGGCTTATTGATAGCAGGATTTGCCGACAGGTTCGACCGCAAAAAATTGTTGATTTTTTTTTATTGGGGCTTTATCGTGGGGACCATTTTCTGTGGTCTTTCGGATAGTTACGGGATGCTGCTTGCTGCACGCATTATCACGGGCCTATTCGGCGGCGTTATCGGCTCCATTTCAATGGCTATAATAACAGATATTTTCTCAATGGAAAAACGTGGCCAGGTAATGAGTTACGTCCAAATGAGCTTTGGTGCAAGCCAAGTATTAGGTATACCCATCGGTATCTACCTTGCATCAATTTGGAAATGGGAAGCTCCTTTCTGGATGGTAGCGGGACTAAGTATCCTAATTGCAATAGCTATTACCATATATCTGAAGCCAATAAATGCACATTTGGTTTCGAAGAATGTAGTTTCCCCCCTCCGGCATTTAATAACAACTATTACGAACAACCATTACCGAACAGCTTTTATATCTACAGCTCTTCTTGCCATTGGTGGGTTTATGATGATTCCTCTTGGAAGTGTTTTCGCCGTAAACAATCTTGGTGTAAGTTATGAGCAATTGACGATGATGTTAATGGTATCCGGCGTTAGTTCATTGATAGTTATGCCGTTTATTGGAAAACTCAGTGATAAGATCGATAAATTTAAAATCTTTGTCGGAGCATCCGTTTGTATGATGATAACCTGCGTAATGTATACCAATTTGGGAATAACTCCTTTGCCCTTGGTTACCATTTTTAATATAATGCTTATGATTGGCATTATAAGCCGCACGATTCCCTCCTCAGCCCTCACAAGCAACATTCCTGAAATGACCGACCGTGGCGCGTTTATGAGCATTAATTCGTCACTTAACCAGATCGCTGGTGGCGTAGCTTCTACAGCCGCAGGTAAGATTGTTACCCAAGCCAACCAGGGAACACCGTTACAACATTACGACATTATTGGCTATATCGTTGTTTTGATAACAATGATCAGCATAGCGTTAATGTGGAGGGTAAATAAACTTGCTGTGGAACGTGCAAAACTAAAACAGCCAAATTCTTTATTTCCTGAGCAGTTCAACCATTAAGCGACGTAAATTAATAAACTACTAAAAAATATCATTAAAGATTGATCCGTTGCCAGGATAAAAGCGCACCCCATATAAAACTTAATTATATCAACTCTACGATGAAGTTTAGGACAACAGAACCGGAGTTGATAGGCAACAAGAAAAAGTTCGTAATTTATTTCTGTTCATTATTCTTCTTGTCCGGTTTCTAATCGATTAATTCTGCCCTTGCTATTCATATAGTGGTCATAGAGGTAATTCCATATTCTTAGAGCAAAATTTCCCTTGTATCGTTTCTTATCTCCTTTGATCATACAATTACTCCATTTTGGTTTCAACAATCTGAATTTCTGTTAAATCTATTCTCGGGTTATTGCTGAATTTTGTACCATAAAATAAAAAATGTAAATGAAAGCATTCTTATTATTTGAAACCGGAGCACCTAATAAACTGATTCTGGGCGAAGCACCTAGGCCTACATTAAAAAATGGCGAGGTTTTAATTAGAGTAAAAGCCATCGGCATAAACCCGGCCGATGCAAAATATAGATGTTCAGATGTATTCATTAATGCTTCTTTTGGCAATGTGCGCCCCGCAATAATTGGCTGGGACATATCTGGGGAAATTGTAGAAAAAGCTGAAGACGCAGAAGATTTTGAAGTAGGTGAGGCGGTTTTTACGCTCTCTCCAAGCGCCCGTGGCTATGCCGAATATATAGCGGTTAAAACTGAATTTTTAGCCAGAAAACCAGCTTACTTTAGTTTTGAAGAAGTTGCAGCCGTGCCAATGGCTGCTTTAACAGCCTGGCAACCGCTGGTGCAGGGAATGAAAATCAATAAAGGTGACAAAATCCTCATTCACGCTGCATCAGGTGGAGTTGGACATTTTGCAGTTCAGATAGCTAAATATTTTGGTGCGGAAGTTATTGCGACATCATCCGCCAAAAACCGTGATTTTGTGATGTCTCTTGGGGCCGACAGGCATATTGATTACCGAACTGAAAATTTTTGGGAGGTAGCTAAAGATGTTGATTTTGTTTTCGATACTATTGGCGGCGATACGCTTGAGCATTCCATTGAGGTAACAAGATTGGGTGGTACAATCATTTCGATTCTGGGTCTTGCGGATGAAAAATTAAAAGTTAAAGCCCAGAATAAAAATGTGAATCTAATTGTATGGGGTATGCAACCGAAGGGTGAAGATTTAAGAGCAATTGCAGATTTAATGTCAAAAGGTGCAATCAAGCCCCACATCGATAAAGTTTATCCCTTTGCAGCTATGGTCGAGGCTCACACTCAAATTGAAACTAACCGGACCGCAGGAAAAATTGTAGTTACAGTTTAATGCTTATCTTCCCGGTCACCATCAGCATTACAGGAGAAAAAACTTAGGTGGTATTTCGGTAAAATGGTCAGTGGTTCTGCCTTTAATCTGTCAAACAATTTCGCTTTAAAGTGACAGCCTGTCCCTGAGCAAACTGGCTGACCTACCTTTTTGATCAGCTTTTTTCACGACGGGCTCTCTATAACAATTTTTCAATTTAAGATAAATTAAGGGGGAGAATTTACAACCGATGTTTTTAAATATTTTCTAAAAAAAATGAAAGAGATATAAATATATTGAATTGATATAAATTCAGTTATACAACTATATTATATTTTTAACAACTATATTATATTTTTAACAACTATATGATTTTTAAAAACTTATGATTTTCTGTTTTGTAATTTGTATTTTCTATTTTTCGATACAAAAATTTAAGATCTTGAAATTTTAGGAGATTAAATGCGATTTCAATTATAAAATATAATAAAAATAGTGCGTAAATTGAACGGATTTTAGATTTTGGAAAACGATTGATTTTTATTTAGAATTGAGAAAGTGCAGTAAACGAATATGTTGTATTGGATTTTTATGAAAAATTGTATCTTGTGATAGTTATTGTTGGTTGAGAAGAAACAGTTAATAATTTGTTATTCGTGAGTTTTAAGTCGTTGAATATCAGGGAGTCCTTAATTGCTGGATCGGTAGATTGTAAACATTTAATTTTCTTAACTAGTAATAGGTAATTTGCTTTTTGTTCCAAAGATTCTTTATATCCAGGAAAAGTTTTCTCGACAATTGGCAGACCCTATTTAAAGCAACATCATGAATACAAATATTCCCATAATGGTCAGAAGTGCCATCCCTAAAAAAATGAAGGGCATGGCTGAGAATATTTTTATAACATAGTCTTTGCCGATGTTTTTCTTTTTACCAAGTAGTTTGGCGTCTATGGTATGCTGCATAAGGTCATAATTGGATTGATCTTTATCAGTTTTTTCTGTGAAATTAATCCAGGTTAGCAAGCAGCAAAAAGAACCCGCTTGGCCACTGAACCTTAAGACATAACCTCCACGTTTATTTATAAAACAATAGCAGTTGTAGTTTTCTATATCTGTATATTTTGAATGGTAAATTACTGCCTCTTTCTCAATAATCTCAATTCCATCTTCCATTATGATAATGTCTATTAAGCGAGTCCCCCTTTTTACAATAAGAAAATTTATTCCCCCTAAAATGGATAACGAAACTATGATAAATCCAGTTTGTGCCATTGTATGCTGTATTTCATAAGCATAGGATGCAATGAAATACAATGGCACAACTACCATGATCAGATTAACAATGAAAATTTTCCAATCAACCTTTCTGACGCTTATTTTTTTCATTGATCGCCGTTATTATATACCTAAAAATTTCATTTTACTCATTTTTCTTATAGAGTTGACCAGCAGTTTAACGTCAATATATTTGCTTACTTTGATGATGTGCTTATACATGAGGTAAATTCATTTGTCGTTTATTTTTGTATGCAGGCCAGCTCAAAAGTAATAAATACTTGTTATATCACAATATCGTGATAAAAATTTTAAGTGGACTTCTCCGGACTTTTATCATAAAAGAAGCATTTGGAATATACCCGCCTAGGAAGAAGTGGGATTTGCTGCTAAATCTTTGTTGGTAAACCAAAAAATCGCGACTTGCAGTAAAATAAGAAGCAATGGCAAGGCAATTACAGACGGACCTGTCAGAAATAAGGAGCTTACCAAGTTAAATCTTTTAAGTGCACTTGGGAAAATCCTTAAGAAAACGGCTTTTTGGGACTAAGTATTACCAGCGTTGGAGATGAGGCAAAGGTTGATAGGCGACTGATCTATGATTACTTCGGGGATTGGAATGAATGGTAAAAGAGTATCTCAATAGCCATGCTTACTGGAAAATAAATCCCGAGAAATCGACGAAATCGTGCAGGCCTCCCAGGCAGATGCTGGCAAAGGGATGGCCTATCTTGTGTTGGAAAATCAGTTTAATAGTTTGATTAGTAATGAAAAGATGCGCCGTATTATTATCTGGGTTCTTGTCGATAAAATGCCAGCGCTAAATGAACTCGATTTAAAACGGGATAATATGGGTGACCAGCTTTTGAGCGCAGTTGCAGATCCTCATTTTGAAAAGAGTGAAATAAACTTTAGGGCAATGGATGCCATATTGATGGGGCGTGTTTACTATCTTACGCTCCACGCCAAAATGAAGGAAAATCCGTTTTGCGGAATAGATTTACAAGAGTCGGTGCGGCAGGAGCAGATCAAAAAAGCGCTTAAGGATCTGATTGATTTGATTCACGCTTAACCAGTCTGAGATTTGTAGCAACATCACTTAAGCCACACTTCGTTTCTTCTACATTTTATAAAATATACCACGTAGTTGTGGTTTATTATTTTTAGATTTGGGACCAATTCTTACCCCAGATAACTAAAATGTGAAAAGCTCATTGTCTGCTAATGTTTTTTATTGACCGTACATATTTCCTCTGCACAAGAAAAATTTAGTTTCTTCAACTACTTTATTAAAGATTATAGTGAAAAGAATAGTATTTAGATCAATGACGTAAAGAAAATCCAAGCCTTAAATTAAGAATCTATTATTCAGCCAAGTTATACTTGGCGCTATTTGTGTACCATCTTGATCTGGAAATATATATGAACTCATATTACAAGGGACTGTTAAAGGGAAAACCTATTGAAAATATCACATTAGCTATTTACAGCATATTGAAAATCAAAGGAGCAGCAAGTCCGGAAGCTGGGGGGTATTCACTTCTTGATCTGAAGAATGAAGTGGCTTACAATCTTTATGATGAAAAGATCATTAAACTTTAAACCTTTAGTAAAAATGAGAAGGTTGTTTTTCGGAAGTTTTTTATTGTTGTGCCTAGGCATTTTTTCTAGCAGCTGTCAATCTCCTATGTCAGAAGGAAATTTAAATGATCTGTCGGCAATGGATTTACGTATTGACATCACTCAGGACCTCACCAACCAAAGAAAAAATGAAGTCACCGTTTTTATAATTGATGAAAACGGTAAACCCATCCGGAACAAAGCTGTCAAGCTGAAAGTAAACGGCCACGACTTGGCCTATTCTGAGCGGCAGGAACTGTACTATACAACGAGTTCTAAATATTCGGGAACTGATATTCCGGTTGAACAGGAATATAATTTTCAGATTGTATTATCAAATGGAAAAACCTGTTTTCTGGGTAGGATTACTCCACTTCCAGAGAATAATGAGCAGTATATCGTCTGTGCCGGCAAAGGTGACTTCAATCGTGATTTTGTAGTTTCGTGGAAGAATCTTAAAGATATTGACCGTTTGTCAGTCACAAAAGGTGTACTGCTACGTACTTCAACAGATCAGCTTCAAAATCACGATTTTGAACCGCAGGTCAACAAAGATATTGGTGCTTATGGTACATACACACTTTCAAAATCCCAGTTTACCAGTTCTAAATCGACTATAAGCAGCCTGAAACTCACGTTTAGTGCAACAAAATATGGGCTAATGAATCCCAGGTTACTCAAAGGAAGCGAAATTAGGATTTCTGGTCATATCGATAGATATGTAGAATTCGACGGAAAACAATAGCTATAAGGGTATGCAATTTACCACTGCTAAAATCAAACTGTAGAATAGACAATCATTGCGAAGTTTACGCCATATTGTGGCAGGTATACACAATGGACAGTAGAACGCAGTTGAAGAAAACCGCTAGGTGTATGGTTTTCAGGCTGTTGGTTATGGTAATCGGTTTATGTCACTTGCAGGTTTTACCTCTTCATGTACAGTGACTGAGGGGTTGTTAACTATAGGTTATGGGTGGTCTGCGCTTAGATACCCTTCTCTGCTTTTGCAGCATGGAAAACTGCCCAAAGTGATGCGCCATTATCATCAGTTCTTAATATTGAAGTAAAAGTATTTCGGGCTGTTTGCCAACCTAAGTAGAAAGGACTGGACATCAGCACTGAAGAAAAATACAGTTAGGATGATAACGGTGAAGAAGTTTCTATTTCTGTTGTAAGTTTTTTATTTCGATGGATTGCAATTCAGGTTTGGCTGGACGTTTACATCAGGGAAAGCAAATGAGTTTTTGCTCCGCTGTTTGAGTAGGCTGAGGTACCGGTCGATTCTTCTTTTGTTTTGCTGCTGTAATAGAGTTGGATATAGGTTCATTAGAATGTTGACCAGGAGTATCACCATGGCAAACCTATATAAACCATTGGATAGTTTAATGAACACAAAAACGGCCATGAACAAAAAAGCGAAAAGGTGATTGAGTTCAGCTTTTGTCATTTCCGACCGATAATCTCTAAGTTCACTCACTGCTATTTTTTTTCTTATCGATAACTTGGGATTAAAATATTTAAAGAAACTGTGCATTATGATCCATTTGAAGAGGGAGATGCCGATTAATCTGTTGATTTTTTCATTACTTAAGAAGTTCATGTTTGACAGTTTCTGCTTACAGAAGTCGGTTTTTGAAAGTAATGCAGGAATGAGCATGCCTACAATCCAGGATATGGTAGCGATGGAAAGGCTGAATGTTAGATATTTAATCATGTTTAGCGAAGTAATATCAGGCTCTGCTGAATTGTAATATATATGTGATTTGTCTTAGTTAAAAATCTGCGAACAGCCTCATCTTGTCTGTTTAATTAAGCATGCGCTCAGGAACTTCCTTTTTTCATTAAAGCTTTCTATGGTCGAAGCATGTTTGTTGATAATAAGCAGTTTAGTCTTCTCTTTCAAGTCGACCGCTTTGATAAATTCCATTTTCGGATTAAATTTCATGTCCTTCAGCTCAACGATATAATTTTTTAGAGTCTTCAACTTTTCACTGTGGTGACCAGATATGCTGATAACTTGGGTGATCGGTAGCTTTCGTAGTTCTTCAATACTTTTTACGCTCACCTCCGGTATTGTTTCGTGGATGGAGTAGGGGTAGTTTCTGCGTAAATAACGAGAGTGATAATATCTATTAAGCAAGTCCCGCTTTTTACAATAAGAAAATTTATCCCGCCTAAAATGGATAGCCAGCATATTACAAATCCAGTCTGTACCACTGTATGCTGTATTTCATAAGCATTCGAGACAATAAAATACAATGGAACAACTACCAGAATCAGATTAACAATGAAAATTTTCCAATCAACCTTTCTGACTCTTATTTTTTTCATTTATCGTTTTTATTATGTACCTAAAAAAAATTCATCTTACTTCTTTTTCTTACAGCATTGAACAGTACTTTAACGTCAATAAATTGCTTACGTTGATGATATACTAATATATTAGGTAAATTAATTGGTCGTTTATTTTTAGAAGGCTAGCTCAAAAGTAATAAATATTATTTATATCACAATTTTGTGATATAAATAATTTAACTTTACTTATTAGTAATTTTATGATAAAGATGGATTCTGAACTTATGCGTCGGGGAAGCAGAGGGATTTGTTGCAAAATCTTTGTTGGTGGCCCAAAAAATCGCCACTTGCAATAAAATTAAGAAGCAATGGCGAAGAGAATTACAGACGGACCGGTTAGAAATAAGGAGCGTATCAAGTTAAATCTTTGAAGTGCACTTGAGAAAATCCTTAACAAAAAGGGCTTTTGGGGACTAAGTATTAAGAGCGTTGCAGATAAGGAAAAGGTCGATAGGCGACTGATCTCTGATTACTTCGGGCATTGGCAGGCATGGTAAACGAATACCTGGATAATGATTACTGAAAAATAAATCCCGAGGAAATCGACGGAATTGTGCAGGCCTACGAGGTAGATGCTGGCAAATGGATGGCCTATTCTGTGTTGGAAAATCAGTTTGATTACTAATGAAGAGATGTGCCGAATTAAACTTTTACTTGAAAAAGTGCACCCGATTTAGATAAAAACAAAGGATAGTCAGATCAATTAATATTTTATTTAAACATTCAATTAATCAATAAATGATCAAAAAAACCTTCAAATTCGCTATTTACATTTTTCAACTTTTTATTTTTGAGAATGGTTTTAGTCAGGATAATAAAGCAGTTTTACGGGGTGATGTTGATGTGTCTTCCAAATACAAATTTGCGTTCCTATACCAGGTCGATACGAAAACCAGAATCGTAACGCCGATCTCAGAACACAAATTTATTTTTGAGTTGCCTCAGTCGAGCAACTTGGTTGGCAAACAGTGCTATATTTTTTTAGGAACAGATTCAAGCAGGACATTTGCCGATGCGCGACATGCTCGACCATATGGAGAGGTGGATTACAAATCCGTTATGATTGAAAAAAATGTTGTGGTTCATGTCAATGGTGAGATAAATAAGGCTCAGGTAATTGGTGGCAGATTGAATAAGGATCTGATAGAAATGTTCCGCTTTATCGAGGAAGGGAATTATCTTGGTTTTTTTTCAGATCACACCGATTCTACTGTCTCCCTTATATTACTCAATGCATTGTTCGCGTTAAAAGATGTTAAATATTTTCCACTGGCAATTGATTATAAGGAGCAATTTTCCAGGTTAAGCGAAAAAGTGAGGAATTCTGACGAAGGCAGGAAGACCTGGGAAAAAATAAATAAGGAGAGTATTTTTCCAAGATAATCTCTAGCTGTAGTTTTCTTTTTATTGGAAAGCCTGCCGTTTATTATAATCGGGATACAGGATTGTTTTCTGTATCACTATCCATTGCTCTTGTGAAAACTATCCAGGTTATTGATGAGCAAAAAAAACAGATTTCCCATTGAACCTTAGAGTATAGCCTCATTTTATTAATAAAAAATAAATGTTATAGTTTTCTATTTTTGTATATTTTGAACGGTAAATTATCTTGTTTTATAAAAACTTCAATTTCATCATTCTTTAAAATCAGATCTATTAACGAGTCCCACTTTTTATAATTCGAAAGTTTATACCTCCCAAAGCGATAACTTTCTGAGAGTATTGTTGCATTTACTGGAAAGTGTTTGGACCTGGACGTTCAGATATAATAAATAGATAAATATTATCTCTCGTTGGCGTGAATAATATGTAACTTTGGATGTTAGTGACTGGATGTTAGAAATGAAACAACAGTAGAGCAAAAATTGATCGAATAAATATATGTAACATATAATGCATACCATGCAATCATCAAAAAAGATACCGTTATGTTTACTTTTGCTCTTAGCGGCAAATTCATATGGGGGATTAATTTCAAAACAGACTTATAAGCCTTTAAATTATTCTTCTCCTCAAAGACAGCATAAGACCCGTGACAAGTCTGAGGATTTAAAACGGCTTAAGAGCAGATCTTTTGTGATTAGCTGTGGCGGAGGGTGTGCGATGACTTACACGGCAAATGAAATAAAACAAAACACCTCGTATTTTAAAGTAAAATTCAAGATAGAAATGTATGTCAACCAAGTTTTAACCGATACTTACATCGAAAACTACTCATTTGTGGTTAATGGACTTAAGAAGATCGATAAGATTCTGGATGTTAAAAGTGAAAATGTCGTTGAAACTTTGCCCTTGGGTGCGCGTAGGTCATTTTTGGAATTCGGAAAAGACCTCATTCAGGTTTATGGTATCGGTGCTGGTTTTAAAAAATAAGATGATGAGGGCAGCTATTCGGTTTTTTGATCATAGAGAAATCAAAGAACGTTTCCTGATGCTTATAAATGATAAAAAGTTCTCCAGTCAACTTCGTTTAAAATGAAGATAAAATAAAAATCCTTTCTAATTTGGAAAGGATTTTAGAATTAATAAGCGTAAAAATTACACAACCGGGCTGATGCCTCCATCAACTAAATAATTAGCGCCTGTAATGTATGCTGCATTGGGAGAAGCCAGAAACGCTACCAGGTTCGCAATTTCTTCCGGCTCTGCCATTCTTCCTAGCGGGACTTCGCCGACTCTGCTCAGGACAGATTTGAAAGCTTCGTCCACTGAGATGTTTGACGAGCCTGCGATGTTTTTAATAAATTCCATCATCATTGGCGTTTTTACAACGCCTGGCGAGACCGCATTAACACGGATTCCTTTCGGTCCTACTTCATTTGCCAACGCTTTGGTATAAGCGTTCAGTGCCGCTTTGGCCGCAGAATAAGTCATCGTCATTTCCCAGATTGGCTGCCTTGCAGCATACGTAGAGATGTTAATAATTACGCCATTTTTTTGCTCGATCATTAGAGGTAACAACGCTTTGTTGACGCGTACAGCTGCCATCAGATTTAATTGAAAATCGCGTTCCCAGTCTTCATCGGAAAGCGAGCTAAAACTTCCGCCTTTGCTGAGATTTGCCCCCGCATTATTTACTATAATGTCAATCCTACCGAACTTTTCCAAAATTGCGTTTCTGATAAGACCCGCACTTTCTGAATGAGTGATATCCGCCCCAATGAAATAATATCCATTCGGATTCTCTTTAGGTTCGGTTCTGGCCGTTGTGACAATTGTTGCACCTGCATTGTTCAAACTGTCGGCAATGGTTTTTCCGATGCCTTTTGTTCCGCCCGTTACAAGAGCGATTTTTCCATTTAATGAATGATTCATACTATTATTATTGATAAATTAATATTTAATCTGAAACGTTTGTTTCAGATTATGGCAAAAAAAATCACCTATTTAAGTGGTGGATTACATAATCTGCCATAGCCTGAACTTTGTTCCGGTCTTGATGTATTGCATACGAATTATACCAGCCAACAAATAAGCTGGTTAGGTAATCAGCAAGAGTATCTGCACTTTCTTTTTTGCCGATTTTGTTTTCGTTTTGGGCACTTTCTATCAGGTTTTTCAAGAATTGGTGCGTAAACCTATCATAACCATTAATAATATTTTGAACTTCCGAATCGCCATCTATTTCAATTGAGGCTTTTATGCAGAGGCAGGTATTATTTTCTGTTGTAATAATTTCGACGGCATCATTAATGAAGCTTGCAAGTGCTTTAAATGGAGAATCGAAATCAGCCTTACGTTGTTCTGCCGTTTTTATTCTCATTTCCGTGTATTGTTTGATACATCTGATAAAAAGCCTGTGTTTATCGCCCAGCGTATTGTAAAGACTACTGCTGTTGATTTGCATAGCATCGGTCAAATCCCGCATAGAGGTTGCAGTATAACCTTTCTTCCAAAAAACTTCCATTGCTTTTCGGATTGCCTGCTCTTCGTCAAATTCTACTAATCTTGCCATCTGGAGGCAAAGATAGAATAAATTCTGAAACAATCGTTTTATAATTTGAATAATTTTTCCCTTTTCTCATTTCATATTTGGTTTGTGGCATAACCCAATTGATAGTAAACGCATAGCAAAATTAGTTTAAAGTTTGGTTTCCGGTGTACTTCAACCATTTTCTCTTTTGTCCAGGAGGAGATAAGGGGAAGCGTTTTTTAAACGTTTCTTATATAGTTAGAAGGGTGAATTTGGCTTCTTACAATAGAAATTCTATCAAGATCTCGACGATAAAATTTTGGATTAAGGACCGAGTTTTGACCTAAATATAAGAGACGCTGCTCTTGCTTATTGGATGTTGTTGAGTCACAATCTTGGTCTCAGGGACTTTGCAGAATTGCAGTTTATGCGTAAAATGAATCAAATTCTTGAAAAAACATATATAGTCTGCTATTCAACTCTCGTATCACAAAAGAGTTTGAGTAAATTATTTACTGTTTTTTCAATTCAGCAAACCAAAAACCCTCAAGTCATATTAAGTTTGATCATTTATAACAATTTTATGTCTTTGAAAGACCTATTCGTCATTATTGTGATCGGGGAGCTCTATATACAGGCGTTGGAATAGTAAAACACATCATGATTAGGAGACTTTTGTGACAGGCCATGTTAGGCAGCCACACAATCCTACCCTTTTTGCCAAATGACAAATACTCAACAAATAACAATTTTTAACTTTGCCAAATGAAAGAATTTTTCGAGTATATTTTACAATTTGGAAACCTGAACAAACAACAAATTGACCTGATAACTGAGAAAGCCGAAGAAATTGAATTGAGTAAAGACGATTTCTATTGGGAAGCGGGAAAAACAGTCAAACAAATTGGTTTTGTTACATCAGGCATCCTTCGTGTTTACTATTACAACAACAAAGGCGAAGATATCACACGCTACTTTGTGGACGAAAACCATTTGATTTTATCGGGAAACACCGTTGATGAAATTTTTATGCCATCCGAATATCTGTCAGCCATTACCGATTGCAGATTAGTTGTTTTTTCAAAGCAAAATTGGAAAGATATTTCCGGAACTATTATTGGTTGGGATACCATTATTCAAAAAATAATAACTAAACACCACAGCGAAAAAATTACCCGAAGAAGTGAGCTGGTTTCGCAAGACGGAACCGAACGTTATCTTGATTTTATCAACAAATTTCCAACGTTGGTTAATCGTGTGCCATTGTCTTACATCGCTTCATATTTAGGCATTACGCAATCTTCATTGAGCCGAATTAGAAAAAATATCCGCTGAAAGATCACTTTTTGCCAAATGGCAAATGGTTCAGTTTTTTATTGAGCCAACTTTGTACGATCAAATTTAAAATCAAAAAAAGATGAAATCAAGACAATTAGGAAACAGCGGATTAGAAGTATCTGCATTAGGATTGGGTTGCATGGGGTTAAGTTTCCCAAATGCACCTACGAAAGAAGAAAGTATAAAGCTGATTCGTTCGGCAGTCGAAAACGGAATTACTTTCTTTGACACGGCACAAGGTTATGGCGAAAACGAACTTTTGGTAGGCGAAGCACTTGAACCATTACGCGAAGAAGTCGTAATTGCCACGAAATTCGGTTTCAAGGACGGAGATGGCAGATTGGGATTAGACAGCAGTCCTAAAAATATAAAAGCCGTTGCAGAGGCTTCCTTGAAAAGATTGAGAACCGACGTTATTGATCTATTTTACCAACACCGATTTGATCCAAGTGTACCGATTGAAGAGGTCGCAGGTGCAGTAAAAGATTTAGTACAAGAGGGAAAGGTAAAGCATTTCGGTATGTGTGAAGTAAATGTGGAAACCATCCGCAGGGCACACGCTGTCTTACCTGTAACGGCTTTACAAAGCGAATACTCAATGTTTTATCGTGAACCTGAAAATGAAATCATTCCTGTATTGGACGAATTAGGAATCGGGTTTGTGCCTTTCAGTCCATTAGGCAAAGGATTTTTGACAGGAACAATAAACGCTGATGTGGAGCTGGATAAAACTGATGCAAGAAATATGTCGCCACGTTTTAGCAAAGAGAACAGAGAAGCAAACCAGGCATTGGTGGATTGGGTTATTTCCATTGCGAAAGATAAAAACGCCACGCCTGCACAAATTGCATTAGGCTGGTTGTTGGCCCAAAAACCTTTCATTGTTCCCATTCCGGGAACATCAAAATTACATCGTTTACAGGAAAACATTGGCGGCACAGACATTTTATTATCTAACGATGAATTAAACAAAATCAATGTTGCATTGGCAAATATTAAAATCGTAGGCGAACGCTATCCTGCACAAGTACAGCAAAAGCTGGGCAAGTAAATTAATACAGAGCGAATAAAAAATCCCGTGTTGTTACCAATCGTTCGGCATAATCGCTGATGATATTTGGCAGTTTGGCACATTCCAATCTTACATCCACGATTCTACTACATCTTTCATTGATTGGGCTACATCGAATATAATATATCTAACCATCTTTGTACTATCATTTTACAACATAAAAAATTAAAGAAAAATGGAAAATATCAAAGGAAAGGTGGTAGCCGTTACGGGTGCGAGCAGCGGTATAGGAGAGGCAATTGCACGTCATCTGGCTCAATTGGGGGCAAAGGTAGTTTTGGGAGCCAGACGTGTGGATAATCTAAAAACTATTGTAGACTCCATTTCTTCTGGTGGTGGAGAAGCTGTTTACAAGAAACTGGATGTAACCGACACGGAAGATGTGGCTGCTTTTGCAGGTTATGCGGTGGAGCAATATGGTACATTGGATGTATTTGTAAACAATGCTGGACTGATGCCGCTTTCGATGATTAACAGTTACAAAATCAAGGAATGGCACCGAATGATTGACGTAAACATTAAAGGTGTGTTACATGGCATTGCTGCAGCACTTCCTATTTTTGAAAGCAAAGACAGCGGTCAGTTTGTAAATATCACTTCGGTGGGCGACCGCTGGGTTGGGCCTACGTCTACCGTTTACAGTGCTACAAAATTTGCTGTTCGTGCCATTTCCGATGGTTTACGCCAAGAGGTAAGTGCCAACATCAGGGTGACATTGGTAGCGCCGGGAGCAACGGAATCTGAATTAGCGGAAAGTATCTCAGACCCCGACCTAAAGAAACTGGCCATTGAAAAATTCAGAACGGATCTACTGCCGGCATCTGCCATCGCAAGGGCTGTAGCTTATGCAGTGTCCCAACCAGCTGACGTTGATATTAATGAAATCGTAGTAAGGCCTACCGCACAGAAAGCATTGTAATTATGGAACGACATCTTGCCTATCGCTGGATAATCGTTCTGCTCTACTTAGGAAATATAGCCTGCTCAACAACAACAGCACAAGAAATGAAAGCTTCGGAGAAAACAGTAGCCCGTCAATTTGAAAAATGGAAAAGCGGCGAAGCAGGCTTTTTCGATCTTCTGGCAGACGATGTTCAGTGGACAGTTAGCGGCAGGTCGCCTGTTTCGGGTGTTTATGACGGAAAAAAGGATTTTATGGAACGTGCCGTAAATCCTATTTTAAGCAAATTAAAGACACCATTAAAACCGGAACTGATTAGCCTTACCTCAGACAGTTCATTTGTATGGCTTCATTTCAAGGCGAAAGCAATTGCGCAAAACGATGAAGTTTACGAAAACACCTATGTGTGGAAAATGCGGTTGAAAAATGGAAAGGTCACGAATGGCATCGCATTTCTTGACACCTATGAATTAACTCTCTTAATGAATCAACTGGAAACGACAATGAACAGAACAATAGAAGAAACCAAGAAATATATCGGAATGTGGGTAACGAAAGACGGTCTTATCCGCCACGAATTATTGCCCGGCAACCGGTACGATGAAGCACGGGGAAATATAACAAGTGCTTATCAGGGGAGTTACAAAGTTACAGGTAATCATATTGACTATAAAGACGATACAGGTTTTACCGCAGACGGCGAATTTAAGGATGGTATTCTTTATCACGGTGGAATGATTTTCTATAAGGAAGAAAAGTCACCAAAAGCGAGATAATACATCCATCTACCTTTATACCCTAATTTTAAAAATAAAGATATGACAAAGAGTAAAACAGCATTGGTAACAGGTGCTAATCGTGGACTTGGCAGGGATATGGCAATCAACCTTGCCAAAAAAGGATTAAATGTTGTCCTGACTTACAACACAAACAAAGGCGAAGCAGATAGCGTAGTGGAAGAAATTAAATTGCTTGGGCAAAAAGCGGTTGCATTTCAACTGAATGTCAGCGAACCGGAAACTTTTGATAATTTTATCGGTAAAGTAACAACATACTTAAGAGAAAACGAGGGCAGCCCCAACTTTGATTTTCTGATTAACAATGCAGGCTTCGTTCATCAATCCTCGCTCGAAACCACCACAGCGCAACAACTTGACGATATGTATAATGTACATTTCAGAGCCCCATTTTTCCTGACACAGAAAGTACTTCCGTTTTTAAATGAAAACGGTGGTATCGTTAATATTTCATCGGGTTTGGCTCGTTTCGCAACACCGGGCTACGGGGCTTATGGCTCTATGAAAAAAGCCATAGAGCAATTCACGGTTTATCTCGCCAAGGAACTGGGAAATCGGAAAATCAGGGCTAATGTTGTTGCACCAGGGCCTATTGAAACAGATTTTCAGGGCGGTGCAGTCCGCGACAACCCCGAATTAAATAAAATCCTCGCTTCCCATAGCGCATTGGGTCGTGTTGGTATGCCCGATGATATAGGTGGTGTTGTCGCATTTTTATGCACTGACGGTGCAAAATGGGTAAATGCACAACGAATTGAAGTTTCAGGGGGAATAAACATATAAATAGGAGAATGATGTCAATAAAAAAAATCTTTCCGGCCTTTGTAATAGGGGTAATGAGTGCTGTTGCCGTTTCTTTAACATTAGTCCTGGGCTTATATACGTGGGTTTTGTTTATCGGCTGGGTAAGTTTCTTCCTGTTCGGTAAAAGTCTAAAACAAATATTGCTGACATTTATTCAAATTGTGTTAGGGTTTGGGATTGCGGTACTTATGTTGCTCAACGGACATTTTTTAAGCGGAATAGTTGGCGGTATCGGTACGGGAATAGGCATTGTGGTAATAATGACCCTTTTTATGTATTGCGTTCCAAACCTCAAACCGATAAATATCATACCTGCCTATTTCTTGGGGCTAATTACCTTTTTCGGTACCCATCCAAAACTTGAAGTGGCAGAAATCAGTGTAATAATTGGCACAATCATGTTGGGATTTGCTTTTGCGTGGATCACTGAAAATGTGAATTTAAGATTAGCCAAGTGAAAAAAACATGAAAATTTATTAAATAATTTAGCAAAATGGAAAAGACATTCCGCTTTCATTCAATATCCGAATTTCACGATTTCTGTAATCTTCCCAAACCTGAACATCCGTTGATCAGCCTGATTGATTACAGCAAGGTTTCCTATCCAATAAACGATAGCGAATTGAAATGGATACAGCATTTTTATTCTGTTGGTTTAAAGCGGAATGTCAATGCTAAATTTAACTATGGGCAACAGCAATACGATTTCGACTCTGGTGTTTTGACATTTGTTTCGCCGCTTCAATTTCTGAAGATTGAAATCAATCAAGATATTATGGTTGAACCGACAGGCTGGCTTTTGCTTATCCATCCCGATTTTCTTTGGAACTCATCGTTAGCAACGAAAATAAAGTCTTACGACTTTTTTCAATATGCGGTTAATGAAGCACTTTTCTTATCCGATAAAGAAGAAACGGTTATCGTGGAAATTCTTCAAAGCATAGAAAAAGAATACCAAGCTAATATAGACAAGTTCAGTCAGGAACTCATCATTGCACAGATTGAAATGTTGCTTATTTATTCCGAACGGTATTATGAACGTCAGTTTTTAACCCGGAAAAAATCAAGCCACGAGTTATTGGATCGGTTTGAACAAACTTTGTTGCGCTATTTCAAAAGTGGAAGGCCGTTAGAAAACGGTATTCCAACTGTCAAGTCTATTGCTGCGGAAATGAATATTTCGCCCAACTATCTAGGAACGCTTTTACGATTGCACACCAAACAGAATACCCAACAGCACATTCAAAATAAGCTGATTGAGTATGCAAAAGAACGGTTAAGTACAACAAATCTGTCCGTTAGCGAAATCGGTTACGAACTTGGATTTGAACATTCACAATCGTTTAATAAACTTTTCAAAAGCAAAACTAATTTAACGCCTTTGGAGTTCAGACAGTCGTTAAATTAATGGAAAATATTCGCTGAAAATCACCTTTTGCCAAAGACGAACGATTTGATACCGGTCTATATCGAAAACAAGGAAGAAGTGACACAGCGAATCGACGGCAATTACCGTCCGTAAAAACAAGGCATTGTAAAGATTGTCGGCATGAAACCGGGGCGTATTAAAAATGATCCGGATTTGCAACATTTGCGGCAACAGTAAAAACCTCAATCCGTAATATAGAATGTAATAATGAAATTCCTTAACTGGTTTAATATGTTGACACAATAACGTCTCAAACCGAATCGCCCTCAAATTTTGCTTCGTGGAAATCAACTATCTTCGACAACACATTTATAGTAGTTTCAAAATCTTTTATCCCGACAATTTTAATGTATTGCTTAACTAATTGAGAAAGTTCTTCGTTAGCATTTGATACAAACTTTTCGCCGTCAACGGTAAGATTTATTTTTCTGCTTCTTTTATCATTATCAATTACACTGGATTTAATCATTCCTATATCTTCCAACTCTTGCAATGTTCTGCTCATTGCTTGTTTGTGTACAAGTGACTTGTGTGATAATTCATTGTTTGTATTACCCGCTGAACTAATATTGAATATGACAGGCATATAAGAAAGTTTCATTTCAGCTTTCTGAGGTTTGATGTTTTTTTGAGACCATATATCAAAATGCTTCTTTGCAATACAAATTAGTCGACCATAATTATTCTTATCATCATATTTTACTGTCATCTTTTTAAGATTTGAAACTTTCAGGCAAAAATACTAAAAAATAATTAGTAAACAATGTTGTCTAGTTAGTAAACAATGTTTACTTTTATGACCAATTAAATTTAGAATAATGAACAAAAAAATTTTGGTTGCCGGAGCAACAGGAGATTTAGGATTGCGTATCGTGAAAGCCCTGCTTTCAAAACAGGCAGATGTTATAGCATTAGTGCGTAACGATAGTAATTCTAATAAAATTAATGATTTGCGTCATTTAGGCGTCAAGGTTATCAAAGCAGATATGAACAATGTGGATGAAATTGCTTCAGCATCTCGGGATGTTTCTTGTGTGGTATCTGCTGTATCAGGCCTTAGAGATGTAATCGTTGATGCACAACTTAACCTATTAAAAGGTGCAATCAAGGGTGGCGTTAAACGTATTATTCCCTCAGATTTCGCTACTGACTTTTTGACTATTCCCGAAGGGGTTAATAGAAACTACGACCTTAGAAAAGAATTTAAGAAGCATCTTGACAGTAGTACTATTAAGGCTACCTCTATTTTTAATGGTGCTTTTGCAGAGGTTTTAGGTTATAACATCCCGCTTTTCGACAAAAAGGGAAAAACTATTGCTTTTTTCGAGGGAAAGAAAGATTGGAAAATTGACTTTACAACTATGGATGATACCGCGATGTACACTGCTTTTGCAGCTTTGGATGATGAAACCCCAAGATATCTGCGTATATCCAGTTTCAGCGTTAGTCCTGAAGAACTTGTTCAATTAGGGGAAAAATATCGTCGAGAAAAATTCGACCTTGTTAATAAAGGAACCTTGGAAGATTTATCTGCAAAGATTAAGGTTATCAAAGCAGCAGACCCCGAAGCTGACACAAGCCTATATTCAAAAACACAGAAAGTACAATATCTGTATTCTATGTTTTTTGCACACAACGAAACCTCTGACAACAGTCGCTATCCAATCGAATGGACAAGTATAGAAAATTATCTTAAGAACAATCAGTCCGATTAAAATTATGAAGAATTTAGTAACAGCCATTTTAATATTTGTATTTTTTTTAAATACAAACGCACAAAACAATAATGATAAAAAAGCAACAGAAACTACTCAATTTTCAGATGAAGTATTGATTAAGAAGTTCCCGGGATTTACTAATCATTATTTAACAGTAATGGTATTAAAATTCATTATGCCGAAGGAGGAGAAGGCGAACCATTGATTTGTTTGCCGGGATGGCCACAAACCTGGTACTCTTTTCACGGTATTGCTCCTGAATTATCTAAAAAATACAGGGTCATAGTAGTTGATATCAGAGGGATGGGAACTTCTGATAAACCGAAATCCGGTTATGACAAAAAGACTATGGCAAAAGACATTTTTGAATTAACCCAAAAGCTTGGTTTAAAAAAGATAAATCTGATAGGGCACGATATCGGAGGTATGGTTGCAACAGCCTTTGCCTATAATTATCCGGAAATGACTCAAAAGCTGATTTTAATGGACGGCGACCATCCGGATGAAGGAATTTTAAGAATGCCTTTAATACCGGCAGCAGGCACATTCGAGGAAAAAATGGATGCAAATTATCCGTATTGCTGGTGGATGTCTTTTAATCAAGTCAAAGGTTTGCCAGAAAAATTGTTAGCAGGAAGATACCGTTATCTTTTGGATTGGCTATTTCATTATGTAATGATTGATGATCGTAAGATGTCAACTTTTGACAGAGAGCTATATGCTTACCACTATAATAATTCCGAAAACATCAGGGCGGGTAATGCGTGGTACCAGACTTTTACGCAAGATGTTGAAGATGCTAAAAATTATAAAAAATTATCTATGCCAGTTTTAGGAATTGGAAGCTATGTCAGCTACAAATATTTGCAAATGAGTTTGCCAAAAATCGCAGCAAAATCTTCTGTAATTGGCATAACTGACAGTGGACATTATATGAACGAAGAAAAACCTGACAAAGTAATAAATGCAGTAACGCAATTCTTACAATCAAACTGATGTATAGAATGCCGGCAATAAGCTTTACCTATTTGAAATCCACAAGACGTGCAGATACAATAATGAAAAATTCAGATCTTGTAATTTATACATATTTCGGATGATAAGTTGCTAAGCAGGATCTTATTTAGAAGGTTTTCTGCACCAGGGGAATTATCTTTATTACAACTAACTAAACCTTGCTTCTAGAATTTACTTCAGCATTTAATGACTTAAACTGGAAAAAAATAGGAAATAACACAACAATTAAAGTGAAAACAGGTATAAATAGGGCAATACTTCCTTTTTTTGAATAGAAATAAATTGCTGCTATCAGAATGCATGGCCAAATGATGCAAGCACAAATCAATAGCACTTTGTAAAGATCTCTGTTTTTTGTTAATGTCTTAATGTCTTTTTGATCGTTGTTCATACTTTAGGTTTTTTCTAAATGTTGTCAATCGTGGTAAATCAGTCTGGCTCCGGTAGCTGCCGATTTTAAGTTTCATTGGTAATTTATTTGTTTGCAGGCCGGTTCAAAAATAGTAAACAATTTCTTATATCACAATTTTGTGATATAAGAAATTTTAAATATGCGTCTATGGAGATATATTATAACAGCTAGATTCTGAACTTATTCGTCTGCAAAGGTGTGGGATTTTTTGCCAGATCTTTGTTACTGACGCAAAAAATCGCAATTTGCAGGCAATGGCTAGAAAAATCACAGACGGACCGGTTAGAAATAAGGAGCGTACCAAGTTAAATCTTTTAAGTGCGCTTGGAAAAATCCTTAAGAAAAACGGCTTTTCGGGGATAAGTATTACGAGCATTGCAGATGAGGCAAAGGTTGATAGGCGGCTGATCTATGACTACTTCGGGGGATTGGAAGGCATGATAAAAGAATATCTGAATAGCCATGATTACTGGAAAATGAATCCCGAGGAAATCGACGGAATTGTGCAAGCCTGCCAGGCAGATGCTGGCAAAGGGGTTGCCTATTCAGTGTTGGAAAATCAGTTTGATAGTTTGATTAATAATGAAGAGATGCGCCGTATTATCACCTGGGGACTCACCGAAAAGTTGCCTGCTTTAAAGGCACTCGACTTGAAACGCGAGAATATGGGTAACCAATTATTGAGTGCAGTAGCGGACAGTCACTTTGAAAACAGTGATATAAACTTTAGGGCGATGTATGCAATACTTATGGGAGGCGTTTATTATCTGACGCTCCATGCTAAAATGCAGGAGAATTCCTTTTGCGGAATAGACTTACAACAGCCGGTGGGGCAGGAGCAAATCAAGAAAGCACTTAAGGATCTGATTGATCTGATTTACGCTTAACCAGTTTGAGATATGTAGTTCTATAATCATTCTGTAGGAAGTGAAAATGGGTCCGGCAAATGTGGATAGCACTAAAAAGATTTTTCCTCTACACAGTTTCCCCATAAAGACCAGACGTTAAAATCCTTGGTTCCCCAGCACTCACAGATTCGCCTCCCTATAAAGGTGCATACTATTCGTGCGCTTCGTGCATCACAAAAAATTAATGCAAAAATGTAAGGGCAAACGGGAGTGTCAATTTTAATTTTATTGCTGGTAAGGTTTTTAAGAGTTTATTGATCGTTCAGTATAGTAAATATGTGATCCAAATAAGTATTCTATTAAATGTTTCGGTTTAACCTGGATTTAATCAGTGCAACTGCCTGCGAAAACTCCTGTAAGCTCACGGGTTTACCAAGAAAAATGTATTTATCAAGGTTTAACTGTGGGTAAGAAAACGCCATCTCCGCACTAATAAAAACAACCAGGGCGATGTGATCAACTTGAGCGGCCAGATCTATCCCGGAAATATGAGGCATGTTTATATCGGTAAATAAAACATCAGGCCGCAGTTCTTTGACTTCGGATATAGCTTTTATTGGATCGGTCGCAGTGCCGATAAGCTTAAATGAGCGAGTTTTCTCTATAAGATCAGTAGTTGAAGCAATGCAATGATATTCATCATCAACAATGTAGCAGGTCAGTTCCATAGGTAAGTTTAAAATCTGAGAAGATTAAGGTAAAAGGCCATGTGCGAATTTTTCAGAAAATTAAAGCGTGATAGTTTATTGATATCCCGCCACCAGAGATAAAAATAAATCCTATAAATTTTAGAATATACTTTCAAAAAGTAGTGGAGACGACCAGTGCAAATGCGATGTTGGAACAAATAAAAAGCAGACACAAATTAATGCGCCTGCCAATCTTAATTAACGCTCTCATTATGTAAATAATGACTGTGGGCTCTCACCCCCACAGAACTAAGCTAACACAAATAAACAATTAATTCAATTTTTTTAAAAAAGAATAGTGTCTCTAGTTACTCTGCATACGATAAGAGATACACCTTAGAAATAATCTCCATTCACCATTGATCTTCATCAATGAAATGTAATCAGTGGAATTTTCGTGCGGGGCAGTTGTTTCAAGTTCTGTATCGGTATTGTAGATATGATATGGTTAAGATGTCGTAGTTTTTAAAATATATATTTTGTAAATACTTCATACTATCAATTTTTTGCGCTTTTATCAAATTTCTTATATTTGCATATCAAAATAAAGACGTTCTTAAGTTTATAGATAAGAAAATAGGTAACAAGACTTCTTATTAGTTTTTACAATAGTTCGTGGCAATATCATGGCACTTAAAACTACTAGAGTCGTAAACTGCAGTATATCAGTGGTTTGAAGGTCGAGGTTCGAGACCCGTCCATTCCGCAACAAAAGCCTTAACTTGCAAAAGTTGAGGCTTTTTTGTTTTAAAACGCTCTCTTTAAATTATTTAGAATGAGCATCAGTGAGTTACATAATTATAGCATTAAATGTTGCTTATTATGGTAATAAACGGAATATTGTCTTTATATTTGCAATCCCGAAAGGGGAAAGAGGTTCGAACTTTAAAGGAGAACAAAAGGAGTGGTAGTTCAGCTGGTTAGAATGCCTGCCTGTCACGCAGGAGGTCGCGGGTTCGAGTCCCGTCCATTCCGCAACAAAAGCCTTAACTTATAAAGTTAAGGCTTTTTTGTTCTGATAAATTCTTTCAAAATTCTATCACTCAGTTGCTTGTGTGCGCAAGGCTGCGAACTGATCGAAAGTCAGTTTTGGGTTCTTATCCATAATGAGGAAATGTGTATCGGTATTTCCCCTTAAGTATAGTTCCGATTTATCATAAATGGCTGTATAAAGTTCCTGGCTGTTTGCGTTAATATCAGCACTTGCATTTCCCTTTAAAATAATCTGGAGAAATTTCGTAGATAAAATTCCTTGTGTTTTTACTATAGCATTTTCGTCGGCTTCTATTCTGTAGAGATCGTTTACGTAAACAATAATTTTGCCCCGCATGGCACTGGTTCCTGTAATGGCTAATATTTCTCCCTGTTGTGTTACCTTGGCGGTTCCTTCATTATCATCAGCATAAGAAATCCCAACATCAGGCTTTTGGATCAGAATCACATCAATATTTCCTTTTATTAAGATTTTCCTGAAGGGCGCAACCTTATCAGTTTTTACAGGTTTATCTTCTACAGCGCTGGCGGTTGACGGAAAAATATAGGTCAATAATAAAATTAATACTGATACCGTGGCAATTTGGGATTTTAAGTAAGCTTTCATAGCGTGTGTTAATTTGAATGTTAATTAATAATTCGTTAAATAATATGAAGCCATTGATTCTTTCGGTGATCATATCGTTCAATTGCATGTTAACGAAGGAAGTGCCAAAACAATTAATTATAAATATTTATTTAATAATCAGGTATTTAGCTATTTTTTGATCGATTTAAGTGTTCATTATCGAACAGTATGTGCGCGCCAATGAACGGCTATAATCAGCGCAGATTTCAAATTGCTGCGGAATGGACCAGTTTGTATGGTATTTTTTATAAATTGACGTATTGAAACTCAGTGCAGTTTTACGTTACCTTAACCATTACCTGTAATGCATACCATTTTACCTTTTTTACTTGCCATGGTAGCTATCATTGTGCTATTGAATATGTGGGCTACCAAACTCAAAATTGCTTATCCTATTTTACTGGTTGTTGGTGGTTTACTAATCAGTTTCATACCTGGGTTGCCGAAGGTGAAAATCGATCCCAACCTCATATTTTTTATATTTCTTCCCCCGCTGTTATTTGAAGCTGCCTGGTCGATCTCTTTTAAGGAGATGAAAAAATGGTGGCGCATTATTGGTAGTTTCGCTTTCCTGGTTGTATTTTTTACTGCACTTTCTGTAGCGTTGGTTACCAATTATCTTATTCCGGGGTTTACAATCGCTATAGGGTTTTTATTGGGAGGTATTGTTTCTCCGCCCGATGCTGTGAGTACGGCAGCCATTACAAAATTTGTAAAAATCCCAAAATCTACTGCTGCCATTTTAGAAGGAGAAAGTTTATTGAACGATGCTTCTTCATTAATTATCTTCCGTTTTGCATTGGTTGCGGTTGGCACAGGTCAGTTTATCTGGCAGGATGCGGCTGGCAGCTTCTTGTGGATGGTAGCTGGCGGTGCAGGCATTGGTTTATTATTAGGTTGGGTATTTGTCCGGCTGCATCAGTATTTACCTACCGATGCACCTTCTGATATTGCATTGATGCTCATTGAGCCTTATTTTATGTACTGGATAGCCGAGCAGGTAAATAGTTCTGGCGTACTGGCAGTAGTAAGCGGCGGATTGTTTATGTCGGCCAGGCGATTGGTATTTTTGAGCAGCACCAGCCGCATCAGGGCATTTAGTGTATGGGAAAGTTTTATATTTATTCTAAACGGTGTCGTCTTTTTAATTATTGGTCTGGAGCTTCCTGAAATCAGGGATGGATTGCGTTCACAAGGTATTCCCTTAAGTACCGCCATCGGCTATGGCTTACTGGTTACCGGCGTACTGATTGCGGCCCGCATCATCAGCTCTTATGCTGCCATGTTTGCCACACTTATTTTCCGCCCGAGCGTAGCACCCGCGGCGCGTTCAAGGCGTACACTGATGTTTATGCCACTATTGCTCGGCTGGACAGGTATGCGCGGAGTGGTTTCATTAGCTGCAGCATTGGCTATACCTTTAACATTCGATAATGGAAAAGCCTTTCCGCAAAGAGATTTAATCTTGTTTATCACCTTTGTGGTAATATTACTTACGCTTCTGGTACAAGGGCTTACACTTCCGTCTATCATAAAACGTACAAGGGCCTTTGGTTTTATATTTAAGCAGGAAAATGAAGAAACGGTTAAACAAAACATGAAACAAGGCTTAAAACAACACAGTTATCAGTTTCTTAAAAATAAATACGAGAAGGAATTAAACGGACATGCGGGAATGGAAAAGTTGTTAAAGCATTGGGAAGAAAAATCGAAAGCCAGCGATGAGAGCTGGATGAACGACCAGATCAAAACCATTTTTATCGAGATGCTCGAAAGCCAGCGGGCTTACCTTACTGAACTGAATAAAGACCCTGCAATTAATGAGGAAATCATCCGCCATCAATTGTATCAGATGGATCTTGAAGAAGAAAGATTGAGGATTATTTGATTCGCGCCTGGTATATCTATGAAGTCAGGCTTTTTTGTTGTTAATAAACCTGGTTAAAATCCCGGCTTATTGCAAAGTTTTATTAATCAATTTACCATATGAAATAGTTTATTTTAAGGGCTTCTTTTTTATGGATATTTTGTTTAGTTTAGCTAAACAAAATCATTTATATGTAAACATTATTTTAACCTTAATTTAACTATGAAAACATCAAAGCTTTTAACATCCCTCACTTACCTGATGATCTTGGCAACCTTTTCCTGTAAAAAAGCCGACACGGCTACCTCAGCAGGAGAAAAGATTTCGGATCAACAATCTTTAGCAAACAATGCTTTGCTAGCAAAACCCAAAAAAGTATTATTTATCGGTATAGATGGCTGTGTATGGAAAGCCATTACCGCTTCAAATGCACCTAACCTCAAAACATTGATGGATCAATCGTACACCAGTACCAACGCGCTGGCGCAGGTTCCCACCTGGTCGTCAAACGGATGGTCGGCTTTGTTTACCGGGGTTGGTGTGGCCAAGCACAAAGCATCTGATAATAGTTTTTCAGGCTCAGACTTTGTAAACTATCCTTCTTTTTTCAGGCAGATTAAAACCAGTTTGCCTGCATTACGAACTGCATCGATTGTTACCTGGTCGTCCATTAACGATTTTATCGTGGCCACGCAGGATGTAACGGTAAAACAGAACAGCGCAAGCGATAACGCAACAGAAACCCGGATTATCCAGGAAATTACCACCAGCAATTCGGATGTTTCATTTTGCCATTTCGATGATGTAGACCATGCCGGGCACGCCAGTAATTATAGAACCACCACTCAAATGTATATGGATTCGGTAAAAGCGGTAGATGCACGTGTTGGAAGAATTTTAACGGCTTTAAAAGCCAGATCAACCTATAACAATGAAGATTGGCTGATTGTTGTGGCTACCGATCATGGTGGTGATGCCAGCCACGGCGGAGCCAGCTATCCCGAACAAAATGCTTTTATTATTTTAAATAATAGTGCCATTTCGCCTCAATTGGTAAATGCCCTGCCAACCACAGCAACAGAATCAACGCCACACAGCATCTCCACAGTCGATTTTAAAACCAATGTTTATGGTCAGTTACCTGCCCTGAGTAATTTTAACCTGAGTGCAACCAGTAGTTTCACGATCGAGTTTAGGGCGAGGGCAACATCTGCTACAAGCGATCCGGTAATTATCGGAAATAAAAACTGGGCAAGTGGTTATAACAAAGGAATTATTATTTCTAACAGGAACGGCGTAATCAGGGCCAATTTTGGCGATGGTACCCACAGGCTTGATGTTGATGGGGTTGATTTAACCGATCAGCTTTGGCACCAGGTTGCCATCGTAGTTAACCGCAGCACGCAAAAAGCAACCATTTATGATGGAGGTGTACAAGTTGCTGAAGGTAATATTTCTGCCGTGAGCGATTTAGAAAGCGGTACGACATTTAAAATAGGGCAGGATGGTACGGGTAATTATAATCCTTATTTTACCGGTAATATTTCAGAAATCAGGCTGTTTAAATCGGCTTTGCCTGCAACCAGCATTAGTGCCTATAGTTTTACAGCTTTAACTTCGTCGCATCCGCAAAATGCTGACCTTGTTTTGTACACTAAAGGAAATGAAGGTACGGGAACAATCTATAACGGAAGCCTGGTTACGCCTAAAATAAATATCCTAACCAAAAATAGCGCAACCATTACCTGGAGTGCCTTAACAACTCCGATATTCAAACGTAAAACAACAGATTATCATGGCGCGCCTTATTTATACAATGTAGCACCTACCATATTAAAATTCCTGGGCATAACTAAGCCTGCTTATTACGATGGCAATACGCTGATTAATTTTTAAACCAACACCATCATATCAACCAAAAAAGCCGTATCCTCCTTGAGAATACAGCTTTTTTATAAAATTTAGACCGGGAAATAATATTAATCCAGCAATGTCCAGGTTTTTCTGGCCTGTACCTGTTGTACCACCTGCTGTTCGGCAACCACAATGTTTTCTTTGCGTTGACCAATGTATTCCAGTCCGCTTAATTTATTCCAAAGTGCAACCAGTACGTTCATAAATTCGTTGGCCATCACCATGCTGTTATTGATCTGTTTATGATCGTACACCAGTTCGATGGTTTTAGCTAAAAGTTCTTCAAAGTTTCCAGGCGTTACATCTTTCCACTCGTAAAAGTATTTTAACAGTTCTTCTCTTTCGCGTGGATCAATCAGTTTGATTGCCGTAAAAAAGATATGTGCCAGACTTGAAAAATAACCGACCAAAACCACTGGCGATTCGCGGTGTGCGATGTTTCTATATTCATAAAACAAACCTGCAATATAATCTACAATCTTTTCCGAAATCAGGCGGATGTTTTTGCCAAGCGGTGTGATATTATCACGTCCGCCCGTTTTATCGATAATCTTAAACGCGGCCAATTGTAAATCGTTCAATAAAACGCTAAACGATTCATAATACCTGATTAATGCAGGGTGGCTTGTTATTGTTGTGCTAGGCGGGATGTAGCTGTTATTGATCGATAACCTTCCGTTCTCATAATAAACCTGCCCAATAGTTAAAAAATAGCTGTCGGCCGTTTGCGAGCCTACTTCACTTTCAGGTAAAACCGCAATAGAATAACCTTTTGTCAGTTCAGGGTAACGGATCGGGCTTTCATCAGGGCTTGGTGTGCCGGTTGGTACACGGTTAAACGGGCTAACCACCAATAAAATAACATAGTTGCGGGGTTCTGACTGACCAAAATAATGGTTATGAATCAGTGTGTCCATATTATCAGATTGTGTAATATCGATATGGCAACCCTCTGGCGTAACTGCATTGCAATACCTTACACGTACTTCAATGTGGTTGGTTGCCTTTTCAATAATTTCGATATCGTGCGAACTTTTATAACCTGCAAATGGGGGTAAAAATCCGTAATTACTGTTGTTCAGCTGTAGCGATACAGCATCGCGTACAAAATCCTGTAAATAGAGATCGCTTACGGTAAAGTGATCACTGGAGAGCTTCATGCCATTAATCCAGTTGATGGATTTATATTTTAGCGGCTTTATCATGATGGATGTTTTTATTATAGATTAGATAAAGATAGCACTTTCGCCAACTTCGTTAGGCTTATTTACGTTTTCCGATACGCGTTTCGCATAAATCGTCATTTTTTCGGTAATACCGTTTTCAATGATATCCAGGTCCGGATCAATAAAGATATTCCGTTTAAAAAAGGAAGTTTTGATAAAGAAAATCCATTTATAGTTTTCCAGATCATCGCCTTTAAACTCTACAGGGCTTTTGGCAAACTTTAAATTGTAATCATCAATAAATTTATGGAACCAGATACCAAAGTTCATATTTTCTACTGCCTTTACCTTTACTTTTAAAGGTTCAGGATCGCTGCTTTTTTTGTACAGCTCGAGCTCCAATACCAGTAAACGGTTAAAATCTACATGGTCCATGTTGATATCCAGTGGCGTATCAGGATATCTCCAGATCTTATAGATTTCTGAAGGGATGCCCAGTAGGGAAACATAGGCCCACCAAAAAATAAGCGGTACAAAAAAGCAGGTGATGCTGCCGGCACCAAACCAGCCAAAGTTTACCGAGCTTAACCAGTTAAAAGCCAGCTGAAACAGATATACCGATAAAATGGCCGAAACCAAAGTGGCAAAAAAGATAAATACCTTACGTTCAAGTAAATCTTTCGGATAATATTTTGTTAATAAATAAACAAAAACCGAACCCATTAAAATGTAATAAATACAGCAGATAATGTAGCCCCAGGGCATGAAATTAAAATTCAGAAAGCCTAAAAAACCCGGAATTGCTAAAATAATACCAATAAGCAGAACACTTACGATGAGTCTTTTGTTGTTGAGAAACTGGTTCTTCTTGTTAATGATAGAAAGTACTGCCGTTGAAACCAAAAAGATCAGCGGGAATAAGAGAAAGCGAATAAAAAATGATTGAACGTCCATTAATTTTTATAGATGTGATGTACTACAAATATAGTATCTTTAGTATTTGATTATAATCCTATTTTTTTCGATAATATAAATTTAACCTATAACAAATAACTAAGCTTAAAGTTTAAATGAAAAAAGAAACTTTGATTAATAACGAACTCTTTACAGATTACAAAGCTGTTGCGCATGCTGCAGACCTGATTGAACGTAAAGTAATTGATGCTGATAGGATTGAAATTATACCCATTGGGCCTGATAAACGTGCTTTTGCCAAAGATATTGACACTACCAATGTTTATTATTCGGAAAAAAGAAGGCATGACCGGATCCGTATTAATACCAACCGCGAAGGTTTGTACGATATGCTGCCCGAAGGACTTTTCCACAGGCCGCCAACAGGCAGCGCGGGGATGGATGAGGAATCGATGATTAAAGACATCAGGGACAGGAGAGAGGAAGAAAAGGAAGCCAGGTTATTTTTTACTCCATTTGATGCTGAAATTAATTATGTAAGGATCATGACCGAGCTGTATGAAAACATGCTCGATAAAAAAACAACCTATGCTGATCTGAGCCAGATATTTGAATTTGGCTGGGATGAATTTAACTTGTTGAATAAAGAGCAGAGCATTATCTGGATGCACCTGTTACCCGAAATCCAGCAGAAAAGAAACGATATCGATTTTGTATCAAAGGTGTTAACCGCCTTGTTTAACCTGCCTATCGCCATTGTAGATGCCACAGCAAATATTGCCCCGGTAAAAATTGCAGAAGAAATGCAGATGCAGCTAGGCCAAAGTGCATTGGGTATTGATACCATTATTGGCGACAGCTTTAGCCCCGAACACGAAGCTTATAATGTAAACATCGGTCCAACTTCCCCGCAGGAACTGATTAAATTTATTCCCGGGCAAAAAAACAGGGCCATTCTGGATATGGCTATCAGTTATTTAATGCCGGTAGATGCTGAGGTAAATGTAGAATTGCTTACCGCACCCGATTATCAGGAAACGGTATTAAGCGAAGATGGAGAAAATGCTTTTCTGGGTTATACAGTTTATATATAATATTCTCTCAAATTATCTTATCGTCATTGCTGAGGCACGAAGCAATCCTACAACGAGTGCTATATGAAATTAATTAATGCGCCTATAGTAGTAACATTGCTTCGTCGTTCCTCCTCTAGCAATGACGACTTCTTTATTAAACTGCCCTATACAAAGCTGGCTTTAGCATTAGCCTGTAGTGCACATTCATGGTACTTCTTAAATTTAATTTCGCCAGCGTTAAACTCAGCAATTCTTCCCAATCCTGTGCATCAAGTTTAAGGTTTTCGGCCGGCTCAATCAGAATATCGGTGGTTTTAATAAATCCTGCATTTGGTTTATTATCCATTATTAAACCTTTAGCCAGGGTAATGCCTTTTAATTTATTCCCAAGTTCATAGCGGCAAAAATTTATAACATCGGCCTTGGTAATAATCCTGTCAGCAGTTGTTAAGCCATATTTATAAGCCTGTACCCTGTTGGTCGCGTTTAATCTCGATCGGCCTCCTTTTGTTTGGCTCAATAAAAAAATACTCTCTGCGTTAACCTTATTATTGTCATACACCGCTAAACGACTGCCTGCATTAATATGATTGGCTTCTTCGGCCTGCGTAACCCAGATGTCTAAAAATAAAATATCCGCATCATCAATCGGTTTCAATACAATATAGCTGGGCAGTTCTTTTATATCTTTAAGTGCCGAACGGCTTTTTTGTTCAATAAGTGCAATGTTTTGTTCCAGGTTTTTAAGAATTGTGCTTAAAAAATCAGGTCCGTAGGCAGAAAATGCTGCTTTTTCATCGCGTAATAGCTCAAAAAGATAGTCTACCAGTTCTTTTGCATTTCTGGTGTCGAAACGCTCCGTACCTCCGTACCTGATTGAAAAAGAACCATCGCCTTTTTCGTTCTCGTTGGTATAAGGAATTTCATTATAACTTTTCCCCTTATTATCCTTCAGGTTTTCTACGGCCAGCATCTGGTCGAGCGCTTCAGTTTTAATAGGGATGATGTTGTTCATCGTTTTAAGCCTGTGTTTAATCTGGCTTAAACGTTTATTTACAACCGGGAAAGCATTAATATAAATGTGTAGCTCATTCAGCATTTCCTGGTTAATGGCGGCTGGAAAAACTACTTTAAGCCATTTTACCGAATCATCGATCTTATTAAGCGCTGCGGGTTGAAATAAGTTTGCAAATTCGGCAGGGAGCTCCTTAGTATCATCAATGTTGAAATCGTTCAGGTCGCCAAGCGTAATAAACCTGTTGCTGTAAAACTGCAACACGTCGGCTTTAATCAGGTTAAGCAGTTGTTTGTGTTGAAAAGGAGCCTGTATTTTACCCGTTAAAGGCTCATCCATAAACCGTTCGGTGTAACCTGTGAGTTCGTTTTCCTTGTAAAACCATTTTCCTAACGATAGCAGGTCGTAGGTGTTTTCGGGCACCGAATAATTTTTCCAGTCGAAAAATAAATTCAGTTTGTTAAAATCCATCCAGTTATTTAAGCCGCTAAAGCCAATATAGAGCGTGTTTTTCTCCATCAAAGTACCCGGAAGCGTATTATAAGCCGGTTGCTTGCCCATTTGTTCTACATCAAAAAGGGTATTTCCGGTAGCAATATATCTTATAGCAGCATTGTTAACCTTTACATTGTGCAGCGGACTAAAAAAAATATCGGTTTTCTTTGGCTTATCATTTTCCTGCTGGATGTTTTTCTTGAAGGCAAACTGGCTGTATGGCGATAGGTAATCTTCCTGTTCAATGGGCCTCGCATGCATAATGGCATGTGCCGGCAAGGATGATGTTAAATGATCAGGAGCTAAAATGCGGCTAATCTTATCAAAGATTCGGTTCTCCAGGTTTTTTACATCATTGGCAACATTAAAAAGCTCGTTGCTCAGGGCTTCAATAATCAGCCTTACTAATGGATCGAAGTCGTTACTGTCTTTAACATTCCAGAAATCTTCGGCATTTTTTACAATTCTATTGCGGATTTCGTCTTTGGATGAATAAAAAACTGGTTTCATGTGTAGGATATTTTGGGCGTTTTAGATTAGGTTGATAGCGGGCTGAGGAATAAGGCGGTATTAAAAAAATATTTTTCACCTGTGGTTTTTATGAGTGCCCGTACACTAATATCTACCTTTTTTTTGATCTCCGTGATCTTACGCAGCGGATAAACATTCTCTACTTCGGTAATGCGCACTTCTACCGCGGTATTATAGATTCTGAACTCATAATCGGTGATCGATTTTAGCAGCGATTTGCGGAATTTTTCCTCCCAGATGCTTTCACTCACGATTAATTCAAAATCAAGGTCCCATATCTCGCACCCGAAATCATTGTGGTACCGGTGCTCACCAAAGCGGGTAAAAATGATCAGTTCTATGTGGTTTGAAATCGATCTCCCAAGGTCAGCAGGCTGAAGGCCAGTGCCTGAGAAAACAGACTTAAATCTGAAGGGTTTGTTGTAAAAATTTTCAGACATAGATGGTTTGGCTTAAAGTTTGTTAAAAGTAAAAGAAATAAAATCGTTTTAATAACCAAACAACAAATATTAAAAATTGTTATAGTACAATGTTAATTTGAAAAGGTTTGTGTGATTTTGTGTGAGGTTGATGTCGGATTAATATGATAACTAATGCTATGTGAAATTATTAATGCTCTATGAAACCCATTAACGCCATCGAAATTAGAACTGCTTATACCAGGTTTATTTTAAACTTTGTATTTCTGACGCTTTTCTCCATCCTTGCTATTTATCTCTTTTTTGCAGCATCCGATTATGAGTACACCCTGCTCGATAAAAAGGTAAAAGAGACCGAAAAGCTGTCTTATCTAAGAAAAGATATCAATACCAATTTCGACCTTATCCTGCTCCGCTTTAAAGAACTTGCCCAATACCGCGATTATAACGCTAACGAAATGAGCAAACAGAGTATTTTGCTTGGCGATATCCAGAGTGCCAATAACAGGATAAAAGATCTTGTATCCAAAAAAACACAAACCAGTCCGAGTTTCGATCTTTACGAAAAGCTAAACAAGAATGTTGGTGCAATGGCCGATCTGCAAGATTCGCTGATCAATACCAGGGGCGACATTCAACGCTACAAAGAGCAGATCAACGATTGCCACCGGGCAAACCAGGCTGCAGCAAACAAAATTAAAAACGGAAGATTCGGCCGGTAATTAAAAAATTATGATAAAATTAAGCATAAAAGAAAGGCGCGAACAATTCTTGTTTTTTGTGGCGCTGTTTGTTTTTACCGTTGGGCTTTTAAGCTTTGGTATTTTTTATAGCAATACCTCACGCTACGAAATTTCGAAAGAAGAGCTTGAGGTTAAGATTAATGAGAACGAAGCATTCGAAAGCATGGTGAAGGAAACTTCGCCTACCATCGATACCACTTATAAACAGATTACCCGTTATAATCCAAATGTACAGGCGGTTTTCTTAAAAAATGATATACAAAACTCATTAGGCTCTATCAGGGCCGCGTTTGACCGTAAGGCGTCAGACTCACGCTATAAAATATTTGTTCAAACCGCCCAGCTGTACGACAGATTATTTTACGATAGGCAAGAACAAAATAGAAACATTACAGATATTGAATTGCACAAAAGACAACTGGATGATTGTATTACCAACAGGCGCCAGTTGCAGCAAACCATGTCTGCACGATAAATATCCCAAAAACAACCTATAAAAAAACGCTACCTATGTCTGACACAAACACCAAGCAAGTTAATTCAAATTCGCAAGGCTATGTTATTCTCTACATCCTATTAGCTGTACTGCTTTTAACAGGCCTCATTTTCTTATTTAAAAGCTCATTATTCGAAAAAAGAGCAATTGATGCGCGGATTTTAAAAGATGAAATTTATTTAAACGAAGATTTAGTTTTCACCGATAATACACCAAAAGCCTCAAAATGGTTATGGGAGTTCGGAAATGGTGAAAAAGCCACGACCAAAACCGGTGCTTACCATTACACAAAACCCGATACCTACATTGTGCGCCTGACCGTTGATGGCGAACTCCGCCAGGAGTTTCCGGTAACGGTAAGAGATACCGTACACACACCGGTTATAGACAGTGTATTAACCATTAGCGGGCCAACTGCTGGTTTGGTTAACGAAGAAATCAGGCTGGAAGGCGATGGCGAGGGGAAAGATTTCGAATGGTCTTTCGGCGAAACCGGCCGTGTAGATGTTAAGGGAAAAACTGCCTTATACACCTACCGTGCACCAGGAAAATATGTGGTTCGTTTACGTTCTGATAAAAGCCGCAAACCTGCATTTTTAAATATTTTGATTACCGATCCTAACGCAGAAATTGTAGAAGATCTTGTTGCGCCCGGCGATGGTGAACGTAAAACCATCGATGATATCAGGGCACGCTTACAGGCCATTGCCAACGGTGCCGATTTTAACTCTAATTATTACTACCTCGTTAACAAGTACATGTGCGGCAACGAAAAAGTAACGGTTAATGTAGAAATGAACGGGAAGAAAAAACAGACTGATATTTATTCGTATTGTATGGGACTCACTTTTGGAGGCGAAATAGCCGTTGATGAAGCGCAGCTCACCATCAAGCCAAATTCTACCTGTGCCAGTTTAGTAAACATTAAACAACATTCGGGAACGGCCCAGCCAGCGGCAACAAATGCTGATGCCCCGGCCAAAACAAAATAGATTAACATCTCCTAATTTTAAGCTCATCCACAGATTATGAAAAAATATTATGCCTTAACCATCCTGTTTTTAGGAATATCGTTTGCCTACGCACAGTCGCCGGCATCCTTTGGCAAAAAAGTGAAATACATGCCTAAATCGTATGAAAGGCCTTCTGAAACCATAAACGTTAACGACAATACCAGCAGCAGCAGTTTGCCATGGATCGTTTTTTCCGACCGCGAAGATAATTATACCACCACAGCGCCCGGCGGAAGCCTGATTATGAAAAAAATCAGCTTTATGGAACCTTTTTATGTTTCTAAAGAGGAAAACGGCTACCTGAAACTGGTTAAATATAAAGCCGGAATGATCAGGGGAAGAAAAATTAACGATAAAAAAAGCGCCATCAGCTATGGCTGGATCGCAAAATCGAAATTGCTTTTATGGCAACGCGCTTTCTCTAACCAGAAAACAGGTTATGCAGAAAAAGCCATCGGCATTGTTAACGGAAAAAATGCGTTAACCGAACCAAAATTCTATTTCGATACTACCGATTCTATTTTGGTTTACAATACGCCTGAACTTAAAGACAGGCGCACTAAAGTGAGGTTACACGAAATTACCTATATCTATAAAAAATCAGAAGATGGCAAAAAATACCTGATCGGTTCTGATGATCAGCTGGTTGCCGATACTGCTTTAAAGAGCATATATGGTTGGGTTTCTGCCGAAGCTGTACACAGCTGGGGCGACCGTTTGTACATTACTTCGGTTAAGCCTGGAAATTACGACAATGATGATTCTACCGCAACATCAATCAAAAACGGAATCGATAAAGGAACGTCTTTTGTAATCGATCCATTATTACCTGGTGAAAACCTGATTTTAAGAAGTGTACCAGTGGTTTCGAACGATGAAGGTACAAATGTGGTAGGTATCGCTGCTGATGTTTACAATAAAAAAGACAATAAAATATTAACCATTAATGGTTCAGCGCTTTCTTATCAGGACTACCTGAAACTACGTAAAAATAAAACCAAGGTAAACGTAGTTTTTGTGGTAGACGGCGGTAGCCCAATGACCAAGTATTTTTCCGGAATGACCAACACCATTGCTTCTTTCGAAAATATAATGGGCGATTTTGGCAAAGGAACAAAAGTGAACTATGGAGGTGTGGTGTATCGCGGTGAAAGTGGTTGTGCTTTAAAAGGAATTTTTGTTAGCCCGATCCAAAATGATTACAGGCAGTTGATGACTTTCCTGTCAAATCAAGCCAAAAATACTGTTAGATGTAATGGAGAGGTAAGTGAAGAACCTGTTTTTCAGGCCATCAGGACAGGTTTGGGTTTGTTTAAAGCAAAAAAGAACGAAACCAATTTAATTATTCTCGTAGGTAGCACCGGAAATACCGGCGGAACCAACAATTACCTGATTAATGAGTTAAGCGAGCAGGTTGCCCTGGCCGATGCCCGCATCCTGGCTTTACAGGTGTACAGCGATTTTAACCAGTCGTTTAACGATTTTGTAATCCAATCGCGTAAACTCGTTTCAGAGTCGGCTATCCGTTCTGCTGAGTACAGAAAAAATACTATGGTGAAAGGTGAAGGCTTAAAAAGTTTCCAGCCTTATAATACCAGTTTGCAGGATTCTATTTCTTACTATTTAGATTATCCTAAAAACAGTTTAATACAAGGAGGTGTGGTTTTCCCGACCAAAGGTTCGGTTAACTCTAACCAGAGCATGACGATTGCCTTACGACGCTTTGTAAAAGAAACCAGTTCAGATATCTATAACCAGATCAGTTCATTAGATAGTGCATTCCGCCTAACGGGTATTTCACGTAAAAACCTGTCACCTGAGGTAGAAAGCTTGTTGCCTGAGCCGGTTGGTGCAGAAGTTGCAGACCGCATGCCACACAATGCCTTTAAATATTACAGTACCGCAAACTTATCAGCCGATGCTGTAAAAAATAACCGCTCTACCTTGCAATATGCCATTGTTTTAAATAATATGGAGTACAAACAGATTGTAGATGTGTTTTCGATCATGTTAGGGCAAAACCTTCAGGCCGATCAATCTTCTTTCAGAAGCAAGCTGGTTAAAAATTATGTAAGGATGCCAAAACAGATGCTCGGCATAAAAATATCATCAGGCGATATTAAGAAAATGACTTTGGATAATTATATCAAGCTGGTAACCGGTTTGCCTTTAACCAACGAATTCCTTGCTAAATACACCGTAAACGATTTAAAAAGCACTTCAAAAATGCCTTTAGATCAGTTTGAAAACTATATTAAACTGTTAAGCCAATCGGTACAGCAAATTAAAAGGGCCACGCAAATTGAGCAGCAGTTTATTTCCAACGGCAAAATATATTACTACATCACCGAAAATAATTTTAACCCGGCAGTATTGCCTACAACCAACTAAGGCATATGGCAGTTACAAATTTAAGCGAATCGGTAAAAACAGCGCTCCACATCGCACAGTCTTTAGCCAAAGAGTACAGAAACGAAGTTTTTACTGCGGCTCACCTGCTAAAAGGCTTAATGCATAAAGATGTTGGCCTGAGGTCGTTCATTACCTCCATTGGTAAGGATGAAGAATACATTAGCGAATGGGCAGAAGTGCGGATTGATGAACTGCCGAAATCGGCAAGTTTTACCGATACCGTAAGCGGAGCACCAGGAATTGCAGTGATATTTGAAGAAGCAGATAATGTGCGCATTAAACTCGGACTGGATTTAATCACTCCGGTATGTGTTTTAACCGCTTTAGCCAAACCAGGCATCGGTTTTCAGCCTGATCAGTTAAAATCTTTCCCGATAAAAGAACGCGAAATTTTAGACCTCTATGTTAAAGACGAAGAAATTTCGAGGGTGGTTTCGCCTGATAAAGCCAGCGCTGGTACCGAAAATAAAAGTACAGGCAATGCCTTGTATAAATACTGTATCGACCGCTTGCAAACGGTTCGTGATGGTAAAACAGACGAAATCATTGGTCGCGATAGAGAAACCCGCCAGATGATGGAAATCCTTTGTCGCCGCACCAAACCAAATGTAATTTTAACAGGTGATGCAGGCGTAGGTAAAACCGCCCTGGTTGATGGTTTCGCCATTGATATTGTAAACCAGAATGTGCCCGAAAGTTTAAAACCTGTTCAGCTTTTTGAGCTCGATTTAGGGTCATTAATTGCAGGCGCATCTTACAAAGGTGAAATCGAAGACCGTTTAAAAAACATCATCAAAGAAATCAAGCAGTTTGAAAAAGCCGTGCTTTTTATTGATGAAATCCATACTTTATTAGATAGCAAAGGCCCGCTGGGTGCAGGGATTGGTAATTTATTAAAACCAGAACTCGCCCGTGGCGAAATTACGGTAATTGGTGCTACAACCATTGATGAGTACCGCAAAATTATTGAGCCCGAGCAGGCTTTTAGCAGGCGTTTCGAAGTATTGCAGGTTAACGAGCCGAATGAAGAAAGTACCATCAAAATGTTGCAGAAACTGGCCGTAAAGTATGAAGAGCACCATACTTTAACCATCGAACCTGATGCTTTAGGCGAATGTGTGCGCCTGGCCAAACGTTACATGAAAGACAGACGCCTTCCTGATTCTGCCTTCGATTTATTGGACCGGACGATGGCCGCCATGAAAATGATGAACGACACCTCCGATCAGGTTATTGAAAGTTTGGAAGCCGATTTACAAGTTTTAAATAATAATTCTGAACAATCAGAAGCAGATAAATTTGCCGATTACAAATGGCTTTTCTCTTTACTGCAGAATAAATTAAGTCCGGTTTTGTTAGGCCGCTTAACCGATGAAACACAAACGGATGCTTTCGAAACTGCTGATGAATATCAGGGATACATCAACAGCAGCTTGCAGGAGTTAAAAAAATACGCTGCAGAAAAAAGCGACCGCATTACCAAACAGGATATTGCCTCAATTGTAGCCTATAAAACAGGCATCCCAATGGGAAAACTGCAGGCAGGCGAAAAAGAAAAACTGCTCAATATGGAGCAATACCTTAAAAAGCGTGTGGTAGGACAGGATCAGGCTTTAAAAGCTGTTTCTGATGCCATACTCGAATCACGTAGCGGTTTAAACAAAAAAGGACAGCCCATTGGATCATTCTTTTTACTGGGCCCAACCGGAACCGGTAAAACCGAACTCGCCAAATCAATCGCCGAATTTTTATTTAACGATGAAAAAGCGATGATCCGATTCGATATGTCCGAATTTAAAGAAGAGCACAGTGCTGCACTACTTTATGGCGCGCCTCCGGGCTACGTGGGGTACGAAGAAGGGGGCTTGCTGGTGAATAAAATCAGGCAACAACCTTATTCTGTATTGCTTTTTGATGAGATTGAAAAAGCGCACCCTTCCGTTTTCGATACCTTTTTACAGATTCTGGACGAAGGCCATATGCACGATCGTTTGGGCAAAGAAGGCGATTTTAGCAATTCATTAATCCTCTTTACTTCTAACATTGGTAGCGAATGGATTGCAGAACAAATTGGTAAAGGCGTAATTCCGGCTTCCAACCAGCTTATGGAAGTGATGGCCGGGCATTTCCGTCCCGAATTTTTAGCCAGGATTTCAGAAATCGTTCCTTTTGCACCAATTAACGAAAGTAATGTGGTACGCATTTTCGAAATCCAGTTAAGCAGTCTGGTACAATCGTTAAACAAAATGGGAATCGAATTCGAAATTGCAGATGATGCCAAGAAAATGATTGCTTTGGATGGTTTTACACCAAAATATGGAGCAAGGCAGTTATCGGCAGTGATCCGCAACCTTTTACGCAGGCCGATCTCCAAATACATCATTTCCGGAGAGTTAAAAAAAGGATCGAAGATCGTTGTTAGCAAACATCCCGAAGAAGATAAACTCGAATGGAACATTATTCAGCCAGAAGTTGTTACATTGGAACAAAAATTGAGTTAAAACGTTAACTATTATATTATTAGAAAAAATTAATCGTAAACCTAAATCTACATACTATGTTTAATTATGAAATTGGCGGTAACGAGCGAAAAATTGACACCTCAGAAGCTTTCGCTGAAATTGCCCACAACAAAACACTTTTTGTACAAAAACTAACCGATAACGAACCCATCAAACCAGAAAAGGTAGAGGGCTTAAAAACGGTAAAAGAAGTATTTGAACATTATAAACCAAATGTGAGGGTAGCCTTCGAAAAAGAAGATGGGTCTACCGTTGCCGAAACCATCAATTTTACCGATTTAAGCGATTTTGGTGTGAAAAACATTATTAATCAAAGTAACTACCTCACCAATGTGAACATCGAGAGAGAAATGTCGCTTAACGTAATCAAACAGTTAAAATCAAACAAAACCTTAAAAGCTACACTTGATGACGAAGAAACAAAATCGGCCTTCATTAGTGCTTTAAAGAATTTTGTTGACGAATTGGAGCAAAATAAATAATCTTAACGCCGAAAAAACATGTCAAATCCTCAAGAATTAAAAGCAGACCAAAATACATCTGAAGCAGGTTTTAAACCAGCCGAAGTCAAAACCATAGAAAAAACATCACTTAAAGATAACTTAGAGAAACTGGCCCGTGTTGGCGGTTTCGATTTGTTAGAAGCTACGGTTGATGGCCTTCAGAATTTAAACCCTGAACGTAAAGCCCGTAAGCAGATCTTTTTAACCGGTGATGAAAAGAAAAAAGAACGCGAAGAACTGAAAAAGAAAATCCAGCTTTGGATTGATGTGCTCGAATCTTCAAACTCTGTTGCAGATATGGTAGAAAAAAGTACCGAAAAACTGAATGCAGCAGAACAAAACCTGAGCAAAAATATCGGTACAGCTTTAGAAAGTACCAGAGAATTGGAGCAGGCATACCGCTCGGTTCATTTATTCTATAAAAATACCGAATCTGACAAGCTTAAAAACGTGGTGTTGTTAAATGCATCAATGGATCAGATTAAAGATTTGGATAATCCACGTTTTATCGAATATGTAGATGATGAGTTAAAACAAAATTACGACCGTTTAGACCTGCGTAAAAACTATTCTTTAATGGTAGTGCCAGGTTACATGGGTTCTAATAAAGTGGTAGAAAGATGGGGTAAAATAGCCCACAATAACAAAGCCATGCTGGTAACCGATTTTGCCGATCTTGATCAGCCGGATGATGTACTTGATTTATTTACTGCAGCTAACCTTACCGGCGCTGATGCATTCAGATCGAACGTAATCATGACCTGTAACTGGTTGGTTGGCCGTGGTAAAGTTGCCGAAGTTGGTGAAGAAGACGATTTAACCGTGCCGGGATCTGCTGCACTTGCTGGTAAAATGTATTATACCCTGATGTCGCAGGTTACTGCCGGTAAAAAACATGGTGCTATAAACGAGGTAGACGGCGTAAAATTCGATCTGAAGAAAAGTGAAATATCTCATTTAGAGCGTGTTGGTTTAGTGCCAATGGTTAACGAATATGGTAAAGTGATGGCTTTCTCTGCTAAAACTTTGTTTAATGGCGATAACATTGGTTTGCAAACTTATTCTGTTGTGCGTGTATTCGATTACGTAACCAAAGTATTGTTCGATTTCTTAAACAGAAGGGCTTTCGAAAACTGGACTTCTAAAACAGAACAAGACCTTCGCGGGCAGATTGTTAAGTTTTTGGATGGCATCCAGGGTGCAGACCGTTTGATCGAAAGATTTAAGATTATGCGCTTCGAAAGAGACGAACAACAAAAAGACAGAATCCACCTTGACATCCACATTACACCATATTTTCCTGCAAAAAGTTTTGTGGTAAAACTGGATGGACATAAAGGAGAAGATGAAAATACAACCTGGAATACAGAGTACAATCAACAATAGTTTTTGATTGATGAAAATAAAAACCCAACCTTAGCGTTGGGTTTTTTTATGGTTATGCATAACACTTAACAAATTCTTTATAATTTTGTAATGCATCGGCCAGATCAGATTAATCAAAAAAAATGAAGCAAGTACTTATCCTGAATGGGGATATTGAAAAAAACGCATCTACAAATTTCCTGATTAACGCCTATAAGCAAGGTGCAGAAAGTGTTGGCGCTACCGTAAGGGAGCTGGCCATTATCGATCTGATATTTAATTCGAACAAGCTGTTTAATAACAGGCAGATTGCTGAATTAGAGCCCGATTTGCAGAAAGCCTTAACAGCCATTAGGCAGAGTAGCCATGTGGTGCTCTTTTGCCCTGTATATGTAGACCATATTCCGGCAAAAATTAAAGGCTTTTTCGACCGCCTTTTTATGCCCGATCAGATTTTTACTACTCAATTGCAAAACGTAAACAACAATTTTAGCGGTCGTTCGGCAAGGATTGTTTCCATTTTAGACGAAACAACTTTTAAAGAATGGAAGGCAAATAAAAAAACCACTTATCTTTCCATCAAAAAAGTTGTGTTCGAAAAATGTAGAATGAGCCCGGTACTTACCAATACCATTGGCGAACTTCATTCCCTTGAAAACCACTACAGTCAGAAATGGCTGGCAAAAATGGAAAAGTTTGGCTCACAGCTGATTTAAAATTGCCGTGGTCTCTGTCCCCCGCCATGGTCTGTATCTTCGCCATGGTCTGTGTCTCCACAGACCATCCCTATTTAAAGCATTAATTTTGTCCTAAAACGCTACACTTTGGGTACAATTGCTACAGTATCGTAGTGGTGATGCCTGTTCTAATGTATTTGTAACACTAAAGATAGATTCGGATTTTTCCACATCTTTTCCACAAAAACATATTGCATAACTTCGTTTTTAGGCGATAAGCCTTAAATTGTCATTTTTTTAAAATCTGGTTATCACTTATCAGTGAGGAATATGCATCACGTTTGGCCTGATATTTGGTTATATTGCTGAAGTAGCGGACGCTACAATTAAACCAATTTTTAACCTTTAAATTTTAAAACTATGGCTTTCAAAGCTAGATTAAATTTTTCAGGCAAGGAGTACGATGTACTTCATTGTGCCTATGCGTTAAACCGTGATGTAGATGCTAAAGGAAGACCCTCTTCCGGAGTTTACGGCGGTACCATCGACATTGAGATCGAATCAACCGAAGACACCTCAATTATCGAGGCGATGGTAAACAACCAGTACAAACCCATTACAGGAACCCTGCTGATCAAGAAAACAGAGGAAGATGCCAAAATGAAAGAAGTTAACTTCGAAGACGGCTACATTGTTAAATATTCCGAAGGGATTAACATTGTTGGCGATCACCCGATGACGCTTAAGTTCCAGATTTCAGCCCGCAAGCTTAAATTAGGTAACGCAGAGCACCTTAACGATTGGCCAAAAGCCTAAAGAGAGGTTAAGGCAAAGGTTTAAGGTACAAGGCAATAAAACGCCAAACTCCACACGCTTATCGCCAACCGCTCACCGCAATTCATTCATTTAAAAACATTAAAAATTACTACAATGGCATTCAAAACCCGTTTAAACTTAGGATCAAAAGAATTTGATGTACTACAGTGCAGCTTTTCATTAAATAGAGATGTTGACGCAAAAGGCCGTCCGTCATCAGGTGTTTATGGTGGTACCATCCACATCGAAATCGAATCAACTGAAGATACTTCAGTAATCGAATCAATGGTTAACAACCAGTACAAGCCGCTTTCCGGAACAATTGTTTTCAAAAAAGGCGAAGAAGATGCTAAAATGAAAGAACTGTCTTTCGAAGATGGTTATATCATCCAGTATAACGAGGGTATTGCAGTAAACGACAATACACCAATGACATTAAGTTTCGTAGTATCGGCCCGTAAGCTAAAGCTGGGCAATGCAGAACACGAAAACGATTGGCCAAAAGCTTAGTCATCACTAAACATATAGTAATTAAAGCGCACCGATTTATCGGAGCGCTTTTAATTATTTGTTATTTTATTATCCCGCATCTACCTTATCATCCCAAAATTAATATTGCTTTTTGATGTGTATATTAATTTAAAAAGCTACCTCAAAAATTAATGCTCAATTATGTCCAGCCATTCCAAACATATTGCAGTAAAAAATCATTACTATTCTGGTAAAACGTTTGGTTCGGCATCAATACACAATAATCATCCGGACATACGGTTTGCTGAAAATGGATCCATTTTTAATATAAGCGCATGTGCATACCAGGCATTTAACCTGGGGTAATTTGTTGTGAATAAGATTAAATCAATATGGAAAAGAAACTCATTACAGAGATCAATATAGAAGGGAAAGAAATTACGCATTTTGCTTCCTTCAGCTTACATCAGGCTTTTAACGAGCATCACTATTTCGAGCTGCGTTTTAACCACGACCAGATGGGCGCACCTGGTTTAATCAGCCTGGACGATAGCCGCGATTTTGTAGGTAAAACCCTAACTGCTTCTTTCGGGCATTCATCAGAAGGTATGCAGAATTTTGTAGGTCTGGTTTCAAAAGTCGAACTATCGCAAAGTCATGGCTACCATGGTGTTTTGATTGTAAGTGGCTATAGTCCAACTATTTTAATAGACCGCGGCCCTGATTTAGGTTCTTATTTAGATAAGGACCTGAATGAGATTGTAAAACTGGCAACCAAAGATACACCTGCAAACGACCTTAAAGTTGTTGCCAATGCAGCCAGAACCAATCCCATCGATTATATTATCCAATACAGGGAGAGCGATTTTGCTTTTTTGAACCGTCTTTCGGCTGAGTACCACGAATGGTTCTTCTATGATGGCAAACAACTTAATTTCGGTAAGCCCAATACGCAAAAAGATATATCGCTGTTTTATGGCAGGGATGTACAGGAAATGCAGTATGCCATGGAAATTGCCCCGATTAAAAACAAACGTTTCTCTTATAATCCAAAACAGGACGAAATGTTGTTGAGCGAAAGTAGCGGGAACGTAGATGGAACACCCGATTTATCGCATGCTGTTAAAGCTTCAAACCTTACTTTTAGCAAAACTTTCAATCAGCCTTCTTTAATCCGGGTAGATAATAACAACGATATTAAAAATCTGGTCGAAAATGAAGAAAAAGCCAATACCAGCGAACTTTTAAAAGTAACAGCAAGGGGCGATAATGCCGGTTTAAGCATAGGAAGTATTGCCGAAATTACCATGAGCCTGAGAAAAGAACTGGCTTTTACAACCGAAAGCCTTGGCAAATTCCTCATCACCGGAATTAAACATCATATCGATGAGAATGGTAAATACCACAATACTTTCGAGGGGAAAATAGCTACTACCGAACGCATTCTGGTAAAAAACTTCCAAAAGCCACAGCCTGATATGCAACTGGCCGATGTAGTCGATAACAACGATCCACAGGGGCAGGGACGTATCAAGGTAAAATTTAAATGGGAATGTTTAACCAACGATGTTACCGAATGGTTACGTGTGGTAACACCAAGTGCCGGTATTGGCGAAAGGGGTAATAACCGCGGTTATTTCGCTATTCCAGAGATTGATGATCAGGTAATGATCGCCTTTGAAGAAGGAAATATTGCGCGCCCGGTGGTGATGGGAAGCGTTTACCACAGCGCCAATGTTGATAGCAGTCCGTTAATTAAAAATCACCTTAAAAGCATCATTACCCGGAGCGGGCATCTGGTCGAATTTGACGATGATGCCAACAGTCAGGGGATAAAAATTACCGATATCCATAACAATATCATCCACATCGATACCAAAGGTAATAATATTACCATAACCGCTCTTGAAAACATGAGTTTAAACTGTAAGAACATGCAGATTAACGTACAGGAGAATATGGATGTGCAGGTGGGGCAAAACCAATCTACCAATGCGGGTAAGGATATTGTCACTACAGCGGGTAATAATTATTCGTTAAGTGCCGTTGGCGATGTTTCTGAAACATCCAACAACCGTACAGAACTGGCAACGAAAGATTTTAAAAGAACGGCTGATACTTCAAACGAAATTGCTTCAGAAATAAGCATGTTCAGTGCAAAAGAGAACATGACGATGCAGAGTGGTAAAATTGTGGAGCTTAATAGCGCCGAAAAATCTAACCTTTTCTAACAATGGCAATTATAAAACAAGCTAAAAATATCAGTATTGAGGTAATCCAAAAATACGAACTCCGTGTTGGTGTTAAATTGGAAAAAGTTGCCCAGGTAATGAATGTTGAGGCTACTTCACAGAACCTGTCATTGGCTAGTAGCAAAAAAATTGTATCAAGCGGTAACAAATCATGAGTTTTAGAAAAAACAGGTATTTATTGCTGGCGTTCGTTTTACTGGCGATAACAAGTTGCAAAGGACAAAAAATGGAAGAAAAATTTGAGTGGACAGGTACGGTTTCGGCTCCCGAAGAATATCCGATAGAAATATACAAGGGGGCTTTAATTGCTAATGATTTTACCTATAGTTTTGATGCCATCTGGGGAACGCAGAATACTGGATGGGGAAACGACGGCGGCGTGATGAGCGTAACGACCAAGCAGATGGAAGCACCGGATTCGTTAAGTTTTACCTGGCTATCGCTAATGGAAAAGAAATTTTATACCGGTAAATGGAAATTAAATAAGGCCCGCATTGCCCAGTTATTCCATGACGGATTTAAGGATAACCTGACCAATAAAAAAGATAACTACACGTTGATCAAAATTGGTCTTGCGCCTAAAGGTAAAGTAGTGGTTTGGCTTAGCGGCCCAGGTTTCCAGACGGAAGTGGGTGCTTTTGAGGCCAATGAAACAACTATTTCAAAAGAACAGGCTTATCCCAATGCAAAGTATATGCTGGAGCCGAATTTTATCACACTTACACTGGAAGATAAAATGATTATGAAGCCTGAAATTTTAGAACGCATTAAAGCTGAAGGCATGCCAGACCCGGCTGTTTATGAACTTTACCGCAAAAAATATCCCTGGCATCCGGAAGTTCATTTACCAGTTGGAGATCAGTTGATATTATGCTACTACAACTTCCTTAACGGCGAAGAAGAAAATCGGTTTGGAGAAGATCTTACAGCTAATCCATACGTTTCCAGGGCCGTACCCAAATACATCACTTTAGTTTGGAAAAAGGAAAACGGAACAAAATACGGGCTTGAAATAAAACCTTTTGACGAAAAGGAAACAATGGCTGCTTTTGAGAAACTTGGAACATCAGGTGAGATAAACCTGGTTGTATCGCTAAATGCGGACGGAAAAGGAGCAAAAATATCGCTAAAAAATAGTACAGAAGAAATTCAGCTCAACAGGGCGAAAATTGATATCAGTAAAGTGGATTAGTATGACGAGCGTTAAATTGGGCAGTTATGTACCGCCAAACGATAAAGTAGAGTATTTAGATCTTTTAGTAGGTGTGTTTTTTGATGGAACAAAAAACAATATGAATAACTCTGAAGAACGTAGAGCCAATACACCTACCTACCAGCGTAACGGAACAGATAGCGACAGCAGTTACCAGAACGATTGGTCGAACGTTGCCAGACTCTGGGATATTTACGATAAGAGTAAAAGTATTTATTTAGAGGGTATTGGTACTGAAGATGGGCAAAAAGATAGTCAAATGGGTTATGCCTTCGGTACCGGTAGCACAGGAATAAGGGGAAAAGTAAGAAAGGCCTGCGAAAAAATTTTTACAGATAAACTGAAAAGTGCGATAAAGAGCAGCGGAAAAAAGAAATTAAGAAGCATTACTTTCGACGTATTTGGTTTTAGCCGGGGAGCTGCGGCAGCAAGAAATTTTGTTTATGAGATCGGTAAAAATGAATACCGGTCTAGAATGACTGCAGACCCACATACCGGAATCGTATCGAGATATGATTCGGATGGGGAAGCAACAAGTTTAGAAGTAATGCCAGCCTGCGGCCGTTTAGGCGAAATGTTTAGCGCTGCCGGACTTAAAATAACTCCTAACCAAATTAAGGTAAGGTTTTTGGGCATTTTTGATACCGTATCGTCGTACTCAAAATATTTTAGTGTATCTCCTAATTTCAACGATGTTGAAGAATTACACCTCAACCAGATTGGTCGTGCGCAAAATGTTGTCCATTTTGTAGCTGAAAATGAGCACCGTAAAAATTTCTCCTTAACACATACAAATGTTGGGAGAGAACGGGTTTTTCCGGGTGTACACAGTGATATTGGTGGAAGTTACGAAACAGATACAGAAGTAGTATCCGAATTGGCTACCTCGTGGACCCTTAAAGGCAATCTTGATGCTTTTAAAGCAAAACTTATAAAAGAAGCCTGGTATAAGGAAAATCAATTGAAAGTTACCGGTGGCAATATGTACTGGGCCCTTGAGGGAAGAAGGTTTATTTACAAAGAATACAGTTATATCCCCTTGCAGTATATGGCAGAGCATAGTCAGAATCATGGCTTGCCACTTGCTAAAAGTAAAACTGAAACAAAATACACCATCAACGGCAATCCTTTGCTACTCAGGGTTAAAGCCAGGCTTAGAGACTATGTAATGGCTAACGGATCACAATATGTTTTTTCTGCAGAATTACCCAAAGATCCTGCGCAGCGGCAACAGCAGGAAGACCTTCGCAAATTGAGAAACCAGTATTTGCATTGGTCGGCAGATAGAAAAAGTTCTTACGGCATCATACAGCCTATGACGCCAAATGCCGATGGCAAAAGGGTTACTTATTAATACGCTCGGTTATGGAAAAAGTAAGTAGCCTTTCAAATTCTGCAGCTCAGGGCAAAATTAAGCTCAATATCGACCATGCGATTGATTTTGCACCCAAACCCCGTTCTACTAGGAATTATGGCATTACCATTAAATACTATAACGATGGAAAAGCGGAAGTGGCAAAAAGATTAGATTACCAGATCCACCTCAAAGTGAACCAATTTAGAGATGAAAATAAAGTCTGGCAGTTATGCTTTGATAAAACGGATCTTTTTATAGACAGGCATGAGCCTGATTTTATTGGCGAACAACTGGCCAGCATGGGCATGGGTGCAATATATCCCCTAAAGGTTGATGTGAATTCCAGGAACGAAATATTCAGAGGGATTGTTAATCACGGAGAAATCCTAAACCGCTGGAAACAGGTAGCCGAAAAAATCTCTGATAAATATGAAGGCAGCTATGCGGAGCTATATTTAGAAAAGATGGAGAAAAAGATATCAGATAGGTTTGAGCTTGAATATGCATTAAGAGCAGATATGTTCTGGAATGTGTTTTTTCATCCCCAGTATCTAAAATATGATGGTTCATTATCCCGGCAAAGCACATTATTTTTTCCCGTTATCGCTTATAAAAACATGGCTTTCGAAGGTGTTCAATCTGTTGAGCCCAACTATACCGGTTATGGGACATTCAAAGTGAATTTTTCTTCAGAAGGTGAGATTACCGAAGAGCAAAAAATACAGATGGGGCAAAAAGGGGCTTTAAAAATGAAATTAAATGCCGACTTTGATTTAGATCAGGATGGAGGTTTGCTTAAACATGCGCATGTAAACTGGAATTTATATAAAAAGGAAAAGGGAGAAGAAATAAGCATTAAACGCATTGCTTTCTCTGCTTATGAAATTGAAAGCAGCATTCCGGCAACAGATCAGCATTTGTTAATTCAGGAGGGAAATAACAGTTTTCCTGTTGAAAAGAAAAAGGGATTTTGGGCAAGGGTATTGGGTTAAATAAAGGAGAAGAGAAATGTCACAGAAAGAAATCATTGTACAAGGTGCCACCTGCCAATGCCAGTTTGGTACCACAACCGATAAATTGAAGGTACTTACCCAGCAAAAGCATTATGTGAACGATAAAGATGGCGCGCAAAAATTAATTGCCTCTCATGTAGATATCGGGATGACTTTTGAAAAAAATACCTTCGGACAATGTAAGCTACAACCCACGCCAGGCGGTTTTAAACCCTGTATGCCCGCCCTAACCGAATGGAAAGGCATGTACAAGGATATGGTTTTGATCAACAACGGGCAGGTGCTGGTAGAAGACAGTAAAGGAGTTTGCACCATTAGCGGTTCACCCTGTATCTTTTTTGCTAAAACAGGACAAAAAGGACAGCCTTCGCAGCAGAATATCGATAATGCTGATGAGGAACAACAATCGCAGATTAATCCATTGGTGAATATGAAGGAGCTGGATAAGGCCGGTTTATACGAATTTTTAAACGCTGAATAGTCATGCCAGATAAAATAGAAGATACAAGAGGATTGCAGCATTGTTATTGGAGGGAAAACGGCAAACTTTATTCGCTTACTAAAGGGATGGGAATTTACCTGAATACCGAAAATAAAAATGAATTTGTAGTTGATGAAAGGTGTGTAGGCGGAAAAACCACCAATCCTAAACACACCATCGAAAATGCCCGATGGGCGTTCATATATGATGTGTTTTTTCAAAGCCTGGAAAAAGCAAAATCCGGCGAAATTACCGATAACCTCTGGGGCCCATTAAGCGGCGGAAAAATCCCGGTAAATAAATACGGATTGGGTCTTAAATATAAAGTTGGCAGCACTTTTTTATTTAATCCTTCGGGTTATAGCTATTATTACGGCTTTAAACAAAGAGTAGAACTTTTTAGCGAAAGTCCGGGTACCGGCTTTTATTTTTATGTAATACCGGTAACCAAATCAAACATCTGTTATGCCTACTTTAATAAAAGTGAAGATGTAAAGCGTTATGGCGATTTTGCAAACCTCGAAATCATGCTGCACGGCTATAACTTGGATAAGAAAAACAAATATCGCGGAAAAGTATATCTATTGGAAGAAGATAAAGCGAAAGGTTTAACCGGTACAGATGATTTTAAAAAAAATAACCTGTGGAAAGAACCAAAGGTTTTTGCTATATCTCAGGATGCAGGAAGTTCAAGCAATTGCAACAGCTATTATAAAACTTCTTTTCCGATAGAAATTGCCTGGAAAAAGGACCAAAAAGCAAAGAAAAATTTTACAGTAGTACTCGAAATATATAAATATCACACCGAACCCGGATTAATATACGGTACAAATGAAAAAGAAGAACGGGTAGTTTTCAGGAACTTTGCCGATGAGCCTACCACCGATCTGGTTACATATGATGCTAAAGTATTAGGGCTAAAGGATATCGACAATAAATCGTCTATTTCAAGCCGCTTTATCGTATCTGAAGAATTGATGACCGACTTTTTAGACAGGATTGAAGCGAAAAAAGTAAACCAGATCCAGTACATTGGTGATATCAGGTACACCAGAAAAGAATTCGATCCCTGCGGTTATTCAAAAATTGTGATCAAAGATGATGGAGATAAAGAAAGAAGTGCTTTTACCTGCTTTGATGAAGACCTTTTAACCACAGGGGGCGACAAAACCGGTCAGCCGTTTTCCATCATTGCCGGAGAAAAGAGAAAAGATGTATCCATTACGGTAGAAAACCTGCATAATAAAAATGTACCGTGTAACGGCCTGCTACTTCCAAGCGGACAAAAGCATGATTCCCCTGACCATGTTTTCTTATTGGATAGGGCCATTGCGGCAGAAAAAACAGATAAAGGCTATACTACTACTAAAGATCCTACACAAGAGAATGATACCGATGTAATTCCGGATAAAAACAAGGCGCCTTCTGAGGACGTATCGGAAGTACAGGTTTTACAAAGTGAATTTAAAGGTGAAAACCAGATTGTTTTAAAGCTCAATTATATTTATAATAAAGTTTGGCTGGAAAGGAGTTTGGGGGATAACGCAGCTTCTGAATTTATGTGGATGTTCAACTATTTCTGGTTGAGCGATTCGTTGGCGCAAAGTTATTATCTCCCGGTGAGCACTTGTAGATACCCCAACCAGATTGCAAAAATAAACGTGTATCCGGATATGGAATGGGAGTTTAGTTTAAAGCTATCCTCCGATACACCAGAGGTTTATTCGCACACAAATATGCCTGCCGGTGTTACTTCAAGGCAGAACAGGATAAAAACTTTGGCTGCTTCCAACAACCGCAGGTTTTTAAATGGTGAAGTATCATTCGATCTGGCTATTAAGGCAAAATCAGGTGATTTTACCAGGGAGATATCGGGCGGGTATGCGGCCAAAATAGAACCTTTTTTAAGGGCTTTAATCAAGGTAAAAGAAACATTGGATGATATAACCGGTGTCACCAAAGCCAAAAATGGAATGGCGGCAAAACTGGCTTCAAAACTGCCGATAAAAATGTTGCCCATTACTTTCCAGATGGATTACCCCGTAATATCGATTGCGGGAACCTGGAAACTTGAACCGGACAAGGAAAAAATATATAATGTAAGGAGAACAGGGACCATATCCCTTGGTTTTACGCCATTGATAAAAGGAACAGGTAAACTCGATTTAATCGCCTGTGCCGAATTTATCCCTGCTGCAGGGCAGGTTATCAAAGCAATACGTACCGCTGCCGATGTTGCAGGAATAGAAATCTGGTTTAACCTCCTTGCGTTCGGACAGATAGATTTAAAGGCAAATATTACATTAGGACAAGAGTATGGTATGGAACCCTTAGAGGCCAGTACTACGGTAGGTATCGGGGCTGAATTGGGGATCAAAGCGGCAGCTGATGTCCCAAAGATCAGTTTTAACTCACGTCCTTCGGGTGAAGGTTTTGGCGTCGAATTTGAAGCCTCTGCAAGAGGGGAAACCTCACTTATCTTTTCTGGTAAAACCGGTGCAAGCAACGAAGGCATGTATGTTGAAGCTGGCATAGGATTTGGAGGGCTGTTGGTTTATGTAACTGCAAAGGCAAAAATATGGCGGGCAAAGGTTGGGGTCGACAATGAAGCCCACGAATTGGTAGAGCCTAAACCAGATATGCTTAAAGGACGTTATTACTATATTAAAAACAAATAAATGGGCAAAAAAATTATACTCGGCATCTCCATTTTAATTCAATTCTTGAATATTGGATGTCAGGCACAAAATGATAAAAAAACAATGAAACAAATTATTAACGATATCAAATCCCAGGTAAAAACATATAGCGAAACACCTGTTTATACTGTTCAGATGAATAAACAGGGTTGCAAAATGGTGTTGGAAATGCAGGATAACGTAGATTACAGGATGGTGGAGAACAATGGCGAAAGTATGATGTTGCCCCTTAATGCAATGATTACCAAGAGCGGTCCACAAACGGCTATTGTTAAAATTTATCCAAAAGATGGGGACGAATTTATATCTAAATATGCACATGTTACACTAACTTTTTATCACGCACCCAATAAAAACAGCAGGTTGTCTGAGTATAAAAAAATAACAGAATTTGAACTTCCTTCTGGATTGGAGGAAAAAAAACTTCCGTATTACGAAACCAGGATCCAGTTTGCGGCCACGGTACCTTTTGATTACAGTAAAGAACTGGCCGAAGCAAAAGACCTAAAAACTGTTCCCAACATTGAACAAAAAGTAGTACAAAAATATAATGAGATACGCAATGCCTGCGAAAACTTTGATTCATTGGCGTACAATAAATATTTGGTACACTCTTCAGCCTTAGTTTACAATACAACATACACCAGTAAGGAGCAGATCGAAGAAAAGGAAAGTTCTGGTGATTTGCTTGCCCTTGTTGATCCGCAGGTAAAGAAAAGATCGTTTATACCCATCCAGAACTATTCAGTTCAATATTATGCAAACGGAAAAATAGTAGCTTTATGGCAAAAAAACCATCACCCTGTTTTACATTTAAAAGGTGAAGTTGCTTCCTCTAAAGAAGGCTCAGAAGCGAAGTCATTTGAAGCTGGAGATCCGATTTTTCTATACCTGCCAAAGAATGCTGAAGGACTGCAGGTTTGGTAGTAAATATTACATCTAAATTTATGTTAATTAAAAAAGAACTGCACAGGTAGTTCTTTTTTATGAACAAGCTATGATAGCCAAAAGAATCTCAATTGCACTATTTTGCTATTTCCTTTTTTTTAGGCTCTATGCTGTATGTGCTTTATTTTATTCCTTCATCATTCAGGCATCTAACGAAAACCTGATCAGAAAAACAAACGATGGTTTTCAGCTTACCATTTTCCAGTTAGAGTTTTATTTTTTCCTGATCGTTATTTACGGTTTCCGGCCATCGCGTTTTAATGAAACAATTATTAAAAGTTACCGTGTGGATGAACCTAAAAAACTTTCAAAAAAGGCTTTTTTTTGGACCGTATATTTTGGAGTGCTGCTTGTTGTTTTTGGAATTCCGTTCATGATATTTAAGAGTGCTTTAGCAGGTGTTTTTGATATCCTTACCGGAGCTAACCAGTATATTGTTGAACATACAGGCTTACTCATAATGGCTATGGTTTTTTTAGGCCTTAATATGCTGGGCTTTTACTACGATTTTAAAAATGCTTTCGGTCATGCAAAAATTGAGTTTATCAGGGTTTTATATTCATTTATGCTGGCAGTTCCCATTGCTGTTGTGCTGTATCTGATTACTGTTGTATTACAGCTGAAAGCAGATGCATTGATCATTATCTGCCTGGCATTCAATATTTCATTTCTTTTTCTCCAGGTTATGGGCTATAGGGGAAGAAGGAAGTTAAATTAACCGAACACCCATAGAATAGACCGGACCAGCAATAAATTTTTCTTCGATCTGCCGTGAAAAGAAAATGGATTAATAAGTGGTGTAACACTCCCCCGGATCTAATTCAGAAATCATCAGATAAAATTTATATGAAAAGAATTGTTGTTATTTTAACCATTGTCAGTAGCTTTTTCATACACGGTGTACTAAATGCTCAAAATCCAAAATCCATTTGCATCACTTGTGGCCGTTTTGATTTAGCCAAAATAAATTTCAGTGAAGATATTAATGTTTTAGCCGTTCAGAATAAAAGCAAAACTGTACTTTCAGGGCAGCAGCAAAATAATCAGACCAAACTTTACGAAACATTTTTCCTTTTTAAGGATGACAAGGGTAAAAATCCTGAAATCATTACCTACCAGAACTGGTTTACATTCAATAATGTCAGAATTCTGAGCAATGATAAAAGCAAGATCATTGCCTTTGCTGCTTTTAATTTTTATGATCGGCCAATGTCGCAAATTGATGCCTTTGTTAATCAGCTCAAAAATAAATTTAAAAGCAGTGCCCCAAAAATTGGAAAACTGGTAGACGGAGCCATCGTTTATCAATGGTTTCTTAATGATGTTATTGTACAGCTTGAAAGAGATACAAAACAGGAAGTTGAGAGTACCAATGTTAATGGTAAATGGGTTGATAAGAAAACCTGCCACGTGAAGTTAACTGTTTTTAACAAAGCACTGCTGGATGATAAAATGAAAATATCATTGGCAAGAAATATCAATTTTCTATTCTATCAGAAAGAACATTTTAAAGGTGGTTAAATAATCTTTAACACAAAACATTTAATGCTACCTGCAGTAAAATCCAACCTCACACTGTGTTATCATAAAATATCGGTAATCCTTTAAGCAAAAGGGTTCTAAAGGAGTATTTTAAAAGATGTTGCTTTTAATAAATTGCTGTTGCAAAAAGCAACACTTTGCCCTAAAATGCTACAATGTTTTAAGCTATTGCATGTAATAAAAATAAGACATTAAATAATTTGAAAAAAAATACAATTTTTTTCTGTGCAATAATCTGCATTTTTTATAGCGTGAGTTAGGATTTCTAAATTATTTCGGGGTTGTTACTGGTTATATATGAGGTAGATACACAATATTTGGCCTAATATTTGGTTAATAATGTACAGTAGTGGACGCTACATAAAATTCAATTTTTTTTAACCTTTAAATTTTAAAACTATGGCTTTCAAAGCTAGATTAAATTTTTCAGGCAAGGAGTACGATGTGCTTCATTGTGCCTATGCGTTAAACCGTGATGTAGATGCTAAAGGAAGACCCTCTTCCGGAGTTTACGGCGGTACCATCGACATTGAGATCGAATCAACCGAAGACACCTCAATTATCGAGGCGATGGTAAACAACCAGTACAAACCCATTACAGGAACCCTGCTGATCAAAAAATCGGAGGAAGATGCCAAAATGAAAGAAGTTAATTTCGAAGACGGCTACATTGTTAAATATTCCGAAGGGATTAACATTGTTGGCGATCACCCGATGACGCTCAAATTCCAGATTTCAGCGCGCAAGCTTAAATTAGGTAGCGCCGAGCATGTTAACGATTGGCCAAAAGCCTAAAGAAAGGTTTAAGGCATAAGGTTTAGGGTACAAGGCGATAAAACGCCAAACCCCTGCGCTTATCGCAACCGCTCAACGCAATTAATTCATTTAAAAACATTAAAACTTACTACAATGGCATTCAAAACCCGTTTAAACTTAGGATCAAAAGAATTTGATGTACTACAGTGCAGCTTTTCATTAAACAGAGATGTTGACGCAAAAGGCCGTCCATCGTCAGGTGTTTATGGTGGTACCATCAACATCGAAATCGAATCAACCGAAGATACCTCGGTAATCGAATCAATGGTTAACAACCAATATAAGCCACAGGCTGGTAGCATTATCTTTAAAAAAGGTGAAGAAGATGCAAAGATGAAAGAACTAACTTTTGAAGATGCCTACATCATCCAGTATAACGAGGGTATTGCGGTAAACGATAATACACCTATGACTTTAAGTTTTGTGGTATCTGCCCGTAAATTAAAGGTGGGCAATGCAGAACACGAAAACGACTGGCCAAAAGCTTAATTATTATATATAGTCCCAATCCATTATGAACGGTTTGGGCTATTCTTAAAATATCTACCAAGTTTAAGGCTCATTATTATATGAGCCTTAACTTTCACTGCTGTACCAAAATTTACTCGTCTTCATTATTTATGAAAAAGAAGAAAACGCTTAAAGTTGTAAAGCCATCACAGCCAACAGATCTTGAATACATTAAAATGTTCGATGATTGTGTTATAGATACAACCAAAATTGGCACCCTGGATAAAACCATTGACGATCAGATTAATGCCAACAAAACAAGGTACGTGGATATTTCTAATCAGGTAGCAGGAAATTCTTTATTAAAACCTTATACCTCTTTTTTTGGGTTTAATAGTATAGTTCCTGGAACAAACCCTTTTGACTTTGAACAACCAACAGATTCTTTTTTAAATACAATTAAGAAGAATCCATTTCAAATTAAAAATCCTTTTGATACGTTATTTACGAATTTTCAGACGGGTTTTTCTCAAATACCATGGTACTTTATTGCCTGTGCCCATTATTTAGAATGCAGTTTTGATTTTAAGAAACACCTTCATAATGGAGACCCACTTACTGGTTATACTGTTCGTGTTCCGGCAAACCGTCCAAAAGTTGGACACCCGCCACCCTTTACATTTGAAGAAAGTGCCGTTGATGCCTTAAAGTTGATGAAGTTCGATCAGATTAATAACTGGAATCTGCCAACAGTATTACGAAAACTTGAAGCGTACAATGGTTTTGGCTATTACAAATATCATAGCATCAATTCTCCCTATTTATGGAGTTTTTCTAATCAATATACTAAAGGAAAGTATGTCTCAGATGGGAAATTCGATGCCGAAGCTGTATCAAAACAAATGGGTGCTGCAGTTATTTTAAAGCGAATGGAAGAAAGGACGTTAATATATATTCCAAGGCATTAAGTCATGAAAAGAGCAAATATTTCTTTTATTGTATTGGTTTTATCTTTGTTTATCTGCTGTACACCAGAATCAGGTAAAGGACAGAAAGTTAGTGCAATTAATACTGCTGAAGTTAAAAAAACATCCGTTGAATCAAAGGTCATTCCTAATCGTTTTGATGATGAGAAAGCGTTCAGGAAGCTTTTTAAAACTTTAAATGAAAATTTAAAGAAAAAGGATATTAATGGCCTTGCCGCATTGATGAATTTTCCTTTTTACACCAGTCATGCAGAATTAGATAACGGCATGGGTGCAGCCAGTGATCCCATTAGTAAGACGGAGTTTAAAGATTATAAAACTTTGATTTTTAACCGTGATGTTTTGCGGTTAATGCCACAGTGTAGGGAAGATAATCTCTCTGAAATTGACAATAAAACGACTGAAGTTTATTATAGAACCCTTAAAAAATTAACAGATCCGGGAAGTAAAATGTACGAAGCCTATGTGCAATATTCCGAAACCAATACTCAGGCAGAAAGCTTTTTTGGATTTGTTTTTGGCAGGGTAAATGGCCAGTTTAAAACCATCGCTACCTATGCCAAATGGCCGGTTAAATAATACGATTATGGAAAAAAAGCTCATTAGCGAAATTAACATAGAAGATAAGGCAATTACACATTTTGCCTCATTTAGCTTGCAACAACAGTTTAATGATCACCATTATTTTGAGCTGCGGTTTAATCACGATCAGATGGGTTCGCCGGGAATGATTAGCTTAAATGATAGCCGCGATTTTGTTGGTAAAACCCTTACAGCTTCTTTCGGTTATGACCCAGGCAGTTTACAGGAGTTTGCCGGCTTAGTAACAAAAGTTGAGCTGGCACAAAGCCATGGCTATCACGGCATATTAATTGTAAGTGGTTATAGTCCTACAATTCTGATCGATCGTGGTCCTGATCTGGGTTCTTATCTTGATAAGGATCTAAATGCCATTGTTGGTCTTGCTACTTCAGAGGTGCCACAAAACGACCTTAAAATTGTAGCTAATGCATCTAGAAAAGCCGCTGTGGATTATTTAATACAGTACAGAGAAAGCGATTTCGATTTCCTAAACCGATTATCGGGAGAATATCACGAGTGGTTTTATTATGATGGCAAACAGTTAAACTTTGGCAAACCGGATAATCAGAAAGAAATCGCGCTTTATTATGGCCGAGATGTGCAAAATCTGCAATATGCAATGGAAATTGCACCGATAAAAAATAAACGCTTTGCTTACAGCCCCAAAGAAGATGAGATGCTACACAGTGAAAGTGCAGCTACAACTAACGGATCACCAGATTTGGATCATGCTATACAGGCTTCTAATACAACATATAGTAAAATATTTAATCAGCCTTCATTAATCAGGGTTGATAACAACAGCGATATTAAAAGTCATGTAGACAACGAGGAAAAGGCAAATATCAGTAATCTTTTAAAGGTAAATGCCAGTGGTGATAATGCAGCGCTGGCAATAGGCAGTATCGCCGAAATTACCATGAGTATCAAAAAAGAACTTGCTTTCAGCACCGAAAGTTTAGGAAAATTTCTGATCACCAGTATTAGCCATAATATTGATGGTACTAATAAGTATTACAATACTTTCGAAGGGATAGTTTCTACCACAGAACGTATTCAGGTAAAAAATTATACCAAACCAAGCCCGGATATGCAGTTGGCAGATGTAATAGACAATGCTGATCCGAAAGGGCATGGCCGTGTTAAGGTGAAGTTTAAATGGGAATGCCTAACCAACGATGTTACCGAATGGCTACGGGTAATTACGCCCGATGCCGGAAGCAGCGAAAAGGTAAGCAAAAACCGGGGATTTTCTTTTGTTCCTGAGGCGGGCGATCAGGTGGTAATTGCTTTTGAAGAAGGTAATATTGCCCGGCCGATTGTATTAGGGAGTGTTTATCACGGCAAATCGGGCATTGGAGGTGGCGATACCAATAAAACAAAATCTTTAACCACCAGAAGTGGCAATACAATCATCATGGATGATAGTAATGGCAGCATTAATGTTAAAGATCCCAGCGGAAACGTAATCACCATGCATGGTAACGGCGAGGTAACGTTAACGGCACCTAATTCTTTCACCATCAATACCAAAGATTTTATTGTTAATGCCAGTAACAGCATTGCCATTAATGCGCAACCAGGCGAAGAAGGTGGCGGTGAAGGTACAATAGCCATTAGCGCCAAAAAAACCATTGCTGCAACGGCAGATACAGAAGGCATTACTTTAGACGCTACGGAAATGGGGGTGGCCATTAAGGGTAAAACAGATGTAAGCGTAGAAAGTACAACAGCATCAGCATCAGTTAAGGGAAGTACCGAAACCAAAATTGATGGTGCTGATGTTAAAATGAGCGGAACTGCCACTATAAGAATTAACTCTAATGATACCGATATAACCTAAAAGATTATGCCTGATGAGTTAGAATATATTGTTGATAAAGCCGTATGCCATTGTGATAAAGGCGCTGCTCCCAATTTTTTTAAGGGATTGGCCAATCAGAATGTTAAAATAAACGGCTGTATGGCCTGCACTAAGGCCGATAAAATTCCCATTGCCAATATTCCTTCTTTTGGGGTTTGTAGTGTTACGGGATCCGCCTGTGCGCCAGCACCAGTAGATTGGACAGATACTTATAAGGTAAAAATCAAAGGGAAAGAAACTTTGCTTTTTAAATCCAAACTACCCTGTAGTATTGGTGGTAAAATCGAATTCATGACGAGTGGACAGATTCCTGTTAGCGAAGAAGATTTGGCTAAAATGACCGATGAGCATAGCGAAAAAGAAGAAGAAGATGAAGGTTGGGGCTGGTGGGATACTGCAGAATTGATCCCGGTAGTGGGCAGTGTAATCGGTATTGTACGCTCGGCAGCAAAAGGCAACTGGTGGATGGTAGCGGCCAATGTTGGATTCTTAGCGCTTGATATTGCTGGTGTAGTTAGTTTTGGTGCAACAACGGCTGCTTCTACCGCAGCAAAAGGAGGTTTAAAGGCAGGCTTAAAAGTTGCAGGGAAAGCTGCGCTGGAGGCCGCCGGGAAAGTGCTTACCAAAGAAGGAGCCAAAGCATTGGCCAAAGGCGTAGCCAAACATGTGGATGACATTGCTAAGGCTACCATGAAAGTTTGTGTATTTGCCTGTTTTATAAAAGGAACTAAAATCGCAATAGAAAATGGATACAAAAATATCGAAGATATCCAAATAGGCGATTTTGTTTGGGCATACAACGAAGAAACCAGAGAAAATGAACTCAGGGAAGTCTTAAATACAATGGAAAATGATGTTGATGCAACTATTGTTTTAACATTCGAAACCGAAAATATAGAAACTACTGCCGAACATCCTTTTTATACGCAGAAAGGTTGGAAAGAAGCTGCCGACCTTACCCAAAATGACAAAATCCTGGCAAGAAGCGGCAATTGGGTGACCTTGATTTCTTCCGACTTTTTATACGAAAAGAAAAAGGTTTATAATTTCGAAGTTGATGATTTACATACATATTTTGTAAGTGAAATGAATTTCCTGGTGCATAATACTGGAAAATGTGTGAGTAAGATGGCAGCAGAGGCCGCTGAGAATATTGCTAAAACCTGGGATGATCTGGCCAAATTTGTGCATTGCTTTACGGCCGAAACTTTAGTTAAAATAGAAAATGGTTATGCTCCTATTGAAACGCTTGCAGTTGGAGATTTTGTACTGGCTTTTGATGCTGAAAAGAATGAAAATATACTGAAAAAAATATTGAAAGTGTATCAGAGTCATACGGAGAAAATTTGCTGTTTATATATTGAGGATGAAGTGCTTGAGTGTACCTCTTCTCACAGATTTTGGTCTCTCACCCATAACGATTGGATTATTGCAGGAGAAATTACCGAAGGATGTATTTTAAGAGATGCCAATGGAGGGGGAAAACTGGTAAATGCTATAAAACATGTGGATATTAGTGTTCCTACTTTTAATCTGGAAGTGAAAGATGCACATACTTATTATGTATCTCCTTTGGATATATTGGTGCACAATGGTAACCCCTTTCCTAATTCTTCATATAATGATTTAAGTCCTAGACCAACAAAAATTTATGGCATTGTAGATAAGAGCACAAATAAAATTGTGTATGTTGGGAAGAGTGTTCAAAAAGAAGGCACTCGGCTATCACAGCATATTCTTGAAAAAAAATTGGATCCTAAGAGATATCGTATAAAAGTTTTAGATAAGGGTAATTGGAATGCATTTCAAACTGCCGCTAGAGAGCAGCATTATATTATGAAAAATGGCACGAAATTACAAAAACTAGGTGCACAGATCAAGAACAAGATCAATGCATTATCAAGAAAAAAGTTTGATTATTTTAGCAAAATTATAAAATGCCCTTAAGATGAAAGAAAAATTAAATCCTGGAGATATTTTCTATTTAAAATTAACGAATGTTGATAAGTACATTTTTGGTAGAGTATTATTTGATGTTGACCAACAATATTTAAATAAAGAAGATACAAAAAATGAAGAAGCATACTTCGATGTTTATGAAGATTGCCAATTGTTAGAAATGTATACTGGAATTTATGATAGTATAAGCATGCCTGATGCATTAAACATTCTTATTCAGGGGGTTTTTATATATAGAATAGATTCAAAAAATAATAAGTTGAAATGGGGGAAAGTTGGCAATAATAAAGTTGATTATAAAGCCCTCGAATTTCCAGAAATATTAGCAAATTCATTAGGTCATGTTAAGCTTCTAAGGGGCGAATTAAGTTTTGAAACAAAATACGAAGATGCCGATGAATTTGAAATAGATTGGAGTGCCGAATTTCCGGAAGTATTGGCTAATGAATGTGCTTACTTACAAAACCAGCATGGCTTAATTGATGGAGAGCACTATAGCGAAAGCTTTAAAAGAATGGACCTTCGGAATTTTCCAGAATTACGAAATAAAGTATATGCAGATTTAGGACTTGATCCTAAGAAATCGTATTATGAATTATCAAAGGAAGTGGGCTTTGATTTGGCTAGATTTTATTAACAATAATGTTATTATGGGTGCCTGGGGGATAAAAAATTTTGAAAACGATACTGCTATTGACTGGCTTAACGACTTTCAGCAAGAAAGAGATTTTACAGCGATAGAATTAGTATTAGACGGGCTTTTAAATGAACCCGATTTTATAGATGATGAGGAGAGTTTTATCACTTTAGGTTGTTTAGAATTATTGGCAATTAAACAAGGGCTCATAAACCCAACTATCGAGATTAATACTTCCCTTCATATCACCTACAATTTAATTCAAAAGACAATTAAGGCTACGCACAAAATTTTATTCTTTGAAAATCATTCGGAATTAAGATCGTTATGGGAAGAATCGGAAGAGTATGCTGAATGGCAGGATTATCAACTATTTTTGGTTAAAATTTTAAATGATTACCTTAAAACGATTGCGCCAGGCTTCGAACCTAATGATAATTTGCCCCCTGTAGATAAGAACAATCCATGGTTATCAACGGACTGGAATAAGAATTGATTTTATGGAATCTTTGATTTCAATTATTAGGGAGCCCTCAACTAAGTATTATCCTGTAATAGCATCTTAATCACATTCTTTAACGCCGGATTCCGGTTCGATTCTTTCCATATCATATATAGCTCTGTTCTTTGCGGAATATGGGTGAGCTCTACAAACTTCACATTTTCCTGATAGCCATATTGAAGGCCGGTGGGTACAATGGCAATGCCTAAACCTTCCTCTACCAGTTTGTAAATTGTTAAAGCATTAACAGATTTATGGTAGGTTTTGGGTTTAAAACCATGGTCTTCACAAATGCTCATCATCAGGTCGTAATAAAATGGACTATCATCACTAGAGAAGAATATAAAAGGCTCATCACCCAGTTTTTTTACCGCTTCAAAACTTGCCTTCTTCATCGGGTGGCTTTTGGGCAATACCAGCGAGAAAGTATCCTGGTGGATCATGTGTTTAGAAATACCGGGCTTAAACTGTTGCATCCTTACAAAACCCATATCAAGCATATCCTTTTCCAATAATTCGATCTGTAGTTTATTGGGCATTTCATCCAGATTAGTCCGGATTTCCGGAAAATCTTTGTTCATTTTAAAAATTACCTCAGGTACAATTTTCTGTGCCGCCGAGCCTAAAAAACCGATCCGTAGTTCACCTTGTTTGCCCTCTGTAATGTTGGTTAACTGTTTTTTAATGTTTTCGATGTAGCTGAACAGAAAATCAACTTCTTCTTTCAGGTAAAGGCCGGCTTCGGTTAGGGTTACCTTTTTCTTGTTCCGATCGAACAGTGGGGCGTTAAAAATTTCTTCCATCTGTTTAATCTGCCGGCTTAATCCTGGTTGAGAAATAAATAAGCGGTCAGCAGCCTTTCTAAACTTCAGTTCCTCTGCCAAAACCTGAAAATATTTTAGGTGCCTAAGTTCTATCTGATAACTCATGGTTATTACATGATGATGTAATTGGTATTTATAGGTATCAAATATAGGGCTTATTTTTGTTTAAAACCTTTATAACATGAGCGGGCAACAGATTTTTAATTACGGAACAGACCATTTAACAGCTAAACTGGCTTTAGCCATCAGCAATGGTGAAATAAAGGGCGTTTTAAGCGAAAGCACACGCGAAAAAGTAATTGAGAGCAGTAAAGTGGTAGAGCGGATTGCGGTTTCTGGTAATGCTGTTTATGGCATCAATACTGGTTTCGGGCCCTTATGTACTTCCATGATTTCGGCGGTTGATACCCGTAAATTGCAGGAAAATATTTTGAAAAGCCATGCTGTTGGCGTTGGCGAACCTATAGATACTGAAATATCAAGACTGATGCTGGTTTTAAAACTACAGGCTTTAGCTCAGGGATATTCAGGCATTAATGTAGAAACCCTCGACCGGATGATCTGGTTTTTAGAAACCGGTGCTACGCCGGTTGTGCCTAAACAAGGTTCTGTTGGCGCTTCAGGCGATCTTGCCCCTTTATCGCACCTGTTTTTGCCTTTAATCGGTTTGGGTAAGGTTCATTACAAAGGCGAAATTATTGCTACAGCTCAACTTTTACAAGAATACCAGATGAGTCCGCTGCAATTGGGACCAAAAGAAGGCCTGGCTTTAATTAACGGCACGCAGTTTATCGCCGCACACGCCGTTAAAGTGGTACAACGCCTGGAAAATGTGCTGGATTCTGCCAATATTATCGCTGCCTTGATGATCGAAGGTTTGCAAGGATCAGAAAAGCCTTTTCATGCACAACTTCATCAGTTAAGGCCATACCCCGCAAATATTTCGGTCGCAGAACAAATGCGGAAATTACTGCAGGGCTCTGAAATTATGAAATCGCATGCCGGTTGTGCCAAAGTGCAGGATCCTTATTCCCTGAGGTGCATTCCGCAAGTACATGGTGCATCCCGAACGGCATGGTTGCATTTAAAAGAAGCTTTAGAAATCGAACTTAATTCGGTAACCGATAATCCGGTCATATTTAATGATGATTTAACCATTAGCGGAGGGAATTTCCATGGGCAGCCATTGGCTTTACCACTTGATTACGCCTGTTTAGCCGCCTCAGAAATCGGGAATATCAGCGATAGACGGATTTACCTCTCTTTAGAAGGAAATACCCCTGGTGTGCCGAAATTGCTGATGAAAGAAACCGGATTAAATTCAGGATTTATGATTGTTCAATACACTTCGGCGGCTTTGGCCAGCGAAAATAAAGGGCTTTGTTTCCCGGCCAGTGCCGATAGTATTCCAACCTCGCTGGGGCAGGAAGATCATGTAAGCATGGGCTCGATAGGAGCACGTAAAGCCTTACAGGTAATCGAAAATGTAGAAAAAATACTGGGTATCGAGCTTTTTTGTGCTGCTCAAGCGGTTGATTATCACCATCCATTAAAACCCGGAAAAATATTGGCTGCGGTTCATGATTTTGTCCGCACCGAAATTGATCATTTTGAAGAAGATCAGATCATGTATAACAGGATGGAAAATGCCATCAACATGGTACAACGGGGAGAAATTGTTACTGCAGTAGCCAAAGCAGAACAGGATTTAAATTAAGATTTAAAATTGCAGAAAAATGGATTTTAAAGCACAGTTATTGGCAGGTATTCCTTCGGTTTTACCAGCAAAAAAAATAAGAAATGCACAATTAAGCCATGCGCCGGTGAGGAGAACGGTTTTAAATGCAGAAGAGAAAAAATTAAGTATCAGAAATGCCTTACGTTATTTTCCTGAAGCCTGGCATCAGGAACTTGCACAAGAGTTTTTACAAGAGCTTGATAACTACGGGCACATTTACATGTACCGTTTTATGCCTGATTACGCCATTTATGCCAGGCCGATAACAGAATACCCATGCCATACACAGCATGCTGCCGCTATTATGCTCATGATCCAGAATAATTTAGATCCGGCCATCGCACAGCATCCTGAAGAACTGATTACCTATGGTGGGAATGGAAGTGTATTCCAGAATTGGGCACAATATTTAATCACCATGCAATACCTCGCCACCATGACGGATCAGCAAACGCTGAACATTTACAGCGGGCACCCACAGGGATTATTCCCTTCAAATGCTGCGGCACCGCGTGTGGTGGTAACCAATGGTATGATGGTGCCGAACTATTCTTCGCCCGAAGATCTTGAAAAATTTAACGCTTTAGGAGTAACTCAATACGGGCAGATGACCGCCGGCTCGTATATGTACATCGGGCCACAGGGCATTGTTCATGGTACGGCAATTACTTTAATGAATGCTTTTCGTAAAAAGGGTTTTTACGGAAAAGATGTGGCCGGAAAAATTTTTCTTACAGCAGGTTTAGGTGGTATGAGCGGTGCCCAAACCAAAGCCGGCAATATTGTTGGCTGCATTACGGTTTGTGCAGAAGTTAATCCGAAAGCTGCAACCAAAAGACACCAGCAAGGTTGGGTAGACGAGCTGATTGATCATTTAGATGAACTGGTAACAAGGGTTGTAGGGGCTCAACATGAAAAACAAACAGTTTCATTGGCCTATATTGGTAATGTGGTGGATGTTTGGGAACGTTTTGATCAGGAAAATATCGAAATCACCATAGGTTCTGACCAAACTTCGCTTCATAATCCGTATTCGGGTGGCTATTATCCTGCAGGTTTTAGTTTCGAAGAATCTAACGAAATGATGGCCAATGCAGCGGATCAGTTTAAACTTAACGTTCAGAATTCATTAAAAAGACAGGCGAACAGCGTTAATAAACATACTGCAAAAGGAACCTACTTTTTCGATTATGGAAATGCCTTTTTGCTGGAATGCAGCAGGGCAGGTGCTGATGTGATGGCGGGCAATGGAGTTGATTTCAGGTATCCATCTTATGTAGAAGATATTTTAGGCCCATTGTGTTTCGATTACGGTTTCGGTCCCTTTAGGTGGGTTTGTGCTTCGGGCAATGAGGCAGACCTCGATTTAACTGATCGCATGGCGAAAGAAGTGCTGGAAGAAATCAAATTTACTGCTCCACCAGAAATACAACAGCAATTACAGGATAACATCAACTGGATTACTGCAGCAAAAGAAAACAGGTTAGTTGTAGGTTCAAAAGCGCGTATTTTATATGCTGATGCTGAAGGCCGTGCAAAAATTGCTTTGCGATTTAATGGGGCCATTAAAACGGGCGAATTATCGGCACCGGTTATTTTAGGCAGGGATCATCACGATGTAAGTGGAACGGATTCGCCTTTTAGGGAAACGAGCAATATTTACGATGGAAGCAGGTTTACTGCAGATATGGCCATCCAAAATGTGATTGGTGATAGTTTCAGAGGCGCAACCTGGGTTTCAATTCATAATGGTGGTGGTGTAGGCTGGGGTGAAGTAATTAACGGTGGTTTCGGAATGGTACTGGACGGAACTGAACAAGCTGCAGAAAAATTACAGAACATGCTTTTTTATGATGTAAATAATGGAATTGCCAGAAGAAGCTGGGCCCGTAATAAAGATGCTCGCTTTGCTATAGAACGTGAAATGCAACGCACCGGTACTTTAAAAATTACGCTTCCGAATTTGGTTGATGATGGAGTGCTGGATGGATTGGGGATAAGGTAGATTTCTACTATAGAGAAATACCTTTGTTGTCATGCTGAAGGTAGTGAAGAATCTTGGGGTTTAAAAAAGATTCTTCGTTTTACTACCATGACAGATTCCTATAGAAAAGTCGTCATTGCGAGGAGGAACGACGAAGCAATCTTTCTAACAAGGATCGCTAGCAGGAAAGATTGCTTCGTCGGCTGAAAAAGCCTTCTCGCAATGACGAAAAAAATGCAATAAATTTACCCTAATGGCAGTGTGAAATGAAAAACAGAACCTTTGCCTTCTTCGCTTTCTGCCCATATTTTACCATGATGCCTTTCGATAATTTCGGCGCTTAAATAAAGTCCGATTCCGAACCCTGAAATGGTATGGTTACCCTTTACGCGGTAATAACGCTCAAAAAGTTTATCGATATCATCAGGTTTTATGCCTATGCCTTCATCTTTAATCTGGATTTCGACCTCGGTATCGCGCAATTTACAGGTAACTTCGATACGGGTACCGTTATCTGAATATTTTAAGCCATTACTGATCAGGTTCGAAATTACATTCCCGATTTTATCGCGATCGGCATGTATCGTTACCTCACAGGTTGGGTTTAATATAATCTGATGTGAAGATTGTGAAATGTAAGTTTCCTCAATGGTTTCTTTCAATAATTCATCTAAGCTAAAATCGGTTTTTTCGATTAATAATTTACCAGATTCCAATCGTGATACATTTAAGAAACCGTTAATCATCGTCGTCATTTTTCTGATCTGGCTGTGTGCCTTATCTAAAGCAACAATCGCATAATTATCTTCGTCTTTTTTTGCCTTACGCTGCAAAACCTGCACAAAACCATTTATAGCGGTTAAAGGCGTTTTTAATTCATGACTCACCATGCCGATGAAGTCATTTTTACGGAGTTCATCTAATTTTTGCTCCGTAATGTCGATAAATAAGCCCGAATATTCGGTTGCATTTCCATGTTGGTCTACAAATACCCTTCCGGTGGCCCTCACCCATTTTTCTTCACCTGTAATTAAATTGTTGATCGGATACTCGGTATCGCTTGATGAATGGTTTTTTAAGGCACTCTCCAGAGCTATATTGAGCATATTATGATAATCAGGATTAACGGCCTGCATAATTGCCTCCATTTCTGCAGGTTGATTAATAGGTAAGCCTAATAATTCCTTAACAAATCCGGACATACTTATCTCAAGCGTTTTTGGATTTATGCTCCAGGTGCCCATTCTACCGGTTTCTATTGCCTGGCGAAGTTTCTCTTCGCTATCAGCCAGTTTATTTACATACTGGATCAGGTCTTCGTGTGTTTGGGCGAGTTCTTCATTTGTGGTGGCCAGTTCCTCATTTGCAGCAGCCATTTCCATGTTAATATCCTGAAGTTCTTCCTGATGGAGTTTTCGCTCTGTAATATCAGGGCTTACCGTAGCCATGGCAATCACTTCATCGTTTTCTTCATTTTTAATCGCGAAACCATTCCATTCAATCCAAAAAGGTTTTCCTGTTTCCTCATTCCAGAAACGGATTTCCTCCCTGAAATTCTGATTATGCAGAATCCCTGGTAAAAGTTGTTCTGCAGCTGACCGGTCATCAGGAAAAACACAATCTAAAATTGTCCTGTTGGTAATGCTTTTCCATCCCAGCTTCTTTATTGCAGCAGGGTTAAGGTACTGGATAGACATATCCAACTCTACCAGGCCTATAAATTCTGAGCTGGCCTCAATTAGCTTGCTCAGGTTTAACCTTTCCAGCTCAATCAGTTTTCGTTCGGTAATGTCAACGCACGAACTGATGTAGCCGGCAAAAGATCCATCGGCATGAAAACGCGGCGGCGCACTGGCCAGCAACCACCTGTAATCGCCTTTTTTGCTCAGGATCCTGAATTCGCCCACAAATGATTTTTTCTCAGCAAGCGCAGATAAATAAGCTTGTTTGTACTGATCACGGTCTTCCGGGTGGATTAAACTGGTCCAGTCGAAAGCCAGCAGTTCATTTGCCGACCGGCCTGTTAAATCTGTCCAGGGTTTATTAAAATATATGGCATTTCCATTTTCATCGCCAACGGCAATAAAAATATCTGTGCCTTCTGCCATGGTTTTAAAGCGTTTTTCACTTTCCGAAAGCTGGTTAAAGCGTTCTAAAACCCTTAATTCCAGTTCATTATTTAAAACGTGTAATGTTTCTTGTGTTTCCTGGAGCTCTTCATTTGTGGCCACCAGTTCTTCATTCGTTGCTGCAAGTTCTTCTACAGTTGCCGCAAGTTCCTCATTTAAAGCTTGCTCACGTTCAAGTGCTTCGGCTTTTTCACGTTCTCTTTCCAGTGCTTCCTCTCTGAGTACCCGTTCGGTTACATCAATTGCAGTGTGTAAAATGCAAATGGTTTTCCCGTCATTATCTTTAATTGCGCGGTACTCAAAGTCAAAATAAAAAGTTTTGAGCTCGCCTTCAATCATGATATCAGCAGCGGTATCTTTCCCGGAAATAACCAATCCCTCCAGCCATACTTTTCTGAACATTTCGATAAAAGGCTGGCCTTTTAATTCGGGTAAAGCATCTTCTAACGATTTTCCGATAATGCTCCTGTCTTTCCCCCAGATCCTGAGCATGGCATCATTTGCAGCCTGGATTATTGCCGTTTCTCCAACATGAACAGCTGTTGCTGTATAGGTTAGGTTAAAAACTTCTATTAATTTATCGTTACTTAAAAAATGACTTGACTGACTCATTACGGGACTTTAAGGGGCTAATCTAAAATAAATATTTATCTAAGTTTCAAAATAAATTTAAATCATAAACCTGCGTATCAATATTTTTTTGATATAAACTATATACTAACCATAACCTCCTTAAAAAGGTTTTTAATTACATGAATTTCTGATGCGTATTGCGTGTTTTTCCTACAACCAAAATATAATATATTTTTTAGCGGAGTAGTACCTTGCCAAATCACCTTGATTTTTTCTTCTTCCACTTCTTTTTTGCACAGGAAGTCCGGGATAATGGCCAGGCCTTTTCCACCAGAAAGACATCTGACAATGGAGTTGAGATTGGGTACAATATAATTTGGCCTGAAATCGGCCCGTTTACTGAAATTAAGCTGCCAAAAACGTAAAAGGTGCTCCATATCGCCTGCCGTGCCATACCATTTCTGCTGTTTTAACCATTCTTCCATCGCCGACAAATCATTTTTCTTTGCCAGCGTTGCAAAAGCCTGTCCGTCAGTTTCTATTCCGCCTACCAAAACAATCGTTTCAGAAGAAAAGGCTTCATGTTCTATATTGGGCGAATTTCCTTTTTGTGGCGTAATAATCAGGTCTAAAATTCCCTTATCCAGTTGATCGAGCATTTCAGGATATTCGCCAAAGCGGATAATCACATTAAAGGGCAGGGTAGAGATATACTGTTCGAGGGTAATCTGAAAAGTTTCAAAGCACATGCCCACACTAATGGTTGGTGTATGCTTCTCGGTACTTTTCTGAAAGTGTTTTTCAGCATCTTCAAGTTTGGCCAGTGGCTCTACGATAAAATTATAAAGCACCTTTCCTTTTTCAGTCGGGATCATTTTCCGGCCGGTACGTTCAAAGAGTTTGTACCCTACATAACTTTCCAAAGAGCTTAAGTGCAAACTTACCCCGGGTTGCGAAATAAACAGGCTTTCGGCTGCACCGGTTAAAGTCCCTGTTTTATAAATCGCCTTGAAACTTCTGTACCATTCTAAATTAACCATAATCTACTATTATAATTCTGATACAAAGCTATGAATTAACTTGTTTTAATAATAGCTTTAAGTGCGGTAATTTTGTCTTATCAAAATAGAAAAAACGAAATGACAAAAATATTCATCATCAACGGAGGACAAAAATTTGGACACTCCGGCGGAAGATTTAATGAAACTATAGCTAATGCAACAGCCGATTTTTTTTCATCAAAGGATGGTTTCGAGGTAAAAACCACCAATATTAACCATGATTACGATCCCAAAGAGGAAGTAGAAAAATATGTTTGGGCCGACGTAGTAATTTACCATACACCAATCTGGTGGTTCCAGTTGCCTCATGGGTTTAAGAAATATATTGATGTGGTTTTTGCCGAGGGACATAAAAAAGGAATTTATGTAAGCGATGGCCGCAAGGCTGATAATCCAACCCGAAATTATGGTACGGGCGGCATGTTACATGGCCGTAAATACATGGTAACCTCCTCATGGAATGCACCAAAAGAAGCATTTACTTTGCCAGAAGAGTTTTTTATGGAAACCAGTGTAGATGATGGCGTGCTGTTCGGCTTCCATAGGATGAATGCTTTTACAGGAATGCAACGGATTGATGGCATCCATTTTCATGATGTAGAAAAAAATGCCGATATCAATAGTGCACTGCAACAACACGAGGAACACTTAACCCGAAATTTTTTAAATACTGAAGTATATGAGCATTTATCTGACAGCAATAGTTAAGGGTAAACCGGATACCGTAAATCCGCTAAGAACTGTTTTATTGAACATGGTTGCTAATTCGCGCAAGGAAGAGGCTTGTATCCAATACGATCTGCACGAAGCTGCCGGTGATTTAACTTTTATCTTCCAGGAAGAATGGAAAAACCAGTCGGGTTTGGATCAGCATAATCAACAGCCTTATATTCTGGCTTTTGTAGAACAGGCAGGTGCCCTTACAGATGACATTATAATTTATAAAACTGAAAAACTGGCCTGATTATAATTTTGCACGTCGCGAAGTTAAGGCGGAACCCGCTGAAGCGATAACCACAAAAGCTACGGCAAAACATTCTTTAAGCGTGAGGTATTCTTGTAAGAAAACCAAGGCTGCCAGCGAAGCCATTGCTGGTTCGAGACTCATCAAAATACTGAATGTGCGTGCAGGGATTTGCTTAAGGGCCTTCATTTCGAGGGTAAACGGGATAGCGCTTGACAGTAGCGCAAGCGCTGCTCCTAAACCCAGTAATTTTGGATTTAAGCTGCTTAAACCGTCACCTAAAATGCCGAAAGGTAAAATTACAATCGTAGCAAACAACATCCCGATGGCAACGGCATCGCCACCTTTCATTATTTTCGAAATCCTGCCGCCCAAAATAATATAGCCTGCCCAAAACATACCGGCTAAAAGTGCCAGTAATACACCGCTTATGTTCAATCCGGTGCCTGTCCACGGGGTGATGAGTATAATACCTGTTGCGGCCAATATTACCCAGATAAAATCAATAGCTTTTTTAGAACCAAAAATGGCTAAAATTAATGGGCCAACAAATTCTAAGGTTACGCCTAAACCAATTGGGATCCTTGCAATGGCCATGTAAAATACCATGTTCATTACGCCTAAACACACCCCATAAAGGATAACATATTTCCATTGTTTGGCATTTAACTTAAACAGGTTGGGCCTGAAAGCGATGAGTAAAATTACGGCTGATAAACCGATCCGTAAGGATGCTGTAGCAGCGGCACCAATTTGTGGAAAAAGCCCTTTTGCAATTGCCGCACCACACTGTACACTGATAATAGACAGTAAAACAGCCGGAATTGGTGGAATATTAATTTTGCTTTTCATCAGGGCGCCCGTAAATTGAGGCGCAAAATTACGGAATTATAGTTTTCTAATTTTTTTAAAAATAAAAAGGGAGAATCAGATTACACCAATTCTCCCTTTTTTAATGCTCAGACGTTTGTTAGCAAAATAACTCCTGCTCGTCTCGGTTTTCGGTAGGTATTTTTTTCAAAAAGTCATCAAACGATGGTCCGTCGTTATCAGAATAGATACCATAAGCGTCTAGTATATACCCAATGTTTTTATCCTGATCTTCTAACAGATACAAAACAGAGTTATCTGCAGGATCCGAATCGCCTTCAAAGCGATAGGTTTTAACAATGGTTAAATCCTCAGGTTTATAAATTTTGCCGAGCAATTTACTCTGCATTTTACCATGATCGGACATTTTTAGTTCATTATCTTTTCCTTTCAGCCTCAATTTCTCTAAAATTTGACTCAAAGTGTTCATTGCAATTGGCTGTTCCATAGTTATACGATTTTATACTGATTAAACAAGTGGCACTGGAAATGGTTTTACCAGCATCTATTTTAGATCAAACTAAATGATTGTCAATGTGTTTCGTTAGTAAACTAAATTTAATAAAATGAAAAAATATCTTTTAAGCTTAGCCATTGCGGCTGTGGCATTAGTAAGTGCCTGTACCAAAACCGAAAAAGAGATTGCCCAGGCAACTTTAATAGAAACGGCCGATAACAGTAAAACCATCGGCACAGCAAAGTTTTATGAACTGAGCGACGGAAAAATTAAAATGGATATCGAGATGAATTTTACTGCCCGTGCGGATAGCAATGTGGCGGTACACTTTCACGAACATGGCGATTGCGGCAATATGGGCGAAAATACGCATGGGCACTGGAACCCGACTAAAGAGGCTCATGGGAAATGGGGATCGGCAGCATACCATAGCGGCGATATTGGTAATATTAAATTAGATAGTAAAGGCCACGCCACGCTTTCGGTTACTACCGACCGATGGAGCATTAAAGACGGCGATATTAAAAATATTATTGGCAGGGGAATTATTGTACATGGCGGTACCGATGATTATACCACACAACCAACAGGCAACTCCGGACCACGGGTAGGTTGCGGTGTTATTGAGGCAGTGAAATAATTTTGTATTAATCTGATCGTCATTGCAAGAAGGCTTTTCCAGCCGACAGCATGCCCGGCTTTTCGGGGAAGCCATCTTAATGCTGTAGCTATAAACCCACAGTTTTAAGGTTCGGGATTTCTTCTTGCAATGACAACTTTTATAAAGCGGTTAATTTTTAACCGCTTTTTTTATGCAATTTGATCAAGGTTGTCATCATCATTAAAAAAAATCTAAATCATTATGGCAACTTTAAACGAATCTCAAAGCGGCAAGGCCGTAAAAGGAAGAACCAAAAAAGCAACCCCAAAGGTAGATCTTACCGCCATGGTAGACCTGATGTTTTTATTAACTACATTTTTTATGCTCACCACAACCTTGGGCCAATTAAATGCTGCAGATATTGCAAAGCCAGATAAGACACTGCCGGATGTAATAGAAAAGTATCCCGAATCGCGCACCATGACCATTGTACTGGGAAAAGATAACAAAGCGGTTTCGTACATGGGCACGATTGAAAAGGCCAATATGAAAGTGGTTCCGGTTGCAGAACTTCAAAAAGAAATTAAGTCGAATGAGCTACTGGTTGCAGCGGCGCATCAAAATAATCCTGCTAAATACATGATCGTGATTATCAAACCAGGCAAAACAGCAAAGTTTCAGAATTTTGTTGATGTAATTGATGAAATGAAAATTGCCAAGATCAAATCCTATGCTATTGACGATGATCATATTACAGAAAAAGAGATCGCATTTATGGAGAAGAATAACTTCTAGATACTGTTTATTCTGACAATCTTACTCATTAATAAGCGAATAAAAAGAATATAGAATCTTTTATCGCTAATGAATAAATTGAATATAAAAATTATTACAATAGTTTTTTAGTAGAGATTGCGTTTTTGAGGCGCTATGGCATATTTATATAGGTTATCAAGTAGTTGTAGCGTTTTTGATGGATGTTTAATACTACGTCTGTATAGCTAATATGATTACATTCGTTTCAGTGTTTGGCCAGGCATCAGGCGCATCCCGAAAAGCCTTCAAAAGAGTAGGATCTTAAACTCAAAAAAATCTAGTATGAAAAGTTTAGAATTAAAAAATCTTGGTGTTAAAGAAATGAACACAACTGAAATGTCGCAAGTAGAAGGTGGCGGTATTGTTAACAATACTTTAAACGAACTTTTAGCTTCACTTTCAGGAACTTTAAACTCAGTTGGCGCAGATACTTCAACATTTTTGAACAAAACAGTAACCAATGTTTTGAAACTTGTTTGGAGTCTATAAGCAATTTATCGTATCCGCTGTTCCGGTTTTCCGGGATGGCGGATACCTTAAAATACATACCCTATGGCGCTAACCAGCTACTCTACAGAAAGAATTTCGAATACCGCTCTTGTTTACCGCGCTCAAATTAGTAAATCGAGCCAGTTAATCTACATTGTTACCGTGGTAGCAATATTAACGGTTTTGATGGCGCTTCCCTTTATTAAAATCCCCATTAGCATTAATGGTACCGGCGTTTTACAATCTACTATCGAAAAAACAGAACTTATTGTGCCTGTTAATGGCCGCCTGATAGCATACCGGCTTTCGGACAATAAAAGATTAAAACAGGGCGATACCCTTTTGGCCATAGATGCAGGTTTGCCCAAACAGCAGGACGCTTTGGTAGAAACCCGCAAAAACCAGGTTACCCAATTTTTAAAAGATATTAATGCGTTACTGGCATTTAATGGCGGTTCTAATTTACAAACCGGTCAGTACGCGGCTTCATGGCAACAATATGTGCAGGAATTAAAGAACGCCGGTATTGCCAAAAGGCAGGCCACCAGCACCTTTGCGCGTTACAATAAACTTTATCAGAATAAAGTGCTTACGCAATCTGAATACGAAAAATACAAATACGAACTGGAGCAGGCCGAATCTGCTTATTTAATGGTGCGTACCAAATATAAAACCCAGTGGCAAACCGAAGCAAATGGCTTTAGAAACGAATTGCGTCAGCTTTCCGGTCAACAGGCCGAGCTGAACGAACAGAAAAAACAATATGTTTTACGGGCACCGATTGATGGGTCGGTACAGAACCTGATTGGTTTACAACAAGGTGCCTATGTGTTTGCCAATCAAAAAGTTGGGGAAGTTTCGCCTGATGCAGGTTTGGCAGCCTATTGCTACATCAACCCGGCAGATATAGGCCTGATCAGAAAAGGGCAGGAAGTACATTTCCAGATTAACGCCTACAACTACAACCAATGGGGCCTTGCGGTGGGTAAAGTAATTGATATTTCGGACGATATTGTCATTTTAAATGGAAACCAGCCCGCTTTTAAGGTAAAATGTTTAATGGATAAAAATTTCCTGAAATTAAAAAACGGTTACAAAGGCTACCTTAAAAAAGGAATGAACTTTACGGCCCGTTTTAAAGTTACCGACCGCAGTTTATACCAGTTACTTTACGATAAAGTGGATGATTGGGTTAACCCAAACCTGATCCAAAAAACATAACAGGCCATGAGTACAAAGGTAAAGCAACGTGATATTACAGATTGTGGGGCGGCTTGTCTGGCTTCAATTGCCTCCCATTATAAATTAGATCTGGCGGTTGCACGCATCAGGCAGCTGGCAGGTACCGATAAAAAAGGAACAACCGTTTTAGGCCTTGTAGAAGCCGCCCAGAAATTAGGGTTTGAGGCCAAAGGCGTTAAAGCACCTTTTGATAGTTTATTTAAAATTCCCACACCAGCCATTGCCCACATCATTGTTAACGATATCCTGCAGCATTATGTTGTGATTTACAAGGTAAGCAGTAAGTTTATAGAGGTGATGGATCCCATAGATGGGAAAGTGCACCGTAAAACGCATAACGAATTTAAAAGGGAATGGACTGGTGCTTTAGTATTGTTGTTGCCATCAGAAAATTTCCAGATCGGCAATGAAAAAAAATCGATCCAAGCAAGGTTCTGGAGTTTGATTAAACCGCATAAAGGTATTTTAACACAGGTTTTATTTGGTGCGGTTGTTTATACCGTATTGGGTTTATCAACCTCTGTTTTCGTGCAAAAACTGGTCGATTTTGTGCTGGTAGATGGTAACCATAACCTGCTTAACCTGATGAGCATCGCCATGATGGTGATCTTATTAGTACAAATGTTTATTGGCTCAGCCAAAACTGTGTTCACCTTAAAAACCGGTCAGTTAATCGATTCGCAGCTTATTTTAGGCTATTATAAACACTTGCTGCGCCTGCCACAACAGTTTTTTGATACCATGCGGGTTGGCGAAATTATTTCAAGAATTAACGATGCCGTAAAAATTAGGACTTTCTTAAACGATGTATGCGTCAATTTTGTAGTGAACGTTTTTATCGTTTTCTTTTCGTTCATCATGATGTTTACCTATTACTGGAAACTCGCACTCATTACGCTTACCGTTATTCCATTGTATTTTGTGATTTATGTAATTACAGATCGGTTTAACAAACGTACGCAAAGAAGGCTGATGGAAGATGCTGCCGAGCTCGAATCGCAACTGGTAGAAAGTTTAAATGCAGTAGGCACTATTAAACGTTTTGGCCTGGAAGATCATGCCAACGAAAAAACCGAAACCCGTTTTATAAAATTGCTTCAGGCTGGTTTTAAATCGAATATTAATGCCGTGGTATCGGGAACATCTACCGAATTTATTTCGCGGATGATTACCATTATTCTGCTTTGGGTAGGTGCAGGCTATGTGTTGAGCAATTCCATTACACCAGGAGAGTTGTTATCATTTTATACTTTGATTGGTTATTTTACGGGACCAGTTTCATCGCTGATTGGCATGAATAAAACCGTACAGGATGCCGTAATTGCTGCTGATCGTTTGTTCGAAATTATGGACCTGGAACGCGAAAGCGACGAAAATCAGATTGAGTTGACTACAGATAAAATTGGCGATATCCATTTCGAAAATGTTTCTTTTCGTTATGGAGGCAGATTGCCCGTTTTCGAAAATCTGAACCTAAGCATTCCGCAGGACAAATTTACGGCTATTGTGGGTGAGAGCGGCTCAGGAAAATCGACTTTAATGTCGATCCTGCAGAATATTTATCCAATCCAATCCGGTAATGTACGCATTGGTAAATACGACCTGAAATACATTACTAATTCTTCGCTCCGTAAGATGGTATCGGTAGTACCCCAGCAAATCGATTTATTTGCCGGTAATGTAATCGAGAATATTGCCATTGGCGAAGAAGAACCTGATATGCAACGCATTATTGATATTGCTACTAAACTGGGGCTGATTGGTTTTATTGAAGCCTTACCAAAAGGTTTTCAGACTTATCTGGGCGAAAATGGCGCCTCTTTATCTGGCGGACAAAGGCAGCGGATTGCCATTGCCAGGGCTTTATACCGTGATCCGGAAATTTTAATATTAGACGAAGCCACTTCATCGCTCGATTCAGTTTCTGAGCAGCATGTACAAAGGATGATCGAACTGTTAAAAGAAGCGCATAAAACCGTAATTGTAATTACACACCGATCGAGCACGCTGAACAATGCCGATAAAATTATTGTATTAGATAAAGGAGTAGTGGTAGAAGAGGGCAGCCACCGTGAGCTGAAGTATCTTTTGGCCTAAATTACGCCGTTCCGTAAGAACGCTTCACGGGTAGCCAATTGTAGATTGGCGTTTTCGTTCCGTAGGAACGTTTCGTGTTTTTAAACATGTGCCCATGCCGATTTCATAAGTTTCGCGTAGGGAAAAATATTTATATTATTTTTTGTAAAGCAGTTACAGTAGGATTTAATTTAAAAGATTTCTCCACTGCGGTCAAAATGACGATACTAAGGAGATTTCTGCCTCCCAAGAACCTCTGACCTGAGTTAAATAAACCCGACAGTAGCGTGCACCGAACGCAGTGAGGTAAAGCGCATGGCGGGGCTTTCGGAACCGATGTGCACAGAACCCTGCTTTTCAAAAACAACTAACTAAACTTACGAAGTCTGTCTGGCAGAGTTCCATGCCGACATCATCGGTTTTGAACCAAGAAAAGGCGTTCTGCAATATTGCAAAACGCCTTTTCTATAAATTTATTTAGAATTAAATGCCGAAAGCAGCTTTAACCTGATCTACGTAATCTAATTTCTCCCAGGTAAACAGATCAACTGAAACCGTTTTTTCTTCACCGTTTGGTGTTCTGAAAGTTTTGGTAACCGTTTCCGGCGTACGGCCCATGTGTCCGTAAGCAGCAGTTTCGCTATAAATCGGGTTTCTTAATTTTAAACGTTGCTCAATAAAGTAAGGACGCATATCAAAAATCGACTCAACAATTTTAGCAATCTCGCCATCCGTTTTACCCACTTTACCTGTTCCGTAAGTGTTGATGTAAATACCCATTGGTTTTGCAACACCGATAGCGTATGATACCTGAACCAAAATTTCGTCGGCAATACCTGCAGCTACCAGGTTTTTAGCGATGTGGCGTGTAGCATAAGCTGCACTTCTGTCTACTTTACTTGGATCTTTACCCGAGAAAGCACCACCACCGTGAGCGCCTTTGCCACCGTAAGTATCAACGATAATTTTTCTACCGGTTAAACCTGTATCGCCATGCGGACCGCCGATTACAAATTTACCGGTTGGGTTAATGTGGTACTCAATTTTATCGTTAAATAAATGTGCGTAAGCCGGATTGTTTTTGATGATTCTTGGAATCAGAATATTTACCAGGTCAGTTTTGATTTTGTCTAACATTGCCGCTTCTTCATCAAAATCATCGTGCTGTGTAGAAATTACAATGGCATCGATGCGAACCGGTTTGTTGTTATCATCGTATTCTAAAGTAACCTGGCTTTTTGCATCAGGGCGTAAATAAGTGATTTCGTTATTTTCGCGGCGTAAAACAGCAAGTTCCTGTAATAATTTATGAGAAAGATTTAATGCCAAAGGCATATAATCTTCGGTTTCGTTGGTGGCATAGCCAAACATCATACCCTGATCGCCCGCACCTTGTTCTTCTTTGCTGCTTCTATCTACACCCTGATTTATATCCTGCGATTGCTCGTGTATGGCAGATAAAATACCGCAAGAATTGGCCTCGAACATGTATTCGCTTTTGGTGTAACCAATTTTCTTGATTACATCGCGTGCAATTTGTTGTACATCTAAATATGTTTTAGATTTTACCTCACCCGCCAAAATAACCTGACCAGTGGTAACCAAAGTTTCGCAAGCTACCTTTGATTCTGGATCGAAAGCCAAAAAGTTATCAATTAACGCATCCGAAATTTGATCGGCGATTTTATCTGGGTGACCCTCAGAAACAGATTCTGATGTAAATAAATATGACATTTATTAAATAATTAATGATAAATAAACAAATTTATAATTGCCAAACCCCTTGGAAACAGGTGGTAAAATGATTAAAAGGAGGCATTAGCAATTTTTTTAAGTGGTTGCAATCCGGTCCCGAGGTGTCGGGATAGCAAATCAATCCACTTTTTACTGTCGCAAAATTAGCATATTTTCTTTATTTCAAAAATTATAGATTATTTTGTGCACTCAATCTTACACTTTGCACACAAAGATCAATATCCTCTTTATCATAAATCCTATTTCTGGTGGGAGAGGGAAACTGCGTATTCCCGATTTTATCGACAAATACCTGGATAAGGAAAAGTTTAGTCCCAACTTCGTTTTTAGCGAATATGTGGGCCATGCCGGCGAACTGGCCGACGAAGCTGCTACCAAAAATTTCGATGTAATTATTGCTGCTGGCGGCGATGGTACCATTAACGAAGTGGCCAGTAAAGTGCTGAAACACAATAAAGTTTTAGGTATTTTACCACTCGGATCGGGAAACGGCTTAGCGAGGTTCTTAAATATTTCTAAAAATTTAAGGTATGCCCTATCAATTATCAATAATTTTAAAATTGATGAGATTGATACCGCCGAGTTTAATAACAAATGTTTTTTTAACCTGGCGGGGATGGGATTTGATGCCCATTTAAGTTCCGTTTTTTCGAAAGATAAAAAACGCGGATTATCAGGTTATGTTAAACTGGGTTTTCAGGAGGTTTTTAATTATAAGCCGCAAACCTATCAATTGAATATCGACGGGATTGAATACACCAAAAAAGCTTTTGCCATTAGTATTGCCAATTCATCTCAGTATGGAAACGACGTTTATATCTCGCCAAATGCCTCGGTAAAAGATGGCTTGCTGGATGTTTGCATTATCAAGCCCTTCCCGATAATAAAATTGCCTGTTTTGGGTTATGTAATGTTAAGGGGCAAGGCAGAAAGCTCTGATATGATTGAAATTATTAAAGGAAAAAACATAAAAATTATAAGGGAAAAAACGGGGGCAGTGCATGTTGATGGCGAACCTTTACAAATGGGAACGGAGATCACAGCGGTGGTGAACCCATTATCGTTAAAAGTGATCGTTCCTTAATTGAGTTTGGAAATAATCTAGCTATTGACCATCAAACTATCAATCATCGACAATTTAGCGTTGAGCGCTAAGCGTAAAGTGGTTGGCGGATACGATCGGCTATTAAACTATGAACTATCAACCATTAACCAATTTAGCGTTGAGCGTCAATTAACCGATTTGCACAATTAACCAGTTAACCAATAAACCATCTTCCATATTACATTATTAGCATGAAACCAAAGAAAAATAGTTTAAGCGATCTTGGCGGAATTATGTATTCTACCAATCCCGAATTCGAATACGAAGAAGAAGTTGATGATACCGTTACCTCGCCGAACAACCAGCAGGATTTAAGGGTAATGCTCGATAAAAAGAACCGTGGCGGTAAAGCCGTAACGCTAATTACAGGTTTCAGGGGCCGGTCAGAAGATTTAGAGGTATTGGGCAAAATGCTAAAGACTAAATGCGGTGTAGGCGGCTCGGTTAAAGATGGCGAAATCATGATTCAGGGTGATGTGCGCGATAAAGTTATGGGCATTCTGCAAAAAGATGGCTATAAAGTAAAAAAGGCCGGGGGATAACTGAAAAGTAGTTCCTGCGCCCCGTCATTTCGACTGAAGTGTAACGAAATGGAGAAATCTGATTCGAAAGTTATCGTTTTAGTCATCTTTCTTTAAATTCCACCCATCCAGATACAAATACTGCTTCAATCGTTTCTTTTACTAGATTAACCAGATCATATCCTGTTTTAATGTTTCTTAAGCAGATTTTTTGCGAGATGTTTATGAAAAATTAAACGCATGAAAAAGATAATCCTTTCCCTTTTTTTTCTGGTTCTCGCTTTCGTAGTAAATGCACAGAAAATTGGCTATAAAAATTTTTATCCCGGAAGCCTTGGCAACTTTGGGTTTAACATACTTTTTACTGTTGATGAGTTTACACAAACTGTTGATTATTTTAACTCTATAGCCAATCAGCCTTTAAACAACCTTGTTTATTTAGAAGGATCAAAGGAAATTAATCTTTTCGGATTTATAAATAAAGATAGCTTATCGTTTTATCGATATAATATTGTTGAAAACGATAATAAACAGATTATTTCAGATGCGACACCAAATCAATCGGACATTAAAAGTCTGGATAAAAACCGGGCTCGGATAGATTTGGGAAAATTTAATGTAGAAAACAAAAAACTGACGATTAATCTTTATAAAATTACCAATAGGAGTGAAATAGCAACTATAATTATCTATAATAAAGCGATTAAGCCTGCATTTATTTCATTTGTTACATTAAATGTTAGCACTAAGAAAGGAGCAGTAGTGGAAATGCAGAACAAGAGAAATTCTCCAAATATAGATGTTGACGAGACCACCAAAAATTTAATGATAGCAATTAAAAGTACGGACTTGGATTTTATCTATAGTGTTTACCTTAGAAATAAATTGACAAGAAAAATTGTATTTCGTTCAAATGATTGGATTTATGGTTACATCACGCCTAGAGTATCTTATTTATTAATTGGTGCAGAATATTTTAATAATTCCGGAGATTATGAAGTACTGATTATTCCTAAACTTTCTCAAGGTTTTAATTCAAAATCCATTGAAAAAAGTACCACCCGTTATTCTTTTCATGTAAACAATGTTAGAAGAAAATATTTTTCTGAAAAACAGCTCATCATTTATGGACTCATATTGTGCGCCATAGCAGGAGCAATTTTTGGAGCTATTGTAACTTATATCAAAAAGAAAGAAGCTAAAAAACTGGCTTTACAATATAGAGATAAAGAAATCGCCAAACTCCAGTTAGATTCTGTTCGCTCGCAGTTAAACCCGCACTTTTTGTTCAACGCCCTGGCAGGAATCCAAAACCTGATGAACAAAAACGAAACCGATAATGCCAACCGCTACCTCACCAAGTTTGCCCGCCTAACCAGAAATGTATTAGATCATAAAGAACTCATCAGTTTAACATCAGAGAAGACCCTACTGGACGATTACCTGCAAATGGAGCAATTACGTTTCGGGTTTCAGTATCATATTAGTGCTTCACCTGATCTGGATGTAGAGAATATCGAAATCCCGGCCATGCTTCTGCAGCCTTTTGTAGAAAATGCGGTAAAACATGGTATTGCCGAAAAAGGAAATGATGGAAAAATTGAAATCAGTTTTACAAAAGGGGAGACAGACCTGATATTAAGCGTAAAAGATAACGGCAATGGTTTCGATACTGCAAAAGATTATACAGGTTTAGGCCTGGCATTGACGAAAAACAGAATATCTTTACTCAATTCGATTTATAAAGAAACTCCGTTTTTATTAGATATGAAAGCGGATGCGCAAGGAACTTTAATTCAGATCACAATTAATCAATGGTTGTAAAATGCGGGCAATTTTAGTAGATGATGAAGCAGCCAATTTAGAAAATCTGAAGATTTTACTGAACAAGCACTGCCCTAACATTAAAGTGGTAGCCAATGCCAGCAATATTGAAGAGGCTTTTACACAGGTTAACCTGCATCATCCTGATCTGCTTTTCCTCGATATCCAAATGGGAAAAACAACAGGTTTTGATTTGTTGAACCTGCTTACCGAGAAAACTTTTGAGGTGGTATTTGTAACCGCCTATGATAATTATGGCATCCAGGCAGTAAAATTTGCGGCATTGGATTATCTGCTCAAGCCGGTTGATCCCGAAGAGTTGAAAGCTGCGGTAGAAAAAGCTGAAATCAGGTTCAGGAATAAGATAAATGGTGAACAGCTCAATTTTCTATTGAGCCAGATTAAAAAGAGTGAATCCGGCAGTCCGAAAATTGCCTTGCCCCAGCAACACGAAATCCGTTATGTTTCGGTTAATGATATTGTGCGTTGCGTAGCCGATAATACCTACACTTTTTTCTTCTTAACCAATGGCGATAAAATCCTGATTTCGAAACCACTAAAAGAATATTCAGATTTACTAAAACCCCATGGTTTTATACGGGTGCATCAAAGCCACCTGGTAAACCCGAAATTTGTAAAAAGCTGGCTGAAAGAAGATGGTGGAACACTGTTGATGAATAATGGTGATAAAATCCCGGTATCTAAACCGAACAGGGAAATGGTAAAAGAGGTGTTGGGTAAATGACTTTTAAAATAATTACGTTATTGCGAGGCACGAAGCAATCTTAAAGCACCCGCATGTAGCGATCGTTGTAAGATTGCTTCGTTGTTCCTCCTCGCAATAACGAATCTTTGTTTTTTAAACATTACATTTTTGTACTTTTGCGGCTATGTCAGTTATTAAACCCTCATTAGCAAAAGGTACCCGCGATTTTACTCCGGTTGAAATGGTAAAACGCAACTTTATTTACGATACCATTAAAACGGTTTTCAGGAAATATGGTTACGCTGAAATCCAGACGCCAAGTTTCGAAAACCTTAATACCTTAACCGGGAAATATGGCGATGAAGGCGATAAACTGATTTTTAAAATTTTAAACAGTGGAGAGTATCTTAAAGATGCGAAAAAGAAATCATTCGATTTTGCTGAAGAAGATAATAGTAATAAACTGATTCCTCTGATTTCCGAAAAAGCCTTACGTTACGATTTAACCGTGCCCTTTGCCCGTTATGTAGTAATGCACCAGCACGAAATTACTTTGCCTTTTAAACGTTTTCAGGTGCAGCCCGTTTGGCGTGCCGATCGACCGCAAAAAGGCAGGTACCGCGAATTTTACCAGTGCGATGTAGATGTAGTGGGATCAGAAAGTTTACTGAACGAAGCCGAATTTATTTTAATCTACAACGAAGCTTTAAGCAAACTGGGTTTAAAGGATTTCAGCATCAAAATTAATAACCGTAAAATTTTATCAGGCATTGCCGAAATTATTGGTAAACCTGATTTAATTATCGATATGACGGTTGCCATTGATAAACTGGATAAAATCGGTTTAGATGGCGTAAGTAAAGAACTGCTGGAACGTGGCTTTACCGAAGCAGATTTAGAAAAACTCCGTCCGGTGATTTTACTGGAAGGAAGTAATGAAGAAAAACTGGCCAGCCTGAAAGAAGTTTTAGCTCAATCAGAAATGGGTTTAAAAGGTATAGCCGAAATAGAACAGGTTTTTGAATATGTAGAAAACCTGATTGCTTATGCATTGCCATTAACAGCGAAATTGGAACTGGATATTACTTTAGCTCGTGGATTAAACTATTATACCGGTTGTATTTTCGAAGTTAAAACCAACGAAGTGGCCATGGGCAGTATCGGTGGCGGCGGCCGTTACGATGATTTAACCGGCATGTTCGGGTTGAAAGATTTAACCGGCGTGGGTGTTTCTTTCGGTGCCGACCGCATTTACGATGTGCTGGAAGAACTAAACCTTTTTCCAGCCTCGGCAGAGATCGGAACCAAGGTCTTGATCAGTAATTTTGATGCGGAAGCCGAAAAATATGCCTTACCAATTGTTCAGCAGTTCAGAAATGCTGGAATTTCAGCAGAATTATACCCAGGTTCGGCAAAACTGAAGAAACAAATGGCCTATGCCGATGCAAAAAAAATCCCTTATGTTATTTTAATCGGTGGTGATGAAATTGCCACCGGCGAACTTACCTTAAAAGATATGCAAAGCGGTGAACAGAAAAAACTGACTGTTTTAGGTATTCTGGAGTTGTTGAAATAGAGGTTTAGTTAACCACAGAGATCAATGAGTTTTACGGAGGGCATAAAGGTGGGAGATGCGGTCGACATCCTGAACTTGTTTCAGGATCTATTTGGCATAAACCTACCGCCCAATCCGTAATAATACCGGGAAATGCACATTTTTCTCCGCATCATCTCCCCAGGCTTCCTTTAACTCTGTAAACAGGTATTCCAATGGATTGCGATCATTGGCCTTTTTGTAATGCTGCAAAGACGACCAGGTGTTTAAATACCCAATTAACTGGTTAAAATTCCAGGTGGTTTTAATCTGGAAATGTGGCGCTGTAATTTCTTCAAAAGGAAAGGGGATGGTTTTATAACCTTCTTCAATGTATCGGCGTTCGCTATCCCAGTATTTACCCAAAATGTCTTCGTAGAGCTTATGAATAACTTTGTCAACTTTTTTATCGATTGACATGATTCCGTAACCAATTACCGCAAAAAGTCCGTCAGGTTTTAGTGTTCTCCTTACTTCGGCATAAAATGCTTCAAAATTAAACCAGTGTATCGCCTGTGCTACCGTAATCAGGTCGAAACTATCATTGCCAAACGAAGTTTGTTCTGCAGGCTCAACTTTGTAGGTAATGTTTGGAAGTTGTAAAGCATTTTTTAACTGATTCTCGCTGATATCCGTTGCATAAACCGCACCAAAATGCAGCGCCAATACGCGTGCCACCTGACCATTCCCTGTAGCACAATCCCATGCTGTTTCCTTGTTTTTTACCAGCGTAAACAGGTAATCGTAAAGTTCTTGCGGATAAGTTGGCCGGTATATGGCGTAATCGGCAGATTGGGTAGAAAAATTGTCTTTCATTGTTATAATGATTGAATTTTGAATGAAGGAAGGAGTAAATAGGGTCGCGATGGAAATAACTCCGCTCTTTCTTTATAAAATTGTTATATTTTTGATAAACAACTGGTGTTAATTTAAGTTTCATATTGGCATTTAATCACTCATTCAAAATTCTTTCAATCACTCATTCTATCATTCACTCATTCTATTATTCATTCATTCTATCATTCACTCATTTTACTATTCACTCATTCAATAATTCTGCCCTATGGAAAAAACAGTACAAAAAGACGAAATCAAGGATGTAGAATACCGGTTAAAATCTATATTTGGTGGCTCGGTAGGCAACCTTGTTGAGTGGTACGATTGGTACACTTATTCTGCCTTTGCACTTTACTTTTCGCCTGCCTTTTTTCCAAATAGCAATCCGACTGCACAATTATTGGATACCGCAGGCATTTTTGCTGTAGGATTTTTAATGCGCCCTATTGGCGGCTGGTTATTCGGAAGCATTGCCGATAAATTAGGCAGGAAACGTTCTATGACGCTTTCGGTACTGATTATGGCCATAGGCTCATTGATTATCGGTTTAACACCAGGTTACAAACAAATTGGTATAGCTGCTCCATTATTACTCATTTTCGCAAGGCTGATTCAAGGATTAAGTACCGGTGGGGAATATGGAACCTCTGCCACTTATCTCAGCGAGATGGCCACCAAAAAACACCGCGGCTTTTATTCGAGTTTTCAATATGTAACCCTAATCGGCGGGCAATTATTGGCCTTAGGCATTCAGTTGATCTTGCAAAACTGGTTGCTCACTCCTGCAGGATTACATGCCTGGGGCTGGCGCATCCCTTTTTTTATTGGTGCAGTACTTTCCTTCATTGCTTTGTATCTGCGAAGACATATCGATGAAACGGCTGCTTTTAAAAGTAAAAATGCGGAAGATAAGAAAGGCGGAATTGCCATATTATTGAAATATCCAAAAGAAGTTTTTACCGTTGTGGGCTTAATCTTAGGCGGAACCATTGCCTTTTATACGTTTAGCACCTACATGCAAAAGTTTCTGGTGAATACGGTGCACCTGAGTAAAGAAACCTCTACAACGCTATCATTTATTTCTTTGCTGGTTTTTGCCATTATGCAACCATTATTTGGTTTGTTATCTGATAAAATAGGTCGTAAACCATTATTAATTGGTTTTGGTGTTCTGGGTACTTTATGCACTTATCCGATTTTAACAGGTTTAGCAGGCGAAACCAACACTACAATCATATTTTTATTGATGATCGGTGCTTTGATTATTGTAAGCGGCTACACCAGTATTAATGCTGTAGTTAAAGCAGAACTTTTTCCGGCAGAAATCAGGGCGTTGGGTGTGGGTTTACCCTATGCCTTAACTGTTGCCATTTTCGGCGGAACGGCAGAATATTTAGCGCTTTGGTTTAAAAATATAGGGCACGAAAGTTACTTTTACTGGTACGTAACCGGATGTATTTTAATCTCACTGATTTTGTACACCACCATGAAAGATACCCAACACCATTCGAAGATCGAGGATTAAGAAAAGTCGCCCCCTCAAAATGTACCGTCATTTCGAGCGGAGTGCAACGTAGTCGAGAAATCTATCTAGAGATAGATCTCTCTCCCAAATATTCGGGACGTTCCGGTCGAGATGACGAGGTTTTTATTGGTGCATTCGTGGTAAACCTATTATTATCCATCTCAAAAACAACCCACAATTACAAATAATTACTCACCTCAATTAAATTCATGTCCGGATCGCGGAGATAAATCGATATAATTTTTCCATTGGCTCCGGTCCGTTCTACCGGCCCTTCTTCCACCTCTATACATTTTTCTTTAAGTTCCTGCATTACTTCGCGAAGCGGAAAATCGGTGATGAAACATAAATCAGCTGTTCCAGGCATCGGTTTAAATGCTTTTGGCTCAAATTCTGATCCATATTGATGAAGATTAATCTTTTGATTACCAAACTTCAGCGCCTTTCGGTTTTCGCCAAACTCAATAATTTCCATTCCCAAAGCCAGGCTGTAAAATTTACAGGTACTTTCTAAATTGGCGACGGTTAATACAAGGTGATCTAAATTTTTGATGTCCATAATAATAAATTAGAACTAAAGCATTCGCCCTTTTGTTTTAGCTAAAGGATTTATGTTTCCGATATTTGGTTAGTAACTATCGGTTAACAAAATAATCAATTTTTATATATTTACCATTATGCAAAACCTGCCTCCTTTAGCCGAACGTATGCGCCCTCAAAATCTTGATGAATATGTTGGGCAAAAACATTTAGTAGGGGTAGGAGCCGTGTTGCGCAAGGCTATCGAAAGCGGTCAGTTGCCATCCATGATTTTCTGGGGACCTCCCGGAGTAGGTAAAACAACACTAGCCTATATCATTTCGCAGGCTTTAGACCGGCCGTTTTTTAACCTGAGCGCCATTAACAGCGGGGTGAAAGATATCCGCGAGGTAATTGATCGGGCAGCACAGCTAAAAGACAGCTTTTTAGGTTTACCCATTTTATTTATTGACGAGATCCACCGTTTCAGTAAATCGCAGCAGGATAGTTTATTAGGAGCGGTAGAAAGGGGACTGGTTACCTTAATCGGCGCCACAACCGAAAATCCATCTTTCGAGGTTATTTCCGCTTTACTTTCACGCTGTCAGGTATATATATTAAAATCATTAACAGAAGAAGAACTGGCAGGTTTGTTGCAAACGGCCATTAAAAAAGATGCGGTTCTTGCGGAGAAAAAAATTACCATAAAAGAGCACGAAGCCTTAATTCGTTTATCGGGTGGCGATGCGCGAAAGCTTCTAAATGTACTCGAAATCGCCATTAACGGCATTGGCGGGAATAAGATGGTGCTCACCAATGAGAATGTACTGGCACATGCGCAACAGAACCTAGCACTGTACGATAAAGCCGGAGAACAGCATTACGATATTATTTCGGCATTTATCAAATCAATTCGCGGTAGCGACCCTAATGCAGCGGTTTACTGGTTGGCCAGAATGATAGAAGGTGGAGAAGATCCCTTATTTATTGCCCGCAGGTTATTGATTTTATCTTCAGAAGATATCGGAAACGCCAACCCAAATGCATTGTTGCTGGCTAATAATTGTTTTACGGCCGTAAATGTAATCGGTTACCCGGAAGCAAGGATTATCTTATCACAATGTGTAACCTATCTGGCCAGTTCGCCGAAAAGCAATGCCTCCTACGAGGCCATTAACAAGGCGCAGGCTTTGGTTAAACAAACAGGTAACCTGCCAGTACCTTTACATATCCGCAATGCACCCACCAAACTGATGAAAAATATCGGTTATGGAAAAGATTATCAATACTCGCACGGATATGAAGGGAATTTCTCCCCTCAGGAATATTTTCCCGAAGAATTAAGCGGTACAAAACTCTACGATCCGGGCAAAAATGCAGCAGAAGAGAAACTGCGCGAAAAACTGAGGCAAAACTGGAAAGACAAATACAAATATTAGTGTAACATTTTCTTGCAAATGCATACTAATAGGTATATTGACTAAAAATCAAACACCTAAACTAAATATGCTGAGTACTTTTTTAAGCCATCAAAGAAAATCTTTCTGGCGTTCGCGCAACAGGGGCAGTAGCATTGCCGGCCAGATTGTTTTGGGTTTCTTTATGCTTTACTTTTTTGCCATTGCCGTTGGCGTAGGTTTTGGAATGTCGCATTTCCTGCCAAAAATTTTCCCAAACAAAGAGGTAATTTCGAGTTTTAACGGCATTATCCTTTATTATTTCGCATTCGATTTTATCATGCGTTTACAGTTTCAGGAATTGCCAACTTTAAGCATTATCCCTTACCTGCATTTAAGGATCTCGAGGAGCAAAATCATCAGGTTTTTAAATGTTAAGGCACTTTTTTCGGCCTTTAACCTTTGGCCGTTTTTTATTTTTCTTCCTTTCGTATTTATTAAAATTTTACCCGAATATGGTGCTTTAGTTACGCTGATGTATATTGTTTCGATATTCTCAGTGATGGTTTTTAATAACTATCTCGTATTGTACATCAAGCGGAAATCGATCACCAATACACTTTATACCTTTTTCGGGCTGGTGGTTATAGCTGCTTTTGCCGCTTTAGAATATTATAAGATAATTTCGATTATGGCTGCCTCTGATTTTGTATTCAGGGCCATCGCCGCACATCCTTTTTATGGCTTTGCATTTACCCTGGCCGCTGTAGCCATATTTTACCTTAACTCCGGTTTTCTGCGTAAAAATCTCTATGTAGAAGAGTTGAGCACCAAACAAGAGAAAAAAGGCAGCACCGATTATGCTTTCCTCAACCGTTTTGGCAAAGTTGGCGAGCTGGCCGCTTTAGAACTGAAATTAATCCTGCGACACAAACGCCCGCGTTCTGCAGTTATCCTGGGTTTCTTCTTTCTTTTCTACGGATTTATTTTTTACAAGGAAAAGGCAATTAATAGCGATGCTTTTGGGCAGATGATGTTTGGCGCCATTTTTATGACCGGTGTTTCCATCATTATTTATGGCCAGTTCATGTTTGCCTGGCAAAGTGCCCATTTTGATGGCATATTGGCCAATAAAATTAATTTTAAAGATTACATCAAGGCTAAATTTTTACTTTTTACCATTGGTTGTACCATTATTACCCTATTGGCCAGCTTTTATGGGTTTTTAAGCCCGAAATTATTGCTTCTGCACTTGGCGGCTTACTTATATAATATTGGTTTCGGTACGGTGGTGGTACTTTACCTGGCCACTTTAAACTATAAAAGATTAGACATTACCAAAGCAGCAAGCTTTAACTATCAGGGAACCGGCGCTACACAATGGCTTTTAATGTTTCCTTATGCACTAACCCCAATCCTGATTTACCTCCCGTTTGGCATCCTGAATAAGCCCTATTGGGGATTGTCCATCGTAGGGGTATTCGGTTTAGTCATGTTATTGCTGCGGGGCTTTTGGGTAAACTACATTGCAAAGCGACTTGAAAAACAACGATATAAAATAGCCGAAGGCTTTAGAGAATAATTATGATTTTAGAAGTTAAGAAATTACAAAAAGTTTATGGCGAAAAAACCGTTGTAAACATCGAAGACCTGCAGATTGCTACCGGTGAAACAGTAGGATTGGTAGGTAATAACGGCGCAGGTAAAACTACTTTCTTCCGCATGCTTTTAGATTTAATCCGCCCAACCACTGGCGAGGTTTTATCAAAAGGTGAAAACGTAATGCAGAACGATAACTGGAAAAATTACACCGCATCGTTTTTGGACGAAGGATTCCTGATCGATTATTTAACGCCCGAAGAATATTTCATTTTTATTGGCAGTTTACATAACCTCAGTGTGGCCGATGTTTCCGCATACCTGAATCAATATGGAGAATTTTTTAATGGCGAAATCCTGAACAGTGGCAAATATATCCGCGATTTTAGTAAAGGGAACCAGGTTAAAGTGGGCATTGCAGCTGCTTTGATGCAGAAGCCTGAGATCTTAATTCTGGATGAACCTTTTGCCAACCTTGATCCCACTACGCAGATCCGTTTAAAAAAACTATTAAAAGATCAGGCAGGTAACATGACTACTTTTATTTCCAGTCACGATTTAAATCACGTTACCGATGTTTGTAGCCGGATTGTACTGGTTGAGAAAGGAAAAGTGATTAAAGATTTCAAAACAGACGAAAATACATTAAAAGAGCTGGAGAGTTATTTCTCTGCCTAGTTTATGTACTAAGAATGATACATTATACAAGAGTCCCGGGAAGTTGGGGCTCTTTTTTTATGCCCTTGATTGCCCTTTGCCCTGAAAATCGATCAAAATAGACAGAAAATACAACTTAGGTAGTTTTTGGCATTGTGTTTGAATATGTCGGGTAGAATTATAAATCTAGCATATCATGAGTATTTCAAAAGTAAGAATAGCGACATTAAGTATAGGATTAGCCGTAGGATCGATGGCATTCCAAAGTTGTGATAGTTTAACTAAAACACAAAAAGGTGCCGGTATTGGTGCAGCAGCCGGTGGTGTAATTGGTGCGCTAATTGGTAAAAAAGCTGGTAATACAGCCGTGGGTGCCTTAATTGGTGGTGCTATTGGTGGTACAGCAGGAGCTTTTATCGGTCGTAGAATGGACAGGCAGGCAGCTGAAATCCAGAAAGCTATTCCTAACGCAGAAGTTATTCGTGAAGGTGAAGGAATTATTGTAAAATTCGACAGTGGTATCTTATTCGATTTTGATAAAACTGCTTTGAAAGATGCCGCTAAAACAAATGTACAAAGCTTAGCTTCTTCATTAAACCAATATCCTGATACAGATATCAAAATTATCGGTCATACTGATAGCCGTGGTACTGAACAGTACAACATGGGCTTATCAGAAAGAAGAGCAGCAGCTGTTAAAGCTTATGCCGTTTCTCAGGGTGTACCAGCATCAAGATTGGTTACCATTGGTAAAGGTTTCGCCGAGCCAATTGCAGATAACGAAACTGATGCAGGCCGTGCAGCTAACCGTCGTGTAGAAATTGTAATCGTTGCTAACGATGCATTAAAAGCTACTGCGCAAAAACAAGGATAATATCGCAAATTCCCTCTACCTATGAGGTCATTATATATGCAGCCTCGGTGTACATCCACCGGGGTTTTTTGTGTTTAAGAGTTTTGAATGTGGTATCTGATGTTGCCATCTGCCACTAATCGTGGAAATTCTTATTAGAAAAGTTCTGCGGATATTGGTTCCGAAAGTCCCGCCACTCGCTTAAGTTTTTCAGCGCACCTGCAACCCCAAATAGCTGCACCGGCAGAATTTCCTAAACGGGATTGAAGCGGCATCCCCGATTTTTCATCGGGATACAGCGAAAAGCCCGGCTAAACTTAAAAAATACAGATAGCCCCTGCTTTCCAGAACGGTAAAAAAAATATAAAAACCTGTCAGATGACAGCACTAAAAGGACGGATTCTAAGAATAAATGTCTTCAAAATAACTCACCACAAGCGATTTCATCAGCATCTCCTGCTCTAGCATGGTATAAGGCGGAATGGCTTTAATTAGTTTCCAGTGCGGCCAGCCGTCCTGATCTAAACCTTCCAGTTCGTAGAAACCCATTTCGCTCAATAAACGGCAGGTAGCAATGTGCATCAGCTCTTCCTTCTGGCGCTTGCTGTATTTCTTTGGTCCTTTGCCCAGTTCCTGAACGCCGATGAGAAAAAGCATCACCTTTAAATCAGGAAAATCCGAATCAAATTCAGTTGAAATCCTTTCCTGTAAAACTTTCCATTTGGCATTAATCTCCGACGGCTTCATATCCTGCAAAGATAGTGTAAAAACGTGTAAGCCTTAAGTAAAACGTTTAGGCTTTTTAACACTTAAGCTTGAATGGTAATGGTATTTTTGGTTACATTTATAACCTATGGATACGAATATCAATAAAACAATTAATGCAGGTTTATTAGCTTACGGCATGTCTGGAAAGGTTTTTCACGCACCTTTTTTACATGCACACGGTGGTTTCAATTTAAAAGCTGTGGTAGAGCGGAGTCATAAAAATGCAGTTAACGATTACCCCAATATTATTAGTTATAACAGCGTTGAAGAGCTGCTGAATGACAAAGAAATTGAATTAGTGGTGATTAATACACCTAATAACCTTCATTACGAACATGCTAAAGCAGCATTAAATGCGCATAAAAATATTTTGGTTGAAAAGCCATTTACCGCAACCAGCGAGCAAGCCAAAGAACTTTTCGAATTAGCCGATAGCGTGGGTAAACAGATTTTCTTTTACCAGAATCGCCGTTGGGATAGCGATTTTACTTCGGTAAAAAAAGTGCTCGATAGTGGTAAGCTCGGTAAACTGGTTGAAGTTCATTTACGTTATGACCGTTACCGCAATGTAATCGGGCCAAAAGCATTTAAAGAAAAGCCGGTAGAAGCCAGCGGACTGCTTTACGATTTAGGTCCGCACCTTTTAGATCAGGTTATCAGTTTATTCGGTAAGCCACTGAGTTTCCATAGAATATTGGGTAAAAACAGGGCAGGTACTTTAGTAGATGATTATTTCTCGATCCAGTTGAGCTATCCTGATAGCGTGAATGTTTTTGTAACCTCGAGCATGCTGGTGGTAAACCCACAGCCAGGATTTGTTTTGCATGGCGTAAATGGTAGCTTTATTAAACAAAGAACCGATATTCAGGAAGAACAGTTGCTGGCGGGTATGAAACTAACCGACCCGGCTTATGGCATTGAGTCGCCAAGTAAAGATGGTTTATTAACCACCATTGATGCTGAAGGAAATAAAACCGAAGAAATCATTAAATCGGAAACAGGAAGTTACCTGCCCCTTTTTGAAGCCATTTATCAATCAATCACCAATAACAAACCTTATCCCGTTACCAGAGAAGATGTTTTAATTCAATTAGAAATTATTGAAAGCTAACCTCTGATTTGTGCAATCTTTAAATCGGTATAATCACTTTAATCTGTGTAATCCTTAATATGAACTCGTTGCCATTTGCTTATTTAATCCCAATTTTCCTGATTGCCCTTTACCTGATCCTTAAAAAGAAGAAGGTGGCCATTGAGCCTTTAACGGATGTGGACAAGAAAATATTAGATGATTATGTGGCTTATTACCATAATCTCGATTCGACGGATAAGCTAAAATTTGAGCAGAAAGTTGCAGCATTTTTCAGTTCGGTTAAAATTGAAGCGGTTGGGCTGGAAATGACGACTCTGGACGAATTGTTGATCGCCTCGAGCGCGGTAATCCCGATTTTTGGTTTTGATGACTGGCAATACAAAAACCTGACCAGCGTTTTGTTATATCCCGATACCTTTAACAAGGATTTTGAGTTTGAAGGTGGAGAAAGAAATATTATGGGCATGGTAGGTGCCGGTTATATGAACGGACAAATGATTTTATCGCGTTCGGCTTTACGCCATGGCTTTTCTAAAAGTGCCGGAAAAGAAAATACAGCTATACACGAATTTGTACATCTTTTAGATAAATCAGATGGGGCAACGGATGGCGTTCCGGAGAATTTAATGGCACATGAATATACTTTGCCATGGATTAAAATGATGCATGAAGAGATTGCAAAAATTGAGGATAATAAATCAGATATTAATCCTTATGCCATTACCAATGAAGCTGAGTTTTTTGCAGTCGTTTCAGAATATTTCTTCGAAAAACCAGAGTTATTTAAGGATAAACATCCTGAATTGTATTTCCAGTTAAGCCGCATTTTTGCGCAACAACCTGCAGGTTAAAATGAAAAATTACCAAATGAGAATATTTGCAACGATTATTTGTAGTTTAATTTCAGTCAGTGTGTTTGCACAGAAAACTTATGTATTGAGGCAAAATTTTCCGACGGGTTATAAATACGATTTCTCGATTAATTCCGATCAGATCATTAATCAGAAAATTGGTGGTCAGGAGGTTCATTTAACCCAAAATATTGGAACTGATTATACTTTTGATATTACAGAAGGCCATAATGGCGAAAAGGATGTTAAAGTAACCTATAAAAAGATTTTTATGAAATCTGTTGCCATGGGAACGACTATGACATATAATTCGGATGATCAGGACAGCACAAAGAAAAATCCTTTCAGTGGTTTAAAAGGAGCTACTTTTTTGATGACGGTAACCCCAAATGGTGGGATTAAAACTGTGGCGGGCATAGATAAAATGCTCGATAATATGGCGGTAAAAATGAGCAATGATACCAGCGAGGTAAGGCAGATTAAAAATGCCCTGAGTAAGCAGTTTAGCGCAGATGTGGTAAAACAGACCATGGAATCCTCTTTCAAAATTTATCCTGAAAGAGCTGTGAAAATTGGCGACAGCTGGACGGTTGATACAAAACTGCAGATGAGTATGCCGATTGAAACCATTACAGAATATACCTTAAAGGAAGTTAAAGATGGCGTTGCTATACTCATTGTAAAAGGTAGCCTGCTATCAAAAGGAAATTTTGAAGCTATGGGCAATAAAATGGAAACCGATTTAAAAGGAACCAATTCTGGTGAAACATCGCTCGATATTAAAACCGGAATTGTGTTGAACAGTCATTTGCGGATAGAACTGTATGGAAAAATGAAATCAATGGGAAAAGATATTGATTTTGAAATGCAGGGTATTAATAAGATTGTAGGTAAAGAGGTTAATTAATTTAGTATTGTCGTCATTCCCAACCACATGCGCGAGAATGACGATTACGCAAGATGTTTATATTACAAACTACCCGTTAAGGCCACCAAAAATTCTGTTGGGATTTCGATGTGCGGAATATGTCCGCAGGCATCAAATTCGATAATTTTAGCGCCAATAATTTTGGCAGCAGTTTGCTTGCCTAGAAGTTTGTACTGACCATGTAAAGCCTGCTGATCTGGCGTGAGCAAACCTTTGCCCACAATGGTTTTATCTTCTTTACCGATAAATAAAACCGTAGGCACCTTTAAATTCTGAAATTCGTACACCACAGGTTGCTCATAAATCATGGTATAGGTTAGCGCGGCCACTTTTGCCCAGCGTGGGTAATCGGCACTATAAGTTACCCCACCGGCTATATTAACCAGGTATTCGTATTCTGGTTTCCAATAGGTAAAATAAGAGCTCTGATAGTATTTCCTTACGCTTTCTAAAGTGGTTTTAAGCTCGGTTTGGTACTGTTGGGCGGTAGTAGTGTACGGAATAAAAGTTTTGTAATCTTCCAGTCCGATTGGGTTTTCAAGCAATAATTTTTCTGTTGTTTCAGGATACATTAAAGCAAAACGGGTGGCCAACATTCCGCCCATACTATGACCTAAAACCACTGTTTTTTGAACGCCCAGTGTATCCAATAGCTTTTTGTTCCAGGCAGCCATTTGATGGAAACTATAATGGATAAATGCTTTTGATGATTTACCAAAACCAATCTGGTCAGGAACAATAACCCGGTAACCGATATTGGTTAATGCTTTAATTACGTTGCCCCAATAGTAACCGCCAAAATTTTTTCCGTGGAAAAGTATCGCTGTTTTGCCATTTGCATTTGCAGTAGGTGCAACATCCATATAGGCCATTTTAATATCCTGCCCTTCGGTATTTATAGGGAAATATTTAACCGGATAAGGATATTTAACGTTATCCAAAGTGATAGAAAGGGTATCCGTTTTTTGTGCCTGTACGTGGCTGAGAACAAATAAGCTAAGGGCAAAAATGAGGAAGTATCTTTTCATTGATGGGTATTGACTTAAACTAAAAAAACTAATTGGCCCAAGTTAAACTTTTGCCAGTTAGTTAGCTTAAAAATCATGCCCTTTTTACAAAACCAGATAAAAGGTGCTTGTAAATTCATTTTTGCATAAAAAATCCCGATAAAATTAACTTACCGGGATTAAAATTATTTTTTAAAAAGTTGTTTGAGTAAGGGTGTTGGTATTTGTAAAGTGGTGGCGTCCGAAAAATCAGCAGAAAAGCTTTTTAAGTTAACATTTTGAAGTTTTACGCTCGATGTATCCGTTGTTTTAATGCTCAGGTTATCAAAAGGAAAAGGTTTTTGGTTGTTCTCATCCATGTTCCCGATTTCAATTTCTGATTTATCTGCAATAATAAACAGGTCTTTAAAGCCATTGGTAAAACCACTAAATTTGGTTTTATTCAGGTTAAGATAAAGTTTCCCGATTTTAGTTGGGTTGATTACACTTGTGGTTTTTCCTGTTGCATCGGTATTGGTAATGTCGCCGGTTAAAAACAGATCTTCAGTATTATCTATATTTAATTTTACGGAATCAGAATGGGCACTAAATTCTAAAATGTTCGAATTTGCGACAGAAACCTCATTAATAGCCGGACAGTAAATCACAATAACAATTTTATCGATACCATTGTCCTCCGTAAAATTTTTAACCGAAAGCTGGAGTACGCCATTCGCATCTACCTCATACTTTAAATCGTTTTTAAACTTTTCGGGAATTTTTAAACCATATTTGCTATCCTCTTTTATAAAAAGCTGTACACTAAAATGTTTGGCATCTTTAAACTGGATGGCTTTAAACGGAGTTTGTAAGGGAATAGTTAACCTTTCTTTCGATTTCTGTTCAAAAGTTTCATTGTTAATTGTTTGTGTCCCGAAATAAGAGTCTTCAATTCCCCTTTTCTTATAATTTACCTTTGCATTTATGGCCACAACTATAATCGGTATAGCGATGAGTAATACCGCAAGGCTGATTAATAATTTATTACTTGTTTTCATATTATTAAGCGTTAAAATTTTCTTTTACAAATGTTTCATATCTGCTTTCCAGTTCCCCAAAGCCGATATTCAATAAATAGATATTCCTGAACACCACCGGAAGCTCATCTTCCATAAACAATACTTTCCTGTAGCTTTTTACATGGTCTATCGCATCATCGGTGATGAAAAAACCAATCCCTCTTTTATTGTTAATGATGTTTTTATTCTGCAGCAATTCGTAAGTGCGCATTACAGTGTTTGGGTTTACCTCAAGCTCAACGGCCAATTCCCTAACCGAGGGTACTTTTTCTTCGGCTTTCCATTTTCCGAGCAAAATATGTTCACATACATATTCTGCAATCTGAAGGTATATTGCCTTATTATCTCTAAATTCCATATCTATACCTTTTAAAATTAAACTTCTTTTTCTTTAAGGCGGATGTAGGTAATCGCCCAGATGATGATAGTGATGATGCTTGTTATCAGTAAAAGTGCCAGCAAAATCAAATCCTTATCATCTTTCCCATAATTATGATGGTAGGGAACCTTGTCTTCCATTATCCACATCGAAAATTTAACCACAAGGTAAGATGCCAGTCCGATAAAAACCATTAAGGATAATGCTGTTTTGATGTAATGAAAACGGTTAAAATAAATCGAACCTAAAAGGAATATGCTGGTAACAAGAAAAGGAAAGGCAAAAAAGTAACTGCAATATTTTCTGTAGCCTTCATCATTAAATACTTCCTTAGTAATGGATTCGGCTTGCCTGATACCCGGATGATTAAAAGCATTAAGATGACTGTTAAGATATTTTACAAAAGCCAGATCTGTCAGATAGAAAATCAATAAATAGCTGAAGAGACTTATTATAGCAGTGTAGGTTACGCCTGCAACGAATTTTTCGAAAGTCGAAGCAGGTGTCATCAGTTCTAAAATGGCCCTCGATTTTTGTCCGAGGATGTTAAAATAGCTGCTGGCTACAATACTGATAAAAACAAAACCCAGGATCAGGAACAGGGGATAACGGAAACGCATATCGAGATTACCATCGTAATCAAAATTGTTGTCTTTTAGTGGCGAGGGGATACTGTAACCATAAAAACCCACTACAATTCCCAATAGTACAATAAGACTGATTAAATAGATTTTTCCAAAATCTAGCCATTGTCTTTTAAGCAATAAGCCAAATCGATTAATATTAAATGTGTTGTTCATCGCTTAACTGAATAGAGGTTTAAATTTGATTTTTTCTGCAAGTATGGCATTGAAAAGGAGTTCCATATCCAATTTGCTTTCTTCCTGGTGGTAGTTTGGCATTACCGCATTATAGCCTGAAAGAGAGGGCTCTGCATAAATGATGCTATCGTCGATTTCTTTTACTTTTTTGAAGGTTAATTTCGAAGTGATTTCTTCTACAGTAGCTTTAAGTGCGATATCATTTTCATCAAGCATGATTACCGTATCGATCAGGTTATCCAGGTCACGCACCTGGTGGGTAGAAATGATGATGCAGCGCTCATCTGTCATTGCAGAAGCCATAATTTTTCTGAACTGTGCTTTAGATGGAATATCCAAACCATTGGTAGGTTCATCCATAATTACCAGTTTTGCCTGTGTGGCCAGTCCGAATGCGATGATTACCTTTTTCTTCTGTCCGTAACTCATATTGATGAGTTTCTGCTCAACCGGAATATCAAATTCTTTGATCAGGTCGGTGAAATAATTATGGTCGAAATTTTTATAAAATGGTGCATTTGCTTTAATGTAGGCATCAATTTTTACAGATGGAAGGTAAAATTCTTCCGGAATAAAACAGATCTGCTCTAAAAGTGCAGGCTGTCGCTTGGCCGGATCGTAACCCATTACGTCTAAAGTTCCGCTCTGTGCATACACCAAACCAGCAAGATTCTTTAATAAGGTTGATTTCCCGGCACCGTTTTTTCCGAGCAAACCGTAAATATGACCATTGCTTAAACGCATGCTCATATTTTTAAACAATGGCTTGTGCTTGTTATAGCCAAAGTTAAGATTGTTAATGTTGATCATATCTACTGTATTAGTTAAATAATACACTAAAGTATAATGTATTTTCATCACCTCCAAATTTTTAGTGAAAAAAGTTTTGCGGATTGGCGGTTAACGGGTGGCGTTTTCATGCGATTAGTCCAATGCCAATCGCCTTGCGCTGGGCGCTAAGCGCCTGGCTTCGCCACGGAACAGTAAAATATCCGTTTAATAATCGTTGCATTAAAACTTCCTTAATGTGGAGATTGTATGTTTGTAGTATATCGATAAAATATGGATACAAAATGGGCATACTTACTTAGCCGTTTAGCAATTGGTTTAAGTTTTTTCGGACATGGCCTGGTGCGTTTACCGAAACTTGCAGGCTTTAGTCACTGGATGACCGGGCAATTTTCAAAATCTTTTTTGCCTGATGCACTGGTCATCCCTTTCAGTTACATATTGCCCTTTGCCGAATTTATAGCAGGATTGATGATTATCTTAGGCCTATTTACCAGACAAGGGTTGCTGTTTGCCGGACTGAATTCTTTAGCATTGATTTTTGGAACCACAGTAATTGAGAATTGGGAGGCACTTCCTTCTCAGCTTATCCATGTGGCATTTTTATCGGTTCTACTTGCTTACCTGCCGCATAACAGTTATGCGGTTGATAAACTCATTAAAAAATAATTATGGAATACAGAAAAATTGGAAATTCAGATTTGGAGCTGTCGGTAATCACTTTTGGCGCCTGGGCAGCGGGGGGCTGGATGTGGGGAAGCACCGACAGAAACGATGCGATAAACGCCATTAAAGCAGGCTACGATTTAGGGGTTACTTCAATTGATACCGCGCCGATTTACGGACAGGGCGATAGCGAGGAGATTGTTGGCGATGCCATAAAAGGAATTTCGCGAGATAAATTACAGCTGGTAACTAAATTTGGCATGCGCTGGGACCTGGCGAAAGGCGATTTCGGCTTTAAGAGTAAAAACAATGATGGAAAGGGAATCGATATTTATAAATACGCAGGTAAGGAAAGTGTGATTTACGAATGCGAGCAATCTTTAAAACGCCTGGGTACCGATTATATCGATCTTTACCAGATTCACTGGCCAGACGTAACTACGCCCATCAGCGAAACTTTTGAAGCAGTGAGCAGGTTAATTGAGCAGGGCAAAGTACGTTATGCCGGCGTATGCAATTATGATGTAGCGCAATTAAAAGAAGCTGACCAAACTTTAGAAATCGTTTCCAATCAGATCCCGTTCAGCATGGTAAACCGTGGGGTAGAAGAGGCGATTGTTCCTTTTTGCATCGAAAAAAATAAATCAGTTTTGGCTTATAGCCCGATGGAGCGTGGTTTATTAACCGGCAAATTGAAACCTGGCCATCAGTTTGAAGAAGGCGATCACCGCCAGGGAAATAAATTTTTCTCACCAGAAAGTATAGAAAAAACAAATGCATTTTTGGCAAAGATTAAGCCATTGGCTGACGAGAAAAATGCAACTTTGTCTCAATTGGTTTTACGCTGGACGATTGAACGCCCGGGCATTACCATAGCTTTGGTTGGTGCACGGAATGAAAAACAAGCTGTACAAAATGCAGAAGCCGTAAATGTAAAATTAAGTGCTGAAGAAATTCAGTTGATTAATACCGAATTGAAGAACGCAGGTTTTTAATCTAAATATCAACCACAGAGTACATGAGTTTTTCACAGAGAAAATCAGCGTACTCTGTGCATTCTTTGTGACCTCTGTAGTTAAAAATATTAAAAAATATGTCGAAATTATTTTCTCCTTTCACCATAAAGGATGTAACCCTAAAAAATAGAATTGTTATTTCTCCGATGTGCCAGTATTCTGCTGTTGATGGTTTTGCCAACGATTGGCATTTGGTGCATCTGGGAAGCCGTGCGGTTGGTGGTGCCGGTTTAATAATCCAGGAAGCTTCTGCAGTTACCGCTGATGGAAGAATTACTTATGCCGATCTGGGTATCTGGAAAGATGAGCATGTAGAAAAACTGAAACAGATTGTTTCCTTCATTCATGAAAATGGTGCAATTGCCGGGATTCAGCTGGCGCACGCAGGGCGAAAAGCCAGTTGTGAAGTGCCTTGGAATGGTGGTGAGCAGATTGCCGATGGCGAAAACAGCTGGAAACCCGTTGGACCATCGCCAATCCCTTTTAAACAAGGACAGGTTGAGCCCCATGAATTAACGATTTCAGAAATTCAGGATATTGTTTTTGCTTTCAGGGCTGCTGCAAAACGCGCTTTAGATGCAGGTTATAAAGTGGTCGAAATCCACGCCGCACATGGTTATTTACTGCACGAGTTTTTTAGCCCGCTGAGTAATAAACGCAACGATGTTTACGGAGGAAGTTTTGAAAATCGTATCCGTTTGGTGATCGATGTGGTAGAAGCGGTACAATCAGTTTGGCCTGAAAATCTGCCCTTATTTGTTCGTATTTCGGCGACAGACTGGACAGAAGGTGGCTGGAACGAAAATGATTCGTTGCAATTGGCTGCGGTATTAAAAGATCGCGGAGTAGATTTAATTGATACCTCCTCTGGTGGTAATGTGCCTGATGCCTTTATTCCGGCAGGACCAAATTACCAGGTTCCTTTTGCAGATAAAATCAGAAATGAAATCGGCATTTATACCGGTGCTGTAGGTGTAATTGTTGAGGCGCATCAGGCAGAAGAAATTTTGGAGCAGGAAAAAGCCGATTTAATTTTTATTGCCCGTGAATCGTTGCGTGATGCTTACTTCCCAACACATGCCGCACAGGTATTGGGTGATGATACAGAATGGCCTAATCAATATGTGAGAGCCAAAAGGGAGACGAGTAAGAAGTAGTTAAGGGCAACAAATATCCTCACCAACCGTCATTTCGAGCGGAGTGCAACGCAGCCGAGAAATCTGTCTCGAGATAGATCTCTCCATTTCGCTGCGCTTCAGTCGAGATGACGCTACTCTTTTTTCTCTTTCACCTGTAAAAAACAAAAAGCGGAGCTGATCAGTAAGATCGCTCCGCTTTTTGCTTTCAAATATTAATCGTCTTACTTAACCAGAGTAAAAGGAACATACAATCCGAAAGTGATGTTTCTACCGGTATTGTAAACCCCTAAATTAGGATTTTCCTGATCAAAACGACCTGGTTTAAACCTGCTCAAAGCATCGTAATATTTCTGATTTAACAGGTTATTGGCCGAAACCGATAATTTAACAGGTTGTTTGCCTAAATTAAATGTAGCACCAATGCCTGCGTTTAGTAAAGTGTAGCCGCTGGTTGGTGTTTCAAAAACATCATCTACACGGTTTTGTTTAAATGCTGAATTAATCCCCACAGAAAGATAAGCATCATTTGTACCTTTAAGCTTGGGTTCGAAACGCAACTCATTTCTTAATGTTCCGGCAGGAATAAACGAAAGCGGCCTGTTTAGCGTATTGTTCTGTGCATGAACGTATCCAAAAGTATTTTCGAAATGGATAAACGGAACCGGGTGGATAGTTAAACTTGCCTCAGCCCCATAAAGGTTTGCATTTACCTGTCCGTAACGGTAAACATCGAAAAGTGTACCATCAACAGTTCTTTGCTCGCCATTGTTGGAAGCATAGATGTAATTGTGGATGTAATTGTTATAAATACTTGCACTTGCACTTACAATTTTTCCTTCGTATTCCAGAGCAGCATCTACCTGGTAACTGCGCTCCGGACTTAGGGCAGAATTCCCGATTTCATATCTGAAAGTACCTTCATGTACACCGTTTGATCCTAATTCTGCCGGATTTGGTGCACGGAAAGCAGAACCCGCATTGGCTTTAAAATTCAGTTCATCATTAAACTGATGTGTAAAACCTAAGGCACCACTTACGTTAGAAAACTTGTTTTTAAAAGGAGCAAAAAGTTCTTCGCCGTCATCAAACAATTGTTTTCCGTTGTTTTTTCTGAAATCGTAGCGTGCACCAATGCTAAAAGTATTGTTCTCCCAATTTTTCTTCGCATAAGCAAAAACGCCTAAACCAAAGGTATCGTAAGCAGGAATTAAAAATTCTGTTCCTTTATTCTGGCTATGTGCATCATCTACACTTAAACCAAAAACCGGCTGCCATCCGTTGGTTTCGTGGATATAATATTTTAAGTCGGCATTATAAGTTTTAAGATCGAAGAATAAAGCCGGGTCTGGTCCATCCAGTTCGCGGCGCTGGTTCTGCTGATAACCAAAATCTGCCTTTAAATTGCCATTGCCCAAAATAAAATTGTTGTTTAACGCAATTTTAAAGTGCCTGATATCCTGACGCGGATACTCTAACGTACGGTTTTTATAATCATCATTGGTAAATGCGCTACCATCTTCTTTTACAAAATTTCCGTTATCATCTAAAGTTGGCTCGTAAAAACCAATGTTATTGCGGAAACTTGAAACGTTTAGGTGCGTGTAACCCCAGCTTTTATTTAAGCCTACCATACCGCTTAAATCGGTTTCGTTAAAACCTGAATTAGGGAAATATCCGGTAGGTGTTTTAAAAGAATAAGCATTTTTATAAGTTCCGCGGGCCCTCCAAACGAAACCGTTTTCGTTACCGTTTAACATTAAAGAGTTTGCGGTAAGGCCATTGTTGGTAGAGTAATTGGTAATAAATTCGCCTTTTACCTGGCCTTCTGGTGCCGAACTAGGCTCTAATAAGTTAATTACACCACCTAACGCGTCAGAACCATACATTAATGAAGCTGCACCACGTAAAACCTCGATGCGGTCTGATTTAAACTGGTCGATTTCGATTCCGTGTTCATCGCCCCATTGCTGGCCTTGCTGTTTAATTCCATCATCTAAGGTTACGATCCTGTTGTAGCCTAAACCTCTGATAACGGGTTTGGAAATAGATGGTCCGGTGGTAATCTGCGAAACACCTGGGATTTTGGTTAATGCATCAATTAAGTTGGTTGAGGGTTGCAAAAGCTGATCTTTGCCTACCACTGCCGATGAGGCGCTGTTTCTTTTGCTGGTGCTGCTGATCAAACTTCCGGTAATTACAATTTCCTTTGTTTCGATTGCCGTGGGCTGTAAAGTGAACTCTAAACCAGCTTCACTGGCAAAATTAACTACTTGTGTAGCAGTTTTATAGCCTACGTAATGTACCTCTACCAGGTAACTTCCTTTTGAAGGAAGGTTGTTTAATATAAATTCTCCATCGTTATTGGTTACGGCCGAAACCTTTAAATCCGGAATAAAAATGGTGGCGCCTGGCAATGTTTGTTTAGTGCTGGCATCAATAACCTTACCTTTTATGTTTTTTAAAGCCGCAGCAAAAACAGTGCTGCTTAAAATTGTATATAGAATTACCAGGCCGATAAGCTGTAATTTTTTCATGTGTTGGATATAAATAAAAATGATTCAAAAAACCAATAAATAGCCTGTTTTGAAGCTGTTTTAGGTTTCATGTAATAAATGGATTTAGCGCTTTGCGCTCGAAATGAAAAAATTAAGCCAAAGGGGGACCGCGTAAGCAGGTGCGCTTTATTTCGGTAAAGGCATTCTTTAACGTAGGTTCGGTACGGTTAAAAATTTTTGCGGATAAAAAGATCCTGTAAATGTGGTGCGTTTGCACATAGTTTTTTTCAAAACTTGCATTACAGATTAAACAGGTTTCGCCGTGTGCCTGTACATGGCTTACATGTTTACAATGTGCTTCTTTAGGCACAACAGGAACGGCATTGTGGTGGTGAAGAACACTCCATGGAGTTAAAGCAATAGCAAACACCATCAGCATAAATGCCGATAAATATTTCTGAATGTTTTGTCTATGCTTTTTCAACAGGCCAAAAGTAGTAATTCCTGAGCAATTATATATATTTGAAAAGTAACATTGCTTTTATAGTGCTATAACCTGCGATTTTATCGATGGTTTAATCCCTTTGAACTGACAGCTAATGAAATTTATAAGGAAAAATATATTTAATGCTTTATTTGTCATGCTCCTGTTGGTCATTGTTTTTGTGCCTGATGCAAAAGCATTTTTTATTAAAGGATTAATGGAAATCGGTTTTTATAAGCCAGATATTGAAGCACCAAAAGAAGATGTCGCAGACCTTAACGGTATCCGGTTTAAAGACGCCAAAGGTAATCTGGTTGATCTGGGCGATTTAAAAGGTAAAGTTATTTTTCTCAATTTCTGGGCAACCTGGTGTCCGCCATGCAGGGCCGAAATGCCTTCTATCAATAAGTTATATTCCCAGTTTAAAGACGATAAAGATATTGTATTCATTTTTGCCGACGCCGATGGTGATTTTCCAAAATCGACCAAATTTATGGCCGACCGCAGGTATGGAATGCCGGTTTATAAAGTAGAAAGCGATATTCCCGAAAAAGTATTCTCCGGTGCGTTGCCTACCACGGTTATTTTCGATAAACAGGGCCGGCTGTCTTTCAGGCACGAAGGTGTAGCCAATTATGCCGATCAAAAGATTATTGATTTTCTTAATAAACTGAAAAGTATCCGTTAATTTATATCAGCCATAAAACTTTCCAAATTAATTTTTGATGATGAAATGATATTTCTATTTGCAATATATGTAGTTAACTACATATATTTGTTGCATAATATTTAGCGATGCAAAAAGACTTTAAAATTGAAAGGTTAAATAATCAATTCTGTGAATCGGTTATCGGGTTAATTCTGCCCATCCAGCAAATAGAATTTAATGTAGATATCGATCTGGCTGCACAACCTGATCTGTTGGATATCGAAAAACACTACGATGGTTCGGGAGGTGCATTCTGGGGTGCTAAACTAAATGGCGAACTTATTGGTACCATTGCCTTGATTGCGCAACCCGGGCACCATGCCGGAGCAATCAGAAAGATGTTTGTTAAAAAGGAATTTCGTGGGAAAGAGTTAGGCGTGGCGCAGGCTTTATTAAAAACCCTTTTAGCTTATTGCGAAGATAACAAACTTAATGGAGTATATTTGGGTACCAAGGATATATTGGAAGCTGCCTGCCGCTTTTACGAGCGTAATGGGTTTAAACAAGTTGCAATGGAAAATTTGCCGGTTTATTTTCCCCGCATGGCAGTTGATAATGTTTTTTATAGCCTGGATTTAAAATCTGTTTAATGGAACAAAATGTAATTGATGCTTCTGGTTTACTGGCCATTTCTACACGTTTACAACGGCTCAGCGACCAGATCCGCAGGGATGGGCTGTTGATTTATAAAGCATTCGGGATCGATTTTCAGCCCAAATGGTTCCCGGTGCTTTACACATTATATAAAAAATCAACCATGAGCGTGGTTTCCCTCTCAGAAGAAATCGGTTATGCCCATCCTTCCACCATCAGTTTGTTAAAAGAACTGGAGAAGGAGAAACTGATCCGTTCTAAAAAGGATAAGGTAGATACCCGTAAGCGTCTGGTTGAACTTACCGAAAAAGGCAAAATGCTTTTATCAACCATGGAACCCGTGTGGGAAGTGATCATTAAAGCTACCGCAGAAATTACAAACACCGAAAATAACCTGATGAAGGCCATAAATGAAGTAGAAGCAACTTTACAGGAGAAAAGCTTTTTACAAAGGGCCGAGGTTTACATGAATAAATGACAGAATAAGCCATTGATTGAATGATTGAATGAATGAATTTTGAATGAGGTTAACCAATCATTTTGCTATTTTTGCTGCCATGATTTCATTTTTCGAGGCTTCACTTAAGCAACTTTCCATTCACCATACGGGTAATAAACTGGTTGAAGAGTATTATAAATTATCTGATGCCCCTTTAAAAATTGAGGATGAACTGCTGGGAAACCTGTTAATGCAGTATTTCTTAAAGCCTTTTGAAAAAGTAAATGAAGTGTACCGTTTTTTTCATCCCAATGATAATTTACAGCTAAACGAAGTATTCCACTTTGCGCATGAGATTTTTGAGAACAATGCGCTTTTTCACGAAGACTCGCAGCAACTGGCCAAATATTTATATGATGTGGCCAACCATCCTAAAATTAAATCAGGCGAACTATATGTAGCTTATTTCGAAAAAGTGCAGATTGAAGGCGAGCAGCTGGATGTGCTGGGCATTTTCAAATCGGAAACGAAAGATACTTACTTAAAGGTTTATCCTGAGCTGGATGGTTTTAACATGAGCTACGAGCAGGAAGCCATCAGCATTAATAAACTGGATAAAGGCTGTTTGATTTTTAATGTTGATAAAGAAGAAGGTTACAAGGTAGTGGTGCTTGATCAATCGAAAAGCAGTAACGATTCTGCCGTTTACTGGAAAGATGAATTTCTAAAGCTGAAAATCAGGAATGATAGTTATAACCAAACCAATAATGTTTTGGGGGTTTATAAAAACTTCGTCACACAGAAACTCGATGATGATTACGAAATCAGCAAAGCGGATAAAATTGATCTCCTGAACCGGTCGATGAAATATTTTAAAGAGAAAGAAACTTTTGATATTGAAGAATTCGGAAATGAAGTAATTGGTAATGCCGAAGGGATCGAATCATTTAAAAACTATAAGAAAAATTACGAAGAAGAGTTTGAAAGCCCCATTGCCGATCATTTTGAAATCGCCGAATCTGCGGTTAAAAAACAGGCACGTGCTTACAAAAGTGTGCTAAAACTAGATAAAAACTTCCACATTTATATCCACGGCAATAAAGATATGATTGAGAAAGGTTACGACGATGATAAATCGATGAACTTTTATAAGGTGTATTTTAGGGAAGAAGAGTAGGGTAAGTTTTTAGCTGGGCGTTTGGAGTTTGGAGTAGATTCAACTTGATCAAAACTCACTACTCTCAACTCCAAACTAAATCCGCTCATCCCTCGGTCTGTGTCCTCACAGACCGAAACAAATCTTCAATTTAACAGATTTCAATTTTATTTCCAATCCCTTGGTCTGTGTCCCCACAGACCGAAACGAATTAATTTTTAAAAGATTAAATAGTTGTTCCCATTCCTCGGCCTGTGTCCTCAAAGGCTAACAAAACATATATTCAGGGATTTTTAATAGTTGGTATTGGTTTGTCGGGGGATAAAAACCTAGGGCGTGATAGTGTTTTTCGGCAGAGATGTTACCTTATCAAAGACCGGAATTGAAGTTTATTTTCTATTTTTAATAATGGAAAAAGACATCTTCAAACAAGACCGTAATTCAAAAATGCTTTTGGATGAAGTATATTTTTGGACGGATACGGTTAAAGATTGGAAAAAGATATTTTCTATTGATAAGTATAAAATAATAGTAATCGATACATTAAGGGAATTAGTCAACAGAAAAAAGATTACCGTTTATGCTTTTGTAATTATGCCTAATCATTTACATTTAGTATGGCAAATGATAGAGCTGAATGGAAAAGAAATGCCTCATGCAAGCTTTAATAAATTTACATCCCATCAGATTTTTCAGGACTTAAAGCTTCAGCACCCTGAAATATTGCCATATTTTAAAGTATCGAATGGGGAAAGGAATTTTCGTCTGTGGCAACGTGATCCCTTAGCTATCCTTATGGATACAACGAATAAATTAGAACAGAAAATTGATTATATACATAATAATCCATTGCAAGAGCGATGGCAGTTGTGCGAAAATCCAGAAGATTACGAATGGTCATCTGCCAGATTTTATGAAACAGGAATAGATAATTTTGGATTTTTAACTGATTATAGGGGTATTATATGATATTTCGGTCTGTGAGGACACAGACCGAGGATCAAGTAGGGTTAGTCATGAGTCGGTAGTCTTAAGTCGTGAGTCTTCTTGCGATCGTTGATTTGGACTCTAGACTAAGGACTCAAGACTGTAGACTAAATCCGCTGCTGTGCCTTTAATGCCAGATACTGATTGATCACATTAACGGTAAGCTTTTGTGGCGGCGTAAGGATGGCCAGGATGCCGTGTTTGTTCAACTCCTTAACCATGAGTTTTTTCTCATAGATAAACTTTTCAGCAATGGTTTTATGGTAAATGCCTTCTACATCTTTAGCCGGATCGGTGCTTAAGCTTTTTAGTTCTGTATTTTCGAAAAATACCACAACCAATAAATGGTATTTGGCAATTCTTTTAAGATAAGGTAACTGACGTTGAAGTGCCGATAAACTTTCGAAATTGGTAAAGAAAACCAAAAGCCCCCGTTGTTTCACCACCGAACGAACAGTAGAATATAGCGCCTCTAAATTACTTTCAAGATACCGGGTTTTTTCTTTATACAGTACATTCATAATACTACCCAATTGCGAAGCTTTGCGATCTGCAGGTACAATAGCCCCGATAGTCTCAGATAGTGTAATTAACCCTGCTTTATCTTCTTTCAGCATGGCTACTTTAGAAAGTGCTACGCTAGCATTAATAGCATAATCGAGCAGACTTAAACCTTCAAAAGGCATGCGCATTACCCGTGATTTATCAATAATGCAATAAATATTCTGCGATTTTTCGTCCGTATAGGTATTTACCATTAAACCACCTTTTCGGGCTGTGGCTTTCCAGTTAATGGTACGGATATCGTCGCCACCCACATAATTTTTAATCTGGTCGAATTCACTGCTTTGTCCAACTTTTCTGATTTTTTTAATTCCGAATTCAGTTAAATAGCGCGAAACGGCCATCAGTTCGTACTGACCAAGATTAATAAATGAGGGGTAAACAGGCAGCACTTTGGCACCATCAAAATTATAGCGCCGGCTGATTAAACCCAATGGCGAACTGATATAAGTGCGGATAAATCCGAAGTCATATTCACCACGTTTGGTTGGGCGTAAGTTATAATGAATTGATTTTATCTCAGCCGGTTTTAAATGAAGCCTGAAATCTTTATCGCGGATTTGAAACTGGAAAGGCACTTCATCAATTACCCTTGCATTTATACCGAAACCATAACGGTTTTTAATTTCAATCTGGATCGGGTTTTCATCTCCGTTGCTCAATCGTTTCGAAGTAAATCTGTTAACTTCAACCCCATTGGTATTCCTGTACAGGATAAAAAGATCGATAAAAAACAAAATGAATACGGCGCCAGTAGCAATTTCGGGGATATCGCCCAGCCAGGCAAAAAAGAATTTCAACAAGAAAAGCACAATACAAAGTCCTAAAGCCGTAAATAAACGGTCGGTTAAGAACAGATTGGTATAATATTGCTGAAAGAATTTTTTCAATGTTGTTTAATAGGTTAATTGTTTACCCTTCGACTCCGCTCAGGGTGACTTTCGTTAATGAAGACTAAGAACTACAGACTCAAGACTGTGTACTTACCTCGGTACTTCTATTTTTTTAATAATCTGGGCTACAATATCACTTGTGGTTAACCCTTCCATTTCTTTTTCCGGCGATAACAGTATCCTGTGGGCCAATACTGGTGTTGCAACAGCGATGATATCTTCTGGTGTCACAAAATCACGGTCCTGGATGGCGGCGAAAGCTTTTGCGCTGTGTACAATGGCTAAAGATGCCCTTGGTGAGGCACCCAGATAAAGCGAAGAATTATTACGGGTTTCGGTTACGATTTTGGCAATAAATTCCAATAATTTCGGTTCTACAAATAAATTGCGGATAATGGCCCTGGCTTCCTGTATCTGTTTTACCGATAATACGGGCTTTACCTCGCTTAACAGCGTTTTGTTTACCAAAGTATGTTGTGCCATTAAAATGGCAGTTTCTTCTTCCAGCGAAGGGTATTTAACTTCGATTTTGAAAAGAAAACGGTCTAACTGGGCCTCAGGCAAGCGGTAAGTTCCTTCCTGTTCAATCGGATTTTGGGTGGCCAGTACCATAAAAGGTTCATCCATCATATAGGTTTGCCCATCTATGGTTACCTGGCGCTCTTCCATTACCTCAAAAAGCGCAGATTGCGTTTTGGCTGGTGCGCGGTTAATCTCATCAACCAAAATAATATTGCCAAAAATCGGACCTTTCCTAAATTCAAAATCTCCGGTTTTGGTATTGAAAATTGGCGTTCCCAAAACATCCGAAGGCATTAAATCGGGGGTAAACTGCACCCTCGAAAACTGTGCATCAATTGATTTGGCCAGTAATTTGGCACTTAGCGTTTTAGCAACACCCGGAACGCCTTCAATTAAGATGTGTCCATCGGCAAGTAAACCAACAATTAAAAAATCAATTACCTGTTTTTGGCCTACTATGATATTTCCAAGTACGGTTCTGATCTGATTAACAGCCGCATTTAATGCACTTAAATCGGTACGTGGGTTAAACTGTTCTTGTTCCATTGCTTTGCGTAATTTTATAAAACTGTTCTATGCTTTCGTTTAAATTGATCAATTGTGTGTCGTTCAGATTGCCCATTTTAGGCGTTTCGATAAAATACCTGGTTAATGTTTTGGCCAGGGCTTCGTTAATTCCTGTTTTTTCCATCAACAATTGGGCAAATCTGTTGTCGATCTCGTTGGTTTTAAGGTAATACCTGCTCCGTAAGTACTCCATAAAATAGTTGATCTTTTTTAAGGCAATATCGAGGTTGTTCCGCTCATGGTAATACACACTACCTACCACGTTAACAAAAGCCAATGAGGTGTTGGTAAGCGGATCGGCGATGGGGATAATCCGTTGCCTGCGTTTAATATCGTAGAGTACAAAAATAATCAAACTGAAAATGCTCAGGTAATAGGCAAATTTAAGTTCGGGGTGCTTAAAAAATACCCTGAGCATGTCAGTTGTAGTGTTTTCTTGTCCGGCAAAATAATCATCAAAAATAACCCGGGTGTTTCCCTGCAGGTAGCTCAGGGTTTTGGCGGCGTATTCTGCACCATATTTATCCAATAAGTTAAAATTGGTGTAAAATCCCGGTTCTGCAATCAGGTAGAGATTTCCTTTTCCATAATTGTAACGGATAAAGTTGGGTTTCCCGTTCCCGTTTACACCAAGTACAGTAGCCTTGCTGGTATCAATCTTACTATAATACTGACTGCCAATCCCTCGGTCGAAACCATAATTTGCATCAGTTTTTAGGTTTGGGTTGGTGAAGTTTAGCGTGCTGCCTTCGGCCGACATGGCGCTGACCGCCTGCAGTTTAAGGTTTTTTTCTATTTTGCCCAGGTCGTAACTGGCAATGAAGGCATCATTACCGGCCTGCATATATTTAACCAGCTGGTTAAAATCTGTTTTGCTGATTTCTGCTTTTTGGGCAATAATTAAATATGCCGTTTTATTAAAATTTTTAGCCTTTAAAGTGTTGTAAATGGCTGCTTTAGATTGCTGAATATTTGCTTTGGGTAAAATATCTTTTATTCTATGATACAAAATGTATGTTCCATATGGGATTTTATCTTTTATGGCATAGGTTGGTGACCAGTTTGTGGGTGTAGGCTTATTGTACTGCGCCACTAAATAAAGGAGGATCAGGATCGAGCCAATAATCAGATATATTTTATAACCTCTCATTTAATCTGGCTGTTAAACTGGTTAAACGATTGGTTAATGGGCTCAAATTTTACTTCATCAACAGGGAAATCGCCATACCAGATGTAATCGAACTGCAGGGTAAGCTTGCTGAAATCGTTTCTGAGTTCAGGCTTATCAATTTCCATTAAATAATTATAATTGGTTTTATCGGGCTGCCAGTTGATGATTTCGGCATCACTCAGTTGTTTTAGTGCCCTTAAATATAACAGCCTCACAGCCAGACGGAATTTTCTTTCGGCAACCAATCTTTGCAGTTCCTGCTCATAATTAATCTCATGGATGTTTTCGGTAATCACATCATAGGGAAGAATGGTTTCTTTTGATTTTTTTCTGAATATGTTTTCCGTACCAATTGTTTTGATCACGATGTATAAGATCAGTGCTACGCCAAGTCCGATAAAAATATACCTCGAAATTAAATTAGAAGTTGCTCCCTGAATCAATGAGCCAATTAAGCTCCAAAACCACCTCCAGAATTTGTCCCACCATGACAGCTGCTGCTGGCCGATTTCGTCATATTGAAATTCTTTCTGCTCTTTATAACTGCTGATGGAATCCTTATCAAATTTTGACGGCGTAATTTTAGCGCTGTCAATCCTGATTTCTTTAATAACAGGTTTGGATTTAACCGCCTGTGCATTACTAATTACCGGAATAAAAAACAGGAGGTAAACAAGAAGATATCGGATAAAAACACGCTGCATTTTAATATTCTTCAGGTCTGGTATCTATCGGTTTTTCGGTGTTGCCAAAATTAGAAATGCGCTCCATTAATCCCGGATTTTCTTTCTGCTCCACCAAGCTAAAATAAGACAGCGAAATGGTGATGATCGGTATAATGGTGAAAACCTGGCAAATGGACTGTAAAACGGTAGTAATCATCGTTAACGTTAACGACATACGAGGCGTTTTATGCGTAAACATGCCCACCATATTAAATAAAGTAGTAGGTAAAACCACCATACTCATGCAGGCGTACACAATAATCCATACGATGATTAAGGTACCAAAGGTAACCCAGAAATTATCTTTAATAACTGCAAAACTCCTCGTAAATGAATAGCCAAGCGAGCCATTTTCGATTACCATAATCGGGAAAATCATGGCTACGTAAGGAAATAGCCAAAAGAAAGGTACAACACAAAAGAAAAAGGATATAATCAGCATCAGGATTAACAGGAGCGAGCTGCCGAAAACCCTAAAAAAATAATGTTTAAAATATCCCCAAACTTCGTCGGTAGTGGGCGTTTCGTTCCCTTTCTGAACGTAAACAGCAATGTACGAAAGTACGGCCACACTCATACTGGCATAAGTGGCCAGCGAAAATAAAATAGATAAAAAATATTCTAAGTTATAGATTGATGAAAGCCCAAATTTGTTCGGATTACCTTCAACACCAATGGTATTGAAGAGATTCACCATTTTATATTGTTGCAATAGCATAGTGAGCATGCTGGCCACCACAAACAAACCGCAAAACATAAAATATACCTTAATGAGCGGTTTAAAATTTTGCCGCATAAAGGTAAACGTATCGTTTATCACCTGTCCGAAATCTCTTTTTTTTCTAAACTCTAATTTCCCGATCATGTTAATTTAGTGTAGGTTGTTTATGGTGAACTTTAATGGGATAAATAAATACATACCATATTATAAAGGCTGCAGATGATAGTAAAATCGATATGCTTAGCCATAATGGCATTTCGGTGTGGCGGGTAACAAAACTTTCAAAAAAGGCTGCTACAATAAAAATCGGGATCAGGCCGATTACGATTTTTAATCCGTCTTTTGCCCCCTTGAGCACTGATGCCATGCGGGTATAAGTTCTGGGAAATAAAAAGCTGTTGCCTAAAATTAAACCTGCGGCCCCGGCCAGTACAATGGCCGAAATTTCGAGCGTTCCGTGGATCCAGATCACCAGGACAGATTGAAAGCCCAAACCTTTGCTAAAAAAGAAATATTGGAACGAACCAAGCATAATCCCGTTTCTGAATAAGGAAACGATAGAGCCAAATGAGAATAAAATGCCCAAAACAAAAGTATATAAGGCTACAAAAATGTTGTTTGAGCCTATCTGCAAAAACATGATGAATGGATTATCCTGTTTGTACACTCCAAAAGGATCGCCTTTGGCAATATTCTCATTAGTCATGTTTACATAACCATCTCCCATAATTAAGCGTACAAAAGTATCGTCGTATTTGGCAGATAAAGCGCCGATGGCACACGAAATCAGGAAAAAAAACAACGCGTAAAATACCTGTTTCCGGTGTTGTAAAAATATTAAGGGTAATTCAGTTTTCCAGAAGTGGATAAAACGGTTCGATTTCTCTTTTTTGTTTTTATAAACCGATTGGTGCAGTTTAGCCGCTAGGCCGTTTAAATAAGCTGTGGTTTTCGAATTGGGGTAAAAGGTTTTTGAATAAGCAAGATCGTTGGTGATTTCGATAAACTGGTTGGCTACCTCATCGGGATTAGCCTGTTGCATGGAATCGTAATGTTGCCACTTTTCCGAATGCTGTTTAACAAATAATGCTTCTCTCATTTAAAGGCCTTACCAAATCTGGCGTTAAAATAGTTAATTTTTTATGGAAATAAAATCCCGGTTAATTCTGTCTCTAAAACAAATATACACAGATGGGGCATCTAAAATGAAAAATATAAGAAAACATGAGTTGGAAAAAATTACTGATTTGTATGCCTCAATTATCTTTAAAAAAATTATGTTTGAATATGGATAGCATCAGAATTAGCACTGCTCAGAATATTGATATTGATTACGAAATTGCCGGATTAGGTGAACGCATTGCCGCGAGGTGTATTGACCTTGCTGGATTTGCTTTAATTGCTGTGGTTGCACTTGTTGTGATGGGCGCTGTATCAATAGGGATATCAGGAGGTGCAGGTATGGTTGTCTTATTTGTTTTTATAGCCATATTTGCTTTTTATGATCTGATTTGCGAAATCACCATGGATGGACAAACGTTTGGGAAAAAGGTGTTCAAAATCAAGGTAATCAGTATCGATGGCACACAGCCCACTTTCGGTCAGTATATTTTCAGGTGGCTGTTCAGGATGATCGATTTTGGCTTTCCTTTTGGATGGGGTGTAGTGGCACTGGTTTCTGTAGCCATAACCAAAAACCACCAGCGTTTGGGCGATATACTCGCTAAAACCACATTAATTAAAACAAAACCCCGTACCGAATTTACCAATGTAGCTTTTAGCTTTAAATTACCCGAAGAATATGAACCAAAATTTAAGGAGGTTTTACATTTGAACGACCGGGATATAGAACTGATTCACGAAGTGCTTACAGGCTATTATCAAACCGGAAATGCAGATTTAATTTATGCAATGGCGGCTAAAACCAAAGAACATATTTTGGTTGCCATACCGGACGGAATGAATGAGTTACAGTTTTTAGAAACCGTTTTAAAAGATTACAATTACTTAACGGCCAGCATGAGTGTTTAAGCTGCAAGATAGCTGAAAGGGGTATAAGGTAAATTTCTGGCAATCCAGAATATAATCACAATAACAAAGATTATTTTTGGCGTATTGGGGTTATACCAAAAACGCAGCACCATATTCTGGTTAGTGAAGTAAGCATATATTTTAGAAAACAGTTGTACGGCGAGTAATGGGAGGCTGAGTACAAGCAGCAGGTTGTATCCCATTGCTTTCTGCACATTTAGATGAAGCAATGCGTGTATAGCTCTTTGTGAGCCACAGCCGGGGCAATCTAAGTGGAAATATTTGTGGAAGGGACACTCGGGAAAGAAATTGTACACCTCAGGATTGAATTTATAATAAATTATCACAAGTGATAACACTACAATCGATCCTAAGATGTACAGTAGTTTCATTATCTGTAATTACCCATCATGGCACCGCCAAAACCAAGTACTACGAAGAACAATATGTATAAAACATAAACACCGATTCCTATAAAAAATCCGATTTTTGTCCATTTTGCAGCAGCGGCAGATGCAGCCTGAGCTCCGGCATAATCGCCTGCAGCATATTTGCTATTCACATTTGCAGCATTTACAATGCCAGCTATTCCAAATGGTAAGCAGCAGAATAAGGTAACAAGGATCGATTCTACCAGCCAGTTTTTTGGGGCAGGATTTCCGAATGGTTGTTGTCCGAAAGGCTGTTGTCCAAATGGCGGTTGTCCGAAAGGTGCTTGTTCTTGGGGTTTTTGATCTTCCATAGTATCAATTTTAAGATTACTTAATTTAAATAGTTAAACTAAAGTAATTTTTTTAATTTAAAAACAGAATAAATGGAAGTTAAATTATTTCAACACAGCGGTTACCTTTGTTAGTAACGCATCGGCCCACTGGCCGTACATTTTGCCGCTTGGGTGCAAACCGTCGCCCGCTACTAAAGCAGGGTTGGTAGACGCATTTCTGGATGCAGATGTAATATTAGTATAGCTTACACCTGCTGCAAGCGTGATTTCCTGATTTGCAGCATTAAAACTATCAATTTCGGCTGCAATGGTTTCTGGATTTCTTCCTGAGTTTTTACCAAAGGGTGTAGCACCCCAATCGGGAATAGAAACAACAAAAACCTTCGTCTTATCGCCACCTGCAAATGCAATTGCCGTTTGTAACAATTCTGCGAACTCTTTTTTGTACGTGCTGATCGGATAACCACGATACTGATTATTTACCCCGATTAAAAGCGTAACAAAGCTATAGGTTTGGGTTAATTTTTCCTTTTTAATGGCTGCCTGAAGTTCATCAGTGGTCCAGCCAGTAGTGGCAATAATTTTTGGGTTGGCCACATTGCTGCCTTTAGCTTTTAATAAATTTTGAAGCTGGTACGGGAACGATTCTGCCTGTTTTACAGATTCGCCAATGGTATAAGAATCGCCAAGGGCGAGATAAGTGAAATTTCCTGTTCCGTTTGATGGATTTATGGTTTGATCGGTAACCGGCTCGTTAATCATGGGGGCTTGTTTTGTACAGCCCGAAGTTAAGAAAGAAAATAAAAAGAGGTTCAATAAAATCTTCATGGTTTAATCTACGAAGTAGCCTTAAACTTAGTTTTATTGCACTCTAAATCAGCTTCATTTTAAAAAGACCGGCAATATGGTTTTTTAATCGTTCTTTTACTTCCTCTATATCCATTTGATAACCAAGCTCATTTGCCAAAGAGGTAACCGCTTTATCATCAATGCCGCAGGGAACAATATTTTTGAAATAACCGAGATCTACATTTACATTAAAAGCGAAACCATGCATGGTAACCCAGCGACTGCAGCGTACGCCCATGGCGCAGATTTTACGTGCTTTTTCATTATCGGCATCTAACCAAACACCAGTGTAACCAGGATAACGACCTGCTTCGATCCCATAATCTTTTAAAGTAAGGATTACCGCTTCTTCCAGCATACGCAGGTAGAGATGGATATCGGTAAAGAAATTATCAAGATCAAGAATAGGATAGCCTACAATCTGCCCCGGACCATGATAGGTAATATCGCCACCGCGGTTAATTTTATAATAAGTAGCATGTTTATCTTTCAAACCCTGCTCATCCAGCAATAAATTTTCAGGATGACCACTTTTACCTAAAGTATAAACATGCGGGTGTTCGCAAAAAATAAGGTGGTTTGGGGTAGGGTTTTGGGTATTGTTAACACGGTTTGCTGTTTTAATGGCTACCGTTTTATTCAGTAAATCTTCCTGTTTATCCCATGCTTCCTGGTAATCGGTTAAGCCCCAGTCAGTAAAAATGGTTGGTTTTAAATCTGCTGCAATTTCTTTTTCTGCTGTCTCGTTCATCACTGTATATTTTTAAGAATTGCCCGTTACATAACCTAACATGTAGCCATCTTTGGTTTTAAAATAATTTACGCTGAGCTCGCGGGTGCCATTAGGGAGCTCAACAATTGCATTTAAAGAACCTTCACTTTTGAGTTTAAAAGGTTTAATGTGGATATGCTGTTTAAATTCAAGCCCCTTTTTACCATGCCATTTGTAAATCGCCTCTTTGGCACACCAGGCCACATACAAACCTTCGGTATTATCACCAATCTGTTTCTGGGCAAGTTCTACGTCGCTCAAAAACTTATGTTTTATACTTTTTATTTTATGTTTGATCAGTTCGATATCCACCCCCACAGGATGGTCTTTGCTAATCATTACTGCCGCATAATCGTAAGAGTGGCTTAAAGAAATGTGGTAATCAAAATTAACCAGATAGGGTTTACCATGCTCATCAAACTGGCAATCGATATATTCTGTGGTGTTAAGCATTGTTCTCAACAGCAACCTTGTGCTTAGCCAATGCAGAAGCCTTTTACCGCTGTTTAGCGAGGAAATGATATCGCGCTCATGCTGCTTAAGCTGCAGTCCGGCCAACAATTCTTCTTCCGTTTCCTCAATTTTCCAGATGGCTAAAACAGAATGCTGATCAATATTTTTGTTGTAAACGATTGGCATTGATTAAATTGGAGATTACATGCAAAATTATCTTAAATAAATGATAATTTAGGCCAAAAATACGCATAAAAATGATATTATCTGATAGCAGGATATTAGAAGAAATTGAGAAGGGTACAATCATCATCGAGCCTTTTAAACGCGAATGTTTAGGCACAAACTCGTATGATGTTCATTTAGGGAAATACCTGGCCACCTATAAAAGCCGTGTACTCGATGCTAAAGCGCATAACGAAATCGAACATTTCGAAATTCCTAAAGATGGCTTCGTTCTTCACCCTGGGGTGTTATATCTGGGCGTAACGTTAGAATATACCGAAACACACAAACACGTTCCTTTTTTAGAAGGAAAAAGCAGTACCGGCCGTTTAGGAATTGATATCCACGCCACTGCAGGTAAAGGTGACGTAGGCTTTTGCAACACCTGGACGCTGGAAATATCAGTAGCGCAGCCTGTTAAAATTTATGCCGGAATGCCGATTGGGCAGCTGATTTATTTCGCAGTTGAAGGCAATATCGAAACCATGTACAACTCGAAAGGAAACGCCAAATACAATAATAAAACCACCAGGCCGGTAGAAAGCATGATGTGGAAGAATAAGTTTTAGGGATTGGTTAATTGTATAAATTGGTTAACTGCATTGCTATAATTGCCCGATTGTTGTATTGCTTTATTGTAATTGCTAAAACCTTAATTTTCTTAACTTCTTAATGGTCGGATAATGCGTTAACTGTATTTTTGCGATTGCTAAATTGTTGTATTGCTTTATTGTGATTGCTAAAACCTTAATTTTCTTAACTTCTTAATGGTCGGATAATGGGTTAACTGTATTATTACAATTGCCCGATTGTTGTATCGCTTTATTGTGAATTGCTAAAACCTTAATTTTCTTAACTTCTTAATGGTTGGGTAATGGGTTAACTGTATTATTGCAATTGTCGGATTGTTGTATTGCTTTGTTGTGAATTGCTATACCCTTAATTTTCTTAACTTCTTAATGGTCGGATAATGCGTTAACTGTATTATTATAATTGCCCGATTGTTGTATTGCTTCATTGTGAATTGCTAAAACCTTAATTTTCTTAACTTCTTAATGGTTGGGGAATGGGTTAACTGTATTATTGCAATTGCCCGATTGTTATATTGCTAAGCCAATCGCTATGTTTTGGATATTGTGATTTGAGCATTGGTAATTGAATTGTAATTTGCAAACCACCAACTGCAACTCAGCGTTTATCTTTATATCTGCGGGAAAATATTGATTGCCTGAAAACTGCCAATTGCCAACCGAAACTCCCAACCCCACGCTCCCAACTAAATTTCACGGTAACTTCATAAAAGTATGCAGGAGGTTTTGTACCTTGAGGCTTATTTATTTTACCTAACCACATGAAACCCAGAATTATTCTCGCACTCAGCTTTGTCTGTTTATTAATCGGCTTTACCGCATTTAAAATGGACGATGATCCCTTTAGTCAGCTCTTACAAAAATTCGAAGATTACACCAGCAAATATCCCCAGGAAAAAGTCCACCTTCATTTAGATAAGCCTTATTATGCCATTGGTGACGACATTTGGTTTAAAGCGTACGTGGTAAACACTAAAACTTCCGAACCATCAAACATCAGTAAAATCCTTTATGTAGAGCTGATTAACGAAAAAGATTCCCTTAAAAAAATGGTTAAACTGCCTATTATGGGTGGTATCACATGGGGCGATTTTAAGCTTACCGATTCGCTTGGCGAGGGTAATTACCGCATCAGGGCATACACCAATTATATGCGGAATTTTGGTACAGAATTCTTCTTCGATAAAACAATCAAGATTGGAAATAGCTGGGCTAACAAAGTTTTTACAAAAACCACTTACAACTTTACAAAAGAAAACAACACCGATAAAGTAACGGCCACCGTTCACTTCGAAGATAAAAATGGTGTGGCTTACAGCGAAAATGATGTAAGTTACGATGTGCAGCTGGATTATCGTTCGGTTGCCAAAGGAAAAGCCAAAACCAGCCAAACCGGCGATGCGGTGATCAGTTTCACCAATAATCAGTCTTTCCAGAACAAATCGGGGAAGATTGTAGCCACCATTACGCTGGATAATAAACAAAAAGTAATCAAATCAATCCCGATTACTTCAACCTCGAATGATGTAGATGTTCAGTTTATGCCAGAGGGGGGATCATTAATAGAAGAGCTGCCTCAGAAAGTGGCCATAAAAGCGGTAAATTCTAATGGCAGGGGAGAAGATGTTGAAGGTATGATTGTAGATGAGACGGGAAACGAAGTAACCAATTTTGCTACCAGTTACCTTGGTATGGGGAATTTTGTTTTCAACAGCCAGGCTGGAAAATCGTATTCAGCAAAGATTAAATTTAAGGATGGATCGCAAAAAACCATAAAGCTTCCTGCATCCGTTAAAAGTGGTTATACCATTTCCGTAAATAGCCTCGATACCGGTAAAGTAGTGCTCAAAATTATGAGCAGTGCCGATCTGGTTAATGGCGAAGAACTAAAAGTGGTGGCACAGCATGGCGGCAATGTGTATTATGTTTCGAAAGCGAAAATGGATAAACAGGTACTTTTGGCTAATATCCCTAAAAAGAATCTGCCTGCAGGTATTGTTCAGTTTACTTTGTTCTCTGGCAGTAACCAGCCAATTGCCGAACGTTTAATTTTTGTAAATAAAAAATCCGACCTGATCGATTTATCACTCAATTCAACTCAGGTTGCAACCACTAAAAGAGGAAAAGCCAGCTTTGCTTTCGATGCGGCTAATAACGGTCAGCCGGTTTTGGGTAGTTTTTCAGTAGCCGTTACCAATGCAAGTAAAGTGGCTCCGGATGAAGATAACGAATCAAATATCCTTACTTCCCTGTTGCTTACTTCCGATCTGACCGGGTATGTTGAAAAACCTAACCATTATTTTCTGAAAGATGATCTTCAAACCCAAAAAGAATTGGATAACCTGATGCTTACCCAGGGATGGAGAAGGTTTATCTGGAAAAATATCATCAATAATGTAGGCCCGAATATTACTTACCAGCCCGAACAATCAATTACCATTAGCGGAACCATAACCAAAGGCAATAAACCCGTTCCCGGTGGAAAAGTGATGTTGATGGCAACCAAGGGCACCATGTATATACTGGATACGGTGACTAATGCTGAAGGAAAATTTGTTTTCGATAACCTGAGTTTTGGCGATAGTACAAAGTTTGTGGTGCAGGCCAGGACTAAAACAGAACGGAAGTTTGTAGATATTAATTTAGATATAGTTCCCGGACAAATTGTAACCAAAAATAAAAACGGTGCAGATATCGACATCAATGTGAACAACACCCTGATGAGATACATTAAAGAAAGCGACAACTATTTTAATGAGATGACGCGTTTAGGACTGCTTGAAAGAACCATTAAATTAGAAGAGGTTACCATTACCGAAAAGAAAAATCCGGCTAAAAACTCATCGAACTTAAATGGTGCGGGCAGGGCCGATTATGTAATGACGGCCGATCAGTTATCAACCTGTGTAACTTTATCACAATGTTTACAGGGGCGTTTACCAGGCGTAATTTTTAGAGGCAACGTACCTTATTTAATGCGTAGCCAAAACACTCCGGTTCAGATTATTGTAGATGGAATGCAAATGGAGGCCGATTTTCTGGATAACGTTATTCCATCAGATGTTGAAACCATCGAACTGTTAAAAAGTATTGGCAACACCGCAATTTATGGTTCGCAGGGTAGCGGCGGAGTAATCATTATCACTACCAAACGCGGCGATGGAGGCAGAAGTACCAACCGTTACGCACCGGGCATTGTAACCTTAAATCCTAAAGGATTTTCAGTTTCCAGAGAATTCTACTCACCGAAATATGATTCAGCAAGCTCAGCCAGCAGAGCCGATTTAAGAACAACCATTTACTGGAATCCACAGGTGGTTGCAGATAAAGACGGAAAAGCCAAGTTCGAATTTTACAATGCAGATGAACCTGGAAATTACCGGGTTGTAATTGAAGGCATTGATGCTGCGGGCCATTTGGGCAGAAAAGTTTACACTTATGATGTTAAATAGCAAAAAATAGATAAATTTGAATTAGTATGCATGCATAATTATATTTAGCATAATTGTCTTGATACCCAATACCTGAATCCTGATACCCGATACTTGAATCTCAATACTCAAATCTTGATACTCAATACTCGAAATCTCGATACTTAATACTTGGACCTTGATACTAATTACAATATGAATACAATAAAAGTAAGTGTTAAAGACCGTTTAGCAACCATTACCTTAAACCGGGGAAAATCAAACGCATTAAACCGCGAACTGATTACCGAACTGGATAATATGCTTAAAAATATTGCCGCCGATGATAACATTGGCGGCGTAATTCTGACCGGAACCTCACCATTCTTTTCTGCAGGACTAGACCTGGTAGAACTTTATAATTACAACGAAGAAGAAGCAAAATCGTTCTGGGAATTGTTTTTTGGCTTCACAGCCAATATGGTTTCCTTTAAAAAGCCAATGGTAGCTGCAATTAGCGGGCATAGTCCGGCAGGTGGTTGTGTAATGGCCTTAGCTTGCGATTACCGCATTATGGCCGAAGGCCAGTATATCATTGGCTTAAACGAAGTTCCCGTAGGTATTATCGTTCCCAACAGTATTTTCCAGTTATATGCTTTTTGGATTGGCAAAGCCGAAGCAACCCGTAGTTTGCTTTCGGGTAAATTGTATAATCCCGAAGAAGCTTTAAAGGCAGGTTTGATAGATGAGCTGGTAAAGAATGAAAGTTTATTAACGGCGGCCGAACGCAAGATTAAAAAATTTATGGAACAGGAAAGCAATACCTGGTCGCAAAGTAAACTGAATATCCGCGAAGAACTTATTGCTGCTGCATCTGCTGATCAATCTGCTGCTTTAGAAAAAATGCTGGCCCAATGGTGGTCACCGGCAACGCGCCATATTTTACAAACCATTTTAGCTAACCTACAGAGAAAGTAGTTTTCAGTTAACAGTTTTCAATTGACAGTTCGCAGCTGGCAATCCGCTATGAAAAGTTAACCAGTTTAAACAATTAACCAATCTCAACAATTAACCAATTTCACAATTAACCAAAATACCATGTTCAATTATAACTCACCAATGCTCAGAGAAGATGCTTTAAAAGGAAAAACCATCGTAATTACAGGTGGCGGAACAGGATTGGGAAAAGCAATGGGTGTTTATTTCCTGAAGTTAGGGGCTAATTTAGTAATCACCAGCCGTAAGCAGGATGTACTACAAAAAACCGCCGGTGAAATGGAAGAAAAAACCGGTGGTAAAGTATTGGCAATAGCCTGCGATGTGCGGGAGGTTGAACAGGTAGAAAATGTACTCGCCAAAACTTTAGAAAAGTTTGGTTCAGTAGATGTATTATTGAATAATGCTGCGGGTAATTTTATTTCCCCAACCGAGCGTTTATCTGCAAATGCATTTTCATCTATTATCGATATCGTATTAAAAGGAACCGTTAATTGTACACTTACTTTTGGTAAACACTGGATCAAGGAAAAACAGGCCGCAACCGTTTTAAATATCATTACCACTTACGCCTTTACAGGCTCTGCGTATGTAGTGCCATCTGCCTGTGCAAAAGGTGGTGTTTTGGCTTTAACCCGATCATTAGCCGTTGAGTGGGGTAAATACGGGATCCGTACCAATGCCATTGCACCAGGCCCATTCCCAACCAAAGGTGCCTGGGAGCGATTATTACCTGGTGATTTAGCCAAAAAATTCGACTTTAAAAACCGTGTGCCTTTAAAAAGGGTTGGCGATCATCAGGAACTGGCTAACCTGGCTGCTTTTCTGGTAAGCGATTTCTCCGGATACATCAACGGGGAAGTAATCACCATTGATGGTGGCGAATGGTTACAGGGTGCCGGTCAAATGAACGGATTAGAGGCTATTCCCACCGAAATGTGGGATATGCTGGAGCAAATGACTAGAAGCGCCAAATGAAGTAAAATGTAAAATGGATGATGGAGGGATTTCCAGTCGCTTAGCACATCGTCCATCTTACATTTTCCCTCTTCCATCTTTTTCCATTTTCCCTCTTACATTTTTATTTATCTTTGCCACATATGAATATCTTACTTTTAGGTTCAGGCGGCAGAGAAAGCGCATTCGCTTGGAAAATGAGCCAGTCTTCGCACTGCGATAAACTAATTATTGCTCCGGGAAACGGCGGTACAGGAGCATATGGTACTAATATTAACATCAATGTGAACGATTTTGATGCCATTAAAAAAGTGGTGCTTACCGAAAACATCGAGCTGGTTGTGGTTGGGCCTGAAGAACCTCTGGTAAATGGTATTCATGATTTTTTCCTTGCTGATAAAGCAATTGCACACATTCCCGTTATCGGACCTAAAAAGGAAGGTGCTATTTTAGAAGGAAGTAAAGATTTTTCTAAGCAATTTATGGAGCGTCATGGTATTCCAACCGCGGCTTCAAAATCTTTTACCCCCGAAACTTTGGAAGATGGTTTAGCTTACCTTCAAAACCATGCATTACCGGTTGTTTTAAAAGCTGATGGTTTAGCGGCTGGTAAAGGTGTATTGATCTGCACCGAAACTATTGAAGCACAGGAAGAATTAAAACTGATGCTTGGCGGTAAATTTGGTGCAGCTGGTGCAACCGTGGTTATCGAAGAGTTTTTAAGTGGAATTGAACTTTCGGTGTTTATTTTAACCGATGGCGAAAATTATATCACTTTACCTTCGGCTAAAGATTATAAACGTATTGGCCAGGGCGATACGGGCTTAAATACAGGTGGTATGGGCTCGGTTTCTCCGGTTCCCTTTGCTACGCCTGAGTTTTTGGCTAAAGTAGAAGAACGCATTATTAAGCCAACGGTAGAAGGTTTAAAGAAAGATAATATCGATTATACCGGATTTATCTTTTTCGGGTTGATTAAAGTTGGCGAAGAGCCATTTGTGATAGAATACAACGCACGTATGGGCGATCCTGAAACAGAAAGTGTAATTCCAAGGATAGAAAACGATCTGGTAGAACTGTTTTTAGCAACCGCAAATAAAAAATTGAACGAAGTGAATCTGGTCATTTCTGACCAGACTGCTGCTACGGTTATGATTGTTGCAGGTGGTTATCCTGGCGACTACCTTAAAGGTAAAACCATAAGTGGAATTGAAAACCTGCGCCACTCTAATGCTTTCCACGCCGGAACACTTTTAGAAAACGATGTGGTAAAAACCAACGGTGGCAGAGTAATCGCCATCACCAGTTTGCAGAAAGATTTATTTACGGCCCTACAATCGGCAACTGCCGATGCCGGAAGAATTTATTTCGACGGTAAATATTTCAGGGAAGATATAGGCTTTGATTTAATTTAAGTCAAAAAGCATACATAAAAAGAAACCCGCTGATTTTAATAATCAGCGGGTTTCTTATTTTCTGTTCTATTGCTTAACAGCTAATTCTTATTTCGATTTACTTCCCAATAATTCCTGAAGTTTATCCTGTAAAGCTTGTTCTCTTAATCCCTTGGCAATAATTTTACCTGTTGGATCAATTAAGAAATTAGCAGGAATTGATTGGATACCGTACATCCTGGCAACCTCATTGTCCCAAAATTTTAGATCAGAAACATGCGTCCAGGTTAATTTATCGTCAGCTATTGCCTTTAACCAGGCGTCTTTTTTACCAGGACGGTCTAATGAAACACCTAATACGGTAAAGCCTTTATCTTTAAATTTATTATAAGCAACTACTACATTTGGGTTTTCCTGACGGCATGGACCACACCATGATGCCCAGAAATCAACCAGAACATATTTACCTTTAAAATCTGATAATTTTACTGCTTTTCCGGCGGTATCAGTTTGGGTAAAATCCATTGCCATTGCACCAACTGCTGTTTTTCTTCCCGCGTCGAATATATTGGCAATTCGTTTACCTGTTGCTGTTGCTTTTAGTTCGGGTGATAATGAAACAAAAGCTTTTTCTGCTGCCACTGCCTGATCAGGATCAGAAGCCAACTGGCCGATTGCACTTAAACTGATGTAAGATTTTGGGTTGCTGTTTGCATATTGAAGCAATAAAGGAGTCATTCCTGCAGCTTCTTTTTCGTAACGTTCTCCCAAAGCTCCCATAAGCGCTTTATCTTTTTTCTGCTCCGGGGTGTAAGCTGCATATTCTGCATTAATTGCTGCAAGCTTATCGGCAACAGGTTTGGTTAAGGTTTTTAATTTTTTAGAATCATCGTTTACCACAGAACCTGTAATGGTTGCGTTTTTTAAAGAATCGTTAGCGGTTATTTTAATGGCTCCCGGTTCCAAATAAAGTGATAGGGCATCTAATATTTCACCTTGTGCCGGGCGCTTCACAAAAGGGTTTTTGTTTAAATACAGGCCGCCCTGTGTCGGGTCGGTTACCGTACCTTTAAATGCAAAAACACCATTTGCCACTGTTGTAGAATCGGTAACATTTTTGCCATCGCCTTGATAAATCAAATAAACCTTATCTCCGGTTTTTAATCCTTTTATATTGCCATTAACTGTAAATGGCTTTTGGGCAAGTGCTGCAAGCGGCAATAAGGCCATTGCAGATAATAATATTTTTTTCATGGGGGTTAGTTATCGTTTTTCAAATATAGGAATCTGTACCGCTTTAACGTAAATTGCTGTGTAAAATTATGATATATTCTTTTATTATAGCGTAGCCTTTATTTTGCTGATTTCCAACTTAATATTTTATACTGACTACGCTTTTGGTTCTCTAATCCGCCATAAATAAGTGTTTTTTCTGCCTTTTTTGGACTTGTAATCATTTCAAACTTATTCATGTTTTTAAATAAGTCGGAAGTAATTGTTTGTGTAGCCTTTATTTCAAATACATTGAACCCCTCATCTGTTGGTTGAAGCAGATCTACTTCGTTGGCATGGCTATCTTGCCAAAAGTAATATTCATTATTTAAGTAGTTGTGATAATTTTGTTTTTGGAATTCTGCGATTACCATATTCTCAAAGATGTTTCCTTTTAGCCTGTTTCTTGATAGGGCTTCGCTGGTTTTGATTTTTAGTAAATGGCATAATAATCCTGAATCGTAAAAATAAAGTTTAGGTGTTTTTATTAAACGTTTATTAAAATTTTCATGATATGGCTGCAGTAGGTACACAATATAAGTGCTTTCCAAAAGAGAAAGCCAGTTTTTTGCCGTTGGCTGTGATATATTAGAGGCATTAGCCAGTGCGCTTAGGTTAATTAATTGACCAGCCTGGTTAGCACATAACCCGATAAATGTTCTGAATGTTCTTAAATCTTTGATATTTAAAAGCTCAGTAACATCTTTTTCTACATAGGTTTGTATATAATTGGAAAAATACACATTAGGTTCTATATTACGATCGTATATAGCAGGGTAAAAACCTTTAATGCAGGCCTCAGCATATGAATCCTCAACTAAATTGCTGGCCTTGAGTTCAGATAAATCGAAAGGTAAAAGTTCAAATAATGCTACCCTTCCTGCAAGACTTTGTGTGATGCCATGCATTAAATGAAAATTTTGTGAACCCGATAAAATAAATTGTCCCATTATTTTAGATTCATCAACTATGCCCTGCAAATAGGAAAAGAGTATCGGAACCCTTTGCACCTCGTCAAAGATCACCTTATTATTATATTCACTTAAAAAACCATTAGGGTCTTCGGTTGCAAAAGCCCTAACATCCGGGTTTTCTAGCGAAATGTATCTGTAATCACTAAATATATTCTTTAACAATGTAGTTTTTCCTGATTGCCGGGGACCAGTAACAGCAATAATAGGGAATTTGCTTTTTTGCTGTTCAATATGTTTGCTTATATGTCTTTTAACTAATTGTTGCATAGCTAGTTATTTTATACAATATTACAAAAAAAGCAACTGATATACAACTCTCACTTTGAAATTACACAGCTTTCATTTTGAAATTACACAACCTACAATTTGAAATTACACAGTTTCTACTTTGAAATTACACAAACTTAATTCAGTTTCTGATAAGTCCGCCACCACAAATCGGGCATTTCGCCATTAACCGCGGTTTGGTAATCATCATACCTGCAGGGCACAAGGTGATAACGTTCATTTTTGGTTTGTCCTGAGGGATAAGGAACCTGCATCCACCAACGGTCTGATTTTTTACTTTTTACAAACATCATTTCTCCCGAACCATCCTTTAAGCTCGTGCGGTAAATCATAAACTGCGATTTCGGTGTTAACGGAAAATCTTTTTTACGGGCATAAAAACCTTCTACAAAATACCATACCATTTGTGCCAGTAAGAAAGCGGTTTGTCCGTTGTTGTCATAAGCCGGATTAAATTCGTAAAACCCAATTGAGGTTAGTTTATCGTTCATGCCTGCATAACGCACAATGCGGCAGGCTTCTTCACCATCAAAACCGTTTGGCGTAGTATTGGCATTTGCAGCAGCATCAGCAGAGCGGATGGCACCCATATCAAAACTGATCATATTTGCATTTCGGATAATGGGTTCTGTTAACGTAATATCCTGTGCAAACTCGCCCAAACGGTGCACATCGAAATATAACTTATCCATTACGCTCAAACTTTCCTGGTTTACAAAATAAGTCTGGTAACCTACATTGCTAAAGTTGAAGAGGTAATTGGGCTGGTGCAGAAAAATCTTGTTCAGGTAACAATCCGATCGGGTAGCAATACCTTCATGGTCATCGTCGCCGATATCAAACTGGTTATCAATAACAACCAGGTCTACTTTCTGCTCTAAATCTTCATAACCGAGGTACTGGCCGTAGGTTAAATCCTGTCCGCCGCCAATAATAATAGGAATAATGTCTTTTTTAATCAGTTCAGAAACCACCATTTTAATGGCGATATACGTATCAGCAATGGTTGCGCCGTGTTTGATATTCCCTAAATCTACAATCCTGCTGTTAAAAGCGCCTTCGTTGAGTTTGTAAAATTTCTCCCTGAAATAATCCGGAGCCAGGGCAGTACCTTCATTATTAACCGCACCTCTTCCGTCAAGCACCCCAAAAATGGCTAGATCATAAGTATTTTCCTCAAAATCAGGAAACGATTCTGTGTAGATATGTGCTTTTAAACCCAGCTGACTTGTAAAAAATCCTTGCTTAGGCGTAAAACTATCGGGGTTAATGGGGGAAAAGAAATCCGTTAATGACATATATTTAAAACTCTCGGCTCAAATATCTATTTTTGAATGCGTATTTCCACATATAGCCCGAAAAAAATAAAATGATACTGGTAACCGGAGGAACTGGATTTTTAGGATCTGAATTAATTAAACAGTTAACTGATAAAGGTTTAGCAGTACGGGCGCTAAGGCGGGAGAAATCCAAAATTCCTGCCCTCATTCAAAATGTCTCCCTAATCGAATGGTTTGTGGCTGATATTAATGAGCCATCAGCTTTAGAAGATGCATTTGAGGGGATTACCAAAGTGTACCATTGCGCCGCATTTGTATCATTAAGCGCTAAAGATAAAAAACAGCTTTTTCATGTAAACATTGAGGGAACTTCGAACATTGTAAACCTTTGTGCTGAAAATAACTGCCGGTTGTTGCATGTAAGTTCGGTTGCTGCGCTTGGCAATGCTAAAAAAGGTCAGAAAATTAATGAAAAAGACTTTTGGGAGTATGATTCAAAAGCGCATGCCTACGGATTATCCAAATATGAGGGCGAAATGGAGGTTTGGCGGGGCATAACGGAAGGATTAGATGCTATTATCGTTAATCCATCGGTAATAATCGGAAAAAATGCAGGTTTTGAAGGAAGCGGAGCGATTTTTAAATTGGTAAAAGGCGGTTTCCCGTTTTATACTGACGGCGCATCGGGTTTTGTTGATGTAGAAGATGTAGCCAAGGCAATGATTATATTAATGGATGCTGAAGTTTCGGGAGAACGTTATATTATTTCAGCTGACGATTATCATTATAAAGATTTATTCGGCGAAATTGCACAAGGTTTTGGAGTTAAGGCCCCCACCAAAGAAGCGAAGCCATGGATGCTTGGTATCGCCTGGCGAGCCTTAAAATTTGCATCTATATTTACCGGAAAAGAGCCTTCCATCACCAAAGATGCCGCAAAAAGTAGCGTAACCTTAAGTTATTATAACAATGATAAAGTAAAATCGGAAACCGGTATAGTTTTTAAACCTGTTGCCGAAAGTATAAGAGAAATTACCCAACATTTAAGATAATGCCCAAACAAAAAGCCTATTACATCATCGATTTTGATAGTACCTTTACCCAGGTAGAAGCACTCGATGAACTTGCAAGGATTTCGCTCAGGAACCACCCAGATAAAGAAGCGATTTTCCAAAAAATTGAAGATTATACCAATTTTGCCATGGAAGGGAAACTTTCCTTCTCCGAAAGTTTAGCACAACGCGTTAAACTGCTCGAAGCAAACGAAGATCATTTGAAACAACTTATCAAGCATTTAAAAAAGAAAGTATCTACTTCTTTTTCGCGTAATGCCGAGTTTTTTAAAAAACACGCAGATGAAGTTTTGATCGTTTCGGGCGGATTTAAAGAGTTTATTACGCCTGTAGTAAGCCAGTACCATATTAAGAAGGAGAATATTTACGCCAATACCTTTGTAACCACGGGCGATGGTAAAATTATCGATTACGACCATGCCAACCCCCTGAGTGAAGAAGGCGGAAAAGTAAAATTACTCCAGCATTTAAAACTGGAAGGCGAATTATTCGGGATTGGTGATGGCTATTCTGATTTCCAGCTGCGTGAAAGTGGTATCATTAATAAATTTTTTGCTTTTACAGAAAATATTGCCCGCGAAAGCATTGTTTCGAAAGCAGATCATGTTACGCCAAGTTTCGATGAGTTTTTATATGTGAACGATCTGCCCCGTGCAATTTCTTATCCCAAAAACAGGATTCTCTGTCTGGTAATTGGTGAGGTTGACCCTTTAACCATTTCTATTCTTAAAAACGATGGTTTATCTATCCGTCATAAAACCTCGTTCGAAGAGAAATATGTAAAAGATGTTGGCATTATCCTTTTGGCCGATGGCGAGAAAATAGATAAAGAGCAGTTAAAAAATGCTGCCAAGTTGAAAACCATCGGTTATTTAGGCTATGCTAAAAATAAAATAGACCTGAACCTTTGTACCAAACAGGGTATTGTGGTTTTTGATGATCCGAAAAATAATCCGCGAAATATCGATTTTATCCCTAAAAGGGTTGCTGATTTTATGAATACCGGCGCAACATATTTGAGCAGCAATTTCCCAAACTTACAACTGCCAAAAATTGAGAAATCGCACCGCCTGATCCATATCCATAAAAACGTTCCGGGTATCATGGCGAAAATCAATACAGTTTTTGCTAAACACGATATCAATATTGTGAGCCAGTTTTTAATGACTAACCCTGAAATAGGCTACGCCATTACCGATATTAATGCACATTATGATAAACAGCTGTTTAAATCGCTTAAAAAGATCGAACAAACGATAAAGTTTAGGGTGCTGTATTAGTTCCCGTAGTTAACGTCATCTCGAGCGGAGTGGCAACGTAGTCGAGAGATCTGTCTTGAGATAGATCTCTCCAGCAAATCGTCACCCTGAACTTGTTTAAGGGTCTTTATGCAAGATAGATCTCTCCATTTCGCTGCGCTTCAGTCGAGATGACGGAATTAACGCTGCGTCGATCAGCAAAATCTGCGGGAGACTTTTAAATCTTGGTTTCCCACTGATTTATAATACCGCAGAGACACCCCGCAAACGCTTTACGCTAATCGCCATCCGCTACCTCCTCCTCAATAATAAATGTTTCGGCGCACCAATGGTTTGCGATCTGTAAATCCCGGTATGGCCCGAAAATAGATATGCGGTAACGCAAGCCAGTGCAATATAGACACCCGATGCTGTACCAAATAGTTCTACGCCTATAAAAATACAGGCCAACGGCGTGTTCGCGGCTCCTGCAAATACGGCAACAAAGCCCATTCCTGCCAATAAGCCAAAAGGCAGGGGAATAAAGAAACTTAAAAAACTACCCAATGTGGCGCCGATAAAAAATAGCGGGGTTACTTCGCCACCTTTAAAACCTGCGCTTAGCGTAAGTGCTGTTAAAAATAATTTTATGGCAAAAGTATAATAAGCTTCCTGTTGTGTAAAAGCTTCCGAAATAACCGGAATGCCCAAGCCAATGTAACGCGTATTGCCGATCAGGTAAATAATTGCAATTAAAATAATACCGCCAATAAATGGTCTCAAAGGAGGATATTTAATCTTTGCAAAAAGGTTTGATAAGCCATGGTTTAATGTAGAAAAACTTCTTGCAGTAAGTCCGAACAATATTCCGGCACCTAACGATAGCAATAGATTGACCGAGTCCATTTCAGGTACAGCGGCTATAGCATAATGCGTATGGCCAACACCCCAGGCTTTACAGGCATAATCGGCTATAACAGCCGTAATAAAAGAGGGTAGGATAGCGTTATAAGTTAAACTCCCGACAATAAAAACCTCCAGGCCAAATACCGCTCCGGCCAATGGTGTGCCGAAAACAGAGGCAAAACCTGCACTGATCCCACAAATAAGGATTATTTTTCTGTCCCTTGCTTTCAGTTTTAATAATTTTGTAAACTGATCGGCAAATGCTCCGCCAATTTGTACTGCTGTACCTTCTCTACCCGCCGAGCCGCCGAATAAATGGGTAATAATAGTGCCCGCAAAAATGAGCGGTGCCATAATAATCGGGATTACTTTTTTAGGCGATTGGAGTTCTTCAATTAAAAGGTTGTTCCCTTTAACCACCGATGCTCCCCAATAATGATAGGTCAGGCCAATCATTAAGCCTGCAAGGGGCAAAAAGGCAATTATCCAAAGGTGTTGCTCGCGGTAATTGGTTGCCCAGGTTAAAGTGCTTAGAAACAAGGCAGAGGCAGAGCCGATAATAACTCCCAATAGGGCAGAAATCAGTAACCACTTTAAGGTGCTTAATAAAAGTAATCCAAAATCGAAGCGGAAGAAATTTTTAGCAGACAGAAGAAATCCTTCTGTTAATTTTTTAACAGGCATTTTAAATCAATTTTAAATAAAATCGTAGGAGTCATCAGCCTGTCTGGCGGTTTTGGCGGCACCCCATCGCCATCGTTTCAAATGTATAAAATTTAGTCATTTGTTACAAAATCTTTATCACCTTTGTGCAGCTAACTTCAAACCATGGATTTCACACCAGAAATAAAAGACAAACTAAACCAACTACAAGAAAAGTACACGGCAATGGGACAGGATATGGCTTCTTACCTCGACGGATTGTTGTATGCCGATTTCCTAACCTACTGGGATTATATCCACTTAGATACTTTATTAAGCCTCCAAAGCCCGAAAACACCATTTCCTGATGAAGAAATTTTCATCATGTACCACCAGATCACCGAGCTTTATTTTAAGCTTGCACTGCATGAATGTACGCAGATTGCTGAACATGAAAATTTAACTGTCGAATTTTTTACCGCACGCGTAAAACGGATCAATGCTTATTTTAATGCCTTAACCACTTCTTTTGAGGTGATGGTTGATGGGATGGAAAAAGAACAGTTTTTAAAGTTTCGTATGTCGCTGTTACCTGCCAGCGGTTTCCAGTCCGGTCAGTATAGAATGATCGAAATCTGTGCAACTGATTTTATTCGTTTGGTAGATAAATCGAAACGCAAAGAATTAAGCACAGCAACCATAGAAGAACAATTTGAAAATATTTACTGGAAATTCGGCGCAACAGAACTGGCCTCGGGCAAGCAGACTTTAACTTTAAAACAGTTTATTAAAAAATATGCTGCTCAATTTTTACAGCTGGCGAAAGATCGTTCTTTAACTAATTTTTCGTCACTATACCAACAGTTGCAAGCCAATGGAGCAGATGTTACGGCTCTTGCTGAAGAATTACGCAAGCTGGATCTGTATGTAAATGTAGAATGGCCATTGTCGCATTATAAATCAGCCGTGCGCTATTTGGAAAAAGATCCTGTTGATGTTGCAGCAACCGGTGGAACCAACTGGCAGAAATATTTGCCTCCGCGTTTTCAAAAAAGAATTTTTTATCCCTTCTTATGGACTGATGAACAGATGGAAGAATGGGGTAAGGGCTGGGTGCTTAGTGTACTTAAAACACTCAAAAACAAAGATTAATATTATAAAAAGCTATTAAAAAAGGCTGTTTTTTACTAATTTGCGCGAAATAATTAAGGATTGAATCAGAGAATGATTGAATTGCGTGATGCAAATCCATTCCCTCATTCAAAAATCAGTTATTCAAAATTAAACTAGTATGACCGAGACATTATATATAAAAATCACTAAAGCAGACGAAACACGTTTAACTGTTACTGATTTTTCGCAATTACCGTTCGGTAAGGTTTTTACCGATCACATGTTTACTGCCGATTACGAAGATGGCGAATGGAAAAATTTACAGATTCTTCCATATGGCCCGATTCCGATGAGCCCTGCAATTTCTGCACTTCATTATGGCCAGGCAATTTTCGAAGGATTAAAAGCTTATCGCCAGCCTGATGGAAGAATCAGCGTGTTCCGTGCCGATAAAAACTTTGAACGTTTTAATAAATCGGCAGCAAGAATGTCGATGCCAACCATTCCCGAAGAAATTTTTATGCAGGGTTTGGCTGCCTTAATCAATGTTGATGAGCAATGGGTACCTAACCAGGAAGATTATGCATTGTATATCCGTCCGGTAATGTTCGCCATGGATCCGTATTTAGGAGTTAAAGCATCTGATACTTATAAATTTGCTTTATTAACTACCCCAACTGGTCCATATTACAGCAGCGCATTAAAAGTTAAGATTGAAACTGAATTTACACGTGCTGATGAAGGTGGTGTAGGTTTTGCCAAAACTGCCGGAAACTATGCGCGTTCATTATATCCGTTTGAGCAGGCTAAAAAAGAAGGTTACGATCAATTAATCTGGACAGATTCTGTAACCCATGAGTTTATTGAAGAGGCGGGAACTGCTAACCTGCTTTTTGTAATTAACGGTAAACTGGTTACCCCATCTGTACGCAGCACCATTTTAGATGGCGTTACACGCGATACCATCATTAAACTGGCAAAAGATGCTGGAGTGGAAGTTGAAGAGCGTAGGGTTTCTGTAAAAGAGGTAATTGAAGGCATTGAAAACGGTAGCTTAACCGAAGCTTTTGCTGCGGGAACTGCTGCTACAGTAACACATGTTGGCGAAATGGGCTACAATGGTCAGGTTTATAAATTAACTGATCCATCAACAAGACACATTTCTAATGGTATTGCTAAAAAACTAAACGATATCCGTTACGGTTTGGCGCCTGATGAATTTGGCTGGAACTGGGTTTTGTAATCCGAAACCTTATTAAAGATAGAACCCCGATACAGAATATGCATCGGGGTTTTGTTTTTTATTATCGTCATTTCGAGCGGAGTGCAACGCAGTCGAGAAATCTATCTCAAAATAGATCTCTCCGCTCCACTGCGTTTCGGTCGAGATGACGGCGCTTTTTGAATGAACCATAGTTGCTTCTGACCTCAGATTTCGGCTTTCTGACTGCTTTATTTATCCAAAATCACCACACCTTTAGCTTCAAAAGCCAGTTCCTTTTTAGGATCTGTAATTTTTGCTACTTCTTCAGGAGATTTTTTAGCATCTTCTGCATAATGACGTAAAGTTTCAACAGAAATGGTTTGTTTTTTAGCCAGGCCATCTAAAACTACTTTTTTTCCAACGATATCCATTGGCATAAAGAAAGCATAATCTTTAAAAGTTACCCGCATCGGATCGCCGTTTGGCATTTCCAAAGTCATCCAGCAACCTTTTTTCTTGCACACATCTACTACCTTGCCTTCAATTTTCATATCCACAGTTTTCTTATCACCCATGGCAGCTTCCATTTTGGCGGCAGGTTTTACATCACCAGGTTTTACTTCTTCTCCAAATTTTTGACCGGTGTAAGCAGCCTGTGCAAATGCAAATGCTGTAAACAGGCAAAAGCTCAGGCTTAAAATGATTTTTTTCATCTTTTAGTGATTTATGATTATTCCGATGTTATCTTTTTCAAAGTTATTTAAAATTTTTCTAAATAGTGTTCCAAAAAAAATCCCCGTTAACATCCGTTAACGAGGAAAATCATCCCTATTTTCGTGTATATCACATCCTATGATGTACAACACGATATTATAGGCAAACCTGAATCCAAAAGTATCATTCTTGTTGCATTATATTGTAATGCAATGGAAATCAGTTGTTTGTATGTTTTTGTTGATTTGGCTGTATGATATTAAGACTGTGGAAATGGGGAACTTTATCACCAATGCTAAAAAATATGTTGAAATTTTTCCCCAATCTGGCTTAGCCGAAAACAAGACTAAATACCTCTTCTATCTTACTTACCGCTTTAATCTCAAGATTATATTTTTCTTTTGCGATTCCTTTTAAATTGTATTTGGATATATAAATCGTTTCGAAACCTAATTTATCTGCTTCAGCAATTCGTTGTTCAATGCGGTTTACTGCCCTTATTTCACCTGACAGACCAACTTCAGCCGCAAAACAATTCTTTGAGGAAACTGCAATGTCCTGTTGCGATGAAATAATGGCAATTAAAACCGCCAGATCGATGGCAGGATCTTCAACCCTGATTCCTCCGGCAATATTTAAAAAAACGTCTTGCGTGCTTAATCTAAAGCCACAGCGTTTTTCTAACACAGCTAAAAGCATGTTCATTCTCTTGGTATCAAAGCCTGTAGCAGAGCGTTGGGGCGTTCCGTAAGCGGCAGGGCTCACTAAGGCCTGGGTTTCGATCAGCATTGGTCTGGCGCCTTCTAAAGTTGCAGCAATGGCAATGCCGCTTAATTCTTCATCACGTTGTGAGAGTAAAATTTCTGACGGATTGGAAACCTCTCTTAAACCGCTACCCTGCATCTCGTAGATGCCAAGTTCTGCTGCAGCTCCAAAACGGTTTTTAATTGACCTCAAAATGCGGTAAACATGATGTCTGTCGCCTTCAAACTGCAAAACGGTGTCTACCATGTGTTCGAGTATTTTCGGGCCGGCAATGGCTCCGTCTTTGGTAATATGGCCAATCAAAAATACAGGCACTCCGGTTTCTTTGGCAAAACGAAGCAATTCTGCTGTACATTCTCTTACCTGCGATACACTTCCTGGTGTAGAATCGATATGGGCAGAATGCAAAGTCTGGATAGAATCGACCACCAAAATCTCAGGCTCCAAAATTTCGATCTGTTTAAAAATATTCTGTGTAGAAGTTTCTGTTAAAATATAACAGTTAGACGATGGGTTTTCCTGAATCCTTTCGGCCCGCATTTTAATTTGCTGTTCGCTTTCTTCTCCAGAAATATACAGCAACTTTTTCCCTTTTATATTTAAGGCCAGTTGCAGCATTAAGGTCGATTTACCAATACCCGGTTCTCCGCCAATTAATACTAAAGATCCTTCTACCAAACCGCCACCCAAAACACGATCCAGCTCTTTATCGCCCGTTAATATTCTTCGCTCAGTTGACGATTGGATTTCATCAACTTTGCTGGGCTTGCTTAATTTTCGACTTGTGGTATCACTTTTCCAGGTAGGTACTGATGCCTGGATTTTTTCTACAATTTCTTCAACAAAAGTATTCCATTGATTGCACGACGGGCATTTGCCCAGCCATTTTGCCGATTCGTAGCCACAGCTCTGACAGAAATATGCGGTTTTTGATTTTGCCAATTGATTAAAATTTAAGATTACGAATTTAACCTTTCTTGTTGATAAACCCCACAGGTTTAAATCAGGGTTAATGTTATTTTTAATGAGGATAAAATTATGTTCTGCGGTTTTTATATATGGGATGTCAGAATTATTGGAAAATTTAAGGGGGTGAGCCGGTCGGTAACTGCAGCCCCGCTATTTGTTCCAATCTTTTTAAACAACATGCTGTTGTGCTGAAGTACAAAGCATCTGTTTTATAGCCTGCAGCTGAAAAGGTTTAAGGGGCTGCAATTAAAAAGTATTTCCACTTCTATCGTGTTTATCATGTGAGTTTGTACCTTGAAAAATTTTACAGCCTTTGTCCTCCTTTAAAATAAACCTGATAGAACGGAAAGCCCGCAGCCCGGTTCTTTACCAATAAACCGGCACTGAATTGACATGAAGGAGGACTTGGAGGAATAGCAGGACTGCTGTACCCAAAATGTGCTGAACTCTGCTTTTCCCGTAAAAATAGAGAACTCCGTTGGTCGGGATTTGTAATTCACCAAGGATTAAATTCCTTAGTTCGGAAGCCGGGATTGCAAATCCCGGTTAACCTAAAGCAAAAAAGCCCGGATTTTTGGATCCGGGCTTCTGGTTAATGTTTTTAAGTTATAATTTAATCTCTTCGTCTTTAGCAGAGATAAAGTGAAACTCATTTAAATAGTATGATGATTGTGCCTTTACTTTAATCCACTGGCCATATTTAAAGAACCAGCGGCGCTGAAGGTTGAAAATGCCTTTTGTAATATAAGCTTCAATGTAAGGGTGTACGCAAAGGGTTACGCCTTTTTCATTCTGCTCTCTTAAAATATAATTAAGGTTGTTCTCAATATCATCCATTAAAACGATACTCGCTTTAATTTCTCCGGTCCCATCGCAGGCCGGGCATTTTTCTACCGTAACAATATTCATCTCCGGACGAACACGCTGCCGGGTAATCTGTACCAAACCAAATTTGCTCGGAGGCAGAATGGTGTGTTTGGCCCTATCCAATAACATCAGCTCACGCAAATAATCGAATAGCATTTTACGGTTTGTTGGTTTGTGCATATCGATAAAATCGATTACCACAATACCGCCCATATCGCGCAAGCGCAGTTGACGGGCAATTTCTTTAGCCGCCTCTTTGTTTACCTGTAAAGCGTTCTCTTCCTGATTTTCTTTACTGGCAGTACGGTTTCCACTGTTCACATCTATTACGTGCAGTGCTTCGGTATGCTCTACAACAAGGTAGGCGCCACCGGGTAAATTTACTGTTTTTCCGAAAGCATTTTTAATCTGCTTTTCTATCCCGAAGTGATCGAAGATGGGTTCTTTTTGCTTGTACAGTTTTACGATTTTTTCCATTTCAGGAGAAATATCGTGTACATAAGAACGGATATCATCGTACAACTCTGGTGTACTTACGTAAACGTTTGTAAAATCAGGGTTCAGAATATCACGTATTAACGTTGATGATCTGTCCATCTCTCCCCAAACTCTTTTTGAAGGTTCGGTAGAAGGTATTTTTTTAATGAAGTTTTCCCATTTAGCAATCAGATCCAAAAGATCTTTCTGCATTTCGGCAACTCCTCTGCCTTCAGAAACGGTTCTGATAATTACCCCAAAATTTTGGGGTTTAATACTCTCGATAATCTTTTTTAAACGATTACGTTCGGTATTACTTTTTATTTTTTTTGATACAGATATGGTATTGGAGAATGGCACCAGTACCACATACCTGCCGGCAATCGAAATGTCGGAACTTAAACGTGGTCCTTTAGTAGAAATTGGCTCTTTGGCAATTTGTACGGGTAGGAGCATGTTTTTGCTGAGCACATCAGAAATTTTGCCTGCCTTATTAATATCGGCTTCGAGCTTTAAATTATCTAATAATGTGCCTGTAACCGAGCCATTACGCTTGATCTTAGTTAGCTTAATTAAAGATTGCACCTGAGGGCCCAAATCAAAATAATGCAAAAAGGCATCTTTTTCATAACCAACATCCACGAAAGCAGCATTCAGGCCCGGCATAATTTTTTTAATGCGGCCCAAATAAATATCGCCTACGGCGTAGTTATTATTGATTTGTTCTTTGTGAAGCTCAACAAGTTGTTTGTCTTCAATCAACGCTATGGTAACTCCGGCAGGAGTCGAATTGATAATTAATTCTTTTACCA